>Ga0209039_10000012_pt1 | contig 142540 bp, 139 predicted proteins | sample BogFormECP12_OM1_FD_188238 | JGI IMG/M metagenome (GOLD analysis project Ga0209039, IMG submission 188238) | Bog forest soil microbial communities from Calvert Island, British Columbia, Canada - ECP12_OM1 (SPAdes) (version 2) | ecosystem: Environmental > Aquatic > Freshwater > Wetlands > Bog ... | reverse complement strand
CTTGGCTCATCGCGATTCGTTCCATCCTTCAGCCTTACGGCTGTCAAGAGGAACTTTCTACTTGGCTCAAAGCGGAACTTTTCACTTGGCCGCGACAGGCCGGGGCAGGAGCTCGGGCTCCACAGCAGGATTGGGATACAATCGTAGCATTCCTTATGGCGCTATCACCCGGCACTCGCCTGGGGCCTTATGAAATCACGGCGCCGATTGGTGCTGGCGGCATGGGCGAGGTCTACCGCGCGCGCGATTCGCGGTTGAACCGCGACGTGGCCATCAAGACCTTGCCGGCGGCGCTGGCCGACGACGCCAACCGCATGGCCCGCCTCCAGCGCGAAGCGCAGGTGCTGGCGTCGCTCAGCCATCCCAACATCGCGCCTATCTTCGGGCTGGAAGAAGCCGGCGGCGTGCGCGCTCTGGTGATGGAACTGGTGGAAGGGCCGACGCTGGCGGAACGGATTGCGGCCGGGCCGATTCCGCTCGAGGAGGCGCTGGTGCTGGCCCGCCAGATCGGCGCTGCGCTGGAGGCTGCGCACGAAAAGGGCATCGTGCATCGCGATCTGAAGCCGGCCAACATCAAGCTGACGGCCGACAACAAGGTCAAAGTGCTCGACTTCGGGCTGGCCAGGGCTTTCGAAAGCGAAGCGGCTTCAGGCGGCATTCTCACCGACTCGCCCACGCTCACCATGGAAGCCACGCGCGCAGGCATGATCATGGGGACGGCCGGATACATGAGTCCGGAGCAGGCGCGCGGCAAGCCCGTGGACAAGCGCGCCGATATCTGGGCCTTCGGCGTGGTGCTCTTCGAGATGCTGACCGGCAGGAGCGCGTTTGAAGGCGAGACGGTCTCCGACACGCTGGCGGCGGTGTTGCGCGCGGATATCGATTGGAAGCAATTGCCAGCCGGCACGCCGCCCAAGGTGAAGCGGCTGTTGCAGCGGTGCCTGGAGCGCGACGCGAAGAAGCGGCTGCGGGACATCGGCGATGCGTGGATCGAAATCGATTCGCCCGATGAACCGGCTGTGGCGGCGCCAGTTCAGCCCCGGCAAAAAGGGATGTGGTGGCTGGGGTGGGCCGCGGCGGTGGTGATCGGTGCGGTGGGATTGGGCTGGGCCCTGCTGCATCATCCACCGGCCGAGCCGCGCGCGGTGGTGCGCTGGACGTATTCGCAAAAGGCACTTTTTGGAGTTCCGGTGCTTTCGCGCGACGGCACGCGGCTGGAGTTCTCGGAGCTTGCCGGCACTACCCCCCACCTGGTTTTGCGAATGATGGACCAGGTGGAGCCCAAGCCGCTCCCCGGGGCCGACAACATGTATTCTGGGGATTTTTCTCCCGACGGCCAATGGATCGTCGCCTTCATGGGCACGGCGGAAGCGAAGCTGAAGAAGATTCCCGTCACCGGGGGAACGGCCATCACGCTGGCGGACGTGGCGTCGCCTTACGGGGTCAGTTGGGGCGATGACGGAACCCTCGTCTTCAGCGCTGGCAAGGGGCTGATGCGGATTTCGAGTGCAGGCGGCACGCCGGTAACACTCACCACGCCCGACAGCAGGAAGGGAGAGACTTCGCACCTGGCGCCGCACTTTCTGCCAGGCGCGCGCGCGGTGCTGTTCACAATCAAATCCGGGACCGCCAGCCAGATCGCGGTGCTCGACCTGAAGAAGGGCGGCTACCGCGTAGTGGCGAGCAACGGGCAGGATGGACGCTATGTGCCTACGGGCCACCTGGTGTACATTCGCGGGGCCACCTTGTTCGCGGTGCCGTTCGACACGGAGAAGCTGGCGGCAACAGGCTCCGAGGCGCCGGTGGTTGAGGGCGTACCCACGAACGGCCCCAACTCGAGCATAGCGGAATACACATTCTCCGATAGCGGTTCGCTGGTCTACATTGAAGGCACCCAAGGGGCTGGCGGAACCACCATGGGATGGGCGGACCGGCAGGGCCAACAGCAGCAGGCAATCTCGGAGACGGTGCTATGGGGCACGGGAAGATTGTCGCCCGACGGCCGGCGGATCGCCAACGGGGTCTACACCAACACCACCACCGCCGGCAGCCCGCAAGATATCTGGGTCTTCGATACGGAACGCAAGATCAAGACGCGGGTGACCTTCGGAGGTTCAAACGCTAATCCGATCTGGACTCCGGACGGGCGGCGCATTACCTACAGCGCCACAGCCGACGGTAAGAGCGGGATCTATTGGGTGCAGGCGGACGGGAGTGGAAAGCCGGAGCAACTGCTGGCGACCGATTCGGAAACCACGCCGAGTTCCTGGTCGCCGGACGGGAAGTTCCTGCTGTACTCGCAAAGCGTCGACAAGAAACCGTCGCGCATCTGGGTGCTGCCGGTATCGGGCGGTGTGGCGGGCAAGCCTTACCCGCTGCACGATGCGCAAGCGTACGAAGCCGATGCCCAGGTTTCCCCGGACGGCCGCTGGGTGGCATACGTCTCCCAGGAGACCGGACAAGTCGAAGTGTATGTGCAGCCCTTCCCCGGGCCGGGTGGCAAGGAGCGGGTTTCCACGCAAGGGGGAGATTCGGTGCGGTGGGCGCGCAGCGGCCGGGAGCTGTTCTACAGGGTCTTTTCGGGCGAGAGCGCAGTGATGGCGGTGGACGTTCAAACCGCGCCGCACCTGCAACTCGGGTTGCCCAAGGTGCTGATTAAGGGAACATTCGGCACCACCTTCGACGCGGCGCCGGACGGCAAGCGGTTCCTGGTAGAGATGGTCGGGGGCACCGACCCGGGCGGCCGGCGGATGGTGGGCGTCGACAACTGGTTTGAAGAGCTGAAGCGGCTCGTGCCGGTAAAGCGATAAGGGCCGGGGCCGGTGACAGTAAAATGTCCCTATGCCCAATCCTCTTCCTAATGCTGTACAAGTGCCAGTTCTGGAAACCGAGCGGCTCAAGCTGCGGGGCCATCGGCTGGACGACTTCACCGCCAGCGCCGCCATGTGGGCGGACCCCAACGTCACACGGCACATCGGCGGCAAGCCCCTTAGCGAAGAGGAGGCCTGGACCAAGTTCCTGCGTTACGTGGGCCATTGGGCCTTGCTCGGCTTCGGCTATTGGGTGGTCGAGGAAAAGGCGACCGGCAACTTTGTGGGGGAGATTGGATTCGCCGATTACAAGCGGGACCTGTTGCCGTCGCTCGACGGCAAGCCGGAAAGCGGATGGGTGTTGGACCCGCAATTCCACGGTAAGGGTTATGCGACGGAGGCCGTTCGCGCCGCCATCCGCTGGGGCGATGCGCACTTCGGAGCATCCCAGACGGCTTGCATCATCTTTCCCGAGAACCTCCCGTCGATTCGGGTCGCGGAGAAATGCGGCTACCGGGAATGGCAACTGACCACGTACAAGGGGCGGCCAACGATGATCCTTGTCCGTTAACCCGGGACGTTCCGCCGATGAGATCTCCGGCCATCGCCGCCTTGGACGGTATCGTATTCCGCGAAGACCGCTCTCTTACGGTCGCGGCTCTGACCGGTCCAAGCTCGATCGTCCGTCCTCGCGCCGCTACTTCTTCTTCGTCTTGGCCGGCGCCTTCGGCGCCGGGCAGTTATACCCCATCGACTTCAACTGATCGCAGGCCTGCGCCGCCAGATCGTTCCTCGGGTATAGCTTGATCAATTCCAGGAATTCCGAATGGCTCTCCGTCAGCCGGCTCAGGCTCTTCAACGCCAGCCCCTTGGAGTAAATCGCGTCGGGCGTCTTGTTGTTCTCCGAATATTTTTCGATAACCACGTCGAAATCCTGCACCGCCTGGTCGAAATTCTTCTGTCGGTAATGGATGTCGCCGATGTAGAATTGCGCGTTGGCCGCCAGGTCCGTGTTGCCGTACCACTTCAAATACTGCTGGTATTCCTGCAGCGCCAGGTCGTACTTCTTGCTGCCGCGGTCGCGGTTGGCGTTGGCGTAGAGATCCTGCGCCGAGATGGTCGGCGTGTCCGGGACGGCCGCCGCCGCGTCGCCGACTCCGGTCGCGGCAGTGGGTGGCGGCGGGGGCGGCGTCTGCAGAATCTTCACCGCGTTGTTCAGGTCCGTCATCTGCTGCTGCAGTTTCCCCATCATGCCGTTGAGGTCGGTTACGGATTGTTGCAGCGCCCGCATATCCTGGTCCATGCCGTCCAGCCGCGCGCCCAACCCCGCCATCGGTGCCGACACTTTAGATTCCATATCCTTCAGGCTCTGTTGCAGGTTGTTCTGAATCACCGCGACCCCGGTGTTGGACCGGTTCGACGTGTCCAGCGCCTGCTGCACCAGCACCGTCAGCGCCGCCAGTTGCTTATCCTGCGATTCCTTGAGCAGCCGCACCTGCTCCTGCAAGCTGGCAAGGTCGCGCTGCAACTCCTGCAGTTTCGGATCGGCGGCGCGCGAGCCCATGGGCGCCACCACAATAGCCATCGCCGCCACCAGCGTGCACAATATGAAGCGTCGGAACATAGACCATTCTCCTCAAACGGGCGGACCGCCGGCCTTCGGCGCGCGCCCGCCCGCTCTTGCCATCTGATTTTCTGCTGCCGGTCTTACTGTCCCGGCGAGAAGTGTACCCGCCGGTTCTTCTGGTAGCAGGTTTCGTTCTGTTCCGTGCACTGCGGCCGCTCCTTGCCGTAGCTGATGGTATGCAGCCGGTCTCCCGGCACACCCAGCGATTGCAGGAACTCCTTGGCCGATGTGGCGCGCCGGTCGCCCAGTCCGAGGTTGTACTCGGCAGAGCCCCGTTCGTCGCAGTGGCCTTCCAGCATGATGACGGCCGTCGGGAAATCGCTCAGGATCGCCTTCAGCGCGCCGGCATCGCGCGTCAGCGCATCGCGGGCATCCGAGCGGATATCGCTCTTGTCGTAGTCGAAGAACGCATCCTGCACGTCGGAGCTCAACCGCTGCTCCATGGTGGCCTGCGGCGGCGGTGGCGGCGGTGGTGGTGGCGGCGGTGGCGTCACTACGCTCACCGTGGTGGACGCCGTCTGCGTGCCGCCCGGACCCGTGGCCGTCAGCGTGTACGTGGCGGAGTTGGTTGGCGATACCCGCGAATTGCCGGTCGCCTGCACCGTGCCTACTCCCTGGTTGATCGAGATGCTCGAAACCGTCCCCGTCACTTCCCACCGCAACACGGAAGATTCGCCTCTCTGAATCGAGCTCGGTTCAGCCGTGAACTGCGCAATAACCGGGGCGGCCGGCGGTGGCGGCGGCGGCGGAGTGACTATCGGCGCGGGTGGTTGTGCCGGCGGCGCCGCGGGAACCTTCTTTTTGCAACCGTCCGCCAGCCACAACATTGAAACCGCAAGACAGATGATTGAGATCTTCCGTTTACTGAACATGAACCTCGCCTCCTGTATAAACTCTCAACTACTTGCCCCAAACGGGGCTCAAGTTACTACCCTGCGTGGTGAGCTGCTGCACCTGCGTTCCATCCGCCAGCATCGACCAGATTTGGCTGCGCCCGCTGCGCGTCGACATGAACGCGATATGTTTACCGTCCGGAGCCCAACTAGGATTCTCATTCCGACCCTCGCCGTGCGTCAACTGGGTAGGGTGGCGCGTCGCCACATCCATGAGGAAGATATTGAACGCCCCCGTGGCGAACCCCCGCGTCCAGGCAAACGCCAGCGTTTGCCCGTCCGGATGCCACGCCGGGTTGGATGCCTCCCCGGTGCCGTCGGATAGCCGGTCTACGTCCGCTCCATCCATATTCATCCTGTAAATCTGCTGCGGGCCCGAGCGGCCCGATACGAATGCAATCTCCGCCCCGGTCTTTGGATTTACCTTGGGCTCGACTTCGATGGCGCTCGACGAAGAGATGGGCCTCATGTTGCTTCCGTCCAGATTCGCAAGGTAGATCCGGCAACAATGCCCAGTGCCCGAGGATGAGGCGAAGATAATCTGCTTCCCGTCGGGCGTGAACGATGGCGTCTCCGTAACCGAAGCGCCCCGCTGGTTGTAAAACCGTAAATCCCGGACCGGATCCACCGAAAATACAAATATACCAGGATTGCCGTGAACATAGCTGACAAAGGCGATTTTTGATCCGTCTGGCGACACCGCCGGCTCGATCGACAGCGAGTTGTAATGCGTGACCTGCTTCTGGTTCCTGCCGTCCGCATCCATCACCCAGATTTCCTGGTTCTGCCCTTGCTTCCGCACAAAGTAAATGTGGCTTCCGAACAGCGATTTCGCCCCGAACAGCGCCAGAATGTCGGCCGCGAATTCGTGCGCCCCTTTCTGCGCCCCGGCTTCATCCAGCGGCTCGATGTAAGTTTTGCCCAGCACCTGAGCGTTGGCCGGCGTGTCCCGCCGCAGATCCATCAACCAGCCGCGCAGCACGAACAGCCCGTTCTGCGCCGCCGTGTAGCCCATCACCAGGTATGTGGCCTGCGGCGGTGGCCCCGACCAGTCCGCCATCCACAATCCGCCGCCCGATTGCGGCGGCGGCGGTTGCTTCTTGCGCCCCCGCGCCGGCGGCGTGTTGTCTACCGGCGGAGGCGTCCGGAAATCCGTCGGCAGTTGCGGAACCGTCGTCGGATACAGTGTCTTGGGCGCCATCTTGAAGATTCCTGCGCCGTCCAGATCGCTCCACAGAGTGCTGTTGAAAGCGCCCATGAAGTTCTGCGCCTGCGCGTCTCCGCGCAGATCCGGCACGGCGATCGCGGGTCGTTCGCCCTTGGTGATGATCACCGAAAAATCGTGCTCCTGCGCCTTCACCACCAGCAGCACGCCCCCGAGCGCCAGCGCAATCGCCAATAGCTTCTTCGGCTTCTTCATCGGTCGCCCCTATCGCTTCAACTCGAATCTCAATTCCACATCGGCCTGGCTGCGCGGGAAACCCGCCGGCAAAGGCTGAAAGGGTGCGGAATCCAACACCGCGCGCTGAGCTGAAATATCCAGCGGCTCAATCCCGCTCTTTTGCGATACCCGCACGTTCGTGACTGTTCCGTCGCGCTGAATTGTGAAAGTCACCACCACCAGGGGCGCCGTCATCAGCCGCGGATTCACGTCGGACGTCTTCCAGTTGCGCGTCACCGCATCGCGGATCAGCGCGGCATACGCCCCGTACCGCTCGCCAAACGGCGAGTTGTTCCCTACATTCACGCCGCCTCCGCCCGTCATCCCGAACTGCGGCGTGTTCACCCGCTGCCCGGCATTCGAATACAGCTGGCTTTGATCGTATTTCTGCTGATCGCGATATTTGTTCGGTTGCGAACCAGCGTCCCGCGGCCGCTTCAAGTCCTTCTCGCTCTTCAGTGGAATGGCATCCCGTGGTGGCGCTTTCACCTTGGGCGCCGGTTTGGCTTTCGGCATCGGCGCTTCCGGCACCAGCGACTCCGTATCGTTCGCCACCGGGTTCTCCAGGCCCCCCCGATTCGCGAGCGGAATCGTCGCCACCGGGTTCACCATCACTGCGCCCAGCCCGCCGCCATGCGCATCGCCCATTTGCAGCCGCGATCCCCGCTCCACGGCCCCGGCCACCAACAGGCCGCCGATCGCCAGAGCGTGCAGCAACACCGATCCCCAGAACGATTGGAGCAAGGGCTCCGGACGGTCCAGGATGTCGGCATGACCCGGCATGGCTAACGCCTCTTGACCGCCGTGTCGACCGGCTGCGTCACCATGTAGGCTTGCAGCTTCCCCTCACCCAGCTCGGCCAGCACTTGGGCGATCGGATCCCACGTGGTCTCTTTGTCCGCGCGCACGTATACTCCCTTGGCCGCCGGAAACTGCCGTCGGATCACCGCTACCGCGTCGTTGATGTTCACCTTCGCGCCGTTCAGCGTCGAATCGCCCGTCTTGTCGATCGTAATCACCGGCATCTGCTGCGCCGTGTCCTTCACGTACTTCACCTGCGGCACGTCCACCTCGATGCCGAATTCCATCACGTGCGCCGTCAGCATGAAGATGATCAACAGCACCAACACCACGTCCACGAAAGGGGTGACGTTGATCTCGGAAAGGGTGGAACTGCCGCGGCCTTTCCGGGACCCGAACACCCCGCCGCCGTTCACCGATATCGCCATCTGTTTATTCTCCGAAGCTGCGCTCCGCCATATTCAGAAACTCCAGCGCAAAATCGTCCATCCGCGCCCCGATCTCCCGAATGCGGCTGCCCAGAATGTTATAGAAGACCGCGGCCGGAATCGCCGCCATCAGTCCGACCGCCGTTGCAATCAGCGCCTCCGCGATGCCCGGCCCCACCGTCCGCAGGCTCGTGCTGCCCTGCTGGCTCAGGTCCATGAACGCCTGGATGATGCCCAACACCGTGCCTAGTAGACCGATAAAAGGACACACCGTGGCCGTAGTCGCGAGCCACGGCATGTTCCGTTCCATCCGCGCCAGTTCCTCGCTGATCCCCAATTGCAGGGAACGCTCCACGGCCGTGCGGTTGGTCAGCTTGGCCTTCCCGCGCACCTGCCTTTCGACTTCTTCGTATCCGAAATCGAACACCGCTACCAGCGGGCACGGCCGGTATTGTTCGGTGGCCACCATCACCGCCTCCAGACCCGTGGCCTTCCGGAAGGCGCGTAAAAACCGCGCGTCGGTCTTGCGCGCGTGGCGCAGCGATTGCCATTTGGAAAAAATCACCGTCCACGAATAGATCGAAAAGCAAAACAAAATCCCCATGACTGTCAGTGTCATGGGGCTGCCCTGGATCATTTTCCAGATGTCAGCTTGCAGGAGTAAGGCAGGGGGAGCTTCTAAGCTCAATTCATCTCCTAATTGTCAGCCTATCACAGAGACGCCGCAGCTCATTGAAAAGACTGTTTCAGGGGTGTGCGGCGTCGCTCACCCCCCTGTTACCCTGATCTTTATGGCCCGGGTTGACAAAGCGCCCCGCTTCTCCACCGAAGAGGCTGCCGGGTTCGCGCATGAACTTTACGGCCTGGATGTTCTTGCCGAGCCGCTCCCCAGTGAGCGCGATCAAAATTTCCACCTGTGCGATGCCTCGGGCGCGCAGTTCGTCCTCAAGATCGCCAACCAGGAAGAATCGCCCGCCGTTCTCGACCTCCAGAACAGCCTCCTCGGCTTTCTCGGCGCGCAGCCCACCGGACTCGAATTCCCGCGCGTGGTTCCCGCTTCTGGCGGATCCGCCATCGCTACCGTCGCCGGCTCCGATGGCGCGCCGTGCTTCGTCCGGCTGCTGACTTGGGTGGATGGCATCTGCATGGCCCGGGCTGCGCCGCATTCCGCGGAGCTCTTGCGCTCTCTCGGCGCAGCCCTCGCCCGCGTGGACAACTCGCTCGAGACCTTTTCGCATCCGGCCGCGCACCGCGTGCTCCATTGGGATCTCCGCCAGGCCGCGCTGGCCCGCCCGCATCTCAACTTGCTCCCCGAGCCGCGGCGCCGCCTGATCGAACCCATCTTCGACGCCTGGGCCGCGATCGATTGGTCCGCCTTGCGCTCCGGCGTCATTTACAACGACGCCAACGACTACAACATCCTGGTGGACGCCTCCGGCTCGCGCGTGGTCTCGCTCGTCGACTTCGGCGACGTGGTCCACTCGGCCACCATCTGCGACCTGGCCATTGCGCTGGCCTATGCCATGCTCGATAAGCCCGACCCCATTGCAGCCGCCGCCGAAGTGGCCGCCGCGTACCATCGGAACCGCCCGCTCACCGCTTCCGAAGTGGAAGCCCTCTATACATTGGCCGCCACGCGCCTCGCGGCCAGCGTCTGCTACGCCGCCTGGCAAGCCCGCCAGGCGCCCGGCAACGACTATCTCAACATCTCGAACCAGCCGGTCTGGGTGCTGCTCGTGCGCCTTGCGGCACTGCCGCCCGGTTGGCCGCAAGAAGTCCTCCGCCGCGCCTGCGGCTTCTCTCCCGGCGCGCAAACCGCCGCTTCGCTCGCCGCCGCTCGCCGCCGCATGCTCGGCCCCTCGCTCAGTCTTTCGTACCGCCACCCGCTGCATATCATCCGCGGCTGGAAGCAGCATCTCTACGATTCGACCGGCCGCGCGTATCTCGATTGCGTCAACAACGTAGCTCACGTGGGCCACTCGAATCCCAGCGTGGTGGAGGCCGCCGCCCGCCAGATGGCGCTCCTCAACACCAACACGCGTTACCTCCACGAGCATCTGACCGGCTACATTGAGCGCCTCACTGCCACGCTGCCCGAGCCGCTGCGCGTGGCCTTTCTGGTGACCAGCGGCAGTGAGGCCAACGAGCTCGCGCTGCGTTTGGCGCGGGCCCACACCGGCGGCAACCAGGTTGTGGTGGTCGACGCCGCGTATCACGGCAACACCAACGCCCTGGTCGACATCAGCCCCTACAAGTTCAATGGTCCGGGCGGACGCGGCAGGCCCGCGCACGTCCACGTCGTGCCGATGCCGGACGTCTATCGCGGCCCGCACCGCGGCGCCGATGCCGGCGCGCGCTACGCTGAATCGGTTGCCGACGCCGCCCGACAGGCGCCCGGTCTCGCGGCTTTCTTTTGCGAATCCGCGCTGGGCTGCGGGGGTCAGATCATCCTGCCGCCCGGCTACATGAAAGAGGCGTTCGCCGCCGTGCGCGCCTTGGGCGGTGTCAACATCGCCGACGAAGTCCAGACCGGATTCGGCCGCGCCGGCTCGCATTTCTGGATGTTCGAAACGCAGGGCGTGGTCCCGGACATCGTCACTATGGGCAAACCGATCGGCAACGGCCACCCCATGGGCGCCGTCGTCACCACGGCGGAAATTGCCGCTTCGTTCGCCAATGGCATGGAGTACTTCAGCACCTTTGGCGGCAATCCCGTTTCCTGCGCCGTGGGTTTGGCCGTCCTCGATGTCATTCGCGATGAAGCTTTGCAGCAGAACGCGCTCTCCACCGGCACTTACCTTCTGGCCGGTCTTCGCGAGCTGGCCGCGCACCACGACATTATCGGCGATGTGCGCGGCCTCGGTCTGTTCCTTGGCTTCGAACTGGTGCGCGACCGCGCCACGCAGTCGCCGGCCGGCGCGGAAGCCTCCGCGCTGGTCGAGCGCATGAAGGATCTCGGCGTGCTGCTCTCGACCGATGGGCCATTCCACAACGTCATCAAGATCAAGCCGCCGATGGTCTTCTCCCGCGCCGACGCCGGCACGCTGCTCGACCGCCTCGACACCGCGCTCTCAGATCTCAGCTTCCTCCGTGCCTCCGCGCCTCCGCGGTGAAAATGCGGTCACCTAACTGCAACGCTCCCCACATGCAGCGCCACAATTCCCCCGGTGAAGTACTCGAACTCTACGTCGCTGAAGCCCGCGCGCCGCATGTCTTCGGCCAGTTCCACCGCTTGCGGAAACTTCCGCACCGATTCCGGCAGATACCGATAAGCATCGCGGCTTCCCGAAAGCATCCCGCCGACCCACGGCAGGATCCGCCGCGAATAAAAGTGGTAGACCGCCGCGAAAGCCGCATTGGGTGGTTCGGTGAATTCCAGGATCGCCGCCATCCCGCCCGGCCGCAGCACGCGCCGCATCTCCGCCAGGCCCGCCGCATAGTTCGCCAGGTTGCGGAAGCCGAACGCCACCGTTAGAAGATCGAGCGAGCCGTCCCGCAGCGGCAACTGCAAGGCGTCGGATTCGAACAGCGCAGCTGATGCGTTCCGCCGCGCGGCTTTCCGGCGCGCCGCGAGCAGCATGGGATGGCAGAAATCCGAACCCAGCACCGGCCCGGCGCTCGAGCGCTGCAGTGCCAGCACCAGGTCGCCCGTGCCGCAGCAGATGTCCAACACGCGCGCTCCCGGCCGCCCCAGCACCGGCGCCACGCGCCGCACCGTGCGGGCCCGCCACCACCGGTCGATGTTCAGTGAGAGCAGGTGATTCGCCAGGTCGTAGCGGTGCGCCACGCGCCCGAACATGCCGCGAACCCACGCTGCGGCTTCCCGCTCGCTGCGCGCTCCTTCCGGTGTTGCGCCCTTCATGCCAGGGCACGCTCAATCGCCGCGAGCACCAGCTTCTCATCCACGCCCGAAACCACTTTCACTTCCCCCACCCGCACCGGCAGCACAAAATGAATGGCGCCCTGCACCGTCTTCTTGTCGTGGACCAGGCGCGCCCGCAAATTCGTCGCGGAGATGCCGCCGACGGGTGGAATCGGCCCATACCGCCGCACCAACTCCAGCATCGCGGCGGCATCCGCGCTCTCCGCGGTTCCGGTCAGTTGGCCGAGATACACCGCCGCGCACATGCCCCACGCCACCGCTTCGCCGTGCAGGAATCGCGTGTACCCGGTTTCCGCCTCGAGCGCGTGTCCGAAGGTGTGCCCGAAGTTCAGAATGCGCCGCAGGTCCCCTTCGCGTTCGTCGGAGGAAACCACCTCCGCTTTCATCCGCACCGAATCCTCGATGATGCGGTCCACCGCCGCCGGCCGGCGCGCCAGCACGTCGGCGCTCGAATCCGAGAGGTAGCGGAACAGCGCCGGCTCCCGGATGATTCCGGCTTTCACAATCTCCCACAGCCCCGCGCGGTACTCGCGCTCCGGCAGCGTGTCGAGCGCAGCCGGGTCGATCAGCACTGCCAGCGGCGGATGGAAACTGCCGATCAGGTTCTTCCCGCTCTCGAGGTTCACCCCGGTCTTACCGCCGACGGCCGCGTCCACCTGCGCCAGCAACGTCGTGGGAATCTGGATCACCGGAATCCCGCGCATGAAAATCGCCGCCAGAAATCCCGCCATGTCGTTGACGATGCCGCCGCCGAATGCCATCACCACGCTCGAACGGTCGCCGCTCAACTCCACCATGCGCTCAGCCAGCCGCTCGATGGGCCCCAGGCGCTTCTGCTCTTCCCCACCCGGCAGAAACAGTTCTTCGTACTGAATCCCCGCGAGCGCCTGCGCGAGCGCCGTTCCCTGGTGGCGCCACACATCTTCGGTAGAAACCACGAAAACCTTGCCAGCCTTCTTAGGAAGGTATTGCGCCGCCGAACGGATCACGCCGCGTTCGACGATCGCCGGATAGCTGTGCTCCGGTGTCTCGATTTGAAAGGTGGGCATACGGCTGCGCTATCGCTTAGTCCACGGTTTCATCAATGCCCTCGGTCTGGTGGAGCAGGATGGTATCCGGCGCACCGGTTGGCAACCGGCGCTGGACGGCCACATGCCACCTGGTTTCCGCAAAGCTGGGATTCGGCATAATTGTGGGGCAGACCCCCTGGTCTGCGCGGGACGCCCTCGTCCCGCTCTTCTCTCACTTCTTATCCGGCGCGCCGGCTGGCAGCAGGCGAGTGATCTCCGTCGCCAGTTGGTCGCCTTCGAATATTTCGCGCGTCAGCGGCCCGTAAAGATAATCGCGCCGGATCGTGCCGCCGCCATCGATCATGTAGAGGTGCGGAAAGGATAACGTCTGGGTCAGCACGTAAGAATATGCCACCTGCCCCGAATCGAACAAAATCGGGTATGTGATCTGGTGGCCGGCGATGAAGGCCGTCACCTTGCCCGGGTCGTCTGGGGGATTCACTACCGCCACCACCGCAACGCGGGCGCCATATTTCTCCTGCGTCTGTTGCAGCAGTTCCGCGAAGCCGGCGCAGTGCGGGCAGGTGGTCTGCATGAAAACCAGCAGCACCAGTTTGCCGCGGTAATCGCCCAGGTCGTGTTCCTGGCCTTTGGAATCCACCAGCGAAAAACCGGGGGCGCGGCGGTTCACCTCCGCCGCAAAAAGCGCTCCGGCGCAAAGCAGGGTAATTATTGGAAGTTTTCTCATGGTCGTTTGGTTCATCCCACTAATTTTCTCAAAGACTCCTCGTATGGTGCACGCGCCACGCCGCGTTCCGTGATGATGCCGGTCACGTAGCGCGCCGGCGTCACGTCGAATGCCGGGTTCTGAGCGGCCGTCCCCTCGGGCGCCATCCGCCGCCCGTAAACGTGCGTCACTTCCGCCGCGGCGCGCTGTTCGATGGGAATGGCGTCGCCCGACGCGAGCGTCAGGTCCAGCGTCGATATCGGAGCCGCCACAAAAAACGGCACGTTGTTTTCCTTCGCCAGCACGGCCACCGAATACGTGCCCACCTTGTTCGCGACGTCGCCATTCGCCGCGATGCGGTCCGCGCCCACCACCACGCAGCCGATCCGGCCCGACTTCAAAAAGTGACCCGCCATATTGTCGGTGATCAGCGTCGTCGGAATGTGGTCCTGCTGCAGTTCCCACACGGTCAGCCGCGCGCCCTGCAGAAACGGCCGCGTCTCGCCGGCGAATACATCCACCGTTTTGCCGCTCTCGATGGCTGCGCGAATCACGCCCAGCGCCGTTCCATAACCTGCCGTGGCCAGCGCGCCCGCGTTGCAGTGCGTCAGCACGGTCTTGTGGTCCGGCACCAGCGCCGCCCCGTTCCGCCCGATCGCCCGGCAGATCGCGATGTCCTCCTCGCGCACGCGCAGCGCCTCTTCCACCATCCGCCGCCGGATCTCCGCCGGCGGAGCGCCGCGCAAAGATGCGTACAGCCGTTTCATGCGGCCGATCGCCCAAAAGAGATTGACCGCCGTCGGCCGCGTGGCCGCCAGCGTAGCGCAAATCGTATCCACTTGCCGGTCCAGGTCCAGCTCGTCCGCATGAAGCACGCCCAGCGCCACCCCCATGGCAGCCGCCACTCCGATGGCCGGCGCGCCACGAATAACCATGTCGCGAATCGCCGTCGCCACTTCCTCATACGTCCGGCACGTCACGAACGCTTCTTCAAGCGGCAGTTTGGTCTGGTCGATCATGACCACTCGGTCGTCGATCCATTGAATCGTCTCCACCATTAGTGCGGCAAATTCCTTCCTTGTGTAAACAACGAAACAAATGAGAGCGCATTGAAAGATGCGTGCATGATGGCCGCCGCCCGCGTCGATCCGGTGGCCTGCCGCATCCATCCGAACGTCGCGCCAGCCAGGCCAATCTGCAGCGCCGAGCGCCACGAATCCCCATATTCCCAATAGTGCAGCATCCCGAACGGCGCGGCCGCCATCAGTACGCCCGCCACCGCTCCGAAACTGCGCACCAGCAGCGGCTGCAAGAACCCGCGAAAGGCCAGCTCTTCGCACACCGGCGCCACAATCGTGCCGAACAGCGTCACCACAACCAGCGACGCCACGGGGCCTTTCATCATCTCCACAATCGGACCGCTGCTCGGCGGCGTCGCAATCAGGTGGCCCACCAAACCCACCGCCAGCGCGGCTGCCAAGCCCGCAATCACGTTCCAGAGGAATGGTATCCTGCTGGAGGTCCATCCCAACGACCGCAAAAAGGGCCGGCCGTACTCCACCCGAAAAATCGCCGCAAGCGCCCCGAACAAGAGCGCATAGCCGATCAGCGTTTCCGGCACCGCTTCTTCCGCCGGCGTGAACCCATGCCAGTGCAGCAGCATCATCGCGAGCTTTACCAGCCCAAGCCCGGCGAACATGCATGGCAGCGATAGCCCGGCCATGAGAAACAAATCGGCGTATCCCCAGAACGGCGCGCGCTCCGGCGGCGGTGGAATGCCGGTCTCCGGCGCCGGTCCCGGATCGGGAAGCGCCAGCTCTTCGCTCATGAGTCCTTCTCGATCAGCGCCGCCGCCAGCAGCGGAATCATCAGCTCGTGGTGTCCGGTGATGGCATAGCCTGAGCCCGGCTGGCTGCCGCCATGCGGCCGTTCCAGCACGTTGACGCGCGGCCGGTAGTGCTGCACGAAATCGAAATTCGCGGTGGTGAAGCCGGCCAGCGGATGCCCCAGGTTTCGCACCGCCGAAACCGCCTTCAGAAAAACCTCCGGCATCACCACGGCCGAGCCCACATTGAGATAGACGCCGCCATCGTTCAAGTCCGCCACGCAGGCCGCGAACAGCCGGAAGTCGCGATGCGACGCGCTCCCGATGGCCGCTCCGTCCGCCGCCGGATGCATGTGCGGCGTATCGGTCCCTATCGCCACGTGCACCGTTACGGGCGTCGCGTGCTGGTATGCCTGGAGCACCAGGCTGGCGCCGGCGCCGGCCAGCCCGGCCTGCTCCGCCAGCCACTTTCCCAACGCCTCGCCCATTCCCAGCCCATCGCGGTCGCCCTCCGCAATCGCGCGGTTCATATCGCGCCCGGTCTCTTCCGCCGCGCCAAACCGCCCGTCGGGCAGCACCGCCTCGACATCTTCACTGGTATGCGAGGCCAGCGCGATTTCGAAATCGTGGATGGACGCCGACCCGTTCATCGCAAAGGCCGTAGCATACCCGCGCCGCATCAAATCGATCAGCACCGGAGCCAGACCGCACTTGATCACGTGCCCGCCCAGGCCCCACAGGATCGCTCGCCGCCGCAGGCGCGCCGCCGCCATCGCCTCCACCACCGCGCGGAACCCATCCGCCGCCAGCACGTGCGGCAGCGAACCGAGCCACCCGGCCACTCCCGAGCCTTTCACATAAGGCGAAGCGAAGTCCGCCAGGTTGACTTTGCCGCCGCGCTCCGCAAGCCCTGCCGTGCGCAGGCCCGCCAGATCCAGAGGACGCTTCGAGTATTTGCTCATGCCGCCACCCCGTTGTGCAACACCTTGCGCAACGCCTCCGCCGTATAACTCTTCTTCGACCGGCTCACCTGCTCCGGCGTCCCGACCGCGACTATCTTCCCGCCGTGTTCGCCGCCATCCGGTCCCAGGTCGATGATCCAATCGGCGGTTTTCATGACGTCCAGGTTGTGCTCGATCACCACCACCGTATTGCCCAATCCCACCAGCCGCTGCAGCACGTCCAGCAGCTTCCGCACATCGTCGAAATGCAGGCCGGTGGTCGGTTCGTCCAGCAGATAAAACGTGCGCCCGGTCTGCCGTTTGCTCAGTTCCTTGGCCAGCTTGATGCGCTGCGCCTCGCCGCCCGAAAGCGTGGTCGACGATTGTCCTAGGTGCACGTAGCCCAGCCCCACGTCGAAAAGCGTTTGCAGCTTGGCGCGAATTTGCGGCAGGTTCTCCATCAGCGGCAGGGCTTCTTCCACTGCCAGATCCAGCATATCCGCAATCGAGTGGCCCTTGAATTTCACCTGCAGCGTTTCGCGATTGTAGCGGCGCCCATGGCACACGTCGCAGGTCACGTAGACGTCGGGCAGAAAATTCATCTCGATCCGTTTCAGCCCGTCGCCCTGGCACGCCTCGCAGCGCCCGCCTTTCACGTTGAAACTGAACCGCCCGGGCTTGTATCCCCGCTCGCGCGATTCCGGCAACATGGCATAGAGATCGCGAATCGGCGTGAAAAGCCCCGTATAGGTAGCTGGATTCGAGCGCGGCGTCCGCCCGATGGGCGCCTGGTCGATGCGAATCACTTTGTCGATTTCTCCCACGCCGTCGATGGCCTCATGCGCGCCGGGCTCTTCGTGCGAGCCGTAAATTTCCCGCGCCAGCGAGCGGTACAGGATCTCATTCACCAGCGTCGATTTGCCGCTGCCCGAAACCCCCGTCACCACCGTCAGCAGTCCCAGCGGAATTTCGGCGTCGATATTTTTCAGATTGTGCTCGGTGGCGCCGCGAATCACCAGCTTTTTGGAGCCCGGCTTCCGCCGCTCGGCCGGAACCGGAATCTCCAGCGCCCCGGAAAGATAGCGTCCCGTCAGCGAGTTCGCATCGCGCCGGATGTCGTCCGGATCGCCGGCCGCCACCAGTTCCCCGCCCAGCCGTCCCGCGCCCGGCCCCAGGTCGATCACGTAGTCCGCCCGCGCAATGGTCTCCGCGTCGTGCTCCACCACCAGCACCGTGTTCCCCATATCGCGAAGATGCGCCAGCGTCTCCAGCAGCCGCCCGTTGTCGCGCGGGTGCAGCCCGATGGAAGGCTCGTCCAGCACGTACAGCACGCCGCGCAGCTTCGAGCCGATCTGCGTCGCGAGGCGTATCCGCTGCGCCTCGCCGCCGGAGAGCGTCGCCGCCGATCGGTCCAGGCTCAGATAATCCAGTCCCACCGCTGAAAGAAACTCCAGCCGCCGGCGAATCTCATCCAACACCCGCCCGGCAATCTGCATCTCGCGATCGTGGAACTCCCAGTTCCGCACCGTCATCAGCGCGCGCTCGACCGGCAGGGCCGTGAACTCCGCGACCGAGAAATTCTTTACCCGCACCGCCAGGCTCGCCGGCCCGAGGCGCCTCCCCTTACACGCCGGGCACTCCACCGGCGACATGTAGTCCGTCAGCCAGTCGCGGTAACCTTCCCCCGCTTCGCGGTAAAGCTGGTCCAGGATTTTGAGGATCCCTTCGAACCCGTTGCCGCCTTCGAGCAGCAGGTCGCGCGTCTTCCGCGGCAAATCCTCGAACGGCTTCTTCAGATTCACACGCGCGCGCTTGGCGAATTCCTCAAGCCGGCTCTGCATCGTCCACGAACTGGCCGCCGGCCCGAGGCCGCCGTCGAGCAGCGGCTTGGATGCATCCACAATCACCTTCGCCGGATCGAACGCCCATTTGCTTCCCAATCCGTGGCATTCCTCGCACGCGCCGTAGGGGCTGTTGAATGAGAACGAGCGCGGCTCCAATTGCGGGATGCTCGTGCCGCACTCCATGCACGCCAGCTTCTGAGAGTACAGCCGCTCCTCGCCGTTCACCACCACGATCGACACCAGCCCATTGGCCAGACGCGTGGCCGTTTCGATGGAAGCTTCCAGGCGCTTCTCGATCCCCGGCTTTACCAGCAGCCGGTCCACCACTACTTCAATGGTGTGATTCCGGCGCCGGTCGAGCGGTATATCTTCGTCCAGCGATCGCAGCACTCCGTCGATCCGCGCCCGCACAAAGCCCTGCCGTGCCAGTTTCTCCAGGTCTTTCCTGTATTCGCCCTTGCGCCCGCGCACCACCGGCGCCATCACCATGATGCGGTCCTCGGGCTTCAAGGCCAACACGTGCTGCAAAATCTGCTCGGTGGTCTGCCGGGAAATCTCGCTGCCGCACACCGGGCAATGCGGCGTCCCGATGGAAGCGTACAACAGCCGCAGGTAGTCGTAAATCTCCGTGATGGTGCCCACTGTCGATCGCGGGCTGCGGCTGGTGGTCTTCTGTTCAATCGAAATCGCCGGGCTCAGCCCGTCGATCGAATCCACATCCGGCCGCTCCATCTGGTCCAGGAATTGCCGCGCGTAGGTGGAAAGCGTCTCCACGTACCGCCGCTGCCCTTCCGCGTAAATCGTATCGAACGCCAGCGACGATTTCCCCGAGCCGCTCAGCCCCGTAATCACCGTCAGGCTGTTGCGGGGTATTTCCACGTCGATGTTTTTTAAGTTGTGCTGGCGCGCGCCATGCACGGTGATCCGGTCCAGCATAGTGGTTTACGAGTGGAAAGGGCGAATCTCTTATTGTGACGCGACTTGTGCCGGTTCCGCAAATTGCGTTATAAAAAGGTCAGTCATGCTAAAATGCGCGCGGTGCGGAGCGCACCTACGACGCGTCCACCGAACGTTCTTCGAACGTTTCAGTTACATGGCGATTTATGAGTGCAAGACCTGCGCCGTGGAGGAGTTCGTTCCCCGCCGCTTCCGCCTCCACTTCGGCGACAAGGCCCGTTGCCCGAAGTGCGGCACCTTCCGCATTGTGCGGCTCAAGGCCCCCGATCGCATCGACCCTATGTTCACGGGCCTCTTCAACCTGTTGGAAAAATTGTCCGGCGGCCGCCTGCACCACTGCCGCTTCTGCCGCATCCAGTTCTACGACCGGCGCAAGCTCGCTGCCGACGCCGTCAACGACCACACCGAACCCGAAACCGCGGCTCCCGATGGCGCCCGGTCCGATGCATGATTCCGCCGCTCCGCTTCACCGCGTCCTCCGACGACGCTTCCAAGCGGCTCGACCAACTGCTCCGCGAACGTTTTCCCCAGTGCAGCCGCGCCCGCCTGCAGGAGTGGATCCGCTCCGGCGGCGTCCTGGTAGCCGGCCTTCCCAGCCGCGCCTCCCACACCGTGCGCGCCGGCGAAACCATCGAAGTGGAACCGGCCGATCCGCCCCCTTTGCGCGCCACGCCCGAAACCATCCCCCTCGCCGTCCTGTACGAAGATGACGACCTGGTGGCCATCGATAAGCCCGCTGGCATGGTGGTCCACGCCGGCGCCGGCGTGCGTACCGGCACGCTCGTCAACGCCCTGCTCGGCCGCTTCGACGCCCTGTCGGGGGTCGCCGGCGAACTCCGCCCCGGCATTGTCCACCGCCTCGACCGCTTCACCAGCGGCGTCCTGCTGGTCGCCAAGAACGACCAGGCGCACCGCAACCTGGCCGCCCAGTTTGCCAGCCGCCAGGTCGAGAAGGTGTACTTCGCGCTGGTGCACGGCCTCGTCAAAGCCGGCAGCGGCCGCATCGACCGCCCCATCGCCCGCGACCCCGTTCGCCGCGCCCGCATGACCGCGCGCCTCGCCGAGGGCCGCGCCGCCTGGTCCCAATATCGCGTCCTGCGCCGCTTCCACGGTTTCACCCTGCTCGAAGTCAAAATCGGCACCGGACGCACCCACCAGATCCGCGTCCACCTCTCCAGCATCGGCCACCCGGTGGCCGGCGACACCCTCTACGGCGCGCCCTCCACCGTCGAAGGCATGCCTCCGCTCGGCCGCTATTTCCTGCACTCCCACCGCATCCGTTTCCGCCTGCCTTCCACCGGCGAAGAGATCTCGATCGAATCCCCGCTCCCGCCGGAACTCGAGTCCTGGATCGCCCAACTACTCCCCACGCTATAATCGGACCATATGAGCTCCCGCGTTCTCCCGTTGGTCGCAGGAGTGCTGGCCGCCGCCGTCTGGGCTGTAGCCCAACAGACTCCGCCGCCGAAGCCGGACCCCGCCCAGCAGGCGGACGATACCACGCGCATTTCCGTCGAGGTCACGCGCGTCAGCATGCTCTTTTCCGTCGTCGACAGGAAGGGCCGCTTCGTCACCGATCTCACCAAGGACGATTTCGACGTTCTCGAGAACAAACATCCGCAAGTCATTCAGGAATTCGCCGCCGAGTCCAACCTGCCTCTTCGCCTGGGCATCCTGATCGATACCAGCAACAGCATCCGCGAGCGCTTCCGCTTTGAGCAGGACGCCGCCGGCGAATTTCTCAAAGACGCCATGCGCACCAACAACGACAAAGCCATGGTGGTCAGCTTCGACAGCACCGCGGAGATGGTGGCCGATCTCACCACCGACACCGATAAGCTCGACGCCGCCATCCGCGATCTCCACGCCGGCGGCGGCACCGCGCTATACGACGCCATTTATATGGCCTGCCGCGACAAGCTGGCCCAGGAACAGCCTAGCTACAAGTTCCGCCGCGTGGTTGTGGTAGTCTCCGACGGCGAAGACAATAGCAGCCAATACACGCGCGATCAGGCCCTCGAAATGGCGCTCAAATCCGACGTCGTAATTTTCGCCATCTCTACCAACATGACCCGTATCGAGTCCGACGGCGATAAGGTCCTCAAGTACTTCACCCAGCAGACCGGCGGCCGCGCCTTTTTCCCCTTTAAGGTGGAAGACTTGGCTCAATCCTTCGAGATAATCGCCGAAGAAGTGCGCCACCAGTACACCATCCTCTACCGCCCCGAGCCGCTCGTAGCCGACGGCCTGTTCCACCAGGTGGAAGTGCGCGTGAAAGGCCACAAAGAACTGATCGTTCGCGCGCGGAATGGGTATTACGCGCCGAAGAAGTAGGGATCTGGGTCGGAGATACAATCGAGAGCAGACTGGGGTTCCTGGCGGATATCCTGGCGCACGACAAAAGGAAAGAGGTGCGGGATGCTGAGAGATACCTTCGGCAAATGGCATGGTGGTGTCCGGGGCGTCGTTGTAGTTTGTCTGTTCGTGACATTGGTTCCGCTTCTGATGGCCCAGACGGCGGGAACGGGAGCATTGACCGGCAAGATTACCGATGCGTCGGGCGCCGCGGTCGCGAATGCCAAAGTCACGGTGGTGAATGCAGACGGCGGCCAGACGCAAACGGCGGCCACGGGGGCGGATGGAGTTTATCGGTTCGCCCCGCTGCCGCCGGGCAACTATCGCGTGAAGATCGAGGCCACGGGGTTTCAAGCGTTGGAGATTGCTTCGACAACCATTCCGGCGACGGGTGCGGCTACCGTGGACGGGAAACTCGAGTCCGAACAGAAGCCGGGAGAGCCCTCGCTGAAGGATCTGGGATTCACTCCGGACCAGACCGCGGGAAGCGCCGCGGCACAAGCGAGACTCGACAAGCGGTCGCACATGCTCAAGACCCATCAGACCCTCGGTCTGATCACACTGGCCCCCTTGGCGGCTACGCTGATCCTTTCCAGCGGCGCGGCTGGCAAGAACAGCACCGCGTCCGGGCGCGAAATCCATGCCGCCGTGGGCGGGGTGACGGCGGGGATGTACTTGACCACCGCCTCCTTTGCGATCTTCGCGCCCAAGATACCGGGCACCCCAACCCGCGGTCCCATCCGCCTGCACAAAGCGCTGGCCTGGATTCACGGGCCGGGGATGATCCTGACCCCCATCCTGGGAGCGCTGGCTTATGATCAGCGAAGCCGCGGGGAAAAGGTTCATGGAATCGCCAGTGCGCATGGGGCGGTGGGCGCGGTGACGGGCATTGCGTATGGGGCCGCGATGCTGGCGGTGGTGATCAAATTCTAGGGTGAGCTTCATGAACCAGCGAATCCCGGCGGTCTTCTTGATCCTGGCCCCCGCCGCACTTTTCGGAGCGGATAGCCAATGGGTTCTCGGACCATCGACTCTTTCGTATCATGTGTCTCATCCGCTGCATGAGAGCGTGGGGGTGAGTCACGAGGCGCGGGGCAAGGGCGTTTGCCACGCCGGGCAATGCGATTTCCTTATCGCGGCGCCGGTCAAATCGTTCGATTCGAAGGATAGCAACCGGGATCTTCACATGTTACAAGTGACGCGCGCCGGGCAGTTTCCGATGGTGACGGTGCGCGTCCTGCTGCCCGAAAGTGAACTCACAGCGGCAACCATCCATTGCGACCTGGAGATCCAATTTGCCGGACAGACCGCGCACTATAAACAAATCACGTTGCAACGGGAGGCGCATGGTAACGATATCCGGATCACCGGAACGATTCCCGCGACACTCTCCGATTTCAAGATCGATCCACCGTCGCTGCTGACGGTGCCGGTGAAAAACGACGTACCGATCAAGGTGGAGATGAGCTGGCGCCCGTTGTGAATGGCAAGCCACGGCTGCTGCGCAAAGCGGTCGCATCTCAGCAGAAACCAAGTGTCCGATTGGCATCGACATCCACGGCCAGCGTGATCCACTGGTGAAGCTGGTAGTGTGCCGCAAGCTCCATGTTAGAATGCGCCAGGATCGCAACACACTGGCCCCAATATGGTCGAAAAGGAGCACCGAAACAACCCGGCTGGTCGCCCGAATGGCTGGCAGCGCCATCTGCTGTGGCTCAGCGGGGTCTGGGTCTTGCCCCTTTGCGGGATACTGCGATGGATTCTTCCTCCTTCGAATCTGACCACCGGCCTGATTTTGGTTGTCGCGGGTCTCCTGGCGCCCCTTCCGGCCCTCCTGGTTTCGCGCGGCCATCGAAATCGCGCGCTCTCTGAAGCAAATCACGCCCGCGAAGAGGTGGAACAACTGAAGCTGCAGTTGAAGACGGTGCGCTATCGAACGGCGAGAATGCGCGAAGAACTGTCGGCCGCCGACCAGCAGGCCCGGTTGTCGCATCAACTTACGCTGCTGGGCCAATTCACCGCCGGCTTCATGCACGAATTTAACAATCCGCTGGCAATCGTGACCAGCCGCATCGAAGTGCTGCTGGAGGAACGGAAGGCGGACGCAGCGCTCTGCGGCGACCTCCAGCAGATGCTCACGGAGATGCGCTACATGGGAAACATCGCGCGCACACTGCTGCAAGCGTTGCGGCGCGAGCGTGGGGGCGAGGTCTTCGCACCCTCGGCGCCGTTCGAGGCCTTGCAGGAAGCGCTCGCGGCGCTCCTGTCTTCAGCGCACGAGCAGGGGATTCGAGTGGTACAGGAAATCGCAGAGGTTCCGCGCGTCAACGCGCCCGGGCACGTGGTAAGCGAAGTCGTGCGCGGTCTGCTGAGCAACGCTCTCGATGCGCTCAAAGGGCGTGAGGACGCGACCATCTGGATCCGGCTGGAACCTTATCGCACTGCGGGCGCCAAGGTGCTCCTCAGAATCGAAGACAATGGACCAGGTGTTCCCGAGAATATTCGGGAGCACCTGTTCGAACCGTTCATTTCCCAAAGTCCGGGGCGTGAGCGCCTCGGGCTCGGACTGTTCCTGGGCGCCAGCCTCCTCGACATGTACGACGGCCGCATGTGGTATGAAGACAGAACTGGTGGAGGAGCCAGTTTCGTCGTCGAGATGCCCCCGGCGCGTTTTACTCGGGGCCAGCCCTACCATTGGTTTGTCGGAGGTAACCCGTCGTGAATCGCATCTTCGTAATTGACGACGAGCCGGCCATGGGCGAGAACATTCAGCGCATGCTGAAGTTTCCCGAGACCACCGTGACGGCCTATGCGGATCCGGTCAAGGGCCTGGCGGATGCGCTCGCCAAGCGCCCCGACCTGGTGCTGCTGGACATGCGGATGCCCGGGATGTCGGGCGAGGAGGTCTTCGCGCGGCTGCACGAGGCGCACCCGGGCATGCCGATCGTTTTCCTCACGGCGTTCGGATCTGTCGAGGCTGCGGTGCTGGCCATGCGTAACGGCGCGTTCGATTACCTGCAGAAGCCGTTTAAGCGGGAAGATCTTCTGCTGGTGGTGAGGCGGGCGCTGTCTCACGCGGAGTTGGAGCGGGAGGTCGACCGGCTGAAAGGGAGGCTGGAGGCGCTGGGCGAAAGCGACCATCCGCAGAGCCGCAGCGCCGTCATGCTGGAATTAACCGAGAAGGCACGGCGGGCGGCCGCAACCGATGCCACCGTCATGATTCTGGGGGAGAGCGGCACGGGCAAGGAGGTGATGGCCCGGTATATTCAAACCCAGAGCCCGCGTAAAAACAGGCCGTTCGTGCCGGTGGAGTGCAGCGCGCTGCCCGGCTCGCTCATCGAGAGCGAGTTGTTCGGTTACGAGCGCGGAGCGTTCACCGGCGCCGAGCGCACCAAAAAGGGTCTGATCGAATCGGCCGATGGCGGAACGCTGTTCCTGGACGAGATCGGCGATTTGAGCGTGGAACTGCAATCGCGCCTGTTTCGCTTCGTCGAAGAGCGCCAACTGCGGCGTTTGGGAGGCCTCGAGCCGGTGCGCGTGGATTGCCGGATTCTGTGCGCGACCAACCAGGACCTGGCGGCCAAGATCAAGGCTGGCACATTTCGCGAAGAGCTGTACTACCGGCTCTCGGTGATCACATTGAAGCTGCCCCCGTTGCGTGAAAGGCCGGAAGACATCCCTCACCTGGCCCGTTTTTTCCTGGAGCGATTTTCCCGGCGCTACGGCAAGAGCCTGTCCGCGTCGCCTCGATTCTATGAAGCGCTTCTCAGCGAAGCCTGGCCGGGCAATGTGCGGCAGCTCAAGAACCTGATGGAGAAGCTGGCGGCGCTTCACCCCGGCGGTGTTCTGGAGCCGGAAGACGTGGCTGACGATTTGCAGCCGAGCGGCGCGGCCTGCCACCTTTCCAGCCTTCCGTGGAAAGAGGCGCGCGACCAGTACCTGGCGAGCTTCGAGCTCTCTTACGCCCAAACGCTGTTGGCTCGTTGCGACGGCAACATCAGCGCCGCGGCGCGCGAGGCCGGCGTGGATCGCAAGACGTTTTACACGCTCCTCAAGCCGGACCGGGAACCGCAGTCTGGGGAATAGATTCCACAGCTCTGCCGTGGTTTTTGAGGAATCGCTTCCCCATATAACTGTTTGAGCGCCCGTAGGTAATTGAAATAAGAGGAGTCCATACTTGGCCATAGGCGTGCCTTTCCGGCTGCCATGGCTCTACCGCGTAGCAAGTTCTGGCTCCCGGCTGTCGTGCCGGTTTTGGTGGCCCTCGTTTTGGCTCCCCGGCCCGCACGGGCGATTCCAGCCTTTGCCCGAAAGTTCGGCGTGAAGTGCTACACCTGCCATACGATTCCGCCGGCCCTCAATAAGACCGGCTATATATTCAAGCGGCTGGGGTACCGGCTTCCTCCCGACGAAATGGATGGCACCAAGGCGGCGCCCAAGGTATCCGCTTTGGACAAGGACATCAAATTCAACATAACCAATACGCTGGCGGTAATCGCCCAGGGCAGCTTCACGGTGGATAAGACAGGGGGCAGCGGCGCCACTCCCGCCTCCAGTTCCAGCTTCAATCTGGATGAAGCCGCGCTGTTTTCGGGCGGGGCGGTGCCGGACAGCGGCTTTTCCTACTTCACGCACTTCGAGCTGTATCAGGGCGGCAGCACCAACCTGGAACAGGCCGTGATGACCTATACCGGCGGCCGCGCCAACAGCAGCTATTTCTTCAAAGCCGGCGAAATGCACTTGCAGGAGGGAGAAGGCACGCGGGCAGCCATGTTCTACAACCTGTTCCCCGATCCCTCTCTCCTGGTGGAGAACACCAGCCCGACCAACTTTTCGCTGGACCAACATCCGGTGGGGATTGGCGTGGGATATACGTGGGCTTCGAACTACTTCAAGCAGGTGTTGGCGGTCTCGGCCAAAGTCACCAACGGGCTGAACGCCGACGGCAGCGAGATCCTTTTCAGCTCCACCAAGAACTCCAAGGATTACTGGTTCGACGCCGATTACTGGTTCGGCCCCGACGGCGGCGTCACGTTCATGGCGTACCGCGGCACAAAGGATCAGGTGCAGAACGCCGGAGACCCTGACGAGTTCACGTACCGCCCCATCATCCGGCGTTACGGCGTCTTCGGCAATTACCTGTTCTTCGACAAGCTGGACATTCTGGGCGGCTATCTGCGGGACGACGACGACTGGCAGGACGAGCCAGGCAATCCACTCACGCACTTCGTTTCGAATGGGTTTCGCACCGAAGTGGATTACTACATCCAGCGAGGCTTCGCCGTGATGGCCAGGTACGACCGCCTGAAGCAGACCATCGCGAACGGGCCGGCGAACTATTCGGATGCCTGGAACGTCGGCAGCGAGAGAGCGCTCACGGCGCTCGGCAACGTGGTGTTGCGCGCCAACTACGGGCACGAACGCGATCAGGACCCGACTTCGGGCCTGGTGACTACGGACAAGCTCTTCAAGATCGATTTGCGGTTGATGTGGTAAAGAAGCGACGGACATGAAAAAACTAATCCAGAGAATGATCATGCTGGCGCCCCTGGCACTGGCGGCGCAGACCAGCAATGTGGTGCTTCCACAGGACAAGGGGCCGGACAAGATCGATGTAAGCGCCTATCCTGCTCCCCAGCAGGCGGCCTATAAGGTGTTCAGCACCAAGTGCTCGAAATGCCACACCATCGCGCGGCCCATCAACACCATGATGAAGCGCGACGAATGGGAGCGCTACGTCAAACGCATGATGCACAAGCCCAACTCCGGCATCAGCGACGCTCAGGGAAAACAGATCTTCGATTTTCTGATTTTCGACGAGACCGAGCGAAAAGACAAGAACCCGAAGGCCTTCTTCCCGGCCTTGAGCGACGAGGAAATCGAGAAGTTAAAGAAGCAGTAGCCGGAAGCCGCCATGCGCTACAGCGTAACGGTCCCGGACCGGGATTATTTCGACCGGAACATTCCCTGCCGCACCGCCTGCCCCATCCACACGGAGTGCGGGCGGTACGTCCAAGCCATCGGGATATCGCAGGATGAAGAGGCCTATCTTCTGGCCCGCGCCCCGAATCCGTTTGTTTACGTGCTGGGGCGGATCTGTGCGCACCCTTGCGAAGATGCCTGCCGGCGGGGCAAGATCGACGAGCCACTGGCCATCTGCGCGCTCAAACGATTTGCCACCGAGCGGCACAACCTGGGCGCCGGACACGACCCGGCGCGCAAGCACCTCACGCCCGTGCCGAAGCGTGGAATGAGTGTCGCCATTGTGGGAGCGGGTGTGTGTGGTCTGACCTGCGCTCACGACCTGGCGCTGTTGGGGTACTCCGTGGAAGTCTTCGAGTCGGCGCCGGTCCCCGGGGGAATGCTCTACCTGGGCATTCCCCACTTCCGGCTTCCCCGGGAAATCATCAAGATGGAAGTCGATAACATCCTGGCCATGGGGGTGACACTGCACACCAGGGTGACGGTGGGGCGTGACATTTCGTTTTCCGAACTGCGTTCCCGATTCGACGCAGTGCTGCTGGCAACGGGCCTCAATAAGGGCCGCGAGCTTAACATCCCGGGTGCGCACCTGGCGGGAGTTTACAACGGCATCGATTTCCTGATCAACGTCAACCTGGGCTACGAAATCGAGCTGGGAAAGCGGGTGGTAGTGGTGGGCGGCGGCAACGTGGCCATCGACGTGGCGCGCGCCGCGGTGCGGCTGGTGCATGAGTCGTGGGATTCGGGCGCCTCCGAATCCGGCGCGGAGAGCTTGCAGCCGGCTTTGGACGCAGCGCGCATGGCGCTGCGGTCGGGCGCCGAACAGGTGTGCCTGGTGAGTCTGGAATCGCGCCAGCAGATGCCCGCCTGGCAGAGCGAAGTCCACGAAGCCGAACAGGAAGGCATCGCCGTGGACAACGGGTGGGGGCCGAAGGAAATCGTCGGCGCGGATGGCCTGGTGATGGGGCTCAAGGTGCGCGCCTGCGTCTCGGTATTCGACGAAAACGGCCGCTTCAACCCGGCCTTCAGTGACGAAGAGAAGGTGATCCCGTGCGACACCGTAGTCCTCGCCATTGGACAGCAGGCGGACCTTTCCTTCCTGGGCGGCGACAAAGAAGTTCAGGTGACGCCGCGCGGAATTCTCAAAATCGACGAAGACCTGATGACCACGGCTCCTGGTGTCTTCGCCGGCGGCGACGTGGCGTTTGGACCGCGCGTGCTGGTGGAAGCCGTGGCCAACGGGCATCGCGCGGCCCGGTCGATCCACGTCCACTTCCACGGGAAGAGCAAGAAGACCGTGCTGAGCCGCTTCCGCATCTTCAACCACTGGGAGATGCCGCGGAGCTTCCTGAGAATCCCGCGCCAGACCATGCCGGTGCTGCCGGCCAATCGCCGCATCGGGATCGCCGAGGTGGAACTGGGATTCGATGAGGCGCAGGGACGCGCCGAAGGGCTGCGCTGCCTGAAGTGCCAGGTCAACACGATCTTCGACGGCTCGAAGTGCATCCTGTGTGCCGGATGCGTGGACATCTGTCCGGAAAACTGCCTGCGGCTGGTTGACCTGACCCAAGTGCAAGGCGATGAGCGGTACGACGCCTTGATTCGAAGCCGCTACGGTGTGTCCGCCACGGAACTCCCCGCTGGCCAGGCGGGCGCCATCATCAAGAACGAAGAGAAGTGCATTCGCTGCGCGCTCTGCGCCCAGCGATGCCCTACCCATGCCATCACCATGGAGGCCCTGGAGCAGCAGGAGCGGGAGGTATTCGAGTGAAAGTCTGCGCAAATGGTGGGGCGGACCCCCTGGTCCGCGGCCGACGCCCCCGTCGGCCGGCTTCTGTCGTTATTCCGGCTGCGGGACGAGGGCGTCCCGCGCGGACCAGGGTGCACGCCCCACCCATTGGGAGAAACGCATGAAGCGACGATCTTTTGTGAGTTGGGGCACTGCCGGGCTGGTCGCGCTGTGCTCCGGCATCGGCGTGAGCCTGGCGGCGGTGGTTCGATTCCTGACGCCGAGCGTCTTTTATGAGCCGCCACAGACGTTCAAGATCGGCGACCCGGGGGATTTTTCCTACGGCCCGCCGACGTTCCTGTCGGAAGAGAAAATTTTCGTGTTCCGCGACCGTGAGAAGGGGTTTGCGGTGGCCAGCGCCGTCTGCACTCACCTCGGCTGCACGGTCGGTTATTTCCAGAGTGATGAGCGCTTCCATTGCCCGTGCCACGGCAGCGTGTTCAATGCCGATGGCACGGTGCAACACGGACCCGCGCCGAGGCCACTTGAGTGGTTCGAGGTGACCCTGGCCCGCGATGGACAACTGCGGGTGGATAAGGACCACGCCGTGCCCGCGAGTTATCGCCTGGTGGTGTCATCATGAATCCGTTTCGAGAGGCCTGGCAGTCCATCGTTCGACGGGACCCGCTGTCCACCGACAAGGGAAAGTCCGAACTGGTCTTCCTCAACGTGTGGCTGCACATTCACCCGGCCAAAGTGAAGAAAGAGAATCTCAAGGTGAAGCACACCTTCTACCTGGGGTTCATCACGTTCTTCCTCTTCCTCATCCTGGTAACCACGGGAGTGGCGCTGATGGTCTACTACCGTCCCCAGTCGCCGCAGGCTTACCAGGACATGAAGGACCTCCAGTTTGTGGTCTATCTGGGTACCTTCCTGCGCAACATGCACCGATGGGCAGCCCACGGCATGGTAATTTGCGTCTTCCTGCACATGTGCCGGGTCTTTTACACGGGGTCCTACAAGCGGCCACGCCAGTTCAACTGGGTGATCGGCGTGGTGCTGTTTCTGCTCACATTAGGACTCTCGTTCACGGGCTATCTTCTGCCATGGGACCAGCTCGCTTTCTGGGCCATCACGGTGGGGACCAACATCGGCAGTTACGCTCCGCTGATGGGCGCAAGAATTCGCGAGCTGCTGCTCGGAGGCCACACGGTCGGCGAGTCGGCGTTGCTGCGCTTCTATGTGCTGCATGTCGCGGTGCTGCCGGCGCTGATCACGCTGTTTACGATGGTGCACTTCTGGCGGATGCGCAAGGATGGGGGGCTCTCCCGGCCGGTATGGAAGTTGGACCAGGATGAACCTGCGCAGTTAGTCACCATCGGAGCGCCCGCCACCATCGCTCCGCTCGCGGCGGTTCCAGCTTCGCAGGACAAGACCTATGGCCTCATGGAGGTCGTGACCGGCAGACCCATCTTCGAGACCGTGAGTATGGAAGAGGAGGAAGACGCCGTCTTTTCCTATCCGTACGCCTTTTTCCGCGAGGGCATCGCTTTGCTGGTAACGGTTGCTACCGTGATGGCGGTCTCGCTCTTCTGGAAGGCGCCGCTGGAGGAGTTAGCCAATCCGGCGAAGACGCCTAACCCGGCGAAGGCTCCGTGGTACTTTCTTGGTCTCCAGGAACTGGTCAGCCACTCGGCGCTGCTGGGCGGCGTGATCGTACCCACACTGGCCGTGCTGGCGCTGATTGCCATTCCATACATCGATTCGAATCCCAGCCGCCGGCCGGCCGATCGGAAGTGGGCCATACGGGCGTTCACGCTCTTCGTGGTGGTCAATGTAGTCCTGATCATCGTGGGAACATTCTTCCGCGGCCCGGGTTGGGCGTTCGTGCCGCCATGGGTCCACATTGCGGGGGCCGAGTAAATGGAACGGAGACTGCCGCAGTTCTTCTTCGCGTTGAGTATGATCGTGCTGGCTCTGATGCTGGGCGCCATCTGGCAAGCCGGCTCACCCACGTGGAAGACCTACCAGCAGGAGTTCCACCGGCTCGAAGCCGTGGGAGAACCGAACGCCGCCGCCAAGAGCGATGTAGTGAACGCAGCCCTGGTGATCCGGCAGGATCTGCTGCCCGGGTTGCAGCGCGTCGACCGCTGCACCACCTGCCACCTTGGCGCGGAAGACCCGACCATGAAGAATGCGCCGCAGCCGTTCGCCTTTCACGCCAACCTGGCGCCGCACATCCCCGCCCGGTTCGGCTGCACCGTCTGCCACGGCGGGCAGGGGCTTGCCACCGACAAGCAGAACGCGCACGGAAAGGTGCCGTTCTGGCAGGAGCCGCTACTGCCCAGGGAATACATCCGCGCTTCCTGCGGGCGGTGCCATAAAGAAGGTGAGGTGCCCGGTGTGCCGGAGCTGGCGGATGGCCGCCGCCTGTTCGAAACGCAGGGTTGCCGCGGATGTCATAAGTTAAACGGCGTGGGTGGGACCATCGGTCCGGACCTGACCGAAGAGGGCGCGATCCGCCGGTTCCCGGAATGGCTCGAGCGGCATTTCCTGGACCCCAATGCGGTGTCGCGCAACTCGCCCATGCCCAATTTCCATTTCACGAAAGAGCAGGCGCGGGCTTTGACATTCTACATGCTGTCGCTGACCAGCGAACAGATGGGAACCTATTACTCGAGCGTGCGCTTGATCCCCAGCGCCAGCTATGGACGAGAGTTGTTCGTTGAAAAGAACTGTATCGCCTGCCACAGCATCGGGGGAGTGGGGGCGAAGAACGGGCCTGATCTGGGGCAAGCCGCCAAACAGCACTCTCCGGGCTGGTTGGACGAGCAACTAGTGAACCCCCAACTGATCTATCCGGGCAGCACCATGCCGGCCTACGACCTGGAGACCAACGCCAGAAAAGCGATTATCGCTTTCATGGCCTCCGCCACCGCCGAAGATGCGCAGTCCATCCTGGCGCAGCGGACCAAACCGCTGACACCTGAAGATGCCGCCATCGAGGCCGGCAAGCAGAGTTTCGCGCGATTCGGATGCGTAGGCTGCCACGGCCTGCAACTCCAGGGCGGAGTGCCCAATCCCAACAGTCAGGGCGGCGAGGTGCCTTCCCTGCTCCACGCCTCGGACGATTACACCAAGGAAGAGGTGATCAAGATCATCCAAAACGGCAAGGTGCCGCCCGTCGAGAATACGGCCAAGCCGGCCGCGCCGTTATACATGCCTCCCTGGAAGAGCGTCCTGACAGATGAAGACATCCATCGGATTGCCGACTATCTCTGGTCGCTGCAAAAGAAGAAAGACGCCTGGTAGGCGCCGGGTGCCTCCTTGGGTTTGAGAGCAGCCGGCAGCAACAGCCTTACATTGCAAGCTTCCCGTGGTACATCAAATCCTTGATCCGGAACTCCGCCTCGCGGTCGGGAAACTCCACGCCCGGCAGATAAAGCCGGAAGATCACCGTCTTATCCGAAGTCTCTGCTTCCCGTGGAAACACCAGCCGCAAGACCGGGTCCGCCTTGGTCGGAGGGAAATGGCCCACCATCTTGTACCTTTTGGCGCCCACCAACATCACGCTTTCATCCTCCATGCGGCGCAGTTCCCCGGGTTTGGCTAATGCGTCCTTCCCCGAATATGGAACGGCCACCACCAGGCGCGTCTCCCGATTCTCCCTAAGGTAATCCAGATAGTCCGGATCGGGCTCGTCCAGCGGATTCCTGGCCCGCACCCGCGCCTCGGCTTCCGCCTCTTCGATGGGAGCCGCGGTCGCCAGGTAAATCACAATCTGCGGATCCGGTCCCACGCGCTGCGCCCACGGACTGTCTTGCCGCATCTCTTCGATTTCCTTGGCCGTCCACCGTTCCGGCGGCTTGGCCTCCCAAAACGGCTGCGCCAGAAAGAAAAGCGCCGCGATCGCTACGCGCATAATAACTAATATGCCAGTAATCCGGCCCGGCTATCCACGCGATCTCGTGGAAGTCGCCGCCATCCAGGCCGCCAGTCCCGAAGCCGCCCACTGGGATGCCGCCGATTATCTGCAGTACGATTTCCGCGTATGCGTTCACGACGGCCGCATCGCCGGATTCCTGGTCGCGCGCCGCGTGGCCCCCGATGAATCCGAGCTGCTCAATCTGGTGGTGGCGCCCGAATTTCGCAGAAAAGGTATCGCGCGAGCGCTCCTCCAGGGACTCCTCACCGGTCCCGCCGCCAGTCTCTACCTGGAAGTCCGCCAGTCCAATCAGGCCGCCCGCAATCTCTACAAGTCTATGGGTTTTCAGGAGGTTAACATTCGCCCGGAGTACTATCAGTCCCCCCTTGAAGCGGCTATTGTCATGAAGTTTCATTCATGTTAAGGTGCCATTAGACGGTAATCCGTCTGCACGAAGATGACGAATGGAGATTACCCACCGAGACTTGTTTCCGTACCGACCGGCTCGGCGTGGCAACCTCACTGGGAGGAATTGCCTATGATGGAACGGAACGCACAAGAAGAATTGAAAGCGCATCTGATGACGACAAACGAGGAGTTTCGCCGGCTCGTCGGCCAGCACTCGGAGTTTGCGCACAAACTGGACGCTTTGGAATCGCTTCCTCATCTCACTCACGAGGAGCAACTGGAGGAAACACGATTGAAGAAGCTGAAACTCCGTTTAAAGGATCAGATGGAAGCGATCATGAGCCAGAATCGGTCTCAGCAGGTCGCTTGACGTCAGGTGCGCTGCCTTTTGCGGTGATCGTTTTGGGCCCGGTTGGCTTCGGCTGGCCGGGCTTTTTGATTTCAGGACGGCCTTTTGGAACCCGATTCCGAACCAATTCGCATTCCCATCACCGACGTCTTCGACCTTCATTCCGTCCCGCCGCGTGACGTGAAGCCGGTCATCGAAGAATACCTTCGCGAGGCCCACCGCCTCGGCTTCAAAGCGCTGCGCATTATTCACGGCCGCGGCATCGGGGTGCAGCGCGAAATCGTCCGCTCCGCGCTCGCCCGATTTGAGTTCGTGGCCGATTACCGCGACGCTCCGGCTGAGGCCGGCGGTTGGGGCTCGACCATCGTCACCCTGCGTTGAGCCCGCCGTGAGATACCTCTCGGCCCGGCCGCTCCATTGACCGTACCCCGATCGTCTGTCCTACCGCCGCGCCATCATCGCCGCTTCCCACTTGGGCGATGCCTTCTTGATCCGCGCGATCGCCTCCATCAGGTTCTCCATGGAATTCGCGTAGCTGAAGCGCACGTAGCCCTTGCCGTACCTGCCGAAGCACCGCCCGTCCAGGCAGGACACGCCGGCTTCGTACAACAGGTAATCGGCCAGCTCTTTCGAATCCATCCCGGTATCGGCGGTGTTGGCAAACGCGTAGAATGCGCCGCCCGGCACCGCGCAGTGGAAGCCCGGAATCTCATTCAGACCCTTGCAAATGGCATCGCGGCGGCGGCGGAATTCCGCCACCATGCGGGTGACGCAATCCTGCGGCCCGGTGATGGCCGCCAGTCCGGCGCGCTGCGTGAAGCTGGCCGTGCAGGAATTCGAATTCACCATCAGCTTGGTGACCGCTTCCACCAGCCACTTCGGCATCACGCCATACCCCATCCGCCAGCCGGTCATGGCGTAGGTCTTCGAGAAACCATCCAGGATGATGGTCTTTTCGAGCATGCCCGGAAAACTCGAGATCGACACCGGCGGCGAGTCCGCGTAACAGATCTGCGAATAGATCTCGTCGCTCAGCACCATCACGTCGCGGTCGCGCAGCATCTCCGCGATCTGCTTCAGATCCCCGGCCGGTATCATCCCGCCGGTGGGATTCTGCGGCGAGTTCAATACCACCATCTTGGTCCTGCCGGTGAGGCGCTCGCGGAACAGGTTCAAGTCGAAAGAAAAGCCGCGCGCCTCTTCGAGCGGCATCGGCACGGCTTTCGCTCCCAGGAAGTTGATCATCGATTCGTAAATCGGAAAACCCGGGTTCGGGTAGATCACCTCGTCGCCCGGCTCGAGCAGCGCCAGCATCGGGAAGAAGATGATGGGCTTGCCGCCCGGGACCACCGACACATGTTCCGCTCCTACCTTGATCCCGCGCGTGCGCGATACGTGGGCCGCAATCGCTTCCCGCAGATCCGGGTAGCCCTGCGTCGGTCCATAATGCGTCCAGCCCTCATCCAGCGCCTTCTTGGCCGCTTCGACAATGTGCGCCGGCGTAGGAAAATCGGGCTCGCCGATTTCCAGGTGAATCACGCTCTTGCCCTGCGCTTCCAGGGCGCGGGCTCTCACCAGGACATCGAAGGCCGATTCCACTCCGATGTGATTCATTCGTTCTGCCAGTTTCATCTCATCTCACGCTTTCAGCCCGCCGCTCGATGGCACCACGTGGGCGTTGTGCAGCCACCTTTCGCCTGCCTTGGCGGCCACAGCTCTCATCTTCCTAGAGCTTAGCAGCCTTAAGGGGGCATAAAAACAAGCCGCCATTCTCAACGTTTCCGCCCCGATTGGCGTATAAGGGTAGTGGCAGACGCTGGCATGGCAATCGCAGCCGCGAGGATGGACGAACAGCCGGAAGAACCCGGCGCCGAAGCCCGATTGCTGTCCCTGGCCAAGAGCGGCGATCTCGACGCCTTCGAGCAGATCGTTGCCCTGCATGAACGACGCATCTTTGGCTGCTGCTTACGTCCAAACCGCGTTGACACTGATCGTACCGATCACAAGGAGAGATCCAAACCATGATCCGAGCCGCATTCGCAATTCTGGTTGTCAGCGCAGCCTTCGGGCAGACCTCGCCGGCCCCGCCGGCGTTCGAAGTGGCTTCAGTCAAGCTGGCGAGCCCGGATGAGCACATCGTGGACTTCCGCGTATACCCGGGCGGCCGGCTCCGGGTCACAAACCAGACTTTAAACGTTATCTTGCGGCAGGCGTATGGCGTCGAGCACTATCAGATCGCCGGCGGGCCTGCCTGGCTGGACACCGACCGGTTTGACATCGAAGCCAAAGCCCAAGGCGAGCCCACCAATGCACAAATGATGGCGATGCTCCAGACGCTATTGGCGGACCGGTTCCAACTGAAGGCCCGCCGCGAATCGAGAGAGGGGAACGTGTATGCGCTGGTGGTGGCCAAAGGCGGCTCCAAGCTCCAGCCTCCGACCGGTGATCGAACTTATGTGGGCCTCTATCGAAACGATCCGCCCACCGAGACAGGGGTGCACTACAGCCTTGCCGGCAAGAAGGCAACGCTAGCCCTCATTGCCCAACGCCTGGCCCAGCAAGTGGGCCGCCCGGTTTTCGACCGGACAGGGATACAGGGGGAGTTCGATTTCAAGGTGGACTACGCGATCGACGATAACCCCGAATCCGGACCTTCCATCTTCGCCGCCGTCCAGCAGCAGCTCGGCCTGAAGCTGGAAGCGACCAAAGGCCCGCTGGAAACCCTGGTGATCGAACATGCGGAGAAGCCGTCGGGCAACTAATTTAATTCCCGCCTTCCGGCCGCGATAGAATGTCCTTAGCGGCACGGTCCGCGAATCGATTCCACGTTTTCCGGGTTTTAGCGTCATCAGTTCAGAGACCTGTGAAAACTGTAGTAGTTTGCGAGATGAGCGACGTCATCGAGCCCGGTCTGGAGCTTCTGGAGCGGCAGAACCGCTTTGTTTCCGAGCACTTCAGGCGGATCTTTGTCCAGATTTATCACCTCGTGCAGAACGTCGCCGATGCCCAGGACCTTACCCAGGAAGCCTTCATCAAGGCCCTCCAGCATCAGGAACAGCTCAAAGACGGCCAAAAAGCCGCCCAGTGGCTTTCGCGCATCGCCACCAATACGGCGATCGATTTTTTGCGGCGCAGCAGCCGCGCCACGTTTAGCGAATTGGAAGATGGCTTCGAGGGCGACTCCGAAACCCCCGAGCAGATTCTGCTGCGCTCGGAGCATCGCGAATATTTGGAAGATGGCTTGCGCCTTCTCAGCCCGCGCGAACGGGCCGCGCTGATCATGCGCGACGTGGAAGGCCTGCCGGCGGAAGAAGTGGCCCAGCGGCTCAATTGCTCGAAGGCCACGGTGCGTTCCCACATCGCCAACGGACGCACGAAATTTCGCCGGTACATGGAAAAAAGGAAGCGGTAGAAACATGAGACACCCCAATCAGGCAACCTTGGCGTTGCACTCGGGCGGTGACCTTGGGCCCTTCGCCCGGTGGCGCACCTCGCGCCATCTCGCGCAGTGCGAACGTTGCCGCGAAGAGGTCGCCGCCTTCGATGAAGTGCGGCAGAGCCTCCCCGGCCTCGCCGAAGTCCCCGACCTCCCATGGAACCGGCTGGCCGCGGAAATCAAAGCTAATGTCCGGCTCGGCCTCGCCGCCGGGGAGTGTGTTCGCTCCGTTGACCCGCCCTTGCGCCAATCCGGTCTCATCCATGGTGGACGCGTGGTCGTCGCATTTGCCTGCGCCGCCGTCCTGGTGGTCACCGGCATGGTCCTCGAACGCCCGGTTCCCAGCGCCGCGCCCGAGGAAGGTCCTCTCGTCCAAAACACGCCATACGGAATCGAAGTGACGGCCGGTGGAGAAACCCTCGGCCTGACCAATAACGGCGTCCAGCGCGTCACGTACTCGCTCGATGCGCAAGGTTCTATGGGGGCTCGTTACGTAGATCCCGAAACCGGCTACGTAACGGTCAATACCGTCTATGTTCAATAACGTGCGGCTCAATAACGCGCAGAATCGCCTGTGGCTGTTGGGACTCCTGGGCGCCTCTTGCCTGCTGGCACAGGATGCCGCGCTGCCCAACTGCTCCGTCACCGTGGATGTGCCCAACGATGCTCCCGTAGCGTTGCTCGGTATCTCTAACGCGCCCTGCAGCGCCACCGCCCATGGCCCGGCTTTGATGCTCGACCTGCATCTCTCGCTTACGCTCAAGAACACCGGCGTCAATCGGATTCATGGCGTCACCCTGCGCGTGGTCTCCCAGGAAGCCGCCCTGGGCGGCGTTGGCTCGGTCTATCAACCCAGCCTCAACGTCGGCCCCGGTGAAGCCTTCCCCGTCCACATCGATACGGAACTCATGCGGACCGCGCAACTCGCCGGCGGCCCGGCCGTGCAGGTCCACCTGGACGGCGTGCTCTTTCAGGACCTCACCTTCTACGGCCCCGACCGTCTGCATTCGCGCCGCATCATGACCGCTGGCGAAATGGAAGCGCAGCGCGACCGCGACTATCTGAAGCGCCTGCTGGCCGAGCAAGGCCTTCCCGCGCTGCGGCAAGCCATGTTGCGCATCCAGGCCCGCCAGGATTCCGTCCCGCGCCTGCAAGGCCGCGTGGTTCGCGGCCGCACCCTCACTACCGCCGGCGTGGCTGCCGCGGCCCCTGAGCGCGAGGAGAAGTTCGCTTTCTTGCAGTTCCCCGATTCTCCGGTCGAGCCGGTCCAGGGTTCCCTGCGGATTGCCGGCAATGAGGCCCGCACGCCGGTCATCGACGTTCGCAACCGCTCCGGCAAGGCCGTCAAGTACGTCGAGCTCGGCTGGGTGCTCACCGATCCCGCCGGCCGCGACTACCTGGCCGGTTCCATGCCATCCACCGATTCCAATTTCTCGCTCGCGCCCGGCTCGACCGCCCGGGTCCGTCAGGATTCCACGCTCGGTTTCTCCACCGGTGGCCAGCCCGTCAGCATTCAGACGATGACCGGCTTCGTCACCCAGGTGGAATTCGCCGATGGCAAAGTCTGGGTGCCCAGCCGCCGGAACCTGGAGAACCCGTTCCTGGCCAAAGTGCTGGCGCCTTCGATCGAGGAGGAGCGCTTGGCCTCTCTGTACGTCCGCAAAGGCATCGAGACGGTAGTGGAAGAACTGAAGAAGTTCTGAGCAAGGGCTGCGCCCTTGAAATCCCTTCGGGATTTGGAAGTCAGAAGTCAGAAGTCAGAATCGCGCAGCGCTCCGCGCATTCCGACGCCTGTTTCGCCGCACGCGGCAGTGTGCGAAGCATTCGGTCCCCGCGCGGCTGCGGACTTCTCTCTTCTGACTCCTGACTTCTGACTCCTGTCTTGCGCCCTAATTCCCACCGCCGCGTCCACCGGCGGGGGCTGCAGGAACGGCGTTCAGATCCACTCTGAAGTATGCGACGCCGGCATCCGACATCACTTTGTTGAGCTTGGGGACTTCGTCCCAGACCGCGTCGACCGCTGCCGTGCCCTTCTTCAGATCGGCCGCGGCTTCCTCCATATCAGCCAGTTGGCGCGCCGTGGGCGGGCCCGAGAACCCATCGATCGATCCCATCAGGCGCTGGATTTTCTGAGTCACGGGCGGCGGCGTGAACTCGCCGCGCGCGCCGGCGCCGCCACCTCCGCCTCCGCCTCCGCCGCCACGGCCTCCGCCACCAGCCGCTTCAAAATAGGCGGCGGCGATTTTCACTTTGGCCGCCAGATCCTCCACGGCCTTCTTGACGGCGTCGGGCACCGGCGCCGCGTTGGCCGCATTCCAACTGGCCTGCAAGTTGGTTAATGCAGTGGTCATGGCCACCGCTTTACGCCGCGGGGCTTCCGCATCGCGCGTCAGGCCTACCAAGGTATCGATGGCCGTACGCTTCTTGAGGCGGTCTTCGGACGACATGGTGACGCGCGGATCGTCTTCCACCATCACCTTGTGCGAATCGGACTTGCCGTTGGCAGTGAGCGTGACGGTATACTCGCCGGGATCCACCAGCGCGCCACCGCCTCCACGGCCGCCGCCGAAGCCGCGTCCGCCGCCACCACCGCCGCCTGCTCCACCGGCGGCGCCGAACTCGGTGTTCAACTCGGCGCTGAGGTCGCCGGCCGCTCCTCCAGCGGCAGCGCCACCGCCGCCTCCTCCTCCGCCGCGCCCGCCTCCTCCTCCACCAGCGCCACGTCCCCCGCCGCCGACTCCACCGCCGGCCGCGGTTCCACGGCCTCCGGCGGGAGCCACGGGAGGATCAAAACGCATGTCCCAGGTCGTGCGGACGACCGAGCCGGCCTGCGCCTGCGTGACATTCATATTCATCTGGCGGACCTGCTTGCCGGCCTGGTCGGTGACGGCAATCCGCACCTGTCCGGCCGACTTGGCAAAGAAATCGAGCATCAAGCCATTCTGCGCGTTGGGCGTGAAGAACATGTTGGCGCCTTCGAACCCGCGATAGTTGGCCATCTTCCACTCAATGCCGGGGCGGCCGTCGAAATATTTCAAGTCGGTTGTGAGCACCTGGTCGTTCAACTGCTCGAGCGCCGAGATATTGTCCATAATCCAGATGGACCGGCCGTGCGTGGCGAGAATCAAATCGTGATCGCGCGGATGAATCTGAATGTCGAAGACCGGCACGGTCGGCAGGCCGTTCTTCATGCGATGCCAGTTGGCGCCCTTGTCGAACGACGCAAAGATCCCGAATTCCGTGCCCGCGAACAGCAGGTTGGGATTCACCGGATCTTCGCGGATGACGTGCACCGTGCCGGCTTCCGGCGGAATGCCGCTGGTGATCTTGGTGAACGAATCGCCGAAATTCTTGGTGACGTAGATGTAGATGGCGAAGTCGCCCGAGCGGTGGTCGTCAAAGGCGACATACGCGGTGCCGGCATCGGTGCGCGAGGGCTCGATGCGGCTCACGTAGCTCATTTTGGGCAGGCCCATGATATGGGAGACCACGTTGGTCCAGGTCTTGCCATCGTCGCGCGACAGTTGCACGTTGCCGTCATCGGTGCCGGCCCACAGTACGCCGGCCTTGACGGGCGATTCGGCAATCACGGTGATGCAGGGCCATTGGGCCACGCCGTCATCGCGCGAAAGCGCGCCGCCCGCGCGGTCCATCATTTTGCCGAGGATGGTCATCTTGTCGCGGTCGGCTCCGGTGGTGAGGTCCTGGCCCAGGCGGGTCCAGTTGTCGCCACGGTCGGTGGACTTGAACAGGTAGTTGCCGCCGTAGTAAATCGTCTTCGGATCGTGCGCCGAAATCGTCAGCGGCGAATTCCATTGAAAGCGGTAGCGCGGCGACTGGTCGTTGTCTTCCTGCGGCCGGATGCTCTTCGATTCGCTGGTCTTCAGGTCGCGCCGCGAGAGGCTGCCATCCTGCGATTCCGCGTAGATCGTGTTCGGGTCGGTGGGATCGATGCGGTTGTAGAAACCGTCGCCGCCCTCCACCGTGATCCAGTCCGCATTGCCGATTCCCGTGGACTGCAGGGAGGAACTGGGCCCGCACCAGGAGTAGTTATCCTGCAAGCCCCCGCAGACGTGGTAAGGCTTCTGGTAATCGAAGGCCACCTCATAGAACTGGCCGAGCGCGATGTTGTTGAAGTGTTCCCAATTGCGCCCGCTGTCCCAGGTGGACCAGATGCCGCCATCGTTGCCGCTGAGCAGGTGGTCGGAATTGGCGGGGTCGATCCAGATGGCATGCACGTCGCTATGGACGTTGCGGAAGCGCGCCTGCGAGAACGTCCGGCCGCCATCCTCGGACATATAGATGTTCACGCCGCCGAGCCAGATCTTCTGATCGTTGTTGGGATCGATGCGGAGCTGGCTGAAGTATGACGGGCGCGGGTTGGTGTCGCTCATGCGGGCCCAGGTGGCGCCGCGGTCTTCGGAGCGGTAGACGCCGCCCAGCGTCGCGTGTTCGACCAGCGTATACACGATGCTGGAATTCTTGCGATAGACTTCGACGGCGCTGCGGCCCCAATCGCCCAAAGGCAATCCGCGCCCCGCCTGGCCGGCCGCGCCGAGCTTGGTCCAATGGATACCGCCATCGGTGGATCGATACAGGCCGCCGTCGGGTCCGCCGCCGTTGTAGCCGAACACCGTGCGACGGCGCTCATAGGCGCAGGCAAACAGGATGTTGGGGCTCTGCGGGTCGATGGCGATGTCGGAGACGCCGGTGTCTTCGTTGATGGTGAGCGTCTGTTTCCAGGTAGCGCCGCCGTCCTTGCTCATGAAAACGCCGCGTTCTTTGTTCGGCCCCCACAAATCGCCCAGCGCGGCGACGTAGACCGTGTCGGGGTCGGTGGGATGGACCACGATGCGGCCGATGTGGTGGGTCTCCTTGAGGCCGAGGTGCGTCCACGTCACGCCGGCGTCGGAAGACTTGTAGACGCCATCTCCCCAGGAGGAACTTTGGCGATTGTTGGCCTCGCCGGTGCCCACGTAGACAATGGCGGGGTTGGACGGAGCGATGGCGATATCGCCGATGGAAGGGTTGGGCTGATCTTCGAACAGCGCCTGCCAGGTAGTGCCGCCGTTGACGGTCTTGAAGAGGCCGCCGCCGGCCGCTCCGAAGTAGATGATGCGGGGATCGGACTCTACCACGGCAATGTCGTCGAGGCGCCCGCCCATGACGGCGGGGCCGATCGAGCGGAAACGCAGGTTCTTGAGCGCGGTGTCATACGACGACTGCGCGAAGGCGCCGGCGGCCAACCCCGAAAGCGCGACGGCGGCGGTGAAGGTGATGATCGGTGACAGTTTTCTGGAAGGCATGACAGTTTCCCTGAATCGGAGCTATTGTACATCAAGGCGAAAGCGGAATTGCGGGGGGGGGCCGGCAGCGACTCGCTCGACAAATATGCATGGGGATCGCAAATGCCGCATTCAGGCCGAAGGTCGTAACACTGGCGGCAAGGCTGTTCTGCTCAGGATGACGGCCCGCAGGGACCGTGTAGTTGAATCACAACAATTTTCAACTTTCTTCCGCTGATTCCAAACCACTTCCCCTTTCCCACCCCGCAATCTTCCCGAGTCGCCATGCTACCCCTGAGTTGAAAGGTAGTTCCACACCATGGCCACCATCAAACAAATCGCCGCCAACCGCCGCAACGCACGGAAATCCACCGGCCCCCGTTCCTCCCCGGGCAAAACCCAGGCCGCACTCAACGCCCGCAAACACGGTTTCGCCGGTTCTTCTTTCACTGTCGTTCGCGTCGAAGACCTCAAGGACATCGATAACCTTCGCCAGGACGCCCTCGACTTCTACCGCCCGGTCAACTCGCAGGAGATCTTCGCCGTCGAGCGCATCGCCCTCTGTCAGATGGCCCTCCTCCGCATTGCCCGACTCGAGTCCGGCATCTTGACCCGCTGCCTCGACAGAACCCTCGGCCCGGAAGGCGAACAGATCTGCTTCATGAACCCGCAAACCATCGGCGATGGCGATATCGAAATCACCAGAGCCCAGAATCGCAATTTCGCGCTCTCCGTAGGCTTCCACATGAACACGGAGCAACCCCACACCTGGGAGCTCTTTCTGCGCTACCAGACCCAGACCGAGCGCCAATATCGCCGCGCCATCGAGGACTTCGAGCGCCTCCGCGCCCTGCGCCCGGAACCGGAAGAATCCGAGGAATTCGAAGAAATACCAAACGAACCCAATTCACCACAACCCGAATCACCACAACCAGATCCCGCCGCTGTAGCCTGCCCCACAACGCTGCCGAACCCTGACCGAAGCGCCGGCAAGAGTGTCGGCGTTGCGGGCCTGGAAGCCCGCGCCACGAAAGCTATCGGGCTGCCGGGCCAGCCGCCTGCTCTACCGCCCGCATGACTCGGAGGGTGTTGCCGCCCAGAATTTTCAGGATGTCGGCGTCGGAGAAGCCCCGCTCCATCAGCCCACAGACCAGGTTGGGGATCTTGGAGATGTCTTCCATGTCCTGGGGGAACATGTCGTCGGCGCCATCGAAATCGGAACCCAGGCCGACATGGTCGATGCCGGCGATCTTGACGGCGTGCTCGAAGTGGTCCAGCAGGCGGGACAGCGGCACGCGGCCCAGCTTGGCGATGCGCTCCTGGTTGATCTTGCGGACGGCCGGGCCATTTTGGCTGCGATCGCCGAAATTGGGGGTCTGGTTGTCGATCGAGTCCTGGCGCGCCTGCTCGTCTTTCAAGGCGTTTTCGCGGTCGTTGAAGCCGGGTTCGAGAAAACCTTCATAGAAGTTGATGTGCACTACGCCGCCCTTGGCGGCGATAGCGCGCAGCATGTCGTCGGTCATGTTGCGCGGCACGTCGGCGATGGAGCGGCAGGACGAATGCGACGCGATGATCGGCGCCGTGGAGGTTTCGAGCGCGTCGTAGAAGGTCTTGTCCGAGACGTGCGAGATATCCACCATCATGCCCAGGCGGTTCATCTCGCGGACCACCTGCTTGCCGAAATCGGTGAGGCCGTTGTGCTCGGGCGGTTTGCTGGAGGTGTCGGCCCAGGGCGTGTGGTTGGTATGAGTGAGCGTCATGTAGCGCACACCGAGCGAGAAATAGGTGCGCAACATGGCCAGGTCCGAATCGATGGCGCTGCCGCCTTCCAGGCCCATCAGGATGGCGATGCGGCCGCGCTGTTTGGCCGCCAGGATTTCATCGGCGGTGGTGGCCATGGCGAGATCGGCGGGATGGCGCGCGGTTTCGCGGCGCACCGCGTCGATCTGGTCCAGCGTGCGGCGGATGGTCTGGATGGGCGTGAAGCGGTCGGTGTCGGTCCAGATGGAAAGGAACAGGCCGGACACGTGGCCGGCGCGCATACGGGGGATATCGACTTGCCCGAAGTCGTGCTTCTCGGCCAGGTTGTAGCCTTCGTCGACGATCATCTGGGTGGTGTCGTCGTGCAGGTCGAGGACCGTGGCCCGTTCGAGCAGGCGCGCGACACGGGCGGGATCGACCTTGGTCTGGGCAAATGCCGAAGAGGCCAGGAGCAGAAGAAAAAGCGGCTTGTTCATGCTGCGAGGATTATACCCGACGGGCGGGGGGACTGTTTCGCCTATCCGCCATTGCGCCTGCCGGAACGTTCGATCCAGTCGTGGAACATGGCGGCGTAAGCGCGGGCCTCGGGGTCCGAGCGAAGCTGCTCGACCGTGAAACGCATCTTCCTTCCCCAGTTCGGATATTGCCACGTGGTGCCTGGGAGGTTCTGCTGGTACAGTTCCTTGGTGAGGTCTTCCTGGTTGATGGCCAGCAGTTGCGAAGGGGTGAGCGCCAGGAAGCCGACGATAGCGTGGTGCAGCGGGCCGCTTAAGTCGGGCCAGGCGGCGGCGTCGCGCGGAGCGTCGGGCGGCAACAATGCCTGCGCGAATAATATGTCGAGCATCTTCTGCTTATCGGCGGCGCGGATTTGGGACTGGCGGTGGAACTCGGCATCGTCGATGGTAGCGGCCGCGCGGCGGGCGGCGATATCGGCCCCGGCCCAGTAGCCGGCGAGGGTCGGCAAGTCGTGTGTCGTGGAGGAAACCAGCGCCTGCCGTGGATACTCTTCATGGCGGCGGAATTCGCCGCGCTCGTTCTTCTCGAAATAGAACAGGCGGTAACTGAGGATGCCGAAGCGCGCCAGAGTTTCGCGCGCGGCCGGCTCGACGGTTCCCAGGTCTTCGCCGACTACCATCACCTGGTTGCGCACGCTCTCGAGCGCCAGGATACGCAAGAAATCCTCGGCGCGCTCGCGAACGTAAGCGCCGGCGGTCGCGTCCGCGCCATCCGGAATCCAGAAGAGGCGGAAGAGGCGCATGACGTGGTCGATGCGCAAGGCGCCGCCATGACGGCAGTTCTTGCGGATGGCTTCGGCGAACAGGCGGTAACCGTCTTCGCGATGGCGGGCCGCGTCGGGCGGCGGAAAACCCCAGTCCTGGCCCTTGGGCGAGAAATCGTCGGGAGGCGCGCCGACGTGGCACCCGGCGGCGTAAAAGGGACGGTGCGCCCACAAGTCGGAGCCGAAGCGGTCGGTGGCCAGAGCCTGGTCGTGGAAGAGACCGATCGAGAGATGGCGGTCGCGAGCGCGCTGCTGGGCGCGGCTCAACTGGAGGTCGATCTGCCATTGCAGGTACTGGTAGAACATCACGCTCCGCCAGTGCCGGCGGCGGAACGCGGCGACTTCCGGCGAAGCGGAGTCTTGGTACGGGCCGGGCCATTGTGTCCACAGCCACACGCCGGGATCGCGGCGATGCAGGTGCTCGTCGAGCGCGGAGTGGGTGGCGAATTCCTCCAGCAGGAGGCCTTCGCGGTTGAGAAATGCCTGGAACTCGCGGGCGCGCGCCGAGCCTCGCCGCCGCTCGCGCAGAAATTCGAGAAAGGCCAGCTTGAGAAACCGCAGCTTGATCGCGGCCACGCGTTCGTATTCCACGAACGGCGCGGCACGCAGCGATTCCAGCTCGGCTTGGGTCGCAGGCGAGCGCCAGAGTTCACGGGCGCGGCGGCTGCCTGCGAAATCGTCCAGAGCCTCGACATCGAGGTACAGATAGTTTTGGTAGAGAAGGGAGTTGGGCAGGTAAGGGCTGGTGTTGAAGGGGCGGCGGTTTTGGATGGCGTGAAGCGGGTTGAGAGCCACGAAGCCGGCTTCCAGATCTTGGGCGACGAAATCGAGGATGTCGAGGAGATCTCGGAAATCGCCGCAGCCCCAGTTTCGCGCCGAGCGGACGCCATAGAGGCTGACGGTGAGACCGGCGGCGCGTCCGCCCTGGCCCAGGTGGGGCGAGGCGAATGCGTGATCGGGTGTGACGATGAGGCGCGTGCTGGCGGTAGCGGCGCCCACCGTCAGGGTAACCCGGTGGTACCCAAGCGGCAGGGTGAGCGGCAGGGGGGCCCGTTTGCGCACCCAGGTGCGGCCATCCATTTCGATGTGCGCGGTCTGCGCGAGTTCCCAGAGGTTCAGTGGAAACTCGGCGGTGTGGCCATCCTCCTGGTGAAGCAACAGGCGGGCAGGATCTCCGAGCGATTCGGCGGCGACGTTGATGGGGATTTCCGGGGCAGCCGATTCAGAGAGGACCACGGCAGGGGGCAGGAGGCGCTCCCATTCGCGGCGAGTCAGCCCGGCGAGCGCACCACGCAGTTCTTCGGCGTTGGCGGCAGGAACTCCCAGCGCCGCCAGGATGGACTGCCGGGCGGCAACGGTGGTTATATGATACTTGCCCCAGATATCCCAGTAACCCGGATCGATTCCACAGACGGCAGCGGCGCGGTCGAGTAATTGCTCGAAGGTCTCATCGGGCATGAATAGTTCAGGCTAACATCAGGGCGCGCAGGCGTGTCAGCATGTCCGGGAAAGCGGCGGGCGCGCGTTTGAGGTCGTGGGCGGCGCCGGGGATGACGAGCAGGCTGGTACGGGACGGGATAAGGGCGATCGAGGCGCGCAGCTCAACGAGCGAGCCGAAGGGGTCGGCGGACCCGTGGACGAACAGCGCAGGGGTGTGGAGATCGGAGAAAAAGGCGGTGCGCGGCTTATCCGGTTTGCTGGGCGGATGGAGCGGATAGGAGAGCAACAGCAGGGCGTCGGCGAGCGGCGGATGCTCGGCGGCGGCCATGGCGGTCTGGCGTCCGCCGTAGGAGTGGCCGCCGGCGCAAACGCGGTCCGCGCCCAATTGCTTGAGTGCGGAGACGGCCCTCAAGATGCCTTGGCGGTCGCCCGCCGCGCCGGCAGGGGAGGGCGGACCCTTGGGGCGTTCCAGGCGGAAAGGAAGATCGTACCGGAGCACCAGGAAGCCGGCCTCGGCGAAGGCGCGGGCCAGCAGGACCAGCAGTGGGGCGTGGCAGTTTGAGCCGGCGCCGTGGGTCAGGGCCAGCGCCTCTCCGGTGGGTTGGGCCGGATGGTGGAGCACGCCGCGGACAAGGTCTTGTTCGAAAGGGCTCTCCACTGTGGCGGGGCTATTCCTTTTTCTTGAGGAGGTGGTCGTTCTCCTGAATGAACTGGCGGATGCTATCGGCCAGTCCCAGCAGCTTTTCCCATTGCTCGCGATAGAGCGTGACGGGAAAACGGCCGAGGCCGTAGACGGAGAGGGCGCCTTTCTCGCTGACTTTCAGCGACAACTGCCCGCGCGCGGGCCGCTTCAACGCTTCGTTTTCGGCGCGCAAGCGCTCGATTTCGGCTTTTAATTCTTCTTGAGAGGACATGGCTTTATTTCAGTGATACCACACCGGTACGTGCTAGGCTGAAATTCTCTTCGCCGTTCTCTTGGTCATTTTCTTCGCCATGCCCTGGTTCGATTCCATCCTTTTCGATTTTGACGGCGTGCTGGCCGACACCGAGCCGGTTCATTGCGCCTGCTGGGCGGAAGTGCTGGCCACCGTGGGAGTCGCGCTGACCTGGGAATTTTACCGCCGGCACTGCGTGGGCATCGACGACCGCGACATGCTGCGCATGCTGGCCGCGCAGTCCGACCCGCCGCGCAATGGGGACGACCTGTGGAAGCTCTATCCAGCCAAGAAAGGACTATTCATGGCGCGCATGACCACCAATCCGCCGTTCGACCCCGCGCTCGCCGGATTTCTCAAGGGCTTGCACGGGCGGTACAAAATGGCGGTGGTGAGTTCCAGTTCCTGGACGGAGGTCGAGCCCATGCTGGCAGCGGGCGGATTGCGCCAATACTTCGAGACCATCGTGGGCGCGGAAAGCGTGAAACGCTACAAGCCGGCGCCCGACCCTTACCTGTTGGCGGCGGAACGGCTGGGTTCGCGCACGCCGCTGGTAGTGGAAGATTCCGAGGCCGGACTGGCCAGCGGGCGGGCGGCCGGCTTTGCAGTGCTGCGAATTCACCATCCGGCGGAATTGCCCGAGATGGTGGAACGGAGGCTCTCCACGTGCCCAAGCTGAGAGCGGAGCGGCCGGTAACTGGTACGCTAAGAGAAGTGTCTCCCGCTAAGCCCAAGAAAAAAGCCTCCGAGACGTTTCGCAGCGTGCGGCCGCTTCTGATGGATCTGGTGCGCCCGCGGCGCGGCAAACTGGCGCTGGGCTTCGGCCTGATGCTGATCAACATCGCCATGAGCGTGGTGCTGCCCGGCGCGCCCAAGTATCTGCTCGACAATATCATCGGGAAGGGCCAGCACTATCTGCTGACGCCGCTGGTGCTCATCGTCTTCGGGGCCACCGTCATCCAAGGGGTCACTTCGTTTTCGCTCACCCAGTTGCTTTCCAAGGAAGGCCAGCGCCTGATTGCTCAATTGCGGCGCCAGGTGCAGGAGCACGTAGGCCGGCTGCCGGTGGCGTATTATGACGCGAATAAGAGCGGAGCTTTGGTTTCGCGCATCATGAGCGATGTGGAAGGGGTCCGGAACCTGATCGGCACGGGCCTGGTGGATTTCGTCGGAGGAATCCTGAAGGCCCTGGTGTCTTTGGTGATCCTGCTGCGCATCAGCGCCTTAATGACGGGACTGGCGTTGTTCTTCATCGCGGTTTTTTCGATGACGCTGCAGACCGCTTTCAAGAAGATCCGACCGATCTTCCGCGAGCGCGGAAAAATCAACGCCGAGGTGCAAGGACGTCTCACCGAATCCCTCGCCGGCGTCCGCGTGGTGAAGGGATACCATGCCGAGGACGAAGAAGCCCGCGTGTTCTCTGGCGGCGTGCAGCGGCTGCTCGACAACGTGCTGAAGTCGCTCACCGCCATCTCACTGATGAGCCTCTCGGCTACCTCCCTGATGGGAATCGTGGGCGGCACCGTGATGTACGTGGGGGCGCGGCAGATGATGGCCCACACGCTGACCATTGGCGACTTCATGTCGTTCACCATGTTCCTGGCGATGCTGGTGGCGCCGATGTTCCAGGTGGTGGGCATCGGGACGCAGTTGACCGAGGCGCTGGCGGGCCTGGACCGCACGCAGGAAGTGCTGCACGAGAAGCCGGAAAACGAAGATCCGCGCAGAACCCAACCCGTGGGCACCATCCGCGGCGATATCGCCTTCGAACACGTCTACTTCTCTTATGATCCCGGGAAGCCGGTGCTCTTCGACGTGAGCTTTGAATCGCGGCCGGGCACGGTCACGGCGCTGGTGGGGCCGTCGGGATCGGGCAAATCGACCATCATCAGCCTGATCGCGGCGTTTCACGAGCCCACCGAGGGGGTGATCCGCGTGGATGGCGTGGACCTTTCCACCATGCAGTTGTACGCCTACCGCCGGCAGTTGGGCGTCGTGCTGCAGGATACGTTTCTGTTCGACGGCACGATTCGCGAAAACGTGGGTTTCGCGCGGCCGGGGGCAACCGAAGCCCAGATTCTGGAAGCCTGCCGGATCGCGCGCGTGGATGAGTTCGCGGAGAAGTTCGACAAGAAATACGAGACCGTGGTGGGGGAGCGCGGCGTGAAGCTTTCCGGCGGGCAGCGGCAGCGCGTTTCCATCGCGCGCGCGATCCTGGCGGACCCGCGCATCCTGATCCTGGACGAGGCCACTTCGAGCCTGGATTCGGAATCGGAAGCAGCCATTCAAGAAGGGCTGTCGTATTTGATGAAGGGCCGCACGACGTTTGTGATCGCGCACCGGCTCTCGACGATCCGGCGCGCGGACCAGATCCTGGTGGTGGAGGCTGGCCGGATTGTGGAGCGGGGCACGCACGAATCGCTGTACGCGGCGCATGGCCGGTACTACGATTTGTATACGCGCCAGCACGGCATCGACGCCAACCTGTTTTTGGCGCCGGGTGAAGGCGACAGTGTGCCTGAAGACGCGGCGCAGCCGCGTCTGGCAGGCGCGGCGGATCCCACGGCGGCATCGCTGCTGCGGGGCGGAACGGCGTAGCGCGTAAACAGGGTATCCTCAGAGAAGGAGTGCTATAATTGTTCTGACTAGACTAGTCAGAAATGGAGCGCGCCATGAGCAAAACACAGAACCGCTCCTCCCGCCGGACTCTCAATCGGCAGCGTCATGCGGTCCAGAAGGATTGGCAACTGCAGGAAGCCAAAGCGCGTTTTAGCGAGGTGTTCCGTCTGGCACGGGAATGCGGCCCGCAACGCGTGACCAAGCACGGCAGAACGGCTGTGGTGGTGCTGCCAGCCGAGGAGTACGAACGCCTTTCCAGGTCCAAGGCGCGCCAAGGGAGCCTGGTCCAGTTCTTCGCGAATTCGCCGCTGGCTGGTTCGGATGTTCAACTGGATCGGCAACGCGATTTCGGAAGAGCGATTGAGCTGTGAGCGGCTTCCTGCTGGATACCAACGTCGTCTCCGAACTGGTCAGGCCCAAGCCCGACGATAAGGTGCTCCGCTGGGTCGAAGAGACGGACGAATCGATCCTGTTTCTAAGCGTGCTCACGGTGGGCGAAATCAGGAGCGGCGTTGAACGTTTGCGCTCGGGGCGGCGCCGGGGACGACTGGAATCATGGCTGCAAGTGGATCTCCGATTGCGCTTTCAGGACCGGATTTTACCGATCGACGCAGCGATCGCGGACCGATGGGGCACGGTCTCCGCGATTGCGGCGGCGAAAGGCAAGCCAGTTCCCGTCATCGACGGCCTTCTCGCGGCAACGGCGTTACATCACAACCTTACACTGGTCACCAGAAACAGCTCGGACGTTTCCGGAACCGGTGTTCCAACGCTGAACCCGTGGTTATAAGAAGCCGCGCGAACTTGTGACTCGCCCTACCCCTTCCGCAGCATGCCCAGCACGGCGTTGATCAGCACGGCCGCCATGCCTACGGGAATCGCGACCTTCCAGCCGATGTTCATGAGCTGGTCGTAGCGGAAGCGGGGGAATGTGCCGCGGAACCAGATCAACAGATAAATGATGCTAGACACCTTCAGCAGAAACCAGAACAGGCCGATCACCGCCTGATTCACCACCGGGACGATAAAGGCGGCGCCGATCAGCACCAGCGACAGCGCGCACACCACCAGCACCTTCTGCTGCAGGGTGTCCTTCAGCTTCTTCACCAGCGTCAGCGTCATCGAGCCGGAGCCCACGAACAACACCGCCGGGAACGCCACGTTCAGCGGCACAGCCAGCCACCCGACGCTGGGGAAGGGGCGCAACCAGCCACCCCAGAACAGCGCCACAGCCACCGAGGCGACCACGAAAACGTTGGAGTATTCCGCCAGGAAGTAGAGGCACCAGCGGAAACCGCTGTACTCGGTATGGAAACCGCCCACCAGTTCGGACTCCGCTTCGGGCAGATCGAACGGCGCGCGGTTGGTCTCAGCGGTCGCGGCGATGATGTAGACCGCGAACGGCACGATCATGAAGCCCCAGTTATCGAACACGAACCAGATGCCGCGTTGCTGCTGCGCCAGAACGATCGATTTCATGCTCAGCGTGCCGGCGGCCATCACGCCGGAGAGCAGCGCGAACGCCAGCGCCACCTCGTAGCTCACCAATTGCGCCGCGCTGCGCAGCGCGCCCAACAGGGAATAGTGGCTGTTGGACGCCCAGCCGCCCAGGATGATCCCCAGGATTCCCATGGCGGAAACCGCCGAAATCACCAGCAGCCCCACGTTGACATCGGCCACGTAAATAGTTCTTGTGAAGGGAAGGACCGCGAAAGCGGTCAACGCCGTCACGGTGGAAATGCAGGGCGCAATCCAGAACATCGCCTTGTCCGATTCCGCGGGGATAATGTCTTCCTTGATCAGCAGCTTCAAAGCGTCGGCGATGGGCTGCAGCAAGCCATGCGGGCCCACCCGCATGGGTCCAAGGCGCACCTGAAAGTCCGCCAGGACCTTCCGCTCCACGAGCACGATATAGCCGGCCACCAGCGGGAACACCGCGATGATGACGAGCGTCACCACAATCGGCGTGAACAACGGATTTGAATAAACCGTCTGCCACATAATCGTCTCTATCCCGGCGTCCTTATCGCAACAGCGAAGTCTGCGCCAGCCGGAGAAATGGCTCGGGGTAAATGCCAATCGCGAGAGTCATGACTCCGGTCACCGCGAGAGCCAAGCGCAGTCCAAAGCTGGTGGAAAGCGGCGCCTTTTCGGTCTCCTCGCCCGTGAACATGCTGCGGACCACCCTGAAGTAGTAATAAATCGCCACCGCGACATAGAGCGTGGCCACCACCGCCAGCGTGTAATGCCCGGTCTGAATCAGCGCCAGGAAAATGTAATACTTGCCCAGGAATCCGGCGGTGGGCGGGATGCCGGCCAGCGAGAGCAGGAAGATCAGCATCAGCAAGGCGTAGCCGGGGCTCTTGTGCATGAGGCCGCTGATATCGTCCAGGTCTTCGCCAATGATCTTCTTCCGCCGCAGCGCCACCAGCACGAGGAACGCGCCCAGGTTCATGAAGGTGTAGACCATCACGTAGACCGCGATGCCCTTGATGCCGGTTTCATTTCCGGCCACCAGGCCCAGCAGCATGTAGCCGGAGTGCGAAATCGAACTGTAGGCCAGCAGCCGCTTGATGTTGGTCTGGTTGACCGCAGCCAGGTTTCCCACCGTCAGGGTGAGGACCGCGATCACCGCCAGCATGGGTTCCCATACTTCACGCGCGGCGGCAAAAGGCGCCAGCGGCCCGTGGAAGAGCCGCAGCAGGAAGGCGAATGAAGCCGCCCCCGACGCCACCGAGAGATAGGCCGTCACAGTAGTGGGCGCGCCTTCGTACGCGTCCGGGGCCCACATATGGAAAGGCGCAGCCGAAATCTTGAACAGCAGGCCCACGGCGGTGCTGACCAGCGCCAGGAAAACCACCGGATCCCACGGCGGGCGCGAGGCAATCGCGGCGGCGATATCTTCCAGCTTGGTGGAGTGGGCGATGCCATACATCACCGAGAAGCCATACACCAGGAAGCCGCTCGAAAACGCCCCCAGGAGCAGGTATTTCATGGCGGCCTCATTGGAGCGCTTGTCGGCCCGCAGGAAGCCCACCATGACGTAGAAGCACAGGGCCATCAGCTCGAGGCCGATGAACAGCGTGATCAGGTCCGTGCCGGTGGCCAGGAAGTACATGCCGCACTGCGCGAACAGGATGAGGCTGTAATACTCGCCGTGGTGCTCGCCGGCGATCTCCAGGTAGTGATACGACACCAGCGCCACCAGCATAGCGGCGATCAGGAAGATCCAATTGAAGAAGATGCCGAAGCCGTCGACCGTCACCGATCCCTGAAATCCCTGCAACTGCGCTTGCCCGTTGGCCGCCAGCCAGGCCGTCTGGCGGTAGAGCGCGAAGCCGGCAAAGCCTTCCGCGAACGCCACGAAAATCAGCAGCCATTTACGCTGCCGGGGGTCCGGGAAGATGAGGAAGTCGAAGAGCAGGATGGCGCAGCCGAACAACGCCAGCATCACCGCCGGAAGGATGGTGAAGTGATCGGTCGAGGAATAGAACGACTGGGTCATCGCGCCACCTCCGCGCGTGTCGCCGGCCTAGGTATGGCCGCGTTCTGGACGCCGCCCGAATAATAGCCGGGCCTGACGCGCTCGACGATCTCAGCCACCGGCTGCCGCAGAATGTCGAAATAAGGCTTGGGGTAGACGCCGATCCAGATGGCCCACGCGATGAGCGGCAGGAACATGGCCACTTCGCGGAAGCTCAGATCGGGAATGACGAGGTTCTTGCCATTGGTTACCCGTCCCAGCATGGTCCGCTGGTAGAGCCACAGCAGGTACGCGGCGCCCAGGATGATGCCGGTCACGGCGAAGGCCGCCCAGATCCGATTGGCTTCGAAGGCGCCCATCAAGATTGTGAACTCGCCCACGAAGCCGTTGAGCAGCGGCAGCCCGAGCGAACTCAGCATGGCGAACATGAAGATGACCGCGAACTTGGGCATGACGTGCGCCAGGCCGCCATATTCGGAAATCTCGCGGGTGTGGCGCCGCTCGTAAATCACGCCGACGACCATGAAGAGCATGCCGGTGGAGATGCCGTGATTGAGCTGCTGGAGCACGCTGCCGGCGATGCCGTTCGGGTTCATGGAAAAAATTCCCAGCGTGCAGAAGCCCAGGTGGCTCACGGAAGAATAGGCGATCAGCTTCTTCCAATCCTTCTGCATCATGCAAACCAGGGCTCCATAGATAATCCCGATGATCGAAAGCACGGCCAGGATCTGCACGATGGTCTGGTCCATCGAGGCTTTCGGCAGCAGCGGCAGCGAGAAGCGCAGGAATCCGTAGGTTCCCATCTTCAACAACACGGCCGCCAGGATCACGGAACCGGCGGTGGGCGCTTCCACGTGCGCGTCGGGCAGCCAGGTGTGGAAGGGGAACATCGGAACTTTGATGGCGAAGCCCAGGAAGAAGGCCCAGAAGACCCACTGTTGCAGGCCCAGCGGCATGGTGGTCTTCATCAATTCGGAAATCTCGAAGGTGTATGCGCCGAACTGGTGGAAGTGCTGGAAGTAAAGCGTCAGGATGCCCAGCAGCATCAGAACCGAGCCGGCCAACGTGTAAAGGAAGAACTTGATGGCGGCGTATAGCTTGCGCGGGCCACCCCAGACTCCGATGATGAAGTACATGGGAACCAGCACCAATTCCCAGAAAACGTAGAACAGGAAGAAATCGAGCGCCACGAACACGCCGATCATGCCCGTCTGCAACAGCAGGAACATGGCGTAGTATTCCTTGGTGCGAACCTGGACGGCGCTCCAGGAACAGAGCATGGCGATGAAGCCCATCACGGTGGTCAACATCACCAACAGCAGGCTGATGCCGTCCATGCCGATGTGATAGTGCACGCCCAGCGAGGGGATCCAGTCGGCGCGTTCTTCGAATTGGAAGCCGGCGAGGCCCACCTGGAAGCGGGAGACCAGCGGGAGAGAAACCAGGAACCCGGCGAAGGCCACCAGGTTCGCCCAGAACCGGATCAAGCTCTTGCTCGTCGACGGAATGAAGAGCAGAACCAACAAACCGGCCAGCGGCGTCAAGAGAACAATGCTGAGTAAGTGCTGGTCCATAGATTTACCGCACCACGTAATAGCCGAACATCGCCAGAACGCCGACTACCACAAAGAAGGCGTAAGTTTGCAGGCGCCCGTCCTCCAGAATGCACATCGGGTAGGAGAGCATCTTCACGCAAAACGCCGTGAAACGCACGGCGCCATCGACGATCCAGGTATCCCACCACATGGAGATTTTCCCGTTTAACCGGGTGAGCCAGCCCACGCCGTTCACCGCGCCATCCACAACGTCGCTATCGAACGCGCCCAGCGCCAGGCCGCTGCCCTTGCACGCGTCGACGAACAGGAAGTCGTAGATCTCGTCGACGTACCACTTGTGGTAGAGCACCTTGTAGAGCAGTGGGACCTTCGCCTCGATGCGATCCGGGATTTGCGTCTTATCGTGATACAAAACGCGCGCCACGTAAATGCCGATGACTGCAACCAGCACGGAGGCGCCCATCAGGGTCCATTCCAAGGAGGTGTCGTGAGTCGCCTCCCCGGCCGCCTTCACCAGCGGGGATTCAAACATCGGCGCGAGCCACGATTCGAAGCTGCGGAAGGCTGCCGGCAGATTCCAAAATTGGGGCGTGCCCAGCCAGCCGGCCACTATACTGCCGAATGCCAGAATACTCAGCGGTCCGGTCATCGCGAAAGGCGATTCGTGAATGTGCCTGGCCACTTCCGGCGCGACGTGCGACTGGCCGTAGAACGTCATGTTCATGAGCCGCCACATGTAGAAGGCCGTCATGGCGGCGGTGGCCAGACCCACGGCCCACAGGGCGGTGGATCCCAGCGGCGAACTGTACGCCTGCCAGAGAATCTGGTCTTTGGAGAAGAACCCGGCGAAACACGGGATCCCCGCGATGGCCACCGACCCGATGAACATGGTCCAGTGCGTGATGGGGATCTTGTTCTTGAGCCCGCCCATGCGCCGCATATCCTGCTCGCCGCCCAACGAGTGGATCACCGAGCCGGAACAAAGGAAGAGCAGGGCCTTGAAGAAGGCGTGCGTGAACAGGTGGAAGATGGCCACCCAGTAGGCGCCCACGCCCAGCGCCAGGAACATGTAGCCGAGCTGGCTGACGGTGGAGTAGGCCAGCACGCGTTTGATATCGTTCTGCACCAGCGCGATGCTGGCCGCCAGAATCGCCGTGAAAGCGCCGATGATAGCGACAATCATCGAAGTGCGCGGGGTCAACTGGAACAACGCGGCGGAACGCGCCACCATGTATACGCCCGCAGTCACCATGGTGGCCGCATGGATCAGCGCGGAGACCGGCGTGGGGCCTTCCATGGCGTCGGGCAGCCAGACATACAGCGGAACCTGCGCCGATTTGCCGGTGGCGCCGAAAAACATCAACAGGGACATGGCGCTCAATACGCCGAAGGTGGTTTCGCGCGCGAACTGTCCGCTATGCAGGATGGAATTCACGTCGATGAATCGCGTGGTGCCCAGCACGGAGAACATCAGCAACATTCCCAACACGAAGCCGGCGTCGCCCACGCGGTTGACTATGAAGGCCTTCTTGCCCGCGTCACACGCCGATTTCCTGTCGAAGTAGAAGCCGATCAGCAGATAGCTGCACAACCCGACGCCTTCCCAGCCCACGAACAGCAGCACGTAATTGTTCGCCAGCACCAGCATCAGCATGAAGAAGACGAACAGGTTCATGTAGCCGAAGAAGCGGTAATAGCCGTTGTCGTGCGCCATGTACCCGATGGAATACACGTGAATCAGGAATCCGATGCCGGTGACCACCAGGATCATGACCGAGCTCAGCGGATCGAGCAGGAACCCCCAGTCCGCCTGAAAGATGGCCATGTGCCCATTTGCCATGTGGAACGGCAGCCCGGCGATCCAAGTGAACTGGATGATCTGATGAACGCGATTGGTCAGATGGGAAAGCTGCCAAACCGCGCCCACCGAAAAAATGAACGAGAGCAGCACCATGCCGGGGCAGATGATATCGATCAGCTTTTTGAGCGGCGACGAACGATGTCCGTGGTCGTGATTATGCTTGGGTGGGTGTTGGTGGGCGTGCTGCTCCCCGTGGTCTTCGTACACCGGCTCTACGCCGGGAGCGACCGCGACTTGGGAGAGCGGCTGCGGGTCGAGCCTCTTGCCAAACAGCAACATGAGCGCCGCTCCGAACAGCGGGAACAGAGGAATCAGCCAGATTTGGTCCAGGAAGTTCACGGCTCTCCTACCACTTCAGCAAATCGATTTCATCCGCCAGCACGGTCTCTTTATTGCGGAACAGAGCGATCAAAATGCCCAGCCCGACGGCGGCTTCGGCCACCGCATCGACAATCACGAAGATCGCGAATATTTGTCCGTGGACGGCGTGGGCCTGGCGCGAAAAGGCCACCAGGTTGATGTTCACGGCATTCAGAATCAGCTCGATGGACATCAGAATAATCACAATGCTGCGGCGCGTGAGCACGCCGACGGTGCCAATGAGCAGCAGCGCCGCGCTCAAGGCCAGGTAATGAACTGTGGTTATGGGATGCATCGTCAGATCCTTTTCTTGGCCATCACCACCGCCCCCACCACCGCTACCAGCAGCAGGATGGAAGCGATTTCGAAGGGGAGCAGATATTCCTGGAAGAGCACGTCCGCGATCATTTCCGTGTTGCCCGTGACAGGAGCCGAAGCTCCGCCCGCGCTGTCGGCCAGTTGGAACGCGCCCTGCCCGCGATAGAGGAACCAGGAGATTTCGACGCCCACGGCGGCCACGGCCACCAAAGCCACCATCCACTGCCTGTTGAACTGCCGCTGCTTGGCCGATTGGTCCAGGTTCACCAGCATGATCACGAACAGGAACAGCACCATGATGCCGCCCACATACAACACAATCTGCACCGCGAAGAGGAACTCCGCCTGCTGCATGAGGTACAGCCCGGCCACGCCCAACAGCGACACAATCAGCGAAACCGCGCTATGCACGGCGCTTCGCCGCGTGATGGTGAGGAGACCGCCGCCCAGCGTCAAGAAGGCGAACACATAGAAAAAAAGCGTATCGATCAGCATTTGTATTGAGTCGGCTTCGGCCCTTCTTCCAGCATCTGCCGGTCCCAAATCTGGCCTTCCCGGGTGTAAGTGGCCATTTCGAAATCCTGTGTCAGTTCCAGCGCGTCCACCGGGCAGGCATCTTCGCACAGCCCGCAGAACATGCACCGCGAAGTGTCGTAGATAAATGTCGTCAGTTCCTTGCGGCGCGTCACTTCGTTGCGTTCGCTTCCGACCACGATGAGGTTTTCCGGACAGGCCAGCGCGCACAAATTGCAGGCGATGCACAAGGTCTCGCCGTTGTCCGGGTTGTTATTCAGCCGCGGCGCGCCCCGATACCGCTCCGCTACCTGAGGCCGCTCCGCCGGATACTGCTCGGTATAGATGTATTTGGGATTCTGATTCCGGAACGTCACCCGCAGTCCCTGGAACAGGTCCACGAGGAAGATCTTTTTCAGCAGCTTGACCATAAATTCTCTCAGGGAAGAAAGGAGTCAGAAGTCAGAAGACAGAAGTCAGAAGAACTGCGCCGGCTCTGCGATTCTGACTCCTGACTTCTGACTCCCGACTTCTGACTCCTCATCTATCGATCTCTCCCAACACGATATCCAATGTTCCGATCACCGCTACGACGTCGGCCACCAGGCCGCCGCGGATCATCCGGTCGAGGGCCTGCAGATTCACAAAAGACGGCGGCCGGACGCGGCACCGGTACGGCTGCGTGGATCCGTCGCTCACCACGTAATAGCCCAGCTCGCCCTTGGGCGCTTCAATGGAAACGTAGGCTTCGCCCACCGGCGGTTTGATCACCTTCCCGACTTTTCCCATGATGGGGCCTTCGGGAATGGCTTCGACGGCCTGCTCCATGATCCGCACGGCCTGGCGCATTTCCTGCATGCGGACAATATACCGGTCGTAGGTATCGCCGTTGATGCGCGTGGGTATTTCGAAATCGTACTTCTCGTAGCCCGAGTACGGCTGGGCCTTGCGAAGGTCCCACTTCACGCCGGAAGCGCGCAACACCGGCCCGGTGACGCCATATTCCTTGCATTCCTCGGCGCTGAGGATTCCCACGCCCACCAACCGCGCCTTCCAGATGCGATTGTTGGTCAACAGTTCTTCGTATTCGTCCACCTTCGGCAGGAACATTTTGCAGAAGTCCCGCACTTCCCGCTCGAAGCCGTCATAGGTCTCATACTGCAACCCGCCGATGCGGAAGGCGTGGGTGGTGAGCCGCGCGCCGCAATACTTTTCGAAAATCTTCAGGGCTTCTTCGCGCTCCCGGAAGCAATAAAAGACCGGCGTGATGGCCCCGATATCGAGGGCGTGCGTGCCCAGCCAAATCAAGTGGCTGGCGATGCGGTTCAACTCCGTAAGAATCACGCGCACGGCCTGCGCGCGCGGCGGCGCCTCCACGTTTAACAGCTTCTCCACCGCCAGGCAGTAACCCAGACCGTTGGACACCGCCGCCACGTAGTCCATGCGGTCCACATAGGGGTTGAACTGCGTGTAGGTGCGGTGCTCGGCGATCTTCTCGACGCCGCGATGTAAATATCCGATGACGCAATCCGTCCCCAGCACCTTCTCGCCGTCCAGCTTGAGGATTACTCGCAGCACGCCGTGGGTAGACGGGTGCTGCGGGCCCATATTGAGCACTAGCTCGGTGGAATCTAGAAATGTCGCGTCGGGCATGCTGGTGTCACTGGCCGCTTTCGATACCGAGGTTTTCCTGAACCCAACGGTCGTCCTGCTGAAGAATACCGTAATCCTTGCGCAACGGGTAGCCCTGCCACTCCTCGGGCAAGAGGATGCGGCGCAGATCGGGGTGGCCTTCGAACTCGATACCGAACATGTCGAAGACCTCGCGCTCCAGCCAGTTGGCCGCCAGGTGCACGCCCACGGCGGTCTCCAGCTTGAAGCCTTCGGGAATATAAGTCTTGATGCGCACGCGCTCGTTCCGCGCGAAACTGTAGACCACGTAGACCACGTCGAAGCGCTCGGGCCGTTTGGGCCAATCCACGGCGGTGATATCCACCAGGTAATCGAAGTCGGCTTCGAGCTTCAGATACTCCAATATGGAGACAGGCGCGTCGGGCTTGGCGACGATGAAGTTCTGCCCCAGGTAGGTGGATGTCTCGCCGACCCGGTCGCCGAATCGTTCCTTGATTTCGCGGGCGAGATCGCTGTCCCAGGGGGTAGCCGCCATGACGGCAGGTGGCTTCGGAGGCGCGGGAGCCGCAGGTGGCTTGGGAGGAGCTGGCTTGGCGGCCTCGCCCCCGGCAGGCGGAGGCGCTTGCGATCCCTCGGGCTTTGGCTCGTCAGCCATCGGATCTCCTGTTTAAAGAACCCTACATTTATCACTGGCGGTGGAGGGGTGTCAAATTGCGAACGGGCCGGAGAGAGTATGCCGTGCCACGCTTCGCGGACGCGGCCCGGGAGGAAAACAGGGAATAGTAATATAGCTGGCTACGCCGCGGGTCCCAGCCACGCGGCCAGATTCGCGGACGGCAGCTTCAGGCCGACGAAAAAGGAACCGAAGAGGGCGTAGACGGCGCTCACTTCGTCGAAACGCATTTCGTAAATCAGCTTCTTGAAGACCAGCGGGTCTTCGGCAAACAGGTCGACGCCCCACTCCCAGTCGTCAAAGCCGATCGACCCGCTGATGATCTGGCGAACTTCGCCCGAGTAGCGGCGGCCAATCAGGCCGTGCTCCTTCATCATGCGCTGGCGTACTGCCATGGTCTCCTGGTACCAGTTGTTGGATTCGCCGCGGCGCCGGTCCATGGGATAAAAGCAGATGTATTTGGAAGCCGGGATCTCCGGCCAGAGGCGCGGCGCCATGGCTTTGCGGTGACGATCGAGCACCGCGTCGATCTCGACTTTCCACTCATCCGAATTGGGCTGGATGCCGCGGCGGGCAAGCGAGGCGTAGGTGTCGGAAGTGGATTCGTAGAGGCCCAATTCGACGACCGAAAGGTAAGAAGTGGCCGGTTCCAGATAGTCGCTGAGGCGCAGTTGGGCGACGGCCCGCTGGGCCTGTTCCAACTCATCGAAGCTGCGGCGGAAATGGACCAGCATGAGGTCGCCCTTGTGGCCGAGCATGGAATAGGCGGCGGACTGGCGCCCTTCGGCGGGCTTCTCCATGGCTGCCAGAGCGTCTTCGGCCTCATGGGAAATCGACGAGCGCGCTTCGACGGAAAGGGCGCGCCAGGCCGGCCGGCGGAAACGCATCATCTGGTGCAAGACGCTCGAGCCTTCGACGGTGAGAGGGACGGGCGGCAGCGCGGTTTCGACGGGGGGCTCTGGAGACATGCCTTCCATTATAGGTGCTGCTGAAAAAGTCCGAAAAATGGAAAGCGCGCTGACAGCTTGGGGCCAGCGAGATTCACTGTGGTTTGCGGGAGTCCGAGCTTATTGGTGGTTGCGGCAGCGGACTATCGGGCGTTGCCTTCCCGTTTACCCGAGCTTTAGCCCAATCCCTCAGAACCCTGCCGTTCTGGAGGTGGATTTCGTAATATACCTTTGTGGTCAGCGGATCAACGATGAGGTTCTTCTGGAGCACGGCCCGGTGGGTCGATGAGTCAATGCCCTCCAATTGAGTAAATGGCCGGCCCTTTTCGTCCCAGGTATCGCACACGTCCCAAAGGGACTGTGCGTCGAATTTGCATGTTATCCAAAAATACGGGGTAGGTCGCCGGGATTGACGGTGCGGTATCAGGACTGCTTCGGGTGGAACGGCGTCAGGACGCTTAATTGGCTCCAGTTCCTTCAACCAACGGCGGTGGATCTCCGCCGTGCATTCGGGATCGGTGAAAATATCTTGAGAATAGTCCCTACCCAAGTGCATGTCCTTCCCATCGGTTCTGACGATCCATATCGACTGGTCGTCGTAGCGAACAGAGACCTGTTTTGCCCCTAGCCCTAGCATCCTCGAAGAGTCATACTGCCATTTCCAATCGGCTTTGTGGCTCCCAATGAGAATTTGATTTTCGGCTTGGACGCAGAAAAAAAACGTGGGCCTATCCAAGAAGAAGCAATCGTCATGGCACCAGTCGTATCTGGCTGAATCAAGCATCAAACCCTCGATGTACTTCCGATCACCGCCTTTGGCTGAAGAAAGCAAGATGCCGATCGTCGCGATCATCAAGACGTTCGCAATCACTCTCACAGCCGCAATTCTACACCCACGCCTCCCCTGATGCTCTTTCTATCCGTGTTTATCGGCGTTCATCGGCGGCCATTGGTCTTCTTGAGCAAGCTCGATTATAAGGAGGACACCGCCTGCTACCCCCGCCGTCGGGCCCACCGCGCCAGGAAGGATTCCGACGCCACTTCTTCCAGTTCGCGGTCGCGTGCCCAAGTCCACTCGGCCAGGCGACGCTCTTTGAGCCGTTCCAGCAGGCGGCAGCGGCGGCGCGCTTCGAGCATCGCGTTCTTGCGAACAGCCAATTCGCGCTGGCACTCGGCGCGCTGGAGCGAGATCTGCTTTTCACGCGACTGGACCAGCAACCGGAAGCGGCCCAGGGCGGCCAGGTCGCGGCCCGCCAGCGGGTCCCAGCGGCGCACTTCGACTTCGGCGCGGATCCCCGAGGCTTCCATTTCGGCGTAGGCGCGGTCGATCGCCGCCAGCGCGGCCATCTGCCGCTGGAACCTGGCTTCCGCCAGCTCGAGCTGGGTCTTGCGCCAATCGAGAACCTTTTGCAGAGGGAACCGGAAGGTGGTCATCGCTTGGAATCGGTCTTGGCGGGAAGGCGCTCGACGCCGGACTCGAGACGCGCCGCCAGATCGGCCAGGCGCGCCAGTGTCTCTTCAATAGGCGAAGTGGCCATATGGTCCTGCCGCAGGAAGTCCAACAGCTCCGGACGCAGGCGGATGCCGGCATCGAGCACGGCGTTGGAGCCGGCCACGTAAGCGCCCAGCTGGATCAGGTCTTCGGCGTCGCGGTAGGCGGAGAGCGCCTGGCGCAGGCGCCCGGCGGCGGCCTTCTGTGGGGGAGTCGAGAGGGCCGACGTGAGCCGGCTCACCGAGTGCAGAACGTCGATGGCCGGATAGTGGCCCTGGGAAGCGAGCTGGCGCGAGAGGATGATGTGGCCGTCGAGGATGGCGCGCACGGCGTCGGAGATGGGCTCGTTGAAGTCGTCGCCCTCCACCAGCACGGTGAAGAAGCCGGTGATGGAGCCGCGGCGGAAGTTGCCGGCGCGTTCGAGCACGCGGGGCAACAGGCTGAAGACCGAGGGGGTGTAGCCCTTCTGGCTAGGAGGCTCGCCCGCGGCCAGGCCGATCTCACGCTGGGCCATGGCCAGGCGCGTGACGGAATCCATCACCAGGAGGACGCTCAAGCCCTGGTCGCGGAAGTATTCGGCCACCGCCAGCGCCACAAAACAGGCGCGCACGCGCAGCGGCGCCGGCCGCTCCGAGGTGGCGCACACCACCACGGAGCGCTTGCGGCCTTCCGGACCCAGCTCGTTTTCGAGGAAGCCGCGGACTTCGCGGTTGCGCTCGCCGATCATGCCGATGACGGTGACGTCGGCGGAATTGTGGCGCGACATGGAACCGAGCAGGGTGCTCTTGCCGACGCCGCTGCCGCCGAAGATGCCGATGCGCTGGCCTTTTCCGCAGGGCAGCAGGGCGTCGATGGCCCGGATGCCGGTGACCAGCGGCTGGGTGATGTGCTCGCGGTGGAGCGGATTGGTGGGCTCGCCGTAGAGGCTGTAGGTGTCGCGGGCTTGGAGCGCGCACCCGCCGTCGATGGGCCGGCCGAAGCCGTCGATGACGCGGCCCAGCAGGCCGGGCGAGACTTCCACGCGGGCGTCTTCGCTGCGCGCGGCGACGGCGTCGCCCAATTGCAGGCCGTCGGTTTCTTCGAGCGGCATGGAGAGCACGCGGCCGTCGCGGAATCCGATCACCTGGGTGCGGATGCGCCGTCCGGCGGAGGTGAGGACTTCGCAGAAATCGCCGATGGCGGCGCTTGGCCCGCGCGATTCGATGAGCAAGCCGACCACTTCGGTCACCTGGCCGGTAAAGCGGAACGGAGCGATCCGATCGAGTTCCGCGAAATAGGGAGCGAGCGAGATGTTAGCCCGCATTTCTTACCGGCTTTCTGCAGCGTCGCGCGACGAAACCTGGTGAGAAAAGCGGGCTGGAGTTCATGACTGTTTCCGCAGGCGGTCCACGAGGCCTCGTTCGATCTCCTGCAACTGGGTGTCGACGGAGGCGTCGAGATTGCCGCGCGCGGTCTCAAAGACCACGGCGCCGGGCTCGCGCGAGGAATCGGCCACCACTTCCACGGTGTTTGCGCCGGACGCCTGTTTCAGACAGGCTGCCAGCAGGGCGGCGTGCGAGGGATGAACCTGGACGCGCGAGATATCCTGCCCCTGCAGTTTTTCGAGGGCGGCCGTCACCAGGCCGCGCAGCGCATCCGGATCGACGGCGATTTCCCGCCGCACCACGCGGCGCGCGATCTCGAGCGCCAGCCGCACCAGGTCGGCTTCGGCCTCGCGCCGCAGCCGGGCGCGCCATCCCGCCAGCTCCTGGATGCTCTGCGCCACGCGATCGAGGGTTGCTTTGAGCTCCGTCGCGCCGCGGTTGCGCGCGGCGGCTTCTCCTTCCCGCAGGCCCGCGGCGCGGGCCTGGCGCACGCGTTCCTCGATTTGCCGTTCGATTTGAGCCGGTTGGCCGGCCGCTTCGCCACCAGGGGCGCCCGCCAGCGCTCCCGGCCCGACCTGCCGCCACGCGACCGGCCTCGCCGCCGGAGAGGCATCGGGCAGCAGGATCTTAGACGACATATTGTTCCCCAACGGTGCCCTTGAGGCTCAAGACGCCCTCCGATTCCAACTGCCGGACCACCGCAATGATCTGCTGTTGCGCCGCCTCCACATCCTTGATCTTGACCGGGCCGAGGGCTTCCATGTCTTCGCGCAACATGTCCGCGCCGCGCTGCGACATGGAGCCCAGAATCTGCGTGCGGAGCTGTTCGCTGGTGCCTTTGAGCGCCACCGTGAGCACCTTGCGATCGACTTTGGCCAGCACTTCTTTTAGGCCCAGCGGATCGATCAGCAACAGGTCTTCGAAGACGAACATCAGGTGCCGGATGGTCTCCGCCAGGTTGGAGTCCTGCTGGTCGATGTGGGTGAGGATCTCGCGGCTGGAAGCCGAATCCAGCCGGTTGAGCATCTCCGCCACGGCGCGCACGCCGCCGTAGGATTCGCGGCTGAATTCGCCCAGGGTCTTGAGCTTCTGGCCGATCACGCCGGCGATCTTCAGAATCACCTCCGGCGAAATCTGGTCCAGGCTGGCCATGCGCTGGGCCACGTCCGAGCGGAGACCGGGCGGCAGGGAGTTCAGCAGGGCGGCGGCCTGCGTGGAGTTCAAGTGAGAGAGCACCAGGGCGATGGTCTGCGGATGCTCGTTGTGAATGAACTTGGCGAGCTGTTGCGGATCGGCCTTCTGGATGGCATCGAAGGAAGCTGCCTCCGAGCCCAGGGCCTTGGTGAGGCGGTCCAGGAGCCGCTTGGCGATGTCCGGGTTGAAAGCTCGCATCAGCAACTTGCGGGCGTAATCGACGCCTCCGCGCGCCACGTAGTCCCCGGCCGTCGCCAGATGATGAAATTCCTGCAGAACGATTTCGGAATGGTCGCCGGAAATGGCCGTGATGCGGGCCACTTCCCGGCTGACCTTCTGGACGTCGTCTTCCGAGAGTTGCTGCAGGAGTTCGGCGCTCGACTGCTCACCCAGCACAACCAGCAGCATGGCAGCCTTGCGCAAGCCGGGGATGGTTTCTTCCTTGGTGGTGTTGAGAATCATGGCAGGCGATCCCCGGGCATCACGACTCTTCCTCGCGGATCCAGGTGCGCAGGATTTGCGCCGAGATGTCGGGATCCTTGGTGATCTTTTCCCGCAGGTGCTTGGCGAGCACTTCGGCCTTCTTGGTAATGACCGGCGCGAGCTTCAGGGAGGTCAGCGCCTGGGCGTCCATTTTCTGTTGCAGGGCGTCGCGTTCGGCCAACTGCGACTCCAGTTGCTGCTCGACGTTGACTCCCGGCAGGCTGGCCGGAGCGGCGGCTCCCCGCGCCAGCGCGGCCGGGCCGGTGACTTCGGCCGCGCCGGCGGCCGGGCTGCGCCGCGTCAGGAGGAGCACCAGGAATCCGAGCACCAGCGCACCGGCCAGCACGCCGCCGCCTACCATCAGGGTCTTGCGGTCCCACTTCAGGACGAACCCGCCGGGCGCCGCGGGCGCCGCGGGCCGGGGAGCCAGGGCGTCCGGGGGCTCCAGCAGCAGGGTGTTTTCAAACGGCAGCGTGTCGATGGTCAGTTGGTCGCCCCGGTCCTGGTTGAAGCCGGTAACCCCCGCCACCTGTTCGCGAATGATTTTCAGCGTTTCGGGCGCCGGCGGCACCAGCAGCTTTTTGTAGCCCTTCTGGTCTTTCTCCCAGGTGACCGCCTGGTCCACCAGCACCGCTACCGACATCTTCTTCACGATGCCCGCGGGCATGCGGGTCTTCTTCACGGTGCGGCTGGATTGGTAGGCGATGTTCTCGGTGGTGCGCGAAACCCGATTGGAACTGCCGGAGGGCCGCGACGTGGGGCGCGGCAGAGTGGACGCGGTGCCCGGCACGCCGCTTGAGTTGACGGCTCCGGCCGAGTCCTCGGTGCGCTGCGAACTGGTCATCACGGAACGCGCCGGGTCGAAGATTTCCTCGCTCTGCTCTCCGCCCGTAAAGTCGCACTCCACGGACACGCCGGCGCGGAATTTTTCAGTTCCGAGCAGCGGCTCGAGCGTGGAGTTGATCTTGGAGAGCAGATCCGTTTCCACCTGGTGGCGGTACTCCAGGGCCGCCGCGGAGGGTTCCGGACCGTCCAGCGGGCCGGCTGTTTTGGGACTTCCCAAGAGATTGCCGTTCATGTCGAGGACGGAGATGGCGTCGGGCGACAGACCTTCCACGGCGGCGGCCACCAGGTGATTGATGGCCAGCACATTTTGCGGCGTGAGGCGGGCCTGCGGGCGCAGTCTCACCAGCACACTGGCCTTGGCCGGCTGCTGCGCATCCAGGAAAACGGAGTCTTTGGGGAAGGTGATGTGGACACGGGCCTGCTCCACCGCTTCGAGTGACATCACGGAGCGCTCCAGCTCGCCTTCGATGGCGCGACGGTAGTTGACGTGTTCGGTGAACTCGGTGGCGCCAAGGTTGACCTTGTCGAAGAGTTCGAAGCCGATGCGGCCGGTCTTGGGCAACCCGGCGGAGGCCATCGCGATGCGCAGTTCGGCCAGGCGCGCCGAGGGCACCAGGATGGCGCCGTTGGCTTCGCCCAGACGGTACTCCACGCCGCTTTCCTTGAGCTTCTGTACAACTCCGCCGGCGTCTTCGGGCGCGATTCCTGTGAAGAGCGGCCGGAAATCGGCTTCCTGCTGGTATTGGACCAGTTCGTAGACGCCCACGCCGGCCAGCACGATCACCAACGCAATGGTGACTCGCTGGCGCAGCGACAGGTTGGCCAGAATCTTTTTCATGGCGCTTTACAGTGCCGCAAGTTGCTTCGCCCTCCCCTTACATCGGCGTCAGGCGTCCAAAACCTGAGCCGCTCACACCTGCATGCGCATGATTTCCTGGTAAGCGCTCACCACTTTATTCCGCGCCTGCAGGAACATCTCGAAGGCCAGCTCCGCGCGTTGGGTGGCCAAAACCGTGGTGTGCAATTCCTCGCCTTCGCCCGAGAGAAAGCGCTCCACGGAAGCCGAAGCCTCCTTCCCCAAGCTCTCGACCTGGTTGATAGCGCTCGAGAATACGTCCCTGAAGCCGCCGCTGCCGCCCGATTCGCCGGCCGGGCGGATGGTGTCCGCAATGGTTGTCGAAGAGACCGGAAGAATGGGCGAGGGCATAGCTTACCGTCAGCGCAGCAGGTCGATGGACCGCTGGATCATGTCCTTTACGGCGCCGATGGCCGCCACGTTCGCCTCATAGCCCCGCGCCGCGCCCATCAGATCGACCATGTCCTCGGCCGGATTGACGCGGGGATACGCGACGTAGCCGTCTTTGTTCGCGTCCGGGTGGCCGGGCTGATAGCGGAGCTCAGGTTCGCTGGTATCGGTGATCACATCGGCCACCGCTACGCCGCCGACCGATTCGAGTTGCGCGTCGAAGACCGATGAAAACGGCGAATCCACGGTGGTACTTTCAAACACCGCGTCCTTGCGGCGATAGGGGCCGCCTTCGGGTGTGCGCGTGGTCTCCGAGTTGGCCAGGTTCTCCACCAGCAACTCGGCGCGCGCGCGCTGCGCCGCCATTCCCGAGGCTCCCACCGACAACGCCGCAAAGAGGCTCATGCGCTCTGCCCTTCCTTGATGGCCGAGCGTACCGTCTGAATCTGGCTCTTCATCAGGCTCGACGCCACGCTGAAGCGCAGCGCGTTTTCCGCCAGAAGCCGCGACTCGCGGTCCAGATCGACGTTGTTGCCGTCGTTCTTCATTCGCAGGCCAGTCACCTCCACCGTCTGCGGCGCCCCACCGAGCGAGCTCTGGAACTCCGATTGGAAGTCGATATCGCGGGTGTGGTAGCCGGGCGTGTCGGCGTTGGCGATGTTGGAAGCTACCAGTTTCTGCCGCGCGCTCAGCAGATCCATGTAGCGCTCAAGTTGTCCGCCCAGCCGATCCAGCATGCTGTTTGTCCCAATAGCAGATCGGATGCCATGCGGAAGTGCCATGGAATCAGTGTGGGGGGCGTTGCATCGTGGCAAATTCCGGCCACGCGGCAGGATCTTGTCTTGAAAACAATTTGGAGGGAGTGTGTTTTCATAGATGAGGGTGCGGGTCGATCTAAGGCAAGGCTCGATGCCCACATGAGTTATGCTGCACCACCCTCTTTTTGGGGGTATTGATTGTCCTGGTAATGCTGGTAGTATTCTCAGTTGATAGATCTCTAAGAGAATATTCCCAAAGTGGCATTTCTCGGCCGCCGATGCTGCGCTGCCACCGAATTTCGGCCGACGCCACTGGTCCCGTAGAGCGCCCGCCTGACCGTAAAGAACTTGCCTTGGCTGTAAACTCATGACGAATGCGCAACTATCTGATTCTGATACATCAGTACAGGCCGGCGTGCCGCCGGCGGGGCAGTCCTGGTCCCGCCTAGTGAAACGAATCCAATCGGGCGAAGCCTCCGCGATGGAGGAGATGTATGGCATCTTCACCACGGGAATCCGCTTCTATCTTTGCCGGCAACTGGGACCGCAGGATCTGGATGACCGGGTGCATGAGGCGTTTGTCACGATCACCCAAGCCATCCGGAAGGGCGAACTGCGCGAGCCTGAGCGCTTGATGGGTTACGTGCGGACGGTGGTGCGGCGACAGGTGGCGGCGCAGATTGAGGCCGCCGTGGAGCAGCGCCGCCGGCAGATCGACCCCAGCCTGGGGGCGGTGGTTTGCGACCGCCGGCCGAACCCCGAGCGCCAGGCGATCGAGCGGGAGGAGGCTGCGGTGGCATACCGCGTGCTGCAGAGCCTTCCGCCGCGCGACCGCGAAGTGCTGGTTCGGTTCTACCTGAAGGAGCAGTCCCCGGCTGAGATTTGCCGGGAAATGGATCTGAGCGCGACGCAGTTCCGGCTCACCAAGTCCCGCGCCAAGATGCGGTTCGGCGAGTTGGGGCGGGCGCGCCTGGCGCACCACCGCGGCTTCCGGCCGCAGGAGTGAGATTCGGCACATTCCGCCATACAGAATCTGAGACTTTTGGCTCCGCCAAGGCACCTTTACCTATGAGGACCAAACTGGTTCACAATAGGTATTGGTCATGGCGGAATCCGGTGGCCACTTCGACGATGAAGCGTCCGAGCGGTACTCGATGGGTACGCTTTCCGGCGAAGAGGCGGAACAAATCGAAGAGCACCTTTTGATCTGCGAGGCGTGCCGGCGCCGCGTGGCCGGGAGCGACACATACGTTACCGCCATGCGGCGCGCAGCGGCCCGGGTGAGGCGGAGCAAGAAGCGGCGGAAGGATTAGCCGCCCGACCGCGAGCGAACATTCGCGGGGCGGTCACCGTTCTAGCCCGCATTTCTCACATGGAGCCGACGATGTGGCGCACGCACTCGTGCGTGCGCCACATCATCGCCGTAGAATGTCTGCGAGAAGAGCGGGCCAGCGGTCGCGGCTCATGTGGGGCGGGCCTGTCCCACCGACGGGGACTAGCGACCCGCGGCCGGCAGGCGGTCGTTCCGAATGAAGAGGCGCGCGCCGTCGATCTCGGCGGCTGGCCGGTAATCGCGATCCACGGCCTGGCGCAGTTCCTCGAAGGTTTCGTATCCGGCCTCGGAACGATCGGTGTAGATGAAGTCGCCGGGACCCACGGCGTCCACGAAGAGGATTGGTTGGGAGCGCCGGAAATCGCTCAGATAGACGTCGCGGTAATACTGCCGGTAGGCCGCGGGTTCGATCTGCAATATGGAATCGGCAAAGCGCGTGCCGGGAACGCGTCGGCTCGCGATGTACAAGCCCGAATTCCATCCCCAGACCACCACTGTGTCGCGGTCCGATGCGTAGCGCCGGATGGCGGTGGGCAAGGGCGCCGCGGGGGAAAAGGATTCGGCGTCCCAGGCGTCGTCGATGTGCTCGCGCAGGGCCGTCGGCACGAGGCAGGTGAGCAGGACGAAGCCGGCGATTCCGAGGCGTTCCAGCCGGATGGCGGCGCGCGGCGGGCGGGTCTGGAGCCAGTTGCGCACCCATAGGAAGGCCGAGGCGGTGACGAGCCCGGAGGGCACCACCAGAAAGAGCTCATAGTGCACGAACTCCCGGCCCGGCGCGGCCACCGCCGTGAAGCCGGCCGCGAGGAGCAACAGCGATGCCAGAGCCAATCCGGCGGGTTCGCGAAGATCGCGGCGGGCCTCGGCGCGCAGGGCCAGGGAGGAGGCGGCGGCTAATCCGGCGGCCCAGACCAGCAGCAGGCCCAGCTCGTAGGCCCCCAGATTGCTGATGTGAAACAGCAGGTTCCAGGCGTTCTCGATTCTGCGGAAGGGCGATAACGCCGACGCGCCGGTGTAGACAACGTTGTTGCCGATATAGGAAATCCAGAAATCGGGCAGCACGCCGCATAGCAGGAACGTCGCCAGAAAAGCGGCCGGAACAAGCGCGGCGCCGCCGGCGACGGAGGCCAGGGCCGCCGTCCGCCGCGATTTGCGCCAGGCAATCACGGCCGCGATGGCGAGAATGGCGGCTTCCACCGGCAGCGCCTGCAACTTGGCGAACATCATGGAGCCCGCCACAATTCCGGCCAGCGCGATGCGCCACAGGCTGAACGCGCTCTCAGCCCGATACTCGCCCGCCAGCAGACAGAGGGCCGCGGCACCGAGGAAGACGGCCACGTGCTCGCTCGAGCAGTGCGTAAAATCGGTATCCCAGGCGAAGACGTAAAAGCAGAACGACGGCAGCAGCGCGATGGAGGCGCCGCGTTGGCCGAGGAAGCGCCGGTAAGTGAGCCAAAGGAAGGCCAGGGTGCCAAAGACCAGCAGCGTGCCGGTGAGGCGCGACGTGACGTAGGTCAATGGCGCACCGAACCAGGCCGGAATCGATTGCGCGTAGACATTGAGCGGACCGCTGGTCATGGCATCGAAGGAGCGGTAGGGCACCGGATCGAGGGGGACGCGCATGGCGGAGGCCAGGAGGAATGCCTCATCGGGATTGAATCGGTCGTAGCAGAGCAAGGGCAGGCGGGCGAGCAGGAGGGCTCCCAGAATCAGAGCCAGGAACAGAGGCGGCCGGAAGCGGCCTCGGGCGCGGGCGGGACGGAGCGCTACCGCCAGAATCGCGAGCACGAGCGGGCTGAGACACAGCGCCCAGAACGTGCCGACGTAGAGAGAGTCCGGACACTGAACGGCGATCCAAAGGTCGAGCGCTCGAGAGGCTTCGAACAGCGGGCCCAGATGCGTGACCTCCGCGGCAGCGAGCATGCCTGCCATAGTATAGCGGACCGGCATCGGCTGTAAAATGGTTGCATGATGCGGCCGGACGCGGGCGCCGGGCTCCGCGGGCGCCAATCCATCGAACGCTTTTTCCAGTTCGCGCTGTTGGGGCTGGTGGCCAGCGGATACCTGGCCGTGGCGGGCTCGGGATACCTGGATGGGCCGACCATGGTGCTGACGGCGGCCGGCCTGGTGTTGCGCGGGCTGATGGTCGGCGGCTGGGTGCGGTTGAGTCTCAGCGGGCGGATGGCCACGCTCATCGGCCTGGGCTACGCGGCGTTCTTTGCGGTGGACTATTTCCTGCTCTCGCGGGATTTCCTCCCGGCGACGGTGCACCTGGTCTTTTTTCTGGTGGTGATCAAGATCCTGACGGCGCGCACCAGCCGGGACGACCTTTTCCTGGCCGCGATTTCGTTCCTGGAATTGCTGGCGGCGGCGATTCTTTCGATCAATTTCAATTTCTTCGTCTTCCTGGCTCTCTATCTGACGTTCGCCATCGCCACGCTCGCCAGTGCGGAGATCCGAAGGTCGGTGGAGCGCCCGGCGACCACCGCGCGCAGCGGGCTGAAGGGCTTCGACGGGCGGCTGGCGCTGCTCACCGTGTGGACCACGGCGGGCATCCTGGCGCTGACGGCAGGGATGTTCTTCCTGCTGCCGCGCACGGCCGACGCGGCATTTTCGCGCCTGATCCCGCACCGCATTTTCATTCCGGGATTGGCCGGCGAGGTCACGTTGGGGGAGATTGGGGAGCTCAAGACCAGCTCGCGAACCGTGATGCACGTTTCCATGTACGTGAACCAGTCGGCCGCGCCGCTCAAATGGCGCGGCGGCACCATGACGGAATTCGACGGCAAAGCCTGGTTCGATGCGGAAGGCAACCCGACACTGCTGCCGGTGGAGAACGGACAAGCCGTGCTGCGGCCGCCCACCGCGCAACCGGGAGCCCGCCTCATCAGCTACGGCGTGGAATTAGAGGAGCTGGATTCCGCGGCGTTGTTCTTCGCGGGCTTGCCGGAGCGCGTGGCGGGCTTGCCGGGCGACTCCGTCAAAGAGACCCGGACCGGCTGCTTCCGGCTTTTGCGCACTCCTCCGCCCGGTTTTCGCTACGAAGCCTACAGCCTGGTCGAGGAGCCTCCGGAGACGGCGCTGGCGCCAAATCCCGCGCCCATCCTGGATCTCGCCAGCCGCGCGCAAGACCTGCAACTGCCGCGGCTCGATCCGCGCATCCCTCTTCTGGCGCGCAGCATGGCGGAAGGGGCCACCACCGACCTGGGCCGCGCCCGCGCCATCGAAGATCATCTGCGCTCGGATTACGGCTATACCCTGCGCCTTCCCGATCGCACCGTGGCCGATCCGCTGGCTTACTTCCTGTTCACGCGCAAGAAAGGCCATTGCGAGTATTTTGCGTCGGCCATGGCGGTGATGTTGCGCAGCCTGGGAATTCCCACGCGTATGGCCACGGGATTCCTGGGTGGTGTGTACAACCCGCTCTCGGACCTGTGGCTGGTGCGAGCCTCCGATGCCCACACTTGGGTGGAAGCCTGGATTCCCGGTTACGGCTGGACGACCTTCGACCCGACGCCGGCCGACCCCAGGCAGCACGGTCCCACGCTGTCATCCAAGATGGCGCTGTATTTCGATGCCGCCGAGACCTTCTGGCAGAAGTGGGTGGTGGGCTACGATCCCAGCCGGCAGGGCACGCTGGCGGACCGGGTTTTGAGCATTCGCTGGCTGGATGGGCTTTCGGTGATGGCATCCGATTGGGATGTCCGCGGGCGGGCCTGGCTGAAGCGTTACGGACCTGCCGCCGGGTTGGTGGTGGTGGCGGGACTATGGTTCTGGCTGGTCGGGCCGCGCCTGGTGCGCCTGGTGCGTTTGCGCCGCCGCGTTCAGCGGGTGCGGCGCGGGGAAGCGCAGGGGGCCGATGCCACGCTGCTGTATGGGCGGATGCTGCGCGTGCTGAAGCGGCATGGATTTCAGAAGCCGGCCTGGTTTACGCCGGTGGAATTCGCGCAGTCGCTCGGGGGGACACCGCTGGGCACGTCGGTGGTGGAGTTTACTTCGACTTATAACGCGCTGCGGTTCGGAGGGAAGATGGAAGTGGCGCCGCGGTTGTCGGAGTTGCTCGACCAATTGGAGCGGGAGAAAAGCTAGGGAAGCTCCGCTTCCGAACGCCGTTAACTGAAACGGCCGGGCATCCGGATAGGCTTCCCAAATGGCTACTTCGAGACCGCCGGCGGCACAAGTACGGGTTGGCGACTACACCCCCATGTGGATCGCTTCCGGGTTGCCGAAGAGCTTCCCGGAACCGCGGCTAAAATACTACGGCCTTGATCGCGGCGGCCGGGCTTCCGTCCACGTTCGGCCATGGGCATTTCCCGGCCGTAAAACATCTCCAGCGGGAAGCGCCGTCGTTGCTGAGGTTAGGGGGCCGAATCGACTTGTGCTGTTGTACAAGCACGGAGCGCGATCTCGAGTTTGCCAGGCAGACGGGAGACAACTGCGGCAGCACCGACTCGCTGCGCCTCTCACCGCTGGGAGTTTATGCGGCGGAGGCGAGCCAGGCAAGCTGTGTAGAGGCCGGCAGCGTTTCAGAAGCCTTCCAGCAGCCACACATTGCTATTTTGCACGGCGCCCAGTATGGCCAGGTACCGGCCATCCGGCGAAGGTATGCCCCAGGTTGCAGAGCTGCCCCCTGGCTGCCATAGCACCGTGGCATTCCCCTTCAGATCCACATAGAGGAGGGTCCCACGCAGGGGCATCGCAGAACCGCAATAGAATCCCTTTTCGTCAGTGGACCACTCGAGGCCCGTCAACCGCGGCCAACCCTTGACCGTGACTTCGCGGTCGGAGCCTCCCGCAAGGGAAAGCAGGCGAATGTGAATCTCGGCTTCTTCTGTTCTCGAAAGCGCGTAGGTAGTCCCGTCGGGGGAGATTCTCCCGCGGAGGTATGCCGTGGGGTCTTTCTGTATGGTCCGAAGCACATCGCCTCTGCCCTTCATGGGATCGAATGCCGTAACTGTCAACTGTTTTCCATCCGGGCTCTCCTCCGAGACCACGCACAGGCTGGCCGGCGCACGAGCGCAACTGTAGCCTCCGCTTATATTCCGCGTTTCGAACACCAATTGAGGCACTCCACCGCTCACGGGGATGCGCATCATTCGGAACGGAGCCGAGGGGCCGGCGGCTGCTTTCGGACGTTCCGCGTAGAGTATCCAGGCGCCATCGGGGCTGAGGCGCGCATTCATCACGTCTTGAGGTCCTGTCACTACGGGCTCGACCATGTCCTGGCTGATCGGCTGCTTAAAGATGCCCAACGCGCCGTTGCGCTCGGAGAGGAACAGCACCGCTTTGCTGTCCGGGGTCCAGGCCAGGGGCGTGTCATCGGCTTCGTCCTTGGTGAGCCGCCGCGGGGGATTGATGCGCGTCCCTCCCGCGGTGAGCTCGGCCAGGAAGGCCTGGGCCTGGTATGTGATCTTTTGGATTGTCATCCGCTTCCCATCCGCGCTGGCACCCAACGCCCCAAACAAAGTTCCCACCCACTGCGTGATCCGCTTCGGTTTGCCGGCGGGCGTGCCCGCGCGATTGTCGACACTGATTTGCCAAAGGTTTTCGTCACGCCACCGCTCGGGTTCCTGCTGGGCGTAGACGATCCGCCCGCCCGGAAGCCAGCAAAGATCGTACAAACTGCGCGTGGCTGGGACCACCACGGTGCGGTTCTCCCCCTTCAGGTCGCAGGTTTCGATCGTCGTCTGGGCCCCATCGGGAGCGCTTTGCAGCCTGGAATAGGCCAGACGCTGTCCGTCCGGCGACCAGCACACGGTCTGGAGCCATTCTTTTTCTCCCACGGCGAGGACTTTTTGCGGATTCTCTCCCTGAACGCCCATCACCCAGATCTCGCGAATATCAGTTTCTGAGCCGCCGCCGGGGGTGAAGGCGATGCGCGTCCCGTCCCGCGAGACCTCCCATGCGAGCGCGCCTTCGCGGAGTTCGCGTGCGGATTGCCCCAGCACTGAGACCGCCCATATACTTGTGTGCCCGCCCGGTTCCCAAGTGTTGGCGAGCAGTTGCGTGCCATCGGGGAACCACGATTGCGCCCACCAGTAGGCGCCCGCGTGGACTCCGGCAGGGTTCGGAATAATCCGCTCCTCCCCGGTCGAAATCAGCTTGAGATGAATCCCGGCCTGGCGGACGTGTGTGGAGTATGCGAGGTACTTGCCATCGGGGGAAATGGCGCTGATACCCACAGGTTCGTCACTGGAGTTGAACGTGAGGCGCGTCTGCGTCGGCTCGGCCGGAGCCTGAGGCGGGCGGCGCAGCAGGAGCCACGCCGCCAGTCCACCTGCGATTAGCGCCAGTGAAACAACCGTCCCTGTCACCGCTATCTTGTGCCGCTTCAGCAGGCCGGCGATCATGAGGGAATCTGACGCCGGCTGCTGGAAGGGCACAGGGCCATGCGTCCCTGCGTCTCCAGGGGGCGGAGGCAAAGAAACCGCGGCTTCGGAGTGGCTTGTGCTGGTATCGCGCCTCAGCCGCTTCAAATCCGCGCGCAGATCGCCCGCGCCGTGATAGCGCAGGTCGCGATCCTTTTCCAGGGCCTTGTTGATAATCTCTTCCAGCCGCAGCGGCACTTCCGGATTCAGGCGGACCGGCGAGGTCGGGGCTTTGTGGAGGATCGCGTCGAAGATCAGAGCGGAAGTCGTTCCGGTGAAGGCCGCGTGGCCGGTCGCCATCTCGTACAGCACGACGCCGAAGCTGAACAGGTCGGTACGGGCATCCAGTTCTTCCCCGCGCGCCTGCTCCGGAGACATGTACGCCACCGTGCCCACCGCCGTGCCCGGACCGGTGAGATGTTCGGGCTCCAAGGATGCGGTAGCCAGCGCGGAGCCTCCCACTGCCTCCACCGCCGGACTGGCCTTGAGCGCCAGCTTGGCCAAACCAAAGTCCAGAATCTTGGCCTGGCCGCGCTGGGTCACGAAAATGTTCGCCGGCTTGATGTCGCGATGGACGATGCCATTGGCGTGCGCCGCGTCCAGTGCGTCGGCGATTTGAATCGCCAGGTCGAGCAGATCGTCGGTCTTCAGCGGTTTTCGGGCAATCCGCTCCCTGACCGTCTCGCCCTCCAGGTACTCCATCGCGATGAACGGCTGGCCTTGCTGCTCATCGATGTCGTAAATCGTGCAAATGTTGGGATGATTGAGCGCGGAAGCCGCTTCCGCCTCGCGCTGGAACCTTTCCAGGGCTTGCCTGTCCTTGGAAAGTCTTTCCGGCAGGAATTTCAAGGCGACGGTGCGCTTGAGCTTGGTGTCGGTGGCCTTGTACACCACGCCCATCCCACCGCCGCCCAACTTCTCGAGAATGCGGTAGTGCGACACGGCCTGGCCGATCATGAGAACGGGCCTACCTTTGCTGCAATTCTAGGCCGCGGCTACGAGCAAGTCAATGCGTGGTGATTACGGGTGATAGTTAACGGGAAGGCTCCCTGTGGAACACCCGGTGCTGCAAGTGCAGGCCGGGCGCGAGGGGGCTATTTGGGGTGGAACATGGCAGATTAGTCCTCGCCTCTCAGCCAGCGTTTACCGATTCCAGCCGGATTGGCTGGTGTCCGCCGTTTCTGATTGGATCAGGCAATCAGGAAGTAAAGCTGTTCGGCGTCAACTTGACGGGAAACGCGCAAACCATAGCAATGCCCAATACTTGGCTATTTCGGCACTTCGCTCATGAGGGCCAGCAGGTTGCGGTCGGGGTCGCGGAAGAAAGCCATCCAGAGATCGTGGCTGGCGAGGCGCGCGACCAGGTGAGGTTCGCCTTCGAAGGCGGCGCCGCGCGAGGTCATGGCCTCAAAAGCCGCGTGAATATCGGGCACCTTGAAATAGAGAATGGAGCTGAACTGTTCGCCGGGTTTCTCCGAGACGGCCAGCATGAGGCGGACGCCGGCGCAATCGAAAATACCCATATTGGGCACCTGGAACAGGAATGGAATGCCCAGGGTTTCACGATAGAACGCGATGGCGCGCTCGACGTCCGTGACGGTGATCGAAATCTGGCCGATGGTGGAAAGTCCGAAGGGGCTGGCGGCTGAAGCGGTGGCGGATTCCATACATCTCCTGAGAGAAAAAGGCGACAGACCACGAAATACGATGGTCTGTCCCACTGTTCCTGAGGACTTATGATAGCCGAGTCCAGGTGGCGGGGTGGTTGGAGGGGATGCTCAGAGCCGCCGGCCGGCTCTGGCCAGGTGGTGCAACAGGCCGCCGCAGACCGCCAGGCGGTCGGCGTCCGGCTCGGCGGTCTTGAGAGCTTGTAAGAGGCAGTCGAAGAGTTCGCGGCGCTCCTCCTCGAGGCTCGAGGGCGCGCGGCCCGGCGAGCGCCTTTCGGTGAAAGCGAATTCCGGGGTGTAAATGCACCGGATGGTTTCCACGGCGGGAAGCTCGGCTTGGCGGATGGGGCGGCTCAATCCTCACCTCTAAAGGGCTTATCGGACGCGCTTTCCCGTGTATTAATGTCCGCCCAACGGGCCGCCGATAAGGTTCATGAAGAGCCCATGATCCGGCTGACTCGCCTGAATCGCGCTCCCATGGTTCTGAACGCCGATCTGATCGAACATATCGACGTGACGCCGGATACCGTGATTACGCTGACCACCGGACAGATTCTGCGGGTGCGTGAGACCGCCGAAGAAGTGGTACGGCGCATTGTCGAATTCCGGCGGCGCATCTTCTCGCCCGCCGGCGATCCTTCCGGACTGTGCGACCCGGCCGATCTGGTTGGGGGCCTGGAACAACCCGCTCCCCCGAAGGAAACCGAGGACACGAACTAAACTCCCATGGCAGCCGCTCCCAAACCCGCTCCGCAAACCCCCCGGGCCGCCAAAGCATCGCTCCGGAAGCCGGCTCTCCGGCCGGATCTTTCGACGCTGGCGGGGATCGGCGTGGCGCTCACCGGCATCATCGGCGGGCTGCTGCTGGAGAAAGGCAAAATCCAGGACGTGGCGCAGGCCACCGCCGCCCTGATCGTGCTGGGCGGAACCCTGGGCGCGGTGCTGGTGACCACGCCGCTGCCGGTTTTCCTGCGGGCCGTCAAGGGTTTGCGATGGGCCTTCCTGGAACAGGCCAGCTCCACCGCGGCCACCATCGATTCCCTCATTCAATACGCCACCAAGGCGCGCAAGAACGGCATCGTCAGCCTGGAAAGCGAGGCGGCCGCCATCCCGGATCCGTTCCTTCGCAGGGCCGTCAACCTGGCGGTGGATGGCACCGATTTGCAGGAGCTGCGCAAAATGATGGAGCTGGACATCGGCCTCAGCGAGCACTCGAGCGAGGCGGAAGCCAAAGTGTGGGAAGCGGCCGGCGGCTATGCCCCGACCATCGGAATCATCGGCGCGGTGATGGGGCTGATCCAGGTGATGAAACACCTGGAAGACATCGTGGCCGTGGGCCACGGCATCGCGGTGGCTTTTGTGGCCACGGTATACGGAGTGGGATCGGCCAACATTTTCTTCCTCCCGGTGGCCAATAAGCTCAAGGCGCGCATGCGCGACGCTTCGCTGCGCAAGGAAATGATCCTCGAAGGGGTGGTGGGGATCGTCGAAGGGCTCAATCCCACGTTGATCCGGATGAAGCTCGAAGCCTATAACCAGGAGCCGGCGAAATCCGTCAAGCCGAAAGCCGCCAAGGATGCTGGCGCGCCCGCGAAAGCCAAAGCCGGGCCACAGCCGGCGGCGGCGCGGACCGAGGAAAAACGGCATGCGATATAAGCCGGCGAGCGAACCCGAGAATCACGAGCGCTGGTTGGTTTCGTATGCCGACTTCATCACCCTGCTTTTCGCATTTTTCGTGGTGATGTTCGCCTCCACGCAGTCCAATAAGCTCAAGGCCAAGGAAGTTTCCGAAGCGGTGCGCGAGGCGCTGGAACACGGCCAGTTCAGCGCCGCCATCTCCACCGTGCTGGGCCGCGGCAAACACGAAAACAGCCGCTCGCCGGCGAATCCCGACCGCGTCGATCATTCTGAGAACCTCCCGCCCAAGCCGCCGCCGCAACCGCCGGCCGACCTGGCCAAGTCGCTCGACCGGCTGCAGAATGGTCTGGAGGCGGAATTGAAGGCCGGCAAGATCGGCCTCAAGCTGGAAGGGCGCGGCCTGATCATCAGCCTGCGGGAAGCCGCCTTCTTCGCTTCGGGCGACGACAGCGTGGCTCCGGCCAGCATTCCGATCCTGGCCAAAGTGGCGGCGGAACTGCAGGCATCGTCCAATCCGCTGCGCCTCGAAGGCTACACCGATGCGGTCCCCATCCACAATTCGCGGTTCCGCAGCAACTGGGAGCTTTCGACCGCGCGCTCGATCGCCATGCTGGAAGTGCTGCGCCAGCGCTTCCAGATCGCGCCGGAGCGGATGGCCGTGGTGGGCTATGCCGAGAACGCGCCGGTGGACACGAACGAGACCGAAGAAGGCCGGGCCCACAACCGCCGCGTCGATCTGGTGGTGCTTTCAACCGAAGGGCAGAAGGCCGAGCCGGTATCCGCCACGCCGGTTGTGCACAACCCGTAGGCGGAAGACGGAAGTCAGGAGTCAGGAGTCAGGAGTCAGGAGTCAGAAGTCAGGAGTCAGAATGAAGGAGCGCGCTTTGCGCGGATTCTGAATTTGTTGATTCCCGTGGTATACGCCCTCTGGCGCGGAACGAGTCGCGTATTCTGACTCCTGACTCCTGACTTCTGACTCCCATATCCCGAACGGGATATCAAGGGCATAGCCCTTGTCCGCTACAGGCACGTGCGCAGCAAGGCGGGTGATCGCGGAGCCTTTTGCAGGTATTGTTCCGCCACGCGGAGGGCATCCAGTCGGGATTGCGTGTGAGCCCGCGAGAGAGCCACCGTGCGACGCGACCATTCGAGCAGTTCGCGGGCTTCCTCCATGCAGGTCCGGGTGCAGACGCCGCGCGCGATTTCGCCGTGAAGCAGGCTGGCGTATTCGTTCCACAAGCCCGTGACACGGACGAAATCTCCGGAGGCCACGGCACGTCGAATGGCTGCGGTGCGCGCGGAGTCCATAGGCTACTCGTTGGCGTACATCTGGTCGGCGGTCTGCATAGCGGAAAACATGCTGTTCAAGTAGGAGTACTGCTGCTCCATGGAAGCGATCGACGCGTCCGCCTGCGCCATCTGGTTCTGGAGCTGGGTTTGCAGATTGGACACCTGGGTCTGCTTGTCGCTGATGGTGGTCCCGAGGCTGGAGATTTGCGACTGTAAATCCGTCTCGGAAGTCTTGATCAGGCCGGTAGTGGGATCTTCGAGGCTAGTCATGGTGTCGGTGGCTGCCTTGAGAAACCCGCCGCCGGTAGCCGAGCCGAGAAACGTGTCGACACCGGATGAGTTGCCGAAATCGGTCGCCATCAGAGTCGTCTCGGTGTAGGTGAGGTGGCCGTCTTTGCCCAACTCCAGACCCAGGTTTTTCAGGTAGCCGATGCTGTCGCTCGAGGTATAGGTGGAGATACTGGCGAGCGCCTGGGAAAGGCTATTGACGATGGTGTTTCCTTGCAGCGGACCCCCGGTCTGGCCGCGCTGGTTGTCCAGTTCGTCGACCGCCGCGTTGTAGGCAGTGGCAAAGGTGGAAAGCGCGGAGTCGAGCGCCGACGTGGGGCGTGTCACCGTAATGTCCACCGGTCCGCTGCTCGACGCCAGCAGGTCGACGGTCAAGCCGGTGGCGATGGTCACCGTGCCCGAGGTGCTGTAGACGTTCGTGCCGGAGTTGTCGACTTGGTATTCGGCTTCTTCGCCCGCCGGCTGCTGCTGGGTTTGCAGGCTGTTTCCGGAAGAGTCCTGAATATCCAGGCTGTTTGGGCCGAGCGAAGTGCTTTGCAGGGAAATTTTGTACTCCGGGCTGGCGGCCGAACCCACGTTGACGGCCGTAGCGTTGACCATGTTGCCATATTGCGAATTGATGGTCGAGGCCACCGTGGTGGCGCTGTTGTCCGACGGCGTGAAGCTGTAGTTCTGGGTGCCGACCACCAGCGAATAGGTCGAGGGATTGCCCGACGGATCGGCCGTGGAGTCCCAGGCATTCGTGCTGAGGCTGCTGGCATAGCTGCCGGGATTAATTACATTGATTGAATATACGCCCTCCGCGACTCCGTCGGACAACGAGGCGCTCACTGCCTTGGTGTTCGAAATCGTCGCCTGATAGGAAGATCCGCTCATGGCGTCGGAAATCCCCTGGATGGCGGTTTGCAATGCCGTGAACTTGCTGTCGACGGTGTTTAACTCGTTGGACTGGTTGGTTAGCGTGGTCTGCTGGTCGGTCAACAGAGTGATGGGCATCGACGCGATGGCTACCGCGCGGTTGATCACGTTTTGAAAATCCTGGGAGTAGGCGCTGGTACCCGTGAAAACCCCGGTCGGGTTGGAAGTCGAGCTACCGCTCCCAGAAGAACTGCTACTGGTGTTGCTGATGCTGTTGTTGGTGGTGGTGGGCAACGAACTGCTGATAGTCCCCATATATAAGACTCCAGGGCCGGACAGCAGTCTTATCGTCCTGTCCGGACCGAAACTTTAGGCGCCGCATCTGCGGACGCCCATCAAGGGCGGAGCCCTTGCCCTACTGCTTGAGCAGCGAAAGGACGGCCTGGGGCGCCGAGTTGGCCTGGGCCATGGCCGCAATGGAAGCCTGCTGCAGGACTTGCGCCTTGCTCAGGTTGGCCGCCTGCTGCGCCACGTCGGCGTCGCGAATCTGCGATTCCGCCGAAGAAAGGTTGGTGATCTGCGATTGGGCCAGGTTGACGGCGTAGTTCAGCTCGTTCTCGCCCTTTCCGACGGCGGCTTGGGCCACTCCCAAGGAGGATACCGCCGATGTGATGGCGGCGATTGCCGCCTGCGCGCCGGACTCCGTGCTGATGTCCGCCGCGCCACCCGTGCCGACCTTGACCGAGCTCAGGGTGTTCCCCTGCGAGCCGATACCGGTTGCGTTGGTGGTCGAGCCGACGTTCACGCTGAAGTTCGGAACATCGCTCACGAACTCAATCTTCTCGGTGCCGGTCACATTCACTTTGACGGCGTTGATCTGCATCAGCGTGGAATCTCCGGAAGCCTGGATCTGCGTGTTGATGGCGCTGATGGCCTGGTCGATGTCCTGCGAGTTCCCCTGGTTGAGCGAAATCACCGCGCTGTGGGAGTTGCCCGAAGCGTCGGCCGCCGAGAGCGTCAGCGACTGGCCGTCGGTGGCGTAGAGAATCGGTGCGAAGGCAAGCGGTTGGGCCGTGCCGGCTCCTCCGACCACGGATCCCAACCGGTACTCGCCCTGGGCATCCTGGTTGACGAAAGTCGCTGTGGGCGTGGCAGGCGCCGTGTAACCGGCGGCCAGCCCAGCCGCGTTGCGGGCGGCGGCGGCATAGAAGCCCAAGGAACTGGTGTTGACGCCGTCGTTGCGCACACCCAGCCGGAAGTCCGTATTGTTGGTCGAAAGCAGCTCGACGTGGCCGAGGCCGTTGTCCTCGGCGATGATGCCGGCCTTGTTGAAGGCCGACGCGGTTCCGGCCGCGGCAATCGCGGCGTTGATGGTGGCGGCGGCCTGGGCCGCCGAGGTGTTCGAGGCGGAGGGCATGGATACGGCGAGGGTGGTGGAGGATCCGCCGTCCAGGGACAGGTCGAGATCTACGGTGCCATCGGCCGTCGACTGGGCGAAGACGCTGCCGGCCGTCGCCGAGGTGGCCGCTGCAGTCCCCACGAAGCTGCCGTAGCCCAACACGTTCTGGCTGTCGCCGGTGATCGAAACCTTCACCGCTCCGCCCTGGGCGGAGGTGAAATTCAGTGGGCCGTTGGCGTCCGAGACGGTGATGCCCGCGGCTGCCAGGGCCGGGTTCGCGAGCACCGCGGCCTGAATCAGATCCGCGGTGAAAACGGCCGAACCGGCGCCCGTGAAGGCGGTCACGTTCAGGTTTACGGGCGACGCCAGGCCGGCGCCTTCCACCGTGACGGTGAGCGAGTCGGCGGTGGCGAAGTTGCCGTTAAAGGCATTGCCGGCCAGGGGGCTGGAGAGCGAGTTGCCCAAGCCGTTCGCCCCCGTGTTGCCCAGGAAGGCATTGGCCATGCGGTCTCCGGCGCGCACCTGGAACGCGCTTTGGCCACTGGAAAACGTCAGCACCTGGCGTTGAGTGGTGGGGTCGGTGGTCATGGAGACCGTGATGCCGGCGTTGGCGAAAGCAGTGTTGGAAACGCCCGCCGAGGCGATGGCCTGATTGACGGCCGCCACCAGGCTGTTGCCATCGGTGATGGCGGCGGTGGCCACGTTGACGGCCACGCCCTGGCCGAAGCCCGGCCCGTAGAGCAGGAATTGAGTGGCGCCCGGAGACACCGTGGTGTTGCTTCCATTGTTCACGATGGCCGCGATGTTGCTGGTCGAGAGGTCATATCCGGTGTTGCCGGTCTGCATGCCGGTCAACCCCAGGCTTTGGGAATCCACCGTGGAATTGCTCAGATCGACTGTCACCACGCCATTGGCCAGCACGCTCGCAGCCGTGGAGCCGCCGCCGCCGCCCATATAAATGCCCAGGCTCTTGGCGAAACCGCCGCCGGTGTTCAACCCGATGGACTGGGCCTGCCGGTCGATTTCGGTGATATCCGTCTGGAACTCGTTGTTCAACACATTGCGGTCGCCGGTGAAGGTGCCGGAAGAGGACTGCGAGGCCAGGGTCTTCAAGCGGTCGAGGATCTGGGATATGTTGCTGATGCCGCCGTCCATAATCTGCAGCTGGGCCACGCCGTCGTTGCCATTGGCAACACCTTGAGTCAACTCCGACACGGAATTGCGGTACTGGTTGGCGACCGCCAGGCCGGCCGCATCGTCGCCGGAGGAGTTGATGCGGTAGCCGGATGTCAATTGTTGGATGGTCTTGCTTTGAAACTCGTTATTGATGTTGAGGTTTTCCTGAGCGACCAGGGAGTTTACGTTCGTTTGGATGGAAAGCATTTCTGAAATTCCTTTCGGGGTGGTCTCGGGCATCTTGCCGGACAAACCACTCATCGTCGCTTGCGGCCAAAACCTTAGCCGCCGGACGCCTCGCGCGCGAACGTTCACGCGAGCCCGATCCCGAAATGTCATGGCCCCGGCCGGAGCGCCGCAGCCTGTAGTACGAAAGGTAGGGGGCCGGCGGGACGGCCCTCAGTAGAGCCGCCCCGCCGGGTTAGCGGTTTTCTTAGGCCTTGAGCAAGGACAAGACCGCCTGGGGAGCTGAGTTGGCCTGGGCCATGGCCGCAATGGAAGCCTGCTGCAAGACTTGCGCCTTGGTCAGGTTGGCCGCCTGTTGCGCCACGTCGGCATCGCGAATGTTGGATTCCGCCGCCGACAGGTTGGTGATCTGCGATTGCGCCAGGGAGACGGCGTAGTTCAGCTGATTCTCGCCCTTTCCGACGGCGGCTTGCGCCACGCCCAAAGCGGCCACCGCGGCGGTGACGGCCGTTACCGCAGCCTGCGCGCCGGCCAGCGTACTGATGTCCGCCGCGCCGCCCGTGCCGACCTTGACCGAGCTCAGGGTCTGCCCCTGCGATTGGACACCGCTTGCGTTGGTGGTGGAGCCGACGTTCACGCTGAAGTTCGACACGGTGCTCTCGAACTCGATCTTCTGGGTGCCGCTCGCATTCACTTTGACGGCATTGATCTGCATGAGCGTGGAATTGCCGGAGCCCTGGATCGCCGTGTTGATGGCGCTGATGGCCTGATCGATGTTCTGGCCGTTGGCCTGGTTGAGCGAAACCACCACGCTGTGGGATGCGCCCGAAGCGTCGGCGGCCGAGACCGTCAGCGACTGCGTGTCGTCGCCAAAGATCACAGGCGTGAAGCTGAGCGGCGCGGCCGTGCCGACTCCGGCGCTCGACGTGCCCAACTGGTACTCGCCTTTGGCGTCCTGGTTGACGAAGCTCGCCGTGGGCGTAGCTGGCGCCGAGTAAGCTGCGGCCAGCCCACTCGCGTTGCGGGCGGCGGCTGCATAAAAGCCCAAGGAACTGGTGTTGGTGCCGTCATTGCGCACACCCAGCCGGAAGTCCGTACCGTTGGTCGAAGTCAGTTCGATGGAGCCGCCGTTGTTTACGGCCATGATGCCGGCCTGTTTGAAAGCATTATTTGAAGCCAGCCCGGCAATCTGCGCGTTGATGCTGGCGACAGCCTGGTCCGCGGTGGCATTCGAGGCTGAGGGCATCGATACGGCGAGAGTGGTTAGAGTGTAGTTCGGGGTTTGGCTTCCATCGCCTAGGGACAGGTCCAGATCTACGGTGCCATCGGCCGTCGACTGCGCGAAGGCGCCGCCGGCGGTAACCGATGTGGCCGGCGCGGTCCCCACGAAACTGCCGTAGCCCAGCACATTCTGGGCGTCGCCGGTGATCGTCACACTTACCGCCCCGCCGCTGGCACTGGTGAAATCCAAGTGGCCGGCGGTGTTGCTGACGGTGATGCCCGCCGCTTCGAGCGCCGCGTTCCCGGCCACATCGCCTTGAATCAGAACCGCCGTGGAAGCGGCCGATCCGGCGCCGGTGTTGGCAGTCTGACTAAAGCTCACGGGCGATGACAGGCCCGCCCCTTGCACCGTGATGTTGAGCGTGTCGGCGGCAGCGAACGTAGTGCCGTTGTAGCTATTGCCGGTCAAGGTGGCGGCGAGCGCGGTTCCCAGACCGTTCGCCCCGGTGTTGCCCAGGAAGGCATTGGCCATGCGGTCTCCGGCGCGCACCTGGAACGCCGAGCCGGCCGAAGAGAAGCTCAGCACCTGGTGTTGGGTGGTGGCATCGGTGGTCATCGACGCCGTGATGCCGGCGGTGGCGAAGGCCGTGTTGGAAACGCCCGCCGAGGTGATGGCCGCATTGATGGCCGATACCAGGCTGGCGCCGTTGGTGATAGCCGAAGTGGCCACGTTGACGTCCACGCCATTGCCGAACCCCGGTCCGTAGATCTGGAACTGGGTGGTGCCGGGAGAAACCGTGGTGTTGCTGACGTTGCCCTTGATGGCCACAATGTTGCTGGTCGAGAGGTCATAGCCGCTATTGCCGGACTGCACGCCGGTCAGCCCCAGGCTTTGCGAATCCACCGTGGAATTGCTCAGATTGACCGTCACCACGCCGTTTTGCAGAGCGCTGGCAGCCGTTGTGCCGGCGCCGCCGCCCAGGTAGACGCCCAGGCTCTTGGCGAAACTGCCGCCGCTGTTTAAGCCGATGGTCTGTGCCTGGCGATCGATTTCCTGGATATCGGTCTGGAACTCGCCGTTCAGAGTGCCGAGGCTCCCGGTGAAGGTGCCGGAAGCCGCTTCCGTTGCCAGGGTCTTCAAGCGGTCGAGAATCTGCGAGATGTTGCTCATGCCGCCGTCCATGATCTGGAGCTGGGCGACGCCGTCGTTGCCGTTGGATACGCCCTGGGTCAACTCCGCCACGGAATTGCGATACTGGTTGGCAACTGCCAGGCCAGCGGCATCGTCGCCGGAAGAGTTGATCCGGTAGCCGGAGGTCAACTGCGTGATGGTCTTGCTTTGAAATTCGTTATTGACGTTGAGGTTTTCCTGGGCGACCAGGGAGTTTACGTTGGTTTGAATGGAAAGCATGTGAAGTCCTTCGGGTTTTGAGTTCCGGCATCTTGCCAGACACTTCCCTCTTCGACTCGAAGTGACAAAATTTTAGCGCGTGACGGATTCTTGGCGGCCGCACTCGGAGGCCACGGACTGAGCGAGATCTTCTCCCGGAAGGACGCGGCATTCGCGTGGCGCCCGAATCCCCACCCGGACCCGCGAACGGCCGACGCGCACGATCAGGATCTCGATCTCTTCGCCGATGAGAAAAGCCTCGCCCTGGCGGCGTGACGTGATCAGCATCGAATCCTCGCGCTATACATGCGTCCTTATAGATCGGCCGCCCTGCGTTTTCAGTGTAGACCTACCGCCGGGCGCCCGATCCGCCGATGAATCCACTGTAAGATGGACCCCTTAGTCCGCAAGCTGTACAACCGCGGCTGCGAGCTCGAAGAGCTCGGCGATTACGAGGCCGCCCGCGATTCGCTCGAACGGGCGCTCGCCGCGGATGGGTCGCTCGAAGCCCGCGCGCAGTCGGTTTTCGCGCGGCTGCACTGGCGCGAAGGGCGGCCGGCCGAGGCAGTGGCTGCCGCCGACCGGTCGCTCGCGGCCGACGGCGCCAATCTGTTGGCGCACGCCATACGGGCGCTGGCTTGCGCTTCGCTCGGCCGCGCCGAAGAGGCCGTCGAGGGATTCCGCCGGGCGGTCGAAATCGCGCCCGACGCGCGCTTCCACAGCTCGCTGCTGATGGGGATGAACTTCGCCGCCTCAACCACCCCCGAAGCGCTCTATGCCGAGGCCCGCCGCTGGGACCGGCTTTACGCCGCGCCGCTTGCCCGGCACATCAGGCCCCACGCCAACTCTCGCGATCCGGAGCGCCGTTTGCGCATCGGCTATGTTTCTCCCGACCTGGTGAACCACGCCATCATGAAGTTCCTGCCGCCGGTATTCGAGCGTCATGACCATGCGGCCTTCGAAGTGTATGCCTACGCCGTGGGCGGCCGGCCAGACCAGGTGACGGACCGTGTCCGTCCGGCCGTCGACCGCTTCATCGGGTTCCGCGGAACCGCGGGAGAACTGGCGGCCCGCGTGCGCGCCGACGGCATCGACATCCTGGTCGACCTGGCCGGCCACACCATGGACCCGGAGATGCTGCTGGCGTTTGCGTGGAAGCCCGCCCCGGTGCAGGTTTCCTGGATGGGAACGGAAGCCACCACCGGGCTCTCCACCATGGACTACTTCCTCGGCGATACCTACATGCCATGCCCGGGAACCGAACACCTGTTCAGCGAAACCGTCTATCGCCTGCCGCGCCCGCGGTATTGTTACCGCCCGCTGGCCGAAGTTCCGCTGAGTCCGGCGCCTTGCCGGGAGCGTGGCTACGTCACTTTCGGCTGCTTCAATAGTCCCCGCAAGATCTCGCGCGAAACGGCGGGGTTGTGGGCGGAAATCTTGCGCGCGGTGCCGGGGAGCCGACTGCTGCTGAAATATACGGGCATGGAGAAAGTTGCCGTCGAGCAGCGGTTCCGTGATTGGTTCGCCGGCGACGGCATAGCGCCCGAGCGGTTGCTCTTTGCCGGCCCGAGCCCGGTAGTGGAATACATGGCGGCGTTTGGCCAAGTGGATATTGCGCTCGATCCATTTCCCCACAACGGCGACACCACCACGCTGGATACGCTCTACATGGGGGTCCCGGTGGTGACGTTGGCCGGCCGGCTCGGGGTGCAGCGCGACGGCGCCACTATTCTCTCGGCCGTGGGCCTTGGGGAGATGGTGGCGGAAACGCCCCAGCGCTACCGCGAAGCCGCCGTGTTCCTGGCCGGCATTGTGCCGCGGATTCCCGATCTGCGCCGCAATGTGCGGCGGGCCCTCGAATGCTCGCCGCTCATGGACGAAGCCGGCACGGTGCGCGCCGTGGAAGGGGCCTTTCGGGAGATGTGGCACGCCTGGTGCCGGTCAGCCGGGCAGGCTCGACGCGATCGGTGAAGGGCCGTGGAGCAGGCTTTCCAGCCCAATGTCACTTAGTTTTCTGGTGTTCTGTATTAGTTGTGGGGCGGGCAATTTTGCCCGCAGCCGCCTTTCAGGGCCCCTTTCGGGCTGGACCTGAGCCCTCGCACGCGAAGCGCCGGCTGAAAGCCGGCGGCAGCGAGGATTGGCTGCTCCACAAATTCTTGCAGACTCCCGCCAGCGCGAAAACTAAATGGCCGTTGGGCTTTTCAGCCTGCAACGCCGACATTGTTGTCGGCGCGGACCGGCCTGCCGGCCGAGACAGGTCAGGCGGTTCGCAGGTTGTGCGTTAGAGCCTCGGCCACTCGCTCGACATCCCGCTCGCGCATGCCGGGAAAATGCGGCAGGCCTAGGACGGTAATGCCGAGTCCTTCGGTGACGGGAAGCGGACCGCGCGGGCAATCAGCGAAGGCCGGCTGCACGTGACATCCCCGGCCCCACCAGGCTCGCGTGTCGATGCCGCCGCGCCGCAGATGGCGGGCAACGGCTTCGGCCGGGCGCGGCAGAATCACGCTGGTGGTTCCGGTGGCCCAGCCGTTTCCATAACCGGGCTGCAGGCTGACGGCTGGGCACTGCGCCAAGGCTTGCTGGTACCAGCCGGCAATCCGCGCGTGCACCGCCCGCGTGACTCGCCACGCGTCCAGCGCAGCCAGCGCCACGGCGGCGTGATACTCGCTCATCTTGGCGTTCAGCGCCGGCAGCGTGGCGCTGCGCGTGGCGAGAAATCCGAAATTGCAACAGGCCACCAGGCGCAGCCGCAGCTCCGGGTCGGCGGTGGCTACGAACCCGCCTTCGCCGGCCCCCAGAATTTTGGTGGCGTGCAGGCTCACCACCTGGGGAATGGGGCCGGCAACGGCGGAATCGAAGCCGGCCGCGGCGTCCACCACCACCGGGATGCCGGTCTGTTCTTCCAAGTCCCGCCACGGCGCGATCTCCAGCGGCGCGCCGAACGGCGAAACCGCGATCACTGCTCCCACCCTGCCCGCAAGGAGCTTCAGTGTCTCGCGCACGGCGCCGGCGTCGAGCGCCCAGGTGCTTCGGAGGATGTCGTGGAACCAGGGAATCAACCCGGCGGCGCGGGCGGCGTGAGCGGTGGCGGCGAAGGTCCACGAGGGCATCAGGCAGAAGGAGCCGGCGGGCGCGCGACGCGCCAGCAGCGCGGCGGTGAGGCCCGCCGTGGCATTCGCCGTCGTAACCACCCCGCCTGCCGTCATGCCGAGACGCCTGGCGAGTTGTTGCTCGAGGCGCGTGACCAGCGGCCCATGGTTCGAATACCAGCGCGCCTCGTCGATAGTTTGCAGATAGGGAAAGATTTCCGCGGCGGAGGGCAACCGCGGACGCATCACCGGCAGAGGTTCGGGAACTTTTGCGCGCGCGGCCCGGCGCGGCGGCCGCAGGGTTGCCGCAGGCGGCATTCGGCCGGCTTGAGCCGGCAACGGCCGGGAGCTCATCACCGGCGTGGCGCCGGCCGGCCGGCGTGGGCGCGCGCTCCCGCGGCGCTCCTCTGAAAATGCTCCATCAGCGAGGACCAGGCCGCCACCTGCGGCGCTTGGGCCGCCGCCAGGTTTTCTTCCTTCACCAACTTGATTTCGCGCATCACCACCGGCATTTCACGCGGCGCGCGGATTCCCACTTTGACGCGCGAGCCGTTGATGCCGGCAATCACGATTTCGATGTCGTCGCCAATGCGGATGGTTTCACCCTGGCGGCGCGACATCATGAGCATACCGTGGCCTCTTCCGGCAATAGCGCATGGCGGTGCGAATAGTCGGATTCCGGAGCCACTGCCTGCACCCCTTTGTGGTTGGCCAGGTTGACCACCAGCGGCGCCAGCAAATTGGCTGTGGGCCCGCTTTCCCGGACGGCCAGCACCGCCAGGCACAGCACTTCATGGCCGATGTGCGGCTGGCGTTCCCCCGGCAAATCCACCAGAGCCAAATCCTCCGGTATCACCTGCAAATGGTAGTCCGGATCAACCGACTGCACCGGCATGGTGGTGAAGCACAGCGAGGCTTGCTCCAGGCTTTGCAGGAACACCAGGGGTGCGGTTTGCGGAATCTGTACCAGGACAAACCGCCGGCACTCTTCAAATCCGGGCAGCCCCCGGGGGAATTCGAGAACCGACTCCTGCTCGAAGGCAATCGGTCCGAAGTTCATGGTTTCTAATACGGGCATTCCGGTCACTCTGACCAGTAATCGGCTGACACCGCAAAAACTTTAACGCCTCCGCGCGCCGGGCAGCAGCCATCCGCGGTCAAGCCTGCTAGAATCGGAGATTCATGTCATCCCGCAGAATGGCTTGCCTGCTTCTCGGTTTGTGGATGGGCGCCGGGGTTTTAATGGCTTGGGTGGCCACCCAGAACCTTCGCTCGGTCGACCGCCTGGCAGCCCATCCCGATCTCGCGGCCGCCTTGCAACTCAAGAGCCTGGGCGCCAACCAGACCCTGCCGCTTTTGCGTTACCTGGCGGCCGAACAGACCCGCAACAATTTGCAAACTTGGGGCTCCGTCCAGCTCTTTGTGAGCTCTTTCTTCTTTTTCTTCCTGCTATTCGGTACCAATCAGGGCAAGTTCTCCCTGGCGCTGGCCCTGCTGATGGCGCTGATTGCATTCAGCCAGCGGCTTTTCCTCATCCCGGAAATCCTCAGCCGCGGGCGCGCCATGGATTTCGTGGCGCAGGTCCCCGTCTATCAACAGACACAGTTGGGCGTGCTGCATTATGCCTATAGTCTGACGGAAGTGGTGAAGGGCGGGCTGGGGTTGATTCTGGCGGGGATTCTGATCTGGCGGACGGGCGGGCGGTCACTCAACGCCGGGCAAGAGGTCCAGATGGTCGATAAAGCCGATCACCGCCATGTCAATCGGTGATTGAGGACGGCCCACCGCGGTCATGGCGCTGAACCCTTCGGTGGCTACCAGCACGCAGTCGCCGACGCCGGCATCCACCGCATCGAGCGCCACCACCGGATCGCCGCGATCGCTTCCATTCAGATTCAGCGGCTGCACCAGCAGCAGCTTGCGGCCCTCATGGCTCGAGTGTTTCTGAGTCGCCACCAGTTCGCCGACCACGCGAGCAATCAGCATCGGCGGCCTTTCCGCGCATGCGCCGCGCGGGCCGGGCGCACTGCGCCGCCGGGCCCTGCCTCGACGGATGCGGCGGCCTTGGCCAGGTGAATGGAATCGACAATTCCCACCACGGTAGTATCGGCGGGCACTTCGGCGGGTAAAAACGGAAAGCTGGCTTCCCTGCCGCGCACCCAGTAGATGGTTTCGCCGGCGCCGGCGCCGGTCGCGTCCAGGCAGACGATCTGCTTGCCGTTGTCCCGCAAATCGGGAGTCATGGGCTGGATCACCAGCAGACGTTGTCCGACGAGGCTGGGGTCCTTGACGGTCGACCACACGCAACCCACCACGCGGCCCAGGTACATCTTCTAGTCCAGACTGACTTCGTCGACAATGCCGACGATCGCGCTATCCACCGGTTTGTCTTTGCAGCCTTCCGCCATGCGCGCGGAACTGCCGGCGACTACAATCACGCGCTCGCCCGTCCCCGCACCCACCGTGTCCACGGAAACCACGTAGCCGGATTCATCCTTGCCGTCCGGAGCGACTGGTTTGACGACAAGGAGCTTCTTGCCTTCCAGGCGCGGGTCCTTGCGCGTCGCAACCACGGTGCCCACCACGCGGGCCAGGATCATGGCGGTGCCGGTTACTTCCCGGCGCTCTGCGCCTGCGACTTGCCGATCGGCAGGATGTCTTCCAGGCTCTGGTGCGGCCGCGGAATCACGTGCACGGCAATCAGTTCGCCCACGCGGCGGGCCGCGGCGGCGCCGGCGTCGGTAGCGGCGCGAACTGCCGCCACATCGCCGCGCACCATGGCCGTCACGTAGCCGGATCCAATTTTTTCCCAGCCCACCAGGGTTACCTTGGCGGCCTTCACCATCGCGTCGGAGGCCTCGATCATGGCCACCAGCCCGCGTGTCTCGATCATTCCTAACGCTTCACCCATCTCTGGTCTCCCAACTCTTGTTTATGCCACACCCCGCGCTTTGAGCGCTTCATCCACCAGGCCGATCAGCTCCGAGCGCGTCACATAAAATCGGTCTTCTCCGCTTGTATCCTCGGCGGCCACCGGACAACCCGGCTCGCCAGCCGACTTCGCCTTCACGCCATAGCGCGTCCGCGAATCCAACAATTTGTCCACTTCGGTCCGCGGCAGCACCTGCGGCCCGCCCAGCACTTCCGCCACCAGTTGGATGCGCGCGAAATGCTCCATGGTCTCCATGCGGAAGTAAGCTTTGTACACGTCCTCGCCATAGCAGACCGCGCCATGGTTGGCCATCAGCAGCGCATCGTATTTCGGGATCAGCGGCAACATCGGCTCGGTGAGCGCCGCCGTTCCGGGCAGTCCATAGGCGGCCAGCGGCACACAGCCGAGGCTAATCACCACTTCCGGCAGCAGCGCCAGGTTGAGCGACTTGCCGGCAGTGGCGAAGCCCGTCGCGACGGGCGGATGCGCATGCACCACGGCCTTGATATCGGGCCGCATTTCGTACACCGTCAGGTGCATGGCGATTTCGCTGGTGCGTTCGGCCCGTCCGGAAATCTTATTGCCTTGCATGTCCACGATGATCAGATCGTCGACGTGCATCATCCCCTTGGACACTCCCGTGGGAGTGGCCAGAATCCGTTCGGCATCCATCCGGACGGTGATATTGCCGTCGTTGGCGGCTACCCAGCCCTTCTGGAACACCAGTTGGCCGATGCGGACGATATCTTCGCGATGCTCGCGCTCGGTTTTCACCATGGGGCGGGACCTTCGATTGTAGCAAAGTGGGAAGAGGAGACAGGGTCAGGACACAGAAATCAGGAGACGTGCCCACGCTGGCGGGCCGCGGCGGCAGCCCCGGTTTGCAGGTTTGAGCCGCCGATAAACACAGATCAACGCAGATAAGTTTTTGGTTTTCAATCTGCGTTCATCGGCGTTCGTCGGCGGCTAAGCTTTTTCATCAACCTGCTAAAGCTCCGGGCCGAAAACACCGAGGTTGTATGATGGATGCAGATGGATTCACGCCGCATGTGCCCGCACTGCCGGGCATTCATTACCACTAAGGACCGGATTTGCCCATACTGCCACGAAGAAGTAGGGCCGCGCGCGGCCGATCTCCGCCACGCCGGCTCGGTGATCGGCGGTTTCATCCCCCGCGCGCGATTCAACACCATGCTCATCCTGCTGATCAATGCGGGGCTCTACATCGCCACGGTGATCTTCAGCATGAAAGGCGGCCGCGGCAACGCCATGGCCCTGGATTCCGAAACGCTCATCCTCTTCGGCGCCAAGGTGGGGCTGGGCGATCTCCTGGGGCCGGGCTTCCTGCAGGGCCAGTGGTGGCGCCTGGTCACGGCCGGGTTTCTGCACGGAGGCCTTATCCATATCCTCATGAACTCCTGGGTGCTGTTCGATCTGGGGGCCCAAGTGGAAGAGGTCTATGGCCCCAGCCGCATGTGGGTGATCTACTTCTTTGGAAATTGCTTTGGCTATCTGGTCAGCGCCTGGTGGAACCCGGCGCCATCCATCGGCGCTTCCGCCGGACTCTGCGGGTTGATCGGGGCGATGATCGCGCTGGGCGTCCGGCACCGCAATCCCATGGGCAACCAGATCCGCGGCATGTATGTCCGCTGGGCGGTCTACATTCTGTTGTTCGGGCTAATTCCGGGTTTCCACATCGATAACGCCGCTCATATGGGCGGCCTGGTGGCGGGCTTTGCGATCGGCTATATCGCCGAGACGCCGGGCCGGCAGAGCTCTTCCGCCGAAGGGCTGTGGCGCGCAGCCGCCTGGTTCTGTGTCATATTGACCGCAGTTAGCTTTGTGAAGTGGTGGATGTGGTTCAGCATGGTTCTGCCTGAGATTAACCGTAGTTAGCTTTCTAAAGTGGTGGTTGTGATTCAGCCACGGAAGGGACTAAGATTAACGACATGAAGATGCGCACTTTGGTGTTGGCTCTGGCGCTCGCGTTGACCGGGTCGCCCGGTATGGCCCAATCCGCGACACCCAAGCACCCCAAGACGCCCAAAGCCGCCAAATTCAAGAGCGCCAAGATCAATACCAGGAACCAACGCAAGTTTCAGGCGTCCCACAAGGTCGCCAAGCGCCCGACGGTGAAAGCGCCCGCCCAGCACACCGCCCGAAAGGCCGCGGCTCACAAGTCCGTCAAACCCAAGAAACACGCTTAACGATGCCGCGCCGCTGGGCTCTTGCCGCCTGTTCCGCCCTGCTGTTGGCGGCTGCCTCTGCGGATTCGTCCCGCGCGCCCATCCTGGTGGAACTCTTCACGTCCGAAGGTTGTTCCAGTTGTCCGCCCGCCGACCGGCTGTTGCAACGGCTCGACTCCCAAGCCATCGTGCTGAGCGAGCACGTCGACTACTGGGATCATCAAGGCTGGAAGGACCGTTTCTCCTCACACGCCTTCACCGTTCGGCAGGAATCGTACGCGCGCCTCTTCTCGCTCGACAGCTCCTATACGCCCGAAATGGTGATCGATGGCGCCGTTGAGTTCAATGGCAGCGATTCCGCCCGCGCGGCCCAGGAAATCGCGAAAGCCGCGCGCCGTCCGAAAGCGCAGGTACGTCTCACGCGCACGCCGGCCGGCGGCCTGCTTATCGAAGTGGACTCGGCCCCCGCTTCCGGCGACGTAATGCTGGCGCTGGCCGACCCGGCCGCGCAATCGCAAGTTGCCGCCGGGGAGAACAAAGGCCACGGTCTGACGCACGTCGCGGTCGCGCGCAGCCTGCGGAAGATCGGCTCGGTGAAGCGCGGCGTGGCGTTTCGCAGCGAAATCAGCCTGCCGCCCGAAGCCGCGGCGCAACGGATTGTGGTCTGGGTTCAGGAAGGCGGCCCGGCGCGCGTGTCCGGCGCAGCGATGCTGGCGCCCGCGGGCTAAGAATTTCACCGCAGAGACGCGGAGGCGCAGAGAAGACCAGAATATTGCTTACTGATTTGGCTTTTCTCAGCGTCTCTGCGTCTCAGCGGTGAATTTCATTTCTCCCTATAAGCCTGCCCCGTAAACCGGAATCGACGCGCCGGTAATCTCGGCGGCGGCGTCGGACGCCAGATAAAAAGCTAGCGCGGCCAGTTTTTCCGGCGATACCCACTTGGAACGATTGCCGCGCGGGTCGGACCTGCGGTTGGCTTCGGTATCGATGGTGCCGGGCAGGATCACATTCGCGGTGATGCCCAAGTCCTTGTTTTCGAGCGCGGCGGTTTTGATCAGCGAAACCAGCGCCGCTTTGGATGCGGCGTAAGCGGCGACGTTGGCCACCGGTTCCACTCCGGCGCGGCTGCCGATGGCGATGATGCGGCCACGCTTCTGGCTGCGCATGGACGGAATCACGGCGCGCAAAATGTAGAAGGCCGCGCGCACGTTCAAATTCATCATGCCGTCCCAGGTGGCATCGTCGGTTTCGTGGATCGGGCTGCCGCCGGCGAAACCTCCGGCCACATGCACCAGGACGTCGATCTTCTGAAACCGGGCGACGATGGCGGCGGCCAGTTGGTTGGCGTCATCGGGCTTGGTGAGGTCGGCCGGCATGGGAGTGAAATTGGGTAGAGGGAAATCGGCGGCGGCGATCTGGCGCGACGTGCCGATCACCTGCGCGCGCGAGTCCAGAAACGCCTGCGTCACGTGAGCGCCCAGCCCGCCTTGGGCGCCGGTAATCAGAACTATTTGATGAGGCATGTGTGTCCCATTATAGGTCTGGCCGTCCCTCGCTGGACCCAGGAGTGAACTTAACGGAACTTCAGGTCTCGGCGACCTGGCCCTGCTCGTTGTGGCGGCCATTTTCGACACAAAGCGCCCAATGCCGCTTAGTTTTCCCACTCCGGCCAGTTGCATAAATGGTGGGGCGGACGCCCGCGTTCGCAGCCGGCCCCTAGCCGGCTTGTCGATGGTGTCAAGCGCCTGATTCTTCGAGAGAACAGCGGGACGAGGGCGTCCCGCGCAGACCAGCGGGTCTGCCCCACCACGGGGTCGATGAACTCACTGTGCGTGATTTTACTTCAACGGCGCGTCTTTGGCGTTGCCGTAATACAGGCCGTTGAACAGCAGCTTGTAGGTGCCGTGCGGCTGATCGCGGAAATTCACTTCCGGGCCGAGCAACACCACCTTGCCTTCGCCCACCGTGGCTTCGGCGACGGCGGTGCCGCCATCCAAGTATTGCTGGCCCCAGGCCCAGCCGCTGTCCAAAACGGTCTTGCCGGCGAACCAGCCCACCGGCGAAGTATGCTGCATCTCGACGGTCGGCCCGAGTTTGAAGACCGGGCTGTTTTCGAAGAACACGTCCACCTGCTTCGGCATGCCGAAGGCCAGCGGATTGGAGTTATCGACGCTCATCTTGAGCAACGATCCGGGCACGTAGAATTTGTCGCGCGGCAGCGAGTGCTGTGTTCCGTCGGCGCCCATCTCGGTGAGGTAATTGGAGACCGGCAGTCCGAAGGCTTCGGCTGCGCCGGTGGAGCTGCCGATGGTGATGATGGTGCCACCCAGCTCGACGAACTTCTTGAGCTGCGGCATGGTGATGTCATCGGAGATGCGGCCCTGCATGGCGCGATACTCCTCCGGCACGTCGGCATTGGCGCCGCGTCCACCCACGCCACCACCGCGTCCGCCGCGTCCGCCGGCAGCCGCCGCGCCGCCCGCCAACGCATCGCCGCCAGCCGTTGTGGGTACAGCAACCGCGTCACCGGCAGCCGCCGCGCCGCCGCGTCCGCCGCCGCCGCCGGCGCCGCCGCGCCCGCCACCGCGTCCGCCCAGCGCGCCGGCCACGAAGACCAGCACGTCGAACTTGCTCTTGAGGTCGCCGGCATCGAGCGTGGTGGGATAAACCGTCTGGAACGGCATCTCATATTGCTCGAACAGCCACCTGGTCCAGCCGGCGGGCATGCTGCCGCCGTACGAATCGTAGAGCCCGATGCGAATCGGCTTCAGCTTGAGCGCGTCGCCGGTGGGCGCCTTGGCCAGCGCATGCACCGGCACGCCCAGTTCCCTGGCGGCCTTATCGAGTATCGGCCGGACGGCGGGCAATGCCGGGACCCATATGGCGCCCGTGCCGATATCCTGGCCGTCGATGGTCTGGTCTTTCTTCAGCCAGTAGACATCGGCGCCGGCTTTCAACAGCCGGTTCATCACGATAAAGGAATTGTTGATCTGGTGGCTGATCAGGTAGCCGGCCGCGGTGGTGGGCCCGCTGACGGAACTGGCGGGCGGCGGAAGCAATCCGGGGATCTTCACGAACGGGCCGTCGAATCCATCCTGGATGCGGTCGTACTGCACGCCCATCTGCATGGCCAGCGTCCAGCCGGTGATGTCGTAGGGCGGAGTGGGCGGGCCGCCCGGATATCGGAGATCGTTGGGGTGGTCCTGCGGCTCGAACATGTCCATCACGTGCGGGCGGAAGGCCTGCGCGGTCTTTACCACGTAAGAGCCGGCCGGGTAATTCTTTCCGGCCACCTGGAACGCGGCGCTGGCTTTCAGGCAGGTGATGCCGGTCTTGAGCAGCGCGTTGACAAATTCGGTGGCATTGGCGAAATCGGGCTGGTCGGAAGGAATGATGTAGCCGCGCGGATCGCGCAACTTGGGATCGTGCAGCACGGAGTTGTAAAGCTCGATCGATACGCCACCGCGTCCGCCGCCGCCCCCGGCGCCGAAACCGGGCGTGTCGCCGCCCACCAAGTCGCCGCCCGCCGGAACTGCCGCGCCGCCGCGCGCGCCGCGTCCGCCGGCTTGCGGATTAGCCGCCGCGGCCGCCGCTTCCAGCGCGTCGATGCGCTTGGGCGTTACGGTCCAGTTATCCTTGCTGCCGCGCTCAATCGAATTCATGCCCATGCGCCAGATGTTGAACAGCCACGTCTCGCGGTAGCGCGATGCCAGATCGAGGATGGCGCGGTTATTGGTGATCTCGTAATCGATCGACTGGCGGTAGTGCCACGGGCCGGGTGTAATCGGCATGGGCCAATCGCCTTGCGGCAATTGCTTGCCGGGGACCACCGGAATGGTCATGGGGGTGGGGCTGCCGATGATTTCCGTGAGGATGCCAATCATGTTGTGAAAGTATGTGACCGTGCGCAGTCCACCGTTCCACCAGGTGGAATAGCTGGAGCCGCTGCGCATGGCGCTGCCGCCCTTACCTTCCGCCACCAGGCGGCTGTGCATGGCCGTGCCCACCATCTCGATTCCCAGCGGCACCAGCGGATCGAAATTGTAATTGAAGGGATCGCGGAACGGCGGCATAAAGATCACCGCGCCGGCCGGGCCGGTCTGGTGGTGGTTGTACATGATCTGCGGGAACCACTCGATGAACAGTTGCCGGTTCATGTTGGTGGTTTCCTTCATGTTGGACATGTAGAAATCGCGGTTGTCGTCGTGGCCCACGTACTTGGCGTAGAGCCGGGGCAGGTTGCCCATGTTGCGGCGCAGCGGATCGCGCAAGGGCGCGTTAGGATTCTCGACGCCGCGCATGTACCAGTTGGCGATCAGCTCCTGGCCGTCGGGGTTGGCCTGCACGCACAGCACGATGACGTCGTTGAGGAAGCGCATGGTTTCCGGATCGGTGCGGCTCACCATCTGGTAGACCCATTCCATGAGCTGTTGCGAGCCCACCGATTCGCTGGCGTGCAAACCGCCATCGATCCACACTACGGCCTTGCCCTCGGCGGCCAGTTGATGGGCCTGCTCTTCGGTGAGGCCCTCGGCATGGGCGAGGCGGGTCGAGATATCGCGGTAATGTTCCAGGTTCTTCATGTTGGCCGGTGACGAGATGATGGCCATATACTGATCGCGGCCTTCCTCGGTCTTGCCGATGCTGACCAGCTTCATGCGGTCGCTCTCGGTGGCCAGCTTTTTCCAGTAGGCTTCGAGCTCGGTGTAGTTGGCGACCATGTAGTCGTCGCCGATATTGAAGCCAAGCTGCTCTTTGGGAGTGGTGATCTTGGGAGCGGTTTGCGCGAGCAGGGAAATCGCCGAAAACGCGGCCGCGAGTAGGAGGGTCGAGTGATACCGTCGAGACATCATGGGTGCCAGTTTACTACGTGGCGGCTCGAGTGGTGAGGCTTCCCGCCGGGACTTGTGATACGCTTGCCTTTCACATGAACGCCTATCTGCTCAAGGGCTCCGCGGTGGCTGCGCTCAGCGGGCTCTTGTTCGGATTCGATACGGCGGTAATTGCCGGCGCCACCGAGGCACTGAAGGCGCAATACTCGCTGACGCCGGCGGCGCTGGGGTTGACGGTCTCGGCCGCGCTCTTCGGCACCATCGTCGGCGCAATGTTCGGCGGCGTTCCGGGCGACCGGTATGGGCGGCGCGCCAGCCTGCGCATCACCGCCATCCTTTATTTAATCTCCGCGCTGGGCTGCGCGTTCGCCTTCGACTGGTATTCGTTTGTGGGGGCGCGCTTCATCGGCGGGTTGGGGATCGGCGCTTCCTCCGTGCTGGGACCCATGTACATTGCCGAAATCGCTCCGCCGAGATTGCGCGGCCGGCTGGTGGGCTTCTTCCAATTCAACATTGTCTTTGGAATCCTGGTAGCGTACTTCTCGAATTTCGTGATCGGCACCATGGGATTCGGCGACGCCGAATGGCGCTGGAAGATGGGCATTGCGGCGCTTCCCGCGGTACTGTTTTTCGTGCTGCTCTTCACCATTCCGGAAAGCCCCCGCTGGCTGGCCAAGAAGGGCCGCGTAGGCGAGGCCGAGGACGTGCTCATGAGCTCCGGCGACCCGAACTACCGGCACGACCTGGCGGAGATCGTGAAATCGGTGGACGAAACGCACGGGTCCACTGACGAATCGCTCTTCCAGCGCAAGTACTACTTCCCGATTTTCCTGGCCGTCTCCATCGCCTTCTTCAACCAGTTCACGGGCATCAACGCGATCCTCTACTACACCAACTCCATCTTCGCCAAGGCCGGCTTTGACAAGGTTTCCGGCGATCTGCAGACGGTGGCGATTGGCGCCACCAACCTGCTGTTTACAATCCTGGCGATGTCCGTGATCGACCGCATCGGCCGCAAGAAACTGCTGCTGATCGGCTCTGTGGGGATGGCGTTCGCGCTGTCGGGCGTGGCCGCGGTGTTCTTCAGCGGGACGCACCAGAATCTGCTGGTGTGGTGCCTGGTCGGCTTCATCGCCTTCTTCGCCTTCTCGCAGGGCGCGGTGATCTGGGTCTACCTCAGCGAAATCTTTCCCACACGCGTGCGGGCCAAAGGGCAGAGCCTGGGCAGCTTCACACACTGGATCGTCAACGCCGGGATTGCCTTCCTCTTCCCGGTAGTGGCGGAATCTTCCGGCGGCCTGCCGTTCGTGTTTTTCGCTTTGATGATGGTGGTGCAGTTCTTCGTGGTGCTGACCATCTTCCCCGAGACCAAGGGTTATTCACTCGAAGAGATGCAACGGAAGCTCGGAATCGAATGACCATCGGGGTGGATGTGGGCGGCACCAAAGTGGCTGCTGCGCTGGTGAGCGCGAGCGGGGAAATTTCACACAGGACGCGCATCCCGATGGTCCCGACGGGCGACGCCGCCACGGGATTCGCCGCGGTGCGCGCGGCTATCGATGGTATCTTCGAAGCCGTGCCGGAGGCGCGCGGCGCGGTGACGGGCATCGGAATCTGCGCGCCCGGGCCGCTTGATCCGTTCGCCGGGGTGGTGCTGAATCCGCCCAATTTGCCGTGCTGGCGCAATTTTCCGCTGGCCGCGGAAATCGAAAAGGCCTACGGCGTCCGGGCGCGCGTCGATAACGACGCCAACGCGGCAGCGTTGGCCGAAGCCATCTGGGGCGCCGGCGTGGGATACTGCAACGTCTTCTTCGCGATCCTGGGCACGGGAATCGGCACCGGCATCGTGTTCGACCGGCAGATCTACCACGGCCGCACCGGCAGCGCGGCCGAAGGCGGTCACATGACCATCGACTACCGCGGCCCGCGCTGCGGTTGCGGCAAGCTGGGCTGCATTGAGGCGCTGGCTTCCGGTCCCAACATCGCGCGGCGCGCGCAGACGAAGCTGGCCGCGGGCGCCGTGTCGCGCATCCGCGAGCTGGCCGGCAGCGTGGATGCGGTGCGGACCGAGCACGTCGGCCAGGCCTTCCACGAAGGTGACGCGGTGGCGCGCGAAGTGCTGGCTGAGACGGCGTTCCTGTTGACGGTGTGGTTGGGGAACATCGTGGACGTTCTGGAGCCGGACGTGATGGTGTTCGGCGGCGGCGTGGCGGAGCTGATGAGTTCGTTTTTTGCGACCATGCGCACGGGTCTGGAGCAGTGGTCCATCAACCAGCGCGCCGGCGAAATTCCGCTGGTGCTGGCGCGGTACGGCAACGACGCTGGAATCGCGGGCGCCGCCGCGCTGTGCCAATGAAAGTGTAGGATTGGTAGGCCCGGCTGGACTCGAACCAGCGACCCTCAGCTTAGAAGATTACGCGTGTTTTGAAAATAGGGTTCGTCAGAAGAGATCGTGGGTCGATTCAGGCTCGGGTAATTTGCCAAGTGAGTGATAGAGCGCAAGTTCGAGACATCGGAGGGCGCGGCAACCGTAGGATTTTCTCATGGTGACTTTAGCCTTGTTGTTCAGACCCTCGACAACTCCGCTGGAAAGCAACTTTTGAGCGCGGAAATAGTTGAGGATCAGTTCGCGGTGCTGGCGCAGCGACCGGGCGATCTTCTTCACAGGCTCGATGCGCCAGCGCATCACCTGCCGGCACCAGTCATCGAGGAACTTTCCGGCCCATGCCGGGGAGTTGTAATCCCAGAGTTGCTGAAATGCTTCCTTCAGAACCCTCGCTCGCTATGCGGCGCGCTTCGCCGGCACGGACTTCATCCAGCGCCTTATTCATGTTCGCCACAATGTGAAAACGATCGAGGATGTGAAGCGCCTCGGAGCATTTCTCGCGAATGACTTTCAGATAGGGTTCCCACATATCGGAGCAGACGAACACGATCTTCGAAGCCAGTTCGTCGCCGATGACGGTGAAAAATCCCCGAAAGGATTCGATGGTTCTTTCGCGGCCCACCCAAAGCAGGCGCGTGACGCCGAGATCGATCTGATAAACCAGCGTCAGGTATTTGTGGCCTTTGGCGTATTGGATTTCATCGACGCCGATCGCATCGATTTGTCCCAGCACCCGATGCTCCAGTCCGAAAGTGACGACGTGTTCCACCGCGTCGAAGACCTTTTCCCATGAAGTGCGAAACGCCTCCGCCGTCTCTTTCCATGACAGGCGCCACGCCCAACGGGCTAGGAAGAGCATGTAGGCTCTGGTCAGCGTGCGTTTGCCGTCGCCCCACGGCACCTCCTCGACAACGACTGTGCCGCAACGGCGGCAGTTGACACGCCGCATGGCGTACAGGAGGAACACGAAAAAACCCCAGAATGGAATGAACTCGAAGCGTCGTTCGGCGAGTTGGTCGTAGCCGGGTGCAGTCTGATGACAGCGCGAACAGATCGCGGCGGAGCCCTTACGGGCCCGCACCGATATCTCGATACTCTTGTGATCCGCACTGAACCGGGCGTGCGGTAGACAAATCCCCGGAAGTGATGACAGCGGCTTAGAATCGTGATCAGTTCCATAGCGCGGAAGTCCAGCGACGGCTAAGATCTCTACTACAGACCCGGTCACTCCCGGCTCGCCTTCTGGCGTTGGCAAACTCTGGCTGTTTAGGCGGGGAAGCATGCACGATCCCCACGGGGAAGCCAGTGCAAACTTCCGAATGGCGCGATTCCTCCCGAAGCCGAAACATGGGTAAACGCCCGGGCGACCAGGGGCTGCTTAGGACGCAGCGGCCGGGGCCACAACGGCCGGGCCGCAGTCCGAGATACTGTCAAAATGAAATGGGTGGCGCTCCGCGGTTTCCGGTAACGCCATTGGCCGAACACATGCGAGGTCCGGTATGCTAAACACCCACTAGTTGCCGGACGGCCGCTCCACGTGGTCGATGACGAGGAATTGGCCGAGCCCCTTGGCAGGCACGAACTTCAATCCGAGTTTCCCTAACATTTGCATCGTCGCAGTGAACATCGCCGCACTGTCATCCGCGGGCCTCCGTGGTCCTGGAGCACTTTGCCCGGAGACACCGTCCCCCGTTGGCTCCCTTGGAGGAATATCGAAATGAAAATCGAACATTCCCGCAAGCCCCGTTTTGTCGATGACATCCCGGTCGGCCCAACCAGATAGTAGCCTGCAGAGGTTTGCGATGGTTGTACCGTTGAAGTCGAGTCCACTCGCGGACGCGGAGGGTTCGCCGCAACCTACGGGGGACCCGGAGGGCATCGGGTGCTCCCGCGACGGTAGAGACGTCGGCTCCCAGCGGTCGGCAGGAATGCAACTGCCGTCCTTCGCTGGCCGAAGCTTAGTGCTGCCCTTGACGAGAGTCATCTCATAAACCGGAATCTCTCTGTTCTCGCGATGGATCTTCAGCTTAAACCTTTCTTCGAGAAGGGCCTGCATCATAGGTCCACGCATCATTGCGATGCTTTCTGGTCCTTCGGCCTTCGCGTCGATCGTGTATCGATCAGACCTCAGCCAGGCCGGGCTTCCCTGGATCGGCTGACGGAACTGCCTGTCGGAGACCGGGGGAAGGCCGCTTCCGCATCCCGTACAGGAGACCTGTCCGGGTTCGTTTAAGCCGGCATCGCCCAGCGCGGCGACGCGCCATGGTTTACCGTCCGGGTACGCAAGATATGCGTCCCGGATAAGATTAAACGCGGTCTGGCATTCTTCTTCCAACCGTCCGGGATCCCACCGGATTCTGCCGCCCCCTCCGCCCTTGCCACCCCTACCCGTGTCGTCTTCGACCTTGCACGGCTTGACCGAGGCCACTTCGAACCTTGGTATAGTAGCATGCGCGGATCGTGAGGCGGCCTGAGGTGATTGAGGCTGAACGGCAAGTGCATCGGTGATGCTGACGATGCCGGGTATGGATGCTAGAACCCCCGCTCCGGCAATTGCTACGACAACTTTTCTTGCGATAGTTAATCTGAGCGCAATTTGTTTGGACATGATTTCCTCGATCCTTTCTTAAAGATCCGTCCCTGTTAGATGTCTTATCGCACGCGTGAACGAGCCGGATTCACAAACTGCGAAACCAGCACATCCAGTGCGTGCTCCGGTTTCAACGTGACAAGAATCAGCGAGAATCGAACATCGGGCAGGCGCCGTCCGTCCGCGGTACCTACGCGATGGGAGGAGCTCTGGAGGAGTCGAGAGAGAGGAAGGAGATGGGCTGGCCCTGCACCTGTGGTTTCCGGGGCAGCTTTGCCATCAACACGGGAAGTGTTGCAAACAAAATCAGCGCCGGAACCAGCTCTAGCCAAACGTGTGAGCCGACAGGATTCAGGACCAGAAGCGATAGCAATGCGACGCACAGGACAATAGTCAGCGGGCGTTCTGCGAATGCTCTCTTCACTTCTTGATCATGCTACCATAAGCCCCAACGCTTCGCATTCGTTGCCCTTCAGCCTTGGAGAGGCAAACTGCTTACGAAGGAAACTCGCTACGCAAAGAGCAGGAGCGGTTCTTGCCATCTGGCTTATGTTCCGGCCGCAATTCGAAACGTACCACTCACCCACAGATTCCCCGGACGAGGCAGAATTGAACGGAGCACACGAGCGGAGATGGCTGGACAACGGCGAATAGAGGAGATCCTCGAAGTGAAGGACCGGGTCGGACGTGGAGCTCGTACGCACGTTGCGGATGGGTTGGACAGGCTTCTTAGTCAATGGTCAGAGGATCTGAATCTCGCCGGGAACACCGTCGATTTTTACCCCATTCGGGCTGTGACTTTCTTAGAGGTTTTTACGCGAGCAGCAATTGCAGAGCTTGTCGATCACGGACGGTCTTATGCGACGAACGCCACGACTTTATGTAAGAATCTAAGATTCGATTTTGAGCTTGTCCGTGCCATCGGTGATAGGACTATCACTCTAGGCGATATTGTGGCTCACAGTGTCTCGCTGAACGATCTCAGCCAAATATTCTCGGCATACGAAGTCCTGCTTGGCAAACCATTCAAGCCCCTTCTCGAGACTGTCGTGGACCGTTGGGCTGTAGAGGTTATGCAGGCGCAAGAGGGTCCCATCATCGATAACGTCGATGATGTCTTACGCAAATTCGCGCGCTTGATTGAGCTTCGGCATATCCTTTGCCACGAACTACCGCGCCGAGAAGTTTATCAGGTTACAGAGATCCCGGACCTATTGAACGCCGCGCGACGATTCTGCCGCGCTGTAGATTGGATCCTTACTGCAGAACTCAACGGCAACGTTCCTTTAACCCAATCAGATATGAACATCCGCGCGATCGAGGAGGCTAGCGCAGCGGACAAAGAGCTGGATGAAATAATAGACAAACTCGGTCACGGCGATGATGCTGAATACTTGAAGGAGGCACAGGCAGCATGGCTTGTATACCGCCAAAAGGAATGCCTTTACTGTTCCCCTCCGGAGGGCGGAGGCTCGATCAAGCCGTTGCTGAGAGCCATGGAAGCAAAGTCGTTGACCGAAGAACGCATTGCCAGACTGAGGTTGCGCTTGAACCGCGAGGAGGGCGCCGTGTGAGCCCGTGAGGGCCAACAGCGGACCTGCGAAGTCACTGCGGCCGTCTCCCTGAACGCCGTTTTCCGCGAGTCGACAAAGGGATGGATCTCCAAAATCGAGGCTACCGAAAGTAGAAATCGCGCTACAAGGAAGATGGGATGCAATAAAGCCTCCTTGCCTAGGTGTGCCGTATTGAGCGAGGTGCCCCAGGCACTCCCTGTTAGCGCCGGTCAGGAATGACCCGCGCACGGCCAGCCTTCGCGGCGCGCCCGCCAGACTCCCGCCCACGCGAGTGGGGCCGCGCGGCGCCGCTCGTGCTTTGCGCCGCCGCGGCGCTCGCAGCTCAACGGTTCGGCGCCGGGGAGCGACGGCGTGGCGCGTTCTCGCGGCCGCGCGCAAACGCGCCCGTCGCCGCAGGCACCGGCGGCGGTGAAGCGACGAATCCTGCTACGGCGCCGGGCCGCACTTGGGGCCAGGGGCGCGCTCGGCCCGGCGGCCGCGGCGCGCCCGCAAGGTGAGCCCGAGCGGCGCTGCTCGTGCTCTTCGCCGGCGCCCTGGATCCCCCCTTCAGATGGCAGAACTGGATGTTCCAGAACTGGTGACCACAACCTGCACTGGCCCGACAGTCCACCGGATCGCCTGAAGCACTTTCCAGGCCTTTACGGCACCCAGAGGATCAAGGGGCGACCCTTTTCGGGGCGCCGGAGTCGTTCGGGATGGGAAGAATAAGACAAACGGCTCTAAAATAGGAGGTCGGATTTATAATCGATAATCGGCCAGGATGGCAAAACGGAAATCCTGGCCAAAATGGAAAGGCTGGTTCATATGATTTGGATTATTGGCTGTCTCGGGATTTTGGTTCTAGGTGCCCTCTACGGCTACTGGATCGGCATTGTCGGCAAGCAGCGTTCCTGGAGTGGCAAGAAGGTAAAGATTGTCGCGTTCATCCCAATCCCGATGGTCGGGGTTGTCCTGGCGATCGCGTCCAAGATATCGCGCGAAGCCTCCGGCTCCGGTAATCCCGCCGCAGCATGGGCGGAATTCCCCTGGACCGTCACGTTGCTCGCAGGTTTCCTCGCCATGTTCGTCGCGGTCAAAGTTGCGTATCCGGGAGTCCCACTGAGCGACCTCGAGAAAGACAATCTCTCCATTCGATAAGCAGCGGTCCGAAGCTGCCAAACAAGAGTTTGACACGGCCTCAGGTCTGACTCCCGGCGCCGCTAACCCGCCTTAGCATCGTTAAGGGGGCTTCTCGTCCATTGGGCTGGTGGCGGTGCGCCACGCCGGTCCACTGTACGAGATGCCGGTTATCATACAGTGGCCCCAGACCTCGCGTCGCGCCGGCTCGGCGCCAGTGAGAAACCGCGTGTTGCGTTCTCGCATCCGCGTGCAGACGCGCCGGACGCGCAGCCGGGCGGCCCGGCGGGTCACGGCGCGTCCGCCCGACTCCCGTGCGCGCGCCAAGGGGCCCGCACGGCGCCGCTCGTGCTCTGCGCCGCCCGCGCTCACGTCGCGCCGGCTCGGCTCCAGCGAGCAACCGCGGCGCGTTCTCACTCCCGCGCGAAGACGCGCCCGGTGCCGCTAGTGTTGAGAGGGAAGCGGCGCCCGCTTGAGCCACGCGCTGGCTGAGCGCCGAACGCGGAGTCGGGGCCCACGCGCGCGCGGCCACGCGGCCACGGCGCGTCCGCTCGGCTCCCGTGGGCGTGCGAGGTGGGCCCGAGCGGCGCCGCTCGTGCTCTGCGCCGCCGCGCGCGATGGGGCGCTCGCGCCGGCCCGGTGCAAGCGCGGCGCCAGGCGAGCTCTCTCTCTTCGCGCGCAGACCCGCCCGTCGCCGAAGGCACGGTCGACGACGAAGCGGCGAATCCAGAGCGGGCGGCCACGGCGGGTCCGCCAGACTCCCGTGCGCGTGCGAGGTGGGCCCAAGCGGCGCTGCATCCATGCGGTAATTGGGCACGTATCAGCAACGGGCGTTAGACGGCAAAGTGGCACGGCGGGCATTGTCGTCCGCGGGGCGGTGGTCATTCGTTCGGCATCGGCCAAACTGCCCCCGCCTGATGTCTTCCATTTTCGTCATCGTTTCTTCCCCCCGACAAAGGGGTTCGCGGCTGCCTGCTTCATCCACGAGGCTACTTGGTGCTCGTCGAGATCGTCCACGGATGCCAGCTCTACGCCTCGTGTGGACTTGCCCATCCCAATCGGCGTCACAGGCGGTTCAGGCTTGATCTCCGTGCCGCGTATGAACATCAGTTTCACGTGACCGACGAAAGCACCGGACGAGAAGCACCAGCCTCCGCCCACACCGTAGTACGCCATCCCCCACTTCACTGCACGTTGGAGGTTTGGCAACGTATTGGCAGCCAGAGCATCGACACGCTCGGCGATACTGCGCTGCGGCTGCGGCAAGCTCGCGATATAGGCGAACACGGGCTCGTCGCCTTCCGCGGCCTTCGCGGCGCTTGCCTTGCCGGTCATGGCGACCAGCAGCTTCGTGCCAGTTTGGCCTTGGGCATCAGGCTTGAGGGGAGGCTTTCTCATGATCTCACCAAGGTGACGAGAAGTGTGTCCAGCTGCTCGAACTGCTCGCCTGCCCCGCTTGTGCTTCCAGAGGCGATTGCGTCGTCGAGGGCTTGCTTTGAGGGATAGAGTTCGTGCAGGACCAGTAGCGTCTTGTCGCCCTTTTCCTCGAAGGTCACCGTGGAAACGGCACCATCGGCGCTTTCCTCATTCGTCCAGACGATGCGCGAGTGGGGCGTCACTTCGATATACCTGCCGAAGAACGCCATATGCTGCTCAGAGGCAGCGTGGCTGAACACGAAACGGTACGTGCCCCCCGTACGAACATCGGCCTCGCACGAAATGAAAGATATTCCACACGACTTCGGCGCCCACCATCGCTTGAGCAACTCAGGCTTGGTCCAGGCCTCGAACACGATGTGCGCAGGGCCGTGGAAGGTTCGCGTGACGACTAGCTCACGCTCAGACTTCCGTTCTACCGTCGTGGGGTTCTTCATAGGGGCTCACTTTCTCTTCTTTCGTCCATCGACTCTTTCCTCCCGTTTCAATGACTCAACGATCTTGTCCAACTCGTCGAAGCGTGCGTCCCAGAGCTGGCGGTACCTCTCAATCCATGCCGCCTCTTCCTCTAGGCGGCGTAGGCCGAGCTTGCAGGTACGCACGCGCCCGACCTTTTCCGTGGTGACGAGCCCCGCCTGCTCCAAGACACCGACGTGCTTCTTCATGCCCGTGAGGGTCATATGGAACTTCTCGGCAAGGTCCGTTATCGAAGCGTCCGCACGCCCGAGCCGCTCCAGAATGCCGCGTCGGGTGGCGTCCGAGAGCGCGGCGAACGAGGCATCTAGGTGGGCTCGTTGAAACTGAACCATTGGGTTCAGTATATAACACGGATCGGCGACATGCAAGGGGAGGTCGAGCGCGAGCTGCATCGGCCCAGCCACCTTCACTCCCAGGCGCTCCTTCCTGGGCGGCGTGAGCGGCGAAGTGAACGGGCTATGTGCGCATTCTCTGCCCAGTCGAGAGACGGGACAGATAGGGAACGAAATACGCGTTGTGTTTACCACGTCGCCGCTCTGTCCGCATCGTCGGTTTATACCGGAAGTAATCCACTTGGCCGTGTAGTCGTCTACGCTGAGAACTGCCAGCAGCGATTTGGAATGATAAGTCGGACAGCGTGGCGGTTACGCGGTTCATTGCGGTTCGAGGCCGATCTTGTCGTTCACGGCGTTGCGAAGCCGTTGCTTACAGCCGAGGTAGCGCTCCGTCGTTTGGACGCTCACATGGCCGAGCAGAAACTGAATTTGCTCAAGTTCCCCGCCGGCTTCGTGGCACAGACGGGCGCAGGTGCGACGAAGGTCGTGCGGGGCAACATTCTCCAGGCCACATTTCGAGCATCCGGCCTTCACCACGCCCCAGATGACCTTCGGACTGAATCCGCTGTTCCCAATATGTTTGGCCTTATTGATGGGACGAAATATCGGACCTGTGGTTACGCCCGCTGCGGTCGCCCAGTCGTCTACCGCCGCTTTCACCCAGCTAGGAACGGGGACCGTCCGGACATGACCGCCCTTCCCGATCATGTCGGCGATCACCCAATGTTCCTCCCGTTGCTGGAGACCTTCGACGGTCAACGCCGCTACTTCTGCCCTTCGGAGACCGCATCCCAGCAGAACAGCGACCATAGCGCAGTCACGTTTCCCGCGCAGACTGCCCTGATCAAAGATGGCAAGGAGGCGCTTGCCCTGGGCGGCGGTTAGCCAGTTACCGATGCGCGTGCCATGCTTTTTCACCCCCTTCACCCTGCGGATTCCGGCCGCGAGATCCGGGCTTAACAGTCCACAATCGGCGGCCTCATATGCAAGGCGGCGGATGGCCGCCAAGCGGAGGTTGATAGTGGACGACGCATAATTAGCCTGTTCGAGGCTGATGCGGTATCGGGTGACGACGATTTTGTTGAAAGCAAGGCGAGGTTCCGAGCAGTACCACTCGATGAATTCGCGGATGGCGTGATCGTACGATCGTTGGGAACTTTGTGAGGTCAGAGTGTTCAGGACTGCGGATTTGGACTGTTCGAGATCTGGCAGTTTCAAGACGGTTTTCGGATTGCGCTTTCGTTTATTCTTGGCCATGCCAGCAGTTTGTGGCACCAGATGGCCTTCGGGACGCCCCGCTGCATGCTAGCGCGTTTCCGGGTACCTAGCATCAATATCTGTCGAAACTGGTTCGCGGTCGCTAGCGCCTGACGCGGTCCGCGAGGTCGTCCACAATCTTGACGAAGGCGTCCGGCTTCTCCCAGTGGAAGCCGTGGCCGGAGTTCACCTGGTAGAACTGGACACCCTTGATGAGCGAGCGGGCGCGTGCGGCGTCCTTGTCGTCTGTGGCGCCCAGGAGAATGCCGTCGGAGTCGTAGCTCCAGTTAGTGTGAATGAACGCCGCGGGGACGTGGATGTCAGCCAGGGTGGTCTCGTGATCGAATCCGGTGTCCCATCTGTCGGTGTAGAACGCGTCTCCGAAGCGGGGGTCGTAGTGGTCCATCGCGCGGAAGGACTCGTTCATAATCGGCGGCAGCTCCCACCATTTGATTGACCGCCCGGGGTGTTGGGCGTGGTAGGTCAGCGCTTGCTTGAGGAGCCCCTGCTTGCTGTTGCCGAAGAACTTCCAGATGAGGCTGTGCTCGGCGTTGTAGCTCACCCAGTCGGTCTGGCCGGTCGCGAGGAAGGTGTGGGCCGACGTCGCGAGATCGACCCAGTTCCACGTCTTCTCTGCCCGCGGGAGCAGGGTGGTGAAAACCGGAGGATCCTCCAGGACGACTCCGCTCACCTGTTCCGGAGCGTAGGCGGCGATCCAGGCCGCCAGCAACCCCCCAGACGAGTGCCCTGACACGATGGCCGGCCTGCCGACCACCTGGACGAGAAACTGCTGCAGGTCTCGCCCCATCGCAACGTTCGTGTACTTCTCGGGCGCGCGTGCGGACTTCCCGTGCCCGTAGCAGTCGACTGCGTAGACATGGTAGCGCTTCGCCAGCTTGGGCAGCACGGGATAGTAGTTCTGCCAGTCGCCCGACTGCCCGTGGATGAGGAACAGCGCCGGCCCGTTGTTCGGGCCCTCGGCGTAGTTCATGACCGAGCCGTTGATCTTCACCTGTTTCTCGACGTAGCCTGCCCTCCAGACGCGCGCCATTCCCCAGTCGAAGTAGTTCAGGTTGTTGATAACGTAGCCGCCGGCCGCGACGCAGGACAGGACGACGACCGTCCCGAGCGCCGCCCCCGTGATCCGCAGCACTTTCCTCATGTCGACCTCACCTCATCGCGGTGTGTCCCGGTGGTCTGCCCGATGCTTGGTATCAGTGGATTGTTAGTATAGCGCGACGGGTGTCGGGCGTCAGACGGGTACCTGCGTTGCTGCAAGTCTACAGGCATGAGGCGCCCCGTTTGGGGCCTGACGATGGGTGGGCCGGGGCTTGCAATGGCTAGACTGAGACCGTAGTACCGGGCCGCGCTGGGATTAGGAACGAGAAGTCGGCATCCCACCGGGAATCTCGATTCAGGGCTAAACCCGACCTTCTTCTCCCCGCTCGATGTCACCGCCGCGGGCGCGCCCGGCGCTGAAGGCAACGTCGACGATGAAGCGCGGATCGAAGCCTCGTGCGCTTTCTTCTCCCGACTCGGCGCACGTGCGGCGCTAGGCGCGTTCTCTCGTACGTGCACAGGCTCGCCCGTCGCCGAAGCCACGCGCCCTCGGCGCGCCCGCCAGACTCCCGTGCGCGTGCGCGTGGGACATGGGCGGCGCTGCTCATGCTCTGCGCCGCCGGTCGCGCTCGCATCCGCTCGGCGAGGGAACCGCGTGGCGCGCTCTTCCGCGCGCGGAGACTACTTTCCGATTCCAACATTTTGAGTGTCAAGTATACTGTGACGTGAGTGGAGCGGAAAAGGAGAACCCTATGAGATGGATGGTGGTAGCGCTGGCCTGTACCGGAATTGCCATGGCGCAGCAGACGCGGAAAGAGATCACCAATGCGACGACCCCGGCCGAGGATGGGAAGCCGAACAACCCGGCCGTCCCGGAGGTCTATGCCATCAGTGGAAAGTTCGACCGCGTGGTGGTATTGCGATTCAAATACCAGGCCGACCTGCTGGCGGGAATCCAGAAGATGGTGAAGGAACAGAAGATTCGCAACGCGGTGATTCTGGCCGGAGCGGGATCGGTAAGGAACTATCAGGTGCACTCGGTGAGCAATCGGACCTTTCCGTCGAAGAACACGTTCGTGCAGGATCCCAGCGCGCCGGCGGACATCGTGAGCATGAACGGGTACGTGATCGATGGTCGGGTGCACGCACACTTGACGATGGCGAATCCCGATCACGCTTTCGGCGGGCATCTGGAGCCTGGGACGAACGTCTTCACGTTCGCGATCGTGACGCTGGGAGTATTCGACGGGGATCTGAGCCGGGTAGACGACAGGACCTATCGCTGACGCAGTTCGGTTTCACCGCCGCCCGTGCGAGTCTGAGCTCTCGCCGACGAGCCAGGCCGAACGCGCGCGCTTCCCGTCGCCCGTGGCGCGCCCCGCCGGACTCCCGTGCACGCAAAGAGTCCCGCGCTGCTCGTGCTCTTCTTCGCCGCCCGCGATATCGAGTTCTCCCCGCCCGGCGCCGCCGCGCCGGCTACGCGCCGAACGCGCAGTCGGGGCCGGGCGACCACGCCGTGCCCGCCGGACTCCCGTGCGCGTACAAGACGGTCCGGGCGGCGCAGCTCGAGCTCTTCGTCGCCGCCCTTGCGCAATCTTTTGGCCTGCCTACACACTTGCACACACGGCAAGTACCGGATCATCGACACGCACGGTTGCCCGCGTTGGCGAATGCCACGAACGTGATACTTGCCGGGGCCAAAGGCAGACGCCCTGCGCGAATCGAGGCGCCGGCAAGCTGCGCCAGGGCGCCATCCGAGCCAGCCTCAATCTCGCGTCCGTTCAGTTGAACGACCTTGCTCTCGAGTTCCTTCGCCGTGAGAGTATAGCGCTCTCCGGCGATCGGGGCGTCCAGATCCCGGGGCTGTCGGCCCGGCATTGATGGCCAGAACCGTTACCCCGCCCGAACGGTCCCGCATGCAATGGGCATACAGATAGAGGTCGTCTTCCCGCACTGGTCCCGGCTTCAGGACGATGTTTCCCATCAGACGGCGCCACAGCACCGCACCCCAGTAGTTCGGACGCGGCATGAAGGTCTTCTCGTCCAGTAGACCATAATCGCTGGCCGCAAGCGTGTTATGGGCGATCATCTGAACACCCTGCTGCGCCAGACGCCCCTGCTGGTTGAGGTAGCGGAAGGTATCCAGAAATGTTGAGGCCCAGGGGTTGCCGCCGCATCCGGCGTCGGCTGTCTCCGTCACCCAGAGCGGCTTGCCCGGGTCGTACCGATCACGCAGATCGGCGTAGAACGCGTGAACAACGCCAAGGTCTCGGCTGATCAGCGCGGCCACGGCCTCGGCGTGAGCATGGAGGTGTACACCATTTCGGACCGCCAGCAAAAGCGCGAAGCGGTCAAGAAGCTTGAGTCCTTGGTGGCTCGAAAACGTCAACGTAAGCTGTCCGCGTGAAGCCCTCGGCGGGCTTCACGGAGTAAACGGAGTAACGGTTGAAAACTCGGTGGCTCGTAACTCTAAGAAAACATGGTAGGCCCGGCTGGACTCGAACCAGCGACCCTCAGCTTAGAAGGCTGATGCTCTATCCACCTGAGCTACGGGCCCGCGTTTTCAATAGTTTAGCACACCTGAGAACTTAGGTGAACCAGGGCAGTGTTTGATTTGTACGGCAAGCTGCCGTATATTATAAGGATGAGGCAGGAGTCTCGGCCACACGCGCGTCTGGAAGCGCGTTTGCCGAACGACGTGATGGCGCGGTTGAAGCGTGCCGCTGAAATCCAGGGACGCACGCTCACCGATTTTGTCGTGGCGGCAGCCGACGAAGCCGCGTGTCGTACCATCGAGCAAACCGAAATCGTCCGTCTCTCGGTGGAGGACCAACGGCAAATTGCCGAAGCAATTCTCAACCCTCCCGAACCGGTGCCGGCTCTCCGCAAGGCCTTCCGGCGATATCGTGACCTGTTCGGCGCCGAATGACGGCTTTCCCGTTTCGTGTCGAGCCGCTCTCCGCGGCGCATGATCACACCTTGTTTCGTTGTGGGGAAGAGGTTCTGGACCGGTATTTTCAAACTCAGGCTACCCAGGATATCCGCCGGCACGTAGCCAACTGCTTTGTCGCGATCGAAGCAGCGACCGGCGCCATTGCCGCCTACTACACGCTTTCGGCGGCGAGCATCCCGGTTATTGATCTGCCACAAGAAGAGACTAAGCGCCTTCCCCGCTACCCCACTTTGCCCGCGGTGCGCATCGGACGCCTCGCGGTTGACCACAGCTTCCAGGGGCGAGGACTGGGAGCAGCTTTGCTGATGAACGCCGCGCATCGAACCCTGCAGGCTGATGCGGCAGCCTACACGTTGCTAGTGGATGCGAAAAACGACTCCGCGGTCACTTTCTATCGGCATTACGGATTCCGCTCTCTACCCAGCCAGCCCCGGACGCTATTCCTTCCACTGGCGACGGCCGAAAAAATATTCCGGCGGCAATCCCCTCATTAGAGAAGGCGGGCAACGCGGCGAGGGCGCCTAAAACCACCTGCTCATGATTACTTTCTGCTCGGTATAGAACGCCACCGCATCTTTGCCGTGCGCGTGTAAGTCGCCGAAGAAGGAACTCTTCCAGCCCGCGAACGGGAAGAAGGCCATGGGAGCGGCCACTCCGACGTTCACGCCCACCATTCCGACTTCGCAGCGCGAGGAGTATTCGCGGGCGGATTTACCGCTGCTGGTGAAAATCGCCGTGGCGTTGCCAAAGGGGGATTGATTCACCAGGTCGATGGCCTCGTCGAGCGTCTTGACGCGCATCACCGAAAGCACCGGGCCAAAGATTTCTTCGCGGGCGATGGTCATGTCCTTGGTGACGTGGTCGAAAATCGTAGGTCCCAGGAAGTAGCCTTTCTTGCCGGCGGGGGTGTGCTGGCGTCCGTCCACCAGTGGGACCGCTCCCTCAGCCACGCCCTTTTCCACGTAGCCGGTCACGCGTTTGCAATGGTCGGAAGTGACCAGCGGGCCCATCTCGACGCCGACCTCGGCGCCATCGCCGATGGTGAGGGCCTTGGTGCGCTCGACCAGCAGATCGAGCAGCGGGCCGGCGGCATCGCCTACCGGAACCAGCACGCTGCCGGCCAGGCAGCGCTCGCCGGCCGCGCCGAACGCCGAGCCGATGATGGCTTCGACCGTCTTGGGCATGTCGGCATCGTCCATGACGATCAGGTGGTTCTTGGCGCCGCCGAGCGCCTGCACGCGTTTGCCTTGGGCGGCCGCGGTCGAGTAGATGTACTTGGCGACGGGCGTCGAGCCGACGAAGGAAACGGCCTTCACCAGCGGATGGTGGAGCAGCGCGTCCACGGCTGGTTTGTCGCCGTGCACCAGGTTCATCACGCCCGGCGGCAGACCGGCCTCGTGCAGCAACTGAATGGCGTAGGTGGGTGTGAGCGGCACCTTTTCGGAGGGCTTCAGCACGAAGGTGTTGCCACTGGCGATGGCGAAGGGCCACATCCACATGGGCACCATGGCCGGGAAGTTGAAGGGCGTGATGCCGGCGCAAACGCCGATGGGCTGTCGGATGGTCTTGCAATCGAGGCCGGCGGCGACGTCGTTCAGCGAATCGCCCATCATCAGGGAGGGCATGCCGCAGGCCACTTCCACCATCTGGATGGCGCGGCGCACTTCGGCTTTGGAGTCGGAGGCGGTCTTACCGTTTTCGCGTGTCAGGACGTTGGCAAAATCGGCGGTGTGCTTGTCGAGCAGGGTTTTGTAACGATAGAGAACCTGGACGCGATCGACCACCGGGACTTCGCGCCACGTGAGGAAGGCCTCGTGCGCCGCGCGGACGGCCTTGTCGATATCGCTCGCGTCGGCGTAGGGCACTTCCGCCAGCACAACTCCGGTGGCCGGGTTGACCACAGTGCCGCCGGAACGGCTGACCGGCCGTTCCCAATTGCCGTTGATGTAAAACGAAACCAATGAAATGGTCGGATCGGTAGCAGTCATCCTTCAACCTCCCAGGCAGGCGCCTCGGCGCGCTGCATCAGTAATACGTAGACGGCGCCCGAGACGCCGAAGCCTACAAACCAAGCATAGTCGTAAAGCCAGCGGAGCGGCGGGACCACCAGCCCCATCAAGGCGACCACGATTCCCGAAACCAGCGCGGCCACGGCTTTCATGTTGACGCCGCCCTCATATTCGTAAGCGCCGTCGCGGCGATAGAGGTCGTCCACTTTCAGGCGCGCGCGGCGGATCAGGAAGTAATCCGCGATCATGACGCCGGCGATGGGCCCGAGCAGGCCCGAATAGCCCACCAGCCAGCCGAAGATGTAGGAGCTGAAACTGGTGAGCAGCTTCCAGGGCATCATGAGGATCCCCACCACGCCGGTGATCAGGCCGCCGGTGCGGAAGGAAATGAGCCGCGGGTGGAGATTCGAAAAATCGTTGGAGGGCGATACCACGTTGGCCGCCACGTTGGTGTTGAGCGTGGCCACCAGCAAGGCAACCAGCGCGATCGAAGCAACTACCGGCTGGTTGAATCTGCCAAGCAGCACGACCGGGTCCCAGATGGCTTCGCCGAACAAAACCACCGAAGCCGAGGTGACGGCCACGCCGATAAAAGAGTAGAGCGTCATGGCGGCGGGCAGTCCCAGCGCCTGGCCCAGCATCTGCGCCTTCTGCGACTTCGCGTAGCGCGTGAAATCGGGAATGTTGAGCGCCACGGTGGCCCAGAAGCCCACCATGCCGGTGAGCGACGGGATGAAGAAGCGCACAAACTCGGCGGTGGAATGGAATTTGCTTGGCGCGCTCAGTACCGGGCCCAGGCCGCCGGCTTTTCCGGTGATCCACCACAGCAGCAGAAGGCCGATCCCGAGCATAAACGGCGCGCCGATGCCTTCCAGAAACTTGATGGTTTCAATGCCGCGCCAGATCACCGCGATGTTCAGCAACCAGAAGGCGAAGAAGCACACCCACTGGCCGCCGGCCATGTTTCCCGCGGCGGGCCAGACAATCTTCAGCATGGAAAAAATGGCATGGCCGCCGATCCAGCTCTGAATGCCAAACCAGCCGCAGGCCACCAGGGCGCGCAACACGGCCGGGATGTTCGCGCCGCGCACGCCGAAGGAGGCGCGCACGAAGACCGGGAAAGGGATGCCGTACTTGGCGCCCGCGTGCGCGTTGAGCAGCATGGGGACGAGCACGATGAGGTTGCCCAGCAGGATGGTGCCGATGGCCTGCCACCAGCTCATGCCGCCGGCGATCAGCCCCGAGGCCAGCATGTAAGTAGGGATGCACACGCTCATGGCCACCCACAAAGAGGCATAGTTGTAAACGCCCCAGGTGCGGCGCTCCATGGGGATGGGCGCCAGGTCTGGATTGTAGAGTGTGGGGTCGTGCGCGGGCATTGTTCAATTCCCGCCGCGCATCGACGTTGCGCCGAAGCCGCACCTGGTGGGACCGGCCTCCCGGCCGGTCGGCAACGTGGAGCAGGCTTTCCAGCCTGCGACGCCGACATTCTTGTCGGCGCCGGTCACTTCCAGGCGCCTCCGCGCGCGGAGCGTCTCAAGTAGCGGCCGCGGCCGGGCTTGCCCAGGAAGCGGTTGCCATCCACGATCACTTCGCCGCGCGAAAGCACGGTGCGCGCGTTGCCGCGGCACTCGAAGCCTTCGAACATGGAGTAATCTACCCGCATGTGATGGGTCTTCGCGCTGATGGTGCAAGCGGCATTGGGGTCCCAGATCACCAGGTCGGCGTCGCTGCCGGGAGCGATCTCGCCTTTTTGCGGATACATGCCGAAGATCCGCGCGGGCGCGGTGGAGGCGATCTCGACGAACCGGTTGAGCGAGAGCTTGCCGGAGTTGACGCCGTGGTGATGGATCAATTGCAAACGGTTTTCGATGCCCGGCCCGCCGTTGGGAATCTTGGTGAAATCGTCTTTGCCCAGGATCTTCTGGTCCGCGAAACAGAAGGGGCAATGGTCGGTGGAGACCACTTGCAAGTGGTCGTCCTTCAGGCCGTCCCAAAGTTTGGGCTGGTGTTCTTTGGCACGCAAGGGCGGCGTGAAGACGTACTTGGCGCCTTCGAAATTGGGGCGCGCCAGTTCCTCGATGGAGAGCAACAGGTATTGCGGGCAGGTTTCGGCGAAGGCGGGAACGCCGCGGTCGCGGGCCTCGCGTACTTCATGGAGGGCGTCTTCCGAAGTGAGGTGGACGATATAGACGGGCACGCCGGCGATTTCCGCCATGGCGATGGCGCGGTGCACGGCCTCCGATTCGGCGCGCGGCGGGCGCGTCAGCGCGTGGTAAATCGGCGCCGTGTGTCCTTCGGCCAGCGCGCGCGCGATGAGGACATCGATCACGCTGCCGTTTTCGGCGTGCATGCAGATCAGCGCGCCGTTTTTGGCGGTGCGCGAGAGCGCCTTGAAGATGGTGGCGTCATCCACCATGAGGACGTTGGGATAGGCCATGAACAGCTTGAAGCTGGCCACGCCTTCCCTGACCATGTCGTCCATATCCTCCAGGCCGCAGGCGCCCAGATCGGTGACGATCATGTGAAGGCCGTAATCGATACAGGCGCGGCCTTCGGCCTTTTTCCACCAGGTGTCGAGGGCGTCGCGCATGCGCGTGCCGCGAGCCTGGATGGCGAAATCCACGATGCAGGTAGTGCCGCCGAACGCGGCGGCGCGCGTTCCCGTTTCGAAATCGTCGGCGGACGTGGTGCCGCCGAAGGGCATGTCGAGGTGGGTGTGGGCGTCGATGCCCCCGGGCATCACGTACATTTGGGCGGCGTCGATAACGGTCGACGCCGAGTCCTGCGGAATGCCGGCGCGGACTTCCTTGATGCGCTCGCCTTCGATCAGGACATCGGCGGCCCTGCTTTCGTGCGCCGTGACCACGGTGCCGTTGCGGATGAGAGTATTGGCCATAGGTTCCTTATTGCGACTATTGCGATGCCGTGCGCATGGCCCAGCTTTCGGGAGGTTTGCCGGTGTCCACCTGCTCCATGGTGATGCAATTCTCCACCGGGCAAACCAGCCAGCAGAGGTTGCAGCCCACGCATTCCTCTTCGTCGACGCGCGGAATGCGGATCGGCGGGGTGACGCCGTGGGGCAGCGCGGCAGCGTCCAGCTTGGCGATGGGTGTGGTCGAGATGCGGGCGCGGCTGGCGGCTTCCAGGGCCGCCGGCAGCGCGTGGCCGTCCAGATGGATGCATTGATGCGCGCCGTCCCAACAGGCGATGTAACACAGGTCGCAGCCGATGCACGTGTCGCGATTGATGCGCGCCACAATCCTGAAGTTGAGATCCAGGTGCTGCCAGTCGGTGACTTTGGGCAGCGACAGGCCGCGGAAATCGTCGATGGTGCGGAAGCCTTTCTCATCCATCCAGTTGCTCAGGCCGTCGATCATGTCTTCCACGATGCGGTAGCCATAGCGCATGGCGGCCGTGCAGACCTGCACCGTCCCGCAGCCGAGCAGCATGAACTCGGCGGCTTCGCGCCAGCCCGAGATGCCGCCGATGCCGGAGATGGGCAGGCCCACCTCCGGGTCGGAAGCGATCTGCTGGACCACGTGCAGGGCGATGGGTTTCACCGCCGGGCCGCAATACCCGCCGTGCGCCGAGCGGCCGCCCACGTTGGGACGCGGCGTGAGACTGTCGAGATCGATGCCGGTGATCGAGTTGATGGTATTGATGGCGGAGAGCGCGTCGGCATGCCCGCGGCGGGCGGCCCGCGCCACCGCGCGGATGTCGGTGATGTTGGGGGTAAGCTTGACGATCACCGGCGTGCGCGCCACTTCCTTGACCCACTCGGTAATCATGCAGGCGTATTCGGGCACCTGTCCGACGGCCGCGCCCATGCCGCGCTCGCTCATGCCGTGCGGGCAGCCGAAATTCAATTCCAGGCCGTCGGAGCCGGCGTCTTCGGTGCGTTTGACGATGCCGTGCCACGTCTCGCGCTTCGATTCCACCATCAGGGAGGCAACCACGGCGTGCGCCGGGTAGCGCTTCTTCACCTCGGTGATTTCGCGCAGGTTGACGGCGATGGGGCGGTCGCTGATGAGCTCGATATTGTTCAGCCCCATCATGCGCTGGCCGTTCCAATCGATCGAAGAATAGCGCGAAGAGGTGTTGACGATTGGGTCGCCGATGGTCTTCCATACGGCGCCGCCCCACCCTTTGTCGAAGGCGCGCATGATCTGCTCGCCGCTGTTGGTGGGGGGCCCGGAAGCCAGCCAGAAGGGATTGGGCGAGCGAATCCCGGCGAAATTGGTGGTGAGGTCAGCCATTGGTAGCTCCTTCGAGTTGGCGCGCCATGGCCAGGGCGGCGCGCTTGCCGTCGGCCACCGCGTCCACTACTTCTCGTCCGCCGTTGACGCAATCGCCGCCGGCATAATAACGCGGGCTGGTGGTGCGGCCGGTGGGTCGATCGATCGCGACCGAGCCGCCGTTCAGCTCGATGCTGCGGGATTGGTGGAGCACGGCGATAAAGCGCGATTGCCCGAGCGCGGGAATCACCATGTCGCAGGCCACTTCAAAATGAGAGCCGGGAACGAGTGTGGCACGGCGGCGGCCGCTGGCATCGGGTTCCTCGAGGCGCGTCTCGGCGAACTTCACGGCCGCGGCGCGGCCATCCCGCGCCACGATTTCGAGGGGCTGCGCCAGCCAGTGGAAGCGGACGCCCTCGACCTTGGAGTGGTGGTACTCGAAGGGGAACGCGGGCATTTCCTTTTCGGTGCGGCGATAAAAAAGGTGGACTTCTTCGGCGCCCAGACGCCGCGCGGCGTTGGCGGCGTCGATGGCGGTGTTGCCGCCGCCGATCACCACCACGCGCCGGCCCACCTGGAAACCGGGGAAAGTCTTATAGCGTTCGATGAACTGGAGCGCACCGATGACGCCGGGCAACTGTTCGCCGGGAATGCCGAGCCGCTCCATGGCGCCCAGGCCCGCGCCCAGGAAGATCAGGTCGAATTCCTTTTCCAGTTGGTCGAGCGAGACATTGCCTGCTTCGGGGCCGCCCGCTGCGGCGCCGCCCACTTCCGCCTGGCGGAATTCCACGCCCAGTGAGCGCACCATCTCGACTTCGCGCAGGCTGTCGGCGGGCCGCAGCTTATACTCGGCGATGCCGTAGGTGTTGAGGCCGCCCGGCAGCGGGCGGTTATCGAAGATGGTGACGGCGTAGCCGCGGCGGCGCAGTTCGGCAGCGCAGGCGAGCGAAGCGGGACCGCCGCCGACGCACGCGACGGCTCTTGCCAGCCGCGGCGGACAGGCCGGGAGGACTGTCACGCGGGCATAAAAATAATCCATGGCGTGGCGCTGCAGCCGGCCGATTTCAATGGGCCTCTGGTTGTAGCCGTGCATCACGCAGGCGCCTTCGCAGAGCACGTCCACGGGGCAGACGCGGGAACAGCTCAGGCCGAGTATGTTGGCATCCAGAATGGTGAGCGCGGAGCCCCGCAGGTTGCCGCTCGCTATTTTCTTGATGAAGCGCGGCACGTCGATGTGGGTGGGGCAGGCAGCCGTGCAGGGCGCGTCGAAGCAGAACAGGCAGCGGTTGGCTTCGGCCAGCGCGGCGTTGGTATCGAGCGCCGGATGCAATTCCGGAAAGCGCTCCCGGTTGTCGGGAACCGGCAACGCCGGCTGGCTCATCTGCGCCCTCCGGCCATCGCCGCGCCAACCGTGGCCAGGGCCTTGTCGAGCATTCCGATGAACTGGTCCACGTCGGAGCGGCCGATGTTCATGGGCGGCGAAAAGCGTAGCACGTTGCCGTACATGCCGCCCTTGCCGAGCAGCAGCCCGTTTTCACGCGCGGCTTCCATGGCCTGGGCCGTGGCGGCGGTGGCGGGCGCTTTGGTCTGGCGGTCTTCCACCAGCTCGATAGCCTGCAACAGGCCCATGCCGCGCACTTCGCCGATGATCTCGTGCTTCTCTTGCAGCTCTTCCAGGCGGCCGCGCAGATAGGCGCCGGTCTCGGCACAGTTGGCGGGCAGGCGGTGCTCCTCGATGTAATCGATCACGGCTTTGGCGGCCGTGGTGGTGACCGGGTTGCCGCCGAAGGTGGAGATGGTGAGGCCCTTGAGGGAGTCGGCGACCTCCGGCCGCGCCACCGTGAGTCCGATGGGGCTGCCGTTACCGAGGCCCTTGGCCCCCGTCATGACGTCAGGCGTGACGCCCCATTGCTCGATGCCGAACCACTTGTTGCCGGTGCGGCCCCAGCCGGTCTGCACTTCGTCGCTGATGAATACGCCGCCGTGGTTGCGCACGATGCGTTCGACAATCTTGAAGTACTCCTTGGGCGGCGTGATGAAACCGGCCACGCCCTGAATCGGTTCGCCGATGAAGCCGGCGATGCGGCCGGTGGTGGAACTGCGGATCAGGTCCTCCATGTCCTCGGCGCAGCGCACTTCGCAATCCGGATATTTCAAGCCGAAGGGACAGCGGTAGCAGTACGCGTTGTGGGCGTGAATCACGCCGGCGTTGGTGGGCCCGATGCGCCAGGCCCCCTGGCCGGTCAGCGTCATCGCCTGGGCGGAACGGCCGTGATAGCTGTGCCGCAGCGCGACGATCTCCGTGCTGCCGGTATAGCAGCGCGCCGCCAGAATGGCGGTCTCGTTGGCTTCGGTGCCGCTGTTGGTGAAAAACGATTTGGTCAGCTTGCCTTGCGGCGTGAGCGACGCGATCTTCTTGGCAAGCGCGGCCTGCGGTTCATTGGCGTAGACCGTGGAAACGTGCTGCAGCTTGTCCATCTGGCGGTGGACTTTGGCGTTGACCTCCTCGTTGCAGTGGCCCACGCTGACGGTGACGATGCCGCCCAGGAAATCCAGGTACTGATTGCCGTCGGCGTCCCAGACATATTGATCCTTGGCGCGCTCGACCACCAGCGGCTCTTTGAAGTAATGAAAGACCGCGGGGAAAAGATATTCCTTATTGGCGAGAATGATTTCGTCTTTTGTCATGGATCAGGCCTTTACCAGGGATGCGTACATGTCGGGACGGCGATCGCGGTAGAACTGCCAGGTCTTGCGGACTTCGGAGATCATGTCGAGATCGACGTCGGCGGTGAGCACTTCGTCTTTATCGCGCGAAGCCTGCGCGAAGATTCGGCCGCGCGGATCGCAGAAGTAGCTGGAGCCGTAAAATTCCCCGATATTCCAGGGGGCCTCGACGCCCACTCGATTGATGGCGGCGATGAAGTAGCCGTTGGCCACGGCGTGCGCGGGTTGTTCCAGCTTCCAGAGGTATTCGCTCAACCCGGCGACGGTGGCCGACGGGTTGAAGACGATCTCGGCGCCGTTCAGGCCCAGCGCGCGCGCACCCTCCGGGAAATGGCGGTCGTAGCAGATGTAGACGCCGATCTTGACGAAGCCCAGGTCGAAGACCGGAAAGCCGAGGTTGCCGGGGCGGAAGTAGAATTTCTCCCAGAACCCCGGAGCCACGTGCGGGATGTGAGTCTTGCGGTACTTACCGAGAAATGAGCCGTCGTTGTGGATGACCGCGGCGGTGTTGTAATAGACGCCTTCCTGTTCCACCTCGTAAATGGGAACGACGAGGGCGACGTGTAGCTCGCGCGCCAGATCCTGCATCAGCCGGATGGTGGGGCCATCGGGAATTGGCTCGGTGAGATCGTACCAGCGGGTGGTCTGTTCGGCGCAGAAATAAGGCCCGAAGAAAATTTCTTGCAAACAGACCACCTGCCCACCGGCGGCGGCGGCCTGGCGGATATAGGCCACGTGCTTTTCGATCATGAGTTTCTTGGTGATCTCGAGCGAGGAATCCGGCGGCGCGGCGTTAGTCGCCTGGATCAGCGAACAGCGAACGATGCGAGACATGAGGCCTCCCGGCCGCCAGGGAACACTATACCTCTATGGTCTGGCGACCGACAAAAAACAGCGATGGGGCCTATTATGAAGCTTCCGTTACAAAGAAGCAACCGGAGATGAACGGGGCTCCGATCAGAGCCGCTTACCGTCCAGGGACCGGTCTTCGCCGAGCGCGAGAGGGTGTCTACGAATGGCCGGCAAAGCATTGATCAAATGCAGACGGCGGCGGCCTTGCGCACGTCCACCAGGACGCGTTCCATGTCGGATCGGGTGGTGCGGTAATTCAGCACGCACCCACGCAGCGCGAATCGTCCATGGATCTTGGCGTTTGAAAGATAGGTGCTGCCGGCGCGCTGCACTTCCACCAGAAGGCGCTCGTTGAGAGCATCGAGATCGCCCGTGAAATTCTCGGGCTTGTAGCGGAAACAGAAAACCGAGAGGCCTACCGGCGCCAGCATTTCAAAATCGTCACTGGCGTTCACCAAGCCCTGGAAATACTCCGCGCAGGCGATGTTTTCTTCGATGGCCTGGCTGAGCCGCTCCACGCCGGCGTACTTGATGAGGAGCCAGAGATCCAGGGCGCGGAAAGGACGGGTAAGCTCGGGGCCGTAATCCCAAAACGCAAAGGCTTCGTCGCGTTCCAGGCCGATGACGCGGGCGTATTCGGCGCCGTGCTGGAAAGCGGCGCGCGCGGCGGCGGGATCCTTATAGAGCACACAGCCGCAGCCCACGGGGAGGTACAGCCACTTGTGAGGATCGAGGGTGACGGAATCGGCTTCGGCGATATGCTCGAAAAGGCGCCAGGCGGAGGGTGCGAGCGCGGCGAAACCTCCGTAGGCGGCATCGACGTGCAGCCAGAGATCATGCCGGCGGGCGACATCGGCGATGGCTCGAAGAGGATCGAACGCGCCGGTAGTGGTGGTTCCAGCACTCGACACCACGCAGAACGGCAGATGGCCTCGCGCGAGATCGGCTTCGATGAGGCGCTCGAGCGAGCCGGCGTCCATTCGCAATTGGGTGTCGGTCTCGACGGAGCGGACGTTCGATTCGCCGATGCCGAGCATGCCGGCGGCTTTGGCGATGGAAAAATGGCCTTCTTCGGAGACATAGAGGCACATGCGGCGACCGGCCGCGGCCATGCCTTCGCGAACCACGTTGACGGGCGCCTTGCGGCTGCGGGCGGCGGCGAGCGCAGCAAAGTTGGCCATCGAGCCGCCACTGGTCAGCAAGCCGGCAGCCTCTGACGGATAGTGGAGCATTTGTTTCAACCAATCGATGGTCAAATGCTCGACGTCCGTGCCGGAAGGGGCCGACCGCCAGCAGGTGGCGTTGATGTTGAGAGCGGCGGCCAACATGCTTCCAATGGCCGTGATGGCGGTCCCGGGCGATGAGACATATCCGAAGAATCGAGGGTGCGCGTTGTGGCGGGCGTATTCGCAGATCACATCGCGGAGGGTGCGGAGGAGCTCGTCGAAATCGGCGCCCTGCGGGGGCAGGCGCTCGTCGATTTTCTGGCGGATGGCCTGGGATGTGGTCGGGACCAGGACCGGCCGCTCCGTCAGGGATTCATAGTAGGCGGCCAGAAAATCGACCGCCTGGCCGGCAATGCGCCGGAATTCATCGGCCGGGATGGCTAGTTTGTCGGTCATAAAGGAAGGATTTCAACGCGGAGGCGCTGAGACGCGGAGAAAAGCAGCTACCGGTTGAACTGGTTCCTTTCACCATCCCTGTTAGGGTAGCAACATTTCCCATACACGCTTTGGACTGCGGCGCAGTTGTATCTAGTAGGAAGGATGAACGTTCTGGCACTGCTCGCGATAGCTGCTCCGGTGGAAAGCCCCGGCGGCGGCGCGCGCTCGATCGCCGCGGCAAGAGCCGGCGACCTGGCGGCCTTCGAGAGCCTGATGCGCCAACACGAACGCCTGGTGTTGGTAACGGCGGCGCGGTTGCTGGGCAAGCTGGAAGACGCGCAGGACGCTTCGCAGGAGGTCTTTCTGCGGTTGTACCGCAGCCTGGGCAAGATCGACGCCGTCGAGAACCTGCCGGGGTGGCTGTATCGCGTCACGGTGAATGTGTGCCACGACATCACGCGCAAACGGCCGGCATCGGTCCCGGTGGATGAGCTGCCGGAACTGGCGGCCACCGGCGCGGACCCGCAGCAAAGCGCTGCGCGGGCGGAGCGGCGGCGCGCCTTGCAGATGAGCTTGCGATTCCTGTCCGAAAAAGAGCGCGCGGCCATGGTGCTGCGGGATTTGGAAGGGCTTTCCACCGCGGAGGTGGCGCGGGCCCTCGGGTCGAGCGAAGCCACGGTGCGCTCGCAGATTTCGAAAGCGCGCATCAAAGTACGCGCGTTTATGGAGCGCTATTTTCGGAGCCAACTATGAACTGCCAGGAATGGGAAGAACGAATTGCACTTTACGCGGCGGGCGACGCCGGGGCGGCCGATGCCGGTGAGACGGAACGGCATATCGCCGGGTGCGCGGGGTGCCAGGTGTTTTGGAGCGGCATGAAGCAAAGTCTGGAGTGGCTGCGGGAAGCGCACCAGGAAGAGATTGCGCCGGCGCACTACGCGGCGGTGCGGGCGCGCGTGATGGCGCAACTGGAGAGCGGGCGCGCGCCGTGGTGGAAACAGGTTTGGGCGTACGGGCTGGGAATTGCGGCGGTTGCGGCTGTGATGGTGCTGATAGCGGTGCGGCCGCATGCAGAGTCGCCGCGGGCGACGATGGTTATGCCGGCGGCGGTTGTGGAGAACGCGGCGGATGCCGGCCAGGGGGCCGGCAGCAGACCGGGGGGTCTGCCCCACCGGGAGGTTGGCAGGCGGGGTGCCCTCTGGGCCCACTTGCCCCACCGGCAAGCGGAGACCATCCTGGTGAAGCTGGAGACGGATAACCCGGACGTGGTGATTTATTGGATTGCGGAGAAAAAAGGAGACTGAAATGAAACGATTGATACTGGCGCTGGCACTGATCGCAATGCCCACCCTGGCGCAGGTGGGACAAGACCCGAGGGAGCGGATTCAGAAGCTGGTCACGCTGAAATATGCGGACCCGCAGTCCATCATCAATCTGCTCCACGACTTCGGCGTGGACATGCGGGAGGATAGCCGCATGAAAGTGATTGCCCTGAGCGGGCAGCGGGATCGCGTGACCACGGCCGAGGATGCCATCAAGCAATTGGACGTCCCCGCTGCCGGCCAGAAGGACGTCGATCTGACGGTCTATTTCGTGGTGGCGAGCGACCAGGCGAACGTCTCGGGCAGTCCCATTCCCAAGGAACTCGAAAGCACGATAGCGACTCTCAAAGGCACATTTCCCTTCAAGAGCTACGTGATGCTGGACGTGCTGGCGCTGCGCACGCGAGCGGGCGTAAACGCGGGGACCAGCGGGCAGTTGACCGGCGGACGCCTGACCGAGTTTCACGTCCGGTCGGCCAGTCTGGAGGGCGACGGCAGCATGATCCGACTGGACAATCTGCACGCCGGATTGCGAGTGCCTGTTGGCAGCGGCGAGAAGACGAATTACCTGGACACGGGCGTCTCAACCGATGTGGTGGACGTGAAGGAAGGACAGAAACTGGTAGTGGGCAGGAGTAGCCTGAACGGGCCCGATATGGCGCTGTTTCTGGTGTTGATCGCGAAAGTGGCGCAGTAGTAAGCGGTGTCGGACAGACGATCGATTTCCGTCGTCTGTCTGTGGGCCGGAGGTGACAGACGACCAAAAGCGACTGCCTGTCCTATCTGATGCGTTCGTCTTTTTCGATCTTGCCGTCGCGGAGGTGAATTACGCGGTGCGCGTGGAGCGCGATATCGTGCTCGTGAGTCACCAGGATGATGGTGTTGCCGGCCTGGTACAGCCGCTCGAACAGCCCCATGATTTCGTTGCCGGTGGCGGTGTCCAGGTTTCCGGTAGGCTCGTCCGCCAGCAGAATCGAGGGGTTGTTGACCAGCGCCCGGGCCACTGCGACGCGCTGGCGCTGGCCACCGGAAAGTTCGTTGGGCTTGTGGTACATGCGGGCTTCCAGATCCACCTGGCGCATGGCCAGCTTGGCCATCTCCAGGCGTTTCTCCGAGGAGATGCCGGCATAAATCAGCGGCAGTTCGACATTATGCAGGGAAGTGGCGCGCGGCAGCAGGTTGAACGTCTGGAAAACGAAACCGATTTCCTTATTGCGGATGCGCGCCAGCTCATCGTCCGACATCTCGCTGACCAGGTTGCCGTTGATGTAATACAGTCCGGAGGTGGGCGTGTCCAGGCAGCCGATGAGATTCATCAGGGTCGATTTCCCCGACCCCGAAGGTCCCATGATGGCACAGTACTCGCCACGCTTGATTTCAATGTCCAATCCGGAAACGGCATGGATCTCCTGATCGCCCATGATGTAGGTCTTCCAGAGATTGTAGGTGCGGATGACGATGCCGTCCCGCTTGAGCTGTTCGCCGCGAAGGAGAAGCTCGTTTTTTTCGGCCACTGCTGACATGATAATGATTCCTGTGCCTCGATTGTAGCGCGCTTAGCTCTTGGGCGCTTCGACGACGGGCTTGTTGTCGACCTTGACCGGGGCGTCGTTGGCGATGGTGCGGATGATCTGGTAGGTGCCTGTGACGATCTGCGCGCCTTCGTCCAGACCGCTCAACACCTCGATATCGGTGGCGCCGGTGATGCCGGTTTCCACTTTGTGGAAGGTGGCCTTTCCGCCGGCCACCACGAAGACACCCTGAACCTCTTCCTTACGGGCTTTCTCCGCGGCTGGATCCAGCTTGGCGACCGGCTTTGTGCCGGACACGGGAGTTGCGGGCTTCTTGGGCTCCAGATCGCCCTTTTGGCGGACGGTGAGCGCCTGGATGGGAATGGTGAGCACGTTCTTGCGCGTGGCTGTGGTGATTTTGGCGGTGCAGGAAAGCCCGGGGCGGACTTCACTGGGCGGGTTGTCCATGGCGATCACCACCTTGAAGTCTTTGGCTTCCTGGCTGGAAATGGCGCTTTGCGAGGCAGCCACGCCGGTGGAGCGCAGAATGGCGGTATCGCCGATTTGGGTCACATGGCCCACGAAGGTCCTGTTGGGAATGGCGTCGATGGTGATCTCGGCCTGCTGACCGAGCTTCACGTTGACGATATCGGTTTCGTCGACTTTCACTTCGGCGGTGATCAGCGACATATCGGCGATGGTCATGATGAGCGTGCCGGTCTGGTTCTGCAATCCGGGTACGACGGACTCGCCGGCGCGCACGGGCAGGTCGGTAACCTCACCATCGAGGGGGGCGTAGGAATCGTACTTGCGCAGAACGTCGCTGCTGCGCGCCAGGACGGCCTTGGCCATGTTGATGCGCCGCTGGGCGGAAGTGAGTTGCGCGGCGGTCTGTTCGCGCTGCGACCGGGCTTGAATCAGGCGCGCCCGAGCCTGATCGACGGCGGCCTTCTGGGCATTATAAAGGTCGGTTTTGCTCTCGAAGTCCTGGCGGGCGCCGAGTTTTTCCTTGTAGAGATCGCCGGCGCGGTCGGCGTCCTGCTTGGTGCGGGCGAGATCGGCTTCGGCCTCGACCACGGCCGCCTGCATGGTGGCCAGGTTGTCGTCGGCGGATTTCAAGCCGGCTTCGGCGGCATTGGAATCGGCCTCAGCGGATGCCAGGCTGGCCTTTTGAGTTTCGACATCGGCTGTGGGCTGGGTGTTCTCGATTTTGGCCAGCAACTGGCCCTTGCGGACGTGGTCGCCCTCACGCACCAGCAATTCGGTGATGTCGCCCATGGCGTTGGCGCCGATATTGATGTAATTCTTGGGCTTGATCTCGCCGGAGGCGGTGACGACGCTGGTCAGATCCTGCCGCACCACGGACCCGGTCTGTACGGTGACCAGGCCGCGCTGGCTATAAACCGTACTGGCATAGACGCCCGCTGCCAGGGCGACGACAACCGCCAGAGTGATGATTATTTTCCACTTAGTCTTCACAACCAAATTCTCCGTATCACAGCGATTAGACGCAAAAAACGGGGATGAAGTTCAATTTCTATTCTACACGCGGGCGGGTTGCCCCCGCTTTGGAAGACGCGCCGCGGAGGGGAAAGTTAGCCAGGATTTCTCACATCCGGCCCGACGAAGTGGCGCACGCACTCGTGCGTGCCGTGTCGAGACTCCTCTCGACACCCTGGTGGGGTACGGACAGGGCGGTCGGGACCGGGCGTCGGCATGAGTGCCGACGCGGCCCGCACGAGTGCGTGCGCCACTTCGTCAGCACCGAATGTCCGTGAGAAGAGCGGGTTAGCCGGCCTGGGTGGCAGCGTCCGAGAAATAGAAGGACGGTCATACAGCGGCTGCGGCCGGGATTGGCCGCCCCACTACTTCAGCCAATCCACCGAATCTGGCGGGGTATTTTCGCACTGGTTGGCTTCGGTGATGCCGCTCGAGAGCGAGGCGCAGGCGGTGGTGGTGGCGGTGCGGATGGCTCCCTCGCGGGTTTCGGCCGAGCCCGTCCGGCAATCGCGGTTTCCTTTGAAAGTGATACAGACCTGGCAGCGGAAGGGCTGCCGATGGAAGGAAGAGAGCACCAGGTAGCCGAGCACGGCTACCGTGAACAGGATTCCCAGCAACGTGGTTTTCCTCACGCGAAGAAATTCCCCATGTGGCGGAACTTGGCGTAGCGCTGCTGCACCAATTGATCCGGGCTGAGGCCATCGAGCTCATTCAGGCTCCGGCGGAGGTACTGGCGCAGGTTTTCGGCGGCCGCGTCGGGGTCTTCCTGAGCGCCGCCCGGGGGTTCGGGGATGATGCCATCGATGAGTTTCAACTCGAGCAGGTCCGGCGCCGTCAGCTTCAGGGCCGCGGCGGCCTGTTCGGCTTTCCCGGAATCGCGGTAGATGATGGCGGCGCAGCTTTCGGGAGAAATCACGCTATAGACGGCGTTTTCCATCATCAGCACAGTGTTGCCGACTCCCAGAGCAAGGGCGCCGCCGCTGCCTCCTTCGCCGATGCAGACCACTACCACTGGAACTCCCAGGCGGGCCATTTCCCTAAGATTGCGGGCGATGGCCTCGGCCTGGCCGCGCTCTTCGGCGTCGATGCCGGGGTAGGCGCCGGGGGTGTCTAAGAAGGTCACTATGGGGCGGCGGAACTTGTCGGCGATCTGCATCACGCGCAAGGCCTTGCGGTAGCCTTCAGGTTTGGGCATGCCGAAGTTACGAAAGAGTTTCTGTTTGGTGTCGCGGCCCTTTTGCTCGGCCACGACCATCAGGGGGCTTCGCTCGAACTGAGCCAGCCCGGCGACGATGGCGGGGTCGTCGCCGAAGGTGCGATCGCCGTGGATTTCCTGGAAATCGGTGAACAGACGCTGAATGTAGTCGAGCGAATGGGGGCGTTTGGGGTGGCGCGCCAGTTGCACGCGCAGCCAGGCCGGATTGGATTCCGGCTGTTCCCCGGGGTTTTCCTCTGGAACCACTTACACATCTTAACAGGCATAACCCGAAGAGCGCCTGCTGGAAAGCCGGCGGCAGGCGAGAAAGCCTGGCCCCACATTGGGCTACACTGGAACGCTTGGGTCCTCCTTGATCGATCTACACTCCCACACCAACGAATCCGATGGCAGTTGTTCGCCCGGACAACTGATTGCCGAAGCCGTGCGGGCCGGCGTGGATCGCCTCGCAATCACGGATCATGACACTCTTGCCGGTTATGACGCGGCTCGCGGCGCCGCGGCCCGGGCGGGCGTCGAACTGGTCTGCGGCATCGAGCTTTCCACGCGCCTGCACGATCACTCGGTACACGTGCTGGGTTATTTCCTGGGCTCGGACGGGCTCGGCGCGTTCCGCGAATGGGTGCTGGAGCTGCAAGCCTCGCGCCGGGAGCGCAACCAGCGGTTGGCCATCCGGCTGCGCGAGTTGGGCTTCGACATCACGGCAGAGGAAGCCGAGGCTCGCGGCCGCGGCATGACGGGACGGCCGCATTTCGCGCAGATCATGGTGGAGAAGGGCTACGTATCCAATATCCGGCAGGCGTTTGACGAGTACCTGGACGAATCGGCCAAAGGCTACGTGTACCGCCGCGAGCCGTCATTTGCCGAGGGCGTCCGGCACGTCCGCGATGCCGGAGGGATCGCCTCGCTGGCCCACCCGATCCGCATTGCGGGCGATCTTCCGGCGATGATGCCCGAACTCTGCGCCGCCGGGCTGAATGCGATCGAGGCTTACCACAGCGATCACGGACCGCGCGAGACGGAGCTGTATCTCGGGCTGGCAAGGCGGTATGGGCTGCTGGTAACGGGTGGCTCGGATTTTCACGGGGCTATGAAGCCGGAAGTTTCGCTGGGCACGGGGTACAAAGGGAATCTGCATGTGCCGGAGGATGTGTGGGTGCGGATGCTGGCGAATTAGCAAAAGCGCTGAGAGGCAGGCGCTGCCTGCCGCGACAGGCCAGGAGGCCTGTCCCACCTAACGCCTCACGTAACCCAGCGCGATCACTTTTCCCAGGTGCGGGGAAAAGACCGCAGAAGTGACTTCGGCCTCGCCGCCTTCGATCGTCACTTTCGTGCCGGGCGCGGGCGGCTCCGAACCTTCGAGCTCGAAGCGCTCCAACTTCTTGTGCACCTGGCCCAGAGCGCGGATGCGCTCGACAATCTCCTGACCCAGGTAGCAGCCCTTGTTGAAACTGACGGCGTGCATCTGCTGGGTTTCCTGGGGCAGCGAAGTGTCGCGAATGTCTTCGCCGTAGCGCGGCTTGCCGTTTTCCATGCGCACCAGGCGCGCGTCCGCGGCGCTGGCCTCGACGGCCCCTGCGCCTTCCAGTTGGCGAACCAATTGCGGCTTGGCTTCCGCCGCGCAGTACACGCGATAACCGGGTTGGCCGGTCACCGTGAACGGCGCCGTGGTGTATTCGCCGGGCGGGAGCTGAAGCGAAGGCGCCGCGGGACCTTCGACACCGATGGAAGCGGTGCTTGCGGTCGCGTCTTCTAGCTCCACCTGGTCGGCGATGATATAACGGCGGATGAGCTGGTGGACCTTTTCACGCAGCTCGGGCTCGGTGTCGATCAGGAAATGATCGGGGAGGCATAGCAATTGCAAATCGGCCTGGATGCGGCCCTGCGGGTTCAGGAGGAAGGCGTAGCAGGAGTCGCCGGGAGCCATTTTCTTGACTTCGTTGCTGGTGATCGCGTGCAGCAGACGGGCGCGGTCGCGCCCGCGGGCAATGATGCGGCCGCGCCCGTCGAGATCCAGCCACCCCGCACCCTGGCGCAGGGCCTCATCGCCTTTGCTCATGCTTTCAGGATAGCCCGATACGCACTTGAGCCGCCGAGTGGCGGGTAAGCTGACTGGCGGCCACTTTACGAGACCTGTTTTCTTGCCGTCGTCGGAAAGCTCGCCGTATTTGCGGCAACGTGCTGGATGTTCGTCAGCCAAACGCCATCAAGGGTTCATAACATGGCCTGGGGCAAGGATCGTAAAGCGATTTGGATAACCGAACGAAAACCGCTGTGTGCCGATTTGATCGCCGAGTGAAAACTGAAAGACAAATGTCATCATGCGTCCGCCGCACGCCGCAAGGAACTTTGAGGAGTGTAGGCTTTCATCGACTGTTTTGACGAACGCCGATTCGACTGCCTTGCTGGTTTTGTTCGAGACATCTGAGGTGATTGTTCCGACGCCCCCATTGCTTTCTAGCCGAAGCGATGTGGTGACCGTGGCCGCGACCCGCGCTGACTCTGCTAGGGCCGGATACTTCGGAATCTCCAGCCGCTCGATGCACGCCAGATTGGCTGAGTTGTCGGAGTCTTGCGCGACGGCAACCCCGGCAGTCAGAAGAAAGAGAATGATAGCCGTGCGGATCATACCTTTGATTGTCGCACCAGAGTAAGTCCTGGTATGTGGGTTTACCGGAGAAGTGGCGCCGAACCGCAAGCGGACCCCGTTACCTGAACAGCTTGGAGTCTACCTGCACTTCTCGTCAGCTTTCTATCGCGGCGCACGGTTGGCCGGCGAATGCGCCTGCCCCACGATTGGCGCAACCCCGCTAAAAAATGTGGCGCAGGTAGGCGGCGATGGCGATGATCGCGAGGCCCGAAATGGCCGCGCCGGCCATCATGCGCGGGCGCCGCGGGTTGTGCGGGCGGCCTATCAGGATGGCAACCGAGAAAACGTGCATCGCCAGCAGCAGCTTTACGCCGAGCAGGGCGTGGTAGAGCGCAGTGTGTCCAGGGATCGTGAGGATGTTGTATATGCCGGACACGAGCAGCGCGCCCATGGCGGCGAAAGCCAGCGGCTGATAGAGGGCGGCGGCACGGTCGAGAAAAGTTTCGCGGGCGTCGGGCGCCAGCGCATTGGCGGCGCGGGTCATCACCCAGCGGCCGGAAATCATGCCGCCGACCAGCGTCACCGCCGAAGAAATATGCAGCCACCGCATGAGCACGTAGATCGCGTCAGCCATATAGCTCTAGAGTATACAATCGGCATATGATTCATGAGATCCTCCCCGTCGGGATGTTGCAGTGCAACTGCTCGATCTTCGGGGACGAGCAGACGCACGAGGCGCTGGTGGTGGATCCGGGAGACGAGACCGGCCGCATTCTGCAAGTGCTGAAGCGCCACGGCCTCACCGTGAAAGGGATCGTGATCACGCATGCGCACATCGACCATATCGGCGGCGCGCAGAAGCTGAAGAAGGCCACCGGCGCGCCGGTCTACATGAATCCCCAGGACGCGGAACTGCAAAAAATGATGGAGGTGCAGGCGGGATGGTTGGGGGTCGAGACGCCGGCCGCGGTGGAAATCGATTCGCCCGCGATGGATGGCGCCCGGCTGGTGGTGGGAGCGACCGGGTTCCACGTGCTGCACACGCCGGGCCACACGCAGGGCAGCATCAGCTTGTGGATTCCGTCGGAAGGCAAGCTGGTGGCGGGCGATACGCTGTTCCGCGACAGCATTGGCCGCACCGATCTGCCGGGCGGCGATTCACGGCAGATCCTGCGATCGATTCACGAAAAGCTATTGCCGCTGCCGGAAGAGACGGTGGTGTTTCCAGGGCACGGCGAAAGCACCACGATCGGACGGGAAAAAGAATTCAACTCCTTCTTGCAGGGGTAGGCGAGATATGAAATGGCTCTTCCTCCCGGCTTTTCCCCAGCGGAGGGAGATTTGATACCATGATGTAGGCCACAGGGCCGATCTCCCCGCCACATCTGAAGGTTTGTGGCGGCGGGTTTCTCCGTATGCCGATCCATTTACCGCTGGCGCTTTTGGCCGCTCGTCCGGGGGCGGACGCTTTCTCACGCATGTTTGCAAAGACCCCGTTCGCGGGCATCCACCAACTGGCGTGGTTCGACTGGGCCATCCTGATCCCGTACTTTACCGTACTGGTGATCCTGTCGGTATACGGAATTCATCGCTACGACATCATCCGCACTTATTTCAAGCACCGCAAGAAGGCCACCCAGGAACCTTCGCCGCGCCGTTTTGAAACGCTTCCGCCTGTCACCATCCAGCTTCCGCTGTATAACGAGCGGTACGTGGTGGAGCGGCTGATCGAAGAAGCCATCAAGATGGACTACCCCAAGGAATTGCTGCAGATCCAGGTGCTGGACGATTCCACCGACGACACCGCGCCCTTCGCCGAAGCGCTGGTGGAGCGCTACCGGAACATGGGGAACCCCATCGAATACCACCACCGTTCGAACCGGCATGGCTACAAAGCCGGCGCGCTGCAGGAAGGACTCAAGAGCGCTACGGGAGAATTGGTGGCCGTGTTCGACGCCGATTTCTGCCCGCCGCCCGATTTTCTGCAGCGCACCGTGCATTATTTTGCCGACCCCGGCGTGGGCGTGGTGCAGACGCGCTGGAGCTACCTCAACAAGGACTACAACTTCCTCACGGAAGTGGAAGCGCTCCTGCTGGACGGGCATTTCATTCTGGAGCACGGCGCCCGTTCGCGCGCGGGATACTTCTTTAACTTCAACGGAACCGCGGGCATCCTGCGGGTCAAGATGATCGAGGATGCGGGCGGCTGGCAGCACGATACGCTCACCGAAGATTCCGACCTGAGCTATCGCGCGCAGTTAAAAGGCTGGCGCTTCGTCTACCTGCCGGGCCTCGATTGCCCGTCCGAGCTGCCGGTGGAGATTCACGGCTTCCAGGTGCAGCAATCGCGCTGGGCCAAGGGCTTGACGCAGGTAGCCAGGAAGCTGCTGCCGGTGATCCTCAAGGCCCACGTATCCAAACGCATCAAAGCCGAAGCCTTCCTGCACCTCACCCCGAATATTTCCTATCCCCTGATGATCGTCGTGTCGGCGCTGATGCTGCCGGTGATGATCGTGCGGTTCTACATGGGCCCTTGGGAAATGGCGCTCATCGACCTGCCGCTCATCGCGGCCTCGTTCTGGTCGATCTCGGCATTTTACGTGATTGCGCAGCGTGAGCTGCACCCCAGGGGCTGGAAGCGGTCGGTGCTGCTGTTGCCCATGCTGATGGCGGTGGGCGTGGGTCTCACGATCATCAACACGCGCGCGGTTCTGGAAGCGCTGTTCGGCGTGGAGACGGCATTTGCGCGGACGCCTAAATACGCCATCGGCGACCGGCCCATGAACCTGGAAGTCAAGAAATACCGGCGGAGCAGCGGCTGGCTGCCGTATGCCGAAATCGCGGTGGGGACTTATTTTCTGGGAATGATCGGCTTCGCGATTGAGACTTTCAACTTCTTCTCGATTCCTTTTCTGGGGCTGTTTGTCGTGGGATACTACTGGGCCGGCTTCGGCACGCTGTACCAGGAGCATCGGAGCCACCTGCAGTGGTTGAGGCAGCAGAAACTGGCGCCGGCAAGAGTGGCGTAAGAGCGCGACCAGGAGGTCGCGCGCGGACGAGCGAGTTCGCCACTGGTTCCGGTCAGGCCACTGAATCGCGCACGTCAGAATCAAGCAGCCATTCGCCGTGCGCGCGGATCTCCCGGTACATCGCGTCCGGAGCCAGGTCAATGTCCCCTGGCCAGGCAACGGCTCCATGGTCGATATAGACTCGGCGAAAGGCAGCGGGATCTCGTAGTGGTGCGAAAACCCCGTGAAAGCAGGAGGGCTGGAATCGCACGCGGCCAGCGAGACCGTCGGCGAAACACACAAACAGAACCCAGTCGGGCTCGGGTCTGACTTCGACTACATCCCAGTTCATGGCCTTTCGTCCTTTTCTAATTATCGCTCTACTGAAGGGGCTCAATGCGTTTGGGTGGCTGTTGCCGGCGACACAGATCCCAATCATCTTGAAGTTCGGCGCGATGCAACTCCGCCCAATCCAAAACCAGCTCCAGGGCTCGTCTGGGAAGGCTGCCTTCCAGGACAATTAACTCCTGGATGTCGATTGTGGCCTGATGTTCGCCGTACAAGGCGTGAAAATGCGGAGGCGCATGATCATTGAAGTACATGCGGATGAGAAGGCCGTAAAAGGTGCTGATGGTTGGCATCCTCAGGTCGTCTCGATGATCCGGCCGTCGCGCATGTGGATGGTATGGTGCGCGAAGGCGGCGGCCTCGGGGTTGTGCGTGATCATGAGGATGGTCTGGCCGAGGCGCTGGTTGAGATCGCGCAGGATTTCCAGCACGGCCCGGGAATTCTCGGTGTCGAGATTGCCGGTGGGCTCGTCGGCCAGCAGAATGGCGGGGTGGTTCACAATGGCGCGGGCGATGGCGATGCGTTGCTGCTCGCCGCCGGAGAGCGCGTTGGGCTTGTGGTCCAGCCGCTGGTCGATGCCTAGCAGGCGCAACACTTCTTCGAATTGCGGATTGGGAGCGGAGCCGCCGCCGCCGATGTGGCGGGCCACGGCGATGTTGTCGCGCGCGGTGAGATTCGGCAGAAGATTGAATTTCTGGAACACGAAGCCGACCGTGCGGCTGCGCAGTCTGGTGCGGCCGGCATCGGTGAGCGAGGCCAGATCCCGGCCGGCTACCTGCACCTGGCCGGAAGTTGGCGGCGTGAGGCCGCCGATGATATAGAACAGGGTGGACTTGCCGGAACCGGAAGGACCTACGATGGCCAGAAAATCGCCCGGTTTGGCGCTCAGATCGACGCCGCGCAGGGCCGGCACGTCCACCTCGCCCACGCGATAGGTCTTGCGCAGGTGGTGGGTTTCGATGATGAAGCCGTTATTCATACGCCAGGGCCTCGATGGCGTCGTGGCGCGCGGCGCTCAGTCCGGGGTAGAGCGCGCCTAGGAGGGCTCCGACCAGGGTGACGGCGCCGGCGATGGGCCACCAGGAATACATGATGATCATGGGCAGGGAAGCCGGTACGAAAGTGCGGATGAGCCACCAGGCGCCGTAACTCATGAGGATGCCGATCGCCGTGCCGCCGGCTGCCAGCACCACCGCTTCGGCCAGAATAATTCGCAGGATAAAGGCCTTGGAGGCGCCGAGTGCTTTTAGAATGCCGATCTCGCGCGTGCGCTGCAGCACCGACATGTACATGGAGAGGCAGACCGTCACGAAGCCGATCACCACTCCGATCCCCATGATGACGTCGATGAACTCGGTCACGCCATGAATGTTATTCACGCTAAACATGTCGGTGAACTCCTCCATGGTATTGACCTTCAAGTCGGTCCTGCTCTCAATATCCTTCACTACTGCGTCGTCATTGGCCGGATTGTCCAGCTTGACCCAGATCTGGCTCACTTTGCCCTGGATGCTGTCAAGATACTGGAGGGTCTTGGCCTGGACCACGATCCGCGCCAGCTTGCCGCCCTCGATGATGCCGACTACGTGCCAGTTGTGATTCATCAGCGAAAAGGTCTGGCCGACCTGAAGCTTCTTCTGCGCGGCGTACAGGCGATCGACCAGCATATCGTCCGGGCCTCTCAACTGGTGTCCCGCGACGTATTCGAAGCCACCGCTCATGCGGTCGAACTGCTCCTGGTCGATGCCCGTCATCACCACCGGAAAATCCACCAGGTGGTTGACTACCCCCGTGGCCTGGGTGACGTGGGGAACCTCGGTGGTGAGAAATTTGACGTAGCCCTCGGAGACGGCCGGGGGACCCGTGTTGACCACGCCGGTGGCGGTCGATCCGCGAACCACCAGATCGGCGCCGACACCGCGGGCGCGATTCTGCGAATCCTGCAACATGCCGTTGGCCAGACCGACCAGCGTGAGAATCAAGGTCACGGGAACGCCGATCAGCAGGAAGCTGAGCAGGCTGCGCATCGGTTTGTGTTTCAGGTTTTCGAAAACCAGCCTGGCCGTCACTGATTGCGTCCCTTCTTTGGAGGCGCAGCGGGCGGGGCAGGAGTTACCGGCGGCTGGCCGATTACCTGCAACGTGGTTCCTTCGGGCTGATCGAGAACAAACTGATCGTCGGACACACCTTTGTTGATCTCCATTTTCACCAGATCGATGACCACGGCATATTCGTCGCGGGGGCGGTTGATTTCGATGTGCTTCGGGAATGGCACGTTGTCGTAGGGATGCCATTGGGAATAGCGCGCGTCGGTGAGGATGTTGCCGTCGACGTCGAAGATCATCTGGCGCGCCATCAGGAGGTCGAGGCGGTTGAACCAGATGGTGCGGCTAAGCCGCAGTTCGCCGCTCGAAGCTTCGCGAACCTCGTGCAGGATATAGTAGGCGTTGTCCTCGTCGGTAAAGTTTTCGATCATGACATGAAAGGTCTTCAGATCGATGGGACGCACCATGAGGGCATCCAGGAAATGTTGCGGGCGGAGGTTCTCGAGGTTGTGGGGCGAGGGCTTCTCGATTTCGTTGGGGCCCACGATGAAGCGGTCCTTGGAAGGAATGTAGAGCTTGAAAGTGGCGCCATCGGAAACCATGTCGAAGGCCAGGCTGCGCACTACGGGAAGCAAGCCGATGAGCCGGATGTTGGCCGGTTTTCGAAAACGGATGTAGGCGCGGACGTCTTTATATTCGGTGATGCGGTTCTTCTCGGCGCTGCCCAGGGCGGGCACCATGTCGACGGTGGCGCTGAAATCCTGAATGGCGTCGTACTGGTGCTGTAGGGCATCGAGAAGCGATTTGAAGTCCGCGATCTTGAGCGAGGGCGTGCTGCCGGCGGCGCGCGGAATAAGGCGCCGCCGCGCCAAACAAGAGGAGAGACCGAGCGGAAGGGCGCAACAGAGCAGGAGTGCAGCCAGTGTTTGGCGCCGAAGGGGCATCAGTTCATTGTAGGCGGCGCGCAAAGCGGCCTGTCAATTCATTCTATACGTGGCCGTATGATATATTGAAAGGACCCTGCCAAAGGATGCGAGGTAAGGGCCTGTGGCGCAGTTGGGAGCGCGCTTCCATGGCATGGAAGAGGTCGTGAGTTCGAATCTCACCAGGTCCACCAAA
>Ga0209039_10000011_pt1 | contig 145333 bp, 129 predicted proteins | sample BogFormECP12_OM1_FD_188238 | JGI IMG/M metagenome (GOLD analysis project Ga0209039, IMG submission 188238) | Bog forest soil microbial communities from Calvert Island, British Columbia, Canada - ECP12_OM1 (SPAdes) (version 2) | ecosystem: Environmental > Aquatic > Freshwater > Wetlands > Bog ... | reverse complement strand
AGAAGGACACGGGTAACGTCATTGCCTTTAAGGAGAACCTTCAAGCCTTAACGGGATAATTGTCGGTTTTTGTCGAGAGAGGAGGGCTTATGTTCAAAGAAAAAAAAATCGATTTTTGCTAGTTACCCAATGCCCAAGTCAGCCCGTTCAAATTGGCTGTTGTGCAATTCCGCAAAGAAGCCGCCTTGCTGGAGCAATTCCTCGTACGTGCCTTGCTCCACGATGTCGCCATCCCTCAACACCAGGATGAGATCTGCATTCCGGATCGTTGACAACCTGTGGGCGATGACGAAGCTCGTGCGGTGCTGCATCAGCTCGTCCATGGCTTTCTGGATGAGCTGCTCCGTGTGGGTGTCGACCGAGCTGGTTGCTTCATCGAGGATTAGAATCCTGGGATCCGCGAGAACCGCTCGTGCGATGGTCAAGAGCTGCATCTGTCCCTGGGAAACGTTACTGGCTTCCTCGTTGAGCACCATGTTGTACGAATCGGGCAACTTGGGGACAAAATCGTCCACGTAGGCAACCTTCGAGGCGTTGATGACCTCTTCATCCGTGGCTCCCGGGCGACCATACCGGATGTTCTCCATGATCGTGCCGTTGAAGAGCCACGTGTCTTGCAAGACCATACCGAACATCTTGCGCAGATCGTGCCTCGTGAACTCGCGGATATCGTGACCATCGATAAGGATCGTGCCTGAATTGATATCATAAAATCGCATGAGTAACTTGACGATGGTGGTTTTGCCAGCTCCGGTCGGGCCGACGATGGCTACTTTCTGGCCGGGTTGGGCAACCGCGGAGAAATCATTGATGATGATCTTGTCAGGGTTGTATCCGAAGTGCACGTGTTGGAACTCGACGTGGCCCTGGGCGTTATCAAGCCTTGCTGGGTTTTCTGGCTCGGGATCCTCTTCTTTTTCGGCAAGAAACTTGAACACGCGCTCCCCAGCCGCTGCCATTTGCTGGAGCACGTTTGAAATGTTGGCGATTTGCGAGATGGGTTGGTTGAAGGTTCGAACGTACTGGATAAATGCCTGGATGTCGCCGACGGCCAAGCCAGCGGTAACTGCCAGGTACCCACCCAGGATTGCCACCGCCACGTAGGCCACGTTTCCTATCACCATGGTTATCGGGATCATCAAACCCGATAGAAATGATGCCCGCCACGCGGCGCCGTAGAGCGTGTTGTTATACTTGTCGAATTGCTCCATGCTCTTTTCTTCATAATTGAAAGCTTTGACCTCTGCATGACCACCGTACATTTCTTCGACGTGGCCATCGACGTGCCCCAGGAAATCTTGCTGTTGCTTGAAGTATTTCTGGGACTTACCGATGATCAAGCCAATGACTATCATCGAAATCGGAAGGGATATCAATGCCACGAGGGTCAACCACAAGTTGATCGTGAACATCATGATGAGCACGCCGACGATGGTCGCGACCGACGAGATGATTTGCGTGAGGCTCTGGCTCAGCGCTTGGTTGATCGTGTCCACGTCGTTGGTGATGCGCGAGAGCACCTCGCCTTGCGTCGTGCCATCAAAGTATTTGAGCGGCAACTTGTTAATTTTCAAGGAAATGTCCCTGCGAAACCGGTAGGCGATGTTCGTCGAGACATCGGCCATGATCCAGCCCTGTATGAAGCTGAATGCTGCCGAGGCCAAGTATAGCAAAAGCGTCTCTATAATGATCTGGGCAATGGCGTTATAATCAACTTCACCGGTGCCTGAAAGCTTGGCAATGATGCCCGTAAATAACTGGGTCGTTGCATTCCCGAGGAGTTTCGGTCCGAAAATGTTAGCTGCCGTGGAAAGCACGGCAAACACGAACACGACCCCTACTGCGATCTTGTAACGCCCCATGTAGCGGAATAGCTTGCCCATCGTACCCCTGAAATCTGCGGGTTTCTCGCGCTTTCCCATGGCAGCTCGCATGGGCCCTCCCATTGGACCGCCACCACCACCACCACCTGGACGTCCCATCATGATTCCAATTCCTCCTTTTTCAGTTGTGACATGGCAATCTCCCTATACATTTCGCAAGTTTCCATCAGTTGAGCATGAGTCCCCTTTCCAACGATCGTGCCCTTGTCCATGACGATGATTTGTTCCGCGTGCCTGATCGTGGAAATTCGCTGGGTCACGATGAGCAACGTGCTGCCGCCCGTGTAAGTCTTCAATGCTTTGCGCAGGGCGGCGTCTGTCTTGAAATCGAGCGCGGAAAAGCTGTCGTCAAGGATGTAAATAGGCGGTTTCTTGACGAGAGCCCGCGCAATCGCGAGGCGTTGTTTTTGGCCGCCAGACACGTTCTTGCCACCTTGCGAAATCTCGGCCTCCATGCCCTCGGATTTTGACGCCACGAACTCGGCTGCCTGGGAAATATCGATTGCGGATTTGAGCATGCCCTTGCTCGCGCCCTCGTCCGCGAAGAGCAAATTGGTCTTGATCGTTCCCGAGAACAAGGCGCTCTTCTGCGGCACGAAACCGATCTTGTCACGCAGGTCATGCTCGTTGACCTTCCGAATGTCTATGCCATCTACCATGATCGATCCACGGCGGACATCATAAAAGCGCGGGATCAAGTTCACGAGCGTGGACTTACCAGACCCAGTCGCGCCAATGATTCCCGTGGTTTCTCCTGGCTGTGCCGTGAATGATACGTTGAAGATCGCATCCTCCTCGGCACCAGGATAGCGGAAGGCCACGTTCCGAAATTCGACGCTCCCCGTGAAGGGCTCCGGGAATTTTTTCGAAAACCATGAATCCAGGATGCTTGGCTTGGCTGACAGGACCTGGCCGATGCGGCCACCCGAGACCGCGGCTCGGGGCAAGATGATAAACATGATTGACAGCATGAGAAAGGCAAAAACGACCTGTATCGTGTATTGCATGAATGCTATGAGGTCACCGACCTGCAAATTGCCAGCAGCCACCTGATGCGCGCCGATCCAGATGATGCTCATGGAAACCCCGTTCATAATCAGCATCATGACGGGCATCATGATCGCCATGAGGCGATTGATGAACCGGCTGATCTTAGTCAAATCAATGTTAGCCGTGTCAAACCGAACTTCCTCGTGTTCCTCCTTGTTGAAGGCGCGAATCACCATCATGCCCGACAAGTTCTCCCTTGCGACGAGGTTCAAACGATCGACCAATTTCTGAATGCTTTGGAACTTTGGCAACGCGATCTTGAACACGGACAGAATGATAATCAACAGCACGAGCACCGACACCGCGATGATCCACCACATGGACGTTGATTTTTGCAAGGCTAGCAAGATCGCGCCAAAGCCAAGGATGGGTGCATAAAATACGAGGCGGATGATCATGAAGTACATGTTCTGCACTTGGGTGATGTCGTTGGTCGACCGCGTGATCAACGATGCGGTGGAAAAGCTATCGAATTCGGCGCTCGCGAATGATTGGACTTTCTTGAACAAGTCCCTGCGAATGTCCCTTGCCATCGCAGTCGAGATGCGTGCGGCGAGGAGTCCCACCGAAATTGTGCAGATCATGGACAATATCGTGAGTAAGAGCATCAAACCGCCGACGCCTATGATATAGCTCGTTTGGATATTGAGCGTGTTTATGCCAAGCGCCTTGTATTCCCACTGGATCGGCACCGATGCGGCCTGGACGAGCAAGCCCGGGCCAAGCGCCGTGAAGTTCTTGCCGATGGCGGACGTGATTTGTGCCACCAGCGTCGCGTTGGTCCTCAGTATGTTAAAAATTTGATTGATTAGCACGACCGGGGGAAGGTGGCTTAAATATGCTATCTGGGCTGGTGGTATACCGAACTTTGCGGCGTTCTGTTGAAACAAGGTCGAGTTGGACAGCAATTGTTCCATGCCATACACGAGAACTAGCGGCAAGGCCATGATCGGGTTCAGCGTGGAAATTTCCGTGCCGTTTATGTCATTCCGGATGTAAATAGATTGATTCGTAACGGCAGGATATTGCGATGCATACGTGGACGACGCGTTCTCTGCCACGAACGTGTAATCGTTTTTCACGATTGTTCTATTCGCCGGGGTCATGAAGATTTGGGTATAATTCATGGTCGAGTTCCGCATCGCCATAGGCACCGCGCTTGAAATGCCATGCTGCTGGACGCCGGTGTTGACGATATCCGAGAGATAATTGGGCAGCGACAGGTCACAGTACGCTTGCGCGAAGAGCAAAACAACCGAGAGCACCAGCAGTGGAAGATACGGACGGGTATACTTGGATAATCGAATCTTTCGTCCCGATTTTTTTTCTTTCATTGCCGAATCTTTCGACCCGATTTTTTTTCTTTCATACTTTTTTTCTTTCATAGCGGACATATCACATATTACCTTGAACAGCTTTAATTTGGGAATATAAGGTAAAATATAATCATGCTCCGAAATTCGCAAAATAATCGGAGTATTTTCATGTTGGATATATTCCCAAAATGGAAAAGTAAATAAAAACTCTTTTAAAAAAAAGGCAGTCTATCTCTGGCACGGAAAGCCTAAACAACCCGTCCCGTCCTTGTATAGCAAAAACCAAAAACCCCGCTTTCACATTTGCTTTATTCTCGCCAAGGTCGCCCTTCTGCCTGGCGACGCCTTTCGAGAGCGAAATTTTTCTTCAGCGTCGTGAAGCCGACCTTTCTTGCCAGCACGAGCATCAGCGCGTTGATAATTTCCCGGGGTGTCTTTCCACCTTCTTCCGGTTTCTTCAACCATTCACGAGGAATGTAGAATGGTTTGAGAAATTCGACGAGAATTTTCCACTTGCGACGGGAATTCTTGTGCAAGATCGTTTCCGAGCCCCGCATGAGCACTGGTTGGAACGGGATCCTGTCCTTGTCAACATTGATAGTGCTATAGACGCGAATAATGCCTGAAAATGCTTCCATGGGCACTGCATCGCGAGATGGCGATCCCTCAGGCCAGATCACGAAGTAACGGTTAATTGTCGTGATGGCACGAATCATCTTCTCGACCATGACATCCCTGGTACCGCGGCGGGTCACGAAGCCGTAAAAGCGTTCCAGGAAGTCGGCAAAAAAGCCGTTGCCAACGTCGGTGAAAACACCGGTCGGTTCCTTGAACGCGCCGAGAAAATAGATGACATCGTAGTCGCCGTTGTGGAGCAGGTAAAAGATAGAGCCATTCTTGGGGATATTCTCGAGACCCCGCACCTCCAGCCGGTGCACGAGCTTGAAATACACGTTGGCAACCCGCATCATGAACCGGTACCAGATCCAGCGATATTTCGGGAGATGCACGACTTTCATGAATCTCGTTAACAACAAGTGCGTGATGCGCTCCTCGCCCTCCAATCGCGCGTATCGCCGTTCCCGATTTTCCCGTGATTCAATTGGCAACGGGATGCGCTCGTGCATCCATGATCTTAGTTCCGGATGCGGGAGGGTGCTAGTACTTTGGTCGGTTGCTCGCGTCATGAATATTAAAACGGAATGAAGCAGCAATAAAAGGTGAATATTTTGTTTTTTATAAGATACAATGCTCCCCGACACGATCCATTCCCGAATATTCGCAAGATGTCCAAGGGAATCGATGATACGGGACGATTGCACAATCTCGCCCTGGAAATGCGGGAGTTTTGATCAAGTTTCTATTTCTATCGACGGTGAAATACCAGGCAACGCGGTCTTGCCCATTGCTGGCAAGCGCGAGCCAGGCACCAATTTTGGACTCGTCCGCATAGAAATTTACACAAAAAATTTATACCGGATAATCCGAATTCCATTAATAAGACATGTTAACTGGAAAAAGGTCGAAATCATGGTAACTTACACGGAATTGGGACTCGCGGATCACCGCGCGATGCTCCGAAATGCTTTACGTGGCGGTTATGCAGTCCCAGGTTACAATTTTAACAATATGGAGCAATTGCAAGCCATTCTCACGGGATGCGTCAAGACACAATCGCCCGTTATTTTGCAAGTGAGCAAGGGTGCTCGCGAGTATGCTAATAGCATCTTGCTTCGATACATGGCTCAAGGTGGCGTGCAGATGGCGAATGAACTTGCTGACTCGCTCGGGTTGAATCACATCCCGATTTCGCTTCACTTGGACCATGGGGAAGACGTGGAATTATGCATTTCGTGCATCGAAAGTGGCTTCAGCTCGGTCATGATCGATCGCTCCAAGGACTCGATGGAAGATAACATCGCGGCCACGAGCAAAGTGGTGGAATATGCTCACCAGTTCGACGTGAACGTGGAAGGCGAGCTTGGCATCCTTGCCGGCAAGGAAGACGACGTTGAGGCTGAAAAATCGACGTACACGCGCCCCGATGATGTCGAGGAGTTCGCAAATGGCACTGGCGTTGATAGCCTTGCCATCGCGATCGGCACGAGCCATGGTGCCTACAAGTTCAAGCCAGGGCAAACACCGGAATTGCGGCTCGATATCTTGCAAGAAGTGCACGCGAGATTGCCAGATCTGCCCATCGTCTTGCATGGTTCTTCCTCGGTTCTCGCGGAATACGTGGAAATCATCAATGAAAATGGCGGGAAACTAGAAGATGCCATTGGTATTCCCGAGGATCAGCTCCGCCAAGCCGCTTCAATGGGCGTTAGCAAGATCAACATCGATTCCGACGGGCGGTTGGTCGTAACGGCGATGGTGCGAAAAGTGCTTGCAGAAAATCCTGCCGAATTTGATCCTCGCAAGTATCTAGGCCCTGCCCGAGAAGAATTGACAAAGATGATAATGAACAAGAACGAAACCGTGCTCGGCTCGGCAAACCGGGTTTAATTACCACAATTTTTCTTTTTTCGCTCGAAATACCTTTTATACCTTTGTTTTGTTACAAGGCATGACCATGAAATCTCGCATTCCCATGAAGGCCGTGCTGCTCGTCGCCGGCAGCAGTGAAAAATTCTTCCCCCTGGATTATAACAGGACGAAGCACATGATGCCCGTCGCTGGACGGCCTTTGCTTGAACGGTCGATTCTCGAGCTCAAGGAGGCTGGCGTGGACGAGATCCTGCTCGTCGTCGGGTTTCAAAAGGAAGTGCTGAAAGATTATTTCAAGGACGGTTCTGTGCTGAGCGTGAAAATCCACTATGTAGATCAAGATTTCTCCCTGGGAAAAGGGACCGGCATTGCCACGAGCTTTGCCAAGGAATTTGTCGCTAACGATCCGTTCCTACTTATCTATGGTGATCTCCAATATGACGCAAAGACGATAAAGGAAATCATCAAAGTTTTTCAAGATGAAGACGTGGATGCCCTGCTCACGCTCTCCCGGGTCGATGACCCATCGTTATTTGGTATCGTCGAGATCGATGCAAGCAAGCTCGTTACGCGCATCGTGGAAAAGCCGGAGCCCGGTCAGTCCGATTCTAACCTCGCGAACGCGGGTATTTACGTGTTCAAGCCTATCATTTTCGACGCGATCGCCAGGACCGGGCTCAGCGCGAGAGACGAGATCGAGCTCACGGATTCCGTCCAGATTCTCGTCGACGAGGGGCGCAAGGTCAAGGGCTTTGATCTTGCTGGTGCATGGTGGAGAGACGTTGGCAGGGCACATGACTTGCTCGATGCAAACGCGCATTATTTCACCAAGATCAAGAAACTGATCAAGGGTAATATCGAACGCAACGTGCAGATCAAAGGTGAGGTCTACATCGGCGCCAACACCATCGTGCGCAGCGGCACATACATCGAAGGACCAGTCTACATCGGACACGAGTGCGAGATCGGTCCAAATGCATATCTACGGCCAAATACATACATCGGCGACAAGTGTCGCATCGGGAATGCTTGCGAGATCAAGGCAAGCATCATCATGACCGGCACCAAAATTTCTCACTTGAGTTATGTCGGTGATAGCGTCATCGGTGAAAAGGTGAATTTAGGCGCGGCAACGATCGTGGCGAACTTGCGCCTGGATCACAAGGAAATCGCGCTCCGGGAGCAAGGCGGACTCATTCCGACGGGACTGCGGAAGCTCGGCGTGCTGTGCGGCGACAACGTGAACGTTGGCTGCAACACCAATCTCGAACCTGGCGTCCGCATCGGTGCGAATTCCATCATTGGCCCGAACGTCACTATCTCGGAAGACATCGAGCCCGACACTCTAGTATACATAAAGTGGACTGACAAGGATTTTTACATCAAGAAAAAGATTGGCCAATCCAGTCAAGAAAATTAACTATCTCTTGATGCATCCCTTTATCAATTTTTTTTACACTTATCTTAATTCATAACATGATATTTTTGCAAGTTCCTTGATTTCGTTTCGGTTCATGCCATAAACCATGAAAAGATGAAATTTCTAAATACTTTTCAAAAATAATCATGCGAATTGTTAATCACTATAGTTATCATTATTCAATGGAGTTTAATGGACATAAATGGAGAATTTATAAGGTTGAACTTGCATGAGTTCCTTGGTGGGATATATGGAAAAAGTAGCCTACGCGAACTTCATCGAAGGTGGCACGTTCGATTACAAGGCGTACATGGCCATCGGAAAACGTCATTTCGCAGCAGTAATTATTCTATTCATGGCAATCATGTTCTTTGCCATTATCTCGATTCAGAGTCTCTTCAACGTGTATAATGACGTTCGCACGACGTTTGGGCCATATGCGAGCATAATATACACAGACATCATCGGCGTGCTCAAGAACCACGCCCCGGAAATCGTGATGATCTTGATAATTGCCATTCTTGCCAGTTATATTGCTTCGTTAATCGCGCTGGACCTGCTAAAACTCATCGGTGCCGCTTTTATCTGGTTGATGACCATTCTTGTCGCGGCCCTGTCGTTATTTTTCTTGATCATCGCTTCGGATTACACGCAATATGCATATCTTCTAGTGCCCCTCGCGTTATTGCCACCCATCGTCCTGGGGTTCTTTTGGAAGCATATTCGTGTCGCGAGCCGGCTGATCAACATGACTGCCGAACAGGTCATGAGAAACAAGCAAATTTTTGGAAACGCGTTGCTATTTGGCTTGTCATGCCTAGCTTTGAACATTGGCATGTTCGGCTTCTACTTCGATAACTTCGTCGCGCTTTCAGCAACTTCATCGCAATTCTTGCAATTCAAGACGCCGGATATTCATCAATTCGAATTCATCGCGGGCATCACGTTCTTGTACTTTTTCCTCGCGCAGGTCAACTATAATTTCTTCTACGGTGCGATCGTGCACCAAGCACACGCATATTATCGGAACGCGCAAGTACGACCATTGGATGGCTTGCGCGTCGTCAACCGGCGAATGGTTGCCTTGATCACGTATTCATTACTGTCCTCGTTCATCTACATCATCAAGTGGATCCTCACGAGAATGGCCAAGAGGTCAGGAAACGTGGAAAAATTGGCCAGCTTGGGCATCAATATCGTGGCAAAGAAAAAACTAAACTTCGGAAATGCAAATAAAAAAACGATCGCGCAGCGCGTGGCTGATTGGGCAGTTCGCATGCTGGAAAAATTGTGGATGTTGATCAATTTTTTCACCCTGCCAGCGATCATCATCGAGAACAAGAGTACGATAGGCGCCATCAAGAAATCTTCGAAATATGTTGGTTCGAACATCATCGACGTGCTTGTCAAGAAAACATTCATACGGTTCGCCTTCCGTTTCACGACAATAGTCTTCATCTTGTTATGCGCCGGTGCTGGCGCGCTGGTCGGCCTCTGGTTCATGAATTATTTTCACATGGCTCCGGTGACAGCCATGATCGTGTTTTCGGTGTCGTTTTGCTTTTTTGCAGGGGTGCCAGCATGGATCATGAGCAAGAATCTCGATGCGGTCTACGTGACCTTTCTCTATTGCCACATGGTCGACGAGGACTTGCATGATGCGGGCATTGCCCCAATCCCGTCAAAATTCTTCGGAACGAATGGCTCGGGCAACGAGAAAGCGAGGAAACTGACCCTCGAGCAAAAAGCGTGCGCCGTGATAGGCACCTTGTTCTCGATCGTAGCATTCGGCATGCTTGGTTATGGCTTGTTAATATCGATGCAGGGCAACGTGGTGATTTTATCCGTCGACGGCAATTTCCTTTCATGGCTTCACACGATCTCATATTACAACGCTATTGGTGCGGTCGGGTTCTTGTTCGCACTTGTCTTTTTCAAGGCAGGATGCAGGCGGTATGTGGCAACGACCTCGGGAATCACGGTCATTCTTGCATCTTTGGTGGCGATCTACGTCTATTATTTCCATCCCGGTTTGGATGCACTTGCGAGTTTCAAGATCATCATCGCTAGCCTGGACATCATTGCCCTTGGCGGGTTCTTTTTAAGTGGTCTCGTGGAAACTTATTGGTCACGGCAAAGATCGATCCCGGTACAGGTTCAAACGACCATCGAAAAAACCAAGAGCAAGGCGATCGATGGTGTCTTGATTAACGAAACCACGGTTGAAGAACCGGCGGCGATGTAAGTCCCCCGTGCAATGTTTTTTCCTTTACCAGCTTGCGTAGGATCGATAATTTTAAAATGCTGAAGACCGATTACCAGATTAGAAAAATCACAAATCCATTCACATCATCATACTGGAATTTTTCCCGTGAGGCGAAGCACATGTTCATGTTGTTGGATGAAACCTTTCTCATCATTCAAATTTCGATATTCTTGGCCCTTCTCGTCGTTTACGGCATGTTCCTTTGTTACAGGCTCTTCAAGCGCAAGGAGCGGCTTGAATACCTCGCTTATATAATGGCATTATTTCCTTTCGCGTACTTGTGGATGTCCGGCGTAGACTACCTGACGAGCATTTTCATTTTACTCGTGTTGTGGACGGTTTGCCTTGGGCGAGACCTTTGGGCTTGTTATGGCATCGAAGCGGTCAAGCAAAAGAAAAAAGACACGGACATCGTCAATTCCATCGTATTGTACGCGGCGTCCGCTGGCTTGTTTTTCTTATTCGCCGCGATCATCCCCTATCTCAATTCCGATCTCGTGAACCCTGCAACACACACCGATATCCAGCACTGGGAAAACATCATTTACCTGCCCATCATCGATAGATATGTAAATCCACAAGTTACAGCGAACAAGATTTATTTAATTTTCACGTTCTTGCTCGCGGCGGATATATTCATGATGATCATCCCGATGCTGCACGAGATCAAGATTTCAAATGCCAGGATTGCCGCTGGGCCGAATATCTTCCTGGCCATCTGCTTTGCACTTCCCACCACGTACGTGTTTTACACATGGATTGCCATACCGTTGGCAATGATTCCGGTTGGCTTGATCCTCGGGGTACTTTATTTTGCCATATTGCTGACCTATACCAAGGGGAAGGAGGTAAAGAAGAAACAAGTACCTTGATCTTGTTACCACGAGATTTTGTAATTCTGGTCAAAAATCGAGATTATTTGCCGAAAAAAGCGGCATGAATTGCTTGTTTGTTCTTTTTAATCATGATTATAAATTCAAGATTGGCAGCAAGGTGAAATTAAATGGCCTTTCAAGCTAGGTTGGCATGCTCGCAGCAAGTGCATGAATGCATGGTTAAGAACGGATATTACCTCGTGCCGGTGCGAGTATGGTGCACGATATCATGACGGGAAGCATTGGATGTCGGGTATTGGCTTTCCAGGAAAATGGGGACTGCATTGAGTAACAAGAAAAAATATGTGCTCGGAAAAACACCATTTCTTTGATATATAAAGCTTAAAGGTGTAATCGAATAGCTAGAGTCTGATATATTATGGTCGACCAGGTCACGCTCAACGATGTTCGGCAATTTTTCGCAGAAAGCAACGCGGCTACAATTGGTTCCAAGGACCTCATCCAAGACACTTTTATTTTTCCGCCGGGTAGGGAGGATAAAATTGATGAAATCCTCGATAAACTTCGGTCGCCTACCAATTTGCTACTTTGGGGTAGCCGAGGTGTTGGTAAAACCCTCTTCTTGAAAAAAACGTATTTCGATTTGCTGGACTCCAAAAATAAATCCATATTACCAATTTTCATTGACTTGAATAAAGTTTATCACCTGTCGGACTCCCTCGCAAAAGCAAGTGCCTTGAGCGATGCCGATCGCATCCCGCTCCAGAATCAATTGCTGGAGCGATATTACCGTGTCATGATCTACCGGGGCGTTTTGGAATGCATGAAAGATCGCGGGTTGGATAACAAGGTCGTCGATTTCCTGCGCTCGCTATTCGGTAGCAAGGAAACCAGGAAAATCGACGACATTAAATCTTACCTGGAAACCGAGATCATCGCGCTAGGGACACCATTTTCAGCCCAGGACCTGGTCAAGGGAAAACTCACTCTTTCCAACACCATCTCTTACCAGGACGACGTGCAAACCTTTCTTACCAACTCCTACTCGGAAATATTTGAAAAAATCTACAAGACCCTCGATGTAAGATCGTTTATCTTGATATTCGACGAATTCTCCATGCTTCCCGCAAACTTGCAAGATGCCATGATGTCCAACGTCATCCAAAGCCTCGAAACAAAGCGTCAATACACGATCTATTTCAAGATCGCGGTCATGAGTGGGAGATATCTCATCGATACCCAAACGAAGGACATGTATCAACATGGTTTCTTGCCCATCAGGTTCGAGCGCGAGTATTACGACATCTTCAAGGGTGGGACCGTCGATCCCGACACGGCCATCGACCGATATTATGAGGCGGTGTGCTTGAACCGGTTGCGGGGCATGGCGGATCGTTATAATGATTTCAAGGGTAATCCCGTCAAGGACGGCCAGCAAATCGTCCAGCTCTTCACGGACCCGAACGGTGCCAATTGCTTCAAGATGCTCGTTAACTTCGCAGGTTACAATTTCCGCCGGTTCTTCATGTTCATCTCGAACATCTGCAACGATAAATCAAAAGCGAATTATTTCACCGAGGAGATGATTCTCCGCCAGAGCAATTCGTATTACACCGAACTCCTCAGCAAGATCAAGCAGAACCCGGAGTTGCAGCAGTATTCGCAGTGCGTGGACGCGTTCCTGAACGAGCTCGTGAAGTCACTCCCGGAGGACACGCTGTATTTCGGCTTGAGCGATGACCAGCCCTTCATCGTCCGCACGCTCGAATATTTTTCCATCATCACGCAGGTCACGGACAAGGTCAAGGATAAGCGCAAGATTCCCATATACCTCTTGGACTTGAGCACTTACGTGGCGATCAAGGAGCTCGGGTTGAAGGAATTGCGGGAGAAATTCGCGAAAGGGACGCTGTCCATCTTCCGCGTGGGTGACATCGACAAGGTCATCGTGTTCAACACGGATGACTTCAAGGGCATCCAGATGGCCTACAAGATCGACGACAAGTTCCAGGAACTCCAGCATTATTATCAAGACATCCTTGACCTCGAAGCCGATCTCGCCGCGGGGGAAGACAAGAATTACGTGGCCAAGTCCATTCAACGCATTCTCAAGAAGATCGATGACCGGTACAAGGAAAAATACACGAAGGAGACGCTCGAAAAGAAGCTCAAGTCGTACGATTCACGCAGCGAAACGATTCTCGAAGCTGACAAGACATTAAAACAAGAGGCCAAGAAGGAGGAGCAAATCGCCTCTGTGCAAGCTGCCGCTGCAGCCACGGCGGCAAGCGAGGGCTACGACAAGGACGTGGAATTCGGGAAATTCTCCAAGGTGGCAAGCATGGACGCGCGCCTCCTCGACGAGCTCACCAAGCTCAAGATCACCTACGATCAACTCAAGGGATACAAGGGCAATGCGCCTAAAATCGAGGCTCTCACGAACCAGCTTCCATGGGACGTGCGCCCGACGTTGACCAAGGTCATGGCCGGCATTTAATAACCGTTATATTAATTAGGGTTTACCAGTGTCTTGAATCCGTGACGATCGTAACGAGGTAAAATCAATGGTGGATGATACAACCCCCGGCAGTGGTCCTCTTGAATCCACCATGATAGGTTTTACGGCAAGGGAGAATCGCGTCGGTGTAATTCTATTCTGGTTGTTGATCGCTGGCGTGACGGTATTCTTTGCCGGGCTCTTGTATACCATCGCAGATGTGATACAACCAACCGGAAAGGCATCTCTTTTCTGGGCATTTCCGATGGGGTTAAAAATCATCATCATCGGCGCGTTCATGTTTGGATTCTTCATGCTTTTCGTCATTTTTACCGTTCTGTATAATCGGGGAACGAAAGCTCTAACGAAGGCCGTTTTTTCGGCTGCAAAAATGTACCGAGAAACAAAACCCTCCAATGGTGCACGATTCGTGACCGCTGGACTTATGGTTGCAATTTTCATAATTGGAGCAGGGATCGTTGTAATCCTGTTCCAGTTGCCATCCACCAATGGTCATCATGGATCAGGATTCTTGGCGTTCCTCGACTCGCTCACGGTTGGCGAGATATTGTTAATGCTCGCGAGCGTGTATCTTGCGTTCATCACGTTGGCCATTTTATTCGTGTGGGTCTTTTCAAGCGGTACCGTATTTTTCCAAAAACGGTTTTTCTCGAAGAATTAAGGGTGATGGAAAACGATGTCTGAAAACTCTAGCACGATTGATTTTACCGAGCACGAGAAAAAAATCGGACGCATTCTCTATTTTATCCTCGTGGTCTGCATCATCGCATCGATCGCAGGCTTGGGTTGGACGATATTGGACATCATCCAGCCGACTGGAAAACTCGAAACATTCTTGCAAGGTAATGCGGGTTTAAAACTCGTCCTTCTAGGCATCGCGGCGTTCATCTTGTTCTTGATGTTGATCGCGTTCTATGGCATGCGACGAAGGGGGATTGACCTGATAACCAGGGTCGTGTTTACTGCGAAACGCGTGTACCGGGACATGAAAGTGCCCAAGATGGCGCAATTCACGACCGGCGGGTTGATCGTGTCGATTTTCGTCATGGCGCTCGGCGGTATCTGGCTCATGATCCAGATTATCCTCGATTACGTGTTTAACACGTCCTCGGCTTCCGGTGACTCAAGCGCGGTGCCTAAACTTCTCTTATTCCTCGATGCCCTCACGGCCGGGGAATTGTTCATGATAATCGCCGTTTTTTGCTTGTGCCTGGTTTTCATCATCATCCTCTTCGCATGGCTTGGTAATGCCGGGAATATTTTCTTCGCGCGCACGTTCTTGAAAATTCCCATCTCGCCGGAAAAATTTGCATCAACGCCCGGCACGGAATCAATCCCCGTCAGGACAGCCAAGCAGACTTTCTCGATCCTTGGCGTGATCTTCGGTTTTGCCGGTGTAGCATTCTATGGATACAGCTTGGAATCCTTGATCAGCGGTAGCGCGACCATAACGAATGACTATAACATGTTTCATCATTGGCTTCAAAGTGTCTCGTTTTTCGGCGGCTTCGGTGCGGTGGTTTTCATGATCGCGCTCTTTTTCACCTTGATTGCTAGAAAAAAACTTTTAAGTTTAGTTATTATCCTGTCATTCGTTATCGGGGTGATAGCTGCGGTTTATATCGATTTGTGGCGGCCACTTGGCGATCCACCCGTGAATCCATGGAATGACACGACCCTCTTGAATTTCGAGATTCTCGTGGGCGTTCTCTTGTGCATTGGCATAGTTGGGTTCGTGATCATCGTTGTCGTGCAAGCGACGGCAATAAAAAACGTCAAGAAGGCAACGATCACCAACGTGACCAATAATGCTTCAATTCCCAATTCTACCAGTGAACCAAAAGGCGAGGATCCTAACGAGTCCTATTGAACTGGGCTCCCGCTAGATTTTGATCTTCCTTGATAAAGAATTTCACAACCATTTTCCCGCATCAATTATTTTGGACTATTGTAAAAATGCATCGTTACTCTAGCAATTGATAGTAATATAAGCATGAGTGTTTGATTAGTCAAAAAGGTGTGATCATTGGCAAAAAAAGCAAATCAAGCGAGTAAAAGCGATAGCGAGGAGGCCCCGGAAGTACCGATATACCAGGAAGAAACTAAGACACATGATTTCACGCGACGCGAGTATGATATTGGCCTTGCTTTCTTTTGGCTCATAGTTATCGGTGTTATTTTCCTTCTGTTTACCATCATTTGGACGATTGCTGACTGGATCGCCCCAAAAGGGAAGTCTGAATTCTTCTTTTCGCTCCCCTTTGGCGTGAAATTCATGGTAATCGGCATGTTCTTGTTTGGGTTCTTCATGCTTTTCGTTGCATTTACCATGCTCTACAACCGGGGCACGAGTGCCCTCACGAGGGCAATATTCTCGGCGGAAAAAATGTACCGGCAGATCAAGGCAACAAAGGAGGCTCGGATCATCACCGCGGGTCTTTTGATTTCCTTGTTGGTGATCGGCATAGGAATTGTCCTGGCGGTCGTGTATTCAAGGCCACAACATGCTAGCGGTACAAGCACGGGAGTGGCCGTCCTGGAATTCTTGAATGAATTGTGGTCGACCTCTTACGGCGAATTCTTCCTGCTCTTTGCGGTCTTGTATTTCGCGTTCGTGGTGTTGATCATCATGGGCGCGTGGATATGGAACCAGGGGACGATAGCAATACAGAAGAGATTTTTCCTGAAAAACCAATGAGGGTGGAAACAAATGGCAGAAGAAAACATTAAAGAAACGATCCATGGAAAAGAAATAACCATCAAGGGCAGGAAAATTTATTTCACGAGCAAGCAAGTTCGCATCGGCCACACTTTCTATATGGTCCTGGCAGTTCTCATCATCGCGGCGGTCGCTGGTCTCGTGTGGGCTATATTCGATGCAGCTTATGTTCCCGGCCTGTATGCTGCTTTCGTGAGCGATAACATCGGATTCAAGATCTTGATCATTGGCGTCGCAGCATTCCTGGCGTTTTTCTTGCTCGTTTTATTCTTTTCATTGCGCCGCAAAGGCACCGACGTGATCACGAAAGCAATCTTCGCGACGAAACGGCTCTACGAGCACTTGAAAGTCTCGGCACTTGCCAAGTTCACGACGGGTGGTCTCATCATCGCCATCTTGATTTTCGGATTTGGCGCGATTTCGTTTGTCATCCAGCTCGTTGGTACTTACACTTCGGTCGCGGTTGACAGCGACACGCAGAGCTTTCTCCAATTCATGAACTCGTTCTCTGGTGGAGAGATCTTCCTCGTTATCTCCATCCTCGCGTTATCGACGGTTTTATTGATCATTTTCGTGGCATGGCTCACCAATGCTGGCACCATTTTCTTTGCCCGAGTATTCTTGAAAATTCCCATAGATGTAGAGCCGGCTACCCCCAAGAAGGACGATTCTACCGACAGCACGGCCGAAACAGGCGAGGAACCAGAAGTCATTGAATAGACAGGTGCACAAATAAATTTTTTTTCTTTTCTCTTCTTATCCGTTAGGCAAAATCTTTCTAAATTGAACATCGATTTCTTTCGCGTGGAATCAAATGCGATTGTAGCATTCACTCTATAAAAAAGTTTTAAATTTTAAATTACTAAGACTCTTGTTTTTTAATGCTGGTGTAATACTGAAATAATCCCCTGGTCCACCGACACCCACGAGACCGGTCTGCAAGTTGATGAAAATATCGGCAGCGTCACCATTTGACGTGATGTGCAAGTTTATTTTGATTCTAAGAAGAAAACAGCAATTAGTGACCGTGCTTGATGCCGTTTCTTGCCTTCTTTCAAACCAGAGCTAAATGATAATATACAATACAAGGCAAATACTCCACGACAACACTCGACACTCGTGAACCTTGCCATGTCCAAGAAATCGTCCACCACCATGAAAATCAACATCTTCGTGTTCGGGTTGTCCCGGGCTGGAAAATCCACGATCATCGAATTCTTTCGGCAGAAAAAATTCGTCCCGCAATCCCCAACGATGGGCGTCTCCATAAGCCAGATCGTCCTGCAAAAACTGACGCTGGAATTCACCGATGTTGGCGGGCAAGCGGTGTTCCGGAAACAATGGGATTCGTATCTGGTGAAACCGCACGTGCTCGTGTTTGTGATCGACGCCCTCGATCGCGACGAGCACCACATCGCCGACGCTAGGGAAGAAATGGACAGGATGTTGCGAAACCCGAAAGTCACGGGGACACCACTCTTGATCTTGTTTAATAAAATCGACGAACCATTGGCCATGGCGCGAAATGTCGTGATCGACAAGTATAAGCTCAAGGATTTTCCCGACCGGGACTCAGCAATATACGAGGTATCCGCGAAAACAGGCACCAACATGGATGCTGTCTTGAATGCAATCACCAGCATTGTACTTAAAGATGATGCAATCGAATTTTTCGTGAATGAAGAAGTCAAGCAATTATCGAGGAACCTGCTGTCCAGTTACAAGGATTTCTATCAAAAAGGAAATGACAGTTTTAAAAACGGAAAATTCGACGAAGCACTTGCATGTTTCAATCTTTCCAAGGAAATCTCGTCTAATCTCTTTCAACTTGGCGTATTGCCGAGTGGAAAGGAATATCGCAACTTGACGAGCATGATAATGAAAACACAGAAGGCAATCGATGAAAAGGAAAAAATGCAAGCTGCTAAACCCCAAAGGTCATACCTCGGCACCTTGAAGGATGAAGCTAAGACTATTGAAAAACGGGATAGGGCATTCAAGACAGTCTCCATTTATCTCTTCGGCCTAGACCGCGCGGGCAAGACGACTTTTGTTGAATACCTGAAAAACGATGCGTTCAAGAACCAGACGCCGACGCTCGGGGTCAACATCACCAACCTCGTGCTCGGGAATGTCCGGTTTGAATTCAACGATCTTGGTGGTCAGCAAGCCTTCAGGGCAACGTGGATGGATAATTGGAAGAACCAGGACATAATGATCTACATGATCGACGCCGCGGATAGCGCCCGGTTCGGCGAGGCGAAAGAGGCGCTCTGGTCCATCCTCGACCGTCCCGAAACGCAAGACAAGCCCTTGCTCGTGCTCGTCAACAAGGTTGATTTACCCAATGCCAAGCCACTCGTGCTCGTCGAAAGTGCCTTGGACTATCACGAGATCGATAGAACCCCGAAAGCAATGTACGAAACCTCGGTCAAGAGCAATTATAATCTCGACAAGGCGCTGAATTTCATCGTTTCCCTCGTGTTGCAGGATAATGAGATGGAAAAATTCATCTCGCGGGAAATTAAGCGACTGATCAGGAATTACCTGGGAATGTTCGAAGCTTATACCAAGGAAGCAAAGGTTCTCGAAAAAAGCAAGGACTTCCAAACCGCATACAACCGCGTGTACAAGGCACGCACGATTCAAGAGGAACTGTTTAAGCACGGGAATTCCAAGGCACAGAAGGAGATCAAGCGATGTGACGAGTGGTTGACCAAGTTGCACTCCCGGTTCAGTTGAAACATCTTTCTTTCAATTTCCATCAATAAAAGTCAATATATCTTTATAAAAGAATATCAGTTTTAAACATCCCTTTATTATTTTAATTAAATGCGGTCTACGCATTAATTTAATCAAATGCGGTGGACAACCATACAAGACGAGATATCCAAGTATTTCAAGAAAATGCGCCGAAGCTTCTCGCATTTCATCATCTTGTCCATTTTAAATAGCGGGGACGCCGAGATCCACGGTTACGAGTTGAAAAAGCGGATCGAGTCGGAGTTTGGCGATACACGGGAATTTTTCGAGACCGATTCGAGCATTTACCCCGTGCTAACGGATTTGAAAAAGAAAGGATTGCTCGACTTTCGGGAGCGTATTGTCTCGGGGAGAACGCAAAAGCTGTACTTCATCACGGATCGCGGGAGAGAATTGCTGCCAGAGATGGAACGCCAGTACATGTATTTCAATTCCAAGATCCGCATGTTTTTCGAGAGCCTCGCGGAAAAAGGCCTGAAAATTTCATTCCAGGTAAATTTGGAGGAATTAGAAGGAAACCTGGACAATAAACTGCTCAACCTCACGCTCTACGATTTGAAACAAATAATCAGCGAGCTACCCACGAAAGAAATGAAGTTGAAATACATCTCGATCATCTACGAGAAGATCAACCTGCTACAAAGCGAAATCAAGAAGATCGAGAAATCCTTGAAGCTGTTGTGAACGTAATTGCCAGCTTGCACGGCATGATTTGCGCAAATTGGTGCATTTAAATAGATTCGTGCGATCTGTATTACCGGGCATCACGCTCGTTGATGGAAAGAACATGTCAGCACCTCAAACCACGGCTCCACAAAACAGTTCCTCGACAAGGACCTTTCAATTGAAATGTCCTACTTGCAAGGAAGCTGTCACGGTCGCGATCCCAACAAATATCAAGGAATTGGGGCAAGGCGGCCTGGTGAACGTGCTGATCCCGCACACGGCGACGCAATGCGGACACGCGATGCAGATATTCCTGGATCAGAATTACAAGGTACGCGGCTACACGCGCATCGATTATGTGAACGAGGAAACGGCAATCGATGCCGACCTCAAAAAAACTCCACCGTCGCACGTGGCTTCGTCGTCGTTTTTCAAGGGGCGCCCGCTCGACGAGCGCGATGAAACCGCGTTGACGGAGGATGAAAAAGCGCTCAAGGATGAGCTGTCTGACATCATCCGGACCTTTTCGGCTGGCATGCCGAGCGTGAAAGCCGTGGCGTGCTTCGATTACGAGGGATTCATCATCGCCAAGGCCCTCGCCGAGGACGTGATGCTCGAGGACATTTCCCTCATGGCAGGTTCCATGATGACGCAATCGTCCATTATCGGAAAAAGCCTGAAGATTTCCAATCTCACCGATTTCACGATAACGACCGAGACCTCGAAATTGACCGTGAAAAAAGCAGGAGAAATTCTCATCGTCATTTATTATGGCAAAGAGGTCAAGGAAGGACTTATGAAATTCAATCTAAATAAACTTACCGATGATATCAAGGCAACTGTTGATAAATACATGTCTAAATAATGGTTTCTTGATCCTTTCAAGAAAATCGTTATGCTGGCACGAGTTCCGTGCCCGTGTTTCCAGATTTTTTTGCGTATTGGCGATGTCGAAAACCACGCGATTCAAAGATGCAAGCGTGTTCTCGAAGGTTATTATTTATTTTTAAGCGGTCATTATTTCAGCTCGTACCGCGTGAAACTCGCACGTTCAATGACCACGAGCTCTCACGTGGAACGAGTACGGAATCAGAGGTAAACTCTTGTCACAACGAAAGGTTAGCTGTCCCGAGTGCGGTGGCCCGACGCGCTTCAATCCAGCTATGAAAAGGATAGTATGCGAGTCTTGTGGCCTCTCCATCACGAGGGATGAGCTCGATAATATGAAAGATAAATTAAAGGATGATATTGCCTATTACGATGACAGGCAACAAGAACGAACCAAGTTTGATACCAAGAAAAAGCGCAATGATGATTACCTTAATTGGTGGACATCGGAACATAATCCCGAAGAATAATATCAATTAGGATGTATATTGCGCTAAGAGATTTCCAGATGTCATGTCGTCCTTTATGAATCTACCCGCGGTAATGTAAAATAGAAAGAGCGCACGCGGAAAACTGGCAAACGAAAAGACAGCAGCTAACAAAATTGGACACGTCGTCTAGCATGGATGATGGAGTTTTGATTAAAAACTCTTTCCGACGGGCACCGGCCTTCGGAGCCGGTCTACGTGCGTTCAAATCGCACCGTGTCCGTAAATCAATTCCTTTTTTAACGATTGTTCAAGATAAGTAACTTATTTCATTCATTTTCATGATCTTGATCGGATGCCTCATTCTGGCCGTTTAAAATGAAAGCAGCGTCGTGATTCATTTAATCGCCTCTTGGTTCATCGATGTTGGCTCGTGATTTTACAACCATGCGGCGTAATTTATATACGCGGTAAACGAGGGAAGGACGTGTACCATTTTAACGGAGGATACCCATGGACCAAGATCTTGATGCAAAAGCTATCGTGAAAAACGGCCTCGGGATTGCGAGGTTGCTGGCCAATCGCGGCGTGAAACACGTGTTTGGCATACCTGATGGGCACACGTTGGAATTCTACGATGGTCTCTTGCAAACGGAAGGAATTCAACACGTTCTCGTCAACGATGAACGCACTGCAGCATTTGCCGCGGACGCCTATGCTCGCGTGTCGGGAACTCTCGGGGTGTGCGATGCTGGCGCGGCGGGCGCGCTGAATTTTCCCGTTGCTCTTGCCGAGGCAAAAGGAGCATCGAGCCCCGTGCTTGCCATCGTCGGCATGGTCAGGGCACAGTCGGTGTTGCTCAACATCCCGCACGACGTTTCCATCACCGACACGTTGAAGCCGGTGACGAAATGGTGCGGCATGGCATTCCACACGGATCACGTGCCACGATTCTTGAATTATGCCATCAGGCAAGCGATCAATGGTCGTCCCGGTCCCGCCGCGGTCGTCATCCCAGAGGACTTGTTCAGCTCGACCGGGAACCAGCTCGGCGATTTTCTCCTCGATACCAAGGGCGGTGCGTGCTCGATCAACGGTTGCCGCAGCGGCCCGGCCGAATACGAAGTCGAACGAGCCGTCGAGATGATACGAGCTGCCGTGCAACCCGCTATCCTTGCGGGAGGCGGGGCGATCTCGTCGGCCGCTTATCCCGAGGTGGAAAAACTTGCTCGCCTCATCCAAGCCCCCGTCTTCTCGACCATAACTGGCAAGGGGATTATGGTTCCCCGTGATGACGAGGACAACCTGTATTTCGGCACGATCGGGTTGTTTGGCGAGACGCCCAACAACAAGTACATCCGGAAGAATGCGGATCTCGTCATCGTCGTTGGCAGCCGGCTGACCGAAGATGACACGGCGTATTTCAAGTATCCACCCGATCGCAAAGCAATGATCCAGATCGACATCGATCCCTCGGAAATTGGCAAGCAATACCATCCGTGGGGCGTCGCGGGGGATGCCAAGGTTGCCCTCGAGATGATTCTCAAGGATATAGAAGCGAAAGGATTCGCCGAAGGTGCTAACCCAACGATTTTAGATGATAGAAAGGCGAGCATTGAAGCATTGCGCGAGGAACACGCGAGCTTCCGTGAGAAGGACAACGCTAAATGGATGGACGCAGACCCAATCAAGCCACAGCGAGTCTTGAAGGCCATCGCCGACGCCCTAGACAAGAACGATTACCTTGTCACAGATGCAAGCGCGAGCTCGAGATGGATCGGGCCGTATTTTCCCGTGAAAAGCTTGGGACGAAAGATCATAACACCACGTGGCGTTGGGCCAACTGGTTTCGGCGTCGGCGCGCTGATCGGCACGTGCATCGCCTCCGACACCTGGGATTTCACCGGCCGGAAAGCCAAGAAAGTCTTGTTCACGGGTGATGGCGGGCTCATGAATGGCGGCGTGACTGATTTTGAAACGATTATGAAACTCGGGCTGGACTGCACGATCGTCGTCATCAACAACGCAGCGCTCGGGTTCGTGAAATTCGGCCAAGGCGGTTTCGGGCACTATTATGAAACGGAACGGCCAGCAACCGATTTTGCCCGCATCGCGGAAGGCTTTGGTGGTCAAGGTACGCGCGTCGATAGCCTCGCCGGTCTCGATACAGCCATCGGCGATGCAATCCGATCAGAAGGCTTCCAGCTGGTCGACGTCGTCGTGGATCCGAAGGAATTACTGCCACCAAGTTTCTATTGAGATTGTCACGGCCTTGCCCGCGAACCACGGTCGCCATTTTTATGAAACCGTGTCTTGTCTAGCCATGGCCTACCCCGTTATAGTGTTTCGACAAGATCGTGTCATTGCACACTCTATGAATCGAAATCTCCGGGTAGGCCACACCTTGTTTTCGGTGAAAATCCGCAATGTGACTTTCTTTCACCAACTTATAGGTTAACTTTCGCTTCAGATTGGTCACGAAGGGAAATATCTTGAAATTCATGGTTTCATGCAAAACCTCGTGTCGTTCATTCCAAAATACATAATGAAGCGCATGTTTCCTTCGGATTGTGTTAAAAAGGTCGAGGGTGGCATTGAACTCACAATGGTGAACGTGATCTCTCCGATCACTGCAAAGGATTTACCAGAGAACGTTTCCGACTTTATTTCAGTCAAGGTCGACGGCAATGAAATTCCTAGCGAAGTGATCCAAAGCCTTGTCGTGACAGCAAACGAAAACAAGTATGACACGTCCAATCTCAAGGATCTTAATGGACAAACCCTGCCTATTGGCGGGAGCTTGACATTCTTCGTACCTTACGAAGGTGTCGAGGCAGGAGAAGAGCACGAGCTCGCATTGGACATCAAGGAAACGAAGTTTCAGTTCACGTTTAGCCGAGTCGTCCAGTAATATTCATCTTAACATTCTTTTTTTTACGTTCCATCGTAATCCAGCATATCCATACTGATTTTCGACCTTGAATTCATGCGCTGATCAAGGTTTGATGCGTCGCGCGTAACAATCAACAAACATTACTTTTCATAAGCACCGAGCACGGTTGATCGATACAGTAAAAGGAACATTCTCAATATCCACCGGGACTTTCCCTTGAGTGAGGAAATGGAATGAAAATTTGGCACGGGTGCCGATAATGACCGAGATCTCTCGTGATAATTGCGAAACTTGTTCAAACAAGGAAACAAATGATGAAGAATCGAAGGGAGAGAAGCAATCGACATTTAAAGCGCATTTTTGGAAATTCATGCTCGCATCTGGCGTGTTTTTGGGGGTTGCGTTATTATTCGAGTACCGCCTAATCTTGGCGAGTACACCGCTTCTCGATGTCGTATTATCACAGGTAGCCGCGATCACGGCGATCTTGCTTGCGTGCCATGATGTGTTTCTCGCGGCACTTGATGAGGTGAAGGACAAGCGACTCGGTGCGTCGCTACTTATGATCGTCGCTGCCATTGGTGCCATTCTCATCTCCGAGGCAACGGAAGGCGCCATGGCCTTGTTCTTGTATTCTATCGCGGAGAAACTCGAGGACATCAGCGCCGACAAGGCACGGGACGCGGTGTCGAAGCTCATGGAGCTCACGCCAAACGTGGCACTCGTGCGGGTCGGTGACACGATGCAAGAGATGCTAACCGTCGACGTGAAGATAGGAGACGTGATCGTCGTCCAGCCGGGCATGAAAGTGCCATTGGATGGCATTATCCTTGCAGGTGAATCATATTTCGACACGCACGCTATCACGGGTGAATCTGTTCCCCGTCTCAAGGTGCCTGGCGATGGCATCTACGCATCGAGCATCAACGGCGATAACCTGGTCGACATTAAAGTCACCACGGCACCAAACGACACGCTCATGGCGCGCATTGCGGCGAGCATACGGCTCGCGCAGGCAAACAAGAGCAAGACCGAGGCATTCATCCAGAAATTCGCTCGGTACTACACGCCGGCCATCTTGGTTTTCTCCGTGTTGTTGATGGCGATCCCGTGGCTGGTATTCAACCAGCAACCCTTGCCATGGATATATCGCGGGCTCATCTTGCTCGTGATATCATGTCCCTGCGCCCTCACCTTGTCAACGCCACTATCGATGGTTGCCGCGCTCACGAAACTTTCCCGCGAAGGCATTCTCGTGAAAGGTGGCCGCTTCATCGAAGAGCTCGAGCATGTCAAGATGCTCGCGTTTGACAAGACCGCGACCCTCACCGAGGGAAAATTGCGGCTTCATGACAACGTTCCATTCGAAGCGGGACTCACGGAAGAGGAAAACTTGCAATTGATCGCGAGCCTCGAAGCGAATTCGCACCACCCAATTGCCAAGGCAATCTTGAACGGTGCGAAGAATGTCAAGTTACTGCCCGTACAAGCATTTTCGGAAGTCAAGGGAAAAGGCATCACGGGCATTATCGACGGGTTCAGTTACATCGTTGGTTCTTCAAGCTATCTCCGCGAACTCGGCATCCCCGTTCCAGAAACGGAGCTTGATGAATACATGGAAGACGGGAAAACGCCTGTTCTCTTGGCCGGAGATGGCGAGTATCTTGGTATGATCACGGTCAGGGATAACCTTCGCGTGTCGGCGCCGGTCTTGCTTCGCGGCTTGAAGCATCGCAACATCAAAAGCATGATCCTTTCGGGGGACATGCAGGCGACGGTGGATTCGATCGGCAATTGTTTAGTCGTTGATGAGCGCTACGGCAACTTGCTGCCCGAGCAAAAGATGGAAAAAATCAAGGACATCCAAAGCCGCGGTTATGAGGTATCCATGGTCGGGGATGGCATCAATGACGCGCCCGCGCTCACGCAATCCAACGTGGGCATTGCTATGGGGAAATCGGGAACAGACATTGCCTTGGAATCAGCCGACGTCACGATCATGAACGATGACCTCACTAAGATCCTCATCCTGCTCGATATCAAGCGGATCGCTAACCGCATTATCAAGGAGAATATTTGGATTTCCATTCTTGTTAAAGTATCGTTTGCCGTGCTCACGGTGCTCGGGTTCATGACGTTGGCCATCGCCGTCGGGATCGGCGACATGGGTGTCTCGCTCTTCGTGATCTTGAATGGTTACCGCGTGTTCCGGTACCGGTCGCAATTCCAAGACATTTCCGAAAAGGATCTGGAAGTGGAAGCCACGCAGATCATATGCTCCAATTGCAAGACTTGCTTGACATATCCACAACACCATGGCCGTGAGATGATCAAGAAGGACGAGGATCTCGTCTGTTGGAAGTCGCTGGTCGCGGAGGTCTCTGCCGACGTGTGCAAGGAACACTTGTCCTTGAAATGCCCGACTTGTAATGGCCCGTTAGAAATCAAGTGAAATTACGGCAACGAAGCATGCAAGCTGTATTTTTATAACTTGAAGTTTCTTATCCGCCAAGAATTCAATGAAAAAAGAAAAAATTGGTGCCTCTTCAGGGATTCGAGCCCTGGATCTCAGGATTTCTCATTGCTGTTGAGTTGACCCTAGTTTCTTGATGGATTATGAGTCCTGCGCATTAACCTGTCTGTGCTAAAGAGGCGCGTATTTTTCGGTTTTTCGTTGATTGAAAAGGCTAACCAACGAGTAAGAAGTTGAATTAACGCGGGATTTTATTAATGTCGAAATCTGTTTATGTCGAATTCTCATAATTTAGCGGAGGGGGTTATCATCCGTCCTTTCGTGTATTTGTGATGGCGTCCTGAATATCATGGTTCTGGCGATAAAAATGATGAAATTAGCGCGGTGGCACGGAGCGGGGTCGATGTGCATAACATCGAGGGTGGTGCAATCATCGGACTTGTGGCGGTGGTTGGCATTTATCAATCGATACAAGCGTGGAAAACACCAGAAGCAGTTGTAAACATTAGCCAAATCCAACTCTTATTATTCCTTTATTTATGCTTGTACAAACCATTCATCAATGATGTTAATGATCGGCGCCCTCGTTGGTGAACTTTCTGACGACCTTGGTAACGTGCTCAGCCCTGTTATCAAGCTCGTCGTGACTGCATTCGGCACCGCGTTCACCATCGCCATGGCATTAAAATATATAAGGAAACGGCGAGAAGATCCAGAGGATCCGTCGATCGTTCGACGAAACATGACATTGTTGCTGGCATTGTATACTGCAGCAGCATTGTTAGCGAGTTTTGATGTATTACTTGGCTGGAGGGACATCCCGCACGAAAATGCATATACCGGCATCTCGATTTCTCAAGTTTTCACGGCCGTGGCGAATGGCTTCTATTTTTGGTTTGTATTGCAAGTCTTGTACGTGGATGTTGAAAAATCCCGAAAGAAGCAATTTTACCTAGTTATTTTCGTGATCATCGAGATTGCTACCACGACATCGAGTCTCGTGTTGAAATTGATGGCAAGCGGAGCATATTTATTGTTCTTGTTGATTCACATCGGGGCAACCGGCCTTGTTTTCATGCTCGTGCTTTTAAAAGCGGTGACGCTCGGTAAACATTCGTTTAACGAGGAATATCGAAGAAAGTTCAATGCCATCTGGATCGGCAGTTGTTTTTGCTTGATCTCGCTTGTCTTGTTCGCGATAGATGCGTTTTCGACCCACGTCACGATTTATTCGATCATTGGCTGGTTATCACTCTTGTGCATGAGTTTCTTCTTGTGGCGAGGCTATTATTGAGCGACGCGTGTAAAATTCGGGTAAGAAAAATCAAGCAGAAGTCGTCAGAACTTGATGCTATAAATCAAATTATCGATGATGTGCTTTCCGAAATCCATCGCTTGCTCCAGCATGCTGCTCGGCACGAGATTCGTGTAGCTGTCCATGAAAAAATCGACCACGGTCCTGAGATTTGCTTTTTCCTTGATTAATCCGATCACGTCATTGGCCAGCTTACCGAGATCGACTGCTTGAATGGATTCCATCAATTTTTCAGCCACGATACGATCACCACGTAAAAATCAAATGATTTCCCAGCGGCCGCAACGGTCGCCCCAGCGTGCCACGATCTCGCCGCTGGGCATTTTCACTTGCACGATCTCGCAATTATTTGGACAGCCACCGCAGTTGAACGTCGATGTCGTGAAGTCGATATCAGCGACATCAAATCCCCTGAAATTCGACACGTAGTCGTCTCCTTTCTCGGTAAAGTATTCCTTTGCAAGGATAGCCGCCCCGATGGCACCCATGAGCAAGTAGTGTTCGGGCACGGTAATGTCCGTCTTGAGATGTTCTCCAAAGGCTTTCACGATGCCTTTGTTTGCCGCGACACCGCCCTGGAATATGATCGGCGCCTGGATATCCTTGCCCTTTCCGACGTTGTTGAGGTAATTGCGGACGAGCGACTGGCACAAGCCGGCGATGATGTCCTCTTTTGAATATCCCATTTGCTGCTTGTGGATCATGTCCGATTCCGCGAACACGGTGCACCTGCCAGCGATCGAGACGGGTGTTGTTGCATTCAGTGCATAATCACCGAAATCCTCGATGGCAATACCGAGCCGGCTTGCCTGGTGATCGAGAAAACTGCCGGTCCCGGCAGCGCACACGGAATTCATGGCAAAATCGACGACGATCCCGTCGCGAAGGATGATGATTTTCGAATCCTGGCCACCAATCTCGAGAATGGTGCGGACATCGGGATAGACCGATGTTGCTGCGACCGCGTGTGCAATGATTTCCGTTTTTGCAATATCTCCGCCAACGATACTTTTCGTGAGATAGCGCGCGCTGCCCGTCGTCCCGACCGCCCTGATATTGATCTCGTCGAGTATTTGCTCGGCTTCCAATTCCTCCTTCATGTGCTTGATGCCGAGTTTCACGTTGTCGATCGGCGAACCTTGGTTTCGCAGCCACGTCGACTTGATAAGGTTGTTGTGCTCATCGATAAGAGCAATCTTGATCGTGACGCTACCAACGTCGATGCCAAGGAAAAGTTCCTTCCTCGTTTCCCCGGAAGGACCGGTTTCCTCCTCTGGTTCGTGTTCTGTTGCTGTCATGTGACTATCACGAGCTTCGTGAATGGTTAGCTTTTGTTTTTTATTTGGCGTGCGTGTTGCTCCGCGATGTATCCTTTCGACTCCCGCGCCATGAACGAATCCATGGTTTCCTTGGCCTTGGCATTCTTCTTGCGTTTACCTTGCATGAGATCGACCATGGCTTCGAGCCGCGTGACCAAGCCAGCCTCGGCGAGGTTTTCATCGAGCGACACGAACAGCGGCGGAACGTTGTACTGCTTGAAGAGCTTGTTGGTGATGATGCCGCGAGCGGTGATTTCGGGCATGCACGTGAAGGGATACAGGTGATAGAAACCATCATACCCGTGCTGTGCCGCCCAGATATATTCACCAAGAACCCACACGGCCTCGCCACCGATGTCTAACGGCATGTACGGCTTGGCTAATTGTGCCATGTATTTCCGATGGAAGTTCATGTGAAACTTGTGGATGACCCAATCGTACAAGGACAGCGTCTGCGTGACCTCGCAGCCCAGGTTCCCGAGCTTTTTCTTCATGTCCCGGTTGACATATGGTTCGAGCGTGACGTGAATTTCGCCAGTGACGAAGACCTTCAACGGTTCGATGTCCTTGTTCATGTCCATCTTCGCGAATTCAGCCTTGATCACCTTTCGAAATTCGCTGAGCTCGGCCACGTTGTTTGTCGAATCGAGGCGTTCAAGGAGCTCTTTCTTTATGCGGTCGGTATCGCCGCGATAGATTTCCCTGCAACGATATTTTCCCTCTGCGTTTTCGATGTCCTCGATGATCTTTGCCTTGAGCAAGAAGAGCTTGACCGCCTTGATGCCGGCGGAGATTTTCGCGAGGCCCTTGAGCTCGCACACCTCGTCGAAGGTCTTGAGCCACTTGAATTCCAGGAGGTCGCCTTGCGGGAGGGCGATGATGCGGAAGTCGTAACCGAGGTCGCGAAGGATGCGCTCCTGGATCGCGTGGTAGAAACCAAACCGGCATGGGCCGAAATCGGTTGCCGTGATGATGTTGGTGACGCCGCTCTCGATCGACCTGATGAAATCGCCCATGTTCACCTTGAAGGGGAAACAGACAAATTCTGGCGAGTACTTCACGCCGAGGTCGATCGTTTCTTTCGTGATCGGTGGCGGGAAGACGACTTCCGCGCCGAGCGATTCGAGCAGTGCCTTGAAGGCATATACCGCCGAGCCCATGTTCGGGAACGTGATTTGCATGGTTAATTAGCGCCTCCGAGTTTTTTACGTTTGATCATGTCGACGAAGGTCTCGATGCGCGTTTCCAAGCCCGCGGAGCCTGAATGCTCATCGACGATGAGACTCATGTACGGGATTTTCTTGGCTTGCATGTCGCGCATCACGATCTCCGCGATCAACGAATCCGGCCCGCATGCAAAGCTGATGATGAAGATGATGCCGTCCACGGCGGAACGGCCGCCATCGAACAGGTAATGGGACGTTTGCAAGATTTCTTGCTCGTTACCCCAATAATTGTCAAACTTTCCCCCGATCTTCACCCGGTTCTTGAATTCCTCGGACGGCACGTTTTCCAATGCCATCACGTTGACGCTCATTTTTTCGAGCTTGTCGAGCATGTTCATGGTCGTGTAATCCTCGTACACGTTGTAGGGATGGCCGAGAACGAAGATCGTGATGGGGTGGCGTTGCATGTCACGAGGATCGGGAAGTGGCTCTCCTTTTTCGAGCGCATTTAACGCCTTGGTTATGAAGATTCCACCCTTGATGACAGCCTTGAAATCCTTGTAGGATTTCACAGCCTTTTGATATGCAGCGGTGGTTCTTGTCACATTAGCACCGAGCTTTGCCCCTAACTTAATTGCCCATTGAATTTTCAATGCCTCCTTGGCGTTGACCTCCCACACGAGCAATTTCGGCAGGTGCTCGAAATTGCCGCGCATGGCATCGGGTAAGCTCAAGAATTTCGGGCAGTAAAACCCCTGGGGATCGAGGCTGATGTACCGCGGGATGAAGATGTAATCCAGATCGGGATAATGGTCGAGCAGATATGCAACATGACCGTAATAGATCTTGATTGGCAAGCAAAGCTCGTTGAATCCGAGTTCTACTCCCTTTTCCACGATGTTCTTGTTCGTGCGTGGGCTTAGAACGATTGTACAGCCCAGCTCTTCCAAGAACGTCTTCCAGAGCGGGTAGAACTTGAAATAGAGCAACGAGCGAGGCATGCCAACGGTTACCATGGAATCCATGGCCTCCAGCAGATTTCAATGAGGTCCAAATCGTGATATAACGTGCATATTTCTTCCAAAACCTTGTAAACTATAAAAGTAATTTATCGATATTTAAACAAAAGCACGATAAATGATGAAATAATAATCCACGAGATCATTCTTATTAAGACTCTCGTGGCTCGTTTCCTTGCGGTGCCAGAGGTAATAATAACGATGATGCTAGTATTATAAGAAAAAATGAAGGGATATTCTGACAAAAAAAGCAGTTAGTAAAACAAAATTTCACTAATAACTTTTACACCAAGCAGTTCTTCAAGGCGAGACCGCAATCCCGCGAGAACCGTGTCATTCTTCATCTTTCTATTCGTTTCGACGATCCAGCTAGAACTATAATTATTAAGGTATAGGTGGGCTATGACAAAGCGAGTAAACCTTCCTCCTTCAATCGGTTGCATGCAATATTCCTCCTTGAAAATTTGTAAAGTTTGTCCGCCGCTGCCGCCCACATTTGGCTCACTACTACTCATCTCCATATCATGGTTCTCAAGTGAGTCTTGATCAATAAAATCGAGTAATTCTGGATCCAAAATTTCCCACATGTCTTTAGTTTTATAGAAACTTGATTGAAAGAATGGAAAACCCGCTGATCCATTTATCTTGTAACTGATTACATCGCTTTCTTTTCCTTTCACAACTACAAGTCCATCACTTTCGGGATAAAGCGTCTCAATTTGATTCTCGAGTTCATTTCTTGCCACATCATCCAAGATGCCCACGTCTTGAAGAATGGCAGCGACGCCTACCAATTGTTGCTTTGTCGGTACGAAATTGCGATCATCAATGAATAATCCAACTGCCATTTCGACGCCCATAAATAATTCACCATCATATAATCATATTTCTTTATTCTAATATGGATTGAATAATATTTGCTGGAATCCGATCGATATGACCTTTTCCATCTGGCCAACCAGATCCTAAGCAGAAGTCCTCAGAAATTGGTTCAAGCATTGAAAGCAAGGTTCTCGGCTGTGCATCTAAATCAGATATCGTGATAATATCAAAATCCATTCGATTCTGATTTATCGGATGTAATTTCGAGGATGAAATAGTATCAATAAAAATCTCCGACCCTGCAGGCAATGCACAAACATTCTCTAGATTCAATCCGCCACATATCAAATCGAATGGAGCCGAAATTTCAAACTTTTTATAGAAATTAACAATTATTTTTAAGAGAATAAGGATTTCCCTTAACAAAGAACCGATCCCCATATTCATTATATCATTAGGGTTGGGTTGCTTTTTTCGATTAATAATCCAGATGGGAAATGCAAATTGGAACCGGCCGGTTCTGTCGACTTCAATTTGTGAAAGTCGATACGTCCCTCTATAGCCTGCTCGGTCCGTGGTACCATTATCTGGAAGTATTTGGTATAATTCATCTTTAAATTCCAGTGGCTTAACCGGAAGTATTGCCGGAGTTGTAGAACCAGCAAACCAAGGTTCAGCACTTTTAATTTTAGTTATAAACGCGTCGTGATCAGTTTTAATGCTGCTGTTTCTCTTGCTGCTTCCTTTTGCGGTCATAAGCAATTTGGCGATTTCATCTTTCGTACTACGAATACTATTCGGGTCATTGACGATAGTATTCACCAATTTCCCGATTATCACGATGGGGAGTGTAATGCGATTAGTAATGGTGCCCGGTGCTACCGTTGATAACCCTTGGATGACGAGACTGAGATTCTCACGGAGTGCAGGGATATCGCTTTTAGTGACGGTCGGTCCCTTATAATGAACGCAATCATTTCCATCGTGTTTTATTATATTGAGCTTTTCAATCAATTTATCCGATAAACCGCTAAAATGGCCATCCTCTCCATTGGTTTTGACTGCTGAAAGGACCGTTATCAAATCAGAGAGATCTCGGCGACGCCCACGAGATGAATCAAAATAAAGATTTTTTTGATTGGAAGCCAGCGCAGCGTCCAAGACGTCAAACAACATATTTTCTATTAGATCCCTCATCAACCAAGGCAAGACCGTGAAATATTTTTCGCTAACCGCACAATTATTTAGCAATTCTACCAGATGTTCATATCCTTGAAACGATGGAGGAATATCTTCAACAAAAGAAGTTGCACGTTTCGAGGATTTTTTACCCATATTAATCCCGTCTTGAATTCTTTAATCTATCTTGTTTTTCAAGTTCTTTCCCTTAAATCCATCATCCTTAGACTATAAGGCTGGTGGTTTAGACTGCTTTGACAAGCCCAAGGTCCACCGGCTTGTCATCTAAAATAAATGTCTCTCGTGGATCCTTTGATAGACGACCAGGATTAGGTCTCTCTTTCCAGATTTAATATTTACAAAATACCTTTATATAAATAATATAATAGCAGGGTCATTATTATGTCAGCATTCTGAGGAAAGTTCACCATTTTCACAGAATTATATGTTGAAATAAAAATAAAGGCATCGGCGGGGTTTGAACCCGCGGTCTTTTGCTTACCAAGCAAACGCTTTACCAGGCTGAGCTACGATGCCAAGGCTTTAAAGAGCCTATCCAGGTTGTCGGTTATGTTACCGACGCAGCCGCGACGGAGTACCCGGGCAGTTTCTGGGGCGCGGGCTCGAATTAAATCGATACCGTTACTAAATCAAAAGCCGTGCTGGGTTTAAAATCTTGCGTAGAAGCACAACCGCCATGTTTAATAATCGTCCAGTTGATTTGTTTCTATCAAGCATCAAGAAGGAATACGCCGTGAAAATCATTTCGAGGAATACGCACATGTCGACAAGCACGACGCTCGTGAGATCCTCGTGTAATCGGGAGGCGTGAAAACCATGACATACAAGTGTCCAGAATGCTCTGCCAGGGAAGTTGAAAAGATATCAATCGAATCGGATGATGGAAAACGCATTCAAGCTGATTTAAAGAACCAGAAGATTCATCTCCCCAAGCTCTATTCGACGCCGAGTTTCAAGGAGGAACTTAAGAATGTCTTCATCATGTATTGCAAGTCCTGCGGGCTTGTCGAAATCGTTGACCTGAAGCGTAAGGAGTCCCTCGTGAAAACGCGGCTGCGCAAGAAGCAAGCCGGTATCCGGGACCTCGTGGGCGGGCTCTCGATCGCGCTGGCATTCCTCGCTGCGAGCATTGTTCTCATATTATACCTCGACATCACGAATGCCATAGATTTTCAATCGTTCAGGATCTTAAATCTCACGCCGGAATTGCTCGTCATCCTTGTCATTGGCATCGCTGGAATCTTCGTGTTCTTCATCGCGACATCATGGATCATCATCAAGATCTCGCGACAACATTTCACGTTGCTAGAATTTACCTTCAAACTTCACCGACTCATATATGGTGATAACGAGTTGTATTTTTTCGAGTATTCGAGCGAGCGCGAGCCGATCGGCATCAAGTCCACGCTGCGCAGGTCCATCTACGGGGCAATCCTCGTGCTTGGCATCGGCATTCTCGTCATCGAGAACTTCTTGACCATTCCCGACCTCAAGAAATATTTCTGGACCGCATCCACCATCACGATGTTCGCCGTGCTCATCGCCCTTCCCGCGATCTTTATTTTCTTGTATGTTTCACCATGGATTACCCGAGAAATCAATTTGTATTATCATGACAAGCACCGGGTCGTGAAGAACGTCGGAGAATGGCTCGATTCTGCCTTGCAATTTTTTGCCGGGATCGACATTCTCCTGACTTTCATCATCTTGCTTGACTCGACCATCGCAATCGGGTGGATCATTTTCATCCTATGCCTCGTCATGATCGTGTTTTCATGGTTCTTGACTTTCACGTCGATTTTTAACGTGTTCTATCACGCGGAAATGAAAAATTCCTTCAAGGAGCACTTGAAAGCAAAATTCTTGCTGCCCATTCGACAGTCTAGGTTGGCACCGCAATTCTATTACTGCCAAAACTGCGGCAATCTACTCGATTTTATTCATGAAGACACGTGCGGGAAGTGTGGAGAGCGCATCACGAAATGCATGATATGTGGCGACGTCCTTGCAACCGTGCGGACCGAACCCGGAGCCCCGCAAGAACCCGAAGATAAACTCACGTTGCTTGCCAAGAAAATGGAGCGGAAGTTGAACAAGATAGAGGCGGATGTCGTGAGCGAGCTTGCTTGCCCAGAATGCGGAGCAATGGCGCACGTGGATGAATTTTACTCGTGGGTGCAGATGCGCGGCACGTGCCCAGCCTGTAAGAAAAAAATATCTTTTGGTGATACATCGACCTCGATCGACGCATGATCGTTGGAAGGATCGAGAATGGTGAAACCAAAGGTCGTGCATTATTTTACCGGCCAATTTCTTGAAAAAATTCTGCCACGATACATCCCCTTGACCGCGATCGTGTTCTCGGCGTTCATCATCGTGGCGCTCCTCTTGTTTCCCGGTTATAAATTCTTCGATTATTCGATCAGCTCGTTGGGAAGCCCGCTGAAGAATCCCCGGGGATGGTTTTTTTTCTCCGTCGCGCAATGGAGCATGACCGTGCTCTTGTTGCCATTTTTCATTCTCGCATCCCGCGTGCTCTGGAAATACCAGCCTCGCCCGGCTTTCATATTCCGGATCGCCGCCATCGTGATGATGACCGGGACGGCAATTGTCGGGTTCTTTCCCGAAGCACCTCCGGTCTATGCCGTACATTACATTGCCGCTGGCATGATTTTCGGCGGGTTTTTTATTGCAGCGGTTACATCTTGCCTTCCCTTGTTCATCATGAGGCGCCAAACAAGGTCGACCAGGCTCAGGATCTCCGTGGCAACATGCTTGATATTCACGATCTCTGCCTTCACCACCATCATTATCGGGACTGCAATGTCCGCAATGATCTTTTTTGTTGCTGGTGGTGATCCCGCGACTTTCGGGCTCTTTTTTTGGGAATGGATGTATCTCGCGAGCATGATCGCGGACATTGTACTTCTAGGGAATATCATGATTAGTGAATCATCGACGTGAGGACAAGGTCCAAGGATATCTCTTTCCCGTTTTTTCCACGAAAACCTCTTAATCTTGAACTTGGATAAGAATCCTTGGCATTTCTCGAACCGATGGAATGCTTCATTCGAGGATCCGGACTTACATGTCGAAGAAATTCAAGACATGTTAAATAAAGGAGCGAGATTAAAACATGAAAAGAGGCATGTACTTTTTCGTGGCATCGTGCTTTGTCATGATGTTCATGGTCGGGATAATCCTTACGACCATGCCGCGAGGCGGGCAAATGACGATCCCGCGAACACCATCAAGTATCGGTCCATGCTTGCAATCCACGAAGGCGGGGAGCAGCGATCCAGCTGGTGACGAGTGGCCCATGTTCCGCGGGGCGCTTAACCACACGGGCGTGACCACGACGACGCCGGTAAAAAGTGCTGGACCATTATGGACCTTCACCACTGGTGGTGACGTGGATTCCGCGCCTGCCATCGATGGTGGACGCGTGTACGTTGGATGCAACGATAACAAGACATATTGCTTGAATGCGACGACCGGTGCACTCATCTCGTCATATGCTACTGGCGCGCATATTTATCATTCATCCCCCGCCGTTGCAGACGGTCGCGTGTACGTGGGGAGCGAAGATCACGGGGTATATTGCTTGAATGCCACGACGACAGCCCTGATATGGAAATTCAACACCAATTATTTCGTGGAGTCTTCTCCCGCCGTCGCTAGCGGGCGGGTATACGTGGGAAGCGATGACGGCAAGCTCTATTGCTTGAACGCCATCACGGGCGGGTTGAATTGGTCATATCCGATCGGGCTTGCCGGGGCATCATCACCTGCCGTCGTGAACGGGCGCGTTTATACTGGAAGCTCAAACGGTTCTTTTTACTGCTTGAACGCGACAAACGGCAAGCGCTTCTGGAACTGCACGATGGGCAATGACGTGGAATCTTCTCCCGCCGTCGCGAGCGGACGAGTGTACGTGGGGAGCGATGATGGCAAGCTATACTGCTTTGATGCTATCACGGGCACCATTTATTGGTCGTATCTCACGGGTGGAGCCGTGGCGTCTTCTCCCGCCGTCGCGGGCGGGCGCGTGTACGTGGGAAGCGGAGACGAGAAAATATATTGTTTTGATGCCATCACGGGCACCTTCATCTGGTCTTACAGGACAATGGAAGGCGTGTCGTCATCCCCTGCCATCGCTGGTAACCGGGTTTTCGTGGGCAGCGGCGACAACATCACCTACTGCCTGGATGCAACCACGGGGGCACTTGTTTGGTCGTATGCCACGAGCGGTTACGTGTATTCTTCCCCTGCCATTGCTGCCGGGCGCGTGTACGTGGGTTGTTGGAATAACAAGTTGTATTGTTTGCCCATGGTAACGGTGCCGACCGCCCCGCAGAATCTTCAATTTAACTCCACCAAGAATGGGGAGATGCTCACGTGGCAAGCACCTGGCAACGGAGATTCTCCCATCACGAGTTACATGATATACCAGGGAGGGACGCAAGGCGGGGAAATATTGGTCGCGATGATCGGGAACGTGACATCGTACTCGCTTGCAAACTTGTCAGACGGACAATACTTTTTCAAGGTACGAGCGGTGAATGGCGTTGGTGCAGGCGCCCTCTCCGACGAAAAAGGAATCTCCTTCGCGACCACGTACGTGTCCCCGTTCATGCCTGGTTATCCGGCCGGCATCATGCTTGGATTGATCGCCATCGCGTGCACTGTCCTCGCGGTCAAGACGAAACGAAAAACTTGGTAGCAGGATTGATTTACCGCAATTTTTCTTATTTTTCAACGACGTTACAGCATTATAATGCTAAGTTCGACCCGTTGTCGTTAAATTCCAACACCCTCTTGGTTCAAGACGAATATTTTAAGGCTTTCGTTCTCGAGAAAAGCTCATGGAACCATCACGTGCAATGCCTTTCCGCATCGGCCTGCGGGTCTCCCTCCAACCAGCGTCGCTGGATGATGTCCCAGTAATCGTGAAATGGGCAAATGACCCGGCCACGCGGCAATTGGCAAGAAACAGCTTCCCGCGAACGCTGGAAGCGGTGAAGAAACAAGTTGAAGACAATGCAAACGTGTCGCAGAAGAGTGACTTGATCTGGTTCATAGTTTGGCACAATGCAGACGCCAGGACCATCGGCGAAGCGAAATTGACCCGAATCACGTGGGCAAATCGCAACGCGGCGCTCTGGGTTGGCATCGGTGACACGGATTACTGGCATCAAGGCCTGGGCCGCGAAGCCGGCGACCTTGCACTCGGTTATGCTTTCGATGAGTTGAACATGCACAAGATCATTGTTCACGTTATCATTGACCACGAACGCGCCATCGCGGCATTAGAAGCGGCGGGATTCAATCGCGAGGTAACGTATAGGGAACAAGTGTATTTTGATTACACGTACCACGATCTCGCCGTGTATGCCATGTTCGAGGCAGATTGGCGAGCGGCGCATCCCGTGGAGGACTGATCCGCGATCATGACCGAGAGTGGAAAAAAGTCGTTGCCCGTGCCGTTTCTTGCTGGCACGCGCGTGAGCTTGCAACCACAATCCGAGGCTGATGTCACGGTAGCCATTCCTCGCATCAATGACCCCGAGGTGCGGCATTATGCCCGGTCGACGTACCCGGTCACCGTGGAGGCACGCAAGAAAGAGCTTGCCGAGGTTGGCGAAATTTCGCAGAAATCTGATTCGATCAGGTTCGCTATCTGGCTAAACGCGGAAGAGCGCGTGATCGGGGATTGCGGGCTCAATAACATCTCGTGGACCGACAGGAATTCATGGGTCGGGCTGGGGATCGGTGACAAGACAATGTGGGGGCAAGGAATAGCCATAGAAGCCGGCACGCTGCTGCTCGACTACGCGTTCGGGGAATTAAACCTCCACAAGATCATCGCCGGCATTTTTATGCCAAACAAGCGCAGCCAAGGGGCTGCCAGGAAAGGTGGGCTCGATTGCATCGGCGTCCTGCACGATCACGTGTTCGTCGATGGTCATTTCATCGATTCGTGCGTGTTTGAAATGTTTCGGGACGACTGGATTTCCCAAAAAGATGCTAGAAGCAGTCTCTTGGAGGGAATACTGCCACCATGAGCACGTTAGCAGGCCAATCTCCGCAAGGGTTCTTCATTGTCGGCAAGACCGTGAGCTTACGGCCGATCATCGATGCAGACAATTCCTCGTTCGTGCAATGGTTGAACGATCCCGAGGCACGGAGATATCTCCGGGTTTTCTTCCCCATCACGACCGAGAACGAAAAAAAGTGGCTCATGGAAGGCGCCGAAGTCGGGCAAAAGTCGGAACGGATAACCTTTGCAATCGTCTTTAATGACGGGGATCACCCCATTGGTGATGTCGGACTGCACGAGATCTCGTGGCCCGATGGCACGGCCTGGCTCGGTCTCATGATTGGCGACAAGGCTTGCTGGGGCGCGGGTTGCGCGACCGAGGCAGGCACGTTGTTGCTCGATTACGCGTTCGGCGAGCTTGGCATGCGCAAGATCATCGCCGGGATTTATGAACCCAATATCCGCAGCCGGAGGGTAGCAAAAAAGCTCGGGTTCACGCTCGCCGGGGTTTTCAAGGATGATATTTTCGTTGATGGCAAGTACCGCGACGGCTGCATCTACGAGTTGTTCCTGGATGAATGGCTTGAACACAAGCAATGTCTGGAAACGATAGATGTATGAGGCTTAACAAAAACGCATTAGCCCGATTTTTTCTATAAAAGGCTTGTACTATCGAGCATATATAGATTTGATTCACTTTACATCACGTTCACGTCAAATTGGACACAAGGGGTCGCAATGAATCGTTCTCGCGCATTCCAAACCATACTATGCCTCGTGGTTGGAGCGGCGTTCTTGCCGGTATTTTTTGCACTTCGGTCATCGAGCAACGATGCTCAAGCTCACTCGAATGGCTTGTCATCGGTCTCGATTTCTGGTAGTAGCGCGATCGTGCCGATCGTGATAGCGGCATCGTTCACGAGAATCACCGACGAGGATAACCATCTCGTATTCAAGACAAAGCTTGATATGACGTCGGCGTTAAGTACCAGGGAAAACATCTTCGCCGTCATCGAGCAAAACCCGGGCATCCATTTTCGCGACATTTGCCGCCAGTTGAAAAAAGAAATCGGAGTTGTGCAATATCACGTGTATATTCTCAAGAAATTTGGTTTGGTGACAAGCGAAAAAGATGGTAGATTCACCCGGTTCTATGCCAAGTCGGCGAAATTCGATGAAATGGCAAAAAATATACTTGCATCATGGCAACGACCCGTTGAGAAGAACATTTTATCAATGCTCGCCAATGATGGACAACATCAAGGTATCATGAAATCCATCATGCAATCGAGCGGCGTGACGAGCCAAGCAGTCACGTGGCATTTAAATAGACTGAAAACGAATGGTTTGATCTCGAGCGACGATGGCGGATCTCTTGCCTTGACACCGGGCGCTGGAGACCGGATACATTCGATGGTTCGGCAAGGAATCATAGCCTTGTAATCGAAAACGTTTTTACTTCTAACTTTCTCTTTTTTACCAGGTGCCTTTCTGACAAGGACTCATCAAAAGTGCATGGCCATTCTGGAGCGGTTGATCATCCTCGGTGTGGTGCACGGCCAGCAATCGTGCATCGACGAGACGAAGCGCGTGATCGAGACGGAGGAACCGGAGATCGTTGCCATCGAGTTGCCCCCGAATTTTCCCGGTTCCACGGTCGGGAACATCGATGACGCTATAGAACGCGTATCGAGCAATTATCACTCGTTTTTCGAGGCATTGAAATCCCTCGGACTTCCCGAGAAGTACGCGGGCAAGCTCGAGGACTTGTCGATCGGACTGGCATTGGAGGGGTTCGAATTTCTCGCGGCGGTTGAAACGGCGAAGAAAATCGGGGCTCGCGTGGAATTCATTGACATGAAACGAGACAAGATCTTCCGGGAGTTTATGGCCGAAACGATGGCAAATTTCTTCGAAAAACCGCTCGAGTTTGTTCCGGGGCTAACATTTCCCAAGGGAGGCATTCCCGGGTTGTCCACCATCTCGAAGATCGTCACAAGCGTCCTCGGGGAATGGCAAGAAATGTTCAACATGCTCACGAGCATCTATAGCCAAAAAGATTACAAGCGCTTGCTCCGTGACATCCAGCCTTTCTTGAAACGAATGGACGAGAACCCGGTGTTCCGCGACGTCCTGGTCGATCACAGGAACAGGTTTATGGCGGATAAGCTCCTTGACTTGTTGAATACCAGCACGGGCACGGTCATTCTCGTGACGGGATTTGGGCACGTCGATGGGATCAAGCAAGTCTTAAGCGAGCGCACGGGAGAAGAAAGCGAGTAAATCATGCAAAACCCGATCTCGTGCCTGATTCATCCCGACGTGCAGGATCGCCTTCGTTTTCTCGATGATCTTGATGGGAGTAGCCTTGCTGCCTACGTGGCTTCGGTTTCCACGCCAGGCCCTTTTTACACGGTGCGCGCGAACACGTTGAAAACCACCCCTGGCGACTTACTCGAAAAATTGCGCCAAAATCACGAGGATTGGACATTTCATGGTGATGTCGTGGTTCCCGAGGCGATCATGGCGGACGTGGTGGGGCCGAGAGACATCGAAGACATCGAGAAAAAGGTCGAGGTCGACAAGTTTTCCGCGGAATCCATTTCCATGGGCGCGCCCTTGTTCGCGCCAGGTTTCAAGCAGCCGCTGAGCCGGTTCGCTCCTGGCGAGACCGTTGGCATGGTTGCCCGGTTCACGACATCGTGGGACGGGCAACAGCACGAGGTTCATTGCGGGAACGGCATTGCCATGCATCCCTCGAATGTCATGCACACCTTCGGAAATGGCGTGGTGATTGCCACCGATCAAAGCCCTTTCGGTTCACCGCCGGTCCAGGAATGGGACGAGTATCGCGATGGCATGTTCCTCGACCAGAACCTGCCTTCCATGGTCGCTGCCAGGGTTTTGGATCCCAAGGAAGGCGACAGCATCGTCGACATTTGTTGCGGCGCCGGGGGAAAGACAACGCATCTTGCTCAGCTCGTGAAAAACGAAGGCACCATCGTGGCCATCGACCGGGCCAGCAAGAAAATCGACCGGTTGCAGCAACGAGCTGGCCGCATGGGCATCACGTGCATCAAGCCCGTGATCACGCGAACCGAGCGCTTGAAACACGTGCTTGACCGGTTCGAGGCCGATGACGTGATCATCGATCCCCCCTGTTCAGCGTTGGGATTGCGGATGCGATTCTGCATCGACGAGAGCGCCGCCGACCTGGATAATTATCGCGTGAATCAAGAACGCATCTGGGACAACGTCATGGCTGCGGGGTTCGTGGTGCCTGGCACGCGCGTCGTTTATTGCACGTGCACCATCATGCTTGAAGAAAATGAAAAGCTCATCGCGAGGGTCATTGATAAGTACGGTTTCAAGATTGTAGATCCACCATTCAAAATTGGCCATCCTGGAATGCAGGTTGATGGAATTTCCGGCGATGAAGCAGCCAGGCTCGTGCGATTCTATCCGCACCTCGATGACGTGATCGGGTTTTTCATCGCCAAGCTTGAAAAAGAATGAGAAAGAAAGGAGGCATGTTCATCGCTTTCTCAAGAAATGGACGTCGTCCTCGAAATATCCCGATAACTTGCGATCTTCGACCATTTTTTCAAGCATCCGTTCCACCGTGTCCTGGTCGATCTGGAACGGAACATCCAGCTGCTCGTCATGCACGCGAGTTTTCAATTGCTTGCTCAAGTCAGAGATGGAAACGCGCTTCCCCACTTGGCACGCGTCCATGATGAAATCCTCGATGTTCGTCGACACCTCTTCCGATTTTTCGAGGATAGATTCGATATTGCGCGGCTGTTCAGGGCTTAGCAAGAGTGCTTCGAGGTCTCCAGGGATCTTTTGATCGATAGCTTTGCCATCCGCGAAATCCAACGTCGATTCCTTGGACAACGCGTTCAATTCCTTCAAGAATTGTTCCTGGTAGGCTTCATTTTCCGTCTTTTGCCGGTATATTCTTCCCCCATCAACGAGATCCACGTATCCCTTGAAAAACCCTAGCTTGATGGACCGCTCCAGCAGTGACTCTATTGTCTCATTGTCTGGTATCACGAAACTCTCTGCTTCGAGCGTGGTAACTAGTTCATCCGTGGTGATGGATCGGGCATCCTCCAAGCTTCGTGTAACGATGCGCACGAAAGCTTGCAGCATGCTACGTTCCTTGGAGTCGTTCGAGGATCTCGATATCTTGAGCCGCGGACCTTGGCGAGAATACATGGTCCCGTTCAATATGAACGGTAGGTGCCGTTCCTTGATCGCTTGAAGAATCAACGCTTCAGTGTTGAGTTTCAAGTTTTGTAACGGGGGTAGCAAGTCATTGAGCATGTATCGCAAAACAACGACATCGATGTCATTTTCATTTGCCAGCAACGACTCGACATAATTCATGGCTATCTTCTTGAGCTCGTCCAATTTTTGCTCATATATTCCTTTCATCTCCGCGACACGCCGGCCATCCTTCCTATCGTGGTCTTGCCGGCCTTGATTTGCCATTGCGTTCCGCTTCTGTGGCGTGTTTCTCAAAGCCATCCCTCGACGAAATTCTTTCCTAGTAAATATCTTAACACTACTAGACCGACATCAATATCGTGCATGACATTAATAACTATGATCATTCCTATCGATCTAGCTCGGGCGAGATCCCGGTGCTCGAAAACGGGTGAACTATAACATGAAACTAGGCATCATGAGCGATACACATGACCGGCTTGATATCGTCGACAAAATAGTTGAATTGTTCGAGAATGTCGATGCAGTAATGCATTGTGGTGACATTTGCTCACCATTCGTGGCGAAAAAACTCATGGCATTGGAAGGCAAGCCATTTTATGCAGTTCGGGGAAATAATGATGGCGATATCACCTTCTTGAACCAAACCTTCGCTAAGCTTGGCCCGATCAAGGAGAATGGCCAGGTTCTCGATATCGAAGGTCGAAAAATCTTTCAGCTCCACGGCCACGCCATCCCCGAGGACCAGATCACCGACATCGCCGTGGCGGGCAAGTTTGACATGGTCGTCTATGGTCATTATCACCATGTCCGAAACGAGGTCGTTGGCGAGAAAACACTCGTGCTCAATCCCGGTGAATCATGCGGGTATTTGACAGGTGAATGCACGGCCATGATCGTGGATTTGCAAGAGGACGGGAACAACGTTGTCCAGCTGTTGCAACTCTAACTAATATTTCCTTTTTTTATAAAACCAGTCAATTAAAAGAAGTGGTTCTTCACGAGTACATGCTTGATGTGCTTCGGGCTCAAGTCTGCGAGATGCCGCTCCTTCAAATCCGCGCTGATTTGCGCGGGCAGGAAATCGAGGTTGTTGAACTTGATGGAGAGAATTTCGTGGTCGATGATCTCCCGCGGATAAAAGATGTAATTGCACTTGGCGCACGTGTTGAAATTGCCATAGTTCTTTTTCTTGCAGACGGGGCATGAAGAGACCTTTTGATCTGAATATGCCCATACGTACGTGACTAATAACGCGAGCAACCCGAGCGCAGCGAACCCGATCATGTTTCTCGAGCTATTCTTGAGAGTCGTTACGAGCTGGTTGAACGTGCCAAGAATGTAGTTGAGGATTTGCGACCAGTTGAACGACGTGATGCTATCAAGATACGTCTTGATGTTGAAATAGACGAGCACCCCGAAGAAAATATCAAAGACCAGGGCTGCTACTCCCGTGGGGCGAGCAATGACCTTCTTGGGCATCAAGTTCTTGTATTTCGGGATGGCACGCTTCTTTAATTCGTCATAAGCCTCGTCGTCATTCCTGCCAACGAAAAGATCTGGATCCGGAGCGTTTCTTTCTTCCGGCGGCAGCAATGACATCGGCTCGTCGTCATCATCTGGTAAAAGAGACATATATTCCTTCCTTGAAAAAATGTTGTTGAAGTGCTGTTAAACTTTCCACAAGTATTGATCAAAATATCTCGTGAACTCTTTTAATCGTTTCTAAGGATTAAAAAAAGGGGATCTATGGATAAAAAGAGGCATTTCGCCGATACTATTGGGCTAGGCCGATCTTGACCAAAAAGGCCATCATGTCGTTAAAGGGCATCATTTCCATTCCGATCGGCCTGTAATAACGATCACCACGCAAAACATCGTTCTTCAGCCACTTTATAATTTAAATTATCGAATAAGACATAATGACCGTGGACGGAGATATTCTCGAATTATCTCCTCTTATCATGGTACACGAATGTTTCATGAAAAATCAAGAAGTGCGAAGTTAATCAGTTTTTTCTATAATCGAGGAAATGATGACAATGCAAAACAAAACCTTTACCACGATAACCAGCATTTTCGTTATAATCTTGATGATTGGTTCCTGCTCGTTTTTTTTCGGGCCAAGTTCAAGCTCGACGGAAAAAAATCCAAACACTTGCACTGCAACGGGCGGAAGCGCGTCATCAAGCATAAACCAATCGAATTTCACTGTGTCGCCGTCCATGGTGCCGACGACGCTATCCTATTCAAAGCAGCAATCAGTCGGGGTGAAAACTGATCAAGAACCGGTCGTCATTCCAACGACGGTGCCTGTCACGCAGACCAACATCACGTTCACCAACATCTCGGTGAAACCAAGCATCTTGCAGGTCGAAACGTATAGCCTCGATCCTGAATACAATCCAAGCCCGCTCTACGGGTTATATCTCTTCCAGCAGTTCAAGGTGCCTGGGAATTGTTACGTGAATTGGGCAAGCGTTTTCATCGAATATCTCAAGGTTGGATCGGGGAAGCTGGAGAATTGGAGCATGTCCATTTTCAATTCGACCTTCTCGACAGTTACCGGCATCGTCATGCCAGACGCGGAAATCGTTCCAACGCGAACGATCTTCAACGGGACCGACGAGGCAAAACCCTCGCCCTTCAATTATCTTGGCCATTGGGAAAATGTCACGCTACCGCATGTCCTCTTGAACTCATCGAAAACTGCATTCAATCAAGGATATTTCATTTACTTCCTAGCAGTGAAATTACCCCCCTTTGTAAACGGTGTTCCTATCTGGTATTTTTGCCCGAATAACCAAGGCCTTGGCGTGAATGCAGGGAATGCGTTCCTGTGCACGGGCAATTTCTCGGGGCCAGGAACGGTGCGTTTATATCCAGCAGAGCTAGGGGGCATCCATTTCACGCTCATCTTGAAGTTTTCCCCTCCAAGCGCGTTCTCGAAACCAGCTGATATTGGTTTGCAAGTCAACAACCAGCCCGTGAGCACCACGGGGAATGGCACGGGAACATTTTCAACCAATGATGTTTACGATCCTGTGAACAATCAAGTCGTTGACAACATCACGAGCGCCTGGAGCGATGAATTTCCTGGCTCATTGCAATACAAGGCCGCGACGTTCAACGTGGTCACGAAAAACAATTTCATCCCGTCGATAAACGCCATCCAAAATGCAACCGCGATCACCTGGAACGTTCTCTATTCGATCCAAGATGCAAGTCTCGCCGGAAAGGCACTGACGATCGACTCCACCTTGCCGCTTTCATGGACGCATTGGCAAGTGTATAACGTGACCAAGGGTTCGACGAAAATCTCAACCGTTACCGTCACGCGTGCACCCGCGGGGAATGCCATGCTACTTGATGCCAAGGGCTTATCCACGGGAAAGTTCTTGCTCGTGGCCGTGGCGCCCATCATTCCTCTCGCCGTGAGCTTCACCATGGCAGGACACCAGCTCAACGTGTATCAAGACCTGCAGGGACAGGTGCTCGTCGTGCATGGCCCGAATGGCGAAGCGATGATGCTGCGCAGCGATTACGAGGGCGGAATCAGCAACGTCGCGACCATCGTTGGCCTTCAAGGCCCAGGCGCCACGAGTAACCTGGCGAAGCTCGATGGCATATCAATTCGATTCACGAATGATTCCAAGGGACCATTCATCCATCCCGGGGGACCTATTACTTTCAAAAGTTACATCAACACGTCATTTGATCTCTTCGTGAATCCACCCCAAGGGTTCCTCGCAAGCAGCATTCGGGACATGGAGCTCGTGCTGGATTACGCATCGTTCAATAAAAGCTGGTGGATCGCCAATTTCACGGGCGGCACGATGCCTGACAATCCGTTACATTGGAACATCGATAGTTTTACCCCGGCTGATTGGTATCTATTGCTGGCCTACGACACCAATGTTATGCACATCAATTTCACCTATAATTCTACATACCACCGGTATTCCGATTTTTATTTTAACGTGAGTGCCACGGTATACAACGAAACGCTCCTTCCCTTGAATACCATCAAGACCATGCAATTCACGCTCGTTTCGAGTTTCAATTATAGCAACGATAACGTGGCTTTATTCATCAAGAATCAAGCGCTTAAGAAGTTCGTGCAGCTCAATTCGACCACGAAGCGACTTGGTTACGATAATGAGTCGGTCGTGACATGGAATAATGCAAACGAGGTTGGCATCTCCAACATCTCGCAATATATCTTGAACGACGGGAAAAACACGGTGCAGGTCATGTTCCGCCCGACGAATAAAACTTACAACATCAATCGCCTCGCCAAGTCACACATTTTCGAAGTAAATGTTGCGTTGCTCAATTTCACCTACACCAACGCCATGAAAAACTTCTCCCTGCAAGTCTACAACCAGACATCGGGAAAGAAACTATCTCCAATTGCATTCTCGCCCGGCGTTGGTCCTTCCGAGGCACGATTCAACCTGACATCCCTTGCCACGAACATCGGAAATCTTTTTAACAGCACCACGAATGGCACGAGAATTTTCATCAACGCAACGGGCATTGCTCCATTCGACAACACGATATACTTCGATGTCGACCGCATCATGCTCAACATCACGTACAAGGGGATTTCAAGGCAAACATGGAACCAATCCGTGTACAATGCCGCGGGCGGCTTGCGAATTGCCATGTCGAACACGACGCTGTTTAATTCCCCAAGCAATAACATGACCGTGCACGTCCCGTTCAATGCCATCATCGATTTTTACAACAATTACACCTACAAGGTGATATGGTCAAACGAAACCGACTTGTCAATGGCATCTTACAACTTCACGATAAACCGCTTTGCATCCACGATCACGAGCAGTGGCGTCTCGACAAGCACGAGCGTGCTGGCCGGCTCATCATACGGCGTGCAAGCAAAGCTCATTTACACGGGAAACGGGACGACAATATCTAACAAGCTGCTCGCCTTTGATTTCAAGGTCTTGTATCGAAACGGCACGCGGGGTGACGTGATCGAGACAGCCGGAACGAACGCTACAGGAAGCGCCCTGACCAAGCTTGCCACCGTTGATTCCATGCGATCCTTCACGTATGCCGTGAATTTCACGGATACGAATCCCGTGTTCATGCCTGCCAGCATTGCAGTCAACAAGAACGTTACCGTGCTAAATCTGCTGGAATATGCCGCGATAAATGGCATCGCATCAACATTAACCAGCACTAGCATCACGACGGGCACGAGCGTGCTAGCTGGTTCGGTATACACGGTGCAGGCGAACCTGGTATACACGGGAAACGGTACTGCGATAGAAGGTAAGTTATTGACCTTCCATTTCATTGTCATGTATCGAAATGGCACGCGGGGTGACGTGATAGAGACCTCGACGACGGACGCTGCCGGAAATGCCCTTGCCCAGCTTACCACGGCGGATTCCATGCAATCCTTCACGTACTCCGTGAATTTCACGGATACAAATCCGTTTTTCAAGCATGCCAGCATCATGATCAATCAAACTGTTAACGTGCTCAACACCTTGGAATATATGGAAAGTATCATCGTGAATTATGCTTTCATCATCTTTCCTGCCATCGGTGCGGTTATCGTTATCGGAATTGTAAAACGTAGCTCGGATGTCAGGAAAAAACGCCGATGGAGTGCAGACGCTGCAACGATTCGCGACGTGATCAAGATCCAGCACCTGTTGGTCATCGCGAAATCCGGGGTTTGCCTGGTGAACCGTTCGTATTCCCAGATGCAGCTGGATGGGGACTTGATATCGGGTTTTCTCAACGCGATATCGACGTTCGGAAAGGAAGTCGGTGGAAAGGGAACGAGTGCAAAAGCAGGCGAAGGCGTTGTTTTTGACTATCAAGACTTCAAGATACTCTTGCAAGAGGGCCGGTTCTCGCAAGTCGCCATCATCTTGAACGGCGTGCCCAGCGATAATTTGAGGTTGCGCGCAAAGGCATTTATCGATGGCTTCGAGCAAGCCTACGACTTGCAAAACTGGCGCGGCAACCTAGATTATTTCGAAGGTGTCGACAACTACATCGAAAAAGCGTTTGAAATCACGCTGATCTACCCCTTGATCGTCAATCAGCGGAAGAGCAAGAAAGAGATCAAGACCGGTCTCGGCAAAGCCTTGTTCGAGGTCGGCGAAGCCGTCCAAAAGGAGAAGCAGACATTTTACCTGTCGACGTTGCTGAATTATGCCCAAGCTGGACGAAAAGAATCGCAGGATCACGTGCTCGCGGAAATCTATCGGCTAAAACGCGAGGGGTTCTTCACGTTCTATTCACCGCAGGCCTCCACAGCGGCAATTTGAAATTTTTTCTTTTTTTAACAGCGTTTCATCGAGAATCCAGCAATTGCAACGCCATTTGCCACGATTTTTTCGAAGCTGGCGACATTCCCTTCTTGTTTTGTTCGTGCCAGGTTGATGGATCTTTAACAACTTCTCGGTTTATTTGTGCCACGAGCTGCTCCCACGCGAGCAAGTTGTGCTTGACCCGAGCCCGGGCATCACCGAAGGATCGAAAGACTTCATCCTTGGTTTTCCCCGCGCACGCGTCGCACGTGCAAGCCCACGCGAGGGATGCTTTCTGTTCAAGCATTTGACTCGCTCGCATGCCCTTGCCGCTGCCGGGAAAAAACACGGTCCCGTAGGCAAGCGCGGATTGCACGGGCGTCGAGCCATCCGTGCTCGTGGCACCGAGCGCGGCGACGACCGGCAGCAACGAATAACTCGTCAATCCAGAAAGGTGAAACGAAGCTTGCCCCGGGCCTTGCAATCGAGCCACGGCATCCGTGATTTGCAGAACCCGATTAATTCCCTCGACCCTGTTCCGCGGAGACTTGAGAAACTCCGATACCCCCATGCACAAATGCTCGTGGCCGTCATCCATGGCCCGCTGGAACCACGTCTCGGCCATGGCGACGGTCGAAGGTTGCAGGGCGCAATACACGGGAATGTCGTAACCCCGCGATTGCAGCTCATCAGTGGCAAAAGTTGCGTTGTCCAAGCAAGCTTGCATGTGACTCTCGTCGCCCTCCTTCTCGATCCAGTACATGGGATCGTTGCCAGGCTGGACGTTCATGGACATAAAGCCAGCAGTGTGATCATTTATCAAGGAGATTTGCCGATCGAGTACCACCTTCCTCGTGCGCTTGGCTGGGTCAATGGTCCACCAATTGCCAGAATGCACGAATTGCGCAGCTGGATAGGCTTGCAACGCGGACCTGACCGCGGGCGTGCAGTCATAACCAATCGTTATCGGGACTTGAAGCCCGGAATCCTTGTAATAGGTATAATATGTGACAAATGCCATTGTTGCGATTGGCATTGGAGCATGGGATTATAAATTTTCCAGCATAGGTACATGTCATGTCTGAAATCGTCTCTGAACTCAAGGCAAAAATCGAAGATGGCTCATTAGCGGGGGAAGATCTTCCTTCCGTTCTCGATGCAATCGTGGAAATTGTTAATAACAACAAGGATTCTCAGGAACTCATGGCTGACATGGCTGAGGAAGGCGATGAGGTCAAGATCAACTTCATCATCCCGGAAGTCGGTGACCGTTGCTTGGCCATTATCGGCGGGCAAGCATCCCATTTACCGAGCCAGGAACCAGACGCGACGGTCACCATCTCGACAGACGCTGATACGGCGGTAGCTATCTTGTCGGGAAAATTGGATGCTTTTGCTGCTTTCGGCGATAAAAAATTGAGCCTCGAAGGAAACCTGGCAAAAGCAACGGCCTTGATCTTGCTCTTGCAAGTCGTTGGCGACACGCTCGGCATCGAATTCAAGAGGTAACAACGCGATGGTCAAGATCGCCTTCATCGGTGCTGGCTCTATCGTGTTTGCCAAGCGCCTGATCAAGGATCTCATCGCGCAGGAGAAGCTGCGGAAGCAAGGCTTCACCATGTGTCTTGAGGACATCGACGAGCATCGCCTCGACCTGATGCACCAATACATGGAAAAGTACAAGGAGGACAATGCCAAGGAGCTGGAAAACATTGAATTCGAGGTGACGACGAACCAGCGCGATGCCATCACCGACGCGAAGTACATCATCTCGGTCATTCAGGTCGGCGGTCTCGACGCCTACAAGATCGACCTGGAAATCCCCTTGAAATATGGTGTTTCCCAATGCGTTGGTGATTCGATGGGTCCCGGCGGAATGTTTCGGGGCCTGCGCACTATGGTGGTGTTCGACACGATCATCCAGGACATGAAGGAGGTCGGGTACAACGCGGGCGTTGCTAGCGGCGCGAAGCCGTTATTCCTCAACTACACGAATCCCATGGCCGCGAACACGTGGCTGTGCAATGCCAGGTGGCCCGGCTCGACGGTCGGCTTGTGCCACGGCGTGCAAGGTACATCTGAAGAGCTGCGCCGGTATGTCGGGGCAACAGAGGAAGAATTCTCGTTCTTCTGCGCCGGCATCAATCACATGGCGTGGTTTCTCGAAGTCTGGTTCAAGGATTCGACGCAAAAGGATTCGAAATGGCAGAACGGGTATCCCATCATCTGGGAGCATTTCAAGGACGAGCCCGAGATCATGGGCGGAGAAAAGGTGCGTTGGGATATGATGAAGGCGACCGGGTATTACATGACCGAATCCAGCGGCCATTTCTCTGAATATTTGCCATATTATCGCAAGCGCGAAGATTTATTGCTAAAGTACAAGGGTGCTGAGCAAGGGTTCGATAGCCTCCAGCATGCCGCGTATTATGACGGCAATGTTGCGAAAGCGAGCATGCTCGATGAAACGTTCGAGAAGGACCTTGCCTCTGACAGAATAGCGCTCGAAAACCACCCGTCGAGCGAGTATGGATCCCACATCATCAATGCCTTGGAGACGAACGTGCCTTTCCGGTTCAACGGCAACGTGTTGAACACGCGGGGATCGTTCATCACGAACCTCCCTGCAGATTGCTGCGTCGAGGTGCCGATCTTTGCCGATTACCACGGCTTGCACCCCCAAGGCGGCATTGAGCTACCGACTGTGTGCCAAGCATTGTGCACGAGCAACATCATGGTGCAAAAAGCCACGGTCGAGGGATTCATCGAAAAAAGCCGTGAAAAAATCTACCACGCGATCCTTCTCGACCCGAACACGGCCAGCGTGTGCTCGCCGGAAGAGATTCGATCTTTGGTCGATGACTTATTCGAAGCCGAGGCTAAATGGTTACCCGGTTTCTAAAATTTCTTTCGCGTGAAAAGATATGGCGGGAAAGAAGCATCCGGGGAAAATTAGCTATTACGAACTCGACAATGGCGAGGAAAAACTCGTGAGCGTCGATGATGTGCAGAATGTTCCCGAGAGCATGCGGTTCCGCAAGGATGTGTCTGGTACGGATGTACCTGTCGTGAAAACCGTGGCGATCAAGGATGCTAAAGGCAACATCCGGGAAATTATCGAGTATGGCCCGAAGGGCGAGTTCTTGCAATCGACCATGGCGATGCCGCCACTACCTCGCCCGGTATCGAGCAAGCCCCCCGTTCCGAAACCAACAAAAAGCAAACCTTCGAAGTGATAGGATGAAACTCGACACCGATAGCATGACGGCATCGGAACGCGTGCTAGCGACGATCCGCCACGAGGAGCCCGATCGAGCCCCGTGCTTCTTGATGGGCATTCCCCCGTATTCCAAATGTTTCAAGGAATTCGAGGACCGCGAAGAGCACGGGCAACTCGACGAATTTTTCGATGACGAAGCCAATATCATGATCACCCCTATGGGCGACATGACTCTCAAGTATTTTTTCGGCGCTGACCTGGAAATGACCTCGATAGGCGTTCGCGGCCGAAATAGCCCTACATACTTGCTCAACCCGGATGATTCCCTCAATCCCGATCCAAGCGCGATGATTGCATTACCCAAGGGCTCGGAAGGTCGATATGTTAGCGATGGGCAAATTAGGGGCATCAAAATACTCGCGACCGGGGAACAATATAACTGGTATCTCGATGGTTTTCTCAAGAAAAAGGAGGATGCCATCAAGTTCTACGACGAATACGGATGGAACGCTGATATGCCCGCAAGCAAGGCCAACGTCGAAGCCTACGAGGAATTCCAGCAGCGGTTCGGCGATCGCATGTACTTGATTCCCCAGATCGGCGGCCAGCAACTTTACGAGAGTATGTGGGTCATCATGGGGCAAGCCCGGTTCGCGTATTATTGCCGGAAGGATCCTGACTACATCCACCGCCTTGTTAATGATCGGAAGGAAGCACAGCTCCACATCCTCGATGAGATTGCCAGGTATAAACCTGCGGCGGTGTTTGGTGGTGATGACCTGGGGCAAAAGGGTCGCCCGCTCATGTCTCCCGACGCGTTTCGCACGTTCTTCAAGGAGCCGTACCGGGAGATCTTCGTGAAAATTCATGATATGGGCGCGATCGCCTTCAACCACAGTTGCGGTAACATGACCGAGCTCTTGGCAGATTACATTGATGCGGGGCTCGATGGCTGGCAATCGCTGGAGCCGGCATCGCTCATTGACCACGCAGCGCTCAAGAAGAAGTATGGTGACCGGTTCCTGTTCGTCGGCGGTCTCGATAGCCGGGAGATATCCTTTGGTACGACAGAATCGCTACAAAGGCACGTTCGGGTCCAACTCTTGAACATGGGCATCGGAGGCGGCTACATTCCAGGTCCGACCCATGATTTCCTGACCGAAACACCTCTCGATAACTGTATGGTCATGCGCGACGCCATCCAGCAATTAGGAAAGTATCCTCTTTGTTAAATTCGTGCCAGCAAAAAAAGTAAGTATTTTGGTTTTTCCCTTAATGAAACAATAGGAAATTGTTGCTCATTTTCCCCGCTTTCTATCCACGTTCATGATACCTATCGCGACGAAAAGGAGCACGACGCACGATGCCCAGCCCCCGGCCATGATGTACAAGCCAGTATTTCCCGAGAAATAATTCAAGGAATCCAGGTAGCTTCCATAATACCACACCGTGAGCTTATCCACGCGAATGGATGAACAAGTGCCGCGCGGGTAATTTTGCGCGAGGGCGACGAAGTCCCGAAGCGCCGCGAGGAGTTGCTGGTTGTAGCCAGGAATCCACAAGCCCGTGTTCTGGCTGTTGTTCCCCCACTCGTTCGGGCAGATCACCTGGCCGCCATACTCGTAGATGCAATCCAGCATCTGCATGTAGGCCCAATATTCATGCTGCGTCCACAGGTTCCACTCGAAGATGCCCCAGCTCGGAATGCTATCATTCGTGTTTTCATTCAATGCCAGCTGGCCGATGGACTGCCAGGTTTGCGGCGATTCCCATGAGTAACGCGTCACGCCGGGATTGCAATACGGGTTGGAAGACGTCTGGATGGGATCGCAGCGCTGGTATCGGGCTGATGGATCGCCGGGTTCCGAAAGGACCTGGTGGCTCCAGATCATGTCGCGGGGGAATCCTTTTTCGTAGATCCAATAGCACTGCCGCTGGACGGCTTGCTGGACCTGATAGATGCGAAAATTGGTCCAGGTCTCCCACCACGGGTTACCGACGACGTCGACGACGGAAGGGGAACGCGGTGCATCGACGTTGGCCCACGTAGCAAAATTCGTGCCACAAAGCGCATTGAATTGTGCCAAAGACCAATTTGCCTGCGCCCAGCTCCGGTACTGCGCGATGGACGCGTTGTTGTAATCAAAATAGGATTTATAGTGACCTGGATTTGTCGCATGGAAGTTATTATCATTCTCGTGAATTTCCGAGTCTGTGCTGAAGCCGGCAAGCAAGGTCGGATGCAAAAGCCACCAGGCGTGGATGATCGTCAGGGACTGGTTAATGTTACGTTCGCGAAGATGCTCCCAATCCGTGTTCGGCGCGAGGCTCCAGTACCGGTCATTTGGTCCAGGATTGTACTTGATCGGCGTGCAATTGTTATCTTGATCCCACTGGCAATTCGAAATGTTTTCTCGCATGGCAAGAATGACGGGGTTTGTTGAGCTGGCTTGGCCCCAGTTGCCACCATTCATGTGAAACAGGATTGGCGTGTTGGTCATCGCGCTGATGTTCAAGTCCTGGATTAGATTGATTGGATCATACGATCCGTTTGCATACAGATTATTGGTATACCAGCAGCTCACGGATCGACCGATTCGAACAAATCCGCTTTCGTTGTAATCATTGCCTCCGACAAGGCTCTTCATGTAATTCATTTGTTGAATTCCTGATGCAACACTTTCTCCTTGCGCCTCCCAAATAGGCAAGATATAGAATATGTTGGCGTGATCGGGCGTGACACCAGCCGGATTGGCACTCCCTGCGGTAATCAACGGGACAGGTATGGCATTCGTTCCAGAGATCATTGGCCACAAGGCAGTGCTAATACCCGAAATACAAACGATGGCCAGAATCACCCCTTGGATTTTCACCACGCGCCTCTTGGGAGCACCTTCAAGCATTTCTTTTCGAAGCACAACTCCATTTTTCTGGTGCATGACGATAACAATCAAGAGCAAGACGATACCTATATCACCAGTAACCACGCCCACGTACCAGCCACCACCTATCAATAAGCTCGCGTTAAAGATCAATGACGTGGTAATGAACGTGATCGATGCGAAGACGCCTAGATACAGCCTCGGTTTCTTGAGATATGCGGAAACGCAGATCAACAGGATAATAACCGACGGTATCCCTATTGCAGGGAAGAGGATGAAGAATATGGTTTCCAGCTGGTTAATCCAAAGCGGCGATGGGACGACATCATAAATCGTGTGCTGGATCATGAAGATCAACTTGATCCCATACTCGAGAAAGAAGGCGCATGCACCGAATTCCAGAAGCAATATGCTCGCACGGTACAGTGTGATAGCTTGATGTAAGTTATTGTCGTTCATGATAGTAGTTCATTCGCATGAACTTAAAGCGTTGTGCCGTGCGTGTTGCGATTCAAGTCATTCCCCTTGAAACCCTTATCCTTGGGATCGCGCCATTCATCGGGAATTTTCGACACTTTTTCCCGGCCTGTCGGCGCGTGAATGGGCTTGCCCATGGGCCGGTATTTCAACGTTCCGTTAAAAAAATCGGTTATTCGAGTCCTCGCCAAATCGACATAGGCCGGTTCCTTGTCGACACCAATTGCCTTGCGTTCGTGCATGATCGCCGCGAGCAATGACGAGCCAGCGCCCATGAAAGGATCGAGCACCCAATCCCCGGGATTCGTGTGGGCAAGCACGCAGCGCTCGCAGAGCTCGATGGGAAACTGGCAAGGATGCACCGTTTTTTCCGGATGATTGGATTTCACGTTGGGGATCTCCCAGATCTCGTTATCCCATTCGCTCGCGACGAATTCCCACGTGTCCGACGGGTTTTTTCCGAGCGGGTTGCCCGATGGCTTGCCTTTATTCGGACCTCGGTATGCGCGTTTTCCTGGATATTTTGCCGGCACCCGCACGTCGTCCAACCGGAAGAGATACTCGTCAGATTTCGTGAACCACAAGATGCTCTCGTATCGACCAGAAAACCGCTTGCTGCAATGAAGCCCGTGATTGAAATGCCAGATGATGCGGTTCCGCAACTGGAGTCCAAAAGACTTGAACACGGGGTAGAAAACGATATCGAGGGGGACGATCTCCCCGCCATCGACGTAATTGCCGGTCTCCCAGCAGATGCTACCATCATTCGCGAGAACGCGAACGAGCTCCCCGATGACCTCTTTCTGGAAGGCGAGATATGCTTCGAGTTCCTTCTGCGTCTCGTATTCCTTGCCGATGTTGTACGGCGGTGACGTGATCACCAAGCGGATCGAGTTATCCGGGATGGTTCGCAAGAAATCCAGCGTATCGCCAAGGTGCACGATGATCGATGCATCTTCGGAGAACTCATCCGCCATTTCATGCTTCAATCGCAAAAAAACGTTCGAGGCGACATCGATCGATGGTGATTTCAATCCTTGCGAGTTCTTGGTGCGATCTTCTTCGGGTTTCAACCAGCTATCGAGCATGCCACCACTTAGTCTTTTATTTTCGGCGCGTGCTTTAGGCATTACTTAATAATTACTTAATAACGGTTTCTTTTCCAAGCACGCATTATTGGTTCACGACAGCATGCCATTCGTGGGTAATGATGCATCGGCCGAGGCATGCGTTTTTTAGACATAGTCGTTCATGATCAAGATTTCCTTGATCTTGCCACGCTTCTCGATCTTCGAATTAATCGCCCGGTTTGCCATGATCGTCACGAGCTTGAATCCTTTATACAGTTCGAGGATGAAATCGCAATAGGAATTGCTGAGCATAAGCTTGCATTTCTTGTCATCCAAGGCAAGGAACACGTCCTTCAGCTTTTCCTGGTACTGGTTATCAAAGCACTCGCTCGTGTAACTCGTGAAATTCGATGTCGATGACAAGGGAACGTACGGCGGGTCGAGGTAGATGAAATCATTTTCACGGGCAAAACCCAAGCAACGTTCGAATGAATCGGTTATTAATTCGACATTCTGCAGCGCATCATGAACCGCACGCAAATTATCCTCATCACAAATCAATGGATTTACATATCTACCGAACGGCACGTTAAACTCGCCTTTCTTGTTAACTCGATACAATCCATTAAAGCAAATTCTATTTAAACAGATAGTTCGCGATGCGCGCTCGATGCTGGACCATTTCGCAAACTCTGAAGGAACCCGGTCCACGTCTCGCATCTTGTAATAATAGGCTTCTGCGTACACGTGTTTTTTCAATGACGCAATCAAGTCATCCACGTTATTTTTGATCACGTCATACACGTTCATCAATTCGTGATTGTTGTCGATCAAAATGGCTCGCGCAGGTTTCAAGTAGAAAAACATGGCGCCGCCGCCGGCGAAAGGCTCGATGTAGGTCTCGTACCGATCGGGGACATATTTCACGATCTGAGGAAGCAATTGCCGTTTTCCCCCAGCCCATTTCAAGAATGGACGCGGCACGTCCATGCTATTCTTGGCCATAATTTTGTCGAACCTGCGAAATTACAATGACTAGTATTCGTAGCAAGATTTCACGTTATCAATGTCTTCTCCAAAAGGAGACATAAAAAATTATGCGCCTAGCATTGGATTGCTTTTTGCATAAAGACCTAGATGAAATCGATGTGCACGATGTCGAATGCGAGTTGGACTTGAATTCCTAATGTTTTGCCGTAGTAATAAAAATGGGGAAAAAAATGACTCATTTTTTCAACAGGTTGTTTTTCCTGAGGATCATCAATTCTTCAATCTCCTCCTCGACGCCCGTGGCATCGATCTTGAAATGATTTTTGAACGGGCTAATTCTGTGTCCAGCAATGCAAAAAGCCTTGATGAGGTTAACCAGGAACTTGGAAGGGCCGGACATTGCTGCTGTTTTTTCAATAATGCGCAAGGAGTCATCGTCGAAACCGCCGAAAAACGCAAGGACGGGGAAATAAATGAAAAACGGTCCGGTGAAAATACCAACGACGATTCCAAGAATGGCGCCGACAATACTACTGTGGAAAAAGCCTGTAATATAGGGAAGCACGTAATTTATCATTGCTAATATGTATACTGCTTCCACGATTGCGGCAATGCCTGGGGAAATCAATGACTGCCAAATGCTTAGACCTTTCAAGTGGAATACCTTCTTGTCGAAATAGAAGATGCCGGCCACCGCTCGCACGACCATTCCCACGCCGGGGGGGAAGACTAACGCCGGCCAATCAGAGTGGAACCAAACGAGCATTACATACAGCATGCCGATGTAAGTTGATTGTTCGATTCCAGTGAGAAGTATGTTTATTTCAGGCTTGCTAACGCCTTGAAAAAGTCCATCATTTAAGCTGCTGATCGCGATAGCAAGCTGGAAAAATATGTTGATCTGGACAATTGGAACGACGAGGAAATAATTGCTTCCCACGATGATACCAAGTAATAGTGAACCGTTAAAAAGAAGACCGACCATGAAAAAGCCTGTGACAAAATTCCATTTATATGCTTGTGCAACGTAATACTGCGAGAGTTTTATTTTCCCGTTGAGATATGATTCGGAAATTGTCGTCGTGATGTTCAATTGGAATGTCACCACCATTTGGCTGAGCATGGTCCCTAACGTATACATGCCAAGGAGGGAAGCATAGTTTTGCATGTAAGTCGTGACCAAAAGTATCCCGACGAGGTTTGCCGCGGGATATATCAAGCCGGATAGCATGGCGCGCATGCCGAACGAGAGGCAGTTTTTGACGACTTTCCTATCAAATTGGTAACGAAAAAGATCACGTATTTTATAGGATGGATCAATTTGCCTCAGCACGGGGGCCAGAAAATATGCGGAGAGAAATGCCGCGACAAAATCCTTTAAGTAAAAGCCAATGAGAGAACCTATCGTCGCTCCCATCATTTCCCCGAGTGCCGGGTTCAAGACACCAATGTACCGGAAGATGAATATGAAGATGATTTGCATCACGTTCTGGAAAATTTGTATTTGGATGAACCCGACGAGATTAGCTTTATCATATCGTTGGTACGATTGCAATGCACCTTGGAATACCCACAACTGTCCCGGATATTGCACCGTGGAATAAACGGCGATGAACCATGCCGCATACGACAAGTTCGTTTGCGGGACGTAAAATATCGCCCACATCGAGATGCCTGTTGTTTGGAATAAGCCAGTAATGAGGTGATACCAGGTATAGAACTGAAGATAAGCGATCGAATTTTTCGGGTTCTTGATATTTTCCTCGGCAACGTATCTTTGCAGTGCATTCGACGTGCCAGCACCAATCACCGTGAATAAAAGGCTGAACATGTTAAAGACGGTTTGTTGATAGCCGATTCCCGCGGGAAACGGGAAAACAAGATTTGGAATAAACCAGACTGTAAGCATGACGCCAAATCCTGCCGCGATCAAGATGAAAATGAGGTTGTAGAAGATTCCGGCGAGCGGGCGGTGAAACCCAATTTTAACCCAATCGTCGATTTTTTCTCCAGATGGTTCAACTGCATCGATCTTTTCTCCAGATTGTTCAACTGCATCTGTCTTTTCTCCAGATGGTTCAACTGCATCAATTTTTTCAAGTTGGTCGTTTGGCAATTTTATCCTCGTCCAGGTGGGTCATATCTTGCAAGCTGGATAATCAAAGGATTTGATAGATAAGAAGCATTTCATCCATTTTTCCTTGAACCAGGTAGGATCGAGCACCACAGTCGCGATGCAGTTTCCTTTTGTCTAAATCGCCTTGATCTCGACTTATTCTTCTTCAAGAGATTCGGAGTGGTTACCAGATTTCATACATGAGGATAAACGCCCCCATCGCCGCGAATCCACCCCCGCTCTGTTGGCACCGGGCCACAATGCCGAGCCGGTTCATCTCCCAAAAAGCCGTTCCGATGTTCCATCTGGATCGATAAAGCATCTTTACTCGATATTCGCTATCTCGTACATCAATTATTACACGAGCATTCGCCACGAGAAGGATTAGTGGAAATTTGCGTGATACCACCTTTTCGATGTGAAAAGGCTGAATGAACTATAAAAGAAAGTAATGCTAATAGAGGATGGACAATCCATCCAACTTTTAAAGGGAATATAATGAAAATAACGCATCGTACTTGTATAGCCATTGCATGCTATGCATTCATCCTTTTCTTTCTTTTAATCCACGTTTCCTCGGCTACAGCAGAATCTCGAGGGGAATTGACACCGAAAGGTCAAAAAAATTCTGTGATGTGGTTTCAAGAAACGATAACTTGGCCAGGAACTCTAACCGGGGGGTCATCAACGACATTTGCAATATTCCAAGATCCCGGCGTCACGGAAATGGAAATTCTCACGTCAGCAAAAGTGGCGGTCTATGTCTTGAACCAAACGGAGATGACCAAGGGGGTAAATTCGAGCTGGGACATGTCAAAATTAAAGCCGAAGGTTTCGACCGAGTTGAACACATGGATCAACGTGACGCACATCATCGAAAGCAACTTGACATACCAACATTTCCAGAATGACTGGGGGATCGAAAATTTCTCTACCACGTCCTCCACATATCACGGAACCGTGTATAATCTGATTTTTTACATTGTCATCGTGAACGAGAATAGCAATTACACCGAGTACTCTTTTAGATGGCAAACCCCGAATAGCACGTTGGACACACTTGGAACAGTTTTCTCAAGCGTTGTTTACATGGTATTGATTGCCGTGGGTTTCGTTCTCTTGATCCGATCAAGAAAGGAACAGAAACAGCCCGATCGAAAAGTAATAGCGCACGTGTATCGCAATTTTGCATATGGATTGATTGCAGGAGGCATCGCGACGTTTGTATGGCAATTGTGGGGCTGGTTATGGGCATCCTATCCGATTCTTAACTGGATCAACGCGTTATCCTTCAGTTTAATACCGCCTTGGGTGCTTGGCGGGGTCCTATCCCAAAATATCCTGACTTTCATGACCCTCGTTTGTCTCGGGGCAAGCATTGCCTTCATGAGCAATTCCATCGAGAAAGACATCCAAAACAGAAAAGTTCCATTCCTCACATACATCATGCTCATCGCAGAAATGCTGATCATCACGCTCGCAATCGTGATCGTGTACGTGCCACTGCTAACTGTTGCATTCGGCATCATTATCTATGCGTGGGTCGGGTCAATGCTGTTGATTGCAGCGAACATAATCATCACCTACATAAAGGTCATCGTGCAATCAACTGGCATGTTGCGGAAAAAAACCTTGATCGTGATGATCTCGGTTTTATTGATCTTTGTCGGGTTAATAGTTCGCGGTTTCATTCGCCCCGACTTTATCGCGAATGCAATTGCAGCATGCTCTACCCTGGTTTTTTATAAAGGGATTACAATGGATTAATAACCTTCCAATTGTTTTTTCCTTTCATAACTTTTTTCTGGTCTTTGTATCTATTCGGATGCATTAAAAAAACAATGCCGAAGATGATCAAATCGACTAGATTTATGGTGCGGAACACAGCCGGTTAAAAAATTCATGGATCCCTGGAATTTTCCGAGGTAACGCTAATCGTGCTCGTTTTCCTTGGAGCACGTGGGATCTGGATCAATTCAACAAAAGTTAGTACTCGACGATTTTTTACTTTGATTTACTTCATGATCCTTGCTTCGAAAGCATGCCGTGAAACATCTAGCGATTCTGCGCAGTATATAAATAGGACTTGTGCGGTTTCTTTTCACGATCATGGTTTCGCTTGAAATTCTCGGTGAAGGCGAAGGATCGCCACAATGGAGCAAGGATGATGACTTGCTCGATCTCACGGCGAAAATACAAGTGTTCATGAATGGCAATCCCTTGCCGGTGAAATATTTCCCCGGCGGTTTGGATGTCCATCTTTATGAGACCACGTTCGAGCTCTTGGATTTGCTCGGGAATATCGTGAAGGTAATTGGTGCCGGCGAAAAAAGGACCGAATCGATTTACCAAGCAGAGCTTTGTTACTCGGGGTCGTTTCTCACGGCGCAAGTCATCGATGAGATGACGATCCGGGCTGCGTTGCAATTTAATCCGATTAGCGTGGACGACGATGCGCTGCTCGCGGGAAGCAGCGATTACCAGGAACAAGTATCGCTGGAAAGCCTAGCCACGGAAATTTTATCGTTCGCAATCAGCGTGTATGAAACAATTGCTGATTTTAACCCGGATCTCGAGCCGAGCTTGGTCGATTTGCAATCGACTATATTAGATTACCAAGAACGCCTCGAAAAAGAGTTCAGCATCAAGATCCTGCCCCCCGTGCTTGATGATTCCCAACCGGAACTTTGATGAACTTTCTTACCCCGCATGATCCCCGTATCAATAATCGCTGGTCGCCACGCTTTCCGAAGTTAAGAAATATCGAAAAAAAGCGGGCTTCTTCCCATCAAGAGTACAACAGGCGCGATGAGCATCCTCGCGGGAAGTTTATTCCCTGTAATCCTTGCAAATCAAGGTTCTTAAATAATACTTAGTCAATACCAGAATGATAGTCGAGGTGGAATACGTTGAATGAAAAACCAAAAAGCCTTTTTCGACTGATTTTATCGGCGGGAATTGTCACGGGCATAATCGTCATGCTCTCGGTGCCCCTTGGTGCGCAAATTCCTGCCATTGGTAATCTCATGAACCCCATTGGCGGCGTGTGGAGCATCGATCACAACACGCCGAAGACGATGACCGTGGAGATGCCATTTTTACGCGGCAGCGTGACTGTCATGAAGGATGTGAATGGCATCCCGCATATTTATGCGCAGTATGAATCTGATGCGTACGCGACGATGGGCTATCTTGAAGCTCACGACCGCATGTTCCAGCTGGAAATGGAGCGGCGAGAAATCTCTGGCCTGCTGTCACAGCTCGTTGGGTCGGAAGCTTTACCGCTTGACGAATTCTATCGAAACATTCGATTGCATTCTGCAGGAGTGAACTTGTCACGTTATGTCGAAGCTACGGATCCTGCTCTCTACCAGCTCATAGGTAATTACACCGCTGGTATCAACTACGTCATCAGCACGACGACGGATCTTCCGCTCGAATTCCACTTGCTTGGCTTCGAGCCATCCCCGTGGACTGTTGGTGATGTTTTAGCGGTCGAGAAACTCATGGACGAGCAGCTCACGTTCAATTACGATGACATCCAGCAAACGCTCCTGAACCAGACGCTCGTGAATCAAGGATATGGCGCGGCCTTGAAGGAGCTTTACCCGAGGGTGACTCCCTTCCAAAAACCGATCACGGTCGATTATGGACATTATACGGGCGCGGGTGGCGAGAACCTGATTTCACCATTCGCGAGCGATCAATTCGCGAGCAACCTGGTCTCGCTCATGGATTGGATGCAATATGCGCAGCAAAACTCGCCGATTCCTGCATTTGAAGGATATGGGTCGAACAATTGGGTGGTGAGCAGCGCGAAGTCCGCGACGGGCAAGCCCATCCTTTGCAATGACCCGCATCTCGGCTGGTCCCTGCCCATGATATGGTACGAGGCTCAAATGGTGGCGGCCGACACGAACCTGGACGTGCAAGGATTTGCTCTCCCGGGAACACCATTCATCGTCATCGGGCACAACGAGAATGTCGCGTGGGGATTCACGAACGCGGGTTGCGATCACATCGATTGGTACCAATATAAAACCAACGGCACGAGCTATTTGTATAACGGCTCCATGACCCCCTTTAAAATGGTCACTGAAGAGATCCCGGTCAAGGGCCAGGATGATGTGTCGTTCACGATCAAGAGCACGGACGATGGTGTAGTTATCATGGCACCTGACCCACGAAACGGGCCCGTCCAGTACGAGAACGCGACAGGCGTCGCTATCGGGTTTAAATGGGTTGCCATTGTCGTGAACACGACGACGTACAGCGCGATTTACGGGTTCGACCATGCCATAGATTTAGCAGACTTCAACACCGCCCTCGCCAAGTTCTCCATGCCGAGCCAAAATATCATCTACGGTGACAAGTGGGGTGACATCGCCATCCGGTGCACGGGCCTCGTGCCTATCCGTTATGGCGTCACCAACGCGTCGAACGCGTGCCGGTTCCTGCTCAACGGGTCTTCGGGAGAGCACGGCTGGACGGGTCAATTCATCCCCTTTGCCGATTTGCCCCATTCCGTGAACCCCTCCCAGGGATATCTCGCATCGGCGAATCAGCTCAGTGCCGGTCCCGCGTATTCCTATTATTTCCAGGATACCATGGACTCGGGATACCGTGCACGCCGGATCAACGACCTTCTTGCAAGCATTCCTAAAGTGAGCGTTGCTGACATGGCACGCATTCAATTTGATGTCTACGACAAGAGTGCCGCGTGGTTCGTGCCGCAGATTCTCGAGGTGTTTACTAACAAGACTGAATTTCCCTCGCCGCAAAAAACGGCATTGATCAACCAATCCATCGCCATTTTGCAAGCATGGAACGACAGCAGCAATCCCAACCAGTACCGGATGTACGCGAACATGTCAGCACCGGCCATCTTCCAAGCGATCATCGATTACTACATGAAGGACACGTTCGATGAGTTTGCTCCCATCGCGACTACGCCAGGCTTTCAATATCCTGACATCACGGTGCTCGAAAACCTGACGCTCAATAAACCAAATTCGAAGTGGTTTTATACCGGGGCAAACCACACGACGTGCCACGACGTGATCCGCCAGGCCATCAAGGATGCGATCTCGTGGCTCTCGACGAACACGTCGTATTCGACGATAACCGATCCTACTGGTTGGCTCTACGGCATGGCACACAAGGTGGCATGGTATCACTTGACAAGCCTTGTTCCATTAAGCGTCGGCCCCTTGCCTGGGAATGGTTCCGGCTTCACGGTTGACCCGTCATATGCCCCATTATTCGGGACTGCAACGTGGGGCGCATCGTTCAGGATGATCATCGACATGTCACAGGCAAACCACGAGTTTAACACGTCCCGCATCGTGATCCCCGGCGGCGAGAGCGGCGATCCTGCCTCGCCCCATTACACCGACCAGCTCCAGCTGTATTTGAAAGGGGACTATGTCCCGGTCTATTTCCACGCGACCGAATCGGAATTCACGGCGCCCGAATTCGAGGCGAACTGGACATTCTACAGGAGTTGATTGATCGTGATGACGTTAACACGCAATGAAAAAATCCAGAGAATCGTCGCGAAGGCGAGCTTCTGGCTATCGGTCCTGGTGTCGTATGCTGCCATCTTGCTTTTCATGACGCGAATCTGGCAACTCGTTATCATTGCTCCCGTGGTTGGTGGCTTGTTATTTATCAAGGAGAAAGCAGGTCTTGGCTGGTGGAGCGGTTTTATCGGCGTGGCCCTTGCGACACTCACGATCCTGCTCTATTTCGTGGCAACGCAACCAGCCATGCAGACTGTCGACTTGCTCATGGCAATCATCATCGGCAGCGCGGGTCTCGGCTGGGTTGGTTTCTTGTTGACCATAGTGATTTATGCTTGCATCGGCGGGTTCGGGGGGCTCATCGGGTTCGCGATCCAAAAGCTCGTGGAACACCGCGAGAGCGACAAGTAGCCGGAAACAAATGAAACGGAACAATGAACGTGCGTTTCGTTCCATTTCTAACCCTATTTTTTCCTTTTTTCACGTCTAACAATTTTTATATGGTCATGAAGGATAACCTTCTTTAACGATAGAAAGTTGCGATAAAATCATGAGCGGTCGAGAAACGTATCGGGATGACGAAATCCAAATTTTTCACGCTGAAGGCATTACATTCAAAGTCATTATCGTCGGTGATGCCGAAGTAGGCAAAACATCGCTCGTAAGACAACACACGAAGGTTAAATTTGATTCTGCTTATCATTCCACGGTCGGAGTGAACATTGCCAAGGAAACGCTTGATGTCGAAGGCCAGAAAGTGTCAATCCTCATCTGGGATATAGCGGGACAGGGCCAGTTCTATATGCTCCACAAGGCATACTTCAACGGCGCTTCTGGCATAATGTACGTGTTCGACATCACGCGGTCGTCCACGTTATCAAACTTGAAGAATAACTGGTGGAAACAATGCACGGATTATGGCGTCGGCGGCGTTCCATCAGTGCTCGTGGGAAATAAGGTCGATCTCCGGTCAAAAGTCCAGGTCATCAAGCCTGCCGCGCTGGCCATGGCACGGACCCTTGGCGAACTTCCCTATTTCGAGACATCGGCCAAGACGGGCGACGGGGTCGATGATGCCTTCGTGAAGCTCTGCGAGCTCATGCTCGCCGCCTCTGAATAAAAAAACAAGCAGGTAAAGAATAAACCATTAATCATGCTTTCATTCGCGGGTGTTTAGCCCGCAATTCCTTTATTTTTCTCGCCATGTATATTCGCACTTGGGGATCCACGCACGTCATTTCCTGGTAATATATTTCCCCGAGAATCTCGTTCACGTGTGCCTCGTTCGACGCTGAGAAAAGCTCGATTTCACGGAAGTAGAATCGCAACTTGCGGCGCAAATCTTTTGCCAGCTCGAGATCATAATACAGTTTCATTCGGAACCTTGCATCGCCACGCATGATCGGTTCATTCCTCGAGTGTGATGATCGTCAAGTTTTCCATCGTCTCGCGACGTTATATAGGTTTCTTTGGTTAATTACCCGGTTTCCATCCCGGCTTGGCTCAAAACACGCCGGATCATTGCTCGGAACGATGACAAAATTCGTGTTCTTGAATGAATTGGTGGGTGTTCAAGTCTCGACGCTGGCCGAGCCAGGAACGTTGACGGTATTGATTAGTGGGTTCGTGAAGGGCGACGTGCGAAACATTCTAAAAGATTCAAGGGATTTAAATGACGTGAGAACGTTGTTTCGCGGGCGTAGATCATGAAGGGCACGGCACGGCATCGAGCAGCGATCACCATCATCGTGGTCGTTATCGCGGTCATTTTAACTAACTCCGCGCCAGCCACTGCATATCCAGCAAGCAATGCATCGTTACACCCATCATCCGTGCAAGATGATTATAACACCGCGTGGCAACGTCTCGTCACCTATGTGAATGGCTTGCAATCGATCGATGGACAAGTTCCGGCTTCTGATGTTGCACCGGTCGTGGCGAGCTTGAATTCGGCTCTTGACAAGCTGGATCAAGCAAAGATTGCCATGGATAAAGGTCAGCTAACGCAAGCATCGGCGAACATCACGCAAGCTAACTCGATCATGGATTCCATTGACTCCACCTACAAGGCCTTGCAAGCGCAGGCTCAGCACGCGCGATTGATAACCATCGCCTCGTGGATCGGCGGAATTGCCATCGCGTGCGTCGGGATCATCACGTTGCTGTTCATCAAGCGACGCAGGGACAAGAACAAGCTTCGAGAGTTTCTGAATGCCAAGATCGATTATTCCAGCATCGATTCCAAGCCGGATAGCGAATGATATTCAGGATCCGAGCATTTCATTCATCAACGCCAATGTTTCCTCGGCCTCCTCGGGGTCGATGCGCTGGATGGCGCAACCCGCATGGATTATTACATAATCGCCCACTTGAACGGGTTCATTGATGAGCGCGGTTGAAACATCCCGCTTCAAGCCACCATAATCCACGATGGCACGATCTTGGTTGGTGGTCGATATTTCCAAGACTTTTACGGGAACTGCGATGCACATGACTCTTCAACCACGGAAACAAAGCCGTCCCATCTTAAAATAGTTGGCCATTCCAATTTAAACTAGTGATGCCGTTGATGCCAGAATTTGAACCGCAATTGCTTGCCATGATCGACAACGTGTTCCCGGAATCCTTGTCCCATGGCAAGTTCCACGTGTTCCGGGTCGTGACGACGTGCAAGAAAATCGCAGCAGAATTGGAGCAGGATGAAGGAATGAGCATCGACATGGACGTCGTCCTGGCTGCCGCGTATCTCCATGACCTGGGCCGGCTTGATTCGATCCAGCCATATTCAAGCGAGATACCGGACCCCGAACTGCCCCACGCGGAACGTTCCATAGCATTCGCGAGGGATATCTTGGAAAGAATGCAAGAGTATTATCCCGCGGAAAAAATCCCATTCGTCGAAAGCACTATCTTGGCCCACAGTTTCTCGGCAGGCGAGGAACCCGCCACCATCGAGGCGATGATCTTGTCCGATGCCGATAAACTCGATGCCATGGGTGCCCAAGGCATTATCAGGACCATTGCTTATTCAGTCGAGCAACATCGCACGCTGGAAAGCACGCTGGAACATTTTACCAAAAAAATCGTGAACTTGCACGGCTTGCTCAAGACGGAACCCGCGAAAGCGATGGGTGCGGAGAAGCAAGCACTTCTCGAGCAATTCACCGCAGAATTGGCTCAAGACTTGCGGGACACGCCGCGGCTCGAGAGCACGAGTTCCAGGTAAGACCTGCGCTCGGAATCGTCGCGTGAAAATCCGAGCTGTTCGAGGAAGCCGAAGAGTTTCTCGCGCGTAACATCGAGGGTTTCAGGATCGTCCGCCACGATCTCGACTTCCATGTAGGGATCGTCGAGGTACTGGACGCGATCGAGCATGATCGAGATATCATCCATCGTGTAATTTTTCCTGTCCTTTTTCACGACGATGATCTCCCTGAAACCGATGTGCTTGATAATTTCTCGCATTTTCTGCCCATCATCAACGCCCACTTCGATTTCCTCGCGGGTTTTCGTCGTGGAATCAACCTTTCCACCCTTATACGTGAGATAACATTGTTCGGTCTCTTGGCTCACGTTCCGGGACACTCGCATGCGAAGTGCCTCGTCGGTGCGTGCAAATGAACCGAGTTTCTCAGGTTTATCGAAGTAATAGTCCTCGTGAACAAGATCGCCGCTGAATATCGCCCCGGCTGCATCAAGTTGTTCTGCCATTTCCTCGATTGATGATATTTTGACCTTGATCTCTATCTCCAGGTTTTTCTTGCTCATGATCGGATGCCATTTTTAGTGATTATTCGAGAAAAGAGTCGAGCTATTTTATATATCCTTCTTTTGAGATCATGGCTTTTATAACTTGCAATTCACGAAACCGCGTGATTCCCCGTGTCAGCAACAAAAATTTACCGGATCATGAAGACTGAAGGATACGCCGAATACATGATCGAGAGATACATTCTCATGTTTGGCGAGCAACGGACACTCGAATTGCTGAAAGCATTTCAGAAGCCGCCAGTCCAGAGTCTCAATATCAATACCACGAATACATCCATCGAGGCGCTGGTAGAACGCATGGAAAGGAAAGGATTTCACTTGGAACCGGTGCCATGGTGCAATACTGGTTTTTGGATATACGACATTCGCGGGTTTAACAAGGAGCTGGACATGGGGAAGGTTAGCACGTTTAACTTGTCACCAGGCGCGACGCACGAGTACTTGCAAGGATTTTATTCATTGCAAGGCGCGAGCAGCATGCTCCCGCCGGTCTTGCTGGATCCCAAGCCGGGTGACGAGGTGCTCGACATGGCTGCGGCCCCTGGGTCGAAGTTCGTCCAGATGGCGCAAGCCATGAAGAACCGTGGCTTGATCGTGGGCGTCGAGCGGTCGCTCGAGCGGATGCCGGCATTGAAGGCGAACGTGCAGCGCTGCGGCGTGACCAATTCGGTCTTGATCTGCAACGATTCGCGGTATCTCGGGGAGCAATTCCTGAGCTTTGGCAAGATCTTGCTCGATGCGCCGTGCACGGGCGAGGGCTTGATTGGTTCGGATCCAACACGCAAGAATTCTCGCAGCGTAGGTGACATCGAGACCATGATGAATATCCAAGTACAGATGCTCGAGCAAGCAATTACATTGCTGGCATCGCAAGGAAGGCTCGTGTATTCGACGTGCAGCATGGCTGCCGAGGAGAACGAGCACGTGGTGACCAAGATACTTAACAATCACAAGAACATCTCGGTCGTGAAGCCGCCAGAGGACATTGCTTCGATGTTCGATCACGGCATGCAAGAGACCATGGGCGCCAAGTTCAACCCGGCCCTCAAGAATGCCATCCGCATTTTCCCGTACAATCACGAGACGCGGCCCGAGGGATTCTTCGCCGTGATCCTCGAAAAAACATGAGGTTACAAGACAAGAGACAGGTGAACACGCGTGGGCAAGAAAAATTACGAGACCAAGCGGCCTTCCAAGGATTACGAGACCAAGCGGCCTTCCAGGGACTACGAGACCAAGCGGCCTCCCAAGGACATGAAACGATTGTTCAAGGGCGACGTCGGTGTTGAAGTCAAGGAGCGTGGCTTCGAGGGAGAATCCGATGGTGAAGGCGAGTCAATTCCCGAGCGAGAATCGCATTGGATCGAGTTCGCAAACAAGGAGCAAAAAGACCTCGTGCACCAGGAACTCAATCAATTCAGTAATAATGACGAAGCTTGGCAAAAGCTCGTGGTCAAGGGTGACAATAACGTCTTGCTCTACACCAAGGGTGCCAATACGAGCATTTATCTCATGCCACGGGAAGCCAAGGACCGGTTCAAAGTGCTCATGGGTAACCCCGGCCTGCGCCACTTCGGGTTGTATCTCGGCAATTTCAAGGGCACGCAGTTCAACTTGTCGATGGAGGGCATGAGCGAGCTCGTGAAAGCGGGCGGTGTCTCGAGCAATTGGGTGAAACTAAACGAAGACGGCGAGAAATCCTTCTTGTACGGGCAAGACATCAAGAAAGAGGATTTACAAGCGGTCAGTGCTCGTGGCATCACGCATGACCGGGGCATCTGCATTGTCATGAATGCGATGGGAGAATGCCTTGGCATCGGAAAGTTGGAAGCCGATGATCACACGCTCCGGCGTGTTTCCGACACGGATGTACTTGTCTCGAACATCGTTGACAAGGGCATGTACTTACGAAACCAGGACAAGACGTAAAACGCAAGCGTGAAAGCTAGTTTCGTTTATTGGATTGATTCATCACGAAACTCGTGTATTTTTAATCCCTCGATTCGAGAAAAATGCTTGGCATTTTGAGTTGCTAGGACTCCATCAAGTGATATTACGATGCTAGCTATATACACGTCGTTTAATTCGATATTTTCACCTTTTTTCAACAAATCATGTTGAATTTTACCTGCAATAAATGCGGCTTCCGTTGATAGAGGATATACAGGAAATGTTTGCACGAGCTCTTCGACTGCTTTTAAATTCTCCTCGCGCTTTGTTGAAGACTGGGCCCCAAAAAATAGTTCGAAGGCACTGATCGTCGTTATTGCGATGGATTCATTGGCCAAAGCATTAGCATAATAGGACCCGTTTGGTTTTTTTCTCAAAATCGGAACGAGGATGCTCGTATCTACGATGATCAGTCTAAATCGACCTCGGAAATCCTTGAATCACGCCGTAATTTTTCCAAATTTTTTGATATTTGCGACCATTCTTCATCATTAACGTTCCATTTACCGAAAAAAAGATCGAGTTTTTTGCCATTTGCATTTTTTGCGAGCCTGGAAAGAAGTTCTGAAAAGCTTTCATATGGCATCTTGATCTGATTCAATTCATCGTAAACATCTTTTCTAATAGTGATAGTTTTCGATGGCATGATCGACACATGATTAAACATGAATATATGTTTAACGCTATTAAATTTACTTTTTAAAGCCATCCCAGACGCCATTGACTTCCTCCTCTACATCATTTACGAGAAATCCTTATTACGAGACCAGGAGTGATCTTAAACCTCGCAAAAATCTTGGCTACGAATCCCAATCTTAAAACGCAACAACAAATTTTTTCTCTTATATTTAAGGTGATACTTTTTCATGACCGAAGAAATCAAGACGGATGACGTCGTGCGCATCCACCTCACCGGCCGGGTGAACAGTTTTGAAGGTCCCGTGTTTCAGGTAACTGACGAAGCCGTGGCAAAAGCAGAAGGTATAGCCGACGAGGAGAAGGACAAGCACTCGCATTATGAACCGAAATTAGTCATTGTTGGAAAAAAACAAGTCATCGATGGTGTTGACGAGGCCCTCGTTGGCATGACGGTTGGCGAGGAAAAAAATGTCGAAATCCCGCCGGAAAAAGCATTTGGGTTAGCTGATCCGAAAAAGCGCCGCGTTATGGCACTACGGGAGTATAGGATAAAGTTCAAGAAGGCCCCGAGAGTCGGCGATTCCGTCGAGTTACCGCAAACCCGTGAGCAAGCTCGCATCGTGCGAATCGATCAGGGAAAGGTTGTCCTCGATACGAACCACATGCTCGCGGACAGGATCGTGTATTACACGATCAAGGTGATCGAGAAAATGGAAGGCGAGGATGCCAAGCTGAATGCCATGATCGAACAACGCATGCCCGGCATTCCCACGAGCGAGTTCAAGATCGCCAAGGTGGAAGGTGCGCTCGAAATAACCCTACCATCACAAGTGAGCTTCTACCAGCAATCTGGTTTCATGCAATATCTATTAGCAATGGAGATTCAAAAAGAGTTCACGCAATATGAGAAAGTGCGGTTCATCATCGAATTCGAAAAACCAAAGGTTCCCGAACAGCCGGTAATACCTGAAGCCGGAGAAGGCATCGAGGCGCTACCGGCCAATACCAGTGACGAAACGGAAACCCTTGAATCGGATTCTGAAGTCAAGACCGGGGCAAAGAAAGCAAAGCGGGCGCCGAAGAAGGCCAAGAAAGTTGAGGAAATCGACGCTCCCGCCGAAGATGCCCCTGCCGAAGAGACAACCGAGTAACCTTCTACTTTTCTAATCCTCATTTTTTACAAATTTCCAATCTTGATCACGCAATTCTCCATCTAACATTACTGGGAAAAAGGTGGGCAAGGCGCGCGGTGAAAGGGCATGATTTTGCCACAATCGTTTATATCGTTAAAATTGCGTTCTTGCATTGCAATTGCTTGACGAGATAATCATCATGAACGCCGGAACGATGCTCGAACCCGTGTTGCTCGCGATGTTCCAGCGCATGCCAGGCATTTGCATTGCGTTCCTTGTATCTGGTGTGCCGATCCTCGCGTGAGGCTCGCGCCCCTTCTCCTGATATCGAGAAATGCTCGTTTTTTCAAGGAAGTGTTTGGCGAGATAAAATGACAGAAAACATCATAGAAGAAAAACCATCGACGTTTACTGCACCCGGAAAACTCAAGGCAAGTCTCCGGCTCGTATACCTATATCAGTTCTCCATGAGCTTGAACTTCATCGGCGGGGCTTTGATCCCGTTTTTCACGATGTGGGGCGGGATCACTCTTACGCAAGTCATGTTGCTGCAAGCGTGGTACATGGCATGGATTTTCGCACTGGAGATACCGACAGGTGTTATAGCAGACAAGATCGGTCGAAAGCTCAGCGTGTTGATCGGCGTGCTGGTCCTGGTCGTTGCAATCACCGTGTACACGTCCATGGCCAATTTTTACGTGTTTATGGCCGGAGAATTCTTGTGGGCAATGTCTGGTGCCTTGATATCTGGTGCCGATAACGCGCTGGTGTATGACATGCTCAAGGACGCGGGCCAGGAAGCAACATCCAAGGTCGTGTTCCGCAAGCTAGCCATCGCTGGACAGGTCGGCATGATCATCGCGGCGCCTATCGGTAGCTTGGTTGCCACCGTTTTCAGTCCCCGGGACGCGATGCTCTTCATGGTGTTTCCAGTGGTTGCCGCAGCAGCGTTTCTCTTGCCGATCAAGGAACCGTCCACGATCAACGAGTGCCGCAAGCGTGGCTACGCCCGTATCTTGGCGCAAGGCCTCAGGAACTTTGCCAGTAGCAAGCCCTTGCAGCGGCTGGTCGTGAACATGGTCATCGTGCAGCTTGCTGGCTATTGCCTCATGTGGCTGTATCAAGTCAAGCTGGAACAATTTGGCGTGTCCATCGCCTATTTCGGCGTCGTGCAGGCCATGCTCGTGGCTGGCGAGGCCGTGGCGAATGCTTCGTACGGTCGCCTGGAGAAATGGCTGGGATCGAAGAGACGCTTGCTCTCGCTCACGGCCGCCATGTTGGGTTGCGGTCTCCTCGTGATGGGGTTCGCGCCCGACGCGATGGTAATCGTCGTTGCCACGATCGCTGCCGGGGGGTTCGGCTTGTCGCGCGGCACGTTGTTCAGCAGTTATTTCAACAAGCACATCCCGTCCGAGGAGCGAGCAACCACGCTATCAGTCATCTCCATGGTGCGCACGGTGACCCAGGCAGGTGTCGATCCATTCCTAGGCGTCATGATGGATTGGTCTGCAAACGGGACATTCTTGATCTTCGGGAGCATTGCCCTGGTCTTCGCAATGTTCCCGGTCATCAAGGCCTCGGACCTGGTTGATTGATGGCATGGCCATTATTACCAAATCATCCCCCCCTTTTTTTAACCAAGAAGTATAATCATCGGTAACTTACTCGGGCTCTTCGGCGATTCAGTGCATTTTTATTTTTCCGGAAGAATGTAGAACCAAGGAAAAATTGGCTTGATTCGTCAAGATATCATTCATTCCTTGTATTCCATATTTTCTCACGTATCAAATGCAAGCTTAAAAAAAGATACCGTTCACCCTTATCGAAAAAGAGGAAAATGAGAAGTATCAAAAGAACTACATGAAAATCATGGCCGATACCAAGGTCCATCGCAAAACAATACCTGTCTCGTGATCGTCCACTACGTTTTTTATCTTTGCTTCTCCAAGTGACAATCATGAAAGTAACCGTGAGATGCTTCGAGACGCCGGGAGATCACGCGGCGGAAGTGCTTGACCATGTCAAGCCCATCATCGATGAACGTGGTATCACTAGTATCACTCCCGAGTGATTCGTGGATGGCAGAATCGCCGCGTATCTGGTTGCTGAGCAGGGACACCCTCGATGACGAGCGGATGGAATTGGAACGGCTTGGCGTGCCGGTTGAATACCTGTCCTGGAATGACATTTCCATCCCGTCGCTTGCAACACCCGAAGTGTTGCGCTGGATGATGGTCCCTAACGCAATGGTTTTCCAATTGAGCTTTGTCGAGGAATTGGAACGCGCCGGTACACGCGTCATCAATTGTTCCCGCGCCGTGCAAGCTTGTGACAAGGTTTCGATCTATTTCTTGTGGCAGCGCTATTTGCAAGAAAAGATCGCCATGCCCGCGACAATCTTGACATCGAACGTCGACCAAGCGCTACAATTCATTGCTGATCGCGGGCAAGCCATTTTCAAGCCAATCGCAGGCCAGGGCGGGGAAGGCATCATTAAGTTGGATTCGACAGACGGGAGAAACCGGTCAATCCTGGAGAAACTACTATCTGACAACCATGTGTTATTCCTGCAAGAGTTTCTCGAAAGCACGCACGAGATACGGACGGTCGTGGCTGGAGGCGAAGTGATCGCACAATATGCCAGGTTTAATGCCGAATCATTTCACGGTCTGGCTTCCGGTGGCACGATCCTCCCCGTGAACGATGAGCGCGTGAACCTGGATCTAGATAATACCATTGCATTGCAAGAGACCGCGATGACCATTGGCAAAATCACGGGACTGGATTTATTTGCCGCGGATGCCTTGGTCAATGCTGATCACCAGCCAGTCCTTCTTGAATGGAACCCGTTTTTCGCGTACGGGCAAACGAAAAAAATTCACATTAAGATCGCGTCACGAATCGCCGAGTTTATTATTGCCATTTCAAGAAAATAGAAATTTTTTAATTGCCGTAAGATCACCTAGTGCTTGGCATCACGGGATGAACGACCATGAGCGAGAAGAATCTCGAAAACTTTCTGAAAAAACTTGAAGACGAGAAACATGAAACCGGGGATAAAGATGAAGAAAAGCTCGTGATCGTCCAAGGCATTGTTGAAAAAATATTGAATTACGTGTTTTCTTCCATCGAGATGACGAGTAATCGTATTGCGAATCTCGAGTCTGGCATTTCTAACATTACCGGGTACTTGTCGCAACAACTTAATGACTTGACAGGGCGGTTGCGCCAATTGCCAGGCATGCAAGCATTGAGCGATGTTCAGATGCCCGGGGCATTGAATGATGTTCAACCTCCTGAAATCTCGGGCGGCATGTTCATGCAGGCCCTGGAACAATTCATCGTGGGAAAAACAACGGAGATTCAAGCTAGCCGAGTAGCAGCTGTACCCGCGAACCAACCAGAAATCGGCACCGACGAGGAAGAACCCAAAGCGGAAAAAGCAGAACTGGCTAGCTCGGCGACGAGCGACGAGATCGAGCAGAAGCGCATGGAGCTTGAAGCCCGGGAAAAACATCTATCCTTGCTTGCGGACCAGCTTGCTGTGAAATCGCAACAATTGCAAGAACGCGAGAACACGATCGATATCCTCGAATCAGGGATGCAAGACCGGCTGAAGATGACGGCGGCCATGAAAATCGTTGCCCAAGACAAGAAAAGCGAGGTCGCTGATAGCACGGGTACCGATCTCGATGAATTATCAAAACTTTCCGAGTCCATCATGCAAGGTGATCAGCCCGAGGAAGAGGTTAGCGACGAGGATGCTGACATCGACGAGGAAACCTTGAAAAAGCTCGTGGATAGCGCTGACAACACCGACGAGGAATAATACCACACACGGTGCTGAATTTACCATGACCAAGAAAGGTATGTTCGAAAGGTTGCTTGGTGGTATCATCTCGCCAGGCAAGAAACATCCCCGGCAAGAGCCCGAGGACCTAGACCTTGATAGCGCGCCACGCAAGGCCGTCGATCAAGCACCAAGATTCAAGAAAGAACCAGGATTACTCGATCCCTTGATGAACATTCTTGGAAGCGACGAAAAATCGATCTTCATAGCCGGCTTGATGGACTTCGTCGGGGATTTTCTCGTGAAAATGCTGGATCAATATAACTTCGAGCTCACCAAGGTTGAAAACGCGATCTCGGCGTTCCAGAGCACCATGCTCAATCAAGCGCGGTTGATTCGAAATCAAATCGACATTGCCCGGCAACAAGGTTATTTCAAGGTGCAGCAGTCCGCAACTTCGTTTAAAATGCCGCCCGGCGCTTCAGTCGCAATGTCGGCTGCACTGGATGGCACGCCAGATGGCCTGCAAAAGAAGCGGCAGCCGACCGAGCGTGATATCATGGATATCGCCGCATCCATCAGGACACTGGTGACCCGCCAGAAGCTCGAGAAGGGCAAGGGCGATGGGGCGACCGAGGAACCGACGATGGCAGAACAGTTAACACCGGAAGCATCAACCGAAGCCGCCACGCAGGCGACCGGTGCAATATTGCCCCTCGATTCCAAGATCGAGCAATTCCAGAAGCACGGCGACGAGCAAAAGAAACGGATCGAGAAGATGTCCACGACATCGCGGTCAACGCAAATCTCGGAAGAACAACCAGCGAGCGCTCCTAAACCGAAAAAGCCGGGGCCGAAAAAAGCCAAGTCCAAGAAATCCTTGCAGCAAAAACCGGGGGCAAAACCAGCGGCGAAGCGAGCAGCAGGGAAAAAAGCCCCGAAACTTCCCGCAGAAAAGCTGGTCACCGGCCCCGAAGCAGCAACGCCATCTCTTGAAGCAGCGGCGTCGAAAAAGCTGGACAAGGAACGCGACTTGCTTCCCGACGGCTTCCAACAAGAACTGATGAAAAACATCAAGGACTTGATGAAGGACAAGGATAAGAAAAAGCTGTGAGCATCTTCAGCATCCAATCGACGCCACGGCAGCCACGACCGCACGATCGTTCCATGCCATTGATACTTCCTTTTTTGCGATGAGCATCAACATCAATACGAAGCCACGTTAGAGTGCGCATCCCGAGAAATGCGTGTTATAATAACCTAACAGGCAACCTAAGAAAATGGCCGCGCCGATGTACACGATGAAACCGACAATGGCAACAGCCCTCACCTTGTCGCGCGCCAAGCCGATGAACGGCAGCGGGAACGTGAAAAAGATCAGTACGATAACCGGAACAAAGCTCAGCCAGTAACAATTAGTAATCGTATTCATCAAGATGCCGACGAGCGTCCAGATATCGAATAATAAGGTCAGCCCTCCGAAGGCAATCGAAATTATACCATATGTTGAGTGCTCGGATCTGCCCCTTTCCATGCGATCATTCCTCCATTACCGAATCCACTATCCATGCAAAATTATTAACAAGAAAGAAACATGCATGCATTCTTCATTCAAGCGCCGATAATGCAGCAACGAGCTTGTCGGGATAGTTGGAATACATGGCATCGGCGCCCCAGCCAGCGATCTCGCGCATTTGCGCCTCTTCATTAACGTTCCATACAAAAGATTGCACGCCACGGGCATGAAACGCATCTACAAACTCGTTTTTCATCTCTTCCGCCGGAATATTCACGACCTTGACAAGTGGAGGCTCGATCTTGTCCATGTCCTCGATGATGCCTTCCGGATTGACGTGGGTTGAATAAACATAGGTTAACTCGGGAAATTGCCGCTGTGCTTTCTTGATGAATAGGCGCGATTCGAAGCACGTGAACACGCGATCGGCCACGCCGTACTTCTCGAGCACCGCGTGGTACACGTCGATGTCCCTGACGTCCTTGAGATCGATCGAGTAAAGTAAGCCGCCGCGGAGACCTTCCATGGCCGCGAAAACTTCATCAAGAGTTGGAACCGTTTGCTCCTTGTCCAGCTTGATGTTCTTGATTTCTGCAAGATCGAGTTTCGTGAACCGGTACAAGTGGCCATCGATCTCGAGGGAATCGGAGTGAGAAACTATAACCTGGTCATCGAGAGTCCGGTACACGTCGAGCTCGATGCCATCCACGCCCATGTTCACCGCGGTCGTGAAACTCAATAAAGTGTTCTCGGGCTCGTATCCCATGGCTCCCCTGTGCCCGAAGGTGATGATCTTTCCCGGCATTGCTAAATGACACGCTTGATTTCATTTTTTCTTGATGACGGACTTGTCTTCGAGATATGCAGGGTAGACGAGCATGAATATACCTGCCGCGTCGATGCTGATCACGAAACTGATGAGAGGCGGCGCGGCAATCATGCATAACGACAAGAAGAAGTAAATCGCGGCAAAACCGCCAAGCGTCACGAGCACGGTCTTGATCATCACTTCACTTTGATACGATCCAAACATGTACCGCGATTTCGCGCCCTTGCCATGAGTTGGCTTCAAGCGTTTCACGCGCATGCCCCGCTCGATCCGACGCTGGATCGGACCGCACGCGTAAGCTAAACAGAAGGCGATGACGATCGGGATGAGCACGATCACCGTCACCTCGCCAACCTTGGTGGCATATTGCGCATGTGCCACGATGCCTGCAAGCGTCAATCCAATAATGCTAAAATAGGTTAACTTCAGGCCCCAACCCGATCGTTGGATTGTTTCGATGCTCATGAACGCGTGGCCTCTGCATGAAAAATGGTGAAATATGGTCCCGGTGAGATTCGAACTCACGAGAACTCGCACGTCAAGCGAGCATCATTTGCGGTTCATGCAAATTTCATTGCAGAAATAACCGCTAGATTACGGGACCGGTATTATTGACAAATAGAAAGAATTGTTTATTATATTTTTTGCTATCCTTCGGTACAATCCATTACAATTCCCGCAAACAACGATCAAAAAGGGCATCCAGGATCCAAGCAGTTAAAACAAAGGGATTTCATGCGTCCTCGTTGAGGAGTGGCACATCCTCGAAAAACGAATCAAGCTCCTTTCTAGCCTTGAGTCGTGCTTCTTCGTCGGTTGAAAGCAAGCCTGGCAAATATTGCTCAACCACGCGCATGGCTGCAACTCGCTCGCGTTTATTCGGCTTGTTTAGCGCGAACCCGAGCTCCAGGAAGCCCGGGATACCCAACATCGTTAAGATCTCATCGACGAGCGCATAATCCGGGGCTTCCAATGCCTTGAAATCGGCAATGAGTGCATCGATCCGAACCTGGGGATCATTGCTTGATTTTTTCACCATGGTCTCGTGGTCGACAATTTTTGATGCTTCAAATAGCTTATTCGTATTACGGTAAGCATGGGTTATGGCGTTTCAAGTGGAGATGATTTGCACCTCGATCGAAACGTTGCCAAAGCATTCTCTACGTTTTACACGCGGGCAGTAAATGCAACGTTGCTTGCCGAGCTGGTTATATCATTGCCTAATTCGTCTTGGAAACTGGATGAGTCCTCCTTTTACGACCGGTTTCGTGCCGTGGATTTCGCGTGTGGGGGTGGAATGCTCTTGCTCGCGGCGTGCCGGGCCCTTGGCGAGCACGCTCGCACGGCGAGCACGATAAACGGCTCGATATTCGATCCGAAAACATTTTTTCACGCCATAATCGAGCACGGCATCCACGGCTTCGACGTGATGGAGCAAGCATTGCAATTCACGCGCGATGCGTTGTCACGGCTAGGTGGAGACCTGTCATCGACCACGTTTAACTTGTTTCATGCCCCTCTCGAGCCACCGGACAGATTGGGAAGCCTAGACTTGCTCAAGGCAGAATCTAGGCTCGCCAGCGACCCTCGAATTTCCAATCTCGAATATTCCCTTGTCATCATGAACCCACCATTTGCCCGGTCGAGCGGCGATAACTTGCAATTCGGCGCGACCGCGAACAAGAAAGAGCGGATGGTTCTCAACCGAGTCCTCACGAAGCTTCGAAGCGATCGCGGGTTGCAAGGCATCGGACAAGCAGGTCAAGCCGCCGATTTCATTGTCCTAGCCCTCGAAAAGTTGGAACCCGGGGGTCGCCTCGCCTTCGTTGCCCCGAAATCCTTGATCGATGGTGCCGCGTGGATCAAGCTGCGACGGCACTTGCTCGATCGCGCCTCGGTGGAGCTTCTCGCGTTTACCTTCACACCACCCGGGTTTTCGTTCAGCGAAAACACGAGCTTGTCGGAATGTTTAATCATCGCTCGAAAGAAAACGGGCATCGATGATCCCGACCGAACCGTCATCGTGAACTTGTTTATGGAACCCCGTGATGATGCCGATGCTATGGCCCTGGCACGTTCGATTATCGGCGCGAGCGTCAATCCCGGGCCATCGAACGCCATCGATATTCACGGTCAAGACGGCACCGTTATAGCCAACCTGTTTTCCGTATCCAGTGCCTTGCTCGTGACACGCGTGGCGAATTGGCAGCAGTTGTTTGGCTTGCCAATCCCCCGGTTGCACGGTATCGTGACGGATTTGATAGAAGCAAGTATGCTTGGAACGGCACATATATCCATCATTCGCCTGGGTGACATTGCCACCATCGGTCCCGACCGGAGCGAGCTCACGAAAAAAACGAATATCGTCACGGATCCCACGTCGGAATCCATTCACTTCTTGTGGGGCCGGGATAATGATAAGCTGTCTTCGTTTTGCACTCAATCTAACCAGGAGCGATCGTTCAAGGAAAACGCGACCGCGTCGCTGCGGGAAAAGTTCGCGTCCACGACATCCCATTTACTCCTACCGGAGAGCATCTTCTTGAAAACGACGAGCATTTTTGGTTGTTATTGCAAGCAAGAAGTATTATCCAATGTTTTCTGGAGCTGCAAGGCGGAGCAAGGTGTGGACATCGAAAAGATCATTGCCATGTGGTCAAATTCGACCATCGGCATTCTTCTCTTGCTCGTGGTAAGGAACGAGGCACGAGGTCCGTGGATTCATTGGAAGAAGGTTACCTTGCAAGAATACCGCGTGCCCGATTTCACCATGATATCAGGAGAACGGCAGGCGGAACTCGTGGCGTTGTTTGATCGATACAAGGATGCCACGTTCACTTCAATTTTCGAGGTGGATGCCACGCGGGAGAGCCTTGATGCGGACATGATCGCGTTGCTATGCCCCGATAGCGACCAGGCGTTCTTGATGGCAATGCTCGATGCAATTCGAGAATGCTTGCGGTCCATGAAATCGATCTATGCCCAATGAAAAAAGTATTAGTTCTTTTGTTAAAATGGAATGGCAGTTATGCCTGTAACACGATTGAAATGATCCGGATTTCGTGTTATTATTTCATCCACATCATTAGCTTTCATGATTCCCATGATCAAGATATCGTTATCATCGATTTTTTTGCCATTTGCTTCCAATTCATCATTGATCTTCGCAGAATGTTCCGCCGCTCTCACATCAAGGGTGAATATCTGCACTGATGTCAAGAATTGAAGCCATTGATTAAACAATTCGTTGTACCGTTCTTCTGATTTCAGTCGTCTCGATCGTTCAAGACCAATGCTAACTTCATATAACGTGACGGTCGATATACACAAAAGTGCGTTCATTTCATCGAGTTTTGCCTTGATATTTTCTTTGCCTTTCAAGAAATCGATGCATGCCGTGCTATCGAGCATTATCACGAATCAACACCCGCTTCCGTTCGCTTCCAGCGTCGGGCCGGTCGTTGGATACTATCTTCGAATAAATCTTCCTCGTCCTTGGTTAATTTCCATGCTCCAAATGATCGTTCCAAATTAGAACGTTGTAAATCCAACAATCGCTTGAAAAATTCTGAAAAACTCTCGTTCTTGCCCTTGTATTTCTGCAATTCACGATACACGTCTTCTGTCACACTAATCGTTTTCGATGTCATCTTCATCTACATATGTATATGTAGATGATGCATATTTAATTGATCGATTTACCTTATTGAAGGCCTTCAAAGAAGGCCTACCTTGAACGGAGATCACGTTCAAAAAGAATCAAAACTAATTTGAGATTTATGTACAGCGTGGTGAAAAAAACCATCGAAGGCACCGGACGTCTTCTTTGCGAAGCCCGAGCCATCGACGTCCCGGCGCGTTTCCCGGGCTCAGTTTACGAGGCACTCATCGAAGCGAGCACGATCGATGACCCATTTTATGGCGTGAACGAGCAATCATCGCAATGGGTACACGAGACGGATTGGACCATGACCTTAGAATTCGAGGCACCCGAAGAAATCTTGGAAAAAAAGTTCAAGATTCTCAAGTTTCACGGCATTGACACGTTCGCAACCATCAGCTTGAACGGCGAGGCAATTGGTACCGTCGACAACATGCATCGTGAATGGGAGCTTGATGTCGAGAACGCCTTGCACGAGGGCACGAACTTGTTAAGGATCGACTTTCAATCCCCGACACGCGTGGCTATGGACGAGTGGACCAAGGATGGCCAGCGTATCAAGGCCAACCCTGAAACATTGCCCGGGAATGCCAACATCCACAAGGCACAATATTCGTTTGGATGGGATTGGGGGCCGAAATTACCCGATATAGGCATCTGGCGAAGAGTGGAGCTCATCGGCACGGACGGTTGCCGGTTGTTAAATATACAAGCCGTGTCGACTTTCACGTCGGAAAATCGTGATCACGTGGAGTTGCTTGTGAATATCGAAGCGGAAACTCGCGATCAAGATCTCTCAACCGTGGGATTCAAGGCAACTCTTGCCCCGACCGGCTCCAAGGCATCGGCATACACGGCGGAAGCGGACCCCGGCGCGACAAGCATAACGTTCTCGTTCACGCCTGATCTCTGGTGGATTGTCGAGCTCGGGAAACCTAACCTTTACGAATTGAACGTGCAAATGATCGTCGATGGCGAGATCGTCGACGAGTTGTGGCAGAAAATCGGCATCCGGGACTTGAAAGTTATCCAGCGAAAGGACGAATGGGGGGAGAGCTTCTTCTTCGAGCTTAACGGAGTACCAGTGTTTGCGAAGGGTGCTGACTACATTCCCGTCCATTCATTCATCCCCAAGGGTCGACGATTGGGATTGCACCGGTCGACCCTCGAGGACGCGATCGCGGCCAACATGAATTTCCTCCGGGTCTGGGGTGGCGGGGTCATGGAGGACGACGAATTCTACGCGGCTTGCGACGAGCTCGGCATCCTCATATGGCAAGACTTCCCCTTCGCGTGCCGGCCAGTACCACGGCTCATGGAAAACGGGCAACAGAACCGGTATTTCGAGAACACGAACGTCCTGGCAGCCCAGAACATAAAACGTTTACGAAACCACCCCTCCCTGGCAATCTGGGTCGGCAACAACGAGGTGGAAACAGCAGTGGCCACGTGGTACGGCGCCAAGGTAAAGGATTTTGCCGATGATTACAAGGCAGTCTTCGAAGACTTGCTACCCCGGCTGGTCAAGGACCTGGATCCAACCCGGTTTTACTGGCCCTCCTCGCCGAGCAGCGGCGGGCTGGACATTCCCGAGGTCGAGAACATCGGCGACACCCATTTCTGGAACGTCTGGCACGGCGGCGCTGATTTCACAGCTTATCGCAAGAATTTCAGCCGGTTCCAGAGCGAGTTCGGCTTCGAGTCGTTCCCCGAGATCAAAACGTGCCGGGAGTTTTGCCCGCCCGAGGAATTCGATTTTGAAAGCCCCACCATGCGAAATCACCAGAAGAATTCGGGTGGCAACCAGAAAATCCTCGATTACATGAAAAAACGCTTCCGCATTCCTGATGATTTTCGCAAGCAGGTCATCTTGAGCCAGCTCACGCAGGCCGAGGCGATCGAGTACGGTGTCGAGCATTGGCGCCGCAACCGTGGCACGCCTGGGAGCGAACACTGCATGGGCGCGCTGTACTGGCAGCTCAATGATTGCTGGCCCGTGGCCTCATGGAGCTCGATCGATTATTCGAAAAAACTTGCCGAAAATCAGGGTATACCTGGCCGTTGGAAAGCGCTGCATTACTTCGCCAAGCGCTTCTACAAGCCCGTGATCGTGTCGATCGCGGAATCCGTGAAAGAATGCGAGCTCTGGGGCGTGAATGATCTTGCCGATGCAAGAACAGTGACCGTGGAATGGTCGGTCATGAAGGCAGATGGCGCCTTCATCTCAAGTGGATCCGTCGATGCCGAGCTACCCCCGACATCTAGCAGGCTAGTTGCAACCATTGATGTCCGGGAAATTTTTAATTTCCAAGGAACGAAACTCGAAGGTCGCTTCGAGCAAGACAGCGAAGGCGGCTTGCGATACCTTGCCAGCGATACCGAGGACGTTGCATCTGCGCCAGATAGCTGGCCAAAGATCGAGTCAATCTTGCCTGACTTTGCCGACAAGGACGTGGAATTCGTCGTGTACAACGCGAAAGAAGGAAAGCCGAGTGAAATGCCAACAGCAGGGATTATTCCTGTCAAGACATCGCGGTTCGAAGGCAAGTGCTTGCTTGATGCTGATGGCCATTTATGCATCAAGCAACAACTCACGCCTTCGAATACCCAGCTCTTCGATGTGCCGATCGGCGAGTTGATCGAGGAGCATATCGGAAAAGAAGATACTGTGGTAGAGATCGAGGGCCACATCGTGGATCCCGCAGTCATCATTGCATGCCGCTGGCGTGACGGCGATCAAGTCCTGGGAGAAACATTCAGGCCATTTGGACACCCTGGTGACTTGCCATTGCTCGATCCAAAGCTTGATTGGACCATCCTTGGTGGGTCCGGCAAGGAGTGGGAAATCGAGATCACCGCTAGCGCCTTGGCTATGCACGTCTTCCTCGCGAGCGACGAGCTGGATTTTTGGGCCGATGATAATTTCTTCTCGATGCAAGATGCCAAGAAAACGGTTAAAATTCGGTTCTTGGACGATGTCTCAGAGGACGAGATTCGGGAGAAACTGGCAATAAGCTCCTTGCACGATTTGCTTGTATAATGAAAAGTAATATGTTTTTTCATTCAATTTTTTCTTCGGCTGCAGGTTTCTCGCCATCTCGCAGCACACGTCGAAGAACCTTTCCAATTATCGTCTTTGGCAATTCTTCGACGATCTGGATGTCGCGTGGAAATTTATATGAACTTATATTCTCTTTCGCCCATTTCATCAAATCGTCGGCCGTGACCTTTCCCTTATACTCCGGTTTGAGGGAAACGGTGCACTTGATGTTTTCACCGATTTCCGGGTCTTTATCGGGCACGCCGTAGACGCCGACCTCGAGGATGGCTGGGTGCTGGTACATTAGGTCCTCGACTTCCCGCGGGAAGACCGAATGCCCGCGATACTTGATCATGTCTCGTTTCCGGTCCTTGATGTGCAAGTAACCCTCGCAGTCTATGCAGCCGATGTCGCTCGTGTAATACCAGGTTATGCCATTATCATCCTCGCGAAGCACCTTGGCCGTTTCCTCGGGTTTGTTGAGATACCCTTTCATGACCTGTGGGCCGCAAGCAGCAATTTCTCCGATAAATTGTGATTCGCCCTCCGTGCCACATTTCTCCGTGCAATATGGTTCGGTGTGCGGGCATTGCGGGAGCATCTCGTTGCCCGTGTCGATATCCACGATCTTGATGTACGTGTCTGGAACTGGGACGCCGACAGTGTTGGGCCGCGGCCGGGTAAATGGATTCGCGGTCAGGAGCGGGCTCGTTTCGCTCATGCCGTATCCTTCAGTGATGAGCGCGCCGGTCAATTTCTCGAATGCTTGCTTTACCTCGAATGGCAAGGGTGCCGCGCCGGACAAGCAGCCCTTGAATTGTCGTAACTTCTTTGCATGTTTCGCCGATGCCGGGTCCTGGTTGATGCGATTCCAGATCGTCGGCACGCCGGGGCAGAACACTGCATCTTCCGCCGCAGCAACCTTCAAGATGCCTGAGATCGGCACAGGTGGCCTCGGGAACAAGATCATGTGATATCCGAACCAGTATCCCATGTTCATGCCTATGGAGAGCCCAAACGAATGGCTCAAGGGCAGCACGCATATCATCCCTCCGTTTCCGAGCGTTTTATCCATGTTTTGAAGCTGCGTGAGTGCCCAACTATTCCCTTGCTGGCAATTCGCGACCAGGTTGAAGTGCGTGCTGACCACGCCTTTTGGCGTGCCGGTCGTTCCACCCGTGTAGATAAGAACCGCGGTATCCTCCCGCGGGTTTATGTCTCGAGTCGCGGGTAAATCGATTGGTAACCCGTTCTTGAGCAAATCCTGGAAGGCATGGACCTTCATCGTCCCGGTAGTGGCAGGCCATTTTTTCATGCGGGGGATCTTGCCAAGGGCTGTACCAAGGATCCGTTTCACCGGTGGCAAATATTCACCTGTCCCCGTCATGACGATGAACTCCATCGTTTTTATCTGGGAGAAATCCTTGCCCTCTATGATCTCCTTGTACAAGTAATCCAGGATAACGAGTCCTTTTGCATTTGAATCATTGGCCTGATGCACTATCTCCGAAAATTTGTTTAAAGGAATGACAGGATTTGCGATTGCATCTGCTCGCAAAATGCCGAAAAATGCAATGATGAATTGGGGAATGTTTGGCGTGTCAATGAGCACGACGTCGCCTTTCCTGATACCCAATTTTCGCAATCCCGTAGCAAATTGGTTCACGAGCTGGTCAAGCTCGCTAAAGGTCATGGTCGCGCCCTCGAAAAAAATGGCCTTGTTGTTGGTCAATTCCTTTGCTTTGTTCTTTATGATGTCATCAAGCGGCATTACTAAGTAATCCAGGTTTCGTGGTGTTTCGGCGGGATAATGCTCGAGCCATGGTTCGGGCACGTCAGGTTTCGCTGTCCATTCGACCAAGGTCTTCATGCTCATTCTGTTGTTTTTTTCATGCTCTTTCTTGCTATTTTCCTCGTTGATCTATATAAGAGGAATGTCTGCTTTGAGGTGGTTGTCGCGCATTTTCCGAAAATGAATCGATATTTAACCATAGAATTGCACGGTAATGCTTGCAATGTTACCGATTTTCGATGAATTGAACGATAAAGAACTTTCGTTCGCGAGATTCGCTTCGGTGATCGGTGAAAATGAACAAGCGGCCATAGATGATGAATTCATGGCCGATTTTTCGAAAAATACCGGGGAATATAACCGGAAGATCAATGATGCTCTCGGGATTTATGCTGAAATCGATTACGATTCTGATTCGGCCGAGAAAATACGGTTAAAAGCGTGCATTGCTTATGCGTACGATTTTCTCGCGCTGCTCATGGACATCGTGCGTATAACCGAGGTCAATCCTTCCAATCAACAAGAACTATCCCCGCGCTTCGACTTGCTAGAGGAATTTCTCCTGCAAAAAGACCAGCTTGTCACGACCACGTATTTCGATGCCGCGAGATCGGAACTGGCCGCATTTCATGACCCGTCGATCCGGGACGCGCTTGAAGAATCCTTGGCAAGGTTCCTGGATGATCGTGGAGAATGAGACTTGAAGCAAGTCTTGGCCCAAACATGATTCAAGTATTCGATTTCTGGTTATGATTATGAAATCTATGGTCTCCATCTTGGAGAAATCTATCCCGTTAAAGTGCTCTAGAAACGTGGAGGGGAAAGATCTCCATTCTTCTCCATTTTTTCATGCTCATTGATGGTCCACACGTGCACGGCGACGTCGAGCTCGTGAGTAGTGGCGATGAAACTTGAAAACGGCAGAAGAATCGTGAAACGGAAATTTCTGTTCCACGGGATGCTCCGGTACTTCGGTTTGGCTATTGGAATCGCTCGGCCACGTGGATACCTTCGTGTTCTTGTTCGATGGCTTTCCGAAGATATGAACCCAGGCACCTCCTAAGAATGTGAATATGCTTATCAGAAAGCATAGAGGTGTAAACTCCATGATGGAATATGGATCCTGTATCCAAGGAAATGCTCTTCCTGTGCCAGGATCAATCATGTATCTCATGAAAAAGCCTCCTATCGCAGCACAGATGGACGTGCCAAGCGCCGTGGCAAAGATCAAGAGCTCGATCCAGTTTTTTCGACGCGCTTTTCCACCGGAAATTTCGTTAAAACCTATCATCTCCTCATCTCGTTCGGATTCACGAGCGGGGATGATGATGAGGATGATGCCCAAATAAACGAAAGCGATCCCGAACCAGTAGATGATATCATGAACGGGTTGGGGCGGTGAAGTTTGACCAGCACCAGCTAACATGATGAAGGGGGAAACCACGATGATGGTAATTCCCGAGCAAAATAGCGTCATGTTAAATTTACGCGTTGTCATCTTTGTCTCGATCTTTTTCGTGATTGAAAAAATTACAGAGAAAAAAGTTTGATGCTTGGCTCCAGATTGTTTCAATGCCAAGTTACCAAAATATTCTATTTCATTTCAATAAATCGATGGTATATTCAAAAGTTGCATATGCCATGAATCTGATAATGTTTTCTAGCGCATTTGCGGACATTTTAGGGTAATGGAATATCGCGTGAGTAAACTCGTTCAAAAATTGACATGGTGAATAACTTCGATTAGCAAACCCGGCCTGTCAGAGAATATGCCATCGACGCCCCATTGTAAGAGCCGATCCATTTTTTCCTGTTCGTTGATGGTCCACACGTGCACGGCAATGCCAAGCTCGTGCGCGATGGCGACGAATCTTGGCCCGTTGATGACGGTCAAGATCCAGAACCGTTCGGGAATCTGGAGAGCCACGTAATCAACTTCCTTGCCCAGAACGATTTCTTGCGTCAAGCCCTCTACGTGATCTCCCGGGTGCTTTTTCATCCACTTGTGCAACCTGCCCCTGAAAGAAATCACTTCCCCGGTCGACGCGCTGGTCGGGATATGCGAGGAAGCCCGAAAACGACGTATCTGGTCGTTCCAGAAAGATGCCACGAGCACGCGTGAGCCAGGGCCATCCTCGATGCCGAGGTCGACGAGTTTCTTTGCTAGCAATGATGGCGCGCGCGGATCCTTCGACTTGATGTCGATGTTGAACCGCTGGTCGGGAAATTGCGAGAGAATCTCGTCGATCGACTGGATCGCGAATCCCTTGCCGCGAAAGGGATGGCCACCCTCGTCATCCTCGAAATTATAGCCTGCATCGAGGGTTTTCAACTCGGCTAACGTGCGAGCCTTGATGTTGCCTCGCCCGTTCGTCGTCCGCTGTAATCGTGGATCGTGAAAGAACACGAAATTATCGTCGCTCGTGAGATACGTGTCGGTCTCAATGACATCCACGCCTTGGAGGCGAGCGGCATCTTCAAATGCCTCCCTCGTGTTTTCTGGCACCTCGGCGCTGTTCCCTCGATGCGCCATGACGAGCGGGTGATCGTTCTTAAGAAATGTTAACGTGCTTGCGCGCCACATTATCATAACCTTTGAAAACCTTTATGATAATCTCGTCTCGATCCCATTTTATCCTTATTCTATCCAAGATGCTTGTGTAACAAGGTAAAACGATTTATGTTGCATGCTCCATTTTATGTATTAGATAACAAGGATTTGGTTAGAATTCGGTTGGATAACAAGGATTTTTCATCATGGCTTTCATAATGCATTTTTTTGGCGGCATCAAGTCTGGTGTCCGCAGAATCTGGCAATTGACAGTCCGCAACTTGAAGAATGATTGGCATTACAAATTTAAGTTGCTCTTGAACAGCTTGTACACCTTGATCAACCTTGCCTTGTTCTCGGTCATCGCGGAAGTCGTGCAGCCCAAGATCGGGGCACTGGCTCTAGGATCTATTTAAAACACGAGTTGATGTCGACAACCCGACATTCCGGCCCGATATCCTGGGCTTACTTGAACATCTCGCCCTCGAACATGATTTCCCAACCTCTGTGCTGATATATGATTTCACATTGATTCTTAGCGAGCGTCAGAAGCGTGGCCCAGAGCGCCTTGGTGGGTTCCAACAATTCATCCCAGCGTAAATCAAGTTTCTGGAGCGAGCTTAAATAGTAAAGCGTGGTAGGTAACGAGAACAATTCATGATTATTTTCTAGATGCAACATTTCGAGTGCTCGCAAGTGGCCTATCGCTCTGGGAAGAGTCGTCAAGCTATTGCTACAAAGATTCAAGTCTTTAACGTTCACGAGGTTGCCAATCGAATCGGGAAGCGATGTCAACATGTTGTGACCTAGATTCAAGGTCTTCAATTCAACGAGATTCCCGATCGACTCGGGAAGAAATACCAATCGATTTTCACTCACATTCAAATTTTCCAGTTTCACGAGGTTACCGATAGTAGCGGGAAGCGCGGTTAAATTACTCTTGTTGATAGATAACATATTCAAGTTCACGAGATCTCCTATCGACTCGTGTAACGAGGAGAAACTGTTCTTTCCTATAAATAAACTTTCAAGCCACGTCAATCGCGAAACTGATTGCACGAAAGAATTGATACGCGTTTGCTCGAGACTGAGCGATTGTAAGCCAGTAAGTTGATCTAAGACGGGAGGTAGTTCCAGAAATTCGTTCCCACCGAGACTGAGTTCGGTGAGTTTTTTCAAATTAACTACCTGTTCAGGGAGAACCTCTAACTGATTGCCCACGAGCTCCAATGTCCGTAATGCTTCAATTTGCCCAATCGTGTCGGGAATGATGTCAATTTTATTTTGCGATAAATTGAGCATTTTGAGCCATGGCATCCGGGTAATGACATCGGGAAAAGAAGTAAATTGATTACCTTCCAAGGATAGCGATTCAAGGTTCGTGAGCGAATCAAGAGTTTCAGGCAATGTCGATAATTGGTTACATATGGCATGCAATGACTTGAGCGATTTCAACTCGCAGATTGCATCGGGAAGAGTTACAAACTGATTTAAATCAAGATTTAGCCAATTCAATTCGGAACATTGAGAGATCGATTCTGGAAGTGATGATAACTGATTTCGCCCTAAAGAGAGCTCTTGAAGCGATTTAAGTTCTCCTATCGAATCGGGAAGGTATTGCAATCCATAGGCTAACTCAAGACTCGTAACATGCCCGTCTTTCTCCTCAAAATTGAGGCCAACTCTTGGGAGATATTTGCCTTTTCCATTATTATTCGTAATTACTTGCCCAATTTGTTTTTCAAGTGCCACCAGCACGGCTTGTTCTTCCGGGGGCAATTCAGCACCTTGATATTCTGCACTCATCAAACACCACGATGAAAGGGTGTTAAGTTCCGACCTTTAATTAAGACCTTGCAATCTCGATAGTTTAAAGGTTGCCTTTTAACAGTTTCGTTAATGATATTAGGACGCTTTCTGAGCATCTTGATACCTGGTGTCCTCCTTCGATGATTTTATTTGATCATTTTATGTCAATCTCGATGGTAAAAAGGTTAGCATTTCGAGCATTTCGAGTTATGACAATTCCACAAGCAATTACAAATAAGCCCATCGTGCAAATGACCGGGTATCCAGGCGTGGACGAGCCCGGTTCGGGCGTGGGATTTGATGCCGAATTCGAGCGGAGCGTCACTATAATCTCGGCTGAGAGTGATCCATTGCCGATGCTCTTCATTGCATTCTTCAAATTTTACGTGAGGATTGAAGATTACCAGTGGGCACGGGTGACGAGACATTCGAGCGCTTGCGACTCATCACATGGCTTGCCCATGCGAACCCTATGATGGCAATCGTAAAAATCAATGCTGCCACCATTACAGTTAGCATCAGGCCCGTGCTGTCGGGGGCGGCAGGAATTGTTGCTGATATTTCATCCGATACCAAGCTTTCTCCAACAACGTTAACCGCGCTTATCTTGAAGTAATATTTCAAGACTTTTGTATGCACCGCGTGGATGGTGGTACGCTTGCCGGGCTGTGGAGCTTGAAACCGGAGACCGTTCCATCAGCTACATTTCTCGAGATTCTTGCGACATCGGGAGGTAAAACGGGCACTATTGAGCTGTATTACGATCCAGCTCGAGGAATGTTTGCTTATGGTTCTAGAACCCATGGCACTAGCGGTTTTTTCTATTTCACACTCTCAGGAGCGATTTTAGCGGCAATACAGAATAAACAATATATCGAATGAGGTACACGGACGTTAAAGCCTATCTCCTTATTTCAAGATGCCGACCGACCGATATATTTCGCCTCGCCAATATTTACTGGTGAGACCGACCAAGATCATTACGAGAGTAATTAAGAGAAATTTAATGAACGTTAGTTATCTTATAAACCTAAGAAATTACTTAGTGTTTACAAATAATTTATGTGAATTGAAATTTTTTCATACATGAGAAAGCAAGGATTTGGCGATCATGGCTTTTGCCCGGCATTTTCTTGACGGCATCAAGGCTGATGTCCGGAGAATGTGGCAATTAATACTACGCAATCTACGGAACGATTGGCATTATAAATTCAAGTTGCTCTTGAATAGCTTGTACACCTTGATCAATCTCGCTTTGTTCTCTGTCCTCGCGGAGGTCGTGCAGCCAAAGCTAGGTGCTATGCCCCCAGAATATTACAATTTTGTCGCCACACCCGATTCGATCCGGTTCGCGTTTTTGAAATTCTTGTTCGTCGGGACGTATTTTTGGGCAATATTCACGCATCCGTTCGAGGATACCGTGCAGTGTCTCACCGAGGAACAGCAAAAAGGCACCATTGGATTGCTTCTCACGAATGGAAATAGCATCACGGCAATCCTCATGGGCCGGTTCTGGGCGTCGTTCATCCTCTCGTTTTTCTTGGCAACGGCGGTCGTGGTACCGTTTTTCTTTTTGCTCGGTCTAGTTACCGTGGACTTGATCGTGTCAATCCCGTGGATCCTCATCGTGATGGCGACCATGACGTTGTTCATGCTTTGCGCGTCGTTGTGGGCGGCATCGTTTAGCCTTCTTTTCAAGAAAACGGGCGTGCTCTCCGATGTCTTCGTATATGGCTTGAAAGTTGCAACTGGCATGTATTTCCCCATTTTCGGCCTGGGTCACACGACGCTTGTCTTGGAATCGATACCCGTGGCATCGGGCATGGATTTTATCCGGGACTTGTTCATCGTCGGCTATCCGGTATCCCATGGCGGCCAGGGAACCGGCTTTGGCTGGCAACCAACCATCGAGAATTGGCTCGGGTTTATCGTGCAGTCACAGGTGATCGGGGTTATCGTCCTCGTCGCGATTGCAATCGTCTGCATCGTGGTGTTCGCGAAAAAAGCCAAGCTAAGAGGTTCGATAGAAACATATTGATAGGGTGACAATTCTCGTGAAAAAAAAGACGCGAGCCATGGCGTGCATTTTTTGTATTGTCATGGTTGTCATGGTCGTTCCCGGGGTTTCCGCAGCAAGTATACCGGTAATTATCCCCGCCGGGAGCGAGGTGGACGTGAATCAATGGCTCGCTGCTGGAGAACGCGTCCAAATTTCCGTGAGCGTTGACGGAGGGTATTTCATGAGCTTCTTTTTCATGAATTCTACCCAATTCAACGCGTGGAAATCGAACAGCTCGTATGCCAAGTTGAACGGCTGGTGGATATACAACGAACCTGCCGCGTCCCAGGAAGACCGCATCTACGAGGTGCCCGTTAATGACACGTATTATCTCGTTTTCCTCAATACTAATGGCGACAACATCACGGTTAATTACGATTTTCTCATAGTGCTGCCACCCACGATAAACGGGAATCCAGCGATGTTAATTCTTTGCTTGATTGTAATCATTATTGCGGTTTTAAGCTATTGGGTCGCCCGTCGATTGCGATTGGAAGGAGATGAGCGAAACGCATGACAGAACCCATCGTCGACGTGAAAGACCTTGTCAAGAAATTCAAGGTTGCTGGTTCATTCTTCAAGCCGAAATTCGAGCCCATCATCAATGGCATGACGTTTTCAGTTCAGAAAGGTGACCACGTCGCCATCATTGGCACTAATGGATCAGGAAAAACCACTCTCATGAAGATCCTCGCAGGAATCTATCTGCCTGATGCTGGTACAGTCAAGGTTCACGGATATGACATTACGAAGCAACTCTCGAAGGTCTTGAATCGGGTGAGTTTCGTTTCGCCGGCATTGACCTTTCTCAAGAAACTCACGCTGCGCAATACCATCGATTTTTTCGCAAAATCGCAAGGAATGGCGCCGGAACCCGCTTACAAGTTCGTCGATGAATTCGGCATCTCTAGCATGCTTGACGAGTTACTCGAGGTGTTCAGCGAGGGGCAAAAGGCGCTCACGCGATTTGCCATCGCGTTCATCAAGGAACCCGACGTGATGCTCATCGACGAGGTCACTGCCAACCTTGACATGATGCGGAAGGAGCAGGTCTTGAACTATCTTGCGGAGCGGAAGGATGCCATCACGTTCATCATCATCGATCACGACGTCACGACCGTCGATCGCCTCTCGAACAAGATTCTCATGCTCAAGCGAGGCGGTTCGGTCATGAAACTGGATGATGTGAATGCGATACTCAAGACCATCCCTTACCGGTACATTGTTGATGTTTTACCCAAACGAATGCTCGAAAAGGAGTATTGGGGAAAACTTGACCAACCATGGCGAGACGTGGGGTCGCATGTCCAATTTATCTGCCAAACACCCGACGAAGTAACCCGCGTGAATCAATTTTTGCTCGATGACTCGGAAATTATCTCAATGACGAATTCTGGCCTGTCGATCGAGGATATTTATTATTACTTCTTGATCAACGAGGATTACAAGAGCAGCGAGGGCATCGGGCGCATTTCCTATGACGATGCAACCTTGCCGTGAGCTTTCGATGCCATTGTCGACCAAGTATTAATGGCAAAAATCCTTCATTGAAATCAACCATCCGTCGAGGTTACACGGCAATGTCGGAAGACGATGACCAGGGCGATTTCAAGGGCCTCAAGAAATACGAGAAGATGCTCAAGAACAAGAAAAAGGCGGTGAAACTCGCTGCTATCAAGGAGATTCGCGAGCTCGACTTGAACGGACGGAGAACCGTTCGATTACTCGAGGCAGTTTTGGAACAAACCGTGAATCCTGACGAGTGGGACGTGAAAAATGAAGCAATCACGACAATCGGACTATTCGGGAGCAAGCATTCGATCCACCACCTTGCCGCGCACCTCAACGATCCCAATCCCATCGTTCGTGAAAGCGCGGCCTATGCCCTCGGCCAAATCAAGGACAAAAAATCCTTGATTGACCTATTTCCCGCCCTTGACGATGAAGCATTCAGCGTGCGCGAGAAGGCAGCCAACGCGCTCGCCAAGATCGGCGATCCAAGAGCCATCGACATGCTAGCGAAGAAAACACGCTCCAAGGATCCCCAAGTAAGATTGTCGATTTTGCCGGCTCTCGCGGTGTTCGAGAACGAGTCCAAGGCCATCGATGCGCTGGTCGATGCGTTGCACGACGAGGAAATGCTAGTCCGGTTTCCCGCCATCATCGCGTTTAACAGAATCAAGTACGCGAAAGCCATCGATCCCTTGATAGAGAACCTCAATGTTGATGATCCTCTCTTGCAAAAAGTCGCGGCAGATGCACTAGTTTTCAATCTCGGCTGGGGCAGCATCGAGAACAACCAGCTCACGAAATTCGGGGAGCGCCGGCGGCAGCTCCTGTTGTCCGAGGGACAAGTCCTATCCAGGGGAATTGCCGCAAGGGAAAGTTCAAGCGAGACTGAAGAGAAACGTTTTAGCACGATCCTCGATGAGTTATGCGGCGCGTTGAACCTGGACGAGGAGCAAAAAGGGATATTGAAAGAATTTCTCGACGATCTCGACAATTATTACAAGATCGTTAAAAAATGATTTCACTTCACGCGTAGAATAATACTACTTTCACGATTATCCCGACGAGTAATGGAACAGCGATCTCGATCCAGCGGAAGATGAATTGCTTTCGCTGGTGCTGCCACGCCATTTTATATTTCCGTCCGAAATTCACGATCAATCACCATAAGAAGATGCCGGTTTGGTCACAGTGCATCATTACCGAAATTGAAATTGAAAAACCAAATTGTTATGGAATGAAATTTGTGGCATAGTCACGATCTTTTATTGGATTTTTCCATATATTTATTAATAATCTACATTTTCAAAGCTCCAATTAAGTTTTATTCAAGGATAAAAGCAAGAATGAGGACAAAATATGCCAGGAATGATGTCTGTCACAAAAGCTAAGACTTTTAGTGTATTAATTATCCTTCTTTGTTCCACTTTTGTATCAATTAGTATGATCTCTCAAAAGTCGACGGTTCAAAGGAATTCAAGTTCGACCGGATCCGAAGAATACAAGCAGAAGATATTAGGTAAATCAGCCACAACCTGGTCAAGTCCAACATATGTTAGCAGCGACGGTTATGCTGGGGCATATGCAAACAATCCATCTGCCGTTGGGAGCATTGCTGATGGAGTTTATGATCAAATATCAACTATAATGTCCTCAAGGAGCGGTTCTGAAGTGGATTTTATGGGTGGCGCCTCCATAACATATAGCATTACTTTGCCTATACCGAGTACTTATTTATATGCGTCTTTTTCTCTCGGATGCACATATGAAGTAAATTTCAACCCAGATTCGGGTGTATGGAATGCTATATCCCAAACGGGTGGTTTATATAATGCTCAAACGGATATTTCTGTTAATGGCAATCAAGCCATTAGCCAGGACATGTTTCCTGGGGATTATAATCCCACTTCGACTAATACAGGATGGTTAACAAGCTTTACAAATATAGGTGATTTATCCATCGTTCCCGCAAATGGGAAAATAACAATTCAGCTTTCTGCTTCTTATTCGGCATACTACGAACCTCAAGCTCTTCCAGGACGCTCTCCTCACATTGAAATGCAACTTCGAATCGATTCGTTATATATCAAGCTTAATATAGGTGTGACAGGAAAAACGCCTTCAACACAAACGACAGAAGGAATTATTGGAGACTCGGGAAATGACTTGCTATTATCCTTAACAGGGCAATCAGATTCCGGTTGGGGGGTAAACTTTAATTATGCATATGGCACGACAACTCCTACTCCGAGCACGGCTGCAAAGACCGGCTCGAAATCCACAGCATTAACAACGACACAAACGCTAACGCTAAATATACCTTATACTGAATGGAGTACGGAGGCTTTACCATTACCTTCAAAACCAAATTTTCCATTCAACCTATATTGGCAATATCAATTAACCTACAATGGAATTAATTTACCAATTTCATCATGGTATTTGGCGTATACAATTGGTGATGATAAGGCTCCTGTGGAAAGTAGTACAAGCATTTGGCCGACATCAATTGATGATAGTTCGACTAATCCAATCACCTTGAGCGTGACAGCTAGTAGTTATTCCGGGTGGGATCTTGGAATTAAATACTATTATACACAAGGAGGGACATCTACTATACCAACGCCGATTTCTGGCCTTCCAACCCTGACAACTACCACTACCTATTCTCCTGTGACATTACATTATGATATCCCTCAATCTGATTGGATAAATCACGTCGGTAGCACGCTCCACTGGTCGTATGATTTAACGGATCATGGATTACAGGATGACCCTACTTTGTACACGACCGGGTGGGAGCCAACTAGCAATAGCTTGTACATTGCAAGTGCGGATACTCTTGCCCCTCAATTCGATAGGGCAATTTCAAACTTGTATAATGATATTAACCGTCTTGATCATTTCGACATCGGTGTCTCGAATGCCTATGGCGGCGTCTCCAGCTTTACATTCATGTACTCACTTGATAGTGGCTTAAATTGGATTACTGGATTATGGAACGGACCGCTCAGTCAAATTTCACCTACTCGTTCGATTTTCACTTGCACGATAAATGCACCGATTAGCGTGGCAAATACTAATGTTCAGTACCGGCTCACAGCCGTGGATAGTCATACCGGTTATACGGGTTCGCAGTTAAGCTCGACCATAGAAGGTACCTTCACTACGGTCGATTACACCAATATAAATCCAATTATTACTTTACGTTCGACCGTAGGAGGTACTGGAATTGTTGCTCCCAATTATCCATTCACCCTAACCGTGAATGCAGAATACACCGGGTCAGTAGCAGCGGCGACGGGCACTAATAATATCGTAGTCACGGGAATACGAGATGGTGATCCAACTAATCCAGTTACTTATGGAACGTTTTCAACATCATCTATTGCGGGAAGCACATGGTTTATTGAATCCATTCCGCTCTCGCTACCCGTGCAGGATTCTTACACATTTACAGCAACAGTCATATTTGAAGATTCTTATGGCAACCAATACTCTGCATCTAGTACAACGGCCGTGCAAATTAAGTTGCAAGACACGTACGTGAATTCGGCAGAATCAGTTTACTTGGTGAATAATGGCATTCAAGTGACGGGTACTTTCTATAATTTGAATCCCGATTATACGCCTCAAGCAACAGGTAATTTGCAGATTCTCGTTCAAGGCCCAAGTGACGCGATACCGCAACCACTCCCAAACACGCCCACGCCAGTGCCATTTTCATTAAATTATGATTCAAGTATTCCACAGCATCAAGACATCGTTATAGATTACACACCCACGACGGTTGGGACATATGAATTTTTCCTGGAAGTTTCTATCACCGAGCCGGTGAGCGTAATTTTGTTATCCACTAACACGCTCACGATCAACGTGATCCAGATTGCTTCGACGATAGCTGTGCAATATCCCGACTATTTCCAGGGCTCTTCGATGCGAGTGGATGGCAGCAGTATATATCAAGGTAGCATCGTCATGAATCATCTAAACGTCTTTCTTGATTATTTTAATCCGGGCACAAATTCTTGGAACACGGTCGATGACTCCAGTATTATTGACGCTATGGAGATCGTTCCTGGTCAAACCCTCGCGCTCACTGCCAACATTTTAGCGTCCAATGATGGCACTTATGTGTTTCGGTTAAGATTAGTGCAGACAGATTTTACCTCGTCTTCTTCCACGAGTTCAGCAACTGTTTCGATCCCAAGTATAGATAGCGTAACCTTGAGACCATTTTATGCAACAGGCGTGGAGAATCCGTATGTCGACGAGGATCTCGGGTTTAACGTGGCAATCACGAATCCTGCAAGTGAATTACAAATAACTAATATTAACCTCCAAATAACATGCACGTACCAACCAGTTGGCGGAACCTTGCAAAGTTTCTCCGTTAGTTATCCAGCCACGAGTGTATTCAAGATATTCATCGTAAACCACGGAGCATCTAATACCTATACATATACTGAAGGAACGGATCCGGCGTTGCAGATTCCAACAGCGGGTACATACACCGTGCAAGTCACTCTTTCATATTGGGATAACCGTGGAGAAAGCCTGACCACAACGCAGAGCACCCCTCTTAGCTTCACGATTGAAACACCACCTTTTCCAACGATTACCTTTGCAGGGATTGCTGTGAAATATCCGGATGACTCAGCAACGTCAGATGTTGAACAGTTTTATAGCGATAGTAGTATTGCTGGACAACAATTCCCTTACAAAAATACTTTGTGCCAGCCTAACGAAATCACATTCGAGTTTTTAGTTGATAATACACTCTCTCACGTAGCTGTGGGATTTGAGGGAAATCTTGATTGTCAGTCATGCACAAATCAGAAAGGTGAAAAAATTAGTTACAAACTACAAGGCTCATCCGATTATAACTTATTTTCCGTGCCTGCCGGTATATCACATACGATTTTATTTTCATTACCAATAATTGATGTAAATCTAAAAAGTACCGAAGGGGAGCTAGCAAAATTCCTAATAGAACTGGGAATAAAAACACTGGTCGCCACCGCGGCAGGGCTTGGCGAAGCAAGTTTTGGATGGGATACCGTTTTCGCCATAGGGCAAGACACTGCTGAAGCAGTAGTCGAAAATTGGGACCTCGATTGGAGTGCAACACAACAATATTTGGCAACCTTCCAGGGCTTCATGTTTCATGTCTCAAGCCAAGGAACCAATTATCAACCTAACCCTTATGTAACTAAATATGTTGGTGCTGGTGGTACTTCTACCGATGATCCAACCCAAATTTCCTCTGTTGTTCAATTCATCAACATTGGCCTAAAATGCAGTAGTTTGCAAATTGATGAATTTATCGGTTATGTTGCTGAAACAGCTGTTGCGGCTGCAATGTGGGAAGTTTACGAGGTGATGCTATCGATCGCTTCAAAAGTTAACAATCCATGGCTCTATTTGGCTTCACTTGCGCCATTGGCAGCTGCAATTATTTTTGAAATTGATGCATTCAATCTAATGATTTCGGCTTATGAAGATCCAATTCCCGCCTTAGATTTTCATAAAATTCCCATACCCCAAACAAACGATCCAATTATAAATGGTTTTTACAAAGCATCAATGGATTTTGGAGATTCCGCAAACACAATAATGAATATTACTCAATCCCAACTTGACTTTGCTGGCTCACCTTCTGCATCTAATGCGATGATGGTTGCATGTAACGCGTCTATGATGTTAAATGCATTAAAAACCGATGGGACTGATATCGCGAACATTTTTAACGTGGAAGTGCCAATGCTCGAAGAAAAGCTATCGACAATAACGGGTACAGAAGTTACAATCGATTATTCAGCTAACGAGCTTGAAAACCTTCAAGGATACGTGACCCAGAACGGGTTGGGAAACGATGCAATCACTATGCTGAACGAGATCGGCGCACCCCAAGAGATACAAGATTTCATTGTAACACGCTTGGAGAACATAGATCCCCCGTCCTTTTCGATGTTACTTCAATCCTTGCCAAGAGATATGGCGAATTGGACATTTCTATCCATTGGGTATTCAAAACTAGAAATACAAGCGGAAAAGGCCGGCGCAAGTATTACGGGAGCATCTTCCTACTTGACAGGTACGCAGGTTGCAACCTTAAACCAGTTGAAAGGAGATGTTCAAGCAGCTTTCTCAAATTCCGAATGGGCTCAGATCAGCACCAAGATCAACTTTCTCAATGAAACGGCGCAGCAATTTTTCACGCAAACGAATGATCCAGCTTGCTTGGATTACATTCAATTTGCAACGCAAGCCTGTTATCAATTCGATGGTTTGTCCGATATCCGCGGTTATGTCTTCACGCCAGCACAAGAAATTCAAGCAAGTTCGCCGGTAACATTGTATTTAACTATTAACAATAACTTGGATTCTGATCGGACATATTCGATAAATCTTGTCGCCATTGATCCGACGTGGTATTCCTTGCCATCAAGCACGGTCATCGTGCCAGGCAGGAGCACCGTGAGCATTCCGCTTACCATCAACGTGCCAAATGATGCCTTCTCTGCTGGATTAACACCATTAGATTTCTCGGTCGTAATTTCAGATACAAGTCAACCGTTCTTTAATCAACTTGTACCAGTATATTTAACGGTTCAAGTGATAGTCCTCCACCAGGTTATAACTGGCGTAAACCCCAGCTCAAGCAGCGTTTATCCGGGCACAATCACGACATACATCTGTTCCATAAAAAATACTGGGAATAGCATCGATATCTACCAGGTTGCATTCAAACCAGGAGATTTCGATAGTCTTTACAAGGTTAACCCAACGGCAGTGCAAGAAGGATGGTGCACGTTTAACGATTCAGCGATGGTATGGAATAGCACCATTGCAGGGTGGGATGGTGTTTTTACCTTGAATCCTGATCAAAATAAATCAGTTGCGCTGTCGATAGCGGTGCCAACTGATTGGGCAGGGCTTGAAGACTCTACCTACATGATCTCGATGATAGCTAGTTTGGTGTCCGATTCCTCGATCACTAGCCAAGTTTCCCTCACATTAACCGTGACATCGACTTCACAAAGTATGAAAAATTACGTGGCGGGGGAAATCGACCAATTGAACACGGCTATTCAAGCTTCGAGCTACTCCGAGTGGGCTAAGCCATGGTACAAATGCCTGGTCTCCTGGGAAGTGGACATGGTTTCGTGGCTATTCAGTCACGACTACTCGAACCAAGCATACGGCGACTTGCTCTATGTTATCAAGCCTTGGTTGGCAGGTTCTACCGACAGTCAACAAGGGAAGCCATGGGATCACTGCATGAGCAAGGACTCGCTAGTAACGGATCCTGCACTACGAGTGGTGTTGGTTGGCGAGGTTGATAGCATCCTCGGGCATATCACGGATTATCAAATGGTACGAATAAGTGATGCGATGAAATCGTTAGGGAAAGGAATTGCGACGCTAAGCAATTTGGTCAATCTTGACCTAACCAGTAGCAAGAAAGCAAAGTGCGATCGCTTGTTAACCCATGTCACTACGACGTACACGGTATTGCTATCCGAATTCCAGCAGAACGGAATCGTGAATTGCACTGCTATCAGTAAAATGCAGCATGACGTTGTTGAAATCAAGGAAATAGCCCGCAATGCAGCTATCACCAATGAATGCAATACTTTCCTCGGATTGATTAACACCATCGCGAATGGAGGGTCGCACAGCTGCAATTGGGGCTGGTACTTCTACTTGATCCTTTGGCTTGGTGGCGAGAATCATCAGACACGGCGATGAACGCCATCTCATTTCTTTTTTTTAAGCATTGAAGGCTTGGATCAAACGAGGTCACGACATGTATCGCGTTTTTTCACATCAAGCTGTCCATTCGATTAAGTGCCTGATGATAGTCGGTGTAATTGGAATTGCCGCTGGGGCATTGGTATTCTTGACAAGACAGGAAAATAGTACCCAATCACCAATTCAAGGAAGCATCACGTTCGTTCCAGCAACGCCCCTTCTTGCGACCAAGACAGGCAGCAGCGATCCATCAACCGACGAGTGGCCGATGTTTCGCGGGCAACTAAATCACACGGGCACGACGATTACATCGACAGTCCGAGGTTCAGCCCCGTTCTGGAGCCATGCAACGGGTGGCGAGATCGAATCGTCACCCGCGATCGTGGGGGGACGAGTGTACGTTGGAAGTGACGATAACAACACTTATTGCTTGAATGCCACCACTAGTGCGAAATTGTGGAATTACACGACCGGCGACATCGTGTTTTCCTCTCCCGCCATTGCTGATGGGCGCGTGTACGTAGGGAGCGATGATCACAACGTGTATTGCTTGAACGCTACCACGGGCACGAGGATATGGAAATACACGACTGGAGATTGGGTGGATTCCTCCCCCGTCGTCTCGGGCGGTCGAGTGTACATCGGCAGCGATGATAACAACACGTACTGCTTGGATGCTGTCTCAGGTTCGAGATATTGGAAGTACACGACGGGGGATTGGGTGGATTCGTCCCCTGCTGTCTTGGGCGGTCACGTGTACGTCGGCAGCAATGACGGCAAGGTGTATTGCTTGGACGCCACCTCGGGCTCGAAAACATGGTCGTATCCCACGGGTGGTTCGGTGGAATGCTCCCCCGCCATTGCTTATAACCGCGTGTATATTGGCAGCGATGACAACTACACCTATTGCTTGAACGCCACTACGGGCGCGAAAATGTGGAGTTACAAGACGGGGGGCTTGGTCGAATCATCACCAGCTATCGCGGGCGGGTATGTTTTCGTGGGAAGCTGGAATGGCACGATTTTTTGCTTGAACGCCACGACAGGCGCGAAAGCATGGAGCTTTGCAGCCCACGCTGTTGTGTTTTCATCACCTGCCATCTCGAGCGGGCACCTGTTCATTGGCTGCGATGATACAAACGTGTATTGCTTGAATGCCACCACGGGCAAAAGACTGTGGAATTACACGACGGGGGATTGGGTGGATTCTTCGCCCGCGATCGCCAATGGCCGCGTGTACGTGGGGAGCGACGATGCCAAGCTCTATTGCTTACCCATGGACTTGATCTACCGGCCATCAGCACCCCAAAACTTGCAAGCGAGTGTAGGAAATGGCCAGATCACCTTGGCATGGCAGGCCCCAGCAAACGACGGCGGCTCTGCAGTCACCAATTTCACGATTTACCAAGGGATCATGCCGGGTAGCGAATCCTCCATCGCATCTACCAATGACACGACCTACACGAGTACGGGCATGGTGAATGGAAAAACCTATTATTTCAAGGTGAGCGCGGTCAACTGGGCTGGGGAAGGCCCCCGAACGACCGAGGTGCAAGCGACGCCAGCAACGATCCCCGGCCCGCCGCTGGAGTTCACGGCGACTGCAAGTAACGGGCACATTTCGCTATCATGGCAGGTGCCAGCAAACAATAACGGTTCAGCGATCACCGGCTACAAGATATATCGTGGGACGTCGCCCGGCGCGGAGACGATTCTTGTATTCCTTGTCAACATCACGGCATACGTTGACACGAGCACGTCGAGCGGGCGAGGTTATTATTACCAGGTCAGCGCGGTGAATGGGGCTGGCGAGGGATATCGATCGATAGAGATTAGCGCAACGGTAGACACGGTTTCGAGCTCCTTTGGAATCGTGTTAGTAATGGTTGGAATCGCGGCAGGAACGACGATTGTTTCCATTGTATTTTTCAGGAGGTATAAGATTCGCAATCGTCAATTAAAACAAACTAATCCATATTAATGTTTAAATTTTTGATCGATTTTTGATATCTCTTAATAAAAAAAAGCAAATTCAAGAATAGAAGAGAATTGCACTCACAATTAAGCCGAGAATCCCTGCGACAGCAACCTCAATAAAGCGAAGCAAGAATTGCATCCGCTGGTGCTGCCATGCCATTTTATACTTCCGGCCGAAATTCAAGATCAATCGCCACAAAAAGAAGCCATTTTGGTCACCGCGCATCTTGACCGGCACTTGAAAATTCATTTTCCCGAGATCGATCTTGAATACGTTGACCGGGGCGAGTATGACCGCGAACACGAGGGCGGCGATGACGCAAATCACCACGATTACCCGGCTTGAAACGAATGATCCCATGCCAGGGAATACCAACGCGAGAACTGGGAAACCTTGCAATCCAATGAGGAACATCAAGCCCGTGATGATGACGTGATCGATAGAATTGAGCTTTCTTAATTGCACCACTGCATTTGCTTGTTCGAAATCATTCTTGTTACATTCAACGAGCTGCCGCACGTTTGAGAAAAAATATTCCGTCTTGAAGGCAATCCCCTTGCTCGTGAACATGAAAGAACGGCCCTCATCGATGGCCGTTACATCGAGTTTGTCATGAACGAATTTCAAGTCATTCTTGATCGCATCGGTGATCAATATGATACCCGCGATAAAGAGCATGAACCGGAGCATCTCTCCTGCCCAGAAATAGAAGACTCTACTCACGATGCCAAGCATGACCAAGAAAATCCCGCAGCATAATCGCTTGAAATCGCCAGCTTGCTCGATAGGTGCGATTCTCTCGCTCAATGTATCCAGATCGGGCCTGCTCTCCGCCGGAAGTTGCAAGATGAACCTCATGCTCGTGTTGGTGAGCGATGTCAAGTTGATCGGATAAAACGGGAGCTCGTAGAGCTTGTCCTTGGTCACCACGTCGATGATGTAATGCGATTGGAAGATCAACAAGAGCATGCTGATCAATTGCACCGAGGCACTCACGATGTAGGCAATGCCGAATAACTGGCCGGCTCCGAACGTGTTCGGGTTCGTGACGAACGACATCCCGTCAACGTACAAGTAGTAGACCGGGATGATGAACACCAGTACCCAGAAATATCTCGGGCCAGGATTCGCATTTGACAGCCGGATCGCCTCGATCTGATCGATCGGGATTTCCGTGGACATGGCCCTCGGGAATCGCATCTCGTCGAACACTAGCTTGTCCTGCGTTCGCGTGATCTTGAGCTTCATGTAGACGAACAAGCTGAAGAGCAGAAGCATCGAGCCAATGACCAGCGGGAAAAAACCGGTCGGGTAGAACAATGAAAAGCCACCCAGGACCAGCCAATCGCCATATTTATAGTCGGTGCCAGTCGAAACCCCGAATAAGATTATTGAAACGCCGCCCAACAGCACCATGAGCAAGCCGGCAATGAACCGGCTCACGGGATAGCTCACAATCACGTTTTTCGGGAGTATTGATAGCTTGAGGGCGACCGCGATCGCCGTCAAGCCCGCACCAAGCAGGAAAAAGAAAATGAGTAGCGAAAAGTCGAATTCAAACCTCGTATCTTGAATATTATAATTAAAATAAAAATAAGGGATTTGCGAACCCGTGACAATGAAGATGATGGACGTGACGGACAGAATGATGCCAAATACCAGCAAGGCCAAACGCTTGGTCAATTCTAGCCGTTCCATTCGGCTCGCCATTTTTTTTAACCACTCCATGCACTCCGCACCCCGTTTTCAGGCATTCCAATAAAGCCTAGCATTATGTAATACGGAGCCGTGAAACTCATTCCTGGCTCTTCATTAGTCGGATTGTTATTATCCTTATTCTCTTGCACATTGAAAGGATTTGCATCCCACATGAAAATTCCTGTTTTTTTCTCCTTTACCGTCAACGGATGGTCAAAATACGAAGACGTGTTGAGCTGAAATTCCTCGAAAACAGGGCCGAATAGCGTGCCGATCGAGTTGTTTTGAAAAAAGACCTGGTACTTAGAAAAATTAACGATCTGGTAACTGGACGGCGCGAGTACTGGGTTTTTATGGATATCGGGGAAATGATCGATGTCAAATTCCATAAGCTGATCCTCTACATCGCGTTCAACGAATTGATCTTCGCTATATTGCTTTTTTTCCATGGCCAAGTATATTGCGTCGAAATACGGGTTGCGATGATAGCGAACGCAAAACCAGAGAGAATTTTCAAAGTTTTTCAAATAACGTTGCAAGATAACCGGGTTATCCTCCAACATAACGAGTGCAAAGCAGATATCTATGCCAAAGTTGAAGGCATAATAATTTGACACGATTTCTTGCGTGCCGCTTTCCTTGTCGGCAACATCCACGTTTTGCTCGTCGAAAGCCTGGTGTTCGTAGGTGGCTTCATACTTGTCCGGAAACGCCAGCGCCCCCATTTTAAGCACCAAGAGCATCCACGTTCCCTGGAAAAACTTCATCTTCTGATCCACACCCGTCGGTTGGCCATTGTCACCAATGCCGAGAAAGTTTGTTCTAAGCATTCCCGCGCAGAGCTGGTCGATCATGAGCGCAAGCATGGTATGAACGTCTTGAGCATCCGCCGCGCTCACGTACTTGAAGGTGATAGCGACCCCCATATAATACCCGGCATACTCGTCATTGCTCGTGTCATCACTCCAGCGATATTGGCTGTAAGGCCCCGTGCCATTGGCGCATTTCTTGTTACTCACGGTAAATAATCCACTTACTCGAAAAGTGGCATTATTCTTTTGCCACGGTGCTGCCCAGGATCGTGCGATGATCGCGCCATACTGTCCTCCAAGGCCGCCATTCGGCACGGCAAGCATCATGGCCATGCCACTGACGAGCTTCCTGATGACCCTGATGGCGTCGATTTTCATTGTCGCGTTATCATTTTTCACGGCTGCTAGATACTTCCCGACGAATGCAACCAAGGAAGAACCGGTAAACAACGCGCCGTTGTCGGAAAAACCGTAATAATTCACCGTCGTGTTCGAAAGAGGCATGAAAACGGTGCTCACGGTGAAATTATTCGGGATGTGGTACTGTTCGAACCGGTAATCGTAAAAACTTGCCATTTGCGCGAGTCTCGTGTAATTCGCGATGAGGAACGTCGAGGGATCGGGCTTCAAGCTGTCGGACGTGCCGAAACTCGGGATCGCGTTGAAAACGGTTACCACTTGCCCGGCAATCGCGCCGAGCACGGCTATGGGGATCAAAAGTCCCACGACAGCGCCGATTCGCTGGATGGATAGCTTCGATTTTTTCCGGTATCGTATTCTCATGATGCAAGGAACCTTCAAATCAGATATGGAACCTTTTTATAATGATATTTGATAATGGTTTACTATTTTTCCGATGATATCCCGGAAAGGAATGATCTCTCATGGTTCTGGCACGCATCGCGATAGATCCCGGCACGAAAGCCGGCGAATTCTCCCAATACTGGCACAAGGTTTTTGGCTGTGGTAATGCATTCTTGCTCTTGCGAAAGGATTTGCTATCCCATGTCGAGGACGTGCACGACACGATTGGATTTGACTATCTACGATTTCACGGCATCTTGTCGGATGACGTCGGCTTGGTGCAATACGCTGACAAGAGCGGCAAGGAACTGGACGAGGATTGCTTGAACTTCACGAACGTTGATGCCATCTATGATGCTCTGCTCGACTTGGGGATCAAGCCATTCGTCGAGTTCAGCTTCATGCCAAGGTACCTTGCAAGCGGTGACACTCAAGTGTTCAAGTACCCGTCGAACATTACGCCGCCGTCGAGCGACGCGCAGTGGACATCGCTCATCAACCTACTCGTCACGCACTGGAAAAACCGATATGGCATCGACGAGCTCCTTGATTGGTATTTTGAAGTATGGAACGAACCCAATTTAATAAACTTCTGGATCGGTACCCAAGCAGAATATTTTAACCTCTACAAGAATGCCGTCAATGCGATCAAAGCAGTCGATCAGCATCTCAGAGCTGGCGGTCCGGCGTCATCCGATGGTAGATGGATCACCCCGTTCTTGCAATTTTGTTACGACGAAGGCGTGCCCGTTGATTTTATTAGCACGCACGTGTATCAAAGTGATAAACCCCTCGGAGGAACAAATTTCGTCTCCGGTAATTACATTCCCGATCTCGTGGCACGCGTGCGGGTGGAAATCGAGGCCAGCGCGTTCCCGGCGCTGGAGCTCCACTTCACCGAATATGGCTCAACCTCGAGCCCTAATGACTTAATGCATGACACCGCGAACCAGGCAGCCTTCATTTGCGATACGGTTGCCTCGATCAATGAACAGGTGACCTCATTCTCGTATTGGACGGTCTCGGATATTTTTGAAGAGCTCGGCTTGCCTGACACGGAATTTCACGGCGGATTTGGAATAAAGACCATCCATGGCGTCCGCAAGCCATCATTCAACGCGTTTTATTTTTTGAAGCAGCAAGGCCTCGAAATATGCGAAACCCAGCAGGAAGGCCTTCCCGACGGGGCTAAGATCCTTGCCACCCGCACAGACAAGGACGTGCGGTTGCTGGCGTGGTATTTCAGGGATCCGAAGGCTAAGATTGTGCCGGAACCTGCCAAATTCTCGCTGCGCATCGAGAAAAATGGCATCCTTGCTAAGCAAGATCTCGATTTCTCGATTCTGGAAATTAGCAAGGAACATGGCAATCCTTACGGAGCCTGGAAAGAAATGGGCTCCCCCCGCAATCCAACGCTTGACCAAATCGAGGACCTGAAACAATATGGCGAGATCGAGGAAGAAGAAGAAAACGAGAGGGGCGATGCAACGCAGGACGATGATCAACTGATGGTTAATTTTGAGCTGGAACCAGAATCCGTGAAGTATATTCGCATATACAAGGGTTAAACAAGAATTGTTGTACTCTAGTAGTTGATTTTAACTTTTTTGATATGGTCTTGGTTAGCATTCCTTGCAAGCTAGACCGCCTCTAAGAATCCTTTATATATCTTAGACACGATCAAGCTGGGTGCGTTTGACGAAATATCCTGGTTTCTCCAGGTATGAAGTAACGGTGAGAAATGGTTCATGAAAATCAAAAATTTTGATGGATTGAAATGTTTGATAACAGGAGCGGCGAGTGGCATCGGCCGCTCGACAGCCTTGAAAATGGGGGAATTGGGGGCCAATCTCTATCTAACGGATAGAAATGCAAGCGGCTTGATCGAAACTTGCAACGTGATAAAAGAAAATGGAGGAACGGTCGATGCTTTCAAGGCATTGGATATAAGTAACTATGATGAAGTGACGGCATTTGCTGATGACATTCACAAAAATCAGGGATCCATGGACATCATCATGAACATTGCTGGTATTTCGATATGGGGTAGCGTTGAAGTCCTGGAACATCAACATTGGGAAAGGGTAATAAATGTTGATCTATGGGGTCCGATTCACGTCATCGAATGTTTTCTGAAAAAAATGATCCTGGATGGAAAAAAAGGTCATCTCGTCAACGTGGCATCCGCTGCTGGCCTCTTCGGTTTTCCTTGGCATTCTCCGTACAGCGCTGCAAAGGCTGGCTTGGTGGGAATTTCCGAGGTGTTGCGATTTGATCTGGAATCGAAAGGCATCGGTGTCACGCTCGTGTGCCCCGGTGCCGTTGAAACGCCATTAATGAACACCGTAGAGATTGCCGGCATTGACAACGAGAGCCCGGAGGTCAAGAAAGTCAAGGACTTTTTTTTGGCCCACGCAATCGCCCCGGAAAAAGTCGCTGATTTGATCATCAAATCGATCAAGAAGAATAAGTATCTCGTTCTAACATCTCTTGACATGAAAGCGCTTTATTGGTTTAAAAATAAAATTCCCTCGATATATAATCTCGAGCTGCGACACCTTCAAAAATTAACAACATTGGTGCATTGAGACCACGAATTGTTATCGAAAGGTGCACGGTGACCGGCGTGAAGCCAGGTAACTTGATCTAAATGATCGAGGTCGCAACTCGATTCAATTTACTCTTACAATCGAGACGATTTACAAGGAATCGTCTTGTTGATCATCTTGCTGGATAACCGGGGCATTTTTTAATTTTTCATCCTCGGCCCTGGCGTTCATGATGGCCTCGTTCATTTTATCGGTAGCACCGGCTTTTTTATACCAACTGGCTGCTTGGATGTAAAATTGCTTGGACTTTTCATATTCCATGCCTTGGGAATGGGTTAACGCAAGGCTACAAAGATAATCACCTTTCTTGACGAGAAAAGCGCTCATTTGCTTCCCGCCTGTGCTGTCATCCGTCATGCAATCACGCCGTGTTGTTTACACGATTTTTTCACATCATGAGCATAAAAAGGTTTCACGACTTAATTTGACCAAGTATTATTGATTTTCATAACATCATCTCCATGATGTTCGACATTCGACCATTTTCATGAACGGTATAAAGGAAAAATGAAGGCACCATCCGAACGTTTGTGAGAGAATTATTATAAATGCTGTAAACGATACCAATTCTGATCAAACCAACGACAAGATGCGATAAAATCATGGTCGACCAAGATTTAATCAACGATTTAAAGGAAAGAATGGATGCGGGAGCGGAGAATTCACCTGTCGAAGGAATTTTCAAGGTTTTCGAATTCTTCAAGCAAATTGCAGATGAAAATGACGAAATGAAAGATGAACTCAAGGATTTGGATTTGTTAGTTCAAGTGGTTATTACAGATATAGATAAAAAGTACTTCATGCGCATTAAGGATGGGATAATCGAATATGGAGAAGGTGAAGCGGAAAATCCCACGTTTATTTTCTCCACGACATGGACCCTTGCTTTTGACATGGTATTAGGCAAGGTCGATGCAACAGCAGAATACATGGCGGGGAATGTTTCCATCGAAGGAAGCGTCGCGGATGCGATGTCATTTCAAGGCGTGATCGAACTCGCCATGGAGATATTTCAAGACTTGATTAAATGAACTATCAATCCCTTATTTTTTATCAAGCACCGCTTTATTTTCAGTTATTTTTACGAACCTTATAGAAATGAACGATACGGAGGAGGTCAAAGAAAATGGAACTTGAAGATTTTGCCCAAGATGAGCTCGATTCGGAAGGCGAAGCAGAAGCCGAAACCGGGAATTTATCCCCCATCGGCACCTATCAACCCGGCATGAATTGGAATCCGGTTGAAAAAATCATCCTCGAGCGGCGCAGCACGAGGGCTTTCAAGCCTGAACCGTTGCCGGATGGCATGATCCGTCGAATCCTTGAGGCGGGCAGGTTTGCTCCCTCCGCGGGCAACACGCAGCCGTGGAAATATATCGTCGTCAAGAGCCCAGAAATAATTGCAGAGATGGAAAAAGATTCCGTGGTCTTTGCAAAACGAATCATGTCATCGCTGGATTATACTCAAGATCCCGCCAATAGCGAACTGAGAGCTCGTGCAAAAAAAGTCATCAAATCGCAGCTCAACGTGCTCGCCCCCGAACCGTTCATCGCGCTTCAACGAATTGCCGCGGGAAAGATGAGCGTGTTTTTGAACGCGCCGACCTTGATTCTTATCCTCATTGATACACGCGGGGCAGGGGAACCAAAAGTTGATAGTGGGATTGCAGGCGAAAATATAGTATTAGCCGCCCATAGCATGGGCGCGGCAACTTGCTGGATCGGCGTTACCAGTTTGCTAATTCATCGCATGTCGTCAAGCGCTCGCAAATGGAGAAGATTCTTTGGAATTGAATTCCCGTATGAATTACTTGATGTAATCGCCCTTGGTTGGCCAAAACGGAGATTTGACAGGGAAGTCCCGAGAGAGGTGCAACTTGTCTCTTGGTACGAAGGTGGAATGAACGATCCCCCGAGAATTGACCGTCAAGGAGATGAGCAGCCATGAAAGAAGGAGAAATGCCCGACTACGATGACCCGGAGCAAATATCGCCCGGGAAGATAGAGATTAACGCTGAACGATGCGTTGGTTGCGGGGCATGCGCGTATCCGTGCCCGAGTGCTGCTATTTACATGCCTGAAAAAATGGAAGGCAAGAAACGGGTCCCGTTCGTGGAAGAGCTCGCACCTGGCTTGATCCCGTGCCTTGCATGCGGGGATTGCGTTGCGGCTTGCCCGCGAGGTGCGATCACGATTCAAAAAGGTTTCCAGGTAGCTCATTCATATTTTTACGAGCGCCTAACGCAAGATGAAAAATTCACGTATCCCCAAAAATATTGAAAACGCCACGTTAAAAGCGAGGCCAATAAAATGTCAGAGAGACGATTTCGCATCAACCGGAACACGCTCTTGAGGGATATCATAAAAAACTATGCAGAAATTGTAGGCGATCGCACGTTTCTAACATATGTCAAGGATTTCGACAATGGCATCGATGAGACCTACACCTTCAAGGACATTCATGTCATGTCGAATAAAATTGGAAATGGCTTGCTGAGCTTGGGGCTTAATAAAGGGGACGGGATTGCCTTGATGGACGTCAATTCCCCCGCGTTTTTATTGAGCGTATTCGGGGGGTTTAAAATCGGCACCTACACGATCCTCGTGAACACGGGCTTGAAAGGAGAAAGCTTGCGATACATCTTGGACCATTCCGATGCAAAGGCCATCATCATCAATTGGCGTTTTTTGGAAGAATTTATGAAAATCAAGGGAGATTTGCCAAAACTCACGCACATCATCGTTGACGATGATGGAATGCCCGTGGATGCCATCTTGCCTGAAAGCCCCGTCTTCTTGCGCGCCATGGAGGACGAAGCATCGGAAGAAAACATAACGGCGAGCATAACTCCTGCAGACATGTGCATGCTAATGTATACTGCTGGAACGACGGGACTTCCCAAGGGAATCATGTTTTGGCAGGGCAAATTACTCGGCGGATATAACTTGCAAGCTCTCTCGATGGTCGCAAAATTCCTGGTTCGGCCTAATGATGTACTATACACGCCCTTGCCCCTGTTCCATTCAAATGCTCTTTTTCTCTCGTCATTTGCAGCATATATCAATAAGGTTCCGCTCATCCTGGCAGAAAAATTCAGTGCAAGTCGCCATTGGGATATTTGCAGGCGATATAATGTCACGACGTTCAACATGCTCGGTGCCATGGCATCGATCTTGATGAAGCAACCAGAACGACCGGATGATAAAGACCATCAGGTTTCCCGGATCTATTCCGCTGCCTGCCCGATGGCCTTATGGCTCGCGTTCGAGGAACGGTTCGGAACGAAACTCGAAGAAAATTACGGCGCGACTGATGGTGGTGGGTTTGCATTGTATACTTTCGGCTTCAAAGATGTCCCTGTCGGAACCATGGGCAAGCCGATGGGTGGTGTCGTCGTCGAGATTCAAGACGAGGACGGGACCATCGTGCATGAACCAGGAGCCATCGGTGAGCTGGTTTTCCTGGTTCGAGAAAACGAGAAGGATCAAAGGGCAGTCACCTATTACAAGGACGAGGAAAGCTCCGAAAACTTGATCCAACGAGGAGCGGAGGGCCAGCTCTGGTTCCACACCGGTGACTTGGCCTATAAAGATCAAAACGGCTGGCTATTCTACGTCGATCGAAAGAAGGACATGATTCGACGGCGCGGGGAGAACATTGCCTCCTTGAGCATCGAGAACGTCATCCTCCAAAACGAAAAAATCTTGGAGGTCGCAGCATATGGCGTGAAAACGGAGCTTGGAGAGGACGACGTGATGGTCTCCATCGTGTTGAAGCCTGACATGGAAATGACTCCAGACGAGCTCGTCGACTTCTGCAATGGAAAAATGGCGGATTTCATGATCCCCCGGTTTATCCGGTTCGTGGACGCGCTGCCCAAGAACGAGGTGCACAGGGTCTTGAAGGCAGAATTAAAGGAGACCGGCGTAACACCCGATACATTTGACCGAGAACAGCAAGAAACTCTCGAATATAATAAGGACTGAGATGCATGAGCGAAAACGTGTATGTTTATGGTATTGGCATGATCAAGTTTGGAAAATTTCTCGAAAAGCCCATTAAACTCTTGACAAAAGAATGTTTAGAGGCTCTACTCCAGGATTGCGAGGACAAGGTCACCAAAAAAACGATCGAAGCGGCATGGTTCTCCAATTCAGGATGGGGAATCCGGGATAACCAGCATTGCATCCGTGGACAAGTAGCCCTTTCCGCGAACGGGATCGATGAAATTCCGATGACGAACGTGGAAAATGCTTGCGCCGGTGGAAGCACGGCATTTCACGGCGCGTGGACCGCAGTAAAGGCTGGCTTGTATGATTGCGCGCTGGCGATAGGTGTTGAAAAGGTTTACCACGAGGATCACAAGGAAATGATGCGGGCCTTCATTACCGGCACCGACGTGGAGCAAACCACGAAGCTGATCGAGTTTTTACGCGCAAAAGCCAAGAAAGACGAGGCGCGTCGTGCCAAGAAGTATGGCGAATCCGCGCCGAGGGAAAGGAGCGAAGATTATTCCCCGTTCATGGACCTGTATGCCACGCACGCCAAGTTACACATGAAAAAATACGGAACTACACAAAGGCAAATTGCAGCCGTCGCGGCAAAGAATCACACGAATTCCTCGTTAAATCCACTGGCTCAATACACGTTTCCGATGACCATCGAGGAGGTCCTCGCGGATAAACCAGTCGTCTATCCCCTTACCAGGGCAATGTGTGCTCCCGTGGGAGACGGGGCCGCCGCCGCGATCTTGTGCTCGGACAAATTTTTGGAGCAGAATCCGAATCCCAAGGCCGTTCGGGTGCGAGCATCCGTGCTTCGCTCGGGATCGTGGAAAATCAACACGATTGCCAGGCGAACCGCCGCCGCCGCATTTTCTATGGCGGGATTGGGTCCTGAAGACATCAACGTTGCCGAGATCCATGATGCCACAGCATTTGGCGAAATTCACCAGATAGAACAAATGGGGTTTTGCCCGGAGGGACAAGGAGGGCCATTGACGGAAAGCGGCGCGACCGCCTTGGATGGAAGGATTCCCATTAACCCGAGCGGGGGCTTACTCTCGCGAGGTCACCCGATCGGGGCAACGGGGCTTGCTCAAATTTGGGAACTCGTGACGCAGCTCCGTGGCGAGGCCGGGGAACGGCAAGTGAAGGATCCAAAGATCGCCCTGGCAGAAAATGGCGGCGGGAACATCGGGCCGGGCGAGGCCGCGATGTGCATTCACATTCTTGAGAAGGTGTAAATAATGCTTGGAAAACAAGGCGATAATGAAGGAGGAAGCGAGATACAAAAGGCGTTGGGAGAGATCGAGGAGGTTGTCGGGTCAGATTACGTGACGGACAAGGATTTCATGAAAGCGGCGTACTCGCGAAACGTCGACCCGGCATTCCCGGACAGGTGGGCCGACATCATCGTGCGGCCGGGCACGACCGAAGAAGTTTCCGCCATCGTCAAGATTGCAAATAAGTACAAGATAGTCATGGTTCCGAGGGGTGGAGGTGCTGATCTCGTGGGCGGATCGGTGACGCAAGGTGGCATTCTTCTCGATCTTACTCGGATGAACCACATCCTGGAGATTAATCCGGATGATTTTTACTGCGTCGTCGAATGTGGGATCACGTGGGGGGCTTTGGTTTCTGAATTGCACTTGAAAGGACTCACGACCGGCTTGCTCGGTCCTGGTAGCGGGTACAGCGCCACGATCGGAGGCGGGCTCTCCAACAGCACCGCGGGATACGGCTCGACGAAATACGGGCTCGCCCCCGATATTTGCTTAGGGGTTGAAGTCGTGTTGCCAGATCCTGAAGGAACGGTACTGCGCACCGGCGTCGCGGCGAATAAATATGCGAAGCCTTTTGCCCGGTACGGGGTTGCTCCTGATTTCACGGGCCTGTTCATGGGTGACGTGGGCACCATGGGCATAAAGACGAAGGCATTTCTCAAGCTCGCGCCTCTCCCGCCCTTCAAGGCAGGCCGCTATTACATGCTCGCCAAGAATGATTATGGCAAGGTCTTCGAGCTGTTGAAGGAACTCCGGTACAAGGTCGGGGAGGGATTATCCGACGTCATCGTCGTGCCACACCCCGTCATAAACTTGCAAGCAGGCATGGCAAAGCACAAGCCTGAAAAAAAGCCGAGGTTGACGGGATCCGTCTTCATGATAGCTTTCGAGGCCTTCGACCAGCGGGTCCTGGACATTTACATCCAGCAAGTCGACGAGATCATGTTGCGGGATGGCGTTTGCAGGTCGTTCGAACTACACGAGATCGATCTTGACGAGCCACTGACGAAAGACTGGCAGTTCAATCTCGAATTTGCCTACCATTACTTTAATCGGTTCATTTCGGTCGTCCCCGGCACCATTAGCTGCACGACGTGCCACAAGATCCCCATCAGTTACATCAAGGACGGGGAGCGAATGAGCCATGCCTTCGATGCAAAATTTCGGGCTGAATTTCCAGATAAAAGCCTTTCCCTCTTTGCGACGGTGATATACTTGTTGCCGAACGGGAACGCGGTCTTTGTCGGGGGATTTAGCGGTTATAACACCGAGGATCAGCAGCCCATCGCTATGCAAATGTGGCATAAGAAAGTGCGAGCCCAGGTCCGCTATGGCGGTGCGCATTACTGGCTCGGGGAATCGATCTCGCAGGCCATCGTCGAGGCGGGGGCATTCACGCCCGATTTCGCGACGTTCTTCAAGAACATGAAAAAAGTCGTCGATCCGAATTGTCTCCTGAGTCCGAATAAATTCCACGTGCATAATTACGACGAGGACATGTCAAGATACGAGGAAGAGGATGAACCTTACTCGCAAGAACCCGGAACGTGAGAGATCATGGCAGAAACAGACACAAAAGAAAAACTCAAGCACTTGGGCAAGCTTGAGAAGGACATCTTGCAGTGCATCAGTTGTGGAGATTGCCGGGAGGCAACCGACTACACGAAGAATCCACCAAAATGGGGCGTATGCGTGGCAAGGGAAAACTCGCCCGGATTCGATCCTTTCTATGGCAGGGGAAAGATGCAGATCATCCGCTCCTTGTGGCAAGGCAAGCTCGACTTGAGCAAGGACATGGCCAACGTCATTTACCAATGTCCCACGTGCAACGCGTGTGCGAGCACGTGTTATTACGGTATCGATTGCGTCCAGTATTACGAGGCCTTGCGCGCGGACCTGGTTGACGCGGGTTGCGGGTTGGATGCTCATCAAGCGATGAACCAGGCACTGCATGAAAAGTTGAATCCATACGATCAAGACAACGCCCGCAAGATGGATTGGATCGAAAACCTGGGGTTCGACGTGAAGCGTGCTGGCGTGGATACTGCCGATGTATTGTATTTCGCTGGCTGCACCGCGGCCTTGCTACCGGATGTTCAAGCCATCGCGATTAAAACGGCAAGCGTGCTGCGGAAGCTCGGCGTTGATTATGCCGTTCTGGGGGACCGGGAAATTTGTTGCGGAAGTGTCGCTGCTCGCACGGGTGATAGGAGCACGTTCCGGGCAATCGCGGAAAAAAATGCAGCACTCTTGAGAGAATCCGGGATCAAGACGATCATGACGAGCTGCGCCGGCTGTTACCGGACCCTGAAGATCGATTATCCGGGCGTCCTCGATGATTGGGATTTCGAGATCCTTCACACGGCAGAATTCTTGGATCGATTCATCGAAAGCAACGGGATTCAATTGAAAAACCTCGGGTATCATGTCACCTACCACGATCCTTGCCACGCGGGAAGGCACGTTGGATTGTACGACCCTCCTCGAAGAATCTTGAGCAAGATTGCCAGCATCTCCGAGATGAAAACGATAAAGGAGAGTGCCAAGTGCTGTGGTGCTGGCGGCGGCGTGAAAAAAGCATTCCCAAAACTTGCGCTGGACATCGCAAAGAGCCGCCTCGCCGAAGCGGAAGCTACCGGGGCGGAATATCTCGTGAGCATATGCCCCTTCTGCAACCGCAACTTGGCAGATGCAGCGAAGGAGCTTGGCTCGAGCATGAAAATCAAGGATCTTGTCGAGCTTGTTGATGAAGCCATCGACTAGAAAGGAATTTTTATATTTTTCTCATTAAGGATTGATGCAACATGAGTGGAAAATATTTCAAGGGAAAGAATGCGGTGATCACGGGCGCAGCAAGTGGCATCGGCCGGAGTTTTGCATTGCAGTTAGCGGATTTTGGAACGAATCTCGTTATATCCGACATCAACATGGAACGCCTCGCGAAAGTCAAGGAAGAAATCACCCAACGAGGTGGCACGGCAATCGCTCTCATGTGCGACGTGACCGATGCGACCCAAACATCGAACCTGGCGAAAAATGCAATAGGTGAATGTCGCGACATCCATTTTCTTTTCAGCAACGCGGGCATCGCATCGGGGGGCCTTTTCCCTTACATCACGACGTCGCAATGGGATAACATCATCAAAATCAACGTGTGGGGCATGATCAACACCATCACGGCCTTTATACCGAAGATGCTCGAGCAAGGATTTGGACACGTCATACAAACCAGCTCCATCGCGGGGTCCATTGGCGTTGGCGGGTTGATCCCCTATTCAACGACCAAGTTTGCAAACGCAGGTTTCTGCGAGGCCCTATATGGCGAATGCCGGGACAAGGGAATCAACGTCTCGATCATCTGCCCATTTCCTTTGAAAACCAACTTGATCGAGAATGCTGGGGTTGGATATCCCCCTGAACTTGAAAATGGTTACGATCAAGACGTAGTTGCAAAGGCATTCGCAGCAGGGAAGGCACACTATTGGAACGAATTCACGAAGAGGGCATTCATAACCTCGGGATTCGGAGGCGGCATGGATGTCGATTTTTCCGTTAAAAAATATCTAAAAGCCATACAAAAGAAAAGATTGTATATCTTCGAAAACCGCCTCGGACGATTGTTTCAATGCTTTCGAGGATTATCCCCGCTGCTTTACACGAAAATAATCCGGATATTAGGGAAGAGGCACTGCCGGTTAATCTCTGACACCTATAAGCTCGCTGTTGACGAGGCAAAGCTCTCCGTGGCGCCTCCATGATGCAGTGGCGTCGATACGGAAAACTTTTCTTCCGAAAGCATCAATGATCGATAATTTCTGCTTTCACGGGACGGCGGTACACGTTTCGCTTGTACTTGGACGCAGGATGGCCCATCAATATGCTCGCGAGGATGTCATGACCCTTGGGAACGAGGGAAATGTCGTGAAATGATTTGAACATGTTTGCGAACCGCACGTGAAACCCGCACCAGCACGTGCCTATACCGAGCGATTCACAGGCGAGCATCACGTAATAACTGGCAATGCCAGCATCGGTGACTGCAAATGACGTCGCGCCTCTCGCCACCTTCTTGGGAGCATGGATGATCAATAACGCAGGTGCCCCGTACATGAAGAGGTCCTCAGCTGGGTCATTCCTCGTTTCATGCCTTTGCAGCAATAGATTCAAGCCTGACCGCGCACGTTTTGCACTCCTTTTCCCCATCTGAATTTTCACGATGAAATACAACCTGCTCACGAGGTTGCGGAGCATCTTGAAATACTTCACGATCGCGCCGCGAATCATTGTCATGCGAGCCGGGTCGGTGATGACGAGGTACTCGAGTTCTTGCGCGTTCTCAGCCGTTGGAATGTAACGCACCGTTTCCAGGATTTTGTCGATGTCCTCGCGAGACACGGGTTCCTTGGTAAAGCGACGCATACTCCGGCGATTCCTAGCAAGTTGCACGAATTGCTCGAAAGAAATGCCTGGATCCGCCACATCTTGAAAGTCGTTCATGTCCATGTTTTCATGTGCGATCGCACCCACGGGGCAAATGGCCACGCAATGACCACATTCGTTGCAATTTTCAGGGTATTTTTCCACGGGGCCAGATTCTTCCATTTCCAAAACCGAACAATTCCGGGCACAACTCTGGCACCTGGTACACTTGGAAAGGTCAATTTGTAACATAAAGACATCACATTGAAAAAACGAGATAGATACAAAGGATCACGTGTACATGCCGCTATTTTCGAAGGTTGACTTCATTTCCTGGTTTAGAGGCAACGCGATAGAATCAACGAAATACCTGATGCCAAATATGATGGCATTGAACTTGATATCGAACGAGGCACCGGGCGTCAAGTCCAGGCCCGGCACCGGGATGTCGTTTTCGACCCAAATGCCCGAAATATCCGGGTCAATCGAGTAAAACACGGCGTTGAGCTCGAAATTCGCGACGAGGATGTGCTCGTACAGCTCGTGCCGAGCCTTTTCCGGCACGTCTTCGAGATCCATCAGCTTACACTTGATGAAAATCCATTGCGGATGCACGGCCAGGATGGTCGTGAATTTCAAGGACATGTACTCGATGGGGATGGTGATCTCGAATTGCTTGTCGTTTATGCCGATCTGATCCACCTTCCCGCGAAGGTAGGCTTCCAACTGGATCATGATGTCCTTGACATTTGCGACATCCTCGTCCATCTTTTTCTTGATCTGGGCTATTTCTTCCTTGGACGCGATAGGACGGGCATAATATTTTGTCTTGTCGATGGATAATTGCACGGTTTCAAAATATGTATAATCAGAATTCTCCGGGAGAACATCATCGTTACCAATCGCTTCTAGTTTCTCCTGCTCCGGTGTTTCCACGGTCTCTTGCACGATTGGTCCTGCTTGCGCGGCTTTTCTCGATTGCCGTGGCCGAGCGGTACTCTTGGTTCCCGAGGTCGATTTTTTCTTGCCCGTCGTGATCACGCGTTCGCTTACTTCTAAGATCGCCTTGAATGCTAATATAGCCTTCGTGAATCTTGGCTTGCGCGGGTGCCTTGGAAAACATCATGCGAATTCTGTAAAAATTTCGGGTTCTCACCTTACACGATCTCGCGGTACATCGCCACGACATCATCCGGCGTCATTTCGCCCGGTCCTTGCTCGATCTTCTTGAACATTAAGCATTGCCGGTACAATTCATCGATGTTTCCTTGGTTAATACCAATGTCTCTTAATCTGGATGGTAGCTCGAAATCGTGAATCCACGCCGTAATCGCACGAGCGGCTTCACTTGCATCAACGATGGTCTCGTCGAACAATCTCCCGATCTTGGCAAGCTTGTCAGGAACGGCATCCACGATGCGAGCAAGGAACGGGGGAGACACGAGCATCAGGGAATGGCCATGCGATACCGACGGGGCGATCGCGCTGATGGGCTGGCCCATGGCATGGGGTACGGTCGTTCCGACGTTCGGAATGCAGATGCCTGCCAACGTATCTGCAAATGCCATGCTTTCCCTGAGATCGATGTTCCCGAGATCACGAGAGAGGGGGACGAGTGCGCCGGACACGCGTCGCATGGCCTCGAATGCAAGTTCATCGATGAGCGGATTCGCTTTTTTCGCCGTGTAACTTTCAAGGGCATGGGCAAACACGTCGAATCCCGTTTCGATCGTGATGCGGCGAGGAATACCAACCATGAGCCCGGGATCGCAAATTGCTTGCACCGGATATAACCGCGAATGAACAATAGGAAATTTTTCATTCGTTTCCCTGTTGCTGACGACGGCAATGTTTGTCATGTGGGAGCCCGTGCCCGATGTCGTGGTGACGGTGAGGATCGGTAAAATTGAATCGGGTATCCTGGGTTTCTTGAAGAACACGAGATCCCACGCGGAGCAACCCGCCGCGGCAGTGATCGAAATTGCTTTTGCCGTGTCCATAGCGGAGCCACCACCCATGCCGATAACAAGATTGATGGCGTTTTCTTGAATCAATCTCGCGCCCTCGTCTATGTCAATGACGTCGGGATTTGGTTGAACGTTGTCATACACCAGGACCTCCACACCCGCGTTTTCCATGAATTGCTGGGCACGTTCAAAATCCGTTGCTTGCGGCACGAGCATTCCCTCCGCGTCGTGCCATGGGTGCGTCACGAGAAGGGCTTTTTTTCCCGTTGCCGCCGCGATCTTGCCGAGATTGGCGAGCTGCCCGGTTCCAAAATGTATTTTCACGGGATTGAAGAACGTGAACGAGTCCATGCACGATGCGCCGCGAGTTTATGTGGAAATGCCGCGTCAACAACAAGGTTTTTTTTCCATTTAGATTTTATTTTCAAATATGGCACCCGAGATTCCGAAGGGCGTGATTCTCACGGCATCGGGCACGCGAGGCATCGTCGGGGAACCGGATGGCTTGACCCCCGCGTTTCTCGTCCCCCTGGCGATGGCATATGGAACGTGGCTCCGGCAAATGACCGGTGGTACGACCCCGTCCGTTTTGCTTGGTCGTGATACTCGCCCGTCCGGGTACATGATCGAATCGGGCATGGTTCACGCCTTGCTCGCCACGGGTTGCAACGTGCACGTCGCCGGGATTTGCCCGACCCCGGCTGTCATCCACGCGAAGCGGCACCTGGGATTGGACGGGGGCATCATCATCTCCGCGAGTCACAATCCCGCGGAATACAATGGGCTCAAGTTCTTGTCACCCCAGCCACCAGGGACATTCTTGAGCAACGAGGAAATCGACGACATCAAGACCATCTTCTTCGAGTCACGATTTCACGTCGCCTCGTGGCAAGAACCAGCGGAGGCCGGGAACGTGGATATTATCCCCCCTTACTTGAAAATGATTGAGGAATTTGCCATGTCCTTACTGCGCGGAACGTGTCCCTTCAACATCATCGTGGATTCAGGGGCTGGCGCGGCGAAAGTCGTCACGGTGCCGCTGCTAGAACGGCTGGGTTGCAACGTTACCTCGATCAACGAGCATCTTTCCGAAAAACCGCCATTCTTCCCGCGGAATTCAGAACCGATCGAGGAAAACCTGGGCAAGCTCACCGAGATGGTGCAATCGCAAGGCGCGGATATCGGCTTGGGCATCGATTGCGACGCGGATCGCATCAGCTTGTGCGATGAAGACGGCAAGATCCGCCGGGAAGACGAGGGGCTTGCCTTGATCATGAAAAACTTACCAGAGCTTTATCGCGACTATCGAAAACTCGTTATCGTTACGAACGTCGCGTCATCCCTCATGTTCGATGACATCGCCCGTGAAAAGGGTGGCTACGTGCTGCGAACCCCGATCGGCGAGCGCTATCTTGCCATCCAGATGCACGAGCTCGATCAGGATCCCGTGGAAAAAGACCGCATCGCGGTCATCGGTGGCGAAGGAAGTTGCGGCGGTGTTATGATTCCCGAGCTGAACCTGGCACGCGATGCAACGCTTGCCGCTGCATGCGTGATCGCGATCATGGCACGGCGTGAGCTGCCGCTCTCGGAATTATTGAACGAATTACCCAAATATCATCTCGAAAAAATCAAGGTGGAAGTCACCGGACGGGATCCGCTTCAGCTCATCGAATCCATGGCTTCATTGCACGATGTCTCGTCATTCGAGCGCGTCATGAACGACATCAAGTTTTCGGGGGAAGGCTGGTGGGTGCTGATCCATCCATCAAACACGGAACCGGTCATCCGCATCCTTGCCGAATCCAGGAACGCTGGCGATGCAACCAGCTTGTTACGGCAATATCAAGACGAGCTCCAGTCATTGCTCGATGCGGCGTGATTCACGCCCTTTCCTCTTTCTTGCCCCTTTTCCCACCGAAGAGCCTGGTGTTTAGAAATTTCGCTGGGATTGTTCCTTTAAAAGGATAGTGTCGAACTCTCATTGCACGCAATCGGGAGGAATCTCGGGAAATCGACCGAGTTACTTGCAAGTTGCGGTTAACCAACGTGTGTGGTGTTCATGGTAAAAAGTACTTCGAGATCGGGAAGTAAAGAATTCAATATGATGGTCGAGGCCGCAGGATCTGGAAGGATGCTCGATGACGAGATGGATTCGACGGCCGTACAACTGGGAGATGATATGATCGAGGAACGCATCCCGGAAGTGGCGGCAATCCTCGATTCCATGGATAAAGAGGAATCATTTCACGCGAGGGAAATTGCCGCGGAGATGGAGCCCCCAGACCTGACGATCAAGAGCATTGCCGGGGTAGGCCCCAGCATCGCGAAAAAATTGGAGGAAAGCGGATTTTCGAACCTGAGGGCACTGGCAACGCTTTCACCGAAGATGTTGCAAGAGCAGAGCGGGATTGGCGATAAGACTGCGCAAAAGATCGTCCAAGCAGCGCAAGAATTGTGCAAGATCGATTTCACGACGGCTGATGTCGTGTTCGAGAAACGCCAGCAGCTGGGACGAATCACGACGGGCTGCAATGCGCTTGACGAGCTATTCGGTGGCGGCATAGAGACCGGGGCGGTCACGGAGTTGATCGGGGAATACAGGACAGGAAAAACGCAGATCGCTCACCAGGCTTGCTTGAACGTTCAATTGCCAACCGATAAAGGTGGATTGGCAGGAAAAGCCTTGTATGTCGACACGGAAGGAACGTTCAGGCCGGAACGCATCGCCCAAATGGCGATCGCTCGTGGACACGACGTGAAAACCGCGTTGAAGAACATCATCTACGCGCGTGCCTACAATAGCGAGCATCAAGTGACGATCTTGAAGCAAGCTCGAAAACTCGTTGAAGGACAAGACGTCAAGCTTATCGTGATCGATTCGATCATCGCTCATTTCCGGAGCGAGTATATGGGCCTCGGCTCGCTCGGCCCGCGGCAGCAGCTGCTCAACATGCACCTGCATCAAGTCTTGCAACTCGTGGATACATATAGCATTGCAGCCATCGTGACGAACCAGGTGCAAGCAAAGCCCGATGTGTTCTTCGGCAATCCGACGATCCCCGCGGGAGGCAACATCCTTGCTCACGGCAGCACCTATCGCGTGTTCTTGCGCAAGGGGAAGGGCGAAACCCGTGTCGCGAAGATGATCGACGCGCCGGGCTTGCCGGAATCCGAGGCTGTATTCAAGATCTCGGAAAAAGGGATAGAGAACGCGGAAGAATGACCGGTTTCTTGCCGTTTCTTGCATTCACAGACCCATTTTTTTCGATTTTTTCTCGAATGGAGCCCAGCTCGCACGTCGAGTGTATTATTCCATTAATAAGAGTGATTATTACAAATCGTCCTTTCCGTTCACCAACGATTGGAGGAAATGCCGTGTCGGTTACGAAACGCACGCCCTTGCAAGCACAATGGGAGCAGTTCAGGACGCGTTATGACAAACATTATATCCTGGCGTTCCGTTTGGGCGATTTTTACGAGTTCTTCTACGACGATGCCAAGGAAGTCTCGAAAATCCTGGATCTGGCACTGACGGATCGCCAGGGCATCCCGCTAGCGGGATTTCCATATGCTTCAGGCCAGGAAGCGCTCGAGAAAATCGTCAAGACAGGAAGGCCCGTGGTCGTGGTGGATCAAATCGAGGATCCCGCTGATGCAAAGGGACGCATCGTGGAACGGGATGTTGTTCGCATCATCACGCCTGGCACCATCCTCGATGACAACGTGCTCGAGAAGGAATCGAATAATTACATTGCAGCATTGACTTGGAAAGCTATTCATGATAATGCAGACATCCTCGACATTGCAATGGCATTTTGCGACATTTCCACTGGTGATTTCTTCACCATAACCTTCAAGGACTCCCGGCAACGTCTCGCGATCCTTGGAAGCGAGCTCGGGCGGTTCAATCCGGTCGAGGTCATCGTCCCGGACAACCTTGATGACGATTCGATCCTGCCGTGGATCACGAAGCTCTTGCCTGGCATCAGCATCCTGAAACGGTCTGCCATCGATTTCGATCCAGGGGAGGCAAGGGAAGTTTTGTTGAAGCATTTCAAGGTATCGAACTTGGAAGGTTTCGGAATCGAAGACAAGGAGCTGGCCGCCAGCACGGCGGGTGCATTGCTACTTTACCTTCAAGAAAACCAGCGTAAAGCGTTGTCAAACATCTCAACCTCGCGGCACGAAGTGCCCACTGGTCACATGCAGATCGATCAAAACACGATACGCAACCTCGAAATCTTGAGAAATAGCTCGGATGGCACTACACGTGGCACGCTATTCGAGTTATTTTCCAAGACTTGCACGCCTATGGGCACGAGGCTTGTTAAAAGAATGCTGCTCTCGCCACTCATGGATAAAGAACAGATCACTAGCAGGCTGGATTTCATCGATCATCTCGTGCACAATGCGTTGCTTGCCGAGGAAATCCGGAATGTCATGAGCGGTATCTGCGATTTGGAGCGCTTGATCGCTCGGATCAATTATGCTGCAAACGCAAGTGCACGGCACCTTGTCCAGCTCGCTCGGAGCTTGGAGCGCATCCCGGCGCTCAAGGCCTTGCTCGCTACCATCGCCTTGCAATTTTCCAAGGATCGCGTGGAGAATCTCGTGGATTTCTCGGCGCTTTCCACGGCAATTCTTGAAACGTTCATTGATGCCCCGCCCGCCACGATCTCGGAAGGGGGTATGGTCAAGGCGGGAATCAACGCGGAACTTGATGAGCTCCAGAATCTACGCTCGGGAAATCAGGAATGGCTGGATAAATTCCAGGAGGAGATGCGATCCAAGTACGGGTTAACCACCTTGAAGGTCAAGAACAATAGCGTGTTTGGCTATTTCATCGAGGTGTCGAAAAGCTACGCCGACAAAGTTCCGGACTCGTGGACGAGAAAGCAAACCCTCGTGAATGCCGAGCGGTTCACGACGCCCGAGCTGAAGGAAATGGAAGAAAAAATATTCTCTGCAGAGGGACACATCTTCGAGATCGAGAGGCAAATATTTCTCGGCATGAAAGCCCGCGCTATCGATGCAACGAGCGACATCCAGGCCGCGGCGCGTGCCATCGCTGACATCGATGTCATGCTCACCTTCGCCGCGGTCGCGGCATCGGCGAATTACGTGCGTCCAGAAATCAATGATGCCGGCACCATCAAGATCGTGGAAGGGCGTCATCCGGTCATTGAAAAGATGATCGGGTTCGATAAATTCATCTCCAATGACGTGGTCATCGATCCCGCGGAGAACATGCTCACGATCGTGACCGGACCGAACATGAGCGGCAAGAGCACGTTTTTACGGCAGATATGCCTGATCGTGCTGCTGGCACAGGTGGGATCGTTCGTGCCAGCAAGCACCGCATCGATCGGGATCATCGACAAGATTTTTTCACGAGTCGGGGCTCAAGACGACATTTCCCGGGCAAAATCAACGTTTCTCGTGGAAATGAACGAGACCGCGTATATCTTGAACCACGCGACGCGACAATCGCTCGTCATCCTCGATGAATTGGGACGGGGGACATCGACCTTCGACGGGCTCAGCTTGGCATGGGCGGTCGCGGAATACTTGCAAGCAAAAGCGATCAAGACCTTGTTCGCAACCCACTATCATCAGCTAGCCGACCTGGAATCTTTCCTCCCCTTGACCAAGAACTTGAATGTCCTGGTGAAGGAAGACGAGCAGACAAAGGACTTGATTTTCTTGCACAAGGTCGTCTACGGTTCTTGCGACAAGAGTTATGGCATCCAGGTTGCAAGGCTCGCGGGCATTCCCTTGCCGGTCATCACCCGTGCCGAGGAGATCCTGCAAAAACTGACCGAAGAAGATCCGCTCACGCCGGAACGGGTACAGCTCATCGGCGAAAAAACCATCGTGAGCCCCGGGGAGGGCGGCAAAGGCAAGGCTATGAAGCAGAAGACCGTGCAAACCATCCTCTTCCCGATCTTGGGCGCCAGCACCGGGAATCCCGCGTTGAAGGGCATTGAGGAAGAAATCGAAACCATGGACATCAACGCGATGACCCCGCTTCAAGCCCTCGAGCTGCTGAAAAAATTCAAGGATGCGATGGAGCAAGGTAAAAAGCCATGAAACTAAGTAAGTCACGAGGATTTACATGAAGGATTACGTGTCTATCGGGCTGTTAGTATCCCGCGGATCTTCCCTTTTTTCCCTCTGGAAGCAGCTGAACATCCATCCAGGATGCAAGGCATTCAAGATCTGGGAAGACCGGCCCGAGAATATCGCGAACATTCCGAAAAATGACGTCATCGTGCTCGATGACGATCCTCGGGAGAACATGACTGCCCGCGCGTTCAACACGTTCGTCAGCAAGGGCGGATTCTTGATACAGCTTTTTGCCCCTGGAAAGCAACAGGATCAAGAGTACATCATCAAGAACGGGAAGCTGATCTCCGAGGAACATGCGATATTGTTCGAAGGAATGGATGCTGAACAGTTCGAATCAAATAACCAGGACCTTGCCTTGCTCATCATGAAGGAGCTCGATGGCGCGGTCTTGTCCTTTTCCAAAAACATCTTCACCATGGAAATCGAGAAGGATCAGCAAGAAACGGGAGAGGATGACGACGACCACTACGGAAACCGCGTTGAAGAGGTCGTGCAAAACCTTGATTTTTTCCTGAACGTGATCCGGTACGTGATGGCGCTGAAGCAGGAGTCCGCGCGTAACAAGCAAGAGGAATTGAAGCGCCAGGCCAGCACGGTCGCCATCATGATCCACGGGCCATCACTCTGGCTCGGCGGGAAGGAGCGGCCGATCGAGCCCATGATCGACCAGGTCTTTCATCATCTCGACGCAGACGATCTCCTGCCCCAAGTGAGCCGCGAGCCAGATTATCGCAGCATTGACGCCGACAGGCGCAATCAATTTCCTGAAATTTATTATTATCATCGCACGTTCACTGGTGACCAGGATGTCACGAATGTCAAGAATTCGATCAAGTACATGGACCAGGCCAAGAAAATCCATGCGACGATCCGTGCTGAAAAAAATTGGGAGCTCGATTCGGTTCCGAGTTTTTTCCTGGATCTCGCGTCGCATTGCTCGGGAGAATCGCCCCTCAAGAGCGTTTACTTGTTTCCTCCTGCACGGATCGGCGATAGAAGTTCCGACGCGAGCTTCAAGTTGCTCGTTAAATGTTTTCTCGAGCCGCTCGCCATGAAGGGGATCGAATCGTTCCAGCTCGCGTGGACGATGGATGGCGTGCACGTGATCCCGAGCATTCCGGACATTGCAAAAGTGAAACCACGCGTTATCGATGAACAGCACGTGCTTGTTCTCTTGCACGGGCCCGAATTGGCCTCAGCGATGAGAGATCAACAAGTCAGCGATTTTATATCAACCTTGGAACAAGCAACGGGCGTTGATTTCGAAGGCACGTCGAAGATCCTCGTACATGTGGCTGTTGACGAGGCGAACTTGCAAGACCGGATCAAGGAGATGACGTTCAACAGCCGGAAAGTCGAGGAAAAACGGCGGGCACGCATCAAGAAGGATATCGAGAAACTGCAAGAAAAGCTCCACGTGAGCCAGCGCATCGAGAAAGATCGCAAGATTTTCGAGGAACACGGTTTTTCCATCATCGAGGTCGAGGATTCCCTCGATGTTGATCATGACATCAAGGTATTTTTCATCGAGCAAGTGTGCCCCTTCGTGCTCGGCAATAAAATCGATCGAGTTCTAGAGCTCCTTCCTTCTGCCGAGCTGGAATCGTATTTCACGGCCGTCATCGCACCGCTCGTGCCAAGGGATCACGTGACTCGGATAAAGACGTGATGAGTTCACATGGCTTCAGAATCCATGATCATCGACTTGCGGCGATATGACATCAAGTCCGCTAGTATCATGCTCGCCCACGCATTCCAAGCATATGCGCCATATACTTTTGCGATCCCGGATGATGAACGGCGCCGGCGTCGCTTGCCGGCCATGATGGCGTTGAACGTCAGGCTTGGCTTTTACTATGGAAACGCGTATGCCACGTCGCCCGCGATGGAAGGCGTCATGCTCACGATGCCCTACCCGGGTGGTGAATTCACGTTTTGGCGGTTGATCCGGTGTGGCATGTTGAGCCTGTTGCTATCTGGCGTGGCAACCGGCCAGAAAATTGGTCTCGTTGAAGAAACCATAGGCATTGCGCACGAAGAATTGGCACCAGGACCGCACGTGTATGTCATGATGGTGGGCGTCGATCCGGCATATCAAGGGAGAGGCTACGCATCCCGGTTATTCCGCCACGTGTTTAGCTTTGCAGATGAGCGACACCAACCCGTGTTCATCGATACATGCTCGGAAACCGACGTGGCAGTGTACCAGCACCTTGACTTCGAGGTCGTCGATCGTCGCCCGATCCCTCATTCCCCGCTCCAGACGACCGCGATGATACGAAGCGCACGATAGTGGTTAAGATGGGGAACATCCAAAAAATCAAGGATTACGAAAAAATCGCGGCGGGCGAAGTCATCGACCGCCCCGCCAGCGTCGTGAAAGAGCTGCTGGAAAACTCGATCGATGCAGGGGCGAGCCGCATCGAGATCCATGTCGAGGCCGCGGGCACGAAATCCATCAAGGTCATCGATAACGGGTCCGGAATCGAGCCTGACGAGGTTATCCTCGCGTTTGACCGCCACACGACATCAAGGATTCATGAATTTGAAGACATTTACAATTTGAGCACGCTAGGCTTCCGCGGGGAGGCACTTGCAAGCATCAAGGCCGTGTCGCGCACCGAAATAGCCACGCGAACGGTGGATCACGAGCTCGGGAAAAAGGTCGTGCTCGAAGAAGATCGCGTGCTTGAGGATAGCGAGATCGCGTGTCCGGTGGGAACCACGGTCGTGGTCAAGAAGCTTTTCTATAATGTTCCGGTTCGCAAGAAATTCTTGAAAAATGATTCAGTGGAATTCTCGCACATATCGGACATCGTCACGCGGTATGCATTGGCTTCCCACGACATCGATATCAAGCTCTTCCATGATGGACGCCTCGTCATCGATGCACCGGCGAGCAAGGGTGATTTGCTGAACAAGATCGTCGCGATCTACGGGAAGGATCACGCCTCGAACATGCTGGAGATGAACGAGACCGCGCCCGACTTCTCGTTGCACGGGTACATCGCCACGCCCGAGATCACGCGGAGCTCCCGAGGCTATTCATCGATATTCGTCAACTCCCGATACATCTATTCTCCTGAAGTAGCGAAGGCCATCGAAAACGCGTACGAAGCCCGGCTCATGAAAGGGCGGTACCCGTTTTACGTGCTGTTTCTCGACATCAAACCTGCGCTAATCGACGTTAATATCCACCCGACCAAGAAGGAGATCAAATTCAGCAACGAAGACGACGTCCTTCATGCAATCGAGGAATGGGTTCGTGCAAAACTCGACGAAAAGGTAAAGCGACCGCGGGTTGGTACATCGGAAACATCACTGGAGCAGCACGCAGTCAAGCCAAACATCGCCCGCGCGTTACCTGATGCAGGTGATGCCAGCCAGCAAGGCAATGCATTCTTGGGTAAGAAGGGCGCAACCACGACGAGGGAACGCCAGTCCAGGACCAAGAACTTCGATGATTTGCTCCAGGAGGCGAGCGATCGGGTCCCTGAAAACTTGCTGGACGTGGATGACGAGTTCAACCGCGAGCTGGAGAACGATGGCGAGGCCGGTGCAGCGGAGCCAGCATCCGCCTTGGTACCGGCGTCCCCGGCAAGGCTATCGGGATGGAAACCTCTTGCCGTCGCGGCCAGCGATGCGAGCCTCGAAAATGTCGACAGCGGCACGTTCAAGGTCTTGCCCCCGTTGAAGTTGCTCACCAAGGGCGTCCAGCTGGGCAACATGTACTTGTTCTTCGTTTCGGCCGATGGTGACCTCGTCATCGTGGACCAGCACGCGGCCTCGGAACGCGTGGAATATGAAAAGATCATGAAAAAATACGAGGCAACCGGCATCACGTCGCAAGAAATGCTCATCCCGAAGACATTGTCCTTGCTACCATCGTTACTTGCCGTCTTGGATGCAAACATGGAAGCATTGAACCGGCTAGGCTTTGAAATTGGTAAAGATACGGATGATGCCGGCGTGGAATGCTATAAAGTCACGCGCTTTCCATTCGTGTTTCACGTGAACATTGATTTTCAAGTCATCGAGGATTTTCTCGAAGCAGTGTTATCATCGGGGCAAATTGGAATGGAGGACGACATTCTCAAGCTCATGGCTTGCCACGCGGCGATACGGGCCGGCGAAGCTCTTGATAAAAAGCAAATCTGGACGTTATTGTCCGAGCTGGACAAGTGCGATGACCCGTATCATTGCTGCCATGGACGGCCAACATTCATCACCAAGCCCGTGACATGGTTGGATAAGGAGTTTAAACGGATCGTGTGATGGAACACTCCCGTCGCTTTTTAAAGGAATGCATCGCGCTACTTCCACATGCAAATGCACGAGATTACCAGCATCGTTCCTGACTTGTCGGTCATCGTGAACCAGAAACTCCTCGATTATCTCGAAAAAAACGTTCAAGACACGCGTGACGTGACGATATTTCTAGATGGCGGATTGTTAGCACACGTCGAGGAAGCCGCGGGAAAGGAAGACCCGTCTGGTGTGCTAGCCTTGCAACATCTGATAGCAGTGACCGAGCAAGTTAATAAGGGCGTGCTTAAACTTCAAATCGTGGATCGAGATTCTAAAAGTTATGAAGTAGAAAAAATCGAGGAATCTTGTCGCAAGATCGCCCTGAATTACGACGCGCTGTTGCTCACGTGCGATCCCGTGCAAGAGACAATGTGTAATATTGAAAATATCCACGTGGAACGGCTCGAGGTCCATCTCGTGTCACCGGTCGAGGAATTGTTCGGTAATTTGTTCGATGAACAAACCATGTCAATCCATCTGGTCGAAAATATGGTTCCCAGGGGTAAAAAAGGGAAGCCTGGCGACTGGAAACTCGTAGAAATAGGTGACCAGGTTATGACCAAGGCCGAATTGGCACGCATGGTGAATGAAATCGTCAATCTTACGACGTTGAAAGGCGATGCACGTGGCTTCCTCGAAATCGATTATGAAGGTGCAAAAGTCGTGTCATTCGGTAAATACCGCATTGCCATCGCCCACCCGCCTGTTGCCATGCATTACGAGATAACTGTGACGCGGCCTCTCGTGCGGTTCGAGCTTCAGCACTACAATTTACCTCAAGAACTGGTCGACCGGTTCATCAACGAGGCGGAAGGCATCCTCGTTGCAGGGCCACCAGGTGCCGGAAAATCGACGTTTGCTTCTGCAATCGCCAACTTTTATGCATCCCACGACAAGATCGTCAAGACGCTGGAAAGCGTGAGGGATTTACAAGTCGATCCTGGCATCACGCAGTATGGGTCCGTCGAGGGCGAGATGGAAAAAAATGCAGATCTTCTCTTGCTCGTGCGACCAGATTACACGATATTTGACGAGATACGACGGACCAAGGATTTTGAAATCTTCGTGGATTTGCGTCAAGCGGGTGTTGGGATGGTTGGCGTTGTCCACGCGTCCACGCCCATCGATGCCATCCAGCGATTTATCAGCCGCATCGATCTCGGCATCTTGCCCCAGGTCATCGACACGGTCGTGTTCATCAACGACGGCGAGATCAAGGACATCATGGGGGTGCGCATGGTCGTGAAGATTCCAAAAGGCTTCAGGGATGAAGGTCTTGCACGGCCCGTTGTCGAAGTGTTTTCTTTCTTCGATCAGCGGCGTGTCTTGTACGAGATCTATACATTCGGCGAAAATGTGGTGGTCGTGCCCATCGATAAATCGGTGGAACGAAAATTCAAGCGCGGGCAAAGGGGTTATATCAACGCGAGCTTGCCCGTTGATGAAGAAAACGCCGCTGATCTGGATCGAAAAGCAAGGAGCTGGAACGCGGCCGATGGAAGTCGCTCGGTTGCCGATGGCATGGCGCCCATTGAGAACATCCATGAATCGAACACGCAATACGAGCTCTTTCTCGGCAAGAGGGCGGGAAATCGCCCCGTGACCATTTTCCTGGAATCCGGAGAACCCGTGCTTTGGGGAACTACGGCAGCGTCAGGTGCTTTACGCGTGAAGAAAAAGAACAATCTCGGGAGAAAACTCGAGGCTATTCTCAAGAAAACGAGTAAATTGTATTTCAAGGTTCAATAATAAAAAATAAGAATGTTTTACCTTCTCCGGCCCACGCCAAATACCAGGATCAAGAAAATCCGGACGATCAAGATGAAATAATCGATGGCAAGATGCAACGTGGCAGTGACCCACATGCCCGCCGCGACGCGGCTGCGAACAGCTGCAATGTCATATAGCGTGAAGATGCCCACGAGAAAGACCACGACGATCGATGAAATGAACAAGTAAATGTCGTAGTTTCCAAAGAAGAATGCTGCCATGCCCCACACCATTACACCGATGAGGCCAAACATGGCGATCCAGATAGCCCAGTGCATGAATCCCGAGCCGGGGCTGAACATGCGCGGGGAGCTGTGCACGACGATCGCCGACGCGACGAGGACTGCCGTTGCCGCGACGATTGCAACCGTGAATAATTCGCGCATCTCGGTCACGTCCTGCAAATATCCTTGTGCAAAATATAAAATCGGTGCATTCAAGAATCCAGCAGCAACGCACGTCCCGTAGAAGGTCACGAGCGCGGCGTTGTTTTTTCGAGCATTGCCAAGCACGAAAGTGGCGATGGCCATGCCAAAGTACGCAACAATGCTCAAGATGTAGATTAATATGTTAGTGGATAAGAGATACGTGAGCAGCATTGTCAAGCAGAAGAGAAATGTCCCGCCGGCGAGCGTGGGAAGCACGTTGTACTTGATAACAGCGTCAACATTTTCCACTTCTTCTGAATGATCCTGGTACGAAAATTTTCTTGGTTGGTATCGTCCTTGATTAGAAAATGCCATGAGTTAATCACCTTTACAACTATGATACTTCCCTTCAATGATAAATTTAACTTTATCTCATTGCTTATCGTTTCTAATATTACCGTGCCATTGTTTTTTGAAGGTCACGAGGATTTATCCCGTTACATGTATGCAAACCGGCTTGCAAATCATCATCTACTTTCGAATATGATCCAATTTACAAAGAGGTAACACGAACATGATTTATTACGAATATGTTAAAAATCTCGTGACACGAGAAGTGAAACGCCGGGAAAAAGCCGGCGAAACCTTTGATTTGAACGCCCACAAGACCAATCTCCCAAACCAGTTTCGAGAAACCGTTCGCGTGCATCCCGATTTTCCCGCGATAAAAACGAGGAGGGTAGATCCCTCTACTGGCGCGGTGATTTGGGTCACAAAGACCTATAAGGAGTTTGGAAGCGTCGTCGACGAGCTCGCCGCCGCGTTGCTCGATGAGGGAGTTCAAGTTGGCGAGATGATCGCGATTCAAAGCCACACGCGCGAGGAATGGGCCATCATCGATGAGGCAGTCATGGGTATCAATGCCGTGCTCGTTTGTAACTATCCGTCGCTTGCTCCGGGCGTGGTGGAATACCAGCTCAACGACTCCGGGACAACCATTGCTTTCGTCGAGCTTAAAGAGCACATCGAAACACTCATCGAGCTCAAGGACAACGTGCCAACCTTGCGGCTTGGGGTGGCCATCGTGGACCCGCGCAAGGAAGACCCGAATTTTGAGCTTCCCGACTGGTTCACGACGCTTGATGCGCTCATGGAGAAAGGCAAGAAGATTCTCTTGGAACGGCCAGCCATTCGTGAGGATATACTTGCTTTCCCCTCGAAGATCGATCCTGACTCGCTGGCAACGATCGTCTACACGAGCGGGACGACGGGGATGCCAAAAGGAGCGATGCTTTCCCACTGGAATATTGCATCGAATTGCTTGGCTTCAAAATGGTTCTTGCTCCTTGATCTTACAGGAATGACCAATCTTTCATTCTTGCCCTTGTCACATATTTTCGAGCGCATGGCGGGTCATTTCTACCCTATCATGACGGGCATGTGCACGGCATTCGCCTCCGACATCGATAACCTGTCACGAGACTTGCAAGAGATCAAACCACAATACTTGACCGGCGTTCCTCGCGTGTTCGAAAAAATTTACGCCTTTGCCATGCAAACCATCAACGAATACAGCCCGGCCAAGCGGAAGGCGTTCAACTGGGCGGTCGATGTCGGAAAAAAATACGACGTGTTTTTCCGCGAGCAATGCCGCATTGTCGGTCTTAAAAAGCAGAAAAAAGCGCCGAGAACCCCCCTTGGCTTGCTCATCAAGCTCAAGATTGCCCGTGCTCTCGTCTTCAACAAGATCCTGGAAAAAACTGGGGGAAACTTGCTCTGTTTCTTGAGTGGTGGGGCATCTTTGCCTGTAGAACTCGCCAAATTCTATGGTGCTGTCGGCGTGACCATTCTCGAGGGTTATGGCCTCACGGAGACTTCGCCCGTGACCAACGTGGAAACCCCGATTGACGTGACCTATGGGATGGTCGGGCCACCATTGACAGGTACCGAAGAGAAAATTGCCGACGACGGCGAGGTTCTCGTTCGTGGCCCGCAGGTTTTCAAGGGTTACTGGAACAAGCCCGAGCAAACGCGCGAGGCGATCGACGAGGAAGGTTGGTTTCACACGGGCGACCTCGGCAAATTTGACGAGAACGGGAACCTTCACATCGTGGGTCGCAAGAAGGAGATTTTCGTGCTGAGCACGGGAAAAAAGGTGCCACCTATCACGGTCGAGGAACTCGTGGCAACGTCGCGGTTCCTGCAACAGCTCGTGCTCCAGGGTGATGGTCGCAAGTTCATCTCCGCGGTCGTAACGCCGAATTTCGACATGCTGAAGAGCCACGTGACCCGGGAAATGCCAGAACTGGCGGATAAAATGCCCGATTTCAAAGCCGCGAGCCATGAGGAGATAACCCAATTTCTCGAACTTCCTGAAATTCGTGCCTTGTTTCAGCAAGACATCGACGGTATAAACGAGAAAGTCGACCCCTTCGACCAGGTCAAGAAATTCGTGATCTTGCCGTTCGAGTTCACGGAAGAAACAGGTGATATCACGCCATCGCTGAAGTTCAAACGTGCAAAGATCTACGAGCATTACCATGACTTGATAGAAGCCATGTACGGGAAAGACCAGAGCGTTGAATTGAGCACGGGACATGATGTTAAAATCAAGGAAGCTCACGAGGAGTGAGCGCAAAACTTTTTTTCCTTTGTATCCAAAAGATCGACTTGATTACCGAAGACCGTGGCCACATTGCCAGTAACCCGCACGCCGGTAACGAGGAACTCGAATGGTCGGAATGCCATGCCCCGGTTCCCGCAGCGCCCCGGTTATGTCCGGGCTGCGGTTCCACGCTTCAATAACCTTTTTTTACATTTTACGTGAAGGAAACTTGTTTTACTGACATCTTGCCGTGCGACGTACTCATGGATAAACAACGACTTTACACGCTCGCGACCATCGTGCTGACCATCGTTGGCGCGTTGATCGTGCTCTATCTCGTGCCGCTTCCATCATGGGCGCAGATCCTCGTCGTCGTCGGGATCGTGGTGTCTGGCCAGACGCTACGGTATTACTTGAGCCAACGCCTTTACACGAAGGCCCGGGGGAAACTGATCAAGCGCAAGGATATGGAGACCGAGGTCCGGGAATATTTCCAGCAACATCCCGACATTGCCAAACGATTCTTGCGCATGGATGAGCTTCGTCGCAAGGGCAACTATCACGATGCATACTCTCTCGCCACGGCGTTGAAAAAGGAAGATCTAACGCCAATCGTGAGGCGTTATCTCGATTACAAGATCAAGGCATTTCATAAGTTCACGCAGTTCGGCTTATAAAGCTTGAAAAATTACTATCAACTTCAATTCCTTCTTGTTTGATTGACGCGAATTTCATCAAGTGCAAGGAAATTGTCGACACGGTCAGTATGACAAAAAAAAAGGTATGAAAAAGAATAAATAATAATATCTGATTGATTACTTTCGCTTCTTAAGAATGCCTGGTCCGACGGGAATGGTATTAGGTCGTACCGAATTCACGACAACTGCGAAGCCTGTCCATGCAGCAAAGAATCCAGCACCTAAACCGAAATATCCACCAAGCATGTCGAAACCAAACGCGAGGCAGATTAATGCCAACCACAAGCACAAGAACGTAAGGTTGAGGGTCAAGTTTGCCATCATCGCTGGAATCCACATCAAGAATGAAAATATCCCCCAGAAAAGGAGGGCTGCCTTCCAACCTGGAGACGTGATATCACCGCCCATCATCACGAAAACCGCGAGAAATATCCAAAACGCGCCATAACTGGTAAACGCGGTGAATCCAAAGGTGTTACCGCGTCGCATCTCGAAACCGCCAGCAATCATCTGAGAAACTCCACCCCAGAAAAGAGCAAGCGGGATCACGGCAGAAATAGCTGACAATGGGAGAAACCCGGCATTGATCGAACTTAATAAAGCCGTTGTAAAAGCGAATGCGAACAATCCAAGACTCGCTGGGTCAGCGGCGAGAGCTTTTTCCGATGCGCTAACTTGTTTCGTTTCTTCTTCAGACATGTTAAAACCCCGATTCATTTCACCACTACTTTGCGCTGACGGCGCAAGTAGCAGTGAATGACCTACTAAAGCATGTGTGCCATTTAAATTCTGTAACTCACGTGATCGCAAAAGACAAATTCATGGATGAAAAACAGAGTTTCTGTTAATGAAAAACGAGGTCATAATCGCAATTCATAACCATTGTAGCGTGAATGATTCGGACAAGACACGTGTCGTGCCAAATTTTCTCCTACTTTCTTTCCTTACACCAATAAATTGGGCTGTTTTTGAGGATAATATTGCCACGATGCGTGAATTACCGGATTATTGATAATTTCAATGTTTTCCATGCATAGCTGTATTATCCTCGCCACGATTGCCTGCCACGGATGCTTTTCTTGAAAGATAGGGAAACCAATCTCGTGATAACAACCGGTCTCGAATTGGTTCAATATCTAGTTGACCATTTTATCGATCATACCAGCAGAAAATGCGAGTTGATGGTAATGGAACAATTATGGATCATGAAAACCGATGGTATCGTCCTCTTTCACAAGGGTACCAGTGAAATCAATTCCGACTTGGTAGGGGGCTTCATTTCCGCAATAAACACCCTGGCATCCCAGATGGACGAGAACGGCCTGCGCGAGATCGAGTTTAGTCAGCAATGCATGCTCATCTCCAAGGTCAATGACGTGTTATTCATCATCTTGCATGACAAGCACGTGAAATCCAAGAAGGTCTCGCAGAAACTCAAGCAGATCATCGCCGTTTTCTCCGGACTTTACCCACCATCGAAAATTGCTTCGTGGAAAGGAAATCTTGCCGAATTCGCGCAATTGGAGAGCGCTATTGCCGTGATCCAATGATTTTTTCCCCAGGTATCTCGATTTTATTCGAGCACTATGGTCGTGGAAATTGACAAAAGCTCGCATGATAAAGATTTCATCAGCAAAGCTGTTGGTGTTCTAACAAGAGCATTTTACGACTATCCAGAATACGTGCAGCTCCTTCCCAATCCGGAAAAAAGGAAGCAGAAATTGCCGATCATGTTCGAGGTTTTCACGAAATATTGCCTGAACGACGGGATCGTGCTTGTGACGTCATCCAATGGACCACTCGAAGGCGTGCTCATGTATATCCCGCCACCTGCCGAAATCGGGGGAGGGGATATAATTCGCGCGGGAGCATTGAAAATTCCGTTCAAGATCGGGCTTGGTTTCATCCAGGGGGAACTCCGCATCATGAAAGCTGTATCGAATGCAAGAAAGACCCACGCCACGATTCCACACGCTTATTTATTTTTACTAGCGGTCGATCAGCCCTACCAGAAGCAAGGATTTGCCGCGGCCTTGATGGACCACATGTTAAACGCGTTGGACAAGGAAAATCTCGGATGTTACCTTGAGACAACGGCACCCGAAAACGTGGATTATTATCGTCGTTACAATTTTGATCTCGTTGAAACGAAAAACGTGCCTGGCACGAGCTTGACTATCCACATGATGATGCGGCAACCTTCGGTGAAACGACTAAACTGAACTAGAGAGCAGATAATCGTGAACCTCATGGTAACAATCATAAACCCGGTTGCGGATCTCGGGATAGGCATTGCATTAGCAGTATTTGCGGGGATCTTGTACAATCTCGGTGCGATTTACATGAAAAAAGGCGTCGTGAGCCTCGCTGAGTTAAACATCAAGGAGATGGAAACCACATGGGCCTTGTTCGGGTCATTCCCCTCCAAAACACAAGTGGCTTGATCATCCCGGTTATTGGTGGCATTCTAATATTTGACCAGATCGTGGGTAACTGGTTTTTCTTCCTTTTAGGGATTATATTCATGGGGGTTTCGTTAATCATGCTCACTCGGTTGCAAGCGGAGATGGAGATGCGCGAGCTACAAGGAGCCCCAGTTAAAGATTGAAAAGGAATGGTTTATTAATTCAACCCGCGTTCGTCCTTCGATCAAATAACAATGCCGATTGAGGCAGGAAAGAGCATGACCGTGAGAAGAAAGCTCACGAAACATCCCGCGATTGGCACGACAAAATCATCCCAGTTCGATGGCGAGATGAGTTCCACCACCATCGAAACCACGGCAACCAGCAATGCAAGGATCACGATCCAAGCAAACGTCATTTCATTACTATTGCCTGGAAACCAATATCCGAAGAAAGTAAACGAGAACAGGCTCAAAGCGAATGCACTCGCGAACATGCCCATGCTTCCCTCGAAACTGCGGGTCGTGTGAGTGTATTTCAACGTGATCTTGTGCTTGCCATAGCGGCGTCCGACCCACGATGCCACGGTATCAGAAATCATCATTACCAGGATCGAGGCCGCCGCGAAATAGAAATATTGTGGCATGAACGAGAACACGAGCACGAGCACGTTGATTGATAGCGCATAACAAAATGGTCCTGCTAAATACCCTGCTTTCGACTCGTCTTTTTCGCCCATGGTCTCGAAAATCTTCGTGCTTGGATTGGACAGCCTTGTCACTACGAGAAATAATCCCGAGATGATGAGCGCGAGCCATGGATAGTACAAGAAGGGGACAATAAAGCAGCTTAATCCGCACAGCAAGTGGACGATTTTTCTTGCAGTATGCCCGCTAATTGCATTGGCTTTCTTGAGCACCATGGAAATGCCGATGACAAGCAAAACAAACACAAAAGCACCTATTAACAACACGGCATCGTTCAGTGCCACGTTGGCAAATATTTTTTGCGTCATTATTTCATCAACATATTGCATTCGTATTCATTTTTTGCATCGCATTCACAAGTGGATTGGCGCTAAAACATAGGCAATTAACCCAAGAAACGCCCCAGCCTTTAGCATCAAGCTCGATAACTTTTGATGGTGCCGCGATGGATGTCCCGATAATAGGAATCCGATGGATGTCGCTGCAGCGATATCCCCGAGAATCATGAAAATGTCGAATAACAGGCTATGGATCAAGCGAATCGCGGGCACGGTAAACGTGATGATGGCCAGGACAGAGAACACGATGGACACGATCGCGGCCATGGTAATCCCGCTCGTGTTTGCCACGGTCTTGATGTTAAACTTTCGATCACCTTCAATATCCTCCATGCCTTTCACGAGTTCACGACTGATGAGCAAGAACGCGGAGGTGATGAAAAAGAACCAGATCAACGCTGGAATGTTCCAGATGCTCGTGAAATAAAATGCACCGAAGGGAATGCCAAAAGAAAACGCCGCACCAACCATGAGATTGCCAGGAAATCCCGATGGTTTCCCCCAACGCGCGTAGGCGTAACCGACGAACAAGAAAAATGCTACGGAGCAAGGGATGAGCACGGGATTCGGTGTAAAGAGTCCCACGATGGCCGCGAGCACCAGGGCGATCGCATCCAGCAACAAGAAATACCGGATTGCCGTGGCCTTGCTGATGGCGCCGCGAGGCAATGGCCTGGTCGGGCGATTGATCTTGTCGATGTCGATGTCGAAATAATCGTTGATCAAGTTGCTCGCCCCGGCAACGATAAAATACACGATCAAGCCACAAATCGCGACGAGCCACCCTTCGAGAGAAGAAAACGTTGACACGGGGCAAGCAGAATTGATGATGCCGATCAGCACGGTCAAGGCGCCGAACGCGCAATTCACGGGCCGCAATATCTCGACGTAAGCCTTTAATTTACCTGGCTGGTGGGTTTCCTCCGCCGTTACTTCCGTGTTTCTTGGTGCCATCATGAATCGCTTTGAGCGTCGCATGTACAATGAAAAAACAAGTGATGGCGGCGAAATCACTGGCCTTCGCAGCTATTTCCTTCCGGTACCACGTTATCTTGCCGGACTTCTGGTCGCGCGTGCTCCTTGCTGGCGCCGGCCTCCTTGATAGACTGGATGATCGCGGCAAGCGACTCGCCCTCGTCTCGAAGGATGTTTTCCTCCAAGAACGTGCCTTGAACGATGATATCGGCTCCCGCGAGAACCTTCTCACGGGCGTCCTCTGGCGTGTTCACGCCACCGCCGACGATCATGGGCAAGTTCACGTATTTCTTGACCTTCTTGATCATTTCAATTGGTACTGAAGTGTCCGCCCCCGAACCAGCTTCGAGATAGAGCATCTTGAATCCCATGTATTGGGCGGCAAGCGCATACCCGACGGCTATCTCTGGCTTGTATCGTGGCAAAGGTTTGGCATCCGATAACCAGCCAGCCGCGCCACCAGGTGCAACGATGAGATAGGCCGTGGAAATCGCTTCCATTCCGGACATCTTAATGGCCACGGCTCCTTGCATTTGGCCGCCTATAATGAAATACGGATTCGTGGAATTTAAAATGGAAATAAACAAGATCGCATCTGCAGGTTGACAGACTGCATTGATCCCACCCGGAAAAATGATGATTGGTTTGTTAGAATTCTTCTTAATTGCTTTCATGGTCTTTTCGATAAAGGCTTGGTTGAAGCACGTGGACCCTCCAACGAAAAACATGTCGGTGCCAGCCTTGTCAGCGAATTCTGCCATGCGTCCAGCAATGGCCGCCGGCTGCTTCAACTCGTCTGGATCAATCAAGGAAGCGTGGAGCGCGCCTTCCTGCTTTATCTTGGTGAGAATCGATTGATAATTCGTGTCCGGTTCCATGATAATTCGTCCTTCGCTTGATGGCGTTGAACCATCTTGTAGAAACGGCTCAACTTTGATGTTGAGGGTGTATGTTCCAGCCCGCTTATAAACTACTTCTTGGGTTTTCGTTGGAATTGCTCGGAATTGCACGATCTCGTTATTCATCAAGCTTCATATTTTTAATAAAACTAGAGTATGTACATTTTTAGTTGGATATTTATCGGGATTTAAATATTTTCAAAAGACCAAAAAATCAACACGCGGATTCACGCGGACGTGAATGGCGCGTGTAACATCGTGCAGAAAGCGTGCCCCGGTGCCTTCGCGTGGCATGGCAAGCCAGTGAAACTATATCCCCGGCGAATCGACGCGAGCGTGTTCGATCGTCGCGAAAAAAGCCCTGATATCTGTCGAGTAAGGAGAAGGCCTTGCGGCCGCCCCCTCCTCCAGGAACCCGGCGGGCAAGTTTCCCTGCACCGGGCTCGCGCCCCG
>Ga0209039_10000010_pt1 | contig 149207 bp, 135 predicted proteins | sample BogFormECP12_OM1_FD_188238 | JGI IMG/M metagenome (GOLD analysis project Ga0209039, IMG submission 188238) | Bog forest soil microbial communities from Calvert Island, British Columbia, Canada - ECP12_OM1 (SPAdes) (version 2) | ecosystem: Environmental > Aquatic > Freshwater > Wetlands > Bog ... | reverse complement strand
CCTGCACGTAAACGTACACGTCATTCATTCCTTCATCATCCTCCCCAGGATCGCGTATCGGTGCCGGCACGCAGCGGCACGGATTCCACGCCAGCGTTACGAGCGCCTATCGGAAGCCATTCGGCGCGGGCAAGGTCAGCCGGCGTAGGCTCTGTGAGCCCGAGTACACGAGGCTGAAACCTACAACGATGTGGGTTGTCAGCTCACGCCGGAAACGATACGTCGCCGGATGCCGAAGTGTGTAAAGGGACTGGAGGCTCTCGGCTTCCGCGTCACGGTAGCCCAAAACGGCCAGACCCCGGGTGCTCCGGCGTAGACTTTCGAGAGTGCGAGCTGAACGGAGCCAATCCGTTCGACTATCTCACCCAGTTGCAGCGCCACGCCGAGGAGTTGAAGCGCAACCCTTCGGAGTGGATGCCTGGAATTGCCGTGAGACACTGGGGCGGCTGGCAAGGCCCGCCGAGGCGTAATATCATGATTCTTTCCAGAGGATCGTCTGCGGCCATGCTACGGTAACATTCCGAAATACCCCCCAAACAGGCCTTTCCAAAGGCAAAATACCGATAACGTTTTTGGCCACCGACAACACCGGACAAAACTGTTGCGGGTTGTCTGCCGGAGGAATACGCGGAGTCTCCCAGTGCCCGCAAAAGTCCTAATCTGGGGATGCAAGGTCAAATGTACATGGTGAATTCCAGCGACTGTTCGGTCCTCCGCCGGTTTGGACTCCCGTTTCCCGAGGTCGGGCGTTATCAAGCTATGATTACTGCGATATTACATTCTGTAGGTGACCCTGGCCCTTCGCAAGCTTTTCGTGACATTCATCCCATAGGGGTCTGGGCGAGAATCCCGGTTATCGAGATTAGCGCAGATTCGCTTACAGTGCAGGGAGGTGGTGCCAATTTGTCGGGAACCATCATACTCGATGCGCCCGCACCACCTTCGGGCACGCGAGTTCTTTGGCAGGTGGTTGGCTTGGCGGCCGACGGTACTCAAGTTCCGGGGATGGTGCTTCCCATCGTGCAGCAGTCAGATCCTGTGTCTCCCTTGATCTCTTTCACCGTAGTCGTGCAGCCAACTACCAAGACCGTCGAGACCTTCAACATCGTCACGACAGTTCCTGCGGCCAACGTCAACATGATCGTAATTGCGAGCACCATAGGATTACAACAGCAGACGGCAACAATAAACGGTGACGCCCTAACGCAAGCGCCTTGTGCTTAACGGCACGAAGTTGACTCGTTTGTCATATTCGCTGGCGAACGCCACGCTCGAAGTCATCGCGGACGCACTGGCAACCATCGAGGAGCATCATCCGGGCGAAACAATCTAGGCCCAGCATTGTGCGGTAGCAGCCCACATTCGAAGCGTTTCGAAAAGGGTTCTTTGCGCATCGTTAATCCCTCGCGCTTTGGCACGCGGTGTCACCCATGGAATGGACGCGGTCGCCGGCACTGGTCGCTGGAATCCTCGGGGGCGTTATTAGGGATATCGGCTATCGCCAGCGCGTCTTCCGCTGCCGGGAACGGTCGGGCCCCGGGCATTCCGAGGAGGTGAATTACGTTCGCGAGAAATATGCTGGCGAACCTGCCGGCGAGTACTTGGCGTGCCCCGCGATCAGCCGAATCCCAGCCGCAGGGCAGCACAGGGCAGCACGCGCACGGCTCCAGAGAAAAAACGCCGCTCTGCTGGCCCATTTCCCGGCAGCGTTGGCGCTCGATTTGTCGCAAAGCTGGGCCTGTAGTCCCACGGGTTACACCAGGACGGTAAGGGCTCCGGACTCCGAAGGAACTGACCGCCTCCACGTTTCTGTCGTGCCGGAGTCTCGCCCGCTTTTGCAAGTTTTCCGAAAAGTCCTACATCTGCCCCCATCTGGGAGCCCCGTTCCGCTATACTGCCGCAAGAAGTTCTATTGAGCAGTTTTGGTGCTAACGATATTCACTGTTAACGCTGCCCAAACCGCAATCTGCGGCTGGCCGGCACGGGGCCCTGGGAGTCGACAATCCGTCCGTTAGACTGCATCCGGAGCTGTAACGTTCCTGCAACGTTCATGCGCTCGACTGCGGTACCGGGGCGCTATGCACAAACTCCTGAACTCGGCATTTACATCTGTTTTGGTAGCCATTTCAAGCGTGGCCGCGACGCGCACGACCCTGCCGGACAGCGGTCTGCCGAAAGGCGCCAACCCCAACAGCCTGGCGCTATCCCCCGACGAACAAACCCTCTACGTTACCGACGGAGGAACTAACGCCGTGGCTGTGGTGAACCTGTTCGGCTCGGGTGGCCAGGTGACCGGCTTGATCCCCACGGCCTGGTATCCCAATAGCGTCAGCGCCAGCGCGGATGGCACACAGCTTCACGTGGTCAACGGCAAGAGCGTTCCCGGACCAAACCGAGGCAACTGCCGCGGCGACGTGCAGGCGCCGGGAATCCCGGATTGCCCGTCGGTTCCGGACCAATACGTCCTGCAACTCGAACAGGCAGGCCTCCTCAGCTTGCCGGTGCCGGCTCCCTCGGAACTGGCCGACTTGACCAACCAGGTGGCCAGCAATAACAACTTCGCGGCGGTGGAGCAGGGCAACTTCAATTTCGGCCCGGTAATGGACATGCTGCGCCAGAACATCCAGCACGTGATCTACATCATCAAGGAAAACCGCACGTATGACCAGGTTCTGGGCGATCTCCCGGTGGGCAACGGCGATCCCTCGATTGTGGAGTTTCCCCAGGCGATAACTCCCAACCATCACGCCCTGGCGCTGAACTTTGTAACCCTGGACAACTTCTTCGATTCCAGCCTGCCGCGGCCAGATGAATTTCGCGTGAACTTTGCATTTCTTAAGGCATTCTTTGGATTTCAGTGATCTAATCGGTGGGGCGCTTGTTATGAAAAACACCCTCTTTTCGCTTCTGCTTCTTACTGGTCTGGGGCCGCTGATGGCGGCGGACAAAGTGGCCGGCGGCCCGTTTGTGGTGAATGTTACCGCGAGAACGGCAACCCTGGTTTGGATACTGCAATCGGATGACGCCGTGATGAAGTCGGCGGACGGTTCCGAAGTTCACGCCGCTCCCCTATTGCACCCGGAATCGGTGCGGTTTACAGGCCTCAAAGCCGGGATGAGTTATGAGTACCAGGTTCCGGGCAGGCCGGACTTGAAGGGCACGTTCAAGACGCCGCCGGCCGGGGAGGGGCAGTTCGAGTTCGTGGTTTACGACAAAGATCAAGCACTATATAAGATATTCAAACTATGGTAGTTATAAGATTTACACAAGAGCTAACTGCTCTTCGGTTGGCTCCGCTCAACAGTACCAGGGCTCGGTGAGATACGGGATGGTGGCGCGCGAAACTATGGGCGCGTCCACGGGGAACTCGCCGGCTTCGGCCAGGTCCCAGATCTGCTGGAAAATTTCCCATCGGCTCTGGCGGCGCCGCTCCTGGCGCTTGATCAACTCCTGGACCGAGGCGCACAGCACGTCCAGCCGGCCATCGGCGTTTTGCCACGGATAGCAGAGAGCGCGCGTGTCGAATGGCTGAATGATCGACCGCATTTCCGGCAGTTCGAGCAGCAAGGAGCCTTCCGGCAGCAGCAGCCGGATCGCCAATTGAATCGGCGCCGCCTGGCCGGCCAGTTCCAAACCCACCAGCGCCCGGAGGAACTCGCGATAGCCTTCCAGCGTGGTCCATGGTGTAAACGGAATGAACGTCGGGGAGAGCGCGAGGCCGGTTGCCCGCATGAGTTGCAGGGCTTCTTCGAAACCCGCGCGCGTGTGGCCTTTGGCCAGCTTGCCGAGCACTACGTCGTCCAGCGATTCCACGGCGCTGGTGACGAACAGGCAGTTCGTGGCTTTCAAGACGGGCAGCAGTTCGCGATGGTTCAGTAAGTGCTCCACCTTGATGGTGACGTCATAAGTCAGCTCCGGCCACTCGCGGTGAAGGGCCTCCACAACCCGAATCGCGTGGCCCGGGCCATTGAAGAAATCCGGGTCGCCGAACGTAATGTGCTGCGCGCCCGCCGCCACCTGCTGTCGGATGTCCTGTTGCACCACATCCTGCTGCACGATGCGGAACAAACCGCGATAGACCGGCACCACGGGGCAATGGCGGCACAGATGCTTGCAGCCGCGCGACGCCTCCGTGTACCCGACCGGCCGCGTGGCGCCGCCGGTTACCAGTTGCGCGTAGGCGCCAAGAGGCGGCAGGCCGGTGCGGTCCGGCACGCGAAACTGCTGGCGCGCCATCGAGACGAGTGGCTCCGGCTGGCGGTACGGCAACTCGGCCGCGCGCGTTACGCTCAAGCGGCGCGCCAGGTCGCTCAATCCCTGTTCGAATTCACCGCCGATCACCGTCTGCACACCCAGCCGCCGCAGCAGCGCGTCATTCAACGGCGCGTACAGCCCATACCCGCACAGGTGCGCGTGGGGGTTGGCGGTCCGCACTTTATCGATCAATTTCTGAAATAGCCGCGTGGCCGTGTGCATGGGCAGAAAAAATGCCAGCAGATCCGCCTCTTCCACGGCCGCCCAGGGCATAGGACTACACGAAAGATCCGCCGCCGTCACCTGGTGTCCATCGCTTCGCAGCCACGCCGCCGGCGATGCCAGCCCGAACGGCTGCCGCCCCATCTCGTAGGTGGAAATCAGGACAATGCGCACGCCCTTCCATTATGGTTCTTTCCGCTTTGGTAAAATGAACCCAGGTACCGTCTCCCCCATGATTGCCGCACCGACCATCGCCGACGAGATACTTGACCTCAAACGCCAGCGCAAGGCCATTCTGCTGGCGCACCATTATCAGGAGCCGGAGATCCAGGAACTGGCCGATGTGGTGGGCGATTCGCTCGAGTTGGCGCGGCAGGCGCGCGAGTTCTCCGGCGACGTCATCGCTTTCTGCGGCGTCTGGTTCATGGCCGAAACCGCCAAGGTGCTGAATCCCGATCGCATCGTAGTGGTGCCCGATCGCGGGGCTGGTTGCAGCCTGGTAGACGGTTGTCCGGTCGAGCCCATTCGCGAATTTCGCCGCCGCAACCCCGATCACGTCATCGTCAGCTACATTAACACCTCCATTGAAGTGAAGGCCGAGAGCGATATCCTCTGCACGTCGCGCAACGCCGTCCGCATCGTCAACTCCATCCCGCGCGATAAGCCCATCCTTTTCCTGCCGGATAGCAACCTGGGCAATTACGTCCGCCGCGAAACCGGGCGCGAGAATATGCAGATCTGGCAGGGCACCTGCATCGTGCACGCCACCTTCCCGGCCCGCCGCGTGGCGGAAGCCAAGGTCGAACACCCCGACGCAGAAATTGTGGCTCACCCCGAGTGCCCCGAAGCGGTGCTGGCAATGGCCGATTTCATTGGTTCCACTTCCGCCCTGATCCAGCACTGCGCCGCGTCGAAGGCCCAGGAGTTCATCGTGATGACGGAAAGCGGCATTCAGTATTCGCTCGCCCGTGTGGCGCCTGGCAAGCGCTTCTACTTCGTGGCCAACGAAAACTGCAATTGTAGCGAGTGCCCCTACATGAAGCTCAACAGTCTGGAGAAACTCCGTGAGTGCCTGCTCACCCTGCAACCGCGCGTTGCATTATCCCGCGAGACGATGCGCCGCGCGCTGCTGCCGCTCGAGCGCATGCTGGCCGTGAAATAAATGCACGCCGCGCCCCTGGTCGATTCCTTCGGCCGCGTCCACGACAGTCTGCGCATCAGCGTCACCGACCGCTGCAACATTCGCTGCTTCTACTGCATGCCGGAAAGCGGAGTGAAGTTTGTCGAGCATGGCGAGATCCTCAGTTTCGAAGAGATCGAGCGCTTTGTCCGCATCGCCGTCCCGCTGGGCGTCACCAAGCTGCGGGTCACCGGCGGCGAGCCGCTGGTACGCCGCGATCTGCCGCTGCTGATCCGCCGGCTGGCTGCCGTTCCCGGCATCCGCGATCTGGCCCTCACCACCAATGGCGTCCTGCTCGGGGAGTTTGCGGTTCCGCTCTACGAGGCCGGCCTGCGCCGCCTCAACGTTCATCTTGACACGCTCGACCGCGCGCGCTTCCTCGAAATCACGCGCCGCGACGACCTCGGCAAAGTGCTCGCTGGCCTCGAGATCGCCCGGCAAGCTGGCTTCTCCCGCATCAAGCTGAATGCCGTCGCGGTTAAGAATCTGGTGGAGCCCGACATCGTTCCGTTGGCCCGCTACGCGCGCGAAAACGGATTCGAGGTGCGCTACATCGAGTTCATGCCGCTCGACGCGCAGGGGCTCTGGGATCGCTCGAAAGTACTGCTGGCGGACGACATCATCGCGCTTCTTTCGCGCGAGATCTCGCCGCTCATTCCGGTCCCCGATCCCGATCCGCGCGCCCCCGCCGCCGAATACGCCTTCGCCGACGGCAGCGGCCAGGTCGGTTTCATCGCCTCGGTGAGCCGTCCATTCTGCCTGAACTGCAACCGCATCCGCCTCACTGCCGACGGCAAATTGCGCTACTGCCTGTTCGCCATCGAAGAGGACGATGTCAAGACTCTGATGCGCGGTGGCGCCTCCGACGGCGAGATCGCCGCCCTCGTCCGCCGCAACATCGCGGGCAAGTGGGAAGGCCACGAAATCAACTCGGCGAAGTTCGTCGCTCCCCCCCGGCCCATGTACTCTATCGGCGGCTAGGTCTCAGTGACGTGGAGCGGGCCTCCGGCCCGCAACGCCGGCTTTCAGCCGGCGTCGGCGCCGGCAAGAATGCCAGCGTTGCAGGCTGGAAAGCCTGCTCCACACTAATACAATTCCGGCTCTCCTGCCGGCCTGGTTTTCCACCGGCGGTGAATCCACAACCACTGGTCCGGGTATTGGCGGATCACTTCCTCCAATTTGCTCTCGACGGCCTGCGTATCGCGCGCCGCATCGCCGGTCATCTTCACCGGCGGATAGAATCGGAGCACATAACGCCGCTCCTCTTCCGACCACAGGGCGAACCCCGGAATCACGGCTGCTCCGCTGTGTGCCGCCAGCTTGGCGAATCCCGTGCCAGCGCAGGCCTTTACACCGAAGAAGTCCACGAACACTCCGGCACCGGGCGACGAGTTCTGGTCCACTAGAATCCCCACGGCTTCGTTAGCTCCGAGCGCCTTCAGAATGGACCGCGCGAAGTCCTTCTTGAAGATCATACGGTTGCCCGATCCGCTGCGGCGCCGCTCCACCAGGGCGTCGATTCGGGGATTGTCCAACGGCCGCACCACCACATTCATGGGCGCCGCAAGCAGGGCGTGCGCGTAGGCGCTCAGCTCCCAGTTGCCCAGATGGGCTGTGGCGAACAACACGCCGTGCCCTTTGCTCCGTGCCTGCTCGAAGTATTCGCCGCCCTCGCAACGGATCCACTGCGCCAGGTTTTCGCCGCGGATCGCGGGGAATTTCGCCACCGTTACCAACAGCCGCGCGACCGAGCGGAACACGCCATCTACGATGTCCCTGCGCCGCGCTTCATCCAATTCCGGCAGCGCGAAAGATAGATTGCGGTACGCCACGCGCCGCAACCGTGGAAGTGCCACGTCCAGCAGCTTCGCGTAACCGCGAGCCAGCCGGTGCGCCACCGCGACGGGCGCCCACTCGAGCGACTTCAAGACGAACAGCGCCGCTCCGTATTCCAAACCGTTCCGAATGGCCGGGCGCTGCCGCATGAAACCGCATTGTGGCACATCCGCCGCGGGGCGCGGGCGCCTGGCATCTACGCTATCATGTTAAAAATCCCTATGATTCAAGACGTACTCATTGAGGGCCTGACTTTCGACGACGTTTTGCTCGAACCGGCCCACAGCGATGTGCTGCCGTCTGAAGTCGACACCCGCTCCTGGCTGACACGCCAGATCGGCCTCAACGTCCCCATCGTCTCCGCAGCCATGGATACCGTCACGGAATCGCATCTGGCGATTGCGCTGGCGCAGCAGGGAGGCATCGGAATCATCCACCGGAACATGAGCGTGGAGCGCCAGGCCGAGGAAGTGGACCGCGTGAAACGCTCGGAAAGCGGCATGATTGTCGATCCCATCACCATTGGCCCCGACCTGCCCATCTCCGCGGCCCAGGAATTGATGGCCCGCTACCGTATCTCCGGCGTTCCCGTCACCAAGGACGGCAAACTGGTGGGCATCCTCACCAACCGCGACCTCCGTTTTGAAAACCGCTTCGACGCGCCCATCTCGGAAGTCATGACCAAGGAGAACCTGGTGACGGTCGCGGTCGGCACCACACTCGAACAGGCCGAGGCCATTCTGCACCGGCACCGCGTAGAGAAGCTGCTGGTGGTGGACGACCAGTTCAAACTCAAGGGCCTCATCACCGTCAAGGATATTCAGAAGAAGTTGAAGTATCCCAACTCCGCCAAAGATTCCCAGGGCCGCCTGCGCGTGGGAGCGGCGCTCGGCGCCACGGGCGATTTCCTGGAGCGCGCGCAGGAACTGGTGGCCCGCAAGGTGGATGTGATCGCCATCGACACCGCCCACGGCCACAGCAGCCGCGTGATGGACGCTGTCAGGACCATTAAGAGCAAATTGCCCGACGTGCAGCTTATCACCGGCAACGTGGCCACGTACGAGGGCGCCCGCGACCTGATCTCGCTCGGCGTCGACGGCATCAAAGTCGGTATCGGTCCCGGTTCCATCTGCACCACGCGGGTGGTCTCGGGCGCCGGCGTTCCGCAGATCACCGCCATCGCCGAATGCGCCCGCGCCGCGCGCGAAGGCGGGGTGCCGCTGATCGCCGATGGCGGCATCAAGTTTTCCGGCGATATCACCAAGGCGCTTGCGGCCGGCGCCGATTGCGTGATGATCGGCAGTCTGCTGGCGGGCACCGACGAGAGCCCGGGCGAGACCATTCTCTATCAGGGCCGCACGTTCAAGACTTATCGCGGCATGGGATCGCTCGGCGCGCAAGGCCGGTCCAGCTACGATCGCTACGCCCAGGATCCCAACGCCAAGATGGTACCCGAAGGCATCGAAGGCCGCGTGGCCTCAAAAGGGCCGCTCTCCGAGTTGGTCTATCAATTGGTTGGCGGCCTGCGCTCCGGCATGGGGTACTGCGGCGCCCGCAGCGTCATCGAGCTGCAAACCAAGTCGCGTTTCCTGCGCATCTCGGCCGCCGGCCTGCGCGAGGGCCACGTGCACGACGTCATTATCACCAAGGAAGCGCCGAACTACCGGGTGGAGTAGGGGATCGGGAATAATATAGGCGATGAGTGGCTGCCAGGCGCCGGTTGCCAACCGGCGCGCAGGGTAGCATCCTGCCCCACAAGGCCCGCCGAGCATAAACGTATTCCGCGGCTATCGCTGTAGATCCCGGGCTCGCCCCATCATCCGTCCCGGTACGCCTCGAAATCTGCCTTAACGGCCTTTTCCATCGCCCGCGCCGCGTTCAACAGCCATCCTCGCGGGCGCTTCTTCAAATCCGCCCGCAAGATGGCCGCCCGGCCGCTGCCCAGGTGGATGTTGGCCGTCTCCCAGCCCATGGCGTTCAGCAACCGCACCACGTCGTGCTCCTTGGGCAACGCCGAGAGCTCGATCCGCGAGCAATCCGGCGCCAGCCGCCGCACGATCCAGCGCTTCTGCAGCCGCACGAACGGATCGCGGCATCGCACCGAGCAGTCCAGAATCTTCTGGTACAGAATTTCCGCGGTACCTTTTCCGCTGTCGGCCCAGACGCAGGCCGAGGGCGCCAGCGCCTTGGCTTCGCGCGCTACCGATCCACCGCGCCACTCGGCCAGCGCCACGAACCGTTCCCGCCCCAGGCTGCCCAGCCCGGCGATCCGGTGTGCCGGCCGCCAGCGCAGGCCGCGTTCCGGCATCATGTGGTCGAATGCCTTGCTCACGCCCGCCGGACCTGCCTTCTCTAATTCCGCCAGCGCTCGCAGCTTCTGCCAATAAGGCTCGGGATCGTGCAGGCGCGCCGTCGCCATGTGCCGTAGCGCCGGATGGCTCTCCGCCAGCACGAAGGGCCGCCCGCCCGCTTCCAGCGCCTCGCGGTAGCCCTTCAGAATGGCATCCATGCCGCCTTTGGCGTCGCAGTCCATCTCGGCCAGCAGGGCGCTGGTGCCCAGGCGGATCAGATCGTTGGTGTAGGGAAGCCGCCACGTCTCGTCGAAATCGTTAATCCCCCAGATCAGGCGGCCCTCGATGTCGCGCCAGGTTCCGAAATTCTCGACGTGCAGGTCGCCCACCGCCAGCACCTTGGGCGCGCGCGCCGCGTCGCCGCAGACGTCTTCCCAGATTTGCGCCCAGCGATAGTAAGTGGCGCGCATAAATGGAAAGACCGCCGTGCGCATCTGCGCATGCTTGAATTTTAGATCCGGATCGACAATGCGCAGATGCCGCGCCAGCCACGCTTCATATTTCGCCGTCGCCTTTTTGATGTTCATGCTTCCCCCGCCGTCGCGGGCGTCAGCATCCACTTGAGCACGCCGCGCGGTTCCGGCCCGGCGCGTTCGCAATCCACGCGCACCAGCGCCGCCTTCTTCATGTCCACGGAGAGCGCCGGGCTGCCCAGCAAGAATGCCACCACCTGGCTCATTAGCGGTTCGTGGCTTGCCAGCAGGATGGCGCGCTCGTCGCCGCGCTTGCGGATCTCTTGCCACGCGTCGAAGGGCGACGCTTCCGGCTCGAGCGCCCGCGTCTTTACCACCTTGCCCTGATAGCCCAGGGCTTCGGCGGCCACTTCGGCCGTTTCCAGAGCGCGCCGGTACGGGCTGGAGAGAATCAGGCTGGGCTCGGCGCCCGCGCTCCGTGCCCGCTTGAGCACGCGGCGCAATTTCTCCCGTCCTTCATCGGTGAGCGCGCGCTCCGCATCCGGGTGTCCCGGCAAACCCGCTTCGGCGATGCCGTGTCGCAACAGATAAACCTGCATCAGCTTCGGGCCTTCCGCGCCGGCGGCCGCGCCGTGGGCATCCGCCGCAAGCGCAGCCGCGACACCTGGCGCTGCAACTCGCGGAAAATCTTCAACACCGGCTGGCTGGCGTCGATCACCGTGAACTCGTACGGGCGCACCATGGTGTCGAGCGCCTGAATCAACTTCTTCTGGTAGCGCACGAAGCTCTCGTACATATCCGGCCCGAACCGCAGGTCCATGCCGCTTTCCCAGAAATCGAAGGCGCCGCGTCCCAATACCACGCGAGACACCAGTTGCTCCACTTCCGTACGCAGATACAACACGGCGTGCGGCTTCAGCGCGAAGCCGGCCACCTGTTCGATCCAGCGGCGATTCTCGCCGCGCGCGGTGGCCCGCGCCATGATCGAAAAAATGTAGCGGTCGATCAGCACCACGAAGCCGGCCCGCAGCGCCGGCACAATTTCGTTTTCCAGCCGGTCCGCGAAATCGGTGGTATAAAACAAGGTCATGGTGATCGGCCCCAAGGTGTTGCCCTGCTTGGCCATCTGGATGCCCTTGCCCGCCAGCGCCGAGCGCGCCATCCCCGTGTCCAGCACCGCGTGGCCTTCCTGCTCCAGCCACTGGTGCAGCAGCGTGACCTGCGTACTGCGCCCCACCGCGTCCGGACCTTCGATTACAATCAGCTTGCCCTGCAGTTCCGAAACGTCGACGCCCGGAAGCGTTTCGCTATAAAACTGGAGCGGTTCTAGCTTGCGCATGGAAATCTCCTCCTTCCGGGACGTGCAGGATACCGTTCTTCAGGTCGTCGCCGATCTCGCTCATCACAATGTCGCGCATACGCCGCTGCTGCTCCTCGATCGCCTGCGTGGCGTCGATGACGTGAAATCCCATCTCCTCCGCCATGGCCTCGTACTCATCCAGAATGCGGCCCTGGAAAATGCGGAAGCTCTCTTCCACGTCGCGCGCCAACTCCAGGTCCATGCCGGCTTCGTAATACTTGATGGCGTCGCGGCCGCCCAGAATGCGGCCCAGCGCCACATCCAGCGGCACGCGGAAATAAAAAGCCAGGTTCGGGTGGATGGCAAAGCGGTACAGGTTGCGCACCCACCGCCGGCTCACTCCCCGCGCCACGTCGCGCGCGAAGGCCGTGTAACTGTAGCGGTCCGCGCACACGATGGCGCCGGCTTTCACCAGCGGCAGAATATAGCTTTCCATGCGGTCCGCAAAATCCGTGCAGTGAATCAGGCTGAACGTGGTGGGCGTGAACATCTCCTTTTTCTTGCCCCGCCGGGTGGTTTCGCGAACCAGCGGGGAAGAGTTCCACTCGCTGAATGCCACCGCGAAACCCTGCGACCGCAGCCAGTGGCTCAAGAGAGAAAGTTGGGTCGATTTTCCGGAGCCGTCGATGCCCTCCACCACGATGAGCTTGCCGCGGTACCGGTTCGGTACAAAAAGTGACATAAATGTTTTGCCGTCGTCGCCTATTTTACCCCGATGGTGTCAAGGTTGTGTGACAGCACGCCCATGTGGGGCCAGGCTTCAGCCGGCCACCGGGCTTTCTAGCCGGCATTCTTCGCGATCGTCGCGAGACGCCGGGCAGAAGCCCGGCGGCAGGCTGAAAAGCTTGCCCCGCATGCTTCTCGCACCTTTGCTGCTATAATGGCTACGTTCCGCCCTGCATCCAGGCTTACCCTTATGTTCCTTAGTGTCAAAGAGATGGAGCTGCGCAAGATTCGCTTCGACGAATCTTTTGAGCCCGCTCTTATCGAGTTCGCCAGTGAGAATCTGGAGCAGGCTTCTGCCTTGCACGCCGTCGGCTCCGCCGAACTGTTGAAGAACACCGGCGGGCAAGTGCGCATCCAAGGCCGCTATACTGTGACAGTCACCGCGCCCTGCGATCGCTGCCTGGCGCCGGCGCGTTTTCCGCTGGATGCCGGCTTCGACCTGTTTTACAAGCCCGTTTCCGTGATCGCGCGCGCGGAAGAAGTGGAAATCGACGAGGGAGAAGCCCAGATCGGTTTTTATGAGAATGGCGGCCTAGAGCTGGAAGATGTCCTCCGCGAACAGGTCCTGCTGGCCCTGCCCATGCAGAGAGTGTGCAGCGAAGAATGCAAAGGAATTTGTCCCGTCTGCGGCAAGAACCGGAACGAAGTGGAATGCGATTGCCGCACCGAAATCCACGACCATCGCCTGGAAGCGCTTCGCAAGCTCGAGATCTGATACATTTTTGAAGACGACGATAGATTGGTTGAGAAAGAGATATGCCGAATCCCAAACGTAGACACTCCAAGGAGCGGACCAGCACCCGCCGGGCGCACGATGCGCTGAAAGCCGCCGGCCTGTCCGAGTGCCCCAACTGCCACGAACCCAAGCTGCCCCACCGCGTCTGCGCCCACTGCGGGCAGTACAAAGGCCGCGAAGTGGTCGAAGTCGAGCAAGAGTAGCCCCGGCACAACATGCTGACCATTGCGGTGGATGCAATGGGCGGTGACCACGCCCCCAAAGCTGAAGTCGAAGGGGCGATTCGCGCCGCCAGGGATCTGGGAGTCAAAGTCATCCTGGTGGGCCAGGAGGATATGGTCCGCCGTGAGCTGGAAGTGCAGGATGGCAACGGCATGCTCCCCATTGAGATTGTGCACGCCAGCGAGCGGGTCACCATGGAGGACAGCGCCGCCAAGGCCTTCCGCGCCAAACGCGACAGCTCCCTGCGCATCGCTTCGCGCCTGGTTCGCGATGGCGTCGCGCAGGGCTTCGTGTCGGCGGGCAACACCGGCGCCGTCATGGCGACGGCCAAAATAGTCCAAGGTGTGGTTCCGGGCGTGGACCGCCCCGCTCTGGTCGGCATCCTCCCCACCGCCGAAGGCACTCCGGTGGTTCTGGTGGATGTCGGCGCCAACGTGGATTGCACTCCACGCATACTGGGCCAGTTCGCGGTGATGGCCGAAATTTATTCGCGCAACATCTTGCACCGCCCCAATCCACGCGTCGGCCTGCTTTCCATAGGCGAAGAGGAGCACAAGGGCAATGAGCTCACCCACGCCGCCACGCCCGTGTTTAAGAACCTCAATCTCAACTTCGTCGGCAACGTCGAAGGCAGCGACATCTATTCGGGCAATGTCGATGTGGTGGTCTGCGACGGCTTTGTCGGCAACGTCGCGCTGAAAGTCAGCGAGGGGTTAGGCGACATGGTCAAGCAGTTTCTGGGCGAGGCCCTGGAATCCAGCATCTCCGGCAAGATCGGATACGCCATCGCCAAGAAGGCCTTCGCCACTTTCAAGAAGCGCCTGGATTATTCTGAGTATGGCGGCGCGCCGCTGCTGGGCGTGCGCGGCGCGTGCATCATCTGCCACGGCCGGTCCAACGCGAACGCCATCAAGAACGCCATTCGCGTGGCCGCTGAATTCTCCGGCGGCAAGATCAACCAGCGCATTGAAGACGAACTCCGCGGCGTAGTCCGCAACGCCGGAGACTGACGTGCGATTCCTTTCGACCCTCTTCCTGGCTCTGGCTTCCGCCTTCGCCCAGGGGCAGCAGCACGCCGCCTGGACCCTGCAACCCGACCCGGCGCAGGCCCCGCCCGGCTCGACCGTCCGGATCCGCGCCGCCGCCCAAATCGATTCCGGCTGGCATCTTTACTCGGCTTCTTCCGCCGCCGGTATTCCCGCCACTTTCCAGGTTTCGCCGGGCACTCTGCGGCGCGTACTTCAGACGGCCCCAAAACGCGTCTTCGACGCCACCCTCAACGCCGAAGCCGAATTCTACGAAGGCGATGAAGTGTTCCTGCTTGACGTCAAGCTGCCCGCGGCCTCCGCCGGGCCAGCCACGCTTTCCGTCAACATCCGTTACCAAACCTGCACCGACACCATGTGCGTACCGGGCAAGTGGACCGGCACTGTTGCCATCGTTATTGATTCGGCTGCAGTGGCGCCAACCACTGCTATTCCCGCCGGCTACACCGAGGCTCATCCGCCGCAAGCGTCTTCTTCCGCCGTCCCGCCGCCCGCTTCCGAAGCCTGGGGCGCCTTCCTGCTGGTGGCTTTCGGTTTAGGTCTTGCCTGCATCTTCACGCCCTGCGTCTTCCCCATGATCCCCATCACGATGTCGTACTTCCTCAACCAGCAGTCCGGCGGAAAGCGCGATGGCGTCATGCAGGCGGTGGTCTTTTGCCTGGGGATCGTGGTTCTATTTTCGGGTCTGGGCCTCCTCGCCACCCTGCTGCTCGGACCCATCGGCGTCAAGCAACTCGGCTCCAGTCCCTGGGTCAACGGTTTCATCACACTCCTGTTCATCGCTTTCTCGCTCAGCCTGCTGGGGGCCTTCGAAATCACCATTCCCTCTTCAATTTTGACGCGCCTGAACCAGTCTTCCGGCAAAGGTGGTTTCGCCGGCACGTTGCTGATGGGCCTCACGTTCTCGTTGTCGTCCTTCGCTTGCGTAGGCCCGTTCGTGGGCACGCTGCTGGCCGAATCGGTCACCCAAGGCCGCGCCCGTCCCATGGCCGGCATGGTCGCGTTTGCCGCCGGTCTGGCGCTGCCGTTTTTCTTTCTGGCGTTGTTCCCGTCTTACCTGAAGCGCCTGCCGCGGTCGGGCGGCTGGCTGGCGCGCGTAAAAACGGTGATGGGCTTCGTAATTCTCGCCGCCAGCCTCGAATACCTCGCCAAGGTCGATCAGGTGCTGCAATGGGGCTTTCTCACGCGCGGGCGATTCCTGGCGGCGTGGATTGTCCTCTTCACCATGGCCGGCCTCTACCTGCTGGGCTTCCTGCGCCTGGAAGGCGTCAAGCCCGACGAAAACATGGGCCTCGGCCGCCTGCTGACCGGCATGCTGTTTCTGATTTTCGCTGTCAGCCTTTGGCCCGGCATGTCGGGCCAAAGGCTCGGATGGATCGACGCCTTTGTCCCCATGAGCACTGCCGAGTCAGGCGTGCATTCCGATGGCCTGGTCTGGATGAAGGATCAATATCGCGAAGCGCTCGACCGCGCGCGCGGCGAAAACAAACTGGTCTTCATCGATTTCACCGGCTATGCATGCACTAACTGCCATTGGATGCGCGCCAACATGCTGGCCCTTCCGGAAATCGCCGCCGTCCTCAAGAACTTCGTCCTTGTCGAACTCTACACCGATGGCACCGACCAGGCCTCCCAAGCCAACTCCAAACTACAGCTTGAGAAGTTTAATACCGTCGCCGAGCCCTACTACGTGATCCTCGACCCCAACGAACGCCTGGTGGCCAAGTTCGAAGGGCTCACCCACGATCCCGCTCAATTCCTCGCCTTCCTCAACCAGGCCCAGGCCCCGCCGGCTGCCGTGGCCGCTGGCGACTACCCTCAAGTGACGCTCCTCGAGGGCGGCCCGCTTTCCACTCGCTCACTCGCCGGCAAAGTGGTCGTCGTCAATTTTTGGGCGACGTATTGCATCCCCTGCATCGGCGAATTCCCCTTCTTCAACAAGCTCTACCACCGGTTTTCATCGCAAAGCGTGGCCTTCATCGGCGTTGCGATGGATGACGATGCCGCGGCCAAGGCGCCCGCCTTCCTCAAGAAGCACCCCATCGATTACACCGTGGCCGTGGGCTCCGATGCCATCATGAAGCAATACAAATTGGAGGATGGGCTCCCGGTGACACTGATCTACAATCAATCCGGCAAGCAGGTGAAACGCTTCGACGGCAGGATCACGGAACCCGAGCTCCTGGCCGCCATTCAGCAAGCCAGGTAGGGGTGTCGAGACGAGTCGACACGGCACGCACGAGCGCGTGCGCCACCTCCGGTCTCTACTTCTTGACTGGATCGCCGAACGTAATGGTCGATTCCCCGGTGTACTTGTGGTAGTTCCGGAAATCGATCACGTTCCGGCTGCAGTAGTTCGACCCTCGCTGGCAGCTCAGGTTCTCCGCGTGCACCGGCAGCAGGTATTGCTTGGCGTCTCCCAGCCGCGTGTACTGGTAATCGGTAGCCGATTCCACGTGGTCGGTGGGAAACGCATCCGGGAATCCGTAAGCCTGCATCTCGATCCGCAGCACCCGCGCGGTCGCCGGATCGATCCATACTGACCCCTTGTAGGGCGGATCAAAGGTCTGCGCCGCCATCGAAATCTGCCAGTGCGAACGCTCGCGCACCACCGAAAAATCATAGACTTTGGCGCTCACACCGCCCGAACGCGAGTCTCTCGCGTAATGAAAGTCCGCCGCCGTTGCCGGTGAGAACAAGTCGATCAGGATCGTCCCGAATTCGCCCGTCGACCACGCCCCGTCCAGTTGCTCGATATTCTTTTTGATGGCTTTGCCGTTGATCGTCACGTCGCGGTAGTCTTCCTTGCCTTGCTGGTACACCACCGCCGCGCCTACAATGTCGATGGCCTGCCAGTTGGCCGGCGTCGCCATGCTTTGGTAGCGCGCCATGAGCTCTTGGCAAACATAATCCGGCAGCGTCTCAGTGAAGTCCATGGCTGCCTCCGCCGCCTTGCGGATCAGCGGATCGCCCACCGGGGGCGGCGGAATCGGGGTATCGTCGTCGCCGCGCAGAATCGTCGGAGCGCCGTATGACCTGCTGGCTGTTCCGCTTGCGGGCGTCGGCGGCATTGCTCCCGCTCCGGCGCCGGCCGATTGCGCGGTGGCTGTCTGCTCCGGTGCCGGCGCCGCAACTTCCCGCTGCGGATCGGCCAGCTTGCCGCGCACCAGTTTCGGCCGCCCCGGATCGTCCGGGTCCGGCTTGGCCGGCGGCGGCGCCATCTCCGTGGCGGCCTTCGCGATGGCCGCATCGGTCGTATCGCTTGGCGGCGCCTCGCTTCCAGCCGCGCCGCTCTTTACCGTCTGCGATGCCCCGCCTTCACTCGCTTGCCCGCTGGTGGCCGTTCCCGCGGCTCGTTTCTCCCAATACACGTTCAAGGCCGACAGGAAGCCTTCATTGTCCTCCGGCCCTTCCACCGACAACTGGTCGCCCGGGTCGAACTTCGGCGTCTTCACTTCGTCGCCGTTCTTGTAAAATTTCGTCTTGCCCGTCCGCTTGAACTGGATCACCCGATGGTCGTCCAACTCGAGGCTGATTGTCTTATCATCCATCTGCTTCAGCAGACCCCGATAGTTCGGCATCGGGCCGTTCGGTGTGTCCGCCTTCTTCTTTCCGGAGGGCAGAGGGATGCCCTGCCCGCCTCGCGGATACGATCCGGGTGGGTACTGCCCCGGCGGGTATTGCCCCGGCGGGTACTGCCCCGGCGGGTACTGCCCTGGCGGGTATTGCCCTGGCGGGTATGGCCCTGGATATTGCGCCACCGCCGTTCCCAGCCCCAGAACCAGCACCAAGACCAGCCGCACGCCGCTCAACCAGCCGGCGCGGCATACAGGATGAGCTAAATTTGGATACAACATCTCAGGACCTCAGATGCTTCCCGGCCCCGGCCGGTTACGCTCTTCTCCCATTTTCGCACAGCCCTCCAGCCATGGTATCCTGATCCTCGTCTGATCAAAGTGTGAGAGATGCATTGAGCCCCCGCCGCCTGCTGCTCATCGACTCCGACCGCTCCGTCCACGACTTCCTGATGGGCCTCCTCGAACGCGAGGACCGCACCATCCAGAACGCTTATGGCCGAAGTGAATCCCTGGAGTGCCTTCGCTCCGGGCCTTTTGACCTGGTCCTGGCCGGTCAGGGCCGCAACGGCTTCGACGGCCTCAAACTGGCCCGTCAGTTGCATGCCCTTCAGCCCAATGCCAAGACCATCTTCACCGGCGATCCCGACCCCGCTCGGGTCATCCGCGCCATCCGCGCACGCGCATACAGCTACTTTCACTCTCCGCTGCCCACCATCGCACTCGCCGACATGGTCCAGCAGGCCCTCGACTCCGGATCCTCTCCGGGCGATATTCTCGTCATATCGGCCCGGCCCGAGTGGATGACCCTCGCCATCCGCTGCAAAATGGACGCCGCCGACCGCGCCACTCATTTCTTTCGCGAGCTGGAGACCTCCCTGCCCGTGCAGGTCCGCGAGGACGTGGTGGCCGCCTTTCGCGAGCTGCTCCTCAACGCCATCGAACACGGCGGGAAGTACGATCCCCGCAAGCGCGTTCGCGCCTCGCTCCTGCACACCCCGCGATCCATCATCGGTCACATCGCCGATCCCGGCCGAGGCTTCTCTCTGGACGCGCTCCCCCACGCCGCCATTTCGAATCCCGAAGATTCCCCCATCCATCACGTGGAGGTGCGGGCCGAAGAAGGCAGGCGTCCCGGCGGCTTCGGCATCCTGATGACTCGCAACATGATTGACGAGCTGGTCTACAACGAACGCGGCAATGCGGTTTTGTTTGTGAAATACCTGGACGGCAGCGCCGGCTTGGTATATACTGAACGAAACTTGGGAGTCCAAAGTGGAAATCCCGGTTAAGATCGTCATGGTACTCGATGGAGGATTCTGCATGAAGAGACTAACGTGGGTCCTGTCTGCGATTTGTTTGCTGGCGTTGGCCGGCCCGGCTTCGGCGGGAATTGTATTTGACAACTATCCGATCAACGGCACTATCGATGCCTGGACTATCAACTTCGGCTATTGGGTTTCGGATTCATTCACCATTGCCTCGCCCGCCCTGGTGACGGGAGTGAATTTCGGGAGCTGGAATTTTCCGGGGGACGACATCAGCGCGGTGGATTGGGCGATCGGGACCGGTCCCAATGACAGCACCTTTGGCTCCGGTTCCGGGGCGGCTGTGTCGGACACACTTCAGACCAGTCTTAGTCCCAACCCAGACGGCGCCAATATCTATTCGAATAGCATTAGCTTCGCGGGAGTCCTCCTCGGCCCGGGTACCTACTACCTGACCCTCCAAAATGCGGTTATTGCGAGCGGCGACCCGGTTTTCTGGGACGAGAACGACGGCGCGGGAGTGGATGCGTGGGAAAAACTAGACGGCGAGCTTTCCGGTAACTGCCCCGGCCCGCCGGGCAGTGGCACCTGCGCGGAGTCGTTTCAGATTGTCAGCAATGTGGGGACGCCGGAACCCGGCAGTCTGATGCTATTCGGATCGGGCACGCTGCTGCTGGCCGGCGCCTTGCGCCGAAAAGCCCGGCGGTAACCGATCCTCGGCGATGGCTGTGTAATCCCCAGCTAGTGAAGCTTCTTTATCTGCATCGTCAGCGAGAACGCCTGTGCTTGTGAGGTGTTGCCGGTCAATGTGTCTGTCAGCAGGATCGTGAAATGGGCGGCCGGGACGATCGCGGTGGGCGAGGTGGGGATGCCGGAGATCACGCCGGTGGAAGGGTTCAGCGAAAGGCCGTTGGGCAGCTTGCCTGAAGAGACCGACCATTGGTAGTTGGGAGGGTTGCCACCGACGGCCGCGAGCGGGGTGCTGTAGGCCTGCCCAAACACGGGCGCGGGCAAAGTGGTGGTGGTGATATAGGGCTTGGTCTGGCCGCTGATCGTACTGATTTCGAGGACCGAGTTATCGACCACTTCGAGGCTGCTCAGCAGGATGCTGGTGCTCTTGATGCAAGCCAGATCGTCATCATCCCAGCGGATGTCGGGGACGCCCTGAATGTAGCCGGGGCTGCCGTGATCGCTCATATAGGCGCCGTATTGCTGGAGAGCCTGGAGCACGGTGGCCGCCTGCGGGTTGGTGGCTACCGGACAGATGGCCTGCCAGTTCACGGAGGCCTTGAGGCGGTAGAGCAGTCCCTGGGGCGGTCCGCTCCCCCCGCAACAGCCGGTAGCCGGCCACACCCAACCATCAGACGAGGGCATGGTGATGCGGAGCGGATGCTGAACGCCCAAGGGAACCTCGTCGTAGCGGATCAGCAGGGGGACCATGGGAATGCCGGCCGAATCCTGAGCGCCATTATCGAGGTAAGCGGTGTTGCGGGCGATTTCATCACTGTTCAGTACGTAGTGAATGCCGGCCGACTCGGTCCAGGTGCTGGTTCCGGAGTTGTACATGGTGGGCACGGCGGCGGCTGAATAGGTTTCATAGAGCGTGCAGGGGCCAGTTTGCGGGCCGTTGATGCTGGCGGTGCTGGATTCGAGGATGAGGGTGTGGTGATCGTCGCCGGCGACCCCGAAGCTGGTGTTTTCGATGACCGGGGTGGGGTAGGGCGGGAAGGGCCAGGAATAGGTGCCGGACGGATCGATCTGGCCGCCGCTGGTCAGGTAGACGTTTGTGAAGGGGCCGTTCGAGGGAACGCGCATGAAGGGGATACCACCAGGAGTGGGATAGAACCCATGGCCGAAATCGGGGTGGAGGGGAGCGGTCAACAGGCCGGCAGGAATCTGGTCGGAGGGGTTGGTGTCTACGGGCAGGGCATCGGCGCGCTGGTTATAAATGGAGTCGGGCGGGAACATCTGGCAGCCGCCGTAGGAGGCGTCGCTATAGACGCCGAAGTTGAGGGTCGCAAAGGCGACATTTGGGGGACTGGCGGAATCGACCACCTGGATGGTGACCGCATAGCCGCCCTGGCCGTTGACCTGTGTGGCGCTGACAACGCCGGTGGAGGGGTCGAGAGACATGCCCTCGGGGAGACTGACGCCGGTGGTGGGAACGACCGACCAGGTGTAGGACCCTACTCCGCCGGTGGCCGTGAGGGGTGTGCTGTAGGTTTGATATTGGGTGGCGGCGGGAACGCTGGCGGTGTTGATCTGCAGCGTCGTCCCAAAGGGCCCGGAAAACAATAGGAAAACGAAAAGTAGTGGCATGTCTGTACCTAAGTGTCGCAGAGATTACGTTACGGGAGGGGTGAACCCGGGAACAAGTTCACTTTGGGAAACCAGTGCGGGGGCCGGCTCGAAGGCCGGCAGGAGTGCCCGCCCCACTTTGGGAGCGGGCCTTGGGTCTAAGCGACTGAACTACCTGCGCGAAAAGCCTGAGGCTATTGCACTACCATGATCTGCGCGCGCGTGAACTTGAACTTGTTCTCGGTGGGGTTGAAGACGCTCACCTGACAATCGTATTTGCCGGGTACCAGCTTGGCAAGCGGCAGGGAAAAGCGGATCGGCAGGGCCTTGGTCTTCTTGTCCAACCCGTCCTTTACCACTAGCTGTTCGGTCCGGAAGGCCAGAGTCTTGCCGCGATAGAAACTGACATTGGCGACCACGGGCTCGGTGGCGTCGGCCAGCGGTTCGTAGGTTTCCAGGTAGACGTACATGTCCTGGCTCCTCTTGAAGACGCGCGTCACGCTGGGAATCAGCTTCTGCTTGTCCTGCACCAGGGGGTTCTCGGCGAGCAGGTTCTTATCCTTCTCGGCCGAGTACAGGGCTTCGTTTACGGGCTGGCGCTGGTTGCTCAGGATCACGGAACTGGTGGCCAGGGTAGCCTGGTTGGTGGTCAGGTCGGGGATGACGAACTCCTGCTCGTAGGTCCCGATCATGCCGGTTTCATTGTCGCGGGCGAGGAACTTCAGCGAATAGGCGCCGGGCGGCAGCGTAAAGCCGGTGTCGTAGGCGATAGCGCGCTTGGCAAGTTCGGCGGCGGTCTGGTCCTTGAGGTTGAGCGGGACGTAGTCGCGAACGTTGCCCTTGATCTCACCCTTGGCATCCTTGATCTGCCCGATAAAATCGAGGCGGGTGGTCTCTGCGCCGCCGTGTTTGGCGAGTTCCAGCTCGCTGCCGGGGATCTTGACTTCCACCGGCACGAAGTAGCGGTCGCGAGCCAGGCGGAAATAATCGATTTCGGCGACGACGGTAAGATCGGTAATGGGGTCGCCCAGCATCAGGGCTTCGGAGAGCTGACGCTCCTTGTCCTCGGAGTCGAACTTCTTAAACTGCTTGCCGGCGAAGTAACCATGGCGGTATTCCAGCTTGGCGGAGAGGTCCTTCTTGATCTTGAGGTCGATCTTGCGATAGTGGCCGTCGAGCGCCGTGTTGGTGCTGTAATAGCCGAGGATGTAGTAGCTGGAAATATCCTTTTGGGCCTGCACGATGCCGGTGGAGAGATCGTTGTCATCGAGCAGGGCCTTGCCGCCGGTGTCGGCGGCCAGGGTGGTGAGAGTTTCCTGCTGGTGCTGGAAGCTGGATTGGGCGGACCGCTGGGAGCTGCCGGTGAAGGCGCCCTGGCCGCTGGTGGCGCCCTTGGTGGCGTCACCGAGAGGGCCTGAGGCCACCAGGCCGCGGGCGTCAATGGGATAGAACGAGACGTTGGCTTTGATGGCGGCGTTTTCGGTGGCTGTCAATTGCGCCTGGTTGTTGCCATTGCTGTCCTGGGTCATGCCGCTGGCGAAGTAGACCAGGGCTTTCTTTTCGGGGAGCGAGCCGAGCATCTTGGCGGCGGTTTCCAGGGCGGATAACTGGCGGTCGGTGTTGAAAATGTTGAATTCGGAATCGTCGGCGCTGAAGGCGGCGCCAGTATCGGCGGCGGCGTCGGAGGTGTCGGTGATGTCGAAGCCGGTTCCTTCGCCGACGGTCAGGCCCTTGACGTCCTTGATGAGTTTGTCGCGGTCATCGGTGAAGTCTTCCACCACTTTGACGTCGGCGGCGAAGGTCATGATGGCCACGAGATCCGACGCAGTGATCTGGGACTTAATGAACTTGACGGCCGAATCCTGGGCGCGGATCTGGTCCTGAATGGGCATGGAAGTCATGTCGAAGAACAGGACCATGAGGCGCTTGTCTTTGTACTTGATCTCACCGGCCTGGGCCGGGGCGATCTGATTGGTGGTGACGGCCTTGATTTCCGCTGAGGCGGGGGGGAGTGGCGCAGCGGCCTCGGGGCGCTTTTCCAGAGTGGCCGGCGGCGCGGTGATGGGATCGGACTTCAGCTCCTGGAACTCGCAGACTTTGATGATCTGGGGCTTGCCGTCTTCGCTGATAGAGAAATCGGAAGCTTTCAGGTCGGGAACGGGATTGCCGTCCTTGTCTTTGGCAAAGACGTCGACCACCACCAACTGCACCGTGTCGGTGAAGCTGTAGACCTTTTTGGCGCCGGGCGCCGAGGTGCCTTTTTTTTGCGGCGCCGGGGATTTCGCCGCGGACTTCTGCTGCGCGGCGGGCGGCTGAGTGGCGACCTGTTGCGCCGAAGCAATCAGCAGGGCGGCAAGGATGATTATGAGTGTAGCTCGCATTAGAAATTAAACCTCATGGTAGCGGTGACGGAACGCATCGCGACGTAATTGCTGGGCAATCCGAACTGCAACGGACTTGCGGCGTTGACGTACCAACTGGAAACGTTGGGGTGGTTCAGCGGATTCTGGGACTGGAGGCTGAACGTCAGATTCTTGCGGTCCGCCAGGCGGAAAGTGCGGCTGGCGTTGGCGCTCATGGTGAACTGTCCGGGGCCGGTCAGCGCATCGCGGCCGATATTGCCGTACTGGCCGGTGGGCGGCGTCCCGAAGGCGTTCTTGTTCAGAATGCCGTCGATATAGGCCGGTTTGCCGTTGTAATAGGCCCGGATGTTGGGCGATGCAGTTCCGCCGCCCAACAACTGCCCGGCGGTAGGAGTGATGGGCAGGCCGCTGGCCACGGTCATGTTGGTGGTGAGCATCCAGTCCTTGAGGAGAACGCCCTTCCATCCGTTGATGAGGGCGCCTCCGCGCGTGCCGACGCCCGTGGAGTAATTGAGGGAGCCGGTGAAGCTCTGGTGGCGGACGATATTGGTGGGGCCGCGCTCGGCGGTCAGGTCCAGCCAGTTCTGGGCGTTGCCGCCGAATGAGTCATCAATGCTCTTGGCCAGAGAGTAGCTGAGGTTCCATCCCAGACCGCCGCGCGTCCGGCGGTTCAACTGGGCCTGAACCGAGTTGTAGGTGCTGTCTCCGTTGGAAGTCTCGTAGGTGTACCCGGCCGGGCAGGTGAAACCCGCGGCGCAAGCCGGTGCGCCGCCGGGTGCGTAGGAATTGGGCAGGAACTGCTGGGTGAGCGCGGTGCCCTTGGACGCGAAATACGTGACCGTGGCCACCATGTTCCATTTCAGGTTTTGCTGCACAGCCAGTTGCCAAAGCTGCGCATAGCTGACGCGGAAGTTAGGGTTGATGGCATTGGTGGTGGTGGCCTGGTTGCCGGTGACGCAACCAAGCTGCGTCAACGCGGTCAGGCTGAGGCCGTTCTGCAGGGTGGCGTGGCAGCTATTGGGGAGGTTGAATTCGGTGGCGAAAGGTGTTTGCGCATCCAACTGACCGATTAGAGCCGAGTAGACCGAAGGTGAGAATTGGATGCCATATCCGCCGCGAAGCACGGTAGAGTGCTTGGGGAAAGGCTTCCAGGCAAAGCCAAGGCGCGGTGAAAAATCGGTCTTCTGGCCGGTCAGCATGGAGTTGCCGTACTTGATGCCGGTCACTGGGCCGGTGCCTCCGGCCACCACCGCCAGGCCGGTCAGCGGCAGAGCGTTGTACACGTTCGTCGGGATCGCGAAACTAGCCGGTAGATCGATGGTGGCCAGGCGATTGTACAATTCCGTGGAAGGCGCCTGGTAATCCCACCGCACGCCCAGGCTCACCGAGAGCGTCGGGCGGATCTGCCACTGGTCGTTGGCGAAGAGGTCGTAGACATTGGTCCGCAGGTAGCGGTCGCCGCCGCTCGGAGTGTTCTGCACGTTGAGCAGGTTCTGCAGGGTGGAACCGGTGGCTGTGCCCAGCGCGGCGGCTTGCGAATTGCTCAGGGAGTTAGCGACGTTGAGGGCCATGGTGTCTGGATAGCCGAGCAGGAAATCGGCCAAATCGTACCCGCTGGAATTGGAGGCGACGCCGTTCAGAGCAGTTGCCGCTCCGTTGAAGGAGTATGTACCGCGCGGGTTGTTCTGCTGCAGGTAATTGGCCTGGCGGCGGCTGAAATCCCCGCCGAACTGGAATTGGTGCGCGCCTTTCACCCAGAGAACGGTTTCGCCCACCGCGCTGGTTTGCGGATGAAGATATTTCGCGTTTGCGTCGGACAGCCCGAGGAGACCACTCCCCTGAAAGTTCAGAGTGGGAGGCCCCCAATTGAGTGGGAGCTGGTCGGTGCCGGTGATGCCGATGTTTCCCTCCAGGTTGGCGACGTTGGCCCAATACGGCGTGCCGAGTTGGGTGCTCTTGCTGTAAGTGTATCGGGTGGTGGCAATCACGTGCAGGTTGAAATGGTAGATGTAGTTCGCATTGGCGTTGACGCCGTTGTTGGTTTGCAGGTCGTGCCAGGCGGGAATGGTGGCCGCGAAGACGCTAGGGGTTGTGCTGTTGCTGCGCTGCCACTGGAGACCGCCATTCACCTGGTTCTTGGTATTGAAGGTGTAGCTGAGGCGGGCGTTGACGTTGTCGGAGTTGGTACGGCCTGAAGCCGAGGAAGAGTAGTTCAGCGGCCTGTTGGCGGTGCCGCCGGTGAAGTTCGGTTCCGGAAAATACTTCAGCAGCGCCGTCGCGACAGAACTGATGCTGCCGAGCGGGATCTGGTTGTTGGGAATCGGCGTCGAGCCGTTGTACAGCGTGACGGGCAGTCCGTTGGAGCCGGTCACGCCGGCAAAGTTCCCGGCCTTTTCGGCATCGGTCGGAACCAGGTCGCTGTAAGTGGTGCCGGTGCGGGCGCGACCGAGCGTGTAATTAATGGTGAAGGTGCCCTTGTTGCTGGTCAGCAGATGGGGAATCTTGATGGGCCCGCCGGCGGTCAGGGTAGAGCGGATGCTCTGCCTATTGGGCTTGGAAACTTCCTGGCCGGTGACGGAATAGTCGCGCGCGTTGAGCGCGGAGTTGGTAAATATGCCGCTGGCGCTGAAGTTGTAGCGCGAGCGCGGATCGCGGCGGTTATTACCGAAAGAGTTCGGACCGCCGCGTCCACCACGGCCACCAGCGCCGCCACGGCCGCCGCGGCCACCGCCGCCCGGAGACATGGGAATGCCCATGCCGCCACCACCACCGCGGCCTCCACCACCACCGGCGAAGCCACCACCACCGGGACCACCGCCGCCGCGGCCACCGCGTCCGCCGCCGGCATCACCGCCGGCTGCCATTTGGGTTTGATCGCCGGGCATGCCACCCATGCCGGCCATCATGCCGCCGGGGCCCATGCCGCCCATGTCGCCACCGCGTCCCGGTCCCCAATCACCGCCCTGGCCCGGCATAGTCAAGCCTTGGCTGACGCTGCCGTTGATGGTGAATGCATCGTTGGCGCCCTGCGCGATGTCGCTGTTCATGGCGATGTCGTTGTTCATGCCGGCGTCAGCGGCCGCGAGATCGGTCGACTGGTTAACGCCGATGCGTTGAAAGCCGCCCTGCTGTGATGCGCCGGGGCGCGCCACGGTAGATCCCCCGAGGGCCTGGGTGAGAGACGGATTTCCGTTGTTGCCGGCGGGCGTGGACGTGGTAGAGTTCTTGGAATTCTTGGTGTTCCCCTTGGCAGGCGGCTTAGTGGCTGCGGTAGTCGCGGCGGGCGTGGCAGGTGTGACAGGTGTGACTGGAGCCGTGGCCTCCGCCGGTTTGGTTTCGGCGGTTGCCGTAGTCGCCGGCGCCGTGACAGCCGGCGCCGCCGGTGCGGCCGGCGCCGGGGGTGGGAGAGGCGGCGCGATCATGGCTTCCAGCGACTGCATTTTCAGATCCCAAATCGGGCTCGGCGCGTCGGCGGCTACACCGATCTCGCGACTCACCTTTTCGAAGCCCAGCATGTCGATACTGATCGTCCAGACACCATCGGCGAGTTCCGGGAATGAGTAGAGCCCATTCTCGTCTGTGGTGGTGACGACCTTCTTGTCGCCTTGGGTAGCGGTTACAGATGCGCCGGGAACGGGTAGTCCCCCGGATTTGACGCTGCCGTGATGTTCCGAAGCCATCAAGCCCATCACGGTAACGCAGGCGACTAGCAGGAGGCGCCCAATAGAGGTGTAGAAATGATTAGCAGCCATGGGGTTACAGCATGTAGGCGAAGCGAAAACCGGGAATGTTACCCGGCCGGTCCGGATTCTGCGGAACTCACGAGCCTGCTGCGAGTTACACGCCGGCCGGCATCCTGAATGGCACCCAATAACTAGATTGCCGGGATGAGTCGCGGGGGACAAACGGGTTCCGGGGAACTGTAATCCCATTAACCTTCGCATACCTCTTCTTGCTATCGAAAACTATGGTAATTTCACGGAATTTAATCGGGCATAATCTATGGAAAGTGACGGTATAATCGGCATGGAACTAGACGTACTAGTTTCGACGAGGCTTTCGTGGGCTGCCTGTATTGCGGCAAAGAGATCGGTTTAGTTCGGCAGATGCGCGATCGCGAATTCTGCAGTGGCGCGCACCGGAAGAGTTATGGTGCGCGCTTGGGAAGAGCGCTCGAGGATCTGGCTGCGCCCGAACCGCCTCCCGCGTCAGTTGCCGGTTTCCGGATCGCCATGCCGCTACAGTCGGGCAATTTAAATCGCTCGATTGCAGTCTGGGAATTCGAACGCCGCGGCAGCGCCGTTGAATTGCGCGATGGATTTCCGGTTTCGATTGGCGGCGTGCGAGGCCAGGGCGCGAAAGCTCTCACCGGGTCCCACTGGGCGCCTTTCACGCCCGATCTTTACGCGGGATCGCCAGCAGGACCTTCGCTATATTGCCCAGACATTCAATTCCCCCTCTTCGAGTTGGCGGCGGAAGATGGCATGCCGCCCGGGAGCGGAGAAGTTGCGGAAGCGCCGACGCTGGCGGGGGCCGCGTGGGACATCCCCAAAGCCGGTGTTCCCGAAGCCAATGATGCGGTCTACACGATGCTCACACCTGCAGTAGCCCGAAGGACGGCGCCGATTCTGGAGCCAGCCGCGATGGCGATGGTGGCGGCACCGCTGGTGATGGGAATCAGGGGCTTGGTAACAGCTCCGGCGGCGGAGGCCGTGGAGGCGTTATTGCCCCCGGCACCATATGCCGCGGAAATCGCGTTCCCGGTAGCGGCGGCGATGGTAAGCGCGTGGGTTCCGGAACCGATTCTGGAAGTGTCGCTCGCGTTCGAAGGCTGCGGCGTGGTGGCGGCTCCGGCAGCCGAAGTGGTGGAGGCTCTGCTTCCGCCGGCGCCGTATGCCGCGGGAATCGCGTTCCCGGTAGCGACGGCGATGATAAGCGCGTGGGTTCCGAAACCGATTCTGGAAGTGTCGCTCGCGTTCGAAGGCTGCGGCGTGGTGGCGGCTCCGGCAGCCGAAGTGGTGGAGGCTCTGCTTCCGCCAGCGCCATATGCCGCGGAAATCGCGTTCCCGGTAGCGGCGGCGATGGTAAGCGCGTGGGTTCCGGAACCGATCCTGGAAGTGTCGCTCGCGTTCGAAGGCTGCGGCGTGATGGCGGCTCCGGCAGCCGACGCGGTGGAGGCTCTGCTTCCGCCGGCGCCGTATGCCGATTCGGCTGCGTTCCCGGCAGCGGCCCCAGCGGTCACCGGAACGGCGTGGATGCTGCGGCCGGCCGACGTTCCGTCACTCGCTCTGGAGGGTTGCGGGGCGATGGCCGCTCCGGCGGCAGAGGCGGCGGAGACTCTTCTTCCGGCCGCGCCGATGGCCCGGGCGGTTGAGTTTCGATGCGCGGCTGTGCGGTTGCCGGAACTGGCGATGGCGGTCGTGCCGGAAGCGGATACAGAAACGATGGAAGATGTTTCGGAGACCGTGGAGGTTGTGCCTCCGTCGGAATCCTGGATGACGCCTCCGCCGGCGTGCGAAGTGGAGCGCGAAGTCTGGCCGGTGGAAGCCGCGGCATTGCCGGTGGAAGCCGCGATACAAGTGCCCGGCGCGGCGGCGCTGGCGATTGCCGAGCCGATGATGCGCGAGAGCGCCGGATGGCGGCGCTCGCCTTTGGCCGAGCCGGTAGTGGCATACGTGTCGGCACGGCTGGCGGAGAGCATCGCCGCAGTCGCCTTGCGGCCCGCGGCGTTTTGTATGCCGGATCTAGCCGGCCTGGGCCTCTCCGGAAGACGGCAATCCGCGCCCGCGGCGCCGGCGGCGGAGCAACGCATACCGAACCCTCGCTCGCCGGAGCGTGGCTCGAGCCTGGCGGCGGAGCCGGCTGCGGGAGCGGGCGCCGGCCCAATCCGATTACCGGGCCTGGCGCTCGAGCCGGCGGCGGGCTCGACCGGCGCGTTCCGAGTGTCGAAAGCGGGTGTGGCTATTCCCGAGACGGCCGTTCCCGACGGCCGCGCGGCGCGGCTCGAACCGCTCTCCACAATCTCCATCGTGCCGCCCCCGACGGGCGCCGATCAGCCTGGCGCGGCCTTCCCGCAAGGGAAATTGATTCCGATGGAATTCTTCTGCCAGCGGGCTTCCATGGCGCCCAAGCGGAATCTGGCATGGCTGACGAGTAGGATTCCGACGGTGGCGCCGAGATTCGCGATGCGGACAGCTTTCGACCGCCTGGAAGATCTGGCGCTCATCCCGATGAAGCGGGAGCGGGAGACGCCGTCGTTCACCGAGATTTTCAGCATCGCGAATGCGGCGCGGAGCGCCCGGCACAGGCACTTGAGTGCGCCCGCGCGGGCGGCAGCGGCGGCCCTGCTGATGGCGGTGGGCTTGTGGTTCGGCGCGGGCTCGGCGAAGATCGGGCGCGAACTGCTCGCAGTGAAGACGAACTGGCCCTCGGTGGAGACGCCATCGCCATCGGCCGGCCGGGATTCTTCGACGGCCTTCGCCCGGGTCCGCACGGCTTTTGTTCCGCCGGCGCCGCGGGCTTCTGAAGGACCGATCGAGAAGATACGCCGCGCAATTCAAAGCCGCGCAGCGGCGGAACTGAGCGATACGTTCCGCGGCATGGAAGCCTGGGGCGCGGCGGCCGCGGCTCTGCCGGCCGGATGGTCGCGGCATTCCGATGGGTACATGCGGACGGGCCAACTGGCGCTGTATCACCCGTCCCTGAATTTTACCGATTACCGGCTGGAGTTTTTCGGCGAGATCGAAAGCAAGGGCATGGGATGGGTGGTTCGCGCGTCGGACCCGCAGAACTACTACGGCATGAAGTTCAAAGTGGCGGAGCCGGGGCTGCGGCCGACGCTCGCGATGGTGCATTATCCGGTGGTGGGCGGCAAGCAGGGCGAGCGCGTGGAAACGCCCCTCGGCGTGATGATTCACGACCGCACGCCGTACCACGTGGCCGTGGATGTAAAAGGCAACCGCGTAACCACTTCCATTGAAGGCGAGGAAGTGGACTCGTGGACCGACGACAGGTTGAAGGCAGGCGGCGTAGGCTTCTTCAGCGATGCGGGGGAGAGTGCGCATCTTTATTGGATGAAGATCACCAAGAACCAGGATTGGCTGGGCCGGGTGTGCGCGTATCTTTCGGGCAATGCCGGCGCCACCGAAACGGGCGATCTGTGGCGCGACGACAATGCGCCGGCGCCTGCTTCGCGGCCCTCGCCGCGGCCGTCTGCCGACGCCATCCTGGCGGCCGTCGAGACCGAAGAGTTCGCTTACCACGGGCCGCACCGGGCCAGAATCTTGACTAACGGGAGGACCGAACCATGCAAGTCGTAAAACAAGAGACCGGCATCAAACATCCCATACCCGCCGGCGTGACCTCGATCGAGGATGTTCGGCAGCTCAAGCGGCCCAATCGCACACTCTCCAAAGCCGTCTCGTTGCACCTGGAAGGCAAGCTGGAGAGCGCGGCCAAGCTGCTATCGAAGGCCATCGAGTCGGGCGAACGCGATCCGGCTCTGTTTTCGGCTCTCGGGCACATCCATTTCGAAATGCGCGACTACGCGTCGGCGGCGGCCACGTACACGCAACTGGTGGAGCTGGAGCCGCTGCATCGCACGGCGCACTTCAACCTGGGAGTCTGCCGGGGCAATTTGAAGGAATGGCAGGCGGCGACGGCTTCGTTCCGCGATGCGGCCGAAGCGGACGCGACGCGAACCGACGCGCTGCTGGGCTTGGGAATTTCGCTGATCCACACGGGCGAGCCGGGCGAAGCGCTGGAGCCGCTCGAAAAATATCTGAGCCTGTTCCCGGAGCACGAACAGGCGCTGTTCGGAAAAGCCGTGGCGTTGCAGCAGACCGGGCGCCACGCCGAAGCCGTGGAGCAGTACCGCAAGGTGCTGGCGCACAATCCGCGCTGCGAGGAAGCGCTTTCGAACCTGGTAGCCATGTTCCTCGAGAAGAAGGACCACGAAGCGGTTCGTCGCTACGCGGAGATGCTGGTGGAACTGCAGCCGGAATCGGCGGTGGCGATTGAGGCGCTGGCCACTCTGGCATTTGCCGACGGCGATTTCCTGGCGGCGGTGCGGCATTGCCGCAGCCTGTCGGAGATGGCGCCCGATCGCTTCGAAAACTGGTTCAACCTGGGCGTCGCATACCACAAACTCGGCAATCACGAAAAGGCGGTGCAGGCTTACCGCCAGGCCGCCGGGCTGAAGCCGGATTGCGCGCAGGCGCACTTGAACCTGGGCGTGGCGCATCAGGAGCTGAGCGACCTTCCGAACGCGCGCGCCTGCTACGAGCGGGCCCTGCAAGTGGATCCCAATCAGGCGGGCGTGCTGTGGAACTTGGCGCTGGTGCTGGAACAGCAGGGCGAGCGCAACTGGGCGGAGAAGCTTTACGAGCGGATTCCCGAAGACGCGTCGGAATTCTGCGACGCGATTTTCCGGCTGGGATACCTGCGGCTGCTGCGCGGCGATTACGCCGGCAGCGCCCAGGCCTTCGAGACCTGCATCCACATGCGGCCGGAGTGGCCGGAAGCTTGTCTGAACGCGGGAATCGCTTACGCGCGTTTGGGCGAAACGGAAAACGCCAGACGCTATTTCCAGGAAGCCCTGATGATCCGGCCCGATTCTTCCGACGCCGTGCGCGGCATGGCGGCGCTGGCTTTGGAGCAGCAGGATTTCGTGGAAGCGTATGAGTTGCATCGCCGTCTGATCGAGATGGGCGAGCGCGGCCCCGAGCTTTTCTACAACGCGGGCCTGATCTGCCAGAAGCGCGGGCAGCACGAAGAAGCGGTGGGATTCTACCAGCAGGCGCTGGCCGAGGATCCGGAATTCGCTGAAGCCTTGCTCAACCTGGGCCATGCGCTGATGGCGCTGGGGCAGGAGGAGGAAGCGCGGTCGTTCTGGCGGCGCGCGATCCGCGAGAAGCCCGAGCTGGCGCAGACCTATTTCGAGCCGGCGGCATCGTAACACCCCGGATTTTACAACCTCTTTACACTGCCAACACGACCTTCCGCGGCGTTTCCCGTAGGATTGCCATAGGAAAAGGAGAAACCATGGAGATCATACGGAAGACGGATTCGCCGGCTTCAGTGTACCGCGACGCCCATCTCACGCTGGATTTTGACCAACAGGTCGCCACGCTCGATTTCGAGGCGCTGCCATTGACCCGAAAGGAGTACGATCTGCTGGCCTTGTTGGTTTCTTACGCTGGGATGATTGTGCCGCGATCGGAATTGCTGCTGCGGGTATGGGGTTACGGCGACGGCATCCGCACGCGCACGCTGGATGTCCATATCCGTCACCTGCGCAAGAAGCTGGGCGTGTATGCGGACGAGTACATCGAAACGGTGTTCGGCATTGGCCACCGTTTCCAGCCGTACGACGCGTCGCGGCGCTTCCCCGTGGTGCTGGAACGCCCGGTTCTGGCCATGGGGGCATAGGCAGGGCCGCAAACGGCTGCGATGTTAACAAACTAATTGCGTGACCAACACAGCGCGCCGGCGTATAGGTCTTATATGCGCGCACCCTGGAAAGACTCCCGTTATGCGGTCCGCAGGCTGCTGAAGAGCCCGGCGTACACGGTGGTGGCTCTGCTCACGCTGGCGCTGGGGATTGGCGCCAATACCGCGATCTTCAGCGTGGTGAACCAGGTTCTGCTGAATCCGGCGGGCGTTTCCGACCCGGAACGCATCGTCGCGCTGCGGGTGAATTATGACAAGCTGGCGCTGCGCAACATCGGAGTTTCGGCGCTGGATTTTGCCGATGTCCTCGACAGCACGGAGCAATTCGAATCGGCCGCGCTGATTGACACGGGCGACTTCAACTACACCGGAACGGGAGCGCCGGAGCGGCTGCGCGGCGCCAGTGTCACATGGCGGTGGTTCCAGGTCTTCGGCGCGCGGGCGCAACTTGGCCGCGTGTTCCAGGCTGAAGAAGACCGTCCCAACGCGAACCAGGAGGTCGTGCTGTCGCATGCCGTGTGGAAGCGCCTCTTCGGGCAGGATGTCGGCGTAGTGGGCCGGTCGATCGAGCTGAACCAGAAAATCTACCGCGTCGTAGGTGTGATGGAGCCGGATTTCCGCTGGCCTGTGGATGTGGACCTGTGGGCTCCGCTGGGCCTGCCGGACAGTGCATATGATCCCGGCAACCGGTTCAACGAGAGCTACGGCGCCATGGCGCGGTTGAAGCCGGGTGTGCGGTTTGCTTCGGGGAACGCGTTTGTTTCGGTGCTCAGCGACCGCGTGAAGTCGGGCGGCGGGCGCGCTGGAGAGTACGCCAAGGACTCGGCCTGGGGCATGTTCCTGCTGCCATTCACGGACTTCATCGCCGGCGATACTAAGACGCCCATGCTGGTGCTGCTCGGCGCGGTGGGGTTCGTGCTGCTGATCGCGTGTTCGAACATCGCCGGGCTGATGCTGGCGCGCTCGTCGGGACGCAGCAAAGAGATCGCGGTGCGCGCGGCGTTGGGAGCGGGCCGGTGGGATTTGATTCGGCAGTCGCTGGCGGAGAGCCTGGTGCTGGCCGCGGGCGGCGCGGCGATTGGTCTCGGCCTGGCCTATGCGGGCGTGCACGGGCTGCTGGCATTGGCGCCGGAAGGCCTGCCGGTTGCGGTGAGCGTGCGCATGGATGCGACGGTGCTGGCATTCACGGCGCTGGCTGCGATGGCGGCGGGCGTGCTTTTCGGCGTGGCGCCGGCGTGGCACATCTCGCGGCTCAACCGCTACGAGCTGCTGAAAGAGGGTGGCCGCGCCAATACGGCGGGCCTCGGGCGCCAGCATCTGCGCGCTTCCCTGGTGGTGGCGGAAGTGGCGCTGGCGCTGGTGCTGCTGGTGGGCGCCGGCCTGTTCCTCCGCAGCCTGGCGGCGCTGGAAGAGGTCAACCCCGGATTCCGCGCCGATGGCGTGATCACGGCGGGACTCTCTTTGCCGCCCGCCCGCTACGCCGATGCGGCGAAGCGGATTGCGTTCTTTCGCGCGGTAATCGGAAACCTGGCGGCGATGCCGGGCGTGACCTCCGCGGCCGTCGCCGTCCCCGTGCCGTTCAGCGGAAATGGCGGCTCGGCATCCTTCAGCATCGAGGGCCGCCCGTCGCCGCCGGGCGACCCGGGACCGCACGGCGCCATTGGATATGTCAGCCCGGAGTACTTTGGTGCATTGAAGATCCCCATCCAGCAAGGCCGCGTGTTCACGGACCAGGACGGGCAGAGCACCGAGCAGGTTGCGGTGATCGACGACATGCTGGCCAGACAATACTGGCCAAATGAGAACCCCATCGGCCATCGCATCGGGTTTGGCAGCTCGTCGCGGTTTGCGACTATCGTCGGCATCGTGGGGCATGTCCGAAACGGTGACCTGGCCGGCGAGGAGGTGAAGGGCAAATATTACTTCCCGATCTACCAGGCGCCGCTCCCCTTCGGTACCTTCGCGGTGCGTGCGGCGTCGGACCCGGCGCGGCTGGCAATGGGCATCCGCGAAGCTGTGCGCTCGGTGGATGCCGCGCAGCCGGTGTCGGAGGTGCGACTGCTGCGCGAAATGGTCGAAAGTTCGCTCGCGCCGCGCCGCTTTGTGGTGACGGTGCTGGGAGTGTTCGCCGGGATGGCGCTGCTGATGGCGGTGATCGGGCTCTACGGCGTGATCAGCTACGCGGTAACGCAGCGCACGCAGGAATTGGGAGTGCGTATAGCCCTAGGGGCGCAACCGGGCGAGATTCTGCGGCTGGTGCTGGGGCAGGGAATGCGGCTGGCGGGCACGGGAGCAGCGGTGGGACTCGGGGCATCGCTGGCGTTCAGCCGTTTGTTGCGGAACCAACTGTTCCACGTCAGCGCGTTCGATCCGCCGACGTTCGCGTTGATGGCGCTGGTGCTGGTGGCCGCGGCGCTGGTGGCGAGTTACATCCCGGCGCGCCGTGCGACGCGCGTGGACCCGATGGTGGCGCTGAGGTACGAGTAAGAGGGCGCACGCGAGCCGATTCGGTGTTGAGGCGCCGGACGGAGCCTGGTTCTGGATCGGAGTCTCACTCAGAATACGACACCCTCGTCGGCTGACAATGCACTTGGGTTGACTTCGAGCTGTCGGCCGCAGCCTTTCCCAGGGCAACAATCCGGCCAGCTTCCCACATGGCAACTTCCGGCCCGGGAAGTAAAAGGGGACGGTCTCCTTTAACAACCAAGCCGAGGCCTCTAGAGGTCCTCAGGGCGTAACCCGGTGTGTTTGGCGATCTCCGCGAGAATCACCGGGCCGAGTTCCTCTTTATCGTGGTACGCAAAACGGTACTGAGGCAGCCCTCTCGCCGCGGAGTCTTGTGGGAGCCAGATGTGCGAACGACCCGCCATCCGATTCGTTGTAGCGCGGCGAGCGCGCGGCGGGCCTTGGTCGCGTGCCAAGCGCTCATGCGGCGACGGAAAACTGCAATGTATCGGCCGGCATCTTCATCTCGCCGTGTTCGATCTCTTCCGCAATCACGCGAAGAGCGAGGGCTTTGGCTTTCAGCGTGGCTTCCTCGGGGCTCGTTCCATACACCGTCACGCCGGGCAGTTCCGACATGTCCGCTATCCAGCGGCCGTCAGCTTCCCGGAGTAACCGTATCGTGAGCTGCATATTGGTTCATCGTAGCAGTTCAGAAGGCAAGGGTGCAGTCCCGGTCGATCTCTGCTTGAAACCGTTTCTTGCGCACCGGCTCTTCGATGACATCCACCGGACAGGGCGAGGAGGCCCGTCCTACGCGAAGAAGGCGCGCCAGGTGGTGGCGACCAGGGCGTGTGTGACCATGCTGGCGCGGATGCTGCCGGCCTGGTTGCGCGCGCGGCAGCAGAACCAGCCCAGGACGCCGGCAACCAAGGCCCACTTCCAATTGGGGAAGGCGCCGAACCACAAATGAAGAAGCCCGAATACGGCCGCGGTCACCAGAATCGCCACTTGCCCGCTCGAAGTCCATTCCGCGATCCAATTCTGCAGCACGCCGAACAGAAAGAAGTCTTCGGACAGCGCGACCACCCACAAGGTGCCCACAAAAGTCATGGCAACCTGCAGCAGCGGCTTGGGGGCGGCGAAATGCGTGGCGTGGAGCAAAAGAGCAAGCGGAAGCCCGAACGGTATGAAGCAGAGGAAATTCAGCAAGCCGATACGCCACTCCCTGGCGCTGGGCACGAATCCGTACCCCGCATCGGGGACGCGGCGCTCGACCATCAGCACCATCGCCGAAATCGAGATCAGAGAGAGATGCGGGATGACGATGATATTCTTCAAATCCTTGAAGTGCGGGTCCGCCGGCGCAAAGATGGGGTTGAAGTACCGGAGCAGCAGGACCGCGGCGACCAGCGCCAGAAACAGCAGATCGGACGCCATGGACGGGCGGAGCACCACATACCACAGGCTTAATGCCAGCGCGACCGCCGCTACGCGGATGAGGTTGCCCCATTCGAACTGGACGGCGCCGCAGCAACAGGCCAGGTAAGGGAGCAAAGCTGCCAGAAGGGCAAAAAGGATGAGGCGGGAGCCGGCGAAACGTTCGCGCAGCGTAGGGAAGGCGGGAACCAGATAAAATGGATACTCGATGCAGAAGGCGGCTATGACCGGCAGGGCTGTCCAGCCCGGAATGCCTTTGGCCCGAGCGTACCAGATGCCCGCCAAGCCCAGCACTCCCCAGCCGATCAGCAGTGCCGCCCGAAAGCTCGCGAGCGATCTCGCCATCGCGATCATTCTAACATCCATGCTTGGAACAGCCGGGCTGGGGACGGCCGCGCAGACACCGGACGAGCCGCCGGCCAACCTGGCGAAACTGGTGGCGCATCGCGAGACCGAAACACAGGCGGAGCGCGACCAATACACGTACCGGCAGACGGTGACGATTCAGGAGCTGGACGACCACGGGTCGGTGCGCGGGGAATACCAGGAAGTGCGCGACGTGATTTTTTCGCCGGCGCACGAACGGACGGAGCAGATGGTGGGCAAGCCGAAGGACGGGCTGAAATCGCTCAGGCTGACGGAGGAAGATTTCGCCGACATCCGCGAGATTCAACCGCTGGTGCTGACCGATCGGGAGTTATGGAACTACGAGACGAAGTTTCGCGGCGACGAACCGATGGACGGACAGGATTGCTGGGTGCTCGGAGTGCGGCCGCGGCAGATTCTGGAAGGCCAGCGGTTCTTCGACGGCACGATCTGGGTGGATAAGAAGGATTACAACATTGTGCGCCTGCAGGGACAGGCCGTGCCGCAGATGCGTTCGTTGAAACAGGAGAACCTGTTTCCGCATTTCACGACGGTACGGAAACCGGTGGACGGCCAACACTGGTTTGCGACGGTGACTTACGCCGACGACACTCTGGAGTTTCGCTCGGGGCCGCTGCGGGAACGGCTGACCATTGCTTATAGCAATTACAAACGGTTCAGCGCGACATCGACGTTCATTCCGAAGTGAGGCTGATGATATGAAGAAGTCCGCGAAGGTGACGTTGACGGTGGTGGCGGTGGTGGGATTGGCGTCCTGCGGCAGCAGGCACCCGGATCCGTGCGAGGCGGCGACCTTCAACGAACAGGCCTGCCAGGAGGCGGTGCAGAAGGGCGGTTACTATTACAACGGCTCGTGGTTTCCGATGATGTATCACTACCCGTATCCTTATTACTACGATTCCTACCGCGGATACGTGTCGAACGGGGGAGTGGTGCGGGCAGATCCGCCAGCCTCTTACAGCCACTCGGGAGTGGAGCGGGGCGGATTCGGAGCAATTGGAGCCGGCCATGCGTCGGGGGCCGGAGCGGGAGAGTAAATATGCGACGGGTGGCGTCGACACCGCGGCCGAACTGGGAAAAGAAGGTGGAAGAGCGAGGCCTCTCGTGGCATAGCGGCCAGCAGCTTTATTGGAACGAATCGGCATTCTATGAGTTCACGGCCAAGGAAGTGGACGTACTGGAGGCCGCGACCAACGAGCTCGAAAAGATGACGCTCGAGGCGGCGCAGCACGTGATCGATCACAAGCTGTACGCCAGGATGGGGATTCCGGAGAATGCCATTCCGCTGATTGAAAGCTCGTGGGAAGCGGAGCCGCCGGCGCTGTATGGGCGATTCGATCTGGCCTACGATGGCACGCATCCGCCCAAGCTGCTGGAGTACAACGCGGATACGCCGACGTCGTTACTGGAAGCGGCGGTGGTGCAATGGTATTGGCTGGAGGAGCTGTTTCCGAAGCGGGACCAGTTCAATTCGCTGCATGAGCGGCTGATCGCGCTGTGGAAGGAGCTGACGCCGTGTCTGCCGGGCAGCCACGTGGACTTCTGCTCGATGGACGATCGGGAAGACGGAATGACGGTGACATATCTCCAGGACACGGCGCAGCAGGCAGGACTCGCGACGTCGATTTTCCCGATCGATGAAGTGGGATGGAACGGCGAAGCGTTTGTGGGTCCGGACGATGCGCCGTTGGGGGCGATATTCAAGCTGTACCCGTGGGAGTGGATGGTGCGCGAGCAGTTCGGGGAGCATATCGGCAAGGACGGGACGGTGTGGATCGAGCCGCCGTGGAAGATGCTGCTGTCGAACAAGGGAATTCTGCCGGTGCTGTGGGAGTTATATCCGCGGCATCCTTATCTATTGGAAGCCAGCTTCCTGGGGCCGGGGCTGATGATGTCGTGGGTGAAGAAACCGCTGCTGGGGCGGGAAGGAGCCAACATCACGCTGCACCAGCCGGGCAAAGATGTGGAGACGCCGGGCGATTACGGGGCGGAAGGCTTCATCTACCAGGATTGCGCGCCACTCGCGAGCTTCGACGGGAAGTATCCCGTGATCGGAAGTTGGGTGATCGGGCATGAAGAGGGAAACGCGGCGGGCGGGATGGGGATTCGCGAAGCGGACACGCCGATTACCACGAACACCAGCCAGTTCGTGCCGCATTTGTTCGACTGACGCTGCCCGGCCATCGCAAAAAAGGGGAGCCGCTGATGTTGTTCAAGGCGTAACACGTAAGCGTTTACCTGACGGCTACGTCCCAGATCTTTTCGCGGCGCGATTTACCCTCGGGGCCTTCGATTTCGAGGACCACGGTGTAGTCCGCGCCGGTGGCGTATTCGTGGATGGGATTGCGTTCGGTGGAAGTCGAGCCGTCGCCGAAAGTCCATTTCCAGGACGTGGCTTTGCCGGTGGATTCGTCGCGAAAGGCCACGAGGCGGCGATTCATATCGATGACCTGGAAGGACCAGTTGGCTTCAAAGTGGACGAAGCGGGGCTCGAGCGGCATCAGACGGAAGCCAACCAGTTCGTCAGCCTTGCCGTACATGGTGTGCTGGCGGGAAAGATTCCAGAAGGCGTGGGCTTCGCTATTGGGGTCGTCGTAATCCAGGATGGCCCACGAGATGCCGATCAGTTTGTTCTCGGTGAGCACCGATTCGACGGCGCGCTGGGGCCCTTCGCAACCGGCGTAGTCGAACGGAGTGATCCAGAACTCGAGCACCAGCTTGCCGGCTTCGCCGGGCTTGAAGTTGTAAGAATAGGCGGCGTTGGCATAGGGCAGTGACTTAACGTAGGCGTTACAACCCCAGGCAAGGGCCCAATCCTTACCGACAGCCGGGGTCATGATGTGGTAGTTCTGGGCCTGAACGCCGTGCATGGAGAAGTGCGCGTCGCGCTCACTCAACTCCTTGGTGGGCTGGAAGCGCTCGATGAGTGGCCCGCCGGAGAGGTCGCCATCGACGACCAGCTCGAAGGTGTCGTTGTGGAGGCCGGGTTTTGCGAAATCCCAGTAGTTGTCATAGGCCTCGTAGAGGAAATAGAGGCGGTTCAAGCCTTTCACCCAACCGACCTTGACGCGCACGTCGAGATCCATGGGATCGGGCTTATGGTCCTTGTTGGTATCGTCGACCAACTGGTCCATGCCGATCCAGTAATCGTCGGGCACGATTTTCCAGTCTTCCGGATCGCCGTCGATACGGGGGATCATATTGGGGGGAAACTGGAAGATCTTGAAAATGGTGCCGGGGCGGTCCAAGGCGAAGCTGGGACAACAGACCAGGGCAAGAACAACGATTGAAATCAGGCGGCTCATAAGCAATCCTTCCATGTGAAACTATCGCACAGTATAGCGATGGAGCGAAGCGAGTGTGATGATATGAGGAGGAGTCGAAAATGGCAGCGGAATATACGCTGGGCGAACACCGCTGGCTAACGCTCGCGGCTCTGAAAAGCACCACGCGACGTCAGGCCCTGAAGCTGGCAGGTGCGGCGGCGCTCGGCGCCAGGCTTCGCCTGAGAGCGCAACAGCGCGTGTTTGACGCCCGCGATTACGGCGCCAAAGGCGATGGCGTCACGCTGGACACCGCGGCGATCCAAAAAGCTATCGATGCCGCCGCGGCCTCGGGCGGCCAAGTGCTGCTGCGAGGCGGCGAGAAGTACCTGGTGGGCACACTGGTGTTGAAGGGCGCCATCGATTTCCACCTGGCCGACGACGCCGAATTGCTGGCCAGCACCAATCGCGCCGATTATCCGGGCGACGCCGACGGCATTCTGACGGCGCACCAAGCCACGGGCTTAAGGATTTCCGGCACCGGCAACATCAACGGGCGGGCCAGAGAATTCATGACGGGCTATAACCCGGCAGGCGAAATCTGGCAGTTCGGCCCATTCCGTCCGAAGATTTTCGTATTGACCGGTTGTAAAGACCTGGAAGTGCGCGATCTCAGTTTCAGCGATGCGCCATTCTGGGGCCTGCACATGATTGGCTGCGAGCGCGTGCTGGTGGATCACATCAAGGTCCGTAACCTGCTGGACGTGCCGAACTGCGACGGCATCGATCCGGATCATTGCCGCGACGTGGAAATCCGCAATTGCGACATTGTGTGCGGCGACGACGCGATTGTAATCAAGTCGACGCGGCAACCGGTGGACCACGGCGAGTGCGCCAACGTGCGGGTGCGCGATTGCGTGATGACGACCAAAGATTCGGGGCTCAAGATCGGCACCGAGACAGTGCAGGATATCTCGGGCATCCGATTCGAGCGGTGCGAGATCCGCTCGAGTTGCCGCGCTATGACCATCCAGCTTCGCGACGAAGGCAACGTGCGCGATATCGAGTTCAGCGATATCAAATTCGTAGCGCAATACCAGGCTGCTCCCTGGTGGGGCCGCGGTGAGGCAATTTCCCTGACGGCCATTCCGCGGAACAAAGAGACCAAGGTCGGCAGGATTACCGGCGTGCGGATTCGCAACGTGACGGGCCGCGCCGAAAACAGCGCGCGCATTAATGGAACGGCGGAGAGCCGCATCGCGGATGTGATGCTCGACAATGTCGATTTGACACTCGACCGCTGGACGGCTTACCCCGGCCCGATCTTCGACAACCGCCCGACCACGGCCGTGCCTGATCTGGAGCCGCACCGGACACCGGGCTACAGCATCCGCTATGCCGACAACGTGACGCTCAGGAACTGCAAGCTGGTCTGGGGCCAGAACAAGCCGGAGTATTTCACGCATGCGCTCGAAGCGGAGAATGTGTCGGGCCTGGCGATGACGCATTTTAGCGGCGACGCTGCGCACCCCGAAAGGGATGAAGCGATCACGGTCCGGTAACCGGCGTGGCGTTGGCTATATGATATGGATGCATGAAACACTATCTGCCTTTGACCACTATTCTTCCGTTGCTGTGCCTGGCGCCGTGGGCGACGATTTCATTCGCGGCCTCGGCGCACTCCGGACCCATTACGGGCCGCGTGTTCGTCGCGCTGTCAAAGAGGGAGGCACCGGAACCCATCCAGCAGATCGGCTCCTGGACGGGACAGACGCCTTTCTTCGGAACCGACATCGACGATCTCAAGCCTGGGGTTGCGGCGGTTGTGGATGGCGCCGCGCCCGGATACCCGGCGGGCAGCCTGAAGGACATTCCGGCCGGCGATTACTATGTGCAAGCCGTGATCAATGTCTACACCCAATTCCACCGTTCCGACGGCCATGTAGGGTAGGCCCGCATGGATGAGTGGGAGGGCCAGCACTTCACGCGGTCGCCGGGCAATCTGTACAGCGAAATTCGCAAGGTCCATCTGCACCCGGCGGCCGGGTACCACATCAAGCTGGAGGCCGGCAAAGTGATCCCGGCGATCCAACTGCCGGCCGACACCGCGTGGGTGAAGCACATCAAGATACAGAGTCCCATGCTCACGAAGTTCTGGGGACATCCGATTTATCTGGGCGCGACGGTGCTGTCGCCGAAGGGTTACGACGAGCATCCCGGCGAGCATTATCCGGGGATCTATATACAGGGCCATTTCGGGCTGAACGCGCCGTTCGGGTTCAGCGAGAGGCCACCGGCGAATGGCGGCGGGCGCGGGCAGGCGGGTTACCAGTTCTACCAGGATTGAACCAGCGACAGCTTCCCGCGCATGATTGCGATCACGTTCCAGCATCCCACGCCATATTTCGACGATTCTTATGCGGTGAACTCCGCCAACAACGGACCATACGGAGATACGCTGCTCCAGGAGCTGGTTCCCTACCTGAAGGAGCACTTCCGGCTGATTCGCGCGGGGTATGCGCGCATGCTGACGGGTGGTTCCACGGGCGGCTGGGAGTCATGGCCCAAATCCGGCGGAGGAGCCACGAGCGGATCAGAGACCGCGGAATGCCCGGCAAGGCCCGGCGGCGCGGCTGCGGGCTCCTCACGAGGGACGAAGCGGAGAAAATAGAGGCCTTTGGGAAGCACGATGCGGACTTCCGCGTTGGGATTCTCGGTTTCGTAGTATTTCTGGAGTTTGCGGCGCAGTTCATGGGCGCGCCCGCGCACCGAGGAATCGTCGGCTGGGGAAAAATCGGAGGGACGTCCGAGTGCTTCCACCGCGATCAGATACTCGGTGGGCTCCCGGGAGCGACCGGCGATAGCCATCTCACCGATGTAGCGCAGGAAACTGCGAAGCTGATCGGAACGGGCAAAGGTCTCGCTATCGAGCACTGCCTGAAGTGGCTGCGCTTCTGTTCAGCCGATACGGACCAAACCTCTTGCATCAGTGCTCGCTTTCACCGATCCACCGGGACCCCTTCTAACAATTCTATAACAGACGCGTAACAGATCCAGAACGGGATGGCGATGATGTCTGGTCCGTGCGAAGCACGACCTTCTCGCTCATTCCATCATCCTACTTCAGGATCTGGAATAAGTTGCTGTAGTCGTCCGTCCAGGGCCTGATTTTCCGCCCTGGCTGGACCTCGGTCGATCCATCCATGATGAACTTATCGAAGCCGCTGGCCGGCGACGTTAGCAGCATCCACCTGGCGGCGAAGAGGTCCTGTGAGGCGTCGTCATCGGTATCCACGAGGCGGTCCGTCTTGCCGAGCGCCCGGCACTCGCCGTCCACCACAGGCTCTAGGTCGATGAAACGGTTCGAAATGTTCACGGCCAGGATGCCGTCCGGCTTCAGATGCCGGAAGTACAATTCCATGGCCTCGCGGGTGAGCAGGTGTACGGGGACGGCCTCACTCGAAAACGCGTCTACCGCCAGGACATCGAAGTTCTCCACGGCCTCTCTTTCGAGCGAGAGCCGGCCATCGCCCATGGCCACGTCATGCCGGGCCTTGCAGTCGGCCAGAAACGTAAACTGCGTGCTGGTGGTGGCTGGCTCGGGCATGCTCAGGCGCAGCACCAAGGGGTTGATTTCGTAATAGCGGTAATAGTCGCCCGCCCGCCCATAGGCCGCGATGGTGCCCGTACCGAGCCCGATCACTCCCACGCGGATGGGGCCGATCTTCTGCTTGGCGCGGATGGCCAGCCCAACGCCCGAGTTGGGGCCAAAGTACGTGGTCGGCGAGTCGCGCCGGGCAAGGTTGAGGAATTGCTCACCGTGGTTGATGGTTCCGACTGTCAGGCTGCGCGCGGCGGCCCAGTCCGTGGAGGGAGCCGAATCGTGCACTCTGAGGACACCATAGAAATTGCGGACCATCAACCGGGTTCCAGAGGTAAGGTAACGCATTTCGTAGCCCACATAGCCAGCCAGCAGTAGCGCCGCCAGCTCGGTAAGGAAAGCCGCCCAACGCTTGGCGCGGCGCGCCCAGCGGAACTTGAAATCGCCGCGTAGGAGGACAAGCGCAAGGGCCGCGCCGATCAGCATCTCTCGCTCCAGGACCCAGCGATCAAATCCGTCCGCCGCCTTCCAGCCAAACCACCCGATCGCGGTGCGCGCCGGACCCGCGATCGAGTGCTGCCAGGGGTACGCGGCGTACCCGGCGGCGGCAAATGCCGCTAAGGCGAGCAGGTAACGCGGCGCAGGAAGCAGGTAGCGCTGCCAAGCCGCGTCCGGATGCGCCCGCAGAGCCATAACGGCCAGGGCCGCAGTGGCCACCAGCCCGATGGGCAGCTCATAGTAAGCGTTGAATAACTGCGGCGCGGCCAGTCCGACCAGCAACCCGCCGGCTGCGCCGCCAGCCGAGATCGTCAGGTAGAAGTGCGTCAAGTAGCGGGAATCCGGTTTCAGGCGCGCCAATTCCCCGTGGCACACCATACAGCAAACGAAGAGGCCCACGACAAACAAGGCAATCCCGGCCTTGATCGGCAGGTCGTAGTAAGCGTTCTCGCTGAGCGTGGCGTAGGCCATACCGGCCAGGGCCACGCCGAGCAGTTCGATGTACGGGGTGCGGCGATACCAGCCAGCCCTCTCGAAGCACAGGATGAAGGAGAACAGATAGACGCTGAGCGGCAATATCCATAGGAGTGGAATCGGCGCAACGTTCTGCGAGAGATGGCTGGTGACGGCCAACAGCAACGCCGACGCGCAGGCCGGCAGCAACAGCCACATGGCATAGAGCCTTCGTCCCGGTCTCTTCGCGCCCTCAGTTTCGGCTTGGGCCTCCGCCTTCGGTGCGCTACCCGACCGGAACGCCGTGAATCCGCACAACAGGAGGAACGCCCCGTAGGCAATGGACCACGTTACGGCCTGCTGGCGCGTGGTGAACACCGGCTCGAACAATACCGGATAGCTCAACAGCGCGAACATGGAGCCGGCATTGGAGAGGGCGTAGAGGCGGTACGGCATCGCCCGATAGCGACACCGGGCGTACCAGGCCTGGAGCAGCGGACCGGTGGTCGAGAGCACGAAGTACGGGAGACCTACCGTCGCCGCCAGCAACCCAAGGATTCGCAGGATCGGGTCGTTCGGCGCTGCGGGTTTCCAGGCCACGCTCGGGTATATCGGCAGCGCCATGGCGCTGGCCGACAGAAGAGCGACATGCACGATCATTTGTGCGCGCGGCTTCAGATACCGCACCAGGGCGTGGGAGTAAAGATAGCCCAGCAGTAAAACGAGCTGGAAAAACAGCAGACACGTGGTCCACACGGCCGACGATCCCCCAAACCAGGGAAGGATGATCCTGGCGATCACCGGCTGCACCTGAAAGAGCAAGAAGGCGCTGACTAGAATCGTAAGTGCGTATAGCAACATGCGCGAATCAAGCTGTCAGCCGTCAGCCTTTCAGCCGGTCATGATCTAGCTGAAACCTGATGATTTGCTGTACAACACAGGAACCGGGAAGGCGAAACGGAGGTTCCCGTAAAACAACGTGGCCGGATTTTCTCCGCTGGCTGGAAACAAGCGTATCACCGAGTGCGGGAATGCATCAGAATCTGGGGCGCTGGGGCGAACTGCCAGAAGTGGAGGATGCCAACGAGGACCAATTCGGGGCTGGCGCGAATCGGGGAAATTGCGGCGCGGAAGGCCGACGGCCCGCTGGCGGACCTGACGGAGGAGTTATTCGCTGCGGCCCGGCAGCTGGATCGCGGACCGACGACGAGACGTTAGTATTCGTGGGGGCAAGAGCGGAAGGCTAAAACCATTTCCCAGCGTCCTGTCTTAACGTACAACGCTGTATCTGGACCGCCAATCCGTGCTCCCACCCCTGCCCGCGGGTTCCTAAACCTATCCCTCCGTGGGGACCGGACTGCACACAGGCTCATCTGGCGGGGTTCCAATTTCTCCTTTGGGCACTGCCCTCACGAAGCAGCCGAACTTGATCTGCTCTTCCAACCGGCACGACCAGACCAGTTCATCGTTCCACACCGTGATATCGGGGCAGCCGTCGCACATGCTCATGGACCCGTTGCAGAGGATGTCCGCGGGCTGGATGATGGTGACCGATTGGAGATGCAGTCGTCTGAACAGGTTGAGAGGGTTCTTTCCGATGGAACGGAGATACTTCCTGGCGACCCCTCGCAGGCCTCGATCGAGAGGTGCGAGGAGGAGCATGGCCTTCCCCTTCCTCTGAACACTGGGCTTTGTGTAGGCCAGGTATGTACCCTTCCGGAGATGGTTGATCGTCTGGGCCAGCTCCATGAACTTGGGGCCCACATACCCATAGATGGCCTTCTTCGTTCCGATGCGCCCCGTCAGCAGCCACTTCAAGGAGTCGGCTTTCTCGGTGCCGTTCAAGTAGGCACTGGGCTCGAAATCCGGATATCTCGTGCGGATCACCTCCACCACGTCGTTGGAGAGGATATCCAGCCGCTGGTTCTGCTTGGGAGTCGAATAGACGATTGGGCTCATGTCTATCTTGTCAGCGCCCGCGTAATAGTCAAACCTCGACTCCAGGACGGCCGCCCGGATGGCGATGAAGACGATGACGTGCACGATATCGATGTGCTCCTGTCCCCACGCCAGAATGTCCGGAACGTATTGCAACGTATCCGCATACACGGTCGAGTTGAAGGCGCATGAGAGCCCACCCACCTCGGCGAGCATCTCGGCGAAGCTGAGCCGGAGCACGTTCAGCTCGATCTCGGTCTTTCCCCGCCAGTGGGGGCGGTGCTGCTTGCTGTCGATGTGGAAGGTGAATCCCGCAGCGCCCGCTCTTTTCAGCTCGAGCAGTAATTCCCTATTCAGGGCCAAGCCGTTCGTGTTGATGATTGGTTTGAGACCGTCCCGAGCAACCAGGCGCACGATCTCGACGATGTCGGGATGGATGAGGGGATCCCCTCCGGCAAGAGAGACACCATCGGTCTTCCGGTATTTCTTGAAGATTGCCAGGTCTCGTTTGATCTCGTCGAGGAGCTTGTGTCTCTTGGGCTGATTTTCACGGTAACACCCCTCACAATACATATTGCAGGCCTTCGTGACCTCGAGCCAGGAGATGGCATTGTCAGGCAGGTTCCATGGGAGCCGGTAGTACTTGTTGTGGTCGAGAAAGAGCGTCATGAAAACTCCTCGCCTGGGATGACTTATAGACTTCGAGCCTCCAACGTCAACACATAGGACAGCGATTCCTCAGATGACCTCGTCCGGAATTTCTATTTTGGACTTCCAGGTCCCATTCAGTATAAACCAAACCGCCGTCCTTTGGTCCTTTGCATTTTCCCCGCCGCGGGTAGTAGTGCGCACATTAAATGCGACACATTTGCAAATTAAATGCGACTGCCCCAGCGCCAGCGGGCGCGACAACCAGAAACACATCGAGCGTGCCGCCTGCGCAGCACGCTCATTTTGACAAAATCCGCCCCCCTTTAGCCCGCTCTCTCCCTCTGCCCTTGCTCGGTGCTCACGCCTCTTTTCCCCCCGGCTGCCTGCCCCCGATAGTGAGGCGCTGCCCACCGGAATCAGTCCCCCAGTTTGCCTTCAATTGCTCCGCTCTCGCCCGCATAACGGATTCTGCCTCCGGCGTATCGCAGACGATCTGCCGTAGCTCGGTATCCGCGTCGCCCCGCGACCAGAGCATGAACACGATGTAGCCTGACGCGCCTTGTTCGCCGGCGACCGTCACTGCTGCACCTGCTTACCGGTAGTGGTGTTCGTAGCCGTCAGAGTGCTCCCTTGGTTCATCACGGCGTCGTTCAGCATTCCGCAGAGTTCGCTAACGCCCGAAGTCCCCACCACATGCCCCCACACGTTCACCGTCACATGCGGCCCGCTCGCCCCGCCCGGCGCGCCCACCGCCCGAGCTGCTGGTCTCTCGACGCCGCCGCCTGCTGCGAAGTCTGCGATGGCTGCGACGTGCTCGACCCTCCGCCCGCGCCCGTCCCCGGCCCCATCGCCCGCCCGATCAGCGCCGACGCCGTTCCCACCGCCGCGAACAGCGCCGCCGCCTCGAAGGCCGCCACCGCTCCCGCTTCGTCTCCAGTCGCCAGGTCCAGAAAGCCCAGCGCCAGCGAGTAGATCGCGTGCGCGTACGCCTGCCCCGCCAGCGATTCCAGCGTCGCCACCATGGCCGCCTTCATCGCCGCGCCGATCGACTTCTCGTAGATCATGGCGTGCGCGATGCCCGCGCCCATCCCTTGCGCCATCTGCTGGAAAGCCTTCTGCGCCATCTCGTCCATGCTTTCGAGCGCCACCTTCACCATCAGCAGCGACTGGTTGGAGCTGGTGGCCCACTCCTTCATCAACTGCTCGTTGCGCTGGATGTCCCTCGTGAATTCGTCGCCGAAGATCCCCCGCCAGCCCTGCGAATTCCAGAGCGCCTGCAAATCCTGCTGCTCTTTGTCCGTCAGCCCCTTGCGGATCGCCGCGAACCCCGCCATGATCGCCGCCCGCTCTGCCTCACCCGTGAACGCCGCCAGAGTCTTCTTCTCTTCCGCCGCGTCGAACTTGGCCACGTCGGCGTCGTACTGCGCCTCGATCCGCTCCTGGCTCGTCTCGTGCTTCTTCTCGATCCGCTCCAGTTGCTCGCCGAGCCGCGCGATCTCCTGATCGCCCGCAACCCTCGCCGCCTCCGCATCCGCAGCCGCCTTGGCTTCGGCCCTGGCACGGTCCGCGGCCTCACGGTCCAGCTCCGCCTCGCGCTCGTCCGCGATTTTCTTCCGCCCCGCCAGCTCTAATTCGCCCAGCAGCGCCAGGTTTTCGGCGGTGTCTTTTCCTTCCTCCTGTAACGCCTCCCGGCGCTGTTTCATCTCCAGTTCGAGGAGCTGCTCTTTCACCGCCAGCGTCTGCTGGCCCTCCCGCAGGATCAGCTCCCGCAGCTCCGTCCCGGTCCTCTGCACCGCTTCCGCCTGCTTGGTGTCCGCCTGCCCTTGCAGCGCGTCGTGCAGGGCCTTCAGCGCGCCGGGCAGGAGCGCCAGCGCCGCGGCCTGTTCCTTTGCATCCTCGGCCGTCAACTTTCCCGCGGCGTGCAGCTCCCGGTAAGAGGTGTACACCTTCACCAGCTTTTCGTTCAGCTCGTCGAACTCCGCCTGCAGCCGGCCGCTTTCGCCCAGCGCCGTCGCCTCAGTTTTGCGGTTCACCTCGTCCAGCAGCTCGCTCAGTCCGGAGAAGTTATCCTTGAGCTTCTTGGCCTTCGGCGCCAGGTCGTCCATCCCCTCTCCCGCCGCCGGCAGCGTCGCGAGAGCGTGCGAGAGCACGTTGATTCGATCTCCCGCTTCGCCCACGTCCTTCTTGAGCGTCGCCCAGAAGTCCCCGTGGATTGCGTGCGGTAGATCCTTCAGTGCGATCGCCGTCACCAGCACGCCAATTTTGAAGTTCTCCCAGATCGGCAGCGCAATCTTGCCAATCTCGTTCGAGAGGGCCTGCATCTCGGCTTCCGTCGCTTTCGACGTGGCGCGGAATTCCTCCATCGCCACCACGTCCTGCGCGTGCACCGTCAGGCCGAGCTTCTCGGCTTCCTGCTCGAACTCCTTCATCCCCGCCGAACCCAGGCTTAGCATCCGGACCAGGCTGGCGCCCCCGCGGCTGAACAGTTCCCGCGCCACCGCCGTCCGCTCCACCTGCGAGCCCAGCGCCTGGAACCGATCCGCCACCAGTTCCAACAGCGGCATCATGTCCTTCTCGCCAGCCTTCACCTGCTCCTGGCTGATGTGCAGTTGCGCAAACGCGTGCATTTGCGCCTGGCTGCCGTCCGCCGCCTTCACAATCGTGGTCGCGAACCGCGTCAGCCCCGTCACCAGCGAATCGTATTGCGTCCCCGTCTCTTCCGCCATCAGCTTCAGGCCGCTCATGTGCTCGGTTGAGATTCCTGACGCCCGCGATCCCCGCTCCACCTGCTCCACGTAGTCGGCCTGTTTGTCGGCGAAGTGCGCCATGGCCGCGCCAAGCCCGATCACTCCCGCCACCGTCGTCGCCGCCAGCGCCGTCATCGCGCCCTCGACGGTCGTCAGATCGCCAAAAACTTTGGTAGACCAGTCAGAGAACTCGCCCGACAAGTCCCCCAGGTCCTTGCCCAGCAGCGCGCGGAAGCGTTGCACGTTCGCTTCCGCGTCGCTCGTATCCGCCCCGATATTGAACAGCAGCGAAGCTGCCGAATCTATTGGCACAAACCCTCCCGAGTTTCTTTCCGAAAATTCATTATGCTCTCAACCCCTCCGATGCGCGGAAAGAGAAAAGCATCGATTTGAACCACTCCTGATCCACGCGGTTCAGGTCGTATTCCGACGCGTGCGTCTTGATGAATCGCAGCACCCGCGTCGCCGCGAAGCGGACGTTCCCGCCATGGCCGCCGTGTCCAGTTGGGCACCCAAGCAGTCCCCTCCTGGCCCAGCTCTCGACGCGCCCGTGCCCGACCCCGAATACCTCCGCCAGGTCCGACACGTTGTAGCCCTCAGACACGCGCAGAGACCCGCTGCATCGCTGCATCGCTGCCCGCTTTCGCGCCGCACACAGAGCAGGAGGGGTGTCACTGGAATTGAGGAGATCGGGGGAGAGACCTCGCGCCGCCGGCGCGTGCGGATCAGCCGCTGGGCGCGGGAAAGTGGCGTGAACCTGGTCGGCCTTATCCTGCTGCAACCCCTCTGCCCCTCGGTCCCCCTGAGTCCATTGAGCCCATAACCGTGCGGGACGCGAGCCCCGCGCAATCTAAAAATGCTCGCAAACGCGCTCTCCGCGCCTCCAAGGCCCGTCGCGGGCCGCCCGCCGGAACATGCCCGCCCGGTGCGGGCGGCGGGGCACAGCGGGCGCGGCTGCGCCGGCATTTGGCGGACTAATCAAGCGCCAGCCTCCTTGGGTTCGCCGTTCGCCGGCTTGCCCGCCAACGCTTCGCGGATTTTCGTTTCTACCTCCCGCAATGCGGAACGCAGCCCGGTCTTTTCCGGATCGTTCTGCATGAGCCACCCGCGGTCCACGCTGTTGATTAAGTCGCCGCCCATCGGATTCCGCACAACCACATCGGGAATGATGCCGTAAAGACCGCGAAACACTAACCTCAGCACGAGCACGTCCAGCAGCCGCGTCCGCAGTTCCAGCGCGGCCAGCCTGAAATTGGAAAGAGCCTCCCTGTAAGCGTCTTCCCCGGCCGCTTTCCAGGCCGCGGAGATCTCACGCTTTAACCGCGCGATTTCCATCTCGACAGGCCCCAACGGCTCACGCTGCGCGGCCGCCCTCAATGCTAGAATGCGCTGGTGTCTCTGTGCCAGCTTGCACTGCTCGTCCTCCTTGAACAGCGAAGACGGAAGACTCTTGCCCGACCGTGCGAGTTCGGCTTCCCGCTCCCCAATTCCCTGGGTGATTCGGCTCACCTCATCCGCGGCTCCCTGCGCGGCCGATTCGGCGGATTCAATGTCCGCCATGATTTTCGCATGCGCATCGCGTTGCTGTGCGAGCGCGTTAATCAGCTCAACTACTTTGGTGGTGGAAATGTTCATTCAAAGCTCCCTCTGGGACTCCCTCTGGAACCTCTCGCGCTTACGGAATAGCCCAGGGTTCGCGGCGGCCACGAATTTCATTGCACTGCCGTAGCTCATGCCTGGATTGGCCTTCTGCTTGGATTCGACCAGGCGAAGAACCATCACCTCAGCTTCCTCCGCGCTGTGTACATCGGAGGCGTTCAACGTCGCCGACGTGGCCTGGACGCTGTCCTTCTCCTCCCACCCCTCCATAGCCTTTATCAAAGTGCGAAGTTGGCTCTCCCTCTCGTTCAGTTCGGGGTGTTCTTTGGAGACGGTGTCGAACGCCGCCGTATATTTTTTCCCTGCGTTCATCTGTGTCCAGATCAACGAAGCCAATCGCTCCGTCAGCGTTTTTAACTCCGCACGCGCCTTTTCGAGCGTTGGCTGGTCGGTGTCCGCGAACGCGATGAACCGCATAGCGACGCCGTCCCTGCTCGATTGAGGTGCCTCGCGCTTACCGAACAGCACCGGATTCTCGCGCGCGACTAGCTTCAGAGCCTGCCCGTAATCCATCATCGCGCCGGATGATCCCGACAGCGGTTGCATTTTGTCCGCCACGCGGAGAGCGATCTCCTGGTCCATCGTCAGCAAGCCTGGAAGTGCGCAGGTATTCAGGGGCGAATCGATCCGCTTTAGCGCGCCGTTTTCCATGATGCATGGGTCCACAAGTTGCCCCCCCACAAAGGAAAAATAAATCGGCTGCGCTCTGGCGGTCTGGTCCAATTCGAGGCGCGCCTTGGTGAGAAAAAGCGCGGGCTGCGCAAGCGCAACAGCCTTGAGTGCCCCCTCGTAGGATAAACCCGCCCTCGTTTGCTTGTCATAGACGGCCCGCTCTATCCACGAGTTGATGCCGGCCAGTCCATTCATGGCGACTCTGTCTGTCTCATCCAAGCGGCGCGCGAGCGTTTCGTCGGCTATCAGCCGGCGCTGTTGTTCGAATTTTTCGAACCTCACGGCCCCCGGTTCCCTTTCGTAGTTCACGTCTCCTCCTTATCCTCTTTCGGCAGGCCGCCGCGCGGCGACGGCCCCGACACAAACTGCTCTCCCTCCACGTTCGCGAATCGTCTTCTCGCCGATCCACCCTTGGGGGGCGACGGCCTCCGGGAGTTAGAGGCGTCGCCCCCCTCTTTGTTGCATCTCGAAAAACCCTGTGATAGCGCATCCCCCACTATGCTGCCCTCTCCATACCCCATAGATGCCCGGCAACTCCGGCTACAGTTCTTTCCGTGATCCGCTTGCCGGCGTGTTTCGACTTCAGGAGATCCACGCTCCGCATCAGCCTCCGCATGGACCCGCCAGTCGCTTTCCACAAGAGCGCAAAGGCCTCCTCCTCCATGTCGGTGAGCCCTTCCGCCTTGATAATTGCCGCGGCCTCGCTGCGCGTCAGTCCGGAGAGCGGCGCGTAAATTCCGATGCGGGACGCCAGCGCGCCAAGGTCGCTCATCTTGGAAAGCCGCGCGAGAAGGATGGGCGCCGCGAGTATCACCACCCCGACACCCGCGGCTGAAGTTGCATCGTGGATCTGCCTCACCACCTGAAAAATTCGCGGCCGTGCGCACTCGCCCTGGTCGAAAATTAGGAGCGCTGGGTTCGCGCGAAGGCTCTCGCAGACTTCTCGAAAGACCAGGCCGCCGTTTTGCGTGCCGCTGCTGCTCTTCGTTGCTCCGAGGGTTCTTCCCAGCGTGCAAATGAACTCAACTTTGTTGCAGCCTGAGAACTCGTTAAACTCGAAGAGAAGACTGTCCACCTGACCGCTGGTTTTGCTCCGCCAGAACTTTGCCGCCTCGCTCTTTCCTATTCCGTAGGCGCCGCTGCAGAGCCCGATCGCCGCATTCTCGGAGCAGTAGTCGCAGACCTCGCCGACGCGTTGGACCGTCTGGGTGGAGTAGAACGCGCCGTGACGTTCGACGCGCGCAACGCGCTTGCCCGTATCTTCGGACAGCACCACGGACTCCGGCCGGCCGCCAGGCGCCAAGACCTCGCCGCTCTCCACCAGATCGGCAACCCGTTCCATCTGTCCCACCACTTCATTGCCGCCGGGCATGCCTCCACTCAGCCAAAAGGCGCACCGTGGATGAGGCAAGCGTTGTAAAACCCGCGAGATCCTCTGCGCGTAAGTCGGGCCGCGCCGCCAACAGCCGGCGCAATCTCGCGCGTGCAGCGTTGCAAACTTCGTCTGTAAGTTCTCTTTTCATTCAATCCCCCTGATTCGAAAAGAAGTTGAATTCATCATCCCCGGCGCCGTCCGCCGGTGGCTCGATCGTCTCGATCGGTTGCACTGCATCAAACGAAAACGCGCGTTCTTCCGCTATCGCGGCGGCCGCTGCCTCGATCGCCTGGGGCAGCTGGGCCGGCGCCTCGATCCGCGCTGGTTCAACCCGCGCGGCCGTCACCGCGGCGCGCCGCGTTAGATACGTTTCGCGATCGGGTACCGGAACGGCTCGGTGGAGGGTTTGAATGATCTGCTTGACCTCTCGGCGAACGGACCTTCTATTGCGCTCATCCTGCACAAAGTCGGCAGAGCCCATGTGCCTTAAGGGTACGCAGTCGGCAAGTCCCAAAAAGGCCCCCTCAGCATAAACTGCGGCCTTCCCGAGGTCCAGGTCGTCATAGGCCAACTCGACCTTGCGCCCGTTCAACCCCAGCAGTGCCTTGGGTCTGTCTGACAACCTGTAGTGATACACCTTTCCGGCGAGAGTGCGCTGCACTTCACCGTTACGGACCATCAACTCGCAGCGTTTTGCAAAGCAGAGCTGCAGCACGTCCTCAGGGACGGTGCGCCGCTCGACGTGAGGGATGAGAATTTCCCAGATCTCGTTAGGGCAATACCACGACATGCCGGTCGAGGTCACCTTCCGCATGCCCTCGCCGCGGTGGGGGCGCTCGTTCAAATCGTTGATGGCGAGACTGTAAAGCCGAGCCATCTCCTCGATGGTGCGAAATGCAGGGTTGGGCCGCTTGCCAGCTAGCCACGATTCGTGCTCCTCAAGCAGCCTCCCCATTCGCTCGGGGCGCGCGCCAGGTCGATGGCCCGTGTATTCGTCGAGGGTGCGATCGAAGTCCGCAATTGCACCAAAACACGGCTCTATGATTTTCGATCTCGCGCGGCGCACGATGGCGTGGTGCACGCGGATACCGAGAGTTTCAAGCACTCCGGCCCACTTACTCGGCAGTTCGCCGATGCGCCCCGATGGCCGATTGCGTTCGCGGCGTCCTTCCAACCAATGGGCCCTGAAGTCTTTACCGTTGTCCCACCCGAGAGCCTTCGGAAGGCCCCAGTTCACAAATACCTTCCGCAGCACGGCGGCAATCGAATCGCTGGAGGGCGTTTCGACTAGGCACCAACCCAACCACTTTCTGCTCCTATAATCGATAGCTGCAGTAAGCCAGGGGCGGCCCACGCGCCAGCCTCCCCGATCGCGGATCATACAGACAGCGTCAAGCAAACGGTGGTCCATGACGCAAAAATCCATCGGGGCCGTGGCCCCGATATCGCGGTAGGAAAGCAGCTCGGCGTTCCGATAGCCCTCGTCTCCCTTGCGCGCCTGGAGTTTGATTAGCTCCGGGACTCTGTTTACCACGTCGCGGACCGCATCATAGGAGGCTGCTGAAAGCTGCGCGGACGGCAGCAGCGCGCCATCGGCATCAACGCAGCCCGCATACTTGATTCGATCGGCTCGGCTGAGTGGCTTTCCGGTTTGCGCCTCTCTCCAGCGGCGTTCCTCTTTGTACATACGCCAGATCTCCGCGCAACTCTGTTCGCCATAACACTCCGGCTTCGGCAAGCTCGCCGCGATGATGAAGTTTCTTCCCGCGATGTTGACCGCTCGCGGAATCCCCTTGTCGCTACGGATCGGGCGCGTCAGGCCGGTAATGCCGCCGCTTTGCCACTTCCCAAGCTGGCGGTAGATCGTGCTTCGGCTCGTCCCGTGCTCGCTCGCCAGGTGTTGAATCAGGTCTTCTCTGCGCGGGAACTGGCAGTGCAGCTCGGGGAAGCGTTCCGGGTTAACGATCGGCTCGATGATCGCGCGGAACCTCGCCGCGGCCTTGGACTGTGCTTCCTCCCGGCCATTGATCCCGGCCGCCGGCGCCATTCCAAGCGCCAGGGAGCCGGCGGGATCTCCAACCAGCTCTCCGGAAGGCGAGAGAGCCCAATCCTGCGCTTTGGCCAGGTCAGCGACGGTTTTGGCTGGAGATCCCATGGAGAGCCTTATGCGGCGGCGAGCGCGCACCGGCTGCGAAGACAGCTCAAAAATCTGGCTAAGAGTCCGCCGCGAAGCACGCCGAGGCAATGGCCGGAGATGCGCAGGCGCAGCTCCGGATTTTCCCCCGCCGATAACTTCAGTGTCACAAAACTGGGCTCCGGCACCGGGTACGTCTGACCGTCAAGGATAGCGGCGAAGCCGTCGCCGGAGGCCAGATCCGTTGCGGCCAAGCAGCCCGTGTCATGGGTGTCGAGAGAGCCCAGCCAATGGGAGCTTCGGAAGTTTCCGTACCCAAAGGGCTGAAGAGTGTCCCCGATACCGGCACTCACGAACGTGTATCTACCCGTTTCGCAGATGAACAGCTTCGCGCCAGAAAGCTCGCCGGGATCGCACGGGTACAACTCCTCCAAGGGCATAAAGAAGTCTGCGCGCGGGTTCGCGATACCTGCTGCGAAGCCGTCCGCCGCCATATTCACCGGCATGGCTGGGTGCTCGGCGGCCTCGGCGCCGCGCACCGGAAGTGTGGAGGGATTTTTTTGTCCTTCAGCGATCAGGCGTTCGCTGGCGTAAAGGGCGGCGGCGGTTGGCAGCGCGGCCGTTCGGAAAAAGCTTCGACGGTTCATTCGGATTCGATTCTCTCTTTCTCTCGCGCGGAAGCGATGCTTACCACGGCTCCGCGCTTGCGGGGTTGTTTCCGGTGCTCTTCCGGCGAGAGCACATGGACGGTGTAGCCACACACGCCCAGTCGATGCTGAATCTCTCCAATTCTCTCAGGGTGAAAACAGAAAACGGGATAGCCGCGCTCAGTGTGCCATTCCGAGGGGTCCACCTCCAACATCGCGGCGCAGGTTATCGCGTCAGCAAGGTAGCACGCGGCCACCTGGCCGTAGTCAAAGATGGAAATGTCCAGAGGGCCGCACTCGCCGGCCGCGTTGCGAAACCGCGCTCGAATTTCGTCGGGCCAGGTGCGGGGATCGGGAATCGGAAGCGCCCCGATCGAGCTGGCGCCGCTCGACCGCCGGCGAATGTTAGAAGAGCCCAATGGGAACCCCCTTCGCCAGCTCGCAGCATCGGAAGCGCTCCTGAAGCCGGCGGACGCGCACGCGGAACGTCTCGTAAGAGACACCTGGTCGCAACCGACGCCACTCGCGCGCAATGTCGCCAAGGCGGCAGACTAAGCGCGCGGCCTCCATGGTGCTCGCGCGAAGCTCCGCGGTGAATCGGCGCCAGGAGCCACGATCGCAGCGGCGGCGCCGCGGAATGCCGTCCGGCCCGTCGCACCGGTGGCGGAGTTGCCAACGATAGATCGAGCGGACCGAGGCTCTCAGCCCGTGGCGTTTCATGTCGTGGACTAAACTTGCCGCGACTCCCTTTTTCGTTCCCCAACGCGAGTCCGAGAAAATCAGCACCGCGCGGAGTTTTAACAGGTTGTCTTCGAGCCTCTCATCATTGCGCGAAATGCCCGTCAATAGCCCACTCCGCTTGGTGGGCTTAGTTGTCGAACGGAGTCGCGCGGCCTCACGCATCGCGTTTCTCCAGCACCTCGGAAAGCAGAAAACTGTGCAGCCCCACAGCCAGGGCGGCATACAGTCGACCAGTCGGGCGCTTCAGAAATTGCTCAAGGAGTTCGCGCAACGTGGCGGCCTGTCTGTCGCGCCAGTCCGGAACGCTCGTTCGGAGGATCTCGGTGGCGCCCGTGGCGCCGATCTGAACTGCGCCAAAGCCGCGGCCGATCGCCTCCAAGTCGCGCGCGCGGCGCTGTTCGGCCGCCTCGGCCTCGCGCCGTTCCTTCATGCGCCGGCAGACGCTGCGTTCGCTGAGAACCGTGCCGCACCGCGCCAGGCGAAGCCGAGTTCGTCGGGCGTCCAGCCCCTCTGCGCAGCAGTTCCCCAGCTCGCGCTCAGCAAGGGCCGAAATGGGGATGCGCCGTCGGGACATTATTGGCGCACCTCCGAAGGAGCGGGAGCGCCGCGGCCATCGGCACTATCAGGAATCTCCGCAGCGGCGGCGGGTTGCTGCTTTGCGAGGTACGGCTGGAGACTTGCCACGAGATCGTGGATGCCGCGAATCTTCAGCGCTTCGAGAATGGGGCGCTGCTCCTGTGGCGTTTCGGCCACTCTGAATAGGCGGAGCAGATTCTCGATGCTGGGCACAAGCTGCCCGCTTTCCCATCGGCTCAGCAAGCTGTGGGATGGCCGGTCCAGCACCAGGTTTGTGAAGGCGATCTGCCCCAGGCCGAGGCGGCGCCGGATAGAACGAATCGCCCACGTTAAGGGTGTATCCTGGATCTCGTGAGCGCGGGGACGTGCCATAACAGTTTCAATCGTACATGATGTACATGCCGTGAGTCAAGGACAAACAACGGTCAAAGGGGGAATAGATGCCTACAATTCGCGGGGAGCATCTTTCACGGGTGATCGCAGCCATACGTCAGCGCCGCGGCATGAACATGGCGGACTTCGGCGGGCTGCTCGGGATCACTCACGCCCAAGTAAGCCGGTACGAGTCCGGCCTCTCCCTTCCCGGCTACGTGGCGCTGGGACGCCTTTTGCAGTTGGCTGAGGGCGTCGAGAAGAATCCGATTCTCGATCACCTATCTGAACTAGTTGGCAAGAAGCTGACAGCGGCCGGCGCCCAAGAGGAGCTTCGGGGTATGAACTACTATACCGAGCCGCTGTGGGGCGGGGCGCCCCCTACTCCGCCCGCTGATCCGAGGATTTGGGACGAATTCAGAAGGCTCACGCCCAACCTGGCCGACCTCCTCAAGGCTACCGACGAGCTGCGCACTAGGGGCCACGAGGTTGATCCGTCGCTCGTGCTGTTCCTGCAATCGTGGCTTGCCTCCCAGAGCAGTGATCCAGAAGTGCGGAAGTGCTTCGCCGAAGCAGCTCAATATCTCGAATTCCGTCTCTCAAAGGTCGAACCTGAAACGCAGCAGACGCCTCAGACGGATCGCCGCCGGATTGTTCAGAAACCTTAAGGCCTTCCAGGTCTACTACAGTTGTGTTTTATGTAGGGAAAACCGGCACTTTCCGACCGGTTATCCGTAAGTGTCGAAAAGCGCGGCGGTTATTAGCCTTTTCCGGCTTCCCTCGTATCTTGTTGATTCGGTGTTCGCCCATCGGCGACAACCTGTCCCTTTCTCCGGTTGTCGCGATTAATTTGCAAATTTCGGACCCGCTTTCCGCTGCCAATCGCGCCCCCCGGCAGTGGCAATAAGTGACAAATGATTCAATGATTTAAAGCAACCTTGCGACCGCGCGGCCACATTCAGGCACCTCCTGCCGCCTGTCGCCATTAATGTGCGCACTACTAGCGGGCCTACTCGTAACGCAATGCTTCCACGGGGTCGAGACGGGCGGCGCGGTTGGCGGGCCAGATGCCGAAAAACAGGCCCACCCCGACCGATACCAATACCCCGGTGACGGCGGTCCACAGCGGCACGGCGGTCGGCAGGTTGGGGAAAATCAGTCCGGCGGCACGCGAAATCAGCCAGCCGATGGTCAGCCCGATGATGCCGCCCAGCACGGTCAGCACCACGGCCTCCGTCAGGAATTGCACCACGATGTCGCTGCGGCGCGCGCCCACGGCTTTGCGGATGCCGATTTCGCGCGTGCGCTCCGTGACGCTCACCAGCATGATGTTCATGACGCCGATGCCGCCCACCAGCAGGCCGATCGAACTGAGCACGACCATCACCAGCGCCACCGTGCCGGTCACTTCGCGGAACCGATCGATCATCGATTCGGAGGTGGACATCGAGAAGTTATCGGGCGCGTTGAACGGCACGCGACGTTCCAGGCGCAGCACGGCGCGAACTTCATCCTGCGCCTGGTCCAGCATGCCGGGGTAGGCCACCACCACCAGCATGTGCTCCTTGAGGCTGGGGAACATTTTGCGCATGGTGAAGTAAGGGAGCAGGACGCGCAGGTCCTTCTGGCCGGGCAGCGAAGCGGCGGGGTGGTCCATGACGCCGACCACTTGAAGCGAGTGGCCGTCCACCTGGAACCATTTATCGATGGGATCGGCGTTCTCGAACAACTGCCTCCCGACGTCTTCCCCGATGACCGCGATGGGCACGTGATGGGCGCTCTCCTGATCGGAGAAAAAGCGGCCGGCTTTCATGGTGGTGCCGCCGGCGGCGTAGCCTTCCTCGGTGCCGCCCAGATCGATGTTATAGAGGTCGTTGCCTTTGTAGCGGGCACGATGAACATCATTGATGGACACCACCATGGCGAAAAGATAGGGACTGACGTGCTCCACCGAGGGGCAGCGCTCTTGAACGGCACGGGCGTTTTCGAGCGTGAGGGGTTTGCGGCGCAGGATCTCGGGCGTCCAATCGGCCATCACCGGTCCTTTAAGGACAATGATGGTGTTCGGGCCGAAGGAGCGCAGGATATTGGTGATTGCGCCGTCCAGACCGGCGATGATGGAGCCTACGCCGATCACCGCGCCCGTGCCGATGATCACGCCCAGAACGGTGAGAAACGAGCGCATCTTGTGCTCGCGGACGTTGGTCAGCGCCAGCCGGATGCCGGAAATTACCGAAGCGAGCGTCATATCTCCATCCGCAGGGCTTCGATGGGGTCGAGTTTCGCGGCGCGCTGGGCCGGGTAGATGCCGAAGAACAGCCCGACGACGGTGGAAAGGGCCAATGCCACGACCACGGCCGTGACCGGCACCGAGGTCGGCACGGGCGTTACCGTGCGGACCAGCACGGCCACGCACCATGCCACGGTTACGCCGATCAGCCCGCCGAAGGCCGCCAGCAGCGACGATTCCACCAGGAACTGGTTGAGGATGTCGCGATTGCGCGCGCCGACGGCCTTTCGAATGCCGATTTCGCGAGTGCGCTCCGTCACCACCGCCAGCATGATATTCATGATGACGACTCCGCCCACCACCATGAACACGGATACCACGGCGATGGCGGTGGCGGCGATCGCGCCGGTCAACTGGTTCCAAAAATCCAACAATGAGCCGGAAGTCAGAATGGCGAAGGTATCCTCGGCCTTGGGACCCAGGTGGCGATAGACGCGCAGCAGCATGCGGGTCTCTTCCTGGGCCTGCGCCAGGTGGGCGTGATCCACTGCCTGGGCCGCGTAGCTCATGCCGTCATGCCGACCCCAGATCTTGAAATAGGTTTCGATGGGGATGATGACGAACTTGTCTTGCGACTGTCCGAAGACTGAACCCTTAGCCTTGGCCACCCCGACGATGGTGAAGGGAAGGCCTTGCACGGCCAGGGAGCGTCCAACGGGGTCAGAGCTGGGAAAGAGCTGGTCCTTGACGTCTTTGCCGATGAAAGCCACGTCGAGGCGATGATCGTTCTCGCTGTCCGATAGGAAGCGACCGTCCACCGCCTCGTAGTTGTTGATGACTCCGAGATTGGGCGACGCACCCTGCAGATCCACGCTTTGAATGGTCTCCTTGCCGGCGTGCACCGAGACGCCGCGACCCGCTGACATGCCTATCTCCGGGGTGAGCTGCACGCGCGAGCGCAGGAATTCGAATTCCTCCTTGCTCAATTGCGGATTGCGCCGCAGGGCCTCGAGGAGTTTCTTGGTGTCGAACTCGGCCATGGGCTCGCGCTGCACCATGTACCCGTCGGCGCCCATTTCGGAGACTTTATCGGCAATGTAAGAGTTCATGCCGGAGATCACCGACATCACCAAGATCAGGGTGGTGGTGGCCAGGATGATGCCCAGCAGGGTCAGAAAGCTGCGCAGCTTGCTCCCGCGGAGCGATTGGACCGCGGCCACCGCCGCTTCCCAGAATGACGCGCGCGCGCTCATCTATTGTCCATACGAAGATCGGGACCGATTTGTTCCTTACCGCCCCAAAGATCTATTCTATTAAAATCAGATTCACCACGTTGATGACGCGGATCCTCAGCGATGATCCATTCCAACGTCCGCGTCACGCGCCGGCTCGACAGACAGCTAGAGGTTGTTCAACGCGGGTTCGGTAGGCCGGTCGTCTCCTGGATCACCTGAGCACGTAAGTGACGCTGACAGTGGTGTGCCGGCCGTTTTGGTCGTTCTCCAACAGGTAGATATTCAGACTGCGCTTGCTGTCCTGCGCCATGATATTGCCGGTCCCACCGGCCACCGGATTTGAAGGGAACGTCATGCCTAGGGCCTTAGCCTTGTCCTCGTACCATGAAGCCACCTTGGAAAGTGAATCCGGGCTGTTGAAGGAGAAAGAGCCACCATTGTTGCCGCCCGCGAAGTTTTGGATCTGGACGTCCGGGTAGACCGGCACCCATGCGGGGAGCCCGGCGATGCCGCCGGTCACAGAATTGGACGTAGAAGAAGGAGCGCTCGCCGGCGGCGCTGAACAGGAGCCGAGGAAAGTCAGGCCCCCGAGGACACAGATGACAGCAGCGACGACAGCGTGGAAACGGATCATGGTCGTAGCACGGATTTCCATTTTTGGATCCCGGATGCCTGCCAGTATACACCCAACCGCCATCCTTTGATTCTGCGATTAAATACCCGAGCAGGGTTGCGCGTGTGTGTGTCCCTGTGCTTAGTGTCAGATAATGACCAGATCACGGGTGGAACCACTCGGTCTCCCGAGGTGCCAGAGAGCCATCCACAACGCTGTCCGACGTGCCACGATCAGCACCGCCTCAAACGCCGAACTTCCACCAGAATGTCCGTTGATGGCGACACCGCCGCAGCGCGGGCGCTGGCTTCCAGGTGTACTCATTTTTCTGGCGGCTGCCTCCGCCATTCTTGCGCAGCCAATATTCGCGCAACGTTCGACAGCTAGCGCGGGCGGGGCAATTGGTGTTGCCGTGCCAGGCCCGCACGCTCTTACCAGCCCCGATCTTGACCGCTTTCTTGACGATTCCGTCCAAGCGCAGCTTGTCCAGCTCCAGGTTGCCGGTGCCGTTGTCGTGGTCGTCAAGGATGGGTCGGTGTTATTCAGTCGCGGCTATGGCTTTGGCGACGTCGAAAAGAAGATTCGCATGACCGATGAGACCATGGTGCGTCCCGGCTCGATCTCCAAGTTATTCACTGCCATTGCTGTCCTGCAGCTTGTAGAGCAGGGCAAGCTGGATCTCGACCGTGACGTGAATGATTATCTTGACTTTCGTATTCCAACGCCTCAGGGTGGCACGCCCGTCACCCTGCGACTCCTGCTGACACATAGGGCTGGATTCGAAGATCACCTCAAGGATCTGTTTAAGGCTGGCGGCCCGCCCGAGCCGCTCGGTCTTTGGCTTCGGCGATCGCTGCCCCACCGGCTGTTTCCCAATGGCGATATCCCAGCCTATTCAAACTATGGCTACGCGCTGGCGGGATACTTGGTGGCACGAGCAAGCGCGGAACGATTTGAGGATTATGCGGCCTCCCACATTCTGAAGCCGCTCGGTATGGAAAGATCGACGTTCGAGCAACCGCCGCCGGGTTCGCTCGCGAAGTTGGTGGCGCGCGGCTATCCGCGGTCCATGGACCCGGCGCTTCCCTATTTTGAAACGCTTCCGGCGCCGGTCGGCGGGTTAAGTGCTACCGGCGCGGACATGGGGCGGTTTATGCTCGCGCTCCTAAATAGAGACCCGCTGGTGGAACCCGCACTGATGCGGCCGCTGGCATTCGAGGAAGACTATGCCGCCGGGAATCGGTTCATCGGCAAGCATGGCCTCACCAACGCGGTGGTCAGCGAGCTCGCATTGCTGCCGGAGGCCGGTTTCGGGCTCTTCGTCTCCTATAACAGCGCGAGCGCCTCAGACGCTCCGACAGAACTGCTCCACGGAATAGCAGACCGGTATTTCAAACGCGACGCGCGTCCCATGCGGCCCATCTCGACCGCCGCGGCCGATGCGCGCGCGGTCACCGGAACCTACCAAAGAAGCCAGCGCGCCGACACGAACTTCCTCAGGTTGAGAGCATTGCTCTTGCAACTCGTCGTTGAGCCGCTGCCGGACGGCCGCATCGGACTCGCGGCGGGCTCCCAGCCGCTTGTGGAGACGGCGCCTCTGGTATTCGAAGGGCCGAATGATTTGAGAATCAGCTTCCGAAAGACTGCCCAGGGCCGCGGGATGGCTATGAGCTTGAGCGCAATGCCGCTGGCCATGGAATGGGAGCGAGTGCCGCTGGGCCTGGACCGCCGTTTCGTGTTACCGGCTGTGCGCGCCAGTCTGGCGGTCATGCTTGTCACGATGCTTCTATGGCCGCTGGCAGCCGTGGTGCGGAAGCGGCGGAGATTGCCGTTCGGTAAAGCTGTCCGGGACCGTCGCGAATACCTCTGGGTGCGCCTGGTGCTGGCCCTCGATCTCCTGGCTGTGGCCGGAATAGCAGGTGTCGGATCCCTTGATCTCACGAAATGGAACGCCACTCTCGATCCCTGGCTCATATTGCTCTACGTGGTCGCCTGGTTAGGTGTACTGGGATCGCCAGTGGTCGTGTGGATCACGTGGCGATTCTGGCGCGATCGCGTCGGCAGCCGGTGGGCACGAGTACATCAGACACTGCTCGGGAGCGCAGTGGTGATCCTCGCCTGGTTTTGCGCCACATGGCGGATCGCAGGCACAACTCTAAATTATTAACTAAACCGGGGCCCGTTCCCTTTTCCGTTGAGGCCCTTACCGCCTGCGCCGCCCGTCCGCCGTCGCTCAATCCGGCGCGGAGCCGCCGGCGCTCGCTGGCTACGGCAGGAAGGATACCACGATCTGCTGGGACCACGTCGCTCCGCTCGAGTCCCGGCCGGTGAATACCATCGTCGCCGCCGACGGCACGGCAATGTTCCCCACCTGCAAACTCGCGGAAAGCGTGCCGTGCGCCGGCAGCGTGGTGCTGCCGAAAAAGCTCGCGATCGAGCCCGCGTAGCTTACCCCACCGAAAGTGAACCCGGTCACCGTAGTGCCCACCCCCGCGGTCTCGTTCAGCTTGACGGTGAAAAAGAACGTGGCGCCATTCGCATTCGGCGCCTGCTGGTACACCGGATTCGGCGTCACCGACGCTGCCACAGAGGAGGTCGCAGCTGGAGTGCCCAGGCTGAGCGTTGCCGGCGCCGATGAGGAACTGAACGCGGGGCTGCCCCCGTAGTAAGCCTCTACCGTGTTGTTGGCCGCCTGCAACTGGCCGCCAAAAACCGTGATGGACGCGCTGGCGGTTCCTCCGGAACCCGAGAGCGTCGCGGCGCCCAGGGAATTGCCCGCCAGCGTGAATGAAACCGATCCGGTGGGCGACGTGGCGCCGCTTGCCGCCTTCACGGTAGCGGTCAGCACCGTGGACCCGCTCGCCAGGATAATGGCCGGGCTCGCCGTAAGCGTAGTGGTGGTGGAAATAATCGGAATGCCGTCCCATGCCGTGATCAGGTTGTACGCGTCCACTGAACCCAGGCCCGTCACAAGGTCGTAACCCACGCCGGCCGTATACCCCAAGTGACCGTCCGCGCAATTCGGCGTGCCTACCCGGCACGGAACGATGTTGTCCCCCGTGGTCACGTCGTGAAAGATGCCGGATGTGCCTCCCGCCGCCATGCCGTACAGCTTCGGGTTGATGTTGCCCAAGCCCGATTTCGTTTGCACCCCGTTCTGCACCAGGTACTGATTGAGCAGAGCGAGCATTCCGGCGAAGGAAGGCGCCGCGGCCGACGTGCCGCCCACGGCAAATAACGCGCCCTCCGAAACGATGATGTAGGAATCGTGGGCGTTTGACGCGTTCAGGGAGATGTCGGGCACATCGCGTGCGCCGTCATTGGGAACACCGGGACCGGTTTGCCACGCGGGCTTCTTGTAAACCGCACTCAGCCCGCCGCCGCTAGCCGAAATGGTCCCCCCAAATGCCAGGCTCGCTGCCGTGTCGTTCCACGCCGTCTCGGGAATATAGGAAAGCGCCGAGCCACCGTAGAACTCGTTGCCGCTGCTCCAATAGCTGAGGCTTCCTTCGTTGAATTCCGTCCCGCCCACCGCGGTAATCTCGGGGACGCTGGCGGGCAGGTTAACTCCAAGACCCTGGGTTGCCGTCGTGACGTCATAATCGCAGCCGGCCGCTCCCGAATCGCCCGACGCAGCCAGCCAGGTGATTCCAAGGGCATTGCCTTTCTGTGCCTCCACCTGAAAGTTGTAAAGGCCCAGCCGATTCGACCCCACGAAGTATTCGCACAGCCCAAAGCTCTCGCTGATCACCGGTGCCAGGTTGTTGTCAATCGCATAGTAAGCCGAGTAGGTCGCGTCGTCGCTGTAAACATAGACCAGCGTCGCAAGTCGAGCCACCGCGCCGGACCATTCCAGGTCCAGGTCCGCCTCCACTTCGTCGCCGGTGACCCCCGGGTACGTGCCGGCGGGAACCATTTGTATCGTGGTTGGGGGCAGGTCCCAACCGCTGCGGAAGGTCGCAATGTCGCTGGGATCGATGTCGCTCTGTCCTACGATCACAATGTTCTGTCCCGCGCCCGTATATCCGTAGTTGTATAAGATGGTGAGATTGTAAATAGTCGCGAGATCGTCCGGCAGCAGGTAGTGGCTTCCATCAGAGAGGGTATAGTCCGGCAGGGCTCGCTTCCGCGGCGCCTTTGGGTGAAAGTCGTGGAGCCCCAGGACACCCGCCACCATGGGCTCGATGGACGCCGGCAAGAACAGGTCCGTCGAGTTCGCGAAGTGAGTTTCGGCGCCCACCCGGTAGCGGTGGATTTCCGTATGCAGCGCTGCCTGCACCTGTCCGGCGGTGCCACCGAAACTGATAAAGTCGCGACCGCGCGCAGTATACTGCACGGCGAAGCCCTCGGAACGCAACCAGGCGGCGATCTTGTCCAAATCCGCCGCACTCGTGCCGAACCGCTCGGCATAGGTTTCCGGTGTCAACCAGTTGTGGTAGTTCGGCGATGCGGGATCCTGCTGCTCCGCCAGCAATTGTTCGAGTGCGGCTTGTTGAGCGGCTGAAGGCTTCAGCATCAGCGTGATGTTGCCGAGCCGAAAATCGGGTTCCACCGCCCCTTGATCGTACTTAGCCTGCGCCTGAGGCAGGACGCTGCCTCTGACGACTACCGAATGGCTGGCATCGATCCTGGCGGTGATGCGATCCTGCTGGGCCGGTAACACGGAAGCGAACAAGCAGATAAAGAGTACGGCGCGGACACCGGGGCACAATACCATGACTCGTTGTACCGCTCAAAGCAAGGTGCTGTCGATTACCAAAAGGTTTACAGACGAATGTAGCCGGAAGTAATATGGGGCGCGAACGAGTGCGTGCGGCGCCTTATCCGGACCACATGTGAGACACTCGTCGCTACCCGTGTCTTATCACCAGCACGTCCCCATCCTTGACGATGTATTCCTTGCCTTCCAGCCGCAGCAGCCCTTTCTCGCGCACGCCGGCGTAGCCGCCGTGATCCACCAGCGCCTTCCAGTTCACCACCTCGGCGCGGATGAACTTCTTTTCGAAATCGGAGTGGATGGCGCCCGCCGCCTTCACCGCGGGCGTGTGCATCGGGATGGTCCACGCGCGGCATTCGTCTTCGCCGGCGGTCAGGAAGCTCATCAGCCCGAGCAGCGCGTACGTGGCGGTGATCAGCCGCTCCAGGCCCGATTCCTGCAGGCCGTAGCTGGCCAGGTAATCGGCCTGCTCCGCCCGCGGCAGTTCCGCCAGCTCGGCTTCGATCTTGCCGCACACCGCCGCCGCGGCCGTGTGCCGGCGCGCGGCCAGCGGCCCTTCGCGATACTCGCGCTCGCGGTCGTGCAGTCTGGCGGCATCGTTCTCGCCCAGGTTGAGAACGTACAGAATCGGCTTCTGCGAAAGGAATTGGAAACCGCGCAGGCGCTTCTCGTCGTCCGCGTCGAGCTCCAGTTGGCGCAAGGGCATGTTTCGCTCGAGTGCCGCCTTGCACTTCTCCAGCAGCTCGAACTCGCGGTCCAGCTCCGGGTTCTTGATTTTCTTGCGGTCCTTCTCCAGCCGCTCGAGCCGCTTCTCCACCACCACCAGATCGCTCAGCTCGAGTTCGGTCTCGACATCCTCGAGGTCGCGCAGCGGGTCCACCGAACCCTTTTCGTGCGGCACGGTTTCGTCTTCAAACAACCGCAGCACGTGCGCGAAAGCGTCCACCACTCGCAGGCTGGCCAGGTAACTGGGGTCGCGCAGGTTCTCCTTCGAGATCGACGGCATGTCCACGTATTCCACCGTGGCGTGCGTGACTTTGGGCGGCTCGAAAAGGCGGCCCAGTTCTTCCAGGCGGGCATCCGGCACCTTCGCCACCCCGGTGCGCGCGGCCGTGGAACCGATGCGGGTTTCCTGCTGGGCTCCGGTGAGGATGGTGAACAAAGAGGTTTTGCCCGTCATGGGCAAACCGATGATGGCTGTCTTCATAGGGGGGAATGTTTACAGGGGCACTTCCACCTGGCTCAGGATTTCTTCGATGACGCGCTCGCCCGCGTCGGCGCGGCGCGGCGCCAGCGTGGTGCGGGCATTGATGACCACGCGATGCGCGAAAAGCGGCGTGGCCAGCCGCTTCACGTCGTCGGGGATGGCGTAATCGCGGCCTTCCAGCAGCGCCAGCGCCTGCACCGCGCGATACAGGGCCTGCGATCCGCGCGGGCTGACGCCCAGCGCCAGGGATTCGTGGTTGCGGGTCTTCTCCACGATCGCCAGGATGTAATCCACCAGGACCTCTTCCACGGTGACGCGGTGCACGGCGTCCTGCAAGTGCAGCACGTCGGCCGCCACCAGCCCCGAAGGCGCCCCTTGCGGCAGTTCCCGATCCGACTGGCGCAGGATCTGGCGCTCGCTGGCGGCGTCCGGATAACCCACCCGCAGCCGCATCAGGAAGCGGTCGAGCTGCGATTCGGGGAGGGGATAGGTGCCATGGTGCTCCACCGGGTTCTGCGTGGCGATCACCATGAATGGCCGCGGCAGTTCGTGGCGCTTCCCATCGATGGTGACCTGGCTTTCGTTCATGGCTTCGAGCAGCGCCGATTGCGTCTTGGGTGTGGTGCGGTTAATTTCGTCGGCCAGCAGAAAATTGCTGAAGATAGGGCCCGGTTTGAACTCGAAGGCTTCCGCGTGGGAGTTGTAAATGGTGACGCCCAGAACGTCGCTCGGCAGCATGTCGCTGGTGAATTGCAGCCGGTCGAAGCGGCAGGCGACGGATCGCGCGAGTGCTTGGGCGAGGGTGGTTTTCCCGACGCCCGGCACGTCTTCGATGAGGAGATGTCCGCGCGCCAGCAGGCACACGAGCGACAGCCGCACGATTTCGGGTTTGCCGCGAAGAGCTGATCCGAGCGAGAGTTCCAACTCCGCCAGCCGGGCCAGAATTTGCGGCGAGACCCCAGCCGGCGGTGCGACGATTGAATCCCGCTGGGACATTACGTTCATGATACTAAAGTTCCGTGCGCCCAAGGCCGCGAGGGCCGGCCTTCGTGCTAGACTCGATATTTGGCGCGCCCGAAGATGAGGCGTCGCCGTCGCTCGCCTGCCATATTCGGGCGCGTAGCTCAGTTGGTTAGAGCGCCTGCTTCACACGCAGGAGGTCACAGGTTCGAGTCCTGTCGCGCCCACCATTTTTCGGCACTGGGATATCGGTAGAGATCCTCGCCGCGGCCGCCGTGTGAATGTCAGGGGCGACCCTTCAGAAGCTACCGGGGCATCTCGTCCATCACGAGTACGCGCAACTGTGAGCCGTCTGGTCCTCCGCGAAACACACGCTCCATCGCCTTCTTGAAATCGGCCGGCCGGGCGTTCGGAATATCCAGGAATTGCTGGGGATTCCGATCCACCAGCGGGAACCAGGAACTCTGGATTTGAACCATGATGCGGTGGCCGGACCGGAACGTGTGCAATATATCCGGCATCCAGAACTCGATCTTCTCCGGCTTACCCGGAGTGAACGGCTCCGGCTTGGACAGGCTGTTGCGGAACTTGCCGCGGAAAGGCTCGCCGCGCACTAGTTGCTGATAACCGCCCATGTACACTCCTTTGACATTCGGATTCGGATCGGGATAATCGTTCGGGTACACATCGATCAGCTTCACAACGAAGTCCGAATCCGTGCCCGAAGTCGATACGTGCAGCACCGGCGTGATGGGTCCGGCGATGGTCACGTCATGATCGAGTGGTTCTGTTTCGTAGGTCAGGACGTCGGGCCGAGTGGCGGCGAAGCGTTGGTCGAATGTCATGTAATCCACAGGCATTCCCATGCCTGGAGCGAGTTCACCGGTCGAGGGCACCGGTTTGCTGGGATCGCTCAGATACTCGTCAAAACCTGCGTCTGTCGGCGCACTCCATGAGAGTTCCCCGTCCGCATCGAAATACAACGAGCGAGCGACGGCGTTCTTGGGTGGCCACGCGTCGAAACGATGCCACTCGTTGCGCCCGGTCTCAAACAGAAACGCCTTCGGAACGTCGGCATCGGCGGCGGCTTTCAGCCCGTTGCCCTTGCCCTTCAGGTTTTGAATAAAGAACGGAAGTTCGATGTTTTCCTGGAAATACTCGGCCGTATTGGAGTGGAAGTTCAAATTTCCTAATGTATCTCCGCGGTCGCGAGCCCACCCGCCGTGGCGCCATGGGCCCATCACCAGAGTATCCGGGGCGGTTGCGCCAATCTTCTCCAGGGAATTGAACAGCTTCAAGGGTCCGGCGAGATCCTCGGCATCGAACCAGCCGCCCACCCACATCACCGCGGGTGTCACATTCTTCATGTGCGGCGCCTGCGCCCGCGTTTGCCAATACTCGTCGTAGGAAGTGTGCTTGATGGTGTCGTCCCAATATTGATTCTCGTGTTTGAGATACTTCTCGTTGGCATTCGACACCGGACCCATGCGCAGGAAGAAAGCGTAGGCGTCCATGGTTCCCGGATCGAAGCGAACAGCAGGCTGCGGCCGCTCCGCTTCGGGTTTCCGCGGCATGAAGCCGGAGTAGAAACGGAAATTCGCGGCCAGGTGAAACGCGCCATTGTGGTACCCGTCATCGCCGTTCCCGACGTCGCCCATGGGGGCCTGTGGGGAAACGGCCTTCAGCGCCGGGTGCGAATTGATGAGGCCGTGCGCCGCAAAAAAGCCCGGATAGGAAATGCCCCACAGACCCACCTTTCCGTTATTGTTCGGGATGTGTTTCACCAGCCAATCGACCGTGTCATAGGTGTCGGTACTGTCATCGGTGTCTGTTGGACCCTCGTAACGGGTCTTGTGGGGCCGCACGTCAACAAACGTTCCTTCCGACATGTAACGGCCTCGCACATCCTCGTAGACGAAAATGAAGCCTTCTTTTTCGGCGGCAAAGGATGGACCGACCTGCGTTTTGTAGTTGTCCGCGCCGTATGGGCCGACGTTATACGGAGTCCGTTGCATGATGATGGGATAGGATTGCGATCCGTCCTTGGGAGCGTAGACCGCGGCGAACAATCGCACGCCGTCGCGCATCGGAATCCTGTACTCGAACTTGGTGTAGTGCGCCAGAGTATAGGACAGTTGTGTGCGCTGCTCCTCTGTAAGGGGAGCAACCGCGAGAGGTTGGGCGAGCAGCACCCCACCTGAGAGGAGCAGGCCGAGACTTACCAGCTTTCGAATAGTCATCGGGGCGACTATAGCAAATCTCAGCCTGGCTTGTTGCGAAGCAGAATGGCTAGTCCACCGGCGTCCAGCTCGTCGGTCTTATTGGTAAGTCCCATGCGCCGCTTCGCCTCCAGCGGATTGCACAGTTTGGGGTGGTGACCCCAGCGTTCCATCTCGTCTACCAGCCAACTATAGTGCCCGCTTGCCTCCACCGCGATCTCCGAGCCTGGAGGCAGTCGCGCCAGAAACTCGCGGTAGAGCTGCCGATCGTGCGCCACCCGCAGGGCCCCGCCGGCCTGACCTTTTTCGTTCACCGTAACGAACACCGAAAACTGTTTTCGTCACATCCGATGAACTGTTCTGTATAGCTGCAGACTCCTTTCTAGGGGTTTTGCTTGCAGTTTACGCAAAACCCCGCTGCAGCGCCTTCATAGCAATCCCTGTCGGGCCGGCGGATGGTCCCGAGAGCACACTCACCGCCCCAGCGTAATCGTCCGACCCGTCCGTGCCGATTCGCGCGCGGCGTCGAGGATCTCGATGACGATCATGTTGTTCTCCAGCGACGAGAGGCCGTATGGCTTGAACTTGCCGCGGGCGACGCCGATCAGGTAAGAAATGGAGTCGGCTTCCTGCGGCCTCAGTTCCGGCGGCGTGTGCGTTTCCTCGGCCCGCGCGCCCGGCAGGCGCACGCGCAGGTTGTCGCCGCCGGTCGCGATGGCGTAGCCCTTGGCGCCGTAGACTTCGAAATCCTTGCGGCTCGCCGGCCAGTTCCACGACGCCTGAATGATGCCCTGCGCTTTGGGATATTGCAACAACACGGTGGCTTCGTCATCCACGTGTGCGTAGATGTCGGGCTTGTCGGTTTGAGTCAGCGCCGTCACCTTCAGCGGCCGCTGATCGTCCATCATCCACGTCATCAGGTTGGCGCCGTAGCAGCCGAAATCGAAAAGGGCCCCGGCGCCGTTCTTCACGGGGTCGCTGAGCCAGGCCAAAAACTCCGGCTGCACGTTGATCTCCTTGGGACCCTGGTGGCCGTCCATCGCCACCATTTTGCGGATGTCGCCCGCGGCCCTCTGTTCGTGCAGCAGGGTCCAGATCTCGCCGTGGCTGCGGTACCAGGTCGTCTCGTAGTTGACGATGACGGGCGTGTTGTAGCGCTCCGAGGCCTGCTGGATGGCGTGCGCCTGCTTCATGTCAACGGCCAGCGGCTTTTCCATCATCACGGGTATGTGGCGCGGGGCGCAGGCCTCGACGACCCTGGCGTGCGAGTAAGTATCGGTGAACGTCGCGACGGCTTCAGGCTTCGCCGTGTCGAGCATCTTGTTGAGATCGGTGTAGAGCTGATCGTCTGCGAAGTGGTTCGATCCGGTGTATTTTGCCAGCAGTTCGGCATTGGGATCCCAAACCGCGACGATGATGACATCGGCCGCGCGGCGTTGCGCGCTGCGCAGAAACCCTGAAACGTGCCCGTGGTTCAGCCCGGCTATGGCGACGCGCAGCGGCTTTACCTCGGGCGACTGCGCCTCGGCGGATGTGGTCGAGATCGTAGATGCGAGGAGTGCGAACGACAATAGGCGAGTCATGGCGATGTTTGCATCATATCGCGCCAGTAAGCACTGTTGTGCCAGTGTCGTTACGAACGCGTCCGTTCCAAGCGGGATGTTCCACCGGTACGTTTCCCCAAGGACTCCGGTCTTCTTCTCCTCGGCCGGCGCGCCGATCTGTTAGGGTCGGAAGTGAGGTGTGATATGAAGTCGGGTGCATGTCTGCTGCTCGGGTGCGCCGCTGCTGCGCTCGGGTTTCAAAAGAGTCCGGTGGATCCCGCGGGCGTGGGCATGTCGTACAACTACCTGCACCGAACCATGTTCGGTTTCACCAACGGCATGCCGGGCATGGTGGTGATGCCCGTTGTGGGCCCTTGGACCGTGCCGCCGGAGCGCAGCGAGTCGGTCTACGACAAGTCCAAAGAAAAAGCCAGCCCGGGCTATTACACCGTCTACCTGGACGACTTCCGGGTAAAAGCCGAAATGACCGCGACATTCTGGACCGGGATTTACCGCCACCTTCCCGAAAACCGAGCAGTCGCACATCCTGATGGACCTGGGCCGCGCTGGCGGCGATATCGAGATCGTGGACGGCCAGACCGTTAGAGGGTGCGCCCAGCGCGCCATCCGCGGGCAGGTCTCCGGCACCTCGCAGCGCGGTACTGCGCGGACCTGCTTCGTCGCCATGTTCTCGAAGGCTTGCCATGCGTTCGGCACGTTCAAGGAGAATCCGCCACAGCAGGCCGGCCGGGGCGGTTTCTTGGGCGGCAATACCGTAACGCCCGGCGGTAAGACCGAATCCGGGCCTTACGCGGGTGCGTATCTCGACTTCACTACTTCCGAAGGCGAGCCGGTGCTGGTCAAAATAGCCGCCGCCGACAGCTTCGAAGACGCGCAAAAATTCCTGGAAACCGAGAGTCCCGGCTGGAATTTCGACGGCATCCACCGGCAGGCGGAGGAAACCTGGGCCCGCTTGCTGAACACCATCGAGGTCAAGGGCGGAACAGAGCACGAGCGTATGCTGTTTTACTCCAACCTTTTCCGTTCGTTCGCCAGCCCGTGCCTGGTGGCCCGCAAGAGCGAGGCGTTCCGCGGACTCGACGACCAGATGAAGACGGCCGATTACGACCTCTACGGCCCCCTTCCGTTCTGGGATACCGGCCGCGACCAGGTGGTGTTGCTCACCCTGGTGGAGCCTTCCGTGAAGGTGGATATCCTGCGCTCGACGCTGGAGCAGGTGGATCTTGTCCCACCAGTCCTTGTAGACGGTCCGGCAGCAAAAGGCGTTAACAGACAATTGACCGGAACCGTTTTAGTTTCATAATCCGAGAATTTGGTTCCAATCCATCTGCGCCGCCGCGGCCTGCCCGATCTTGACCAACGCTGGCACCGATGCGAGGTCCGCTTCATCGATGCTCGACGGGAGCGGCGGGTTGAATTTCTGCAAGCCACAAGCGGGATATACCCGTGCAGTATCCTGGTCGGCCAGATCTTCCGCCGAGTCCACCAGTGTTGACGTGGCAAACCCAATGGTGGCGATGAGTCCTTTTGGCGCAGGCAGCGCGGCCGGGGGCTCGTAGTATCCGGTCCCGAGCGAGATGATTCTAGTAGTGGACGGATCGAATGAATCGTACTCGAACATCTCAATGGCCATTCGATACACGGGATTGGCGAAACCAGCCGCGCCACCGTCGGCCATTTGCAGGGTCTCAGTACCAACGACTACCGGCCAGAAGTTGAAGTAGGTGGGCGCGGCCGAGGAAGCCACCACGGCATCGACGAGTGAGCATGCGCCGGTCACACTGCTATTCTTGTCGTTGTCCTTGCAGAAGAACCACGGGTGGCCGCCGGCATCGCACGCGATAATCAACACCCCAGTCGGGCAGTCGTTGATGGTCCAACCCGCATCAGGTCCAAGCGCAGTTTTCAGGCACGTCGCTAGCTTATGCGGATCATATATGTACCCGTGCAGTATCCGATTCGCCCAGGCGAGCGCCGGCTCCTGAGGGCTAAACACGTTCTTGGCATCCTCGCCAGTGTAGAACGTGAGCGCGGTTGTCATTGGGACGCCGGCCTCAATCAGGGCGCAGAGGTCGGAGCCAGTGGATGTGCCGGCGACGTAAGAGAAACAGTCGCGGACTTGCTTGCCGGTTTGTTGTTCGAGCGCGATCAACATACAGCATGGGATGATCCCGCGGATTCCGCCACCTGAGATCGATAAGGTGTTTTCCATAAAGTCATAGTACTCCCTTCGGTATGAGAACTCCTGCCGGCTCCTCGGAAGCCGGGGCGAAAATCGCCTGACCCGCCTGCCCACGGCCCTAAGTCTGAGTGTGATCCGCTATAATCTCCGCAGTTATGATCACTGCGCGTCCCCTTCATTTGGTTGCCTGGGTGTTGACGCTGGCTGCCGCCGCAACCGCCCAGACCAAGCTCGAAGTCACTTCCAGACTCGGCACGAAGTTCGAATCACTAGCCGACGAAAAAGGCGCGGTCGTGGCCGCACGGAAGAACCTGGCCGCCGACCCGAAAAGCCCCGAATTGCTGCTCAAACTGGCGCAGGCTCAAATCTCCGTATGGGAAGACAAGGAAGCGGTCCAGACGTTGACTCGCGCTCTCGAGGTTTCACCGCGGAGCGCCGGCCTCTACACCGAGCGCGGCCACCGCGAACTCCCCTTGCGCGAGTTCGCGCGCGCTCGCGCCGACCTCACCCAAGCCGCGGCTCTCGATCCCAAGAACATGGCTGCGTACTATCATCTGGGTCTGGCCCATTATTTTTTGGGCGAATTCCCGCAGGCCGCAGACTCCTTCCGACACGCGGTGGAGACCGCACCCAACACAGATGAACGCATCAACTCCACCAACTGGCTGTACGCCGCGTTGCGCCGCGCCAAGCGAACCGACGAGGCGGCGAGGGCACTCGAAGCCATTCCGCCGGAGATGACCAATACAGAACCGCACACCAAGTTCTATCTCGATCTGGTCCGTTTCTTTCAGGGCCGGATGAGCGAATCCGAAGCCCTGCCTCCCGAACCGCCGGCCGGCAACACCGACACCGAGGTCGAACTGCCCTTCGACACGGTGGCATACGGCATCGGCAACTGGCACCTCTACAACGGCGAACCTGCGAAAGCCGAAGAATATTTTCGTCGCGTCCTGAAAGGACACGTGTGGATCACCTGGGGGTTCATCGGCGCCGAGACGGAACTGCAGCAGCGCCGTTAGAGCGGCGTGGGGAGTTTCCCCGGGAAAATCCAGCTCCGAAGGTGATTTTTTCAGGCCTGGCAAGAGCGATCTTCCCCGAATGCAAAACCGCCTTTGTGAAACGGTGGCGGACCCGCTGGCACTAGCGGTATTCGCTCTTGCCGCTGCCGTCGAAACCGCCATCTTCTCCAACGTAAAGCTGGAAACGGCGGCCGCAGCGAAGTAGACCTGGTCCCGTCCTACCGCTTGATATCGTCCAGAATCGGCGAGCAGCACGGCGCCTGCACCGGTTTGCGGATCATCATCTCGGTCCGCGTGAAATTCTTGTCATAGAGGTGCAGCAGCCAGCGGCCGTCGCGGCCGACGGCGGGTTCCTGCGGCGGCTTGTAACCCCGCTCCATCACCGTCTTGTACGCCTGCTGCACATCCAGCGTGCTTAACGCATAATGATTCAATACGCCGAGTTGCCGGGGTGTGGGTGTGGTTTCCCGCACCATGTACTCGATCCAGTCGGATCCATCCGGCACCATCATCGAAATCCAGTCGAAGTGGTTGTCCGTCGCCCCGCCTTTCCATTGCAGCCGGAACCCCAGGACTTCCTTATAGAACGCGTCCGCCTTCGCCGGGTCCACCACGCGCACGCCGACATGCAGCATGTGGTCCGAGATGCGCGCCGCCGAGAGATGCTTGCCGAAATTGCGGCTGTGGATCGATCCCGGCATGTACTGCACGAACTGCACCGAGTGGCCATCCGGGTCCTTGACCACGAAACTCCGGTTGCCGTTGGCGTCCTTGTCGATCCTGGCGGGAACCTGGATGCCGTTCGCCGCCAGATAGTCCCGCAGCTTCCGGGCATCGTTGGTTTCGAAGCCGATTCGGATGAGCCGGTCTTCGTTCTCGTCCTTGAGTGTCGGCGACACTTCTACGTACTGGTGGTCGTTGAGTTTGAAGCACGCGAGATCACCGGCCACCGCGGGGTCCTTCGTCGCGAACGCCTCCGCCATCCCCACCACTCCGCCGTAGAACTTGCGGGCCTCGTCGAGGTTGTCCACCTTCACCGCAATGTTCGCGATGCCGACGATGCGCGGCCGCTCGGCTCCGTGGACCGAAAATGCGAATACAACTGCGAGCCAACAAAATGTTCTGGCCAACTTCCTATTCCTTTCTTTCTGCCGCAAGTCCGTAAGGTGCGGCTCGTCCCTATCATTAAAATATATTGTGAACCAAATTGCTTTGAGCGCTGTCGAAGTAGCTTCATTGCCCCTGGCTCTCGCTGCTGGATGGGCCGAAGCCGCAACGTCCGCGCAGGCCTTGCCGGAATCGCTCCCGCTCCTCAGGGGTCATGTGCTCCGAACGGTCGGCCATACGGTCGGCCATTCGACGGCGAAAATTGGAGCGAGAGAAACCGTGGCCTCCAAATCCCCCGAAGAGGATCCGGCACAGCGCCAGAATTCCAATCGCTTGCCAAAAGGTAATCTGGCGCCAGCCGAAGAGCGCCGGCAGCAGCCAATTCCACAGTTGCCGCACGACTTCGCCGCCTAGGGCGATAAATAGCAGAAGTCCCAGAATCGCCAGCGGAGCCAGGAAAATCCATCTCTTTCTCATGTTCAGTTCCTCATGCTTTCGTAAATTCGTCGTAGATGCTTTGCAACCGCGCGCGCAGATGCAGCACCGCATAGCGTTTGCGCGAGAGCAGCGTATTCACGCTCACGCCACTCTCGGCCGCCATCTCCTTGAAGCTGCGACCTTCCAACTCATGCCCAACAAACACCTCGCGCTGCTCCTCCGGCAGCTCGCCGACAGCCAATTCGAGTTCATCGAGAAGCACGCCGCGGGCGTAAAGCGCCGCCGGTCCGGCATCGGGCGAAGGCAGCAGGTCTTCCACGTGCAGCAGTTCGTCGTCCTCGTCCACGACGGCTGTATCGCTGAAGCTCTCCGGCTTCTTCTTGCGGAAGAGATCGGTGATGCGATTGCGCGCCACGCGAAACAGCCAGCCGGTGACGTGCTCGATCGGCATCAGCAGGCGGTTCGCTTCCACCAGCTTGCAGAAGACGTCCTGCAAAATGTCCTCAGCGTCGCGCGGGTCGGGCACGCGCCGGCGAATGAAGTTGCGAAGGCGGGACTGCTCCCGCTTGACGACTTCGGAGATCCGCCTGTCCTGTTCGAGTGCCATCCGCTCCAGGCTCGCTGTCATCTATGGTTATAGACGAATTAGGGGGTGCGGATATTGTAGGGAACGCCACTTCGCGGACTCCGCGAGACACCGAAGCCCTAACCCGCTTTTCTCACCAGGTTTCGTCGCGAGGTGCGCGTCGGATTCGGAGGAAGCAGCCTAAAACCATGCTCTGAACTGAGCCGCATTGCTGCCAGTGCCCGCCCTACAAATGAATAATCCCGCGTTGAATGGCCGCCGTCGCCGCTTGCGTCCGGTCCTGCACGCCGAGTTTGTTCAATATACTCTTCACGTGATTCTTGACGGTGTGCTCGGCGATGCTAAGGGCATACGCAATCTGTTTGTTGGCCAGGCCGCGCACGATCAGTTCGAGCACCTCCACCTCGCGGGCGCTGAGATCCGGGCGCGGCATCTGGGCGGCCAGCGCGGCGGCGACGGCGGCCGGCAAATAAGTCTGGCCCGCGTGCACGGCGCGGATGGCGTTGAGCAATTCGTCGTGCAGGACGTCCTTGGTGAGATAGGCCTGCACCCCGGCGGAGAGAGCGCGGCGAATGTCCTCGTCGCCGCCATAAGTGGTGAGAGCGATCATGTGGGCCTGGGGAAACTCGGCGCGTATGGCAGCGGCGGCTTCCACACCACCCATGCCGGGCATGCGGAGATCCAGCAGGACCACGTCGGGCCGGTGCTGCCGGTAGAGTTCCACGGCCTGCTGGCCGTTGGCGGCTTCGGCAACGACGGCCATGTCGGGTTGCATGTTGACGATGGCGCTCACTCCCACGCGCGCCACCAGGTGATCTTCAGCGACCAGGATTCTGATTTTTCCGTTCATGGTAATGGCACCGTAACTTCCACTTCGGTCCCTCCATTGGGCTGGCTGGCCAGGCGCAGCTCACCGCCCAGCCGCTCCGCGCGCTCGCGCATGCCGATCAACCCAAAGTGGCCGCCGCTGGAGGTAAAGACGTCCTGCTGCTCGAATCCGCGGCCGTTGTCTCGAATGCGAAGAGAGATGCGGCGCGCTTCGGTGTGAAGCTGAATGACGATGCGGCTGGCGGCGGCATGCTTCAAAACGTTAGTGACGGCCTCCTGGGCGATGCGCAGGAGGTGCTGCTCCATCTCCTCGGGAAGGACGGTGGCCGGGCCCGAGACATCCACGGCGACATCCACCGGAGATCCCGCCGTCCAAGTGCGCGTGCTGCTTTGGATGGCTCCGGCGAGGTCGTGGCCGTCCAGCGCGGACGCGCGCAAATCCATCACCGAACGCCGAGCCTCGGTCAGGCTGTGGCGCGCCATGCGGCGGGCCATGTCGAGATACTTGCGGGCCGGCGACCGTTCGTCGGGGATGAGCATGGAGACGGCGTCGAGTTGCGATGCGATACCGACGAAGCCTTGGGCCAGCGTATCGTGGATCTCGCGGGCCAGGCGGGCGCGCTCACCCAGGATGAGGGCAAAGCGATAGCGGATGCGGCGCAGGCGCACTTGATAGACGGCCCAGGCGCCGGCAACCACCAACGCCACACAGAACAACCGGAACCAAACCGTTTCGTAATAATGCGGCAGAACCTCGAAAGCGAAGGACTGTTCCGTGGACGCGCCGCCCGGAATTTCGGCCCTTACGGCGAAAATGTAGCGACCATGCTTGGGGTTGTAGTTGATCTCGCGGCGGGCGCCGGCGCTCACCCAGCCGGGCTCCAGGCCCGTGAGCCTGTAAAAATACCGCACCCGCTCAGGGGCGCTCAAATGGATCGCGGTGTAACGGATGCGAAGGCGTTGGATATCCGGAAGCAGGCGCGCGGGCTTGGAGAGATCGAGCAGGTTGGCATCGGCGGCGATGTCGAGCAGGTGAACGGGGGGCGGCACCGAGGCCGGCGCCGGAGCATGCGGATTGTAGACGGCCAGCCCGCGGCTGGTGGTGAACCAGAGTTGGCCATCGGCGGTGCGTTCGCCGCCACCGCTGGTGGGATAACCGGGGTAACACTGGGCGCTGCGGAGGCCGTCGCCAACGCCATAGTTGATGGGATCGAGGGATTTTCTTTGGCCGGCGGCGAAATCCGCCAGTTGGCGTTTCGCGATGCGACAAATGCCGCGGGTGGTGCTGAGCCAAAGGGATTCGCCATCGTCGATAATATTGACGATGTTATCGCTGAGCAGGCCATCCTGCTGAGTGAACCATTGAAAGTGGCCTTCGCGAAGCGCGCCCAGACCACCACCGAGCGTGCCGATCCACAATGTGCCGCCGGCGTCCTGGTAGAGTCCGCGGATGTTATCGGTAGGGAGTCCGGTGGCCATTGTGTAGGAGCGGACATCCTGGTCCTGGATGCGCCAGAGACCCTTGTTCACCGTGCCGGCCCACAGAGCGCCATCGCGGGTTTGGCAAAGCGTGGCGACGCCGGTGCCGGGTGCTGCCCCGCCCGGCAGAACCGCGCGAACCTGCCGGTCCTGAACTTCGAAAAGACCGGCGAGAGTTGCCAGCCAAAGGCGGCCGGCGGAATCTTCGAGGGCGTCGAAAACGATGCGGCGGGAAAGCGGATCCGGCGGGATGAGGGTGGTGAAACGAGAGTCGTGCATGCGGACCAGTCCGACGCGGGTGGAAAGCAGCAGGTCGTGATTGGCGCTTTCGCGGATGGACAAGACTTCGGTCTCAGGCATGCCGTCACCCGGCGTAAAGCGGCGCCGGTCGGGGGAGAAGAGCATCAGCCCGCCTTCGTGGAACCCGACCCACATACGGCCGGCGTGGTCCTGAAAGACCGTGTTGGGTTCGTCGGAAGGCATGCCCTCGGTCTTGCCATAAACCGAGAACGCGTCGTCGCGGAGCCGGGCGAGGCCGTTGTTAGCGCCCACCCAGAGATCGCCCTCGCGGTCTTCGAGAAGGCAGCGGACCAGGTCGCTGTCGCGGGCGCCTTCGGCGGACGCCACAAAGCGGCCGCCCTGAAAACGGGCCAGGCCGCCGTTGGTGCCGATCCAGATGTTGCCGTCACGGTCTTCCAGAACGGCTCGAACGAAGAGGTCCGGCAATCCGTCGCGAGTGTCGAATCTGCGGATGTGGCCGGTCGGTGTGCGGAGCAGCAGGCCCAGGTTCCCGGCAACCCAGAGGTTGTCGTGGCGATCCACCAGCAGGGAGGTGACTGCGTCGCCGCCCACCGTCGCATTGTCGATCAAGGTGGTGTATTTGTCTCCGGAGACGCGAACCACGCCTCCGAAACCGGCCGCCACCAAATCATGATGGGGGTCCTCGCGGATTGCCCGCACGGACAGGAGGTTGGAGCCGGGGGAGTAGTTGGTGAACCTGCCATTTTGGAAGTGGCTCAGGGAGACGTTATTGGCCACGATCCACAGGGTCCCGGCGTGGTCTGAATAGAGGCCGGTGACTGCGTCATCGGGGAGGCCATCCTTGGTGGTGAAGGTGTGAAAGCTCCTGGCGTGAAATCGGGTGAGCCCGCGGGGGGTGCCGATCCACAGAGATCCATCCGGATCGGCGGCCAGGGCGGTGATGGAATTGGCGGGGAGGCTGCCGTTGGACTTAGTGAACACGGTAAACTCGTAGCCGTCGAAGCGTGCCAGGCCTTCGTCGGTTCCGAGCCAGAGGTAGCCATCGGCGGTTTGGGTTATGGCGCGTATGGTGTCCTGGGGTAGTCCGTCCACCTGGCCCCACGACTGGCGGGAATACTGGGTGAGGCTCTTGTGTGGGTCGAGCGCAAAAGCGGCCGGAACAGAGAGCGCGGCCGCCAGGCAGGCGGCAACGCGACCGTAGGTGCCGAGGAGGCGACTGAACACCTTACTCAGAGTATAACCACTCCGCGGCGAACGAGGCCACGGGACGGGCTTTTCTACTTCCGCTGGCGGTCGCGGAGTTCGCTGCCCAGGCCCGCCGGGCCGCACGTGTGAAAGTCGTGTTATGCGATCACAGCGGCCATGGTCACGTGGTTGCGTCCCGAGCTTTTGGCGCAATAAAGAGCCATATCGGCTTCCTGGACCAGGATGCCGGCCTGCTCCGCGGCCGGCGCCGCGCGATATGACACTCCGATACTGCACGTCACCGCAAGAGCCCGGTTGCCGGTGACAAAGGGCTCGGCGGCTACGGCTTGGCGGATTCTCTCCGCCTGCGCGAAGGCGTCGGCGCCCTGGCATCCGGGCAGCACAAAGAGAAACTCCTCGCCGCCATAACGGCCCAGGGCGTCGTAGCTGCGGATGGCGGATTTCATGCGGCGCGCTGCTGCGCGAAGCACGGAGTCGCCGCCCTGGTGGCCATGCGTGTCATTGATGTTCTTGAAGCGGTCCAGATCGGCCATCAGAAGAGCGATGGGCTGTTGCTCGCGGGAGGCGCGCGCCATTTCTTTGTGCAGGGCTTCTAGAATGGCTCCGTGGTTCAGCAAGCCCGTCAGGCAATCGTGAGTGGCTTGTTCGCGTAGCGCTTCCTGCGCCGTCAGAAGCTGCTGCTGGAGATCGAGAACGCGGCGCCCGGCGCGCAGCCGGACGCGCAGTTCGTGGGCCTCAAATGGCTTGGTCAGGTAATCGTCCGCTCCCGCTTCCATGCCTTCCACCAGGTCCTTCGAATCGGCACGCGCCGTCAGCAGGATCAGGTAAACGTACGATGCCCGCGGCACTGCGCGCACGCGGCGGCAGACTTCCACGCCGTCCATTCCCGGCATCATCCAGTCGAGAACGGCGAGGCGCGGACCATCGTCGGATTCCAGCGCCTGCCAGGCTTCGTTGCCGTCGCGAGCGATCACAGCCTCATATCCCCACTTGGTGAGCATGGCTCGCAGCATGGATTGAAAGACCGGGTTGTCCTCGGCCGCCAGTACCTTCATGGGGGATTGCGCGTCCAATATTCTTTGTGCAGCAATTGCTAACTGGCAATCGGGAGCCACAGATTCCCTCGGTCTCCTTATCGGTGCGAAGATGACTTTTGAGAGAGAACAAGAGTACTAAGCGCTTCACCCTTAAAGCACTGCGGGATTTGGGAGTCAGGAGTCAGGAGTCAGAAGTCCCACGGCGTATAATCAATTCATGGGGCTGGCGAGGAGTGCATTGTTCGTGGCAGCGGCTTGCGCGGTTGCCGCCAACCTTCCGCAATTCTCCCTGATCGATACCGCCGGCCATACCCACACGCCGACCGATTGGAACGGCAAGCGCGCCATCGTACTTTTCTTTGTCAGCACCGATTGCCCGCTCAGCAATAACTACGTCCCCGAATTGAATCGCATCGCGCAGGCCTATGCGCCACGGGGCGTGGCGTTCTACGCCGTGCAGGGCGATGCCACGGTGCCGGATGCCGATGTCCGGCGCCACGCCGCGGATTTCGGCTACACCTTTCCGTATCTGTTCGATCCCGAGGAGTCGCTGGCCGCTTTCACCGGCGCTGTCAGCACGCCCGAGACCGCGATTCTCTCGCCGCGCGGCGACCTGCTCTACCTCGGGCGCATCGACAACCGCCTGGAAGATTATGGCAAGCAGCGAGTGCAGATTACGGAATTCGATTTGCGGGATTCGCTGGACGCCATCCTCGCCGGAAAACCCGTGCCGCGCGCGCGCACCAAGGCCCTGGGCTGCGCCATCACGCGAAGAAACTGACCGCCTTTTTCGTGATAGCTTGTTCCAGAGGGGACTTGACCATCCGAAGCCTTTCAGCGAGCCGCGAACGCCAGAGAGCGCAGGCCCGGTATTTTACACAACTGGTGATTCATGCCGTTGGGTAGAGGCGGCGCGAGATTTCCGAAGCACCTTGACGGAAAGCGCTTCTACAATCCGGATGTTCCGCAGGCACCTGGGCCTCTCGAGGCCCTCCGATGGAAGCTGACCAGCCGGCCGGAACCGTCGCCCAGCTTCATTCCGGATGTCGAGCAATCCATACCGCCCCGCCGCGTGGAAGACAGCGGGCTGCGGACCACTTTAGTGAACCACTCAACCGTGCTGCTTCAGCAACGGGGTTGCAACATTTTGACGGACCCAATTTGGTCCGAACGAGCGAGTCCTTTGTCCTGGATAGGTCCGCGGCGCCGGAGAAAACCGGGAGTATCCTGGGAGAATCTGCCGCGCATCGACGCGGTGCTTATCAGCCACAATCACTATGACCACCTGGATTTACCGACACTGCGCCGGCTGGCGGCGCGTGGAGATTCCACGTTCATTGTCCCGGCTCGCGTGGCCCGGCTGCTTCGCTCGGAGAATATAGGACCCGCTCACGAAGTGGATTGGGGCGAATCATTGTCACTCCCGGACTTCACCATCCACTGCGTCCCGGCCATGCATTTCTCAGGCCGGGGAATTTACGACCGCAACATGACCCTATGGTGCGGGTATGTGATCGAAAGTCAGGAACGGCTCGTGTATTTCGCGGGAGACACCGCGTTCGGAGGTCACTTCGCCCAGATTCGGGAAAAGTTCGGACCGCCGCACCTCGCGTTATTGCCGATTGGAGCGTATGAACCGCGCTGGTTCATGTCGCCGGTACATATGGCTCCCGATGAGGCGGTCAAAGCACACCAGATCCTGACTGCCCGGACCAGCATCGCGATCCATCATGGGACTTTCCAGCTATCGGATGAGGGTATCGACACACCGAAGAAACAGCTCATGGCTGGGGCACGGCACGAGTCGTTTCTGGTCCTCAACAACGGGCAATTTGCCGAGATTCCATGATGATCGACAAGCACACGCTCGCGTTGGCAAGCCGTCTACCTGCTCGACGTTAAACACGGCTTGCTTAGCGCCAGCGGAAGAGCTTCAGCGCCAGCCCGAAACAGACCACCAGCCACGCGCCCATCACGGCGATCTGCGGGGCGACCTGCGCCAGGCCCGCGCCTTGCAGCATGCTGGCGCGGAGGGCGTCGATCACGGCCGTCAGAGGCAGCGCTTTGATTACCGGCTGCACCGCGTCAGGAAAGCGCTGAGCCGAAAAAAACACGCCGGAGCAGATCCACATCGGCATCATCACGGCGTTCATCAGCCCGGAAGCCGCTTCGATGGTCTGCACGCGCGAGGCGGTCAGCAGTCCCAGCGAACAGAAGAGCATCGACCCTAACACGCACAGCACCCCCAGGCCGCTAAAGGGACCGCGCACCGGGACGTGGAACACCAGCGCGCCGAATCCGAGCACCACGCCCACTTCCGCCACCAGCAGGACCAGGCGGGAGAGGATGAACGAGAGCAGGTAAAGATGCCGCGGCATGGGCGTCGCCACCATGCGTTTGATCAACTTCTTGCGGCGCGCGTCCACGATGGTAAATCCGATGCCCCACATAGCGCTGCCCATCAGGTTCATGCCCAGCAGGCCGGGGATGAGGAAGTCGATATAGCGCGAACCGGGCTCGTCGATCAGGCGGTCGGTGGAGGCCACCGGGTCGATGCGGCCGGCCGCGCGCTCCACAGCGCGATCGGCCAGCATGCGCGCGGTGCGGCCTTCCGGATTGGTAGGGTCGTAAGCGTACGCCACCGCGCCGTTCGCGTCCGGCTCGGCCACCAGCGCCACCTTGCCCACGCGCAGGGCTTCTTGCGCTTCGGGTGGGGGCAATTGTTGCACATGGAGCAGCCTTTCGCCCGTGAGCGAGCGCGCGAGTTCGGGCGTGGTGGCCGCGATGTTGAGTACATCGGGCGGCCGGTTGCGGAACGCGATCCCCAAGCCCGCCGCCAGCAGGACGGGAAAAATGAAGACCCAGAACAGCGCGTCCGGCTCGCGGATGAATTCGCGGAAGCGCACCAGGGTCAACTGCACCAGCGCGCGTTCGCTAAACGGCGTCTTGCCGGGCTCACTCATCGCGCAGGTGCCGTCCCGTCAGCGTGACGAAGACGTCCTCCAGGGTGGCGGAATGCGTGCGCAGCTCGGTGAGCGGAATTTCCTGGCGCGCCATTTCAGCCAGCAGGGCGGGCACCGCGCGATGCAGCTCGGTGACCTGCATGCGCACGGTGCCGTTTTCCGCGTGGACGTCGCGTATGCCTTCGATTACCGCCAGGCGGGTCCAATCCGGAACGCGGGCCGAAGAAAACTCCACCAGGTGTTCGGCGCCGATGGACGCGATCAGTTCGCGCGGCGTGCCGAGCGCGATGGCTTTTCCGTGATCCATGATGGCCACGCGGTCGCACAGCCGTTCGGCTTCGTCCATATAATGGGTGGTCAGCAGAATGGTGCGGCCGGCCAGTTTGAAGCGCTCAATCAGTTCCCACAGTTGCCGCCGCGCCTGCGGGTCGAGGCCCGTGGTGGGCTCGTCTAGGAACAGGAAATCGGGTGCGCCCACCAGGGCGCAGGCCAGCGCCAGCCGCTGTTTCTGGCCGCCGGAAAGGCTTCCCACGCGCGAATCAGCTTTTTCCTGGAGCTGCACCAGCCCGATCACTTCTTCGACGCGCGGCCCTTGCTGGAAGAAGCTGCGGAACAGCCGCAGCGTTTCGGAGACCGTGAGCTTCTCAGAGAGCTGCGTCTCCTGCAACTGGATTCCGAGGCGCTGGCGCAGTCGCGGGGCGTCGCGTTCCCAGCGCATACCCAGCAACTCCACTTCGCCCGAATCGGCCGCGGTGAGGCCTTCGCAGATTTCCATGGTGGTGGTCTTGCCCGCGCCGTTGGGACCGAGCACCCCGAAGCACTCCGCGGCGCGCACTTCCATATCCAGCCCGTCCACGGCCACAACGTCTTTGTAAGTTTTGCGAAGCTGGCGCACGCGAAGCGGCGCCATCCCTCCGGAATCGGGCATAGAGCCAGTATCGCTCAACCGGGGCGCCATGCCTCCGGGCCGGGCTTATGCGAGCCTGGCCATCTGCCGGTACTCGCGCTCCGATTCGCCGGGAAGCAGGACCCAAAGCGTGTAGATCCCGAGCGCCGTGCCTAATACGAGGTGGAAGAGCGTGAACACTGCCAGGACAATCGCGAGGATGCGAGCCCACGGCTGCCGGTCCAGCAATCCCCAGCCGGCGATGACTCCCAACACGCCACGCGCCAGCAATAACCAGCCGACCGCTCGAAGGAGCCCGCCCACAAAGAACGGGATGTGCGGCGACCAGCCCCACCCACCAAAAAACCGTGAATCAAAAAACCGCGGAAAGATCGCCGCCAGGAACCAACTCCCCATCAGTTGAACCGCCGAGTACGCCAGCCAGAAAATGCCCAGCAGCCGCACATGCCCGGCAACCCGGCTCCGCTCCAGTGCCGGCACCGGGGGCGCAGCTTTCGTGGGTTTGCCGCACGAGGGGCAGTACGCTTGGGTGTCGTTGATTGACGTGCCACACCGATCGCAGAACATATTCGGCCTCCTCGAAGCCTCCAGCCATTAACATACGCCATCCATCGACTTTTGTTCCACCCACCAGGTTGAGATGGCCCGGTGATTCTGCTGTTATGGCTCAGGTGAATATCCGTCCCGGTGAAATCCACGTATGGCTGGCGCGAAACCAGCCCTCGCGCGCCGCTCTGCGGACTATCCTTGAGCGGTATACGCCGGGTGCTCTCGAATTCGCTCATGGCCCGCATGGCAAGCCGTACCTGCGGGACTCGCCGCAACTCCGGTTCAATCTTTCGCATTCGGGAGCAGTTTCGCTGGTTGCGGTAGCGCTCGATGTCGAGGTTGGGGTGGATATCGAACGCGTGCGCCCGATGCCCGATTGCCTGGCGGTGGCTGAGCGTTTCCTCGCGCCGGGAGACGCCGCCGCTCTCCGGGAGACTCCCACAGTGGGGCGGGAGCGGGAATTCTTTATACGGTGGACGCGCACTGAGGCCATGTGGAAAGCGCGGGGCGTCGGCCTCTACGGCGCAGGCACGGCCCTCGATGGGGATTGGACGGTTGTGCCGATCGACGCCGGGGAGGAGTATGCCGCTGCCGTGGCGGCCGAGAGGAGCGGCATGGTGGTCGAGATGCAGCAGATCTAGCCACGACGGCGCGACCGGGGGGTCGTGCGCGGACGAGGGCGTCCGCCCCACAAAGTGGCTTAGCCCCGCCCAAGCTGCGTGGTGAAAGTGGGACATCGGATTTTGTCGTCTGTCGGGCTGCCGCGCTTTGCCGAAGCAAGACAGGCCACGAAAGGCGATGGCCTGTCTCACGAAGGGCACGAAATCTTCGCGGCGATCGAAGGAAGTTGCGAGCTTTACTCGGCCGGCGCCGGAGCCCAGACGCGTTCGGCCATGGCGTGTTTCAGGTTGTCGATGCCCTGGCCGGTGACGCTCGAAATCTCGAAGAATGCGAGTCCGCGGCTCTTGGCCAGGTCGCGCAAACGAGCGACACGCTGGGGGTCCTGGGCGGCGTCCATCTTGGTGGCGACCACGATCATGGGTTTGGCGGCCAGTTCGTCGCTGAAACTCGAGAGTTCTTCCATCACGGTTTCGAAATCGCGCACCGGGTCGCGGCCGGTGGCATCGGAAACGTCTACCAGGTGGGCCAACAGGCGGGTGCGCTCGATGTGGCGGAGGAACTGAATTCCCAGGCCGTGGCCGAGGTGCGCGCCTTCGATCAGGCCGGGGATATCGGCCACCACGAAGCTGCGGAAATCGGCGAACTGGGCCACGCCGAGGTTGGGCTCGAGCGTGGTGAAGGGGTAGTCGGCGATCTTGGGTCGCGCGGCCGAAATGCGGGAAATCAGGGTCGATTTGCCGGCGTTCGGAAAACCGACCAGGCCGACGTCGGCCAGCAGTTTTAATTCCATGCGCAGCCGCATCTCTTCGCCTGGCATGCCCGGTGTGTGCTCGGTGGGCGCCTGGTGGGTGGAGGTAACGAAGCGGGCGTTGCCCTTGCCGCCCCGTCCGCCGCGCGCGACAGTGAAGCTCTGGCCAGCCTCGGTGAAATCGTACAGGCACTCGCCTGTGGATTCGTCGTAGACCACCGTGCCGACCGGCACATCGAGTTGGATGGAATGGCCCTCCGCGCCGGTGCGGTTGCTGCCTTCGCCATGACGTCCGCGCTCGGCTTTGTGTTCCGGGTTGAAGCGGTACTTCAGAAGGGTATTTTCATGCGGGTCGGCGACCAGCACGACGTCGCCGCCGCGGCCGCCATCGCCGCCGCTGGGGCCGCCGCGCGGCACATACTTCTCACGACGGAAGGCCATGCAGCCATTGCCGCCATCGCCGGCCTTCACGAGAATTCTGACTTCGTCGATAAACATAGAAAAGCCGCCGGCAGGCCGTGCGTCCGGCGGCGGATTTCCTTTTGGGAGCGATGCTCCCGTTGGCGGCCCGCGGCTCCCTCACGGTCGTGCGACAAGTCGCGGAACAGGTCGCGGCTCGCGGGCTACTACACCAGTTCGAGGATGCTGACGAACTTGCCCAGCCGGCCGCGGTCCTTGAATTCCACTTTGCCCGTCACCTTGGCGAAGAGCGTGTCGTCCTTACCCCAGCCGACGTTGTTGCCCGGCCTGAGCCTGGTGCCGCGTTGGCGCACGATGATGGAACCGCCCGGGACCACCTGACCGCCGAAAACCTTAACACCAAGGCGCTGCGCGTTGGAGTCGCGGCCGTTCCTGGAACTGCCTAATCCTTTCTTGTGTGCCATTACCCAACCTCCACCACAAAGTCGCCGATCTTCACATCGGTGAAGGACTGGCGGTGCCCGATGGTCTTCTTGTATTGCTTCTTGCGCTTGAACTTGAAGACGATGATCTTGTCGCCGCGGCCGCCGGTGATGATGGTTCCCTTAACTGTGCCGCCGGTGACGAGCTGGCCTTCGTCGGTAAAGGCGGCCTTGACCGGCAATTCGACTTCGGAGCCGATTTCGCCTTCAATCTTTTCCACGCGGATGACGTCACCCGGAGCCACCCGGTACTGTTTTCCGCCGGTTTCTAGAATCGCGTGCATGCAAACCTCTGTTTTGGGAGCCGGAACACACGAAGTGTGTCGCAACCACTGGAGTAAACCTTGAGTGTACTACAGATGGGGCCTTGATTCAAATGGAGAGCCTGCGAGGTTTCAAGCCACTATCGTTTGTTCGGAAAAAACCGGCGGCAGAGACCGCCGGCGGTACCTGCGGGGGCGCGAGTAAAATCCGGCAATTTACGGTATTGAAGCGTAGAGCTAACAAGATTGTAATCGTGGTCTGTTATTCTGGCCCTTCTCAACTCAGCCCTTGGAGGTATTGTCAACATGCGTTTCGCATCCGCAGCGATCTCTCTGCTCCTCTTGTCTTTCGCGTTGGTTGGCCCGGCGCCGCTTCGCGCTCAACAACTGCTTGGCGGCATCGTCGGAACGGTGACCGATTCTAGCGGCGCGGCAGTGGTGGGGGTGGTTGTCACGGTCAAAGACCAGGACACGAACTTACAGGTGAAGGCAATTTCGTCGGTCAGCGGGTCATATCAGGCACCCAACCTGCCGATCGGCAGCTATAGCGTGAGTTTCAGCAAGGACGGATTTAAGACCGAATCCCACACGTCGATCCTGGTGCAGGGCGACCGCACCACCACGGTCAACGGGAAGATGGAAGTGGGAGCGGTGGCAACCACCGTGGAAGTGACGGCAACGCCGCTGCTGAACCAGACCGACACCACTACGGGATACGTGCTGGATTCGGACGCCATCAATAACTCGCCCCTCGGCACGGGGAGTTTTACGCAACTCGCGATTTTGAGCCCGGGCCTGAGCGCCGATTTTCTGAATGGTTCGGGCAGCAATGCGGGCCTTGGCAACCAGGCCATCTGGGCCAATGGGCAGCGCGATTCCAGCAACAGCTTCTCCATCAACGGAACCAGCGCCGACAACCTGTTCAACGGGAAATCCACCAGCGAGATCGCTTCCGGCCGGTGGACGCTCAATACAGGCGAGACCTTCCAGTCCGACAACAGCGTGCAGACCAGCGGTGCGGTGTACGACGCCATCGGGCAGGGCCTGCCGACACCGGCTCCGGAGTTCATGCAGGAACTGCGCGTCAATTCGGGCGGCTATGACGTGTCCCAGGGCGGAAAATCGGGGGCGCAGATCGAAACCATCACGCGTTCGGGGACGAATTCCATTCACGGGCAGCTCTATGACCACCTGGAGAACACGGTATTCAACGCGGCGCCTTTTTTCCGCAATGCCAGTCCGGCATACACGGCCAACAACAAAGTCCCCGCGATCCATTACGACCGTTATGGAGCCAGCTTCGGCGGCGCGGTAATTAAGAACAAGGTCTTTTATTTTCTCGGCTATCAGGGAATTCACGACAGCGACGCGCTGGCCGGCCAGAGCACCCTTACGGTGCCGCTCGGTTTAACGACCGATCGCAGCGCGACGGGCTTGGCCGCCATGGCGCAGTCTTCCTTTGGGGTCACCGTGGCACCCAGCGCCATCAATCCGGCGGCCATCTCGCTGTTCAACGCTAAAGTAAACGGCCAGTATGTGATTCCCACTCCCTTTACCAACAGTGCGGCCACCCTGAAAACCTTGGGCTATGATGCGGCGCTGACTGGGCCCTCGACGTTCTCGGAAAAGCAAGGTGTGGCCGACGTGGACTACCTGGTGAACGACAAGGAACGGCTCTCCCTCAAAGGCTTTTATCAGGACAACCCCACTTCCAGCCCATTCGGATCGTCGGTTTTGGGATTTCCCAGGGTCACCAAGGCCGGAGCGCCCACGGTGACGATCTCCAGCACCACCGTGCTGACGCCGCATATGACGTGGGAAAACCGCGCCGGCCTGGCGCGCCAGTACACTTACACGGAAACGCAGCAGCCGTTCACTCCCCAGTCCGTGGGCATCGATATCTTCGGCAGCACCAATTTCCCGGCAATCACAATCTCGCATTCGGATGAGACCAACGGTGTGCTGGGTAGGAGCCTGACCATCGGGAGCAGCTCGAACTTCGCGAACGCGGGAACGTACCAGAACAACTACGAAGGCTCCAGCACGTTTAGCTGGGTGACTGGCCGGCATACCCTGCGCATCGGCGCAAACTGGACGCATACGCAGCTCAACATCATCAACAACCAGAACAACACCGCGCAAGTAACGTTCGCGGACTGGCCCACGATATTTACGGGGGATGCGAATACCGGCGGGAAGTTCTTCGATGGAGCCAGCGACCGGTATTACCGGGCCGATCAGGTGGGCCTTTTCATCCAGGACAACTTCAGGTTGGCGTCCAACGTCAGCCTGACCTTGGGAGTGCGCTACGATTTCGACGGTCCGCTTTCGGAAAAATATGGCAACCTGACCGGGTTCAATCCCAATCTTTACCAGTACAACGCCTCTACCGATACCATCGTGAACAGCGGGATCGTGGTGGCCGGGAATAACCCGATCCTCGGCACCAAGGGAACCTCCGACTCGACCTTGAACGGACGGCAATGGAATGTCGCGCCACGTGTCGGCGTGGCATGGACTCCCTCGCACTTGAAGAACATAGTGGTGCGCTCGGGCATCGGGATTTATTCCGACCGCGGCGAATATTTCAGCGAGCTCTCTCCGGCCGCGGGCAGCGGGTTCAACGGTCCGTTCGGAGTGACCCTGGCGCCGCCTTTCGTGCAACAGGTCGGCAACACCTCGACGGGCACGATTTCCCAGCCGTTCGCCGGGACCACCCTGCCGCCTCCAGTTACCAACCCGGCCTTGATCACAGCTCTGCTGCCCAACGCCGCTAAACTCTCGACCGGAACGACGCCATACCTGTTTGGCGGTTACGACGCCAACAACAAACTGCCATACACCGTAAATTGGACCTTCGATGTGCAATGGCAGCCCACTAACAGCATGACGGTGACCCTCGGCTACGTGGGCAATCACAACAATCACGCGGTGCTGCCGATTCCATTTAACCAGCCCGGCATCGCGACCGCTTCCAATCCCATCAATGGCCAGACGACGTCGTATGGGTTCAACGTAGTGCCGTCGGAGACCCTGAAAACCTACGACGGTGGAAATACCGATTTGCGCGCCCCGTACCTGGGCTTCTCCGATAACTCGGTGCTCTACGAAGCGGAAGGCATCTCCAACTACAACGCCCTGCAATTGGGATTGCGCCAGCGGCTCAGCCATGGACTGCAGATCACCGCGGCTTATACCTACTCGCATACCCTCGATGAACAAAGCAACCTGGGTCTATTCTTCGAAGGAAACAACCCGCTGAACGCACACTCCTCTTATGGGACCTCCGCTTATGACCGGCCGCACGTTGCGATGGCGCAAGTGTTTTATGAGATCCCCAAGGCGACTTCTTCAACCACTTCCCTGATGAGTAAATTGTCAAATGGATGGGCTATCAGCGGAATTACGACCTTCCAAAGCGGCCAGCCTTACGACATCTACGATTACTCAGGTTCGGTGGGCGGCTTGTATTACAGCAGCTTTGTGGAACTGATCAATCCCGAACTGCCGCTCAGCCCGGGCGTCACGGCGAACCAGGCCAAGCTGCAAGGCACTACGGGCATTAACCCCAGCAATCCGCTGGTGAACTCGGCCGATTTCTACGTCCCCACCATCGCTCCGGGTACCATGGGCGTACCGGCCTGCACAGTGTCATCGACCGGGGCCCAGCTTTGCGATAACGCGGAAACCATCTTTGGTAATACCGCGCGCAACCTGTTCCGCTCTGCCTTCCAGAAGCGGCTGGATCTTTCGGTTATCAAGAACACCCGCCTCAGCGAACGCTTCGTGCTCCGCTTCCAGGCGGACGCCTTTAACCTCACCAACACTCCGAGCTTCGACGTGCCGAACAATGACCTCAGCCTGTATTCCGTGAGGAGCGGCGTACCGACCATTAAGAGCATCGCTTCGCAAACCACGTTCGGCGTGATCCAGAACACCATCGGCAGCCCGCGTTTCATGCAAATGTCGCTGAGCGTGTTGTTCTAGCATCTCGGGCTTGCCCAGGCGGAAGCGCCTGGCCCACCAACTTACAGGCGCGGGTCACGGTCTTCCACGGCGGCCCGTAGCAGTTCCACAAGTTCGGTTGAGATGTCTTCGGGCAGATCGTCGTGCGTCAGACTCCCGCAGGTTGCGGTGAGGTCGAGCACGCGGCTCAGGCGGCGCCAATCCTCGGGCAGCATGCCGCCGGCCTGCGTGAAGCCGGCCGAAAAATGCGGCTCCGCTAGCGGATTTGACGCCAGTTCGTAACGCAGGAAGTTGGCGATGTCGGCAAGCGGCGAACCGGCAAACGCAAACTCCCAATCCAGTACCGCAACCGCCACCCATCGGCCCGCGACCTGGCGCGCGACCAGGTTGCGCCGGCTGAAATCGCCGTGGACCAGGCGGGGATCGGCGTCGAGCGAGCGAAGGCGCGGGGCCTGTTGCCAGATCAGATCGTGGATTCGATCACGCAACTCCGCCGGCACGCGGTGCTGGAGGTTGGGCGCGGCAAGACACAAATCGACGAAGCGGGGCATGGGGTCGGGGCCTTCGAGGAGCGGTGCGGTCACCGCCGGTCTGGGGCCGAGCCAGCCGGCTTTCGAAAAGCCAAAACGCCCGATGGCCGCCAGAGTTTCGCCGGCCGAAAAAGCGGTTTGAGCGAAGGCTGCAAGATCGCCGCGGCGCTTGAGATCGAGCGGACTGACGCCTTCCACGAATTGCAACAGGGCGAAGGGCGGTAGATCCTCAGAGCCGCGCGGCGAGGCGTGGACCACTTCGGGCACCGGAACCGTGGGGCGCACCAGGCGCATCAAATCCACTTCTTTTTGGCACAGCGACGGATCGTGCTGGTAGATGCGGAGGACCAGCGGCGCGGCTACTGAATCCAGAGTCAGCAGGAGATTGACGTTGCGGAGGCCATTCGCGAGGGGCCGGCATTCCAGCACGCGCTGCCGCGGAAAGGCTGCGCGCGCCATGCGCTCCACGACCGACAGGGGCCAATCGGGGCGGGGCGCGGCGAGCAACCACCGTGCCTCTGCGGGAGCGCCTGGGAGCATGAGATCCATCATCGCACCGGCGGCGGCTGGCGGTCGGCACGAGTGCCGACGCGGCACGCAAGAGTGCGGCGCACGAGTGCGCGCAGCACTTCCGCGCTCACCTTCGTGTGGGCGGATAGATCAGCGGTATGGCTTCGCGCCGGCCCCGCCGGTAGATGCGGAAATCGTTGAGATCGGTGGTGACGATGGGCAGGCGGGGATGCAGCTCGCTGAGCCGGATGAGACATAGGTCCGCCAGGTCCGGCTTGCGGTCCGCGTACCTTTGGGCCAACTCGGCGAGGCGCGGCAGGTGTGCGGCGACATCGAACTCCGGCTTGACCAAGCCCTCCCGGACAAAGGCCAGAACCAAGGCACTGCTACCCAAGTGGAAGGCGGCTTCCGCCAACACGGCATCGCAAGTAAGCAGGGGTTCGGTGACGTGCTGCGCGATTTCCAGGGCCCAAAGATGATGATAGTCGTTGCGGTTGCCGAAGCCAACCAGGAAACCGGTATCGGCGATCGCCTTCACGGCCGGGAGAAGCCCTTGCGCCCGGAAAGATCGCTCGGACCGTTGACCGCGCCAGCCAGGCGGAGGAATGGACGCCTCTGAGACTTGCGGGCTTTTTCCAACTGCTCGCGAACAATGCAGCCTTGCGGGACGCCAGCTTTCTGCGCAGTGTCGCTCAGCCATGCGGCGAGATCTTCGGGCAGACGAACTGAGAGTGTATTACGCATCTGGTGACATTGTAACACATGCCGGCGCCAACCAAAAAGGTCCCGGCATGAACACCGGGGGCTTTTAAACGTTGGGATTGGAGCGAAACTTAGTCGCCGAAGCTGCCCACTTCTTCGCGTTCTTCGACGGGTTTCGGCGCCGGCTTCATGGCGGCCAGCGGTGTGGCCGGCATGATCGACCCGATTTGCACCAGGTCCGGACCGGGCTGCTCTTTCAGCACGTGCTCGCGGTAGAGCTTCATCATGCGCTGGTTTTCCTGCTGCTCTTTGAGCCTGGCGTCGCGCGCGCGGGATTTCTCTTCACCGGCATTCTTGGCGATGCCCAAACGGTCCAGATCGTGTTGGACTTCGTTGGTCACGATCTCTTCGCGCAGCACCAGGGAGTGCTCTTTGCTCTTCAACTGGACGGACTTGCCGCCGGCGAAAATTTCGTGGCGGCCATTCTCCTCGTACCATTTGGTGAGGGTCGCGGTCATGTGCATCTTCTCGATGATGTTGCGCCAGCCGACGCCGGTATTATAGGCGCAGAAGGAGATTTCGCCTTCCTGCGTGGCGTAGGGGATGATGCACTGTTCGGTGCGGCGGAAATCGTAATTGAAGAGATCCTGGAACCACATGCCGGCGATGAAGAGGAAGTTCCAGCGGTCGCGGCGGCGCTTCTCGATGTCGCTCATGGTGCGGTCTTTGCCGACCTTGCCGTAGTTCTTGCCGGTGGCGCCGAAGGTCTTGTCGAGCTTCTTCATGAGATCGCTCAGCTTAAAGTGCGTGGGCGCCTGGAAAGGATCGTAGTTGCGAGTTGCGGCGAGGGCCATGCCGACGATCGAAAGCCACTTTCCCCTGGCCGCGTCGTTGACGCGGGCGACGTCCCGGGCGAGCTGATCGGCGTTCCAGAAAGACGTGACGGGGCGGGCTTCCTTGGTTTCCTTGTCAACCATGACGGCCATGCCGACGCCGCAATTGGGGTGGCATCCGCAGCTCAACTGCCCCCATTCATGTTGGGGGCCGTGCACCAGATCGCTCCAATCCGAGAAAGTGGACATGAAAGAAATGGGGAACCAGTCGCGCGCCGGTTCGCCGAGGCCGGTCTGGTTCTTCACGTCGTGCGCCAGGTGGGACAGGGTGTAGCGCTGGGCGGCGCGGCGCTCGTCGGTGACGGCTTCATCGCGGCCGGTGAAGGAAACGGGCTGATAGGAGAGGAACGGAATCTTCTTGGGGTTATCGAGGGCGAACTGGATGATGCGGCCCACCTGCTCGTTATTGATGCCGTTGATGATGGTGATGACGGGGACGATGTCGACCCCGTTCGCGTAGAGGTTTTCGATGGCGCGCAGCTTGACATCGAACAGGTTGCCGACCTTGCGGTGGGAGTTGGCGGCGTTGCCGATGCCGTCGAACTGCAGGTAGGCATAGCGCAGGCCGGCTTCGGCGGCCTTCTTGCAGAATGCCGGGTCCTTGGCGAACTCGATGCCGTTGGTAGCGGCTTGCACGGAGGTGTAGCCGACTTCACGCGCGTAGCGTACGGCGTCCAGAAAGTACGGAGAGATAGTCGGCTCGCCGCCGGAGAACTGCACCGACATCTGGCGTTTGGGCTTGATGGTGATGGCGTTGTCGAGGAGGGTCTTGATATCGTCCCACGTCAACTCGTGGACGAAGCCGACCTGGTTGGCGTCCATAAAGCAGGGATCGCACATCATGTTGCAGCGGTTGGTGAGGTCGACGGTAAGGACCGACCCGCGGCCGTGGGTGATGGTCGAGGAGCCGTGTTTATGCAGCTTGGAATCGTTGTGGGCGCGGATATCGCGGCCGGGGAAGACGTCTTCGAGGTGCTTGAAGAAGGCTGTATCGATAGCCATGACATCTTCGAAGTGGCCATGAATCGGGCAATCCTTGACCATCAGGATTTTGCCATCGCGCTCGATGACCTGAGCTTTGATTTCGCCGGGCTTGTCGGTGTAGAGGACTTCAAGAGGCGTCTTGCCGTCGAGGATCTGCTGGCGGATTTCGGGGATGCAGCGAGGGCAGAGGGAGTCGGTAGAACGCGGCCAGCCGAGCGGGGGCTTGGTTTTCTCCCAGGACTTGAGCAGAGGCTTCTCGGACCAACTCGGAATGAAGCCGGGATTTCGGCCGATGGAATTGAGCTTGTCGAAGACCACCCAAGCGGCGCCGGCGGTGTATGTCAGAGCTTTCTCCGCGTATTTAATAGGCTTGTGCATCTGCTTGAATCCTCCCTCAAACCATTCAGCAAATCTCTAACCAAACGTGCAAATCAGACAGCCAAAAGAAGATATGGGCTTGCCCAAAGTATAGGTAAAGACGGCGCCGGGGCGGTACGGATTGCCATTAAAACGTTGAAATTATTGGTTGTACGGCATCGGGCGGGGTTGAACGGGGCAATTGCAGGGTCGAGTGGATAAACACTGTAGGCAATTGAAAGCGAATGGTTTATGTGAGAGAAGGATGGTAGTGGGTTATGATGTGAAGATGCCGAGTAATCTCGCACCGGTCGCGGGCGGCGCGGGCCAGGCGATCATGGACCTGGAACGGGACTATCTATTACAGAATTATGCGCGGTATCCGCTGGCGCTCGGGCGCGGCAAGGGCAGCTATGTCTATGACATGGAAGGGCACCGGTACCTGGATTTCATCACCGGGATCGGGGTGAATGCGCTGGGGCACTCGCATCCGCGGATCGTGAAGGTGATTCGCGAGCAGGCCGGGCTGTTGCTGCACACGTCGAACCTGTACTATCACGCGTACCAGGGGCCGCTGGCCAAACGGCTGGCGGCGGTGAGCGGCCTCGAGCGCGCGTTCTTCACCAATTCGGGGACGGAATCGGTGGAGGGAGCGCTGAAGATGGCGCACTCCCACGGGCGCGCGATTTCGCCGGAGAAGTACGAAATCCTATCGCTCGAAAATTCGTTCCACGGGCGCACGCTGGGAGCTCTGTCGGTGACCGGGCAGGCGAAGTACCGGCAGGACTTCGAGCCGCTGGTGCCGGGAGTCCAATTCGTCCCGATCAACGACACGGCGGCGCTGGTGGCGGCGTTCAGCGAGCGGACCGCGGGCATCATCCTCGAGATGATTCAGGGAGAAGGCGGGATCAATGCGCTGACAAACGAGTACGCGGCCAAGGCGCGCGAATTGGCGGACCGCTACAACGCGCTGCTGATCGCCGATGAAACGCAGTGCGGGGTGGGGCGGCCGGGAACCTATTTCGCGTACCAGCGCTCGACGCCGGTGGTGCTGCCCGACGTGGTGGTGGCGGCCAAGCCGGTGGCGTGCGGAATTCCGTTGGGCTTCATTCTGGCGAACGCCAAGGCGGCCGCGGCCATCAAGCCGGGCATGCACGGGTCGACGTTTGGCGGCGGACCACTGGCCTGCCGCGTGGGGCTGGAATTTCTGGACATCCTGGAGGGCCTGCTGCCGCACATACAGGAAGCGGGCGGATACTTCCACGTGAAGCTGAACGATCTGGCGCGCAAACACGCTTTCGTGAAAGAAGTGCGCGGATTCGGGTTGATGCTGGGAGTGGAGCTGGCCGTGCCGGGCAAGCAGATGGTGCTGGATGCCCTGGCGGAAGGGCTGCTGATCAACTGCACACACGACAAGGTGCTGCGGTTCCTGCCTCCTTATAACGTATCGGAGAAGGAGATCGATCAGGCGGTTAAGGTGCTGGGGAAGGTGTTTGGGAAGGTGAAAGGGGAAGCGTGAGGGAACGCCGTTCCGCTCCCTAGCGCGTTTTCAAATTCGCGGCGAGTTTGCCGGCGCCCCTCGGCGGCGAGGCAGCAGCGTTGGAGTGCGGCGAAGGTCTTCATTTTTTGCCGAATTCCAGGTGCAGGCGGAAGGTGCCGATCCAGACGGGGCCGCGGTCGCGGTTGTAGGCGGGGTTATTGGCGTGGTCGACTCCGATGGTGGCGAAAAGCTGAGGGATCACGCGTGCGGAGTAGTAGCTTTCCCAAACCGTTTCGGGGCCATAGCGGAGTTTGCCATCGCCGATCAAGAAGTCATAGCCGCCGAGCGCGAGATACTGCGCGTGGACGGCGGACAGTCCGCTGATGGTGAGTTCGGTGGCAATGGTATCTTCGGGGCGATGCCAGCGGGAGCCTTTGAGAGAAACGCCTAAGGTGGCCAGGCGGTCGATGGCGGTGAAGGCGAAGCTTTCGGTTTTGCCATCGTTCCAGCCGAGGCGGCCGAAGATGCCGAAGTCTTTAAGGAGTTCCTGATCGGCGCTGACCCCGAATCCGTACTTAAGAGTGCCGGGCTTGCGGTAGGCCGTGATGTCGGGCTGCGTGCCGGTCAGTTGGGCGCGGCGAATGGCGTCGGCATAAGTGCCGCCATCGAAGTGGTTGAAGTAAGAAAGCAGGCGGACGGCGCCTTGGCGTTCGCGGAACTTGCCGCGGAGTTCGCCTTCGAACATGTCGGCGCGGTCGCGAAAGAGCTGGCGGTCGAAGCGTTCGCCGTTGGCGACGCGCGGCATGCCGGCGCTGGCATAGCGGGCGGACCAGTTGCGGGTGTGGAACTCGTGGACCCAGCCCCAGGTATAGCCGCGCGTATCGGCGGGATAATCCCACGCGCCGTTGTACATCACGCCCCAGCCCATGAACTGGGTGCGGGGGTCGTGGGAGTATTGGTTGTTGTCGAAGAAATCAGTCACGGTGAAGCGGCCGACGGTGATGGAGTAGCGCATCATGGGACGGCTGCCGGCGAGCTGGTTCTCATCGCTATCGGTGGTTTCGCGTTCGCTGCCGAAACCGAAATCCTGGGTGACGTATAGCCGCGCGATGTAAGGCTTGGGAGTGGCCGTGGCGACGCGGGGCATTTCTCCGTTGGAGAAATTGGCCAGGCCGTTGGTGCCACTGAAGCCGCGGCCCCCGGCGATTTCGGGGTCGAAGTAGAACAGCGTGTTGGAGGCGACCCGCAGTCCGAAGAAAAGCGTGGTTGTGAGAGAGGCTTCGGCTTCGGGGTGCCCTTGCAGACTGAACGGGCTGGAGTATGGGGACGGAAAAGTGCCGTGATACTGGCCGATGGAAGTGGCTTGGTAGAAGAGGTTCCAGCGCTCATCGGCAGGGGCGTCCTGCGCGGCCAGAGAGAAGGCCACGGCGGCGAGCAGGGGAATGAGTCTGGCGAGGCGCAAATAACCATCATCGCAGAAGAGGGCCATGGATGATACATTTCAGAAGGATTACGATTCGTACGGTTCTGATCATCCGGCAAGCCGGGCAAGAGCCCGGCATTGCCGTTTTCGACTCTCCTTGTTTCGCTCTCAATCGATCTGGCCGAAGGGCGCGGCATCGGCCGCCTGATCGGCGACGCATACAGCGTGGCGCAGAATGCGTTCGAAGTGCCTGCAAATCAGCATCAGATCTACGTAGACCGCACCTTCGCCGGGCGACGCCACGAGTTGGGAGAGTTTCTCATACAGCGTCCTACATTCAGCGCGGATCGGGGCTTCCTGAGGCCGCACCGAAAGCGCCTGATCGCGATCTCCAGTGCGCCAACTTTCAATTGCCGTCGTTAGACTTGTCAGAATCCTTGCGCCCAATTCGGACATTTGGTTGGAGATCTGGGATGGAGGCCGGCGGCTCATTGAGGAGCTCAATATCACAATTTCATAGGCGTAGTCTCCGATCAGCTCCAAATCAACGATCGCGTCCAGAACGCCGGTAACGAGCCGGGCATCTCTGGCAACCGGCGCCTGCAGCGTGATGAGATTCAGGCATTGGTCGTGAATGAGCCGATGCTGGTGGTCGGTTTGTGCTTCGAGTTCGCTGGCTCGCGCGGAGGAGGCAGAGTTGGGGTTGACAACTGCGCCAGTTGCCTCGGCAAGAAGGGATATAGTCGTCTCCCCCATTTCGATCAGGTTCTGCCGAACCGATTCCAGCTCGCTAACATAGTGTGTTCTCGCCATTGGGCCTCATTCCCTTTCCGCACTGGATCAGATTTACTCTCGTGTCTAATCCTACAGCACACTTCACCTTCGCGAGCCCACTGAACGGGCCGGCTCGTCAAATGTCGTTCACTTGTCAGGGAATCCGGCCTGGCGAGAACCGCAGGCCGACGCACGGAAAGACGAAGGTCAGCTAGTTCCTTGCCGAGCCGGATTCGCCCGGCCTATTCGGAGGTTCGGTCACCGTCGAATCGTCAATGCCTTGAATCATCGTCATAATTTCCTCAGCGGGTGCGGAGCCCGGCGATGATACCCACCGGCAGGCGCACGTCCAGGATTCTCTGAATCCAGCGCGCCGCAGCGCCAACCGTCTTCATAATTCTTTTCCGCATGTCATCACCTCCTATCTTTAGTTTTGAATCGGCATCGCGCTAAGCCACACTCACATGCAGGCATAGCTGTGATGCGCACAAAGGCTTCCCGCACCGATGAGCCGGTTATTCCCGATTCATCAATTACGAACAGACGAATATTAGAAAGCGTTGAGCAAAGCGCGAATAGCGAATGCTATCGAACCAGAGAGCGGAAGCCCGTTAAAGACGGAGGCTCCGCTGACTCGGTATCGACTTCCTGTTCGCGCAACTGAGTGCCACCGCCGTTAGACACTAATGGGCCTCCTTTCTCTTAAATCTCTGGTGGGATCGTCTCCCAAGAACAGGGTATACCAGCCGGGGTATATCTGTAAAGTCTTTTTTTCAATTATTTCTTGCGGCACGGTATCGTAATCTTTATGGCACACACCCTGGAAGAGAAGAAGAGGCTGCTGAACCGGGTCCGCCGGATCATGGGCCAGGTCGCGGCAATCGAGAGGACTCTCGATCAGGAAGGGGAGTGCGCCGAGGTGCTTCACAACATTTCCGCCTGCCGGGGCGCCATGGATGCGTTGATGGCGGAGGTGATCGAAGGCCATATCCGATTCCACATTCTTCCTGCCGATGGCAGCGCAACCGACGAACAAACCCGTGCCGCGGACGATCTGGTCACGGCTCTACGCGCCTATCTCAAATAGCCGTCCGCGCGGCCCGCCGCGTGTCCCCGGCAGATCACGCGAGCCAACGGCCCGGCTGAAACCTCTTAATAGTCGTTGCATCTAATATCGTGACACCAAGAATGTGGGAGGCGAATATGGAGAAACCGAAAATCCTGGTCTTTGCGGGGAGCACGCGGAAGGATTCTTTGCACCGAAAACTGGTGCAGGTGGCGGCGGCGGAGCTGAGGCGCGCCGGAGCGGATGTGACAGTGGCGGATCTGCGGGATTACCCGATGCCGCTCTACCACGGCGATCTGGAAGCGGCAGAGGGACTGCCGCAGGGCGCCAAGGCTTTCAAGGAGCTGGTGCGGGGACAGGATGGGATCGTGATTGCGTCGCCGGAGTACAACGGTTCGTTTTCGGCGCTGCTCAAGAACGCTATCGATTGGATTTCGCGCCCGGAAACTGGGGAACCACGTCTGGCGGCCTTTCGGGGGAAGACCGCGGCATTGCTGAGCGCATCGCCCGGTCCGGGCGGCGGCCACCGGGGATTGCGTCATTTACGCGAACTGCTGGAGATGATGGGCGTGAAGGTGGTGGCGTCGCAGGTGACGGTGGCGCGCGCGATGGAAGCGTTCGATGCGGATGGGCGCCTGGCGCGGCCCGAAGATGCGGAAGCGATGCGGCGCACGATCGGGGAATTGATGGAGGCCGTGCGCCAGCAGCCGGGCGCAGCGGCGGCGTGACTTTGCGGCACACGAATCCTGCGCGTTGCGGTATGAATAGAAGTTATGAAGCTCTTCTGGTGCCCGGTGCTTGCCGCGGCCACTCTTTCGGCGCAGAGTTTCACGGGCGCCCAGGCCGTAGATCAGGTGATCCAGGAGGCCATCCGGCAGAATCGGCTGCCGGGCGCGGTGCTGATTGTGGGTCACGACGGCAAGGTGGTTTACCGCCAGGCGTACGGGCAGCGGGCGCTCGTGCCGAAGACGGAAGCCATGAGCGTCGATACCATCTTCGACGTGGCGTCGTTGACCAAAGTGATTGCCACAACTTCGTCCCTGATGAAGCTGTTCGAGCAGGGTCGGTTCCGGCTGAACGACAAAGTAACCGACTACATCCCGGAGTTTCAAGGCGGCAGGAGCGACATCACCCTACGGAATCTCTTCACGCACTTTTCCGGATTGCCGCCGGACGTGCCGCTGAAGCCCGAGTGGACGGGCAACGAAACCGGATTGCGCCTGGCCTACACCGACAAGCCCACCGGCCCTCCTGGTGTGAGGCTGGTATACAGCGATATCAATTTCATCCTGCTGGGCGAACTGGTGCATCGTTTGAGCGGGCAGACCCTGGCGGAATACTCGCGGCAAAACATTTTTCTGCCGATTGGGATGCAGGAAACCATGTTCCTGCCGCCGGCAGCGTGGGTCTCGCGCATCGCGCCCACCGAACGACCGGATAAGAACAGGGAACCGCTGCGCGGCGTGGTGCATGACCCGACGGCGCGCAACATGGGCGGGATCGCGGGGCACGCGGGCCTGTTCTCCACCGCGGACGACCTGGCACGGTTCGCGCAAATGATGCTGAACGGCGGCGAACTGGATGGTATCCGCCTCTTCAATCCGCTGACCGTCGAGAAATTTACGGAACCGCAGACGCCGCCGGATCAGCCGATTCTGCGCGGGCTGGGATGGGACATCGATTCGCCTTATTCCACCAATCGCGGAGAGTTGTTTCCGATTGGCTCGTATGGGCACACCGGCTTTACCGGGACATCGATCTGGATTGACCCATCGACCAGGAGCTATGTAATTCTGCTGGCGAACAGCGTGCATCCGGACGCGCGGCCCTCGCTGGTGCCGTTGCGGGCGAAGGTGGCAACCATCGCGGCAGCCTCGGTGGGAATCAAAGCGCAGGGCGTGACGCTGACGGGATACAACGAGACTCTGAGCGGCGCCGGCGCGCGGCGCGAGGTGGGACGCAACGGGGCTACCAGGACGGGACTCGACGTGCTGGCGGAACAGAAGTTCGCGCCGCTGGCCGGAAAGCGGGTGGGTCTGATTACAAATCAGACGGGCCTGGACCGCGCGGGCCGGCGCAACGTCGACCTCATGCGGCAGGCAGGGATCACGGTGGCGGCGCTGTTTTCGCCGGAGCACGGGATCGCGGGGCGGGAAGACCGTCCGGGAATCCAGGACACGACGGACGCGGGCATCCCGGTTTTCAGCCTCTACGGGAGCACGCTGCGGCCGACGCCGGAGACGCTCCGGGGAATCGACGCGCTGGTCTTCGACATCCAGGATGTGGGGGTGCGCTTTTACACCTACGAGACCACCATGGCCTATGCGATGGAAGCGGCGGCCAAGGCGGGGATTCCGTATTACGTACTGGACCGCCCGAATCCGATCACGGGAGTGCGTGTGGAAGGACCGCTGCTGGACGCGGGCGCCACTTCGTTCGTGGGCTATTGGGCGGGCATCCCGGTCCTGCACGGCATGACCATGGGCGAACTGGCGAAGCTGTTCAACGCGGAGAACAAGATCGGCGCGGCACTTACGGTGATCGCCATGGACGACTGGCATCGCGGGGATTGGCTGGACGCGGCGGGCGTGCCGTGGGTGAACCCGTCGCCCAATCTGCGCAGCCTGAACGCGGCGATCCTGTATCCGGGACTGTGCCTGATGGAGTTTGCCAGAAATTACTCAGTGGGGCGCGGAACGGATGCGCCCTTCGAACAGATTGGGGCCGACTTCATCGGCGGACGGGAACTGGCGACTTATCTGAATCAGCGGCAGATTCCGGGCGTGCGGGCGTATGCGACCAGTTTCACGCCGGCGGAATCGAACTTCAAAGGCACGCGGATCGAAGGCGTGCGGTTCGAAATCACGAATCGCGAGCTTCTGGATGCCACGCGGCTGGGCCTCGAAATCGCGGGAGCGATTCAGAAACTATACCCGGCGAAGATCGACTGGACGCCGGCGCAGCGTCTCATGGGCAGCGCGGACGTGGTAAAGCGGCTTGAGGCGGGCGAGGATCCGCGCGCCATCCAACAGAGCTTTCAGGATGCGGTGGCGGGGTTTGTCAAGCTGCGCGAGCGGTACTTGATTTACCGGTAGGAGCCTGCGGCGCCAACATCGACAAGAGCGGCCGATGTTGCCAAGTCAGGAGTCAGAAGTCAGAATCGCGCAGCGACATTCTGTCTTCTCACTCCTGACTCCTGACTTCTTAAGCGCTTATCCGCCTTCGGAATCGATCTTCCCATCGCCGGCTTCGTCTTCGATCTTGGTTCCTTTGTTGTCGATGCGTTGGCCAACCGTGCCGCGAACGTCGACTTGCTCTTCGGTGGACTTGTAATCGGAAGATTTCCCGGGATCGCGTTTGACTACCGTTTCGGCGGGCTTTGCTGGCGACATGGCTGCCTCCACTCTGCTGCTTGAGTATGGCTACCCTGTGGAAGCGAAGTCAATAGCCGAAGCCCAACTCTTCTTTAAACGCTTCGAACGAGTTGTACACGATCGGACAATAGCGGGCGCGGAGTCAGAGGTGGAGCGGCCGCTCCATTTTTACACCGGCACCGTCGAGCGATCTCTGCCCAGCAGTTTCCGCTCGATGGCGAAGGCTTCCAATTCGCCGCGGAACTTCGGATCGGCCACCTGGATCAGCGCCTCGGCGCGCTGGCGCAGCGTCTTGCCGTGCAGATAGGCCACACCGTGCTCGGTCACCACGTAGTGCACGTCGCCGCGCGAGGTCACCACGCCGGCGCCCGGTTGCAAAATCATGGCGATGCGCGACACCGTGCCGTTCTTCGCTGTGGAGGGGAGCGCAATGATGGGCACGCCGCCTTTGGCGCGCGCCGCGCCGCGCAAAAAATCCACCTGCCCGCCAATGCCGCTGTAGACCGTCTGCCCCATGGAATCGGAGCAGACCTGCCCGGTGAGATCTACCTCGATGGCCGAGTTGATGGCCACCATGCGGTCGTTGCGCGCGATCACGAACGGGTCGTTGCAATAGGCCGTGGGATGAAACTCGAACATCGGATTGTTGTCGACGAAGTCGAACAGGCGCTTGCTGCCGAGCACAAATCCGGTGATTACTTTGTTGGGGTGCAGGGTCTTTCTCTCGCCATTCACCACGCCAGCGCGGATCAGGTCGATGGCGCCGTCCGGCACCATCTCGGAATGGATGCCCAGATCCTTATGGTTCCCCAGCAGCGCCAGCGTGGCTTCGGGGATTCCGCCGATGCCGGTCTGGATAGTAGCGCCGTCCGGGATCAGGTTGGCGATGCCACGCGCGATGGCCCTGTGCTGCTCGGTCACGGGGTGTTGCGGGTATTCGGAAAGCGGGTGCGAAGTTTCGATGAAAGCGTCCACGCGGCTGACGTGCAGGAAGGCGTCGCCCAGGGTGCGCGGCATCTGGTCGTTGATCTCCACAATCACGTGGCGCGCGCACTGCGCCACCGCCATGGTCACGTCGATGGAGGTCCCCAGGCTCATGAATCCGTAGCTGTCCGGCGGGGTGCATTGCAGCAACGCCACATCGATCAACATGGCGCCGGAAGAGAACAGGCCTTCGATTTCACTCAGGAAGATCGGCGTGTAATCACCGCGGCCCTCCTGGATCGCACGCCGCACGTTGCCGCCAATGAACAGGGCGTTGGTGCGGAAGTGGCCTTCGTGCTCCGGCAGGCTGTAATCGGCGATCCCCATGGTGTTCATATGGACCAACTCGACGTCGTGCAGGCTGGCGCCGCGGCGCGTCAGGGCTTTCACCAATTCGATGGGCTCGGCGCAACCGTTGTGGATGTAGACGCGCTGGCCGCTTTGCACGTGGGCGACGGCCTCATCGGCGGAGACGATGCGGGAACGATAGTCGTTGGTCATGGGCGCCTCCCGCGGAGCGTGTAGAGGCCGCGTTGCAGATCGGAACAGGTGGCCAGGGCTTCCTCCACGCCGTAGTCGGCGATGTGCAACACATAAGGCAGCATGGCCTGGGCAATGGCCACGCTGGAAGAGCGCCCCAGGTCGGCGGTGAAGTTGGGCACGCAGAAATGAGTCACGCCCTTGTAGACGAAGGTGGGTTGCGCCAGCGTGGTGGGCCGGCTGGTTTCTACGCAGCCGCCCTCGTCAATGGAGACGTCGATGATGGCCGAGCCCGGCTGCATGGTCTCGACCATGGCGCGCGTGACCACGTGGGGTAAGCGGGTGCCCGCCGCCAGCACCGCGCCGATCACCACGTCGGCTCCGGCCACCGCTTCGGCGATGGCGTCCGCGTCGGCCAGGCAGGTTTCGACTCCGCGCACGTGTTCGATGATGCGGCGCAGCTTGCTGGGCGCGACATCGAAGGCCATGACGCGCGCGCCAGCCGCCACGGCGGTGCGGGCCGCGGCCGAGCCGACCGCGCCCGCGCCCAGCACCATCACGCGCGCCGGCGGCACTCCCGGCGTGCCGCCCAACAGGATGCCGCGGCCGCCCGAACTCGACCGCATCAGGTGCGCGGCGATGGGAACCGTCATCTGGCCGGCGATCTCGCTGATGGCCGCCAGCACCGGCCGCCGGCCGTTTTCCAGTTGGATGATTTCGCAGCCGATGGCCGTCAGGCTGTGCTCCGCCAGCGCGTCCAGCAAGTCCCGGTCGGCCACCGCCATGTGGTAGAAGGCCATGACCGCCGTGCCCGGCCGGCAATAGCCGATTTCTTCCGGCCTGGGCCGCGACACTTTCGTCACCAGGTCGGCGCGGCCGATCACCTCCGCCGGCGAGTACGCGATGTGCGCGCCGGCGCGCATGTACACGGTATCCGGAAACATCGCGCCATCCCCGGCGGACGATTCCACCCACACCGTGTGGCCGGCGCCTGCCAGGCGGCGCACCACCGGTGGCGTGAGAGCCACCCTGCGGTCAAACGGACCCCGTTCCCGGACCACCCCGATATTCATCGGCGCTCCTCCTGTGAAAAAACGCCCGTCACGGCAGACGGCACAGCCTGCCCCAGTAGACCTAGTTGCCGGCTCCGACCGGAGTGTACATGTCCAGCAACTGCACCCGGATGCAGTGCAGCCGCTCCGCCATCACCGTGAGAATGGCCCGCATCAAGGCGAACCCGAAGGCGTAGTCCTCCTCGCAGGCATGGCGGAGGCGCGTTCCATCGAAGGCCAGGGCGTGCACTTCTTCGAGGGCGCGGGCCTGGAACTGCTTGCCCGTGTCGCCGGTGAGCGACGACCATCCGAGGACCTCGCCCGACACCAGGGTGGCGACCCGGACAGGCCGGCCCGGCGCAACTACCTCCAGCGCAACATTTCCGGAAATCAGCAGGTAAAACAAGCTGGAATGATCGCCTTCGTGGAAGATTAGTTCGGCGGATTGAAAATGGACTTCACTGGCCATCTCAGACAGATGCGCGATGTGGTCCGGCCAGAATCCCTGGCAGAATGGATGTTGCTGCAAGAGGCCCTTCACGAGCTCGTTATTCATGGCACCCCTCAAGAGTGGTGGCGCTAGCTCTGTACAATTCTATAATCAGACCTTTTTGAGTGGAATGCAAGTGGGGTAGTCCTGAACGTGCGACGTTGTGTCGACCAAGTAAGCCATGTGTGCAATTTTGAACAGACCGCAAGACATCGACGTGTTATCGTCATGCGAACGGATATTCACCAACTGAGCGGACTGGAGCAAAAGGTCAGTTCGTATCCCTCTTTTAACGGAACGGCTCAACGAGTGCAAGATGATTCCGGAAAACCCTAGCAGACAGAAGCGTGACGTGACTAATCCATCTATCAATCTTCCCGACCTCCGATCTTCGGGGAAACGCCATTCCGTTATCCTCGTCGCCGATGACGACGCCCTCATCCGCAATCTAGTCACTTTGCTCATGCAGAAAGAAGGGCATTTTGTTCTATCCGCCGCCGATGGTCACGAGGGGCTGGAACTATCACGCCAGTACCCCGGGCCAATCGACTTAGTAATTACGGATGTGCAGATGCCCCGGCTGAACGGCGCCGATCTGTGCGCTCATCTGCGCGAAGAGCGGCCAGGAATCAAGGTGTTGGTGATGTCCGGCGCCGATATGAGCGAAATCGTCAGCCAAAATGTCAATTTGCCATTCCTGCCCAAGCCGTTCGACGGACAGACTCTCAAAGCCAGAGTCCGCGCGATCTTGACCGCTCCGGTTCAGTCTGCGATGCAATTGCCTCCGTCAGACATCAGATTGTAATTCCGATTGCGGAAATTGCTATCCGGCGGCACGCACCGCGGCCGGCTAACCACGGCTGGCGCCAGTGTGGCCGGAAGAACCAGCCGCAGTGGTGATAATATGAGGGGCTAATCCAAAGCAGCGTTATGGACCATATCCTCTCGATTGTCCTTTTTGCGCCCCTGGTGGGCATGGCGATTCTCTTGTGCATTCCCTCGTCGAATGCGCGGGCCATCAAGTGGTGGGCCAACATCGCATCCTTGATCGGGTTCCTGATATCGCTGCCGCTGGTTTTCAATTTCGATCACACCAAGGATTATCAGTTTGTCGAAAGGGCCGACTGGATTCCCACGCTCGGCGCCCATTACCACCTGGGAATCGACGGCCTCGGCCTGCTGCTGGTGATGTTGACGACGCTGCTCGGATTCATCAGTATTCTTTCGAGCTGGACCGCCATCAACACGCGGCTCAAGGAGTATTACAGCCTCTTCCTGCTGCTCCAGACCGCCATGCTGGGCGTTTTCATGTCGCTGGATTTTCTGCTGTTCTTCGTATTTTGGGAAATCGTGCTGGTGCCGATGTACTTCATCATCGCCATCTGGGGCGGCCCACGCCGCAGCTACGCCGCCATCAAGTTCGTGATTTACACCTTGGTCGGCAGCGTGCTGATGCTGCTCGGCATCCTGACGCTGTACTTCCAGCACTATTCGCAGTTCCAGGTTTACAGTTTTGAAATTGCCGACCTGATGCGCACGCAGCTTTCCCCGACGGTTCAATGGTGGGTCTTCTGGGCCTTCTTCGCGGGCTTCGCCGTCAAGGTGCCGATGTTCCCGTTGCACACCTGGCTGCCGGACGCGCACGTGGAGGCGCCCACCGCCGGGTCCGTCATGCTGGCCAGCGTTCTGCTGAAAATGGGGACGTACGGATTTCTGCGCTTCTCGGTGCCGCTGCTGCCGGATGCCGCCAAGAATCCCACCGTCATTACGGTCATGGCGGTGCTCTCGATCATCGGCATCGTTTACGGCGCGCTGGCTTCACTGATGCAGAAGGATTGGAAGAAGCTGGTGGCCTATTCTTCGGTGAGCCACCTGGGCTTCTGCACGCTCGGAATCTTTGCGCTTAACCCCGCCGGGATCGCCGGTTCCATCATCCAGCAGATCAACCACGGGATTTCCACCGGCATGCTCTTCCTGGTGGTGGGCATCGTGTATGAACGGCGCCACACGCGCGAGATTTCCGAATACGGCGGCCTGCTGAAGATCATGCCGATCTTCACGCTGATCTTCGGCATCGCGGCGCTGAGTTCCATGGGGATGCCGCCGCTCAACGGCTTCATCGGAGAGATCACCATTTTGCAGGGCGCATACCAGACATCCATCAACTGGGCCTTCTGGGGATGTGTGGGGATTGCGCTGGGCGCGGCCTACCTGCTATGGCTCTTCCAGCGGACCATGCTCGGCGACGTGAAAGAAAAGAACAGTTTGCTGAAAGATCTGTCATGGCGTGAGATCGCCGTGTTTGCGCCGCTGGTGGTTTGGGCCTTTTGGATCGGCTTGAACCCGCAGCCGTATTTTCGGATTCTGGAAAGGCCGGTGGCGCAGATCGTGGAGCGGGTGCACCCGGGCTACTATGCCGAGCGCCATTTGCCAAATCCGCTGGCGCAAGCGCCCACGGCGGCTTTGCGGTAGCGTCTTGTTCCGTACAAGAGCGCGGCCCGGGGCCGCGTGCGGACGAGGGCGTCTGCCCTACGGCTACTCGTAAGGCATCGGAAACCATTCCGGGGAAAACACCGCGTGGCATCACACCGAAATGCGACCGTTCAGAAGCGCGGCGCGGGCCTGTCCGGCAAGTGGCTGCTGGCGGCCATCGCGGCCATCGCGCTGGGCGTCGCGGGCGGCGCTCTGTCGCTCCACTGGAAGCACCGGGCGCCGGCCGCGCCCACCCGCACGAGTGGTGCGGCCCTGCTCCAGAACAACGGCGAAGTGGCCGTGTCCGGTAAAATCCGCCCGCAGCACATCGTGACGGTGAAGGCCGGGATGGATGGCGATCTGGATGCTTTCCTGGTGGACGTGGGGCAGGACGTCTTCGAAGGCCAGGCGCTGGCGCGCATCGGCGCTTCCGGGCTTGAGCAGGCTCGCGCCGCGGCCGAAGCTGCGGTGACTACCGCCCAGGACCAGGTGGCGCGCGCCGAATCCGCGGTGGCCGCGGCGCGTATGGAATCGTCGCGCGCCGATGCCGATCAGCAGCGCTCCCGCATGGCCCGCGACCGCCTGCAGCAGCTCTGGGACCGCCAGCAAGCGCTCTTCCGCGCCGGCGCCGCTTCGCGCCAGGCGTATGAAAAGGCGCAGCGCGATTTCGACAGCGCTCGCCAGGAATCGGAGATCATGGACAAGGCGGCGCTCACCTCCGCCGAACTGCTAACCGCCTCGCAAAACAACCTGAGCGCCGCGCGGAAAGACCTGGCCGAGCGCAATCGGGATCTGGAGGTCGCGCAGAGCAATATGCAATCGGCCGAAGTGCGGTCCCCGGTGGACGGGCTGGTGGTCGCGCGCAACGGAGAGCCGGGCAAGCCCGCAGTGGGAGAGTTGTTCGAAATCGCCACCGATATGTTCGCCCTGGAAGTAGTGCTTGAACCGCCTCCACCCGTTTTGAACCGCCTGCGGCCAGGGCAACAGGCACTGGTCCTCATCCCCGATTTGCAAAGCGCGGGAATGCCCGGCGCGGTCAAGGCGATCCATGGTGGAGAAGTAGTGGTGGAGTTCGAGTGCCCGCTACCGGCGGTAAAGCCGGGGATGCTGGCGGATGTGCGATTCAAGGTGGAGTGACTGCGGAGGTGGGACCGACGATCGGTTTGTGTCGTCGGTCAGGCTGCCGGGCATTCGCCAGTCTTGACCACGAAAGGCGATGGTCGGTCCTGCTTGCTCACGCCAACGCCGCGCGGCAGATGCCATAAACCGCGAAGGCTGCGAGGCCGAACGTCCAGAGCCGTGCGCGCCAAGGCCGGTTCCAGAACAGCGACAAGATCATCCCCAAGGCCAGGGGCGTGAGCGCATTGAAGCCAATGGCTGCCCTCCAACGGCCTTTGGCCAGAGCGAACAGGCCGCGCGTAAGGCCGCAGAGCGGGCAGGGCAGCCTCGTCAGCCAGTAAAACGGGCACAGCCGGAACTTGGGGTCCGCCGGTACCGATACGCATACCAGCACGGCCAGCACGGCCGCCGCGCCGGCGATCCGCAACCACGCGCGCGATGCCACGGCTAAAGCGCGTCCACGGTCCGCGGCTCGAACCCGACCAGCTCCTTATAGGCAATCGTGATGGCCGCGAACGTTATCGGAATGGTCACCAGCAGTCCCACGATGCAGCAGATGCATCCCAGCACGTTCACCAGGAATGCCAATATCAGAAACATCGTGAAGCCGAAGTAATCGTTCTTCACCACGGCGTGGCTGGCCTGCATGGCGGGCCAAAAATCCATCCGCTTATCTATGATGAACAGGTAGGTGAACTTGTACATGGCCGCCACTACCAGCCCCGGGATGATGCACAACAGTGTGCCCGCGAAGGTGAAGATCCCGATCAGCAGCGACGCCACCAGCGTCGGCACGAAAAAGTTGAAGCCTTTGAACAGGTCGCCGAACTCCGCGTTGCGCCCCATCAGCTTCTTCATGGTGAAGATATGGAAGCCGGCAATCAGCGCGCCCTGAATCAGCGGCACGCCGCTGAGCAGGAAAAAAATCAGCGAGATCAGGATGTAGTTGCCCAGGTCTTTCTTAACCAGGTCGAATCCCTCGCCGATCCACCGGCTTCCTTCGGCTTTGATTCCGGCGCGGGGCACCCACGGCGCAAACGGCGTCGCGCCCGCAGCTAGAGGCGACGCCGCAACCGACTGGCCGCATGTGGGGCAGAACTGGACATCGTCGGGGACTTGAGTACCGCAATTGTGGCAGAACATGGTGGCCTTTCGTTGATGGATACGTCGATTCAGCGGCCCAGGTTCGTTTTCTCTTTGACCGGGGCGCCCAACGTGCCATCAGGGAGGAATCATACCACTTGCAGCCTCGCCGCGATAGGTATTTATAAATTGGCGGGCAAGGTGAGCGCGGCTTTGGCCAGCGCGCGCTGCAGCATACCGATAGCTTGCAGCTCCGAGACCGACCGCGCGCTCGAGATTTCCGACACCAGCATGTGCCGCGCGCGTTCCAGCATTTTCTTCTCCCGGAAGGAGAGCGGCTTGTCCACATGAAGCTGCAGGAGGCTCTTGAGCACCTCGGCCGCCCGCAACAAATCGCCGCTCTGCATGCGCTCGGCATTCTCCCTGAATCGCACTTTCCAATCCGACTTGATCTCGCACCAGCCGTTGGAAAGATAAGAGAGCACCCGAGCAATCTCGCGATCCTTTGTTACCCTTCTTAAGCCGATATTGGCGGCGTTGGATAGAGGCACCAGCACGGTCATGCTGTTGCACCCCAAACGCAGAAGATAAAATCTCTCGAAAGCAGATCCGAAGGTACGGCTGCTGATATTTTCTATGGTCCCGACTCCCTGGTTAGGATAGACCACTTTGTCGCCGATCTGGAAAGTCATCCGGGGTCCCCCACAAACCACCGTGCTCAGGTGTTATTGAGTGGTAACGCAACAACTCTAGAATATTAAGCCTGTGGAGCGCTTCTGTCAAGAGAAAACCGCTGTAAAAGCCGATACTTGGCGTTGAATTCTTCAACTGAGAGGAGATTGCCGGCAGATGCCCGGCAGGCAATAATACACCTTAAGTCGGTGGCAGTTTTGCCACTCTCGATAGGCGAGTTTCTTTTACCCCTCGTGCTACGCGGTGCCGCCAGCTGCGGCAACCCGTTCCTCTTCCTGCGATGGCAAACTGCGCTCCGCCAGCAGCAAACGCCTCAAAGTGCGAAGATCATTGAGGATGCGCCGGCTGGAGGTGATATGGAGGTTGAGTTTGGCGAGATTGAAGGCAACCAGCAGCAGGGCTTCCTTGCGCCGGTCGGCGCCGTCGCGGTCAGCTGCTGCGATTTCCGCCTCGATATCACGCCGGGCTTCATCGAGGGCTTCGGCGAGCAACGCTACATACTCGTTCGAACCTTCGATGTTGTCAAACGGCGTTTCGGCTTGATAGCTCACAAACACGCCTTTCCTGCCGCCTCCCTCCGCGGGTGGCTCGATATATTAAGGTTTATTTATTCTCGCACAAATGGCGGATTAGGAGAACGCTAATGTTACCGACGGATGTACATTAAATTATATCGGAGACAAATCTTTAGGGCTATCGAAGGGCCGGCCGACACCCGGGAAGGAGGTTAATCCATTGATGGCAAGCATCTTACGAGCTGTGATTGTAGATGACGAGGAACTGGCCCGCCTATTCCTCCGCGAAATGCTGCGCCCACACCCGGAAGTGGAGATCGCGGCCGAATGTGCCAACGGGTTCGAGGCGGTCAAAGCCATCGGAGAAACCCGTCCGGACATTCTCTGGCTGGATGTCCAGATGCCTAAGTTGAATGGTTTCGAGGTCTTGGAGCTGATCGAGCCCGGTCCGGCCGTCATCTTTGTGACCGCCTGGGACCAATACGCCATGCGGGCCTTTGACGCTCACGCCGTGGACTACCTGCTCAAGCCTTTCAGCGCAGAGCGTTTCGAAGTCGCGCTCGGCCGGGCCAAGTCGCGCCTGGGGGAACGTCGCCCTCCCACTGATTTGGCGCAGGCCGCGCGGAGCCCGGGCCAGTTTCCCCAGCGTATCGTAGTAAAGGACGGTCCGCGGGTCCACATCATTCCCATCGAAAAGCTGGATTACGTGGAAGCTCAGGACGACTACGTGGCGCTCCACAGCGGGGGCAAAAGCTATCTCAAGCAGCAGCCCATTGCGGCGCTCGAGGAGGCGCTCGACCCTGCCCGCTTCGTGCGCATCCACCGCTCCGCCATCGTCAACCTGGAGCGGATTGCGCGCATCGAACCTTATGGGAAGGAGAGCCGCATTGCGATTCTGGCCGATGGCGCGCGCCTGCCCATCAGCCGCACCGGCTACGCCAGGCTGCTCGAAGCGATGGGCGATTCGCAGGGAAACCGTAACACCACCCGGTAGAGTTCGCCGTAGGCCCGCGCGTCGAAGGTGGCCGCTTCGCCGTAGCGGACTTCCAACCGCCGCCGCACGTGGGTGAGACCCATCCCCAAGCTGCGCGGCGGGGGCATTTCCGCGTCGAAGCCATTTTCCACGGTGATGGCGACGGCTTCGCCCGAGCGCTCCACGGCCAGGCGGATGGACCCGCCTTCCACCAGTCCGGCGATTCCGTGCTTCACGGCGTTTTCCACCAAAGGTTGCAACAGCAAAGCGGGCACCGCGCACTCGCGGCATCCCGCTTCGATCTCTTCCACCACGCGCAACCGGTCGCCGAAGCGAACTTGTTCCACTTCCAGGTACCGTTTCGCGAGCGCCAGTTCTTCGCCCAGCGGGATGCTTTCGCGGCTGCCCAGTCCCAGGCTGGTGCGCAGGAAATCGGCGAGCCGGATGCACATCACGCGCGCCCGGGCGCCGTCCTGGGTGGCCAGCGTGGAGATGGAATGCAGGCTGTTAAACAGGAAGTGCGGGTTGAGCTGGCTCCGCAGCGATGCCAGCTCGGCTTCGCGCGCCAAAGTGCGCGCTTCGGCGGCTCGCCGCTCCGCATCCCGCGACGCCATCATGGCCAGCGCGGCGTAGTGCAAACCGGAGGACATCAGATAAAGCAACATACCCATTCCGAGCAGCAGCCCCAGGTGGCCTGCGAGGCGCTGCTCCAAGCCCGGCAGCACTTTCAACTGCACCAGCGCCGAGGCGGTCATCCAGGCGCCGCCCACCAGGACCAGGCTGCAAACCAGCGCCGCGGCGCCGAATGTGGCCAGCAGTCCCTGCCAGTTGGCGAACCGCAACGGCTGGGTCGAGCAGAGGTACCATGGCGAAAGACACGCGAAGGCGTATACCGCGCAGGCCGGCGTCAGGATGGCGGCGCCGTCGGTCCACGTCATCTTGCCCGACGCCCACATCACGTAGGTGAGCAACCCGAGGATGGGCAGCCACGCCGACATGTAAAGCAGAATGCGCCGCGGCGATTCCAGAATCGGATGCATGACGCCTCAGTTCTTGATGCTCACGCCGCCGAAGATCGCGGCGCCCTTGACAATCAGCCGCTTCATTCCGGGGGCGGCGGGCGGATGGATGGAGTGGTCGCCGAAGCCGCCGAAGATGCCGACGCCACGCACTTCCGCGCTCCATGTGGGCGGGATCTTGATGGACACGCCGCCGTAGAGCGCCGACACATTCAGCACCGCGACGTCTTCCGCCATGCCGGCGCCGGTCAGATCGAGCGTAACGCCGCCGAAGATTACAGCCACCTTGCCGCCGCGGAAATCCTGCGCCACTACCGCGCGCTTGGAGCCTCCGAAGACCGCGAATTCATTCACGCAGCCGCTGCTGGTGGTAAAGTAACCCGCGTTCATCTCCGGCCAATTCCAGCGCTTGTATATTCTGTCTGCGGCCTGCTTGCCGGTCACAAATCCGGCCCGGTTCCACAGCATCATGAGTCCCACGCCAATCAGGATCAGCGGCCAGAGATTCCAGATCGGAAAGTTGATGTACCCCAGGTTGTCGGCCAGGAACAGCCCACCCACCACCAGCATCACACCGCCGCCGATGCGCCCGCTGGAGGAAGTGGAATCCACCAGTTGCACCAGTCCGATGACGATCAGGATGACCGGCCAGTAGGAGACCCAGTAACTCGCGTGCACCAGGTTCAGGTTTCCCAGCAGGAACAGCACGCCGATCGCGACCAGGATCAGGCCGCCGGTGATGTGCGACGATCCCATGTGGATGCCCACAATCATGCGCCGGCTGTCGGGGTCGCCGTTTTGACGAGGATTATTGTTTTCCATGCTCTGAGGGTAAACGGGCCTGCAGTTTGAAGCCCGAGGTTTTCGGCGAACACCCGGAGCTTACCGGCGAACGGCGGCGCTCGCGTGCAGTATACAGCGCGTGCGGCGTGGCATATGCTCAAGAAATGTGGGTGCGGTGCGCCATGGAGGCGCGCTCCAGGTGAAAACCGCGGAGCGCATCGACCTTCCGGTTTCCGGCATGACTTGCGCGGCCTGCGCACGCTCCATCGAGCGTACACTCGCTTCCACTAGCGGTGTCACGCGCGCCAACGTCAACCTGGCCACCAACACCGCGACCGTGGAGTTTGATCCGGCGCTCGTCCGGCCGGCCGATTTCATCAACGCCATCGAAGAGCTCGGCTACGGGGTGCCGCAGACCGTGCCGCCCGCGGACGCGGCCGAAACGCAATACCGCCGCCGCCTCATCGTCGCGGTTATCTTCACCGCGCCGGTGATGGTGTTGGGGATGATGCATAGGGCTCCATGGGTCCAACTGGCCCTCACGCTGCCCGTCATCTTTTATTCCGGAGCGCCGTTTTACGCGGCAGCCTGGAGTGCCGTCCGCCACGGCGCCGCCAATATGAACACGCTGATCGCGCTCGGCACCGGCGCCGCTTTCCTCTATTCGCTTTGGGAAACCGCGCGCGGCGGGCACATGGTCTATTACGAAGCCGCCACCGTCATCGTCGCGCTCATCCTGCTGGGCCGCACGCTGGAGGCCCGCGCGCGCGTAAAGGCATCCGCCGCCATCCGCCGCCTCATGGAGTTGCAGCCGGCTACCGCGCGCGTGGTGCGCGACGGCGCGGAAGTGGAAACGCCGGTTGCGGAGGTCCGCGCCGGCGACACCCTGGTGGTGCGTCCCGGCGAGCGCATCGCCGTGGATGGCGTGATCCTCGATGGCGAATCGGCTGTCGACGAGTCCATGCTCACCGGCGAAAGCCTGCCGGTGGACAAGCACCCCGGCGCGGCGGCCTTCGCGGGTACCATCAACTGCTCCGGAAGTTTTCGCTACCAGGCCACCAAGGTAGGTCGCGCCACGGTCCTGCAGCGCATGATCGAAATGGTGAACCAGGCGCAGGGTTCGCGCGCCCCGGTGGCGCGCCTGGCCGACGTGGTGAGCGGCTACTTCACCGTCGCCGTGCTGGCCGCCGCGCTGCTCACGTTCGGCGTCTGGCTGCTGCGCGCGCCGTTTTCGACGGCCATGGTCAACGCGGTAGCGGTGCTGATCATCGCATGCCCATGCGCGCTCGGCCTGGCCACGCCCACCGCCATCATGGTTGGCACGGGCCGCGGCGCCGAGCGGGGCATCTTGATTAAGGGCGGCGAAGCTCTCGAAATGGCATGCCGGATCGACACCATCGTGCTCGATAAGACCGGCACCATCACGCAGGGCAAGCCGCGCGTCACGAAAGTGATTCCGGCCGACGGCTTTTCCGCGGACGGTGTTCTGGGACTGGCGGCATCCGCCGAGCGCTACTCCGAACATCCCTTGGGCAAGGCGATTGTCGAATCCGCCGCGGCGCGCCACGTGCCGCTACAAGACATCGCCGGTTTTCGCTCGCTCGCCGGCCTCGGCGTGCGCGCGATGGTGGGCTCCCGCGAAGTGCTGGTATCGAAGCCCGGCGCCACCGTGACCGTGGACGGCGTGGTAGCCGGCTCCATCGAGATCGCCGACACCATCAAACCGGAAGCCGCCGAAGCCGTGCGCCGGTTGCGCGCCATGAACCTCGAAGTCTGGATGATCACCGGCGACAACCGCTCTACCGCCGAGGCGATCGCGCGCGAAGCCGGCATCGAGCATTTTCTGGCCGAAGTGATGCCCGATCAAAAAATGGCCGAGATAAAAAAATTGCAGGCCGGTGGACACCGCGTCTCCATGGTGGGCGACGGCATCAACGACGCGCCCGCGCTGGCGCAAGCCGATCTCGGCATCGCCATGGGGTCCGGCACTGCCGCCGCCATGGAAGCCGGCGGCATCACGCTGATGGGCGACAACCTGAACGGTGTGGCCGATGCCATCGAGCTCTCGCGCCGCACCATGCGGATCATCCGCCAAAACCTCTTCTGGGCTTTCGCCTACAACACGCTGGGAATCCCCATCGCTGCGTTAGGCCTGCTCTCGCCCATGTTGGCCGCCGCCGCCATGGCGGCTTCCAGCGTAACGGTGGTGGCGAATAGTTTGAGGCTGAGATGAAATGCGCGGGATCGGTAAGTGGGTGCGCGAGGCTGCGGCGCCGTCCCCGGCATACGGCCCAATCAGCGGACCAATGCCGGGGACTGCGCGGTCTTAGCCGCGATTCACGCGGCTATTTGTTGTGGTGGCAGCAGGAGCAGCCGTTCTGGCAGCACGCGCAGCCGCTTTGGCAGCAGTCGCCGCCCTTGCAGCAATTGCTCTGCGGGGTGGCGAACAACGCGCCAACCGTGAGGAACAACATCGCTGCCACGGTGATGAGACTGGTGGTAATTCTCTTCATGATAATTCTCCTTGGTTGATTCGATAGTTGATTTGGTCTGAAATTTGCGGGCCCGAAGACCCACGCTCCAGGGGCGAAGGAGTGAATCAGATCAGGAGAACACGAATTCTCAGGAAAAGGCCGGCCGAATCCGCCAGGCGCTCGGGGACGGGCGCGCAATCGGAATCGTGCACCGGAGACGGGCAACTGAGCGCCGGCGGCGGGTCCGCCAAATGGACGCCCGGTACGATCTTGCCGCGCTCAAGCAGGTTGTGGATGCACTGGTGCGTCGCCGTGGTAGGAGCACCGGGGGTTCCGGAACGATGGCGGTGGCAGCAGGCGTGCGAGGAATCCGCCGCCAGCGCGCACGTAGTGAATGCGCAGGCGCCCAAGGCGGTGACCACTAGGACCGGCATCAGAATAGCGAGGGCGGATCGCATCTGGGAATAAGACGGAATGTGCCGGCGAAAGGTCACGGTGAATTTGCTGCCCAAACTAGATTATAAGTCCATGTAGGCTGAATTTCAATGGTTCGCAGGAGCGGTCCATTTCAGCCAGGCCAGCGTGGCTTCCAATTCGATCGGGATCGCCATTCGAAATCGGCCGGTTCCCATGGCTGCTGCGTAGCGCCGGCGGCCGCCGCGGAAAAGAGCAGTGCGAGAAGGGTTTTTCGCACATTTCAGTCTCGCACAGTCCGCCTTTACCATCGGCGCTCCATTTGGGATATGCTGATCCATTATGAAGAAGCTGTTGCTCGCCATCGCCGCCATATCCTGCCTGCTGATAGCCCAGGAAACAGTGGATGAGGTCACCACCGCCAAAATCCGCAGTGAAGAAATGGAACACTCCCAGATCATGCGCATTGAGCACATGATCACCGACCGTTACGGACCGCGGCTTACCGGTTCGCCGAACCACGAGGCGGCCGTCAAGTGGGCCGTGGCCGAGTTCACCAGATTCGGTCTCAAGAACGCGCACACCGAGGCGTGGGATTTTGCGCGCGCCGGCTGGATGAACGAACGTGCCGTCGGATTCATCACTTCGCCCGTCAAAGAGAATTTGAAATTCGAAGTGCTGGGGTGGACGCCTTCCACCAACGGGACCGTGACCGGCTCAGCCATCCAGTTGATTGTGCCGCAGGGGCCGGAAGTGCCGGTGGATCCCAATGCCCAGCCTGCCGCCGGCGGGCGGGGCGGTTTCGGCGGACGCGGCGGGGGCCCCCAGCGGTTGCAGCCCACCAAGGAGGAGTTCGCCCAGTGGATCGCCGCGAACCAGGACAAAGTCCGCGGCAAGATTGTCATGGTCGGCAGACAGACCGTGGTTGACATCATGGCCGAGCAGCCGGCACGGCGCGTGGACGATGCGCAGAACATACAGCGGTACGATCCCGACAATCCCAACGCCGGCCGTGGCGGACGCGGCGGTGGCGGCGGACGCGGCAGAGGCGGCACACCGGATCCCACCCGCATGACCGCGGCCGAAGTGCAGGACCAGATCGACGCCATGTTGCTTACGGGCGGCGCGCTGGTGCGCCTCAATGACGCCGCGCGGCCCAACGGGATCATCGTGGCCCAATCCCATCGCGCCTACGACGTCGCCAAGACCGTTCCCACCGCCATCATCCGCAACGACGACTACGGCCGCATCGAGCGCCTGCTCGCCGATGGCGAAGACGTCAAGCTCGAATTCAACATCCTCAATCACACTTATCCCGAGGGCAAGACCAGTTACAACGTGGTCGCCGAAATCCCCGGCTCCGACAAGGCCGACGAGATCGTCATGTTGGGCGGCCACTTCGATTCCTGGCACGCCGCCACCGGCGCCACCGACAACGGCATCGGCTCCGCCATCATGATGGAAGCCGTGCGCGTGATCCAGTCCCTGGGCCTGAAGCCGCGCCGCACCATCCGGGTGGCGCTGTGGAGCGGCGAAGAGGAAGGGCTGCTCGGTTCGCTGGCCTACGTGAAGCAACACTTCGGCACCGCCGAGGATCCCAAGCCCGAATGGTCCAAACTGGATGTCTACTTCAACGTGGATACCGGCACCGGGCGCATTCGCGGCGCCAGCGTCTTCGGCCCGCCGGAAGCGGCCGCGGCGCTACGCCCGGTGTTCATGGACTTCCTGTATTACGGCGTGGGCGGCGTCAGCACCACCAACAGCCGCGCCACCGGAGGCACCGACAGCACCTCGTTCAACAACGCCGGGCTGCCGGGCGTGGGCTGCTCACAAGACCCCATCGATTACAACCTCCTGACGCACCACACCAACCTCGACACCTACGAACGCATCCTCCCCGACGACGTGAAGAAGGATGCCGCCATCATCGCCGCCGCCGTGTGGCACGCCGCCGACCGCGACCAGATGATTCCGCGCTTCACCAAGGAGACCATGCCCGCGCCCCAACCGGCTCGGTAGTGTCCGAGCCGCGACCGTGAGGGGGCGTTCTTCGCCAAAATAGGACAATGTATCGGTGAAGTGGTGCGCCAAGTCATGATTACCAGACCGCTTGGTTCGGGCGGACCGCCGGCGTCCGCCCTCGCGCTCGGCTGTATGGACATGTCCGGCATGTACGGCCCCAGCGACGAGGCCGAGAGCATCGCGACTATCCACGCCGCCATCGACGCCGGCATCAACCTGCTCGATACCGGCGATTTCTACGGCATGGGCCACAACGAAATGTTGATCGGCCGGGCCATCGAAGGCCGCCGCGACCAAGTACTGCTTTCTGTGAAGTTCGGCGGCATGCGTATGCCCAACGGCGCTTTCATCGGGCTCGATGGCCGGCCGAATGCCGTCAAGAACTTTCTCTCCTACAGCCTCCAGCGCCTGCGCACCGATCATATCGATATATACCGCCTCACGCGTCCGGATCCCGCGGTTCCCATCGAAGAGACCGTCGGGGCCATCGCCGAGCTGATCCAGGCCGGCTATGTCCGCTACGTGGGGCTTTCGGAATCCGGCGCGGCCACCATCCGGCGCGCGCACGCGACGCACGCGGTGTGCGATTTGCAGATCGAGTACTCGCTGGTGAGCCGCGGCATCGAGCGCGAAATTCTTTCCACCGCTCGCGAGCTCTCCATCGCCATCACGGCCTACGGCGTGCTCTCACGCGGTCTGCTCACCGGTTCGCAGCCCGCAGGCAGGGGCGATTTCCGCGCGCACCTGCCGCGATTCAGCGGCGCCAATGGCGAGCATAACCGCCAGGTAGTGGCGGACCTTGCGAACATGGCCGCGGCCCGCGCCGTGACGCCGGCGCAACTGGCCATCGCGTGGGTCATCAGCAAGGGCGACGATATCGTGCCGGTCGTCGGCGCTCGCACGCGCAGGCAACTAGCGGAATCGCTCGGGGCGCTGGAAGTGAAATTATCCGCCGCCGAGATCGCCCGCCTGGAAGAAATCTGCAACCCGCAACGCATCCAAGGAACGCGCTACGGCGCCGACCAGATGCAGATGCTGGACAGCGAACGATAGATTGGCAGAGGGCCGGGCCCGGTGCGGCTCAATCGGGTGGCGGGCAATCCGGCGCGCTTCCCCTATCGCCGTTTCTGGACCCCTGAGCGGCAGAAGTCCGAGATGGCGACTATACGTCCGCGTGGATCAGACAGCGCGGCCTTTGCGCAGGGTTGAGGAACCTGCAGCCGCAAAGCGCTGGCTCTCTCTTGCCACTTCGCAACATCGACGCCCTTCAGGCTCAGCCACAGAGCGAGAGACAGCTCCCCGATGAAGGCCGGCGCAAGGATAGCGGGGAATATCCGATGCTCGAAGTCGGGGGCGAGAAGCAGCGCGAAGCTATTCGTCAGATAGCACAACCCGGCGATCTGCAGCAAAACGCCGAGCACCTTCGGAAGATAGCCAGATCCGACGATCAGATAGCCCAGAACGAGACAGTAACGAAGAAGAAGATCAGGCTGACACCGAAGCCATAGCTATACAATCTAGCCGACAAGTACGCCAGGACGGAAAGTTGTTCTGGCGTGAATGCTCTCAAGTACGCAACCTTCCCCAGCGGAAACAGCGCGGCAACGAGATTGAGTTGTATCACCGCTTCCAACGCCATCGACACCAAATTCAAGAACGTCGCCAGCAAGGCGAGATCTCCGCTGACCGACCGCAATAAAACATAGAAGATCCATGTCAAGGTCACAGCACACAACAGCAAGAAGAGTTCGGCTGCAATGCCGAAACGCCACAGCGGTTCCATCGACGCGATGTTGGCGGCCGTGGCCGTGGCATCGCCCGACACGATGAGCCTATCCCGTATGAATGCCTCGCCGAACAAACCCAGGGCAATAATGACGAGGTAAAGCCAGTGGAGGATTTGTTTTGAGTGGCAACGCGGAGCGCCGGAACCGTTGAACGTGGAGATTGTCGACTATCACTAGGAGGAAGCCATGCCAGTGACCGCGATACATCCGGGGCAGAAAATGGAAGCGTCACCGTTTTGCCTTAGCTGCACATTGCCCAGAAAAGAGCTGGGAAATCCATCAAGGTGCTTCCCAGGCTGCGGCCGGCCCAGCGGATTCCGGCGTGAGCGCAGAAAATGCGTCTGGAAGCCGTGAAATAATCGATTTTCGGTCAGTCTTGCACAGCGTAAGCTGATGAAAACATTTGAGGCCAAAAATGATTTTGGGCATTTATTTCACAGCTTCCTGTCCCCTTTACTCGCCGAAATGCGTCGTCCCCTTTACTCAGTTCTCCGAGGGCTTGTCCACGTGGTCGATAGTAAGAAACCCCATGAGCGCTTTCTGCGCCTCAAACTTCAGCCCGGTCGCCTCTTCCGCCGCACTTAAGAAACTGTCGTCGTCATCCCACCGGAAGCTTACGAGATAGAGCCCCTGAAGCCCAGTTTTGTCGAGGACCGGCCGGCCTACGTTGCGGTCATTTGTCATCCATTCGGCGAATGCCTGCATGGTCAAGCGGTCGAAGAAACCTCCTCCAGACGATCCACCGCCACCGCGCCTTCCTCCTCCGCCGTTCGGCACACCCGGGGTCTGTGGCATAGGCTCGCCGTCTTTCCATTCGAGGAGTTTGGACCCTTTCTTACCTACGATCATCGCGTAAACAGGCATCTCCTTCGTTCCCCGATGCACCACCAGCTTGAATCGGTCCGCCAGCAGCGTCTGCAACATTTGCCTGAGTTGATCCTTATCGGCTGGAGTGTCCGACTTTGCGTCCATATCGAACCGGTCAGAGTCGAGCCAAGCGGGCCCGCCCGAGAGTTGAAACGGCGTCAGGTGGTAGGCTGCCAAGATGATCCGCCTGGCCGCAACATTCCTACCGACGACCCTGCCCGCGGAAAATTGCAAACTGCCGCCGGGACCGCCGCCTCTGCTTCCCGCCGCGGGGTTACTCGGCTTGATTGAGACTGCGTCAAATGGTAAGGGCTTTTCCGCGGGCGTCTGCGCATGGATGTTGATTGCTAGAAAGATAAATATCGCAGCTGCGAGCAGGGAGGTTCGCATGTTGCGGTTCCTCATAGCAAAAAGAAGCGAAAAGGAGCGAAAAGGTTACCCTTGGGCGAAAGGCGAAAAGGGGACGACCACATTTCTTACCCAGAACGGCGCCTGTCTTCCGCAACTCCCCTATTCCTCTACGCTCAGTTCCACCCACCCCGGCAGCGTCGCCGGCCGATTATTCAGGAACACGATCCGCCGCGTTTTGGGAAACGGCATTCCTGTCGCCAACGCCCGGTTGTAAATCGTGTACTGCTCCAGAATCTGCCGGTAGTCCGGGTTGGTGGCGTCCAGCCAGCCGCTCTTCGAAGTGAGACCGCCGCCCCATCCCAGGCAGAACAGGCAAGCGCCTTTTTCCCGCGCCTGCGCCAGCCGCTTTTCCAGTTCATCCAGGCTCTGATCCAGTAACCCCATACCGGCCCAGGAGGCATACTGGCGTTGCAGCGCCAGCAGGCCGCCGGCATACACATTCACGGCTTCGAAGATCTTGGCGCGGTTGAACCCATCCGGCCAACGCAGCGAGCGCCGCACTTCCGGCTGCAACAGGAAAGCCTTCTCGTTCCAGTCGCCCTCGAACGTGGTTCCCGGCGCGGCCATTTCGGCGAATGACGGCGTACTCTCATCGGGGCGCGCCCCATCCACGGTGCCGCTGGGGCTGCGCTTCCAGCCTAGGACGAAGCCCGGTCCGCGAGGCTGTATGGTGGAAGTGCGCAACAGATAGATCTTGAAATTCTTGGTCGCGACGGTGCCCGAATCGCCCGCGCTCAGCAGGCGCATCTTGTTCGCGCCGCCGGAACCGAGCGCCGTGTCCTCGACGATTTCCGCCGGCTTCCTCGGCACGCGTTCACCCTTCACGCGGGCCAGCACATCCTGCAGCATGCCGTCGCGCCAGTTCGCAAACACCATGCCGGTGCGCAGCGCTCCCTTCAGAGCGGCGGCAGGCAGGTAAGGCCCCGACGCGCCGGCCGCAAACGTGGGGATGTGCAGACTCTCCCCCATGGCGCGATTCCAGTAAGCCGAATACGCCGCGTTCTCAAATGGTATGCGCCTGCCGGCGAAATTCTGCGCGAATCCGCCCCAGGAAGCGAAGTCTAGTTTCTCGGCGTTCTTGAGCTGCGTGAGATAACTTTCGAGGCGCGGCCCCTTCGCCAGCAGGCGGAAGATGCGCCACTGGTCGAGCACGTTGACGTGGTCCTTCCAGACCATGTAGTCGATGGGACTCAGCTTGCGGCCATCGCCCACCAGCAGCGGCGTCAGGCATGTGGCGCGGTACCGCATCAGCGCACCTCGGGCAGCGGAATGGCAATCGCGAATCCGGCGCGATACACCGGATGCGCAAATCCGTCGGGCGCCACGTTGGCGGCCGACCCGCGCGGCGCGGCTTCGGCATACAGCACCGAACCCTCCGCCACCATGGGAATCTGTTTCTTCAATTCGCCGGAGCCGGCGGCGCTTTCCACCCGGCCGCCGCGCGCCAGCACGGTGTAGTTGCCCCGCCGCCAGTCGACCGCGTCGCCTTCCCCCGGCGTGAATAGCGAGAGCAGCCAGTGGGCGCGCGCGGCCGGCTGGACCACTATGATTTCTTCCATCTCCGCGGCCAGCACAGGCTCGGGTTCCGTGGGGGCTTCCGCTACCTCGGCTTCCTCTTCCATTTCCAGCACGGCGATTGACGACGAGGCTCCCACTGAGGCGCTGTTTCCAGCCATATCGACTTCGGATGGTGGCGGCACAATCGGCGATTCGCCAGGCGGGAGCGCCTTGGGGAAGACAGGCCAGGAGGCCTGTTCCACTGGCGTCGATTCGGTGGGTGCGAGCGACTGCGCGGGGCTCTCCGGCGGCGCCGGCGGCTCGGCGGGACCGGTCTCTTCGTCGCCCGGCTCCAGGACGCCTACACTGACACCTGCGCTGGTTGGTCGTGCCGCCGGCAGAATCATCTCCGGCAGATCGCCTTCCGTGAACTCGGGGGCTGCGGCGCGTCCCCAGCCGCGCGACCGTTCGCCGCCAAAACCGCTGTCGGCCAGCAGCCGAAACGCCGCTTTCACCGGTTCGGCCCAACGCGCATGGGCAGCCAGATCCTGGAAGGAGACGATGGTCCACAACCCGCAACCCGGGCGAAACTCGATGCAGGCCGTGGAATGCCGTTCGGTTGCGCCGGTCAAACGGTCCACCGCGGCGCTCCAGCGCAGCGCCGTGCGGAACGGGCCGGCACGTCCAGCCGGCACCAGGCACTCGCTCGGTCCGTCCACGCTCCACCGGTTGTCGTCCAGCGCGCGCCCGGCGAGCACTTCCTGCACTACTTCGAGCGGCACAAACCGCGCGCTTCGCCAGCGCACGCGCGCCGACAGAGCCGAGGGCGATGCCGGCGGCCAGACCGTCCGCGGCGGCGCCACGAAACTCAGGCCGTCCACAAAGGGGAAGCAGGAACCGAAACAGACTGCCGGCTCGCTCGCGCGGGCCGTCGCGGCCAGCCAGTCTTCGAGCGAACCCATGCGCCCCATCGCCCCCGTCACTGCGGAGTAGAGCGAGTCGCTGTGGTAGATAAAGTCCACCCGGTTGCGCGCCCCGGAATCGGGGCCGATGCGCCAGGGGCCGGTGGGACGGAGTTTAACGACCAGTCCCGGGTTCATTACTCCTCGCGCAGAAACGCAAAAGCCGAATCGTTGACCGCGGTCTGGATGGCCGCCAGCGTCGCGCCCGCGCCGAGTTCTTTTTCAGGCGCGCCCGAAGCGTAGTGGTTCTTGCCGCGCCACACCAGGCGGAGCTTGGAGAAACTCACCCGGCCGCTGCCGCGAGAGCCGCCGCCGCCCAGCGAATCGTCTTCCAGCAGGCGCAGGCCTTCCAGCACGCGCAGAAACAGCGGCGCATCCTCCTCGCACAGCACGTCCATTACTAGGCGCGTCTTGAAACGGGCGCCCGCCGGAACGCGCTCCAGCGTGCGCGGGTTGGCCTGCGACGTGATCCGGTCGATGGCGTTTTCGCTCTTCACCTCGGTCAGTTCGTCGTCCAGGTTTTCGCGCATTTGCGCAGTGATGCTCTCTGCCTCGAGCGGCGCATCGAACACCGCCAGGCGCGCCGGCGTGGCTTGCGTGGTATCGAGCGATTCGCCCTGCACCCGCTCCATGCGGCCGGGATTGCGGCCGAACAGCAGGCAGATATCGTCGTCCGGACGGTCGCTCTGGTGGATGCGCACTTCCTGCCCCTTGCGCCGCGATAGGTACACCAGTTCCGCTGGAACGGCCAGGCCGGAAGACTGCTCGAGCAGCGAGCGGATTTTGCCGCGCAACGAACTGCCCGGCACGTAGGGACGTCCGAAGGCGTCCTTGACCACAGGGTTATCGGAGCCGCCGATCTCGAGCGATCCCTTGCCGGCGCCCACGTGCAGTCCGGTTTCGCACGTCATCTCGCCTTCCAGAATCAGCTTGCCAATCAGTTTCAACTCGGTTTGGGGTGTATGTGCGCTCATGCTTTACTCGTTATAGGCCACGATGGCCTCGAAAAGATCCTTGAACCGTTCGTATCCGCGGTTGTCGTTCTTGCGCGTTACCTGGAGCAGCAGTTTTTCGAGCTGATCCAGGCTGCGCAGGCCGTGCCGCGCAATGGTGTAAGCCAGGCGGGCGCGCAGCATGACGAACTCGTGCTGGCGTTCGCTTTCCGGCGCGCGGACGGCGCGCCGCACCGCGCTGTAAAGGCGGCGCAACTGGCTCTTGGTGCCGGAATCCATGTCGCGCATGCGGCTCACCACGGCATGCGCCTGGTTGTCGAGATAGAGACTGTCGCCGATCAGTTTTTCCAGTTCGATCTCGGGCGGCCCTTCCGGCCGGCCGCGATCGAAGCCGCGGCGCTCTCCGCGGTCGCCGCGGTCCGGGCGGTCGCCGTGCGGCGGTCCGCCACCCGGACGGTCGGCGCGAGGCGCGCTGCGGCCCCCTCCGCCGCCTTCCCGCGGCGGGCGATTCTGCTTCAGTTGTTCCTGCTCTTGTGCCATGTGCTAAACCTCTGTCACCAATCTGGCCCACTCCAGGGCCACCAGGCCCGCGGGCCGCAGCTTCACTTCAGCCGATTTCCGGCCCACCATTTCGCTGATCAGGTGCGTGCGCAGTTTTTGGAATTCGCGGTCGCGCGTGCCGCTCAGAATCCGGTTGAAGCGCCGCTGCACGCGCCACGTGCGCTCGGTCGCAACATCGCCTCCGCCATACGCGTCGCGCCGGTAAAAGCTTCGCAGTTGGTAGAGGAACTGTTTGGACATCCGGAAATCGTGGATCAGCCGCGTCACGGTGTCTTTCAGCTCCGCCGCATCCCCCAGGTGCCGCCACTCCAGAATCCGGCCCAGCAGGAAGATGCAGTCTTTATCCGCCGATTTCGCCAGTTCCAGGTTGCGCCCCGCGTCTTCGTACACCGACGGCAGTGGATAATATGTCTCCGGCGCCAGCGCGATGGCCATTGAAATCGTTTTGCCTTCCGGGCCCGGGTACTCTTTCAGGTTCTCTTCCGTGAAGCGGTGGAACAGCCTCTGCACTTCACGCGCTAGCGCGATGAGCGCGTCCCACGAGCCGTAGACCGCGAAATCGTCGCCGCCGCAATAGATGATGCTCACCTTGCGCCAGAACTCCGGCAGCGAGCAGAGCACTTCCAGCTCGCCGGCGAAAAATTGTTTGTAGAGCACCGAAAGCGGTACGTGCTCTTCGATCGAGTGCACGCGGCGCAGGCGCAGTCCGAAGTTGTCCACATCGCCGCGCAACACGCCCCAGATGGAGCGGCCTTGCGCCCGCCGCGCCAGGGTCTGCACCGGGGCGGCCACCTTGCCGTCGTCCGAAGGGGCCGCGTGGCGCGCTATCAGGATGCCGTCCGGCGACAGGTTAGAGGTCAGGCTCCAGGTGTGTTTGCCTTCTCCCGGCGTGACTTTCCCGGGGTTTTCCGGAGACCATCCGATCACCGAAGCCTCGCGCACCTTCGCCCCCATTTCCTTGGCGAAGTAAGCATCGGCGGAGAGCTGGCTGGGAGCGGTGAAAAGCTGGAACGCGGCCGCTCCCCTATCGGCAAAGGGAGCATTGCGTTTGCCCTGCAGTTCCTCGTTGAGGCGCCGGCGGATCACGGCCCAATCGCCAAGGTTGTCGGTAGCGCTCCAGATCAGCTTCACCCAGCCGGAGCTCAGCTCCGCAATCTGACGCGCCGCGGCGTTGAGAAAAGTCTCCGCGCGTTCCCGGGCTTCGCCCGGCAGCACCACCAGGAACTGGCCGCCGCCGCTCGACCCAAGCAGAATGCGGGCCAGCCCGAGTTCGGCCAGCAGCGCCCGGGGAAGCACTTCGCACAGCAAGGCGATCCATTGCGACCTGCCTGACAGCAAGTCTTCACCGGCGGAGCGCGCAGAACGTCCTTCCGCGTGCCCCGCTAAAAGGAACTCCTCCGTGCCCAGAATCTTACCTTGCAGTAGGATCTGTTGGGACATGAGACCAGAAAAAGCCTTGAGAATCCCTCACTGTAGCACAGATTCCTGAGAACTTCGGAGCCCCTGGGTAACTGTAGGATATGCGAAAACTCCCAGCCTTGCTGGCAATCGGGCTGGCCCTGGCGGCCTCGAGCTTCGGCCAAACCAAGCCAGACCCTGCGCATCAGCGGGCAGCTGCGCCGGCGCCTCCCAAGAAGGCCGCGCCGCAGAAATCGGACAAGGAGATCGAAGCCGCCATCCGCGCCAAGTTCGCCAAGTCCAAGATCAACGCCGACAAGTTCACGGTGCGCGTGCAGGGCGGCGTGGCCACCATCGAGGGCAAAACTGAGGTTGTTCAGCACAAAGGCGTAGCCACGCGCCTCGCCAGGACCGGCGGCGCGCTGGCGGTCAACAATCGCGTCCAGTCGAGCGCTGCCGCCAAGAAGAAAGCGGCTGACAATCTGGACGAGGGACGCCGGCGCGCCCAGGTGAAGCGCGGCGACGCCCGCTCCGACTCCGACCCTCCGCGCTCGGGCCACTGATGCGCGCATGATAAACTGGGAGAATTACGAGTTTTGCTATGAAATCTCTTGGTTTATCCCTATTACTATGTGTCGCCGCTGCGTTGGCGCAGACCACCCCGCCGGCGCCGCTACCGCCCGCGCCGGCCGAAAAAGGCGATACCGTCATCGCCATTTTTGAAGACGGCGGCAAGATGACGTTGGATGAATTCCGGGCACTCGTCCCGGGACTGCCGACGTCGCCGTCGAATTTTCAACAGATGGCGCAGCAGGATCGCCCGAGGTTCCTCCATTACTATGCGATGATGCGCAAACTGGCGCAGATGGCCGAACAGGAAAAGCTCGATCAGCGCAGCCCGGGCAAAGAGGCCCTCGCGTTCAGCCGCTTATTCACATTGACGGACATCAAGGCGAAGGATGTTCTGGATTCGACGACGGTCTCGCCGGAAGAGGTGGAGAAGTATTACAACGACCACCAGGAGCCCTATAAGGCAGTGAAGGTCAGTGCCATCTACATTGCGTTCGGGGATGCGGAATCGTCTTCCAGCCCGGCCAGTTCCTCGAGTTCGGCCAGCAGGGTCTCCAAGAAGGCACTCACCGAAGAAGAAGCCAAAGCCAAGGCTCAGAAAGTGCTCGCGCAGGCCCGCGCCGGCGCGGACTTCAAGGCGCTGGTAAAAGAGAACTCCGACGACGAAACCTCCCGCGATAAAGGCGGCGATTTCGGCACCTGGCGCATGAGCGACAACGTCCCCGATCTCATGCGGCCGGTGGTTTTCGGACTGAAGCGGGGTGAGTCGGGCGAGCCGGTGCGGCAAGCTCACGGATACTATATCTTCCACGCCGACGAAGTCACTTTTGCCCCGCTGGCGCAGGTCCGCGACTCCATCTTCCAACAACTGAAGCAGCAACACTTTCAGGAATGGTTGGCCAAGCTGGACGCCGCCACCAAAGTGGAATTCCCCAAATCGGGAACACCCCCTCCAGCGCCGTCGGGCGGCAAGTAACGGTTATTTAACTATAACCTGAATCGGCAGTATTTCGCCGGTCGGCATGATCCGCACGCCCACCAATCCGCTGACGGCGCCTTTGATTGCCCGCAAAGTCAAAACCGCTTTTTCCCCCGCCATGAGCTGGGCCGGCTCCAATTGAAGGTCGATGCCGAGTTCCGTTGGCATGATAGACAGGTCAACCTCTCCGGCCGCATGGTTGACGATGGTAACCTTCTCGGCCTTGTCTCCCTCCAGATTGACGGTCTTCTTGTCCGCCCCCACCTTGCCGAGCGCGAAATCCGGCGTCGTCGCGAACTCTTTAGGGATCCCGCCAGCTATGGGCGGCGCTGGGACGGCGGCTCCATCACCCGATCCCACTTCTTTGACGATGCCGACCGGCGTCATCACTTCCTTCTGGTTCACGTACCAATACCAGTTGCCATTCTCAAACTTCCACAAGCTCGGAATCCTCAGGTTCCACTCGCCCAACGGAAAGCCCGGCTGTTGAACTTTTTGGGCGCACATCAAGGTGGCTATCGCGTGTTTGAAATCGTCGGAGTAGTGGATCTCGAGTAGTTCGTACTTTGTGATATCGGGCTTGCCGATGCCGTAGTAATAGTCCTTGGTGTCATCGGCAACAATCGCCTCGGCTTTGCGAAATTCCTTTTTCAGCAGCAGACCGTAGAACTCGTTAACCCGCGCCCGTAGAGCCTGGTCGACATCGGCCGGCGGTTTGGGGGTGTCGGGAGGAGTGGTCTGTGCGAAGCACCCGGCCGCAACCAGCGCGGCCACAGCAATCCGGTATATCATTCCTTCATTATACGAGAGGACAGCGCAGATACTCCGCCGGCCAAACAGCACTGCTCCAACAATTCCCCGGTCTTGCCATGTAAAGCCCCCGCCGCAGTTGCACCTCTGACTCCTGACTCCTGATTTCCAAATCCCGGGATTGCAACCGGAATCGCCGCTAACGCCCGCTGAAGTCCGGAAGCCCCGTTTTCCGGCCCTTTGAAAGTCCGGAGCGCGCCGTGACTTGGACGCTCACCTGGGCGCGACGGCGAATTCCACCAGGCCGGTGTAGCGGCCGGGCGGCAGGCTCCGAGGGTCGGCGAGCTGCCAGGTGACGGCGCATTCGAGGGACCCGGACCTTTGCCATCCGGCCACCAGGTCCTGGGCGGCGCCGGCGGCAAAAGCGCCGGTGGTGCACGATGCCTCGCGACCGCCTCCTGTGGAGCGCGGCGCGACGCTGGTCCAGCGCAGGGCGGCGGCGGATAGCAGCCCGCCGGAGCCCTCGAGATGCACCAACTGCATGGTGAGGCGGATCGGATGGTTCGGCAGTGCGCGGACCCAGGCTGCGACCGAAGTAGTTTGGCTGACCACATCGGAGGCGCCATCGGCGGACACCTTGAACTCGAGCGGAACCTGCTGCGGTTGGACCCGCGCTTCGGGCGGGATCACAACCACCAGCGCGCTCCCCGCGCTGGTTTGCCTCTGCGCATGGAGGCCAAGGGCCAGCAGGGCCAGCGCCGCGATCGCTAACCCGCGCTTGTGCATACCAGCCTCATCGACCAATGAAGTTACATCTTTGAGGCTTTGGGGGCAATAGGGCGCAATACTGATTCGTGCCGCAGCGTACTATCGAATGCGGGAAAAAGAACTACTTATGGTCCAGTACTTTTACGATGGGTTTGTCCTTGGAAGATACCGTGAAACGGAACTCCACAGGAGGCACAGCCGCGCCCACTCGCAACACCAGCGGCACGCGCTCGGGGGTGCTCAACTGCCCGTTCTCGGGCAGGGACTTGGGGTCGGCCACCAGCTCGAAGTCTCCCTCGTGCAGATTGTAGAAGGCGAACGCGCCGCTGTTGTTGGTCGTGGTGTAACGATTGCCGGGCAGCAGGCGGATCACGATGCCGTCGAGCGCAGCGCCTTCCGGTCCGGTGATCCTGCCGGTGACGGATAGCAGCGGTAGCACCTCGAAATCGGTGCGCTCCAGACGGCGCGGCAACACCACGACCCGGGATTTCTGCGGCTCAGCGGGGTCGTAATCGGCCGGCAGTTCGGCCAGCGCGAGCCCGACCTCGTGAGGGCCTTCGGCCACGTTTTCGAATCGGTAGCGCCCATCGGCGCCGGTGACGGAGGTGCGCCCGCCGTCGAGGCTCACCGGGATTCCGCCGGCCAGGGAGCGTCCGGCCGAACTGCTGGTCCACACCACGCCCTCGATGGCGCCTACCAGTGGAACCATGGCGGCCAGCGGATGGCCGAGGTTTTCCACGGGCAATCCAGCGCCCCAGCGGAGCTGCTTGGTGAGGCGGAAATATAGGCTCCATTGACTCATCGCAGCAATACTCTCTGCTACCGGACTAGCTCCGCCGAAGGCCGCTGTATTGTCGAGCAGAAACATATTTTCGGCATTCACGGTCACGTTCAGCGAATTCCGGAACACCTCGGTTTGCAGGTTCCAGCCGCGCGTCAGGCGCACCGCCATGCCTACCTCCGAGGTGCGATAGGCTTCCCTGGAAAAGACGGTCTGGTTCTGCAGATCCTGGCCGATTTCCACGTTGGCGAAGGCGGAAAAACGGCCCGCGGTGGCCACGGCTTGAACGCGCCCGAAGACCGAGTTGTAGCGCACCGCGCCGCTGATCTGCTGGTAACGCACCGAACCGCCCAGCGAAAGATGTTTGAACTGGTAGGTGTCGCCGGCTTCGGAGGACCGCTGGCGTTGCGGGGCGTCGGCGGTATCCAGCCGGATATCGCGCCACTCCAGGTGCACGGTGTGCCGCCGGATGGAGCGCGAGAGGGTCGCGTCGATCTGGCGGTTGTCGGACGTCGTCTCCGGCTGGCCGCCGCCCTGCGATGAGAAATCCACAGTGGAAATCTGGGCCGACGCTGAGAGGCTTCCCGGCAGCAGCGATGTGATGCCGGCAACATTGCTCGTGCTGCGGAAGGAGGGCGCTGCGTCGTTGTGCTCCAGGTTGTTGTGGTATTGGCTGGCGGATGCGAGCAGCTCCAGCCTCTTCCACGGCCGGTAGCGAACTTCCGCAAACGGCCCCTCGCGGTCCCCCAAAAAATAACCGGCCAGCGGGAAGTAGAGGACGCCCTGCCGCACGTAGTTGGCGTGAAGCGAAAGTTGCGGGCTTTCCCACGCCAGACCCGCCATCGACGAGGTGACCGTTACGCCATCCTGGCTGAAAGGCTGGGATACTTCGCCGTAGATTTTGAGCTGCTTCAGGGGACTGTAGAGCGCCTGCATGGTGAGGGTGCGGACCATGCTGAAGGCACGGTTGGCCGGGAACAGATCGGGGTTCGCGGCTATCGACTCCGGGCTGGCGGAAAGCTGCAGGAAGCGGCCTCCCACTTCCAGGTGTCTGGCGATGCGGCGCCTCGCCGCGGCGCCAATGATGGTTTGCGGGATCAGGATGCGGTAAGCCACGCGCGGCCCCGCCGTCAGCGTCTCTTCACCGGCGAAGAAACTGTACTGGGTGTCTTCGTGGGATGCCGCCACGCGGATGCCGCGTCCGTCGATCTCGGGCAGGTAGATATTGGTGAAGGGGAATTCCACTAGCGAGTTGGGCGTGCGGAAATCGCCGCCCGTGATGGTCCAATGCTGGCCCATCCATGGGGCGCCTCGCAGTTCCAGAAAATTCTCGCCGGTCTGAAAACGGTTCTGGCTTCCGTAGCCTTCCAGATTGGCGTTCAGGAACCCGACCTGCGGCAGGAACTCCTGGAAATGGTAGGCTACACCGCTAGTGTTCAGCAGCGGCTGCCCGTTGCCTCCAAGATAGTACCCCTGGAGCGCAATTTCGCTTTGGCCGCCCGCCGCCGTGGTGCCGTCAGCCTGGGCGGAAGCCGGGGCCGCGACGGCGGCCAGAAGGGCGGCTAGCAGCAGGGCGCGCCGGGTGCGCCTACGGGATTGGTTTCGCGGCGACCACAAGTGCGGTGGCCTCCTGGATTTCGTCGCCGCCCAGGTCCACGCGCGCGCGCAGCGTGTACTTGCCCGGACCGGACGCCAGCTTAAGGGGGAACACGAAATTCTGGTCGCGTTTCGGCAGGACCGGCAGGGGGGCGAAATGAGCCGTCTCGACCACGTTGCCGCTCTGGTCGAGCACGTCCAGGTCGCCTTGCGGGCGGATGTGCATGAGACCCGAGTTGTTGATGGTCACGACGGCGCGCCACGTGGGGTTCTTGGCATCGGCCACGGATTCGAGCCTCACGTCTTTGACCGTACCCTGAAGGGCAGGCTGGCCCACCACCACATAAATTGACGCGACAATCTGGACGGCGGTGCGCAGGCCGATGGCCTTGACCTCTTCGGCGGTCGGCAAGGTGGTGAAGGAGATAGCGCAGTGGTAGCTTCGCTCCGTGGCGGCCTGTGGCACCCGCACGGTGTAACGCACGGGCACTTGCGCGTTGGGATTCAGCTCCAGCTCCATGGGGTTGGCCACCAGCCACTGGCGGCAGGAAAATTCCGATTCCTGCGGATAGCCGCCGAACTGCGGAGTGGCCTCGGCGTCGAGATAGAAATCCAGAATCTCGGTCTTCACGCGCACCTTCTGGGAAGCGCTGTTGGCCAGAGTGAGCACGCCGGAATGGGCTGAGCCGGAGGCCAGCTTCAGTTCCTCGCGCATGGGAGCGAGCCCCAGGCCCACCTGCGCGCAGGCGCTCCCGGCCAGGACGATCGGCGCCAGGACGGCAAGCGAAAGATGGGTTACGGCACGGTGGCCGTGTAAGCAAGCGATAGTGAACATGATGGACTGCTTTCTGCGATGTATTTCCAGCTATCCGCCAGAGTGAAATTGAGACTGATGGTCACGGTGTCTGAGTTGGGCTGCAGGTTCCCGGCGGCAACGTTTTGCGCCGAGGGCGAAAGCGGGAACGGACCGGCACAAGACCCCGAGCCGCCGTGGTTAACAGCCACCGTGGCGCAGGAGACCGTGACCGCCGAGACGGGGACCGTGGAGCAATTGCTGAAGCTCCCGCCGGCCGCCTGCACCGTGAGCTTCCATGGACCCTTGCCGGAGGGCGCGTAGACCCAGCTCACCGTGCTCGTGGCGCTGCCGGCCACCACCGGCGCGGAATTGGGATTGGTAGCCGTGAAACTGACGGTCGCCGGGTTGACGGTGACGGTGAAATCAGCCAGGGGATGAACCGTCGAAACGTTCCGCGTAAGCTTGGGGGCCACGGGGGCGACCGGCTTGCGAACCGGCTGCCCCGCAGTTATCGCCCACAGTGCGGGAATGGTGAGCCACACGTTCATGACATCAAGAAGCGCTGATGGTGTAAGTGGCCGTAGCCGTATAAGTGCCGGTGGCGTATACCGGGTCGTCGGTCAGGGACCAGGCCGTGGAAGCAGCGTTGCCCGCGCTGACGGAGTTGGCGGCCGCTCCGAAAATCGCCACCGAGGTAGCAGAGGCGGACGCCGTCACCGAACCGCTGCAAGCCGTGCCCGGCGAGCTCACGGTGCAGGTGTAGGTGAGAGCGTCACCGGCGGTAGGCGGCGTTCCGACCGAGGGTCCACCAGCAGGGGAGAAATCTGCCGTGATCTTCAGAGAGATGGTGCCGGACCCACCCACCTTGGTGGTGCGGATTTTGTAGGTGAGGCTGGTGGTGCCGGTGAATGGGCTGCCGAACGTCGTACTGGCGGTAGTCAAATTCGTTGTGCCGGTGGTTACCGTCAGCGAGGCTTCCGGTCCCACCGCGACAGAAAGAGTTGTAGTTGACTGCGCCTGCCCCATGCCGGCCAGTGCCAGCATCAGGCAAGCCGCAGCGATTATGGTTGCGTATCGTCTCATGCGTTAAGTTCTCCTTTAAGTTGCGCTAATTACGAATGTGATTTTTGCCGAATAGGTGCCCGTCGGATATGCGGGACTGTCTGTAAGCGTGAACGTGAGGTTCACGGAATTCGGGTTCGGATTGCTGCAGGCGCCGCCCCCGCCCGTGCAGGCCGAAGCCGGCAGGGTCAGCACGGGGGTCTGAGCCGTGGTGGATACAGTTTGCGTGCCGCTGCACGCGGATCCCAGCGAGGCGCCGGAACAGGTATAAGTGAGCGCGCCGCTCGCAATGGATGGGCCGCCGGCCGGCGCGAAATCGCTGCTCATGCTGAGGCCGATGCTCCCGCCGCCCGCCGGCGTGGTCCGCGCCTGGTAGCTCAAACTCACATTACCGCTGAATGGCTGGAAGGCCGTGATGTTGGGAGCGAGGGTGGCCGAAGCCGGCGCGGTTAGCGCGCCGATGGGATTGATCATCGCACTCAGGCTCTGCGTGCCGGTGCCGGTACTAGCGCTGCCTGCCGGCATCATAACCATGATGCAGAGGGCCAATGCCAAACCACTCCGCCGCCGAATTGATCCGCGTGGAAACATGCGCAAAGTACAGAATCGCATTGCGGGAAATTAAGACACAAGACTTCAAGACGTTAGTATCTTGTTACTTACAGTACTTGAATGTCCTTTGAATTCAGTCTGTTAGGATTCTAATTAAGACTGGATTCCGAATCTGAAACCATCCCGAAATTATTCAATTTGTTTTGATCTGGTTGCGTTGTGAAAACCCCAACTTCGCGAAATTGGATTTCTAACGCCTGACCCGCTGAAAGCCCGGTGCTAACGATCCAACTTCGGATTTCAGGTTGAGCGGGAATATATGGGAGTTGCAGTATTCTCAAATTGGCATCGCGTGCGCCCGACAGGTCCAAGAATGATTGCAACAATCCAGGGCCTGTAGACCACCGGTCCATTGGCATGACCCCCGACTGCCCCGACGAGATCACTAGGCTCTTGACTTCCCAACCGCCTGCAAAGCGCGCCTTATTCAGGCGATTTGCCCCATTGATCTGTGTGACTTGCCCCAATTGCCCCATTTCATTGATCGTTTAGTGTTGTAAACATCAACACTTTTCCCTGAAGACTCGGTGATTTAGGTAAAAAGAGACCTTTTGGTTATACTATTGCCTGATCCGCTACGAAGCTCGTGTCTGGGTGGGGGCAAATACCGCCTGGGAAAAGGGATGCTGATGCGCCGCTTGTTCCGCGATTCTGCTCATTTGATTCGGCCGGCCCTGGTTCTGATCGCCGGTATGGCAATCTTTCTGGTCGTCCGCAGCGCCATCATCCCCAAAGCATTTGGACAGTACGGCCACTACCGGCCTGGTGCGCTCGACCTGGTCCGCCAGCACCCCATAGCATTCGCCGGGCAGGAAACCTGCGTGATGTGCCACGATGACCAGGCCACCGCCAGGGCCGCCGGCAAACACGCCCATGTGGCCTGTGAAGCCTGCCACGGTCCACTGGCGCAGCACGCCGATGACCCGGCGGCGCACGTTCCCAAACTCCCCGACGTCGCCGACCTGTGCCGCCGCTGCCATGAAAAGGACGCGGCGAAACCCAGGAATTTCCCGCAGGTGGCGACCGCCGAGCACTCCGGCGGCGCGCCCTGCAACGCCTGCCACCAACCCCACAATCCCCACCTCTGAGCCAAGGAGACGAACATGGACATCAGCCGGCGCGACATATTCACAGTAGGCGGGAAATTGCTGATATTGGCTTCGGTGGGCGCCACCCTCAGGCAGATCACCGGCGCGGAGCCGCCGAGCGATGCCTACCGCATGGCCGACCACTGGTGGGGCATGATCGTCGACATCGACAAGTGCATCGGCTGCGGCAGTTGTGTGCGTGCCTGTTCCAAGGAGAACAACGTGCCGCAGGGGTACTTCCGCACCTGGGTGGAGCGCTACCAGATCGGCGACCAGATCAAAGAAGTCAGGCAGCCTCACGTGGAATCGCCCAATGGCGCGATCGATGGCTTTCCGCCGCTTGCGCCCACCGACGGAAAAAGCTTCTACGTTCCCAAGCTGTGCAACCACTGCGCGGATTCGCCGTGCGTGCAGGTGTGCCCGGTGGGCGCCACCTTCGTCAGCCCGGATGGTGTCGTGCTGGTGGATCAAACCTACTGCCTGGGCTGCCGCTACTGTGTGCAGGCCTGCCCGTATGGCTGCCGTTATCTGCACCCGGAGACGCAAACCGTGGACAAGTGCACCTTGTGCTACCACCGCATCACCAAGGGCCTCACCACGGCCTGCTGCGAAAACTGCCCCACCGGCGCCCGCCTGCTGGTGGATTTCAAGAACCCCAAGGACCCTGTCCACGAAATCCTGCGCACCAACATGGTCCAGGTCTTGAAGCCTTATATGGCCACCGGAGCCAAGGTCTACTACGAGCATCTGGATGGCGCAGTGCGCTGAATAGGAGCGATCGATGATACCCGGCGTTGACGGTTTCATGTACCCGAACGAGGTGGAGCTGCAATGGAGCGTCCTCATTGTGCTCTACCCCTACATCACGGGCCTGGTTGCCGGCGCGTTCATTCTCGCCTCGCTCGAAAGAGTGTTTAAAGTGGAAGCTGTGCGGCCCACCTACCGGCTGGCCCTGCTCACGGCCCTGGCCTTTCTGTTAGTGGCGCCGCTGCCCCTGCAACTTCACCTGGGGCATCCCGAACGTTCGATGGAAATGTACCTGACGCCCCACACTTCGTCGGCCATGGCCATGTTCGGGTTCGTATACCTCTGGTACCTCATGGTGGTGCTGCTGCTCGAAATCTGGCTGGAGTATCGCACGGAGATTGTCGGACTGGCGCAATCCACCACGGGGCTGAAGCGTTGGATCTACCGCGTGCTTACGCTGGGTTCATACAACGTCAGCCCGGCGGCGCGCCTCATGGACGATAAGGTGGGCTATGCCGTGACGGTCATCGGGGTTCCGTCGGCATTCTTGCTGCATGGATACGTGGGCTTCATTTTCGGCTCGGTCAAGGCCAACCCGTGGTGGTCCACGCCCTTGATGCCGGTGGTGTTTCTGTTTTCGGCGATGGTCTCGGGGATTGCCGCGGTGATGGTGCTGTACGTCGTTTGCATGAAGCTGCGCAAGACGCCCATCGACATGCGCTGCCTCGATACCATCGCGCGCTACCTGTTCTACACCTTCGTGATCGATTTCACCCTCGAGATGCTGGACCTGGTCCACCGCACCTATGAGTCCGACGAATCCTTCCGCAGCCTGGATTTCATGGTGCATACGCGGCTCTTGTTCTCACACGTGATTTTGCAGATCTTCCTGGGGACGCTGGTGCCGCTGTTCCTGCTGGCCGCCAATCAATTGTGGAGGTACTCCGCGGCCAAACGGAAAGCCATGTACATGACGGCTGGCGTCCTGACCCTGGTCGGCATCTTCGCCATGCGCTGGAACGTGGTGATCGGCGGACAACTGTTTTCCAAAAGCTTTCTCGGCTACACATCCTATAAGATGCAACTGGGAGAGCGTGAGGGACTGGTGGCGGCGATCCTGCTGATGCTCCTTCCCCTTGTAGTCTTTTTTGTGCTGGTGAAACTCCTGCCGCCATGGCAGGGCGGAAAGACCCACCAGGCCTGAGGAGGTTGCCATGCCGCAGCCCGACTGGGAGGCGCTCGAGCGCGAGCTCCGCTCGCTCGCCGAGCGCGTAGCCTTTCTCGAGCGGCACGCCGGTCTGCGCGCCCCCGCGTCCCCGCCCGAGATCGCGCCGGAAATTCCAGCCAACCACCCGCTGGCCGAGGTGCCCAGCCTCCTGCCCATTGTGGGAAGGGCGCTACTGGGCCTCGCCGGCGCGTACCTGCTGCGCGCCCTTACCGAATCCGGCACCCTGTCCCCCAAAGTGGGAACCGCCGCCGGCATCGTCTATGCTCTGCTGTGGCTCGGCTGGGCAGCCCGCAGCCCGGCCACGGAGCGGCTGAGAACGGCGATCGACAGCCTGACTGCCGTCCTCGTGCTCTGTCCCCTGCTGTGGGAGGCGACCGTACGTTTCCACGCGATTGGCACGTGGACGGCCGCGGCCGTCCTGCTGGTCTTCGCGCTTTTTGGCATGGCGATTTCCTGGCGCAAGAGCCTGCTGATCGTCTCCACCTTCGCCACGCTGGCGGCCTTGGGAACCGGCACCGCGCTCCTGCTGGCCACTCACGACGTTTTGCCGTTCACGTTCCTGTTCCTCGCCGTGGCCGCCGCCATTGAAGCTTCTGCCTGCTTCGAACACTGGCTGAGCGAGCGCTGGCTGGCCGCCGCCGCCGCCGATCTGGCGGTTCTGCTGGCCACCTGGCTGGTGACCAACGAACGCGGCCTGCCCCAAGGCTACGCGGCGATTCCGCATGCCTGGCTGCTCACCGCGCAAGTGGCCCTGCTTGCCATTTATCTTTCCAGCACCATCGTCCGGACGCTTTTTCGCGGCTTCTCATTCACCGGCTTCGAGACCGCTCAATGCGTCGTGGCCTTTGCCATCAGCCTGAGCGGCGGTTTGCAGATGGCTCCGGTGATGGCCGCGTTCATGCTGGTGTGCGCGGTAGCCTGCTACCTGGCGTCCTTTGCGCTGCTGGAGCGGCAAGGCGCATCCAGCCGCAACTTTTACACCTATTCCACCTTCGGGATCTTATTGACGCTGGCGGGCAGCCGGATCTTGCTTTCCGCTACAACGGCGGCCTGGGTCTGGTCCATCTTGGCGATTGCCTGCATTTGGGCGGGCGGTTCGTTTGGCCGCATGACGCTTCTAGTGCATGGAGGAATCTACCTGTTGCTGGCGCTGGTCGCTTCGGGCGCGCTCCAGGAAGTGGCCGGACTGCTGCTGGGCGCCGGGTCGTGGCCGGGCGAGCGGCAGATGGCTCTGTGGACTGGTCTGGCGGCTACCGCGGCCGCCTATGCGCTGACAACGTATTACGGCCCGGAGGACCGCCCTTCGAAGAACATGCAGGTTTTCCGCATTGCGGTTGCCGCCAGTTTTGTCTGGATGGCGGCCGGCATCGCGGCGGGCATTCTGACAGCGACCTATCACCTGGTGTTGGGCGCCGGCGCCAGCCTGGCGTATCGCGCCGCGCTGCGCACGGGCGTTCTGGCAGGACTTTCCCTTCTGCTCGCCTGGGCGGGACCGCGCTGGAAGCGTCCGGAGTTGTCGTTGCTGGTCTACCCCGCCATGGTTCTGGGTGGCTATCGCCTGTTGGTGCAGGACCTTCACCAGGGCCATAATGGAGCGCTTTTCTTCTCGTTGCTGCTCTATGGCTTGGTGCTGACCGCGCTGCCGCGATTGAAAAGAAGCGCGGGTTAAACGGGTGCTCTCGGCGCTGTGCGATCAGGATATTGACAAGAAGCCGCTTTGCACCTTATAATGCAAAGTACTTTACATTATGGCTGATTTAGGTCACTAACCGCGGAGGTGCTGATGAACGTCTCACCGATAAAGCAGCCGAGCGCTTTGCTTCCAATCGCAATGTCCGTAGCCGCCCTGGCTTTGGTGTTGGGTCACGTTGCAATATTCGGCGTCGTGCATGAAGCCGACGAGGGAACCGCGGCTCATCTCTGGCAACTTCTCATGGCTGGACAGGTACCCGTAGTGGCGTACTTCGCGCTGAAATGGCTCCCGCAGGCTCCAGGACAGGCGTTCCGCGTGCTCGCGCTGCAAGCCGTCGCGGCCCTAGCCGCATGTGCCCCCGTCTACTGGTTCAAGCTGTAATGCCCTTCCTTCAAAAGGGGACGGACGCATTTTGGCGCAAAAGGGGCGCGGCCGCGGCCGCGGGTGAGCGCGATCATTAGCCGCGATCAAGGCCGTGGGCCGCGTTCACCCCGCGCGCAGGGCCTCGCCTTTGCGCTCGATGGCCTTGGGCCCAGTCAGCGGGATGAAAAAGTCCTGCCCCACCAGTTTGCACTCTTCCACCATCCGCAACCCGTACTCACATCGCCCCAGGTCGTCGGGGCCGGTATTGTTCGTGCCGAAGTTGAACTTCGCGCCGGCCGCTTTCGCCATGCGGATGAACGAAGGGCTCGGCAGCTTGTACCGGCTGTTGATCTCGATCGACACCTGGTTGCGCACCGCCGCTTCAATTACTTTCCTGCGCCGTTCCTCGGTCCAGAGCCGCTCGTAATCCTTGGCGATCTGGTCCGGCAGGTAGGTGGGGTTGGCATAGATATCGATGGGCTCGTGCTCCAGGATGCCGACCGTCCGTTCCACGAATGTGTCCATGAACTCCTGCACGTCCCCGATGGTCCCGACTTCGTCGGGCATCCAGAGCCGCATGCGCTTGCCGCGGTTGTCCGTCCAGGTCATGGAGTCGCTGAAGATGTAGTCGAATCGCGCAACCGCGCCGCGCGAGAACATGCGCGTCCATTCGCGCCCTTCCGCCTGCATCGCGACGAAGCATGGCTGGCCTTTCAGGCTCTCGACGAACTGAATGGCTTCCTGGTCGTTCTGAGCCGTATTGGCCTGGCCGCAGTTCACCGCGATGCCGTACTCGATGCCGTCGCGCCGCGATTTCGCGAGCGCCTGCTCGATGGTCAGCCCGCCTTTCAGGTGGACGTGAAAATCCGCCATGGGAACGCCTTGATTGCCCTCGTTGATGATCTGCCGGAAGACCGCGTCCACCGCCGGCGCGGGCCCGCCGGGAGTGGGCGTGTCGTCCGGCAGCGGGCGCACGCGGACACTGCGAAATCGCGCCGTGGCGCCGCCATTGCGACACTCCAGCGCGAAAGTGCCGCGGCCCAGAAGGCGCGTTAGCCCATCCGGCGGCGCCGGCTCCGTGTAATCCACCACCAACATGCCGTTGAGCCGGATCTGCACGTTCTTGCCGCGCACCGCCGCGTGGATCTTGAACCACTGATCGTCCCGCACAAACTGCTTATACACGTTCCGCAGGCCCTTGAGCGACCCGGTCTTCGCCCGCTCGCCCGCGGCCGTGTTGTCGATCTGGATTTCGCAGCCTGTGCTCGGGAAATCGCGCTCCTGATATGCCGTATGGAAGTAGACCGCCGAGTTGCAGCCTGGCTGCGTCAGCACTTCCACTTCAAGCTCGAAGTTGCGGAAATCCGCGCCGTGTACGGGCCCTGTATAGAACAGGTGCGACCTCGGTCCTTGGGCCGCGAGTTGCCCCTCCACCACTTTCCAGGAACTTTTGTTCTCGCTCGGCCGCCATCCTTCGAGACTGCGTCCATCGAACAGCTCTACCCAGCCATCGTCCGCGGCGGAGAGCCCCAGTGCGGTCATTGCTCCGACGAACACCCGGCGCGTAATTTCAGACTGTGCCATCGGATTGATTATAGCCGCTGTGGGGCAGCCTATCCAGGCTGCGTGGTGAAGGTATGACAGACGATCGGTTTTTGTCGTCTGTCGGGCTGCCGCGCTTTGCCGAGGCATGACAGGCCACAAAAGGCGATGGCCTGTCCCACGATTAGCAGCAACCCATCTTGATTTCGCCCCCGGCTGTGGCCGGCGGGCCAAAGGCTTCGGCGGGCGGCTCGGCGCCATTCAAGACGGCCATCCAATGCCGGGCTGCGTCGAAGACTACCAGAACCACGCCAACGATGAAGATGCCCATCAATATCGAATCCACGTAGCCCGTGAACACCTGCCCGGGCTGCGACGTAAGCGGCCAAAAGATGTTCTTGATGGATAGGACTCCGGCCATTATGGTGGTCACGCCGACAAAACACATGGGAATCGCCGTAATCAGCGCGTACCTGGCCTTTCCCATGTTGATCAGGAAGCTTGTAGTTACAGCCAGCGCGATGGTGGCGAGTAACTGGTTGCCGGTGCCGAATAACGGCCAGAGGGTGGAGATACTTCCGGTATAGATGAGATATCCCCAGCCGCCCACCACCACCGATGTCGCGACCAGGTTGCCGGGAAGCCAGGCACTATTAGCGAAGCGCTGGTGCACGCGGCCCATGAGTTCTTGCAGGACATAGCGGGCAACGCGCGTTCCGGTATCGATGGTAGTGAGAATGAAAAGCGCTTCGAACATGATGGCGTAGTGGTACCAATACGTCGTCAGGCGGTCCATGCCGGGAAGTCCTTTGAAGATCTGGGCCATGCCGACGGCTAGAGAGACGGCGCCGCCGGTGCGCCCCGTCAGCTTTTCACCCACTTCCCGCGAGAACAGGTCCAGGTTCACGGTGTGCAGGCCGAGCCTGGCGAAGACATCGGGCGCGGTGTTGATGGCGAAATAATCGCCGGGATGCATGGAGGTGGCGGCGATGAGCGCCAGCAGGCCCACCAGCGACTCGCAGAGCATGGCGCCGTAGCCGATGAAGCGCGCGTCGGTTTCCTTGCCGATCATCTTGGAAGTGGTTCCGGAGGAGACCAGCGAGTGGAAGCCGGAGATGGCGCCGCAGGCGATGGTCACAAGAAGGAACGGGAACAGCTTGCCTTGGATGATGGGTCCGCCGCCGTGGACGAACCGGGTGAACGCCGGAAAGCGGATATCGGGATGGACTATGAGGACGCCCACGATGAGGATGGCGATGGTGCCCAGCTTGACGTAGGTGGAAAGGTAACCGCGCGGCGCCAGCAGCAGCCACACGGGCAGCACTGAGGCGATAAAGCCATAGGCCACCATGAGCCACGTGATCTGGTGCGGCGAAAAAGTGAGGGCGCCGGCCGCGCCGGTCTGCGAAAACCAGTGGCCGCCAATGACCGCCGAGACCAGCAACACCACGCCAAAGATACTCGGCCCGGTGACGGTAATTTTTCCGGCGCGGCGCTTGAACATCCAAATCCCCATGACCAGGGCGATGGGAATGGTGGATCCGATAGTGAAAACGCCCCACGGACTGTTGGCCAGCGCGTTCACCACCACGATTCCCAGACCGGCCAGCGTAACCAGGAGGATGAAGAGCACGGCAATCATGGCCACCAGGCCGGCGAAGGGGCTGATTTCGGTACGGGCGATTTCCGCCAGCGACCGGCCGCGGTGGCGGATAGAGGCCGCCAGAACGGTGAAATCCTGAACGCAGCCGGCCAGCACTGCGCCGACCAGCAGCCACAGGAAACCGGGAGCAAACCCGAACTGTGCGGCCAGCGTGGGCCCCACCAGCGGGCCCGCTCCGGCGATGGCGGCGAAGTGGTGGCCAAAGAGCACCCATTTGGGCGAGGCCACGTAGTTTTGACCGTCCGCGAAGGTGTGCGCCGGCGTAACGCGGCGGTCGTCCAGCACCAGAGCTTTGGCGGCAATAAAGGCGCTGTAGTAACGGTAGGCAATGGCGTAAACGCAGAGGGCGCCGAGGAGAACCGGGAAGGTGTTCATGGATCGTATACCTCCGTTCGCACGAGTTTGTCCGCCAAGCTGGAGCAGTCAACACATTAGCAGAGAATGCCGGGCAAAATTGGAGCGGAAGCGATTTGCGTTACGATCAATGGGCCAGTGGAATTGTCCCGAACGCAGCCCACTTACTTCGCCCAGATACCCAAGATCATCGAACTACCGGTGAGTGTCGTCGGGCCTACAGGCGTGTCGCCGTAGCTTAAGTGTAGGAAGCCGAACTGGGCGATGCCAGGAGCGGTGTAGGCGCCGGCGCAGACTGGGACTGTGGCAGGCAGGCGCACGTCCACCTGATACACGAGGCCGTTGATCAGGGATGCGTTCTCCACAGTGACTGCGCACTGGCCGAAGTGGGCCACCATTCCGAGGACGTTCGGTGCGAGCGGGCCGCCGGTGCCGTGCACAAAGAGCGAGATGTTTTCACCGGCGCTCGCGGGAGTCGTGCAGGAATTCATCGAGCCATCGGCGTTCACGGCAAAAGCCTCAAACTCCTGGGACGTGCCGCATGGCTGGGGGCTGAGGTTGCCGAAAAGGCCGGGGTTGGATGCAATGTAGGGGAATTGGCGCTCGGTGGTGACGCCGTTGGCCGTCACCTTCATCAGGAGAAAACGGGTCAGCCTGAACTGAGCGATTTTCCTGAGAGCCTCGGCTCGCCGGTAGCACTATGAGGTATATGCCCCGGCGCGACCGCTGTATCCTGCCTGGTGTCGCTTGCCACGTGACGCAACGCGGAGTGGACCGACGGGAGACGTTTTCAGCCGCCGACGACC